>JACCDW011994572.1_pt1 | contig 247097 bp, 238 predicted proteins | sample 7449781 | NCBI WGS metagenome assembly JACCDW01 (sample SAMN15323449, study PRJNA562643) | freshwater metagenome | isolation source: river surface water | place: USA:Blue River Watershed | collected 2017-08-18 | reverse complement strand
CTTTAGGAAAGCCCCGTTTTATCCTGTTAAACTATGGGGACTATATGAAGACCTTTTGTATCACCGATTTTTCCGTTGCCCAATGAAATTTCGAATTGTGCCTGCGCCGAAGAATCTGCCCGAAAATTCGGCTAGGAAATTACTTTCCCTTTTTCTCAAGGATAGGAGACTTTCTTCCCACTACACAAAGCCCGTTCTCACACTTAGCCTCTAGAAGCCTAGGATCTACCTGTTCGCGAGCCTTACAAACTACCTTTTCAGATTCTTGACGCTTTCGTTCCTTGGCTTCCCATTTTGCCCAATCGGCATCCTGATCAATGCGAATGGCTAAAATTTCTTGGCAATAAGTGTCTCTTACAAGCACGCATTCCACTGAGGTTTTGCAGTCTCGAGTGGGAGCAGAGGCAAAAGCCCAAACAACTATTGAAAAGAAAATTTGAATCATTTCCACGCTTCCTGAAACTGGTGATAAATCGACATCATGGTGGTGTCTAATTCCAAAGGGGTCACCGAAACGTATCCTTGATCCACCCACCAACAATCAGAATGTTTAATCGGCTTAAATCCTTGATAGGTGCCACCGATCCAGAAATAGTCTCTACCTCTAGCATCGGTGCGTTTTACAATTTGGCTTCCATAGATTCGATGCCCTTGGGTAGCTGGCTGTAGGCCTTTAATTTTTTTCCAGGGCAAATTTGGAACATTCACATTTAACATCATGCGATCCGGCCAATGGTCCAAGGGCTTTCCTTTTTTTCCTTTCGAAAAAATTTCAAAGGCGAGATCCAAAGCTTCCACTGCGGCTTTCCCAGCGGCTTCGTAATGAGCCTTCTCTGGTTTTGCCGAATGATAGGAAAGATCTAGAGATACAGCCATGGATGGAATGCCTAAGTTCGCCGCTTCCCTAGCAGCGGATGCCGTTCCACTATAAAATACGTCTTGCCCTAGATTGGCGCCTCGATTGATACCGGATAAAACAAAATCAGGCTTCTTTCCCTTAAGAATCACATTCATCCCAAGATAGATACAGTCTGCTGGGCCACCGCTCACCCAATACACATTTTTCTCTACTTTTTTCATTCGTAGAGGTTTGTGCAGGGTTAAGGAATGTCCGGTGGTACTTCTTTCTCTTTCGGGAGCGACAATCGTTACATCATGTTTAGAAAATGCTTTTGCTAGAGCATGAATACCAGGGGCGTGAAATCCATCGTCATTCGAAATCAAAATTCTCACTACTGTCCTCCAAAAACTGCTCCACCAGGAGCGTCTGCTAGCTGTGATGTACCCTGAAATCCAGTTCCGAACGGATTCCATAGAAGCTCAAATCCAATATTTGATCGTTGCGGCTCACGCGAACGCATCCAATCGTAACGTAGCGATAGTCCCCAACACTCGGAATAGTGCTTCAGCAAAGTTTCCGCTCCCCAGCTAAGTTGGTTCTTTGCGTAAATATCAAAGGAATAATTTGTAGCGAGGCTCACAAAATCGTTGAAACTCCAATTTAAGGTTCCCGATATCGTACGAGAAGGACTTGGCTGAGGCGCATGGGTAAACTGCAAAGAAACGCTTCTTTGAAACGTTCGAGTTCCTCGTAGGTTCGACAGTTTGGAAAATTCCCAATTTAGGGAGGTAGAGATAAAATGTTTATTGGCATAGACAGTTTCTCCAATGGGAAAACCATTTCGATCATTAATTTTTTGAACCGCACGAGGGAAAAATCGATATTCCAAGGAATGACTGAATTGGTCTACCGAAACGTTCGATTTCGCTAAAAGATAGGAAAAAGCCCGTTTCTTATCTTGCAGCTTCTCGGCGTTCTTGAAGTCATAGGATTGAGAGACGTTGATGGTCCAAACTTCGTTATACAAATCGTAGCGGGGCTGATGAGCGTCCCACAATTTTTGCTTTTCGATAGCCAGTTCTTGCTTTCTGTTGAGAGGCTTTGGATACACTGGATCTTTCGGTTGAATTTGATCGTAAGGATATTCCTTCGGAGCCATCTCTTCGGCGGTTTTCATTTTACGAATAAGGCTGGAATTGATTCCATAGGTAATAGACTTCCCTTGGGGAAATCGAAGAAAATCCGTGTCGTTGGTCAATGGAACAATGTCGAATTGATCAAACTTTCCAGAAGTTTTATCTAATTGTCCGCCGTCAGCATTGAAAGGATGGCCGGCGACTCCCTGTTTTAACCAAGGGATACTAGAAAACGTCAAATACGGAACTAAAAGGTGTTTTAATCGCTTTACTCTCTCACCCTCGTAGTCAAAAACTCTTTCAATATTGGTGGAGACATTCATTTTAGCCAATAGATATTTGGTGGAAGTATCCGGGATGTCGCCTCGATCAGTGGGAACAGAAAACTGATAACGAATATCATTGTATTGCAAGGACGGATTAAAGCTCATGAATCCAACAGCAGGAAAAGGAGCAGAAATTTCTGGCGAGAGTATAGTTCTATTGGCTTCTCGAATAGAATCTTGTCCACGATCAAAGAATCTATTGTTGTTGCTGTCAAAAAAAGAGCCATTGGTGCGTCGGAACGAATCGAAACGAGAATAAAAGTTTCCAAAAATGGGACCCAGCAAGCGGCTTTCTTTCCAACCGAAATGCAAAGTGGGCTGAGGTTGCACCGTTCCGCCGTCGAAGCCTAAAGGACTATCATACAAAAGATTTCGATATCGCTTTGCTTCAGCGGCGAAAAAGAATTCATTCCAAGGGCTATACAGAATGGCTCCACTCTCTAAGGTGGGCATTTGCCAGCCTGGCACGTCTCCAGAAAAATCTTTGATGTAGTCTCGGTCAGAGACTTCATAAGCTCGAAACTTAAACTCTAAATGCTCCGATAATGGAAGTTCATGAACGGTTTTCAACCCCGTTCGCACAGATCGAAACTGATACTTTCGATCCTCTGTTCGATACACGTTCAAAATGCCTTGAATGCCATCGTAACTTTTGTATCGATGCTCTAGCTCATAGCGGTTTCCTCTGGCCGAATATTTTCCAGCGGAAATGGTGGCATCTTGATAGTCACTGATGGCCCAGAAAAATGGCTGGACGTAAACGAACCCGTGGTTCCCGGATTGTAGTCCTATTTTTGGAAATAAAAGCCCAGATTGGCGACGAGTTTTCACGGGTAAAATCAGGTATGGAAGATACAGAGTGGGGATGTCTTTGATCTTAATGTACAGGTTATCCATGAAAGCGTAACCATCTACAGTAAGATCCACATTTCTAGCAGATACTTTCCAAGATTCGGCGCAATCTTTACAGGTAGTGTACTCGCCTTCGGTGGTGAGAAATCGATCTTGGCTCACCTTGCGAATCAATTGACCTTTTAGGCTATACAAATCATTGCTAACTTTGCCGTAAAAGATGGAGCCAATTCCTGTGCTCAAATTAAAATGCATTTCCGCGGCTTGAACTGTTGTAGTGGCGTCTACAAAGATCACATTACCTTTGGCTTTCAGTTCCAGAGTGGACTCATCGAGCCAAAGATAGTCGCAGGAAAGTCTTTTGCCTTTCGCGCTCACCACTACGTGACCGAACGCTTCGTAGATTTTTTCTTTAGAGTGATAGAGCGTGCGATCTGCCGTAATATGATGCTGATCCTCGATGCCGGCCACTTCAAAGCTCGAAGTAGCAAACGCACCCCAGGAAAAAAAGAACAGCATCAGGGCGAGCAGATAAATTCTCACAAAACCTATTTCTTCTTTTTCACTTCAGTTTTGAACTTTTTCCATTGAAGCATTTTCAATAAAGAACCCACCACCTGCGGCAGTTGTTCACGTGGAACTACTTGATCCACAAATCCTTGCTGCAAAAGAAACTCTGCAGTTTGGAAACCCTCAGGAAGTTTTTGACGAATGGTTTGTTCAATTACCCTGGGTCCAGCAAAACCAATGAGCGCCTTTGGCTCTGCTAAAATCACATCTCCCAACATGGCGAAGCTTGCGGCCACGCCTCCGGTGGTGGGATCTGTAAGAATGGAGATAAAGGGCAAACCCGCTTTTCTCATTTCTAAAACATAGGCAGAAGTTTTTGCCATTTGCATGAGCGAGAGAATGCTTTCTTGCATCCTGGCTCCGCCACTGGCGCTTACCACGATGGCACCGGTGCCCTCTTTTACGGCGTTTTCCAATACCAAGGTGATTCGTTCACCAACCACGATACCCATGGATCCACCCATGAACTTAAAATCAAAGGCGCCAATCTGAACCGGAACTCCACCCACTTCCGAACGTCCGGAAACGAAGGCGTCGTTTTGTTGGTGTTTGGCGATGGAATCTTCTAATCGCTTTTTGTAGGGCTTTAGATCGTAGAATTGCAACGGATCAGACGATCGCAAGTTTTGGCCATATTCTTCAAAAGGAGCCCCTTGCGTTAGATGATCGATACGTTCGCGGGCGCTCATGCGAAAGTGATGATTACATTCCGTGCAGATGTAGTGGTTGTCTTGGAGGGCTTTGGTTTCCATGACTTCGCCACAGTTGGAGCACTTAAACCACATCCCTTCAGGCACACGGGAAGCGCGATCGGATTTTTCCTTAATACCAGGTGTTTTTACTTTATCGAAGGATGACATATGGGCCCTATCCTAAAACGAATAGCGCTGGTTTGTCTTCAGGAGTTTGAGTTTTGGGATCTTCAAAGCGGCGATTTCTTTCTTCAATTCTCGAAGGTATTCCGGCTTCAAATGATAGATGAGGAGCGGCAGTTTTTTTTGCAGCTTCGCCATTTCTGATTCAAACATATCTGGAGTGAAATGACCCGCCGCTTCAGCCACTTTCCTCATACGGTTGGGGAAAGCAATTTCGGTGAGAACGGCCTTCAATCGGGGCTCTTTATTGGCCTCTTCCCAAAGTAGATCTGTGGGCCCGGTGTCTCCGGTGATCAAAATGGAATTTTTCCCTTTTTCTCGAATGATGAATCCCACGGCAGGCACCGGATGATGCACTGGGTATAAAGAAATTTCCAAAGATCCAATCTTGGCAGAGCTTTCAATGGGGCGATACGACAAAATCGGGCAGTGGCCGTTGGTGATGGTGGTGAAATCGGGCCAGATCTTGTTGTTGAAGAGGTGTTTTCGCAGAATGTCGAGAATCTCGAAGGTGCTGATGAGCTGAATGGGCTTTCGACGAAAGGCAAAAATATTGTCAGCCAAAAAGCAGATGTCTTTTACGTGATCGAGATGAGTGTGCGAGATAAAAATATAATCGATTTTTCTTTGCTCAAGGAGAGGCAAGCTAGTGGCGGCGGAGCCGGCGTCGATGAGGATGTTTTGATTGAGAAGAAAGCTTGTGGTTTGAAAACCAGGAGCCACTCCCCCATCTCCCCCTAAAACTCGTAACTTCAAACATCCCCCAGACTTCCACGGGTTCGTTTTTTACCCATTCTCTCCAGTGTAAAAGCCTTTATGAATGCGTCAACTACTTTTTCGTCGAATTGTTTTCCTCTCTGCAAAACGATTTCCTCAAAAGCCACTTCGTACTCCATGCCTCTTCGATAGGGACGGTTCGAGGTCATGGCATCAAAAGTATCGGCCACAGAGATAATTCTTGCGATCAAGGGAATTTCTTCACCCTTGAGGCCCTTTGGATAACCGTGTCCATCAGGTCGCTCATGATGATAGCGCATGCCTTCGGAGATTTTTTTCATGCTGGGAATGCCGGCCAAAATTTTATAACCAAGCTCGGGATGTTGTTTCATGTGTTCCCATTCACTTTTATCCAAAGGCGCTTCTTTTTTGAGTACTTTATCGTCGATGCCGATTTTTCCAATATCATGCAAAATTGCAGTAAGACGAACCTCTTCGATTTCGTCTTTTCGTAATCCCATGTACTTGGCTATCATTTCCGAAAAATAGGCCACCCGTTTCGTGTGCCCGCCGGTATAACGATCTTTCGCGTCCACAGCATTCGCCATGGCAAACACCGTTTCATGAAATTGATTTTTTAGCTTTTCGTAGAGAAGAGAATTTTCCACCGCAATGGCCACCTGATGCGCGAGGGTCTGTAACAGTCTTTTCTCGCGCTTTTCCCAATCGCCTTGAATTTTGTTGATGGCCTGTAACACACCAATGACTTTGCCTTTGGATTCTAAGGGGACACAAATCATGTTGCGGGTGGGGAATTGATTCCCTTTTTTCTCGCCAGCCTTATTGCCTCCAGGCTTTTTCTTTGAGGGCTCGATTTGATTGATGATCACTGCACCTTTGGTGAGCGCCACGGTACCAGCAACGGAATTTTCGTCTAAGGGAATTCGGATTTCTTGAAATTGTTCTGCAGCAATAGAACCAAAAATGATTTCAAAACAGAGTTCCTTTTTCTCTTCGTCGATCAAATACAGCATGGCGCCTTCGGCCTGAAGAACTTTACAAGTGGCCTTCATGGCCAACTCTTTCACACGATGGGCATCTAAGGTGGAGTTGAGGATACCCGAAAACTCCATAAGATCTTCCAGTTGGTTGGTATATTGTTCTGTTCGTTGAATGATCTGAAACAGCTCAGATTCGAGCTGCCTCGCCTTTTGCAGAACCGAAGGTTTTTCCTCTTCAAACGCTTGATGAAGATGAGCTTGTAGTTGTTCTAATTCAATTTCTAAAGGCGAATGTCTCAAGGCGTCCTCTCCTATTTCGACTCAATTTTCCAAACACCGTCCCAATCCTTGGGCGGTTTCTGCAGTAGTTCCATTCTTTGTAATAAAGCTTTGGCCGCGCGATCTTCTGGAACCGTCGACAAGCATTCCTGAAGAAGACTTTCGGCTTTCGACCAATCACCGTCTGCATAGGCTGATCGTGCTTCTGAAAACTTCGAAATCCAATTTTGCTCCTCAGAGCTAGAAGGATGCTTTGACATGAGCTCAAAAATCCGAACGCTCTCTTCTTTTCCCTTCACCATTACTCGATCGAGCTCGCGAAAAAAGAAGTTCGATCCCGCCGCCGCCTTCGTAGCTTCACTAACTAAGATGGAAGTTCCATAGAGATTATTCACGCCTTCTAGGCGTGATCCCAGATTTACGTTGTCTCCCATCACAGTATAAGAAAATACTTGCTCACTACCCATATTGCCCACACTCATGTCACCTGAATGCAATCCAATACGAATACGAATCGTGAGTCCGTACTTTTCTTTCCAGGACTCATTAATGGATTGTAGCTCTGCCAGCATTTCAATGGCGGTTTTACAGGCCAATTCTGCATGGTTAGGGATATCAAGAGGAGCCCCCCAAAAACACATAATGGCATCGCCCATGTATTTATCTAGGGTGCCTTGGTTCTTCAAAATAATGGAAGTCATGCGCGTGAAGTATTCGTTCAACAAAGAGGTTAGTTTTTCTACTTCCATATTTTCCGATAGCTTTGTGAAATCTTTCAAATCGCAAAACATCACCGTTAGCTGTTTCTTTTGGCCGCCAAGTTTTAGTTTGGTGTGGTCTCTAAGAATTTCTTCCACCACAGCCCGGCTCACGTACCGAGAAAAGGCCCCTCGAACTTTTTTCTTTTCTTTCTCTTCGGTGAGGTAACGATAAAGAACCCCTGCAAACAACACAATAAATCCGGCAAAAGTTGGTAAAAACGAAGGCACCACAACGCCATTCTCAAAGAAGAGTCGTTGCGCCAATACCTGAATGGCTAAGGCCAAAGCCACAGTTACCACCACAGCTAACACAGGACTTTTTCGATATACGAAATATCCCACTAATATTCCGAAGAGAATCGTCGCAAAGTATCCAAAGAAAAAGTAACGATGATCTTTTGTTAAAAAGTGTTTCGCTAAAATATTGCTGGCGAAAGTGGCGTGCACCTCTACCCCTGGGTAGTCCTTGGAAAAGGGATTGGCACGAATATCTTTTAGGCCCACGGCGGTGACCCCAATGAAAACGATTTTTCCGTTCACATCCTTTTCCACTCTGGATCTGACTTCGGGTACGTCCGACAATACATCAGCAAATTCTATGTATTTGAAGTGTTCGCGTTCTTTTCCGTAATAGCGAAGCACATAGGTTCCGGCGGGGGAAAGTGGAACATATAATTTGGACTCCTCATTTCTATCTCGAATGGAAAGACCATCGGATCCATCTAAAATGGGCTCCACACCTAAGTAAGCCGCCACGGACCGAATGGCCAAGGATGTGAGAGCAATTCCTTTATATCCCAATGCTCCCACCGCCTGACGAATCACGCTGTCTTTGTCTGGATCTGCGGTGATGGCTCCCATGGAAGATTGTTCGGGTAAGGCCGACATCAGCTGCAGGTGATTTAACACAGCGATGCGATGAGAAAGATTATGAACAAAGGCGTTATCGCTGACCTGCCTTCGGAAAATCGTATGTCGCTTCAAAAGCTCTAATTGCTCTTCAGACTCACCCTTTGCCCCGCTGCTCACGGCTCCGTCTCCGGTGAAGGCGAATCCCAAAACCACAGGCATTTTTAAATTTTTTAAAGCATCGGCAAAAATAGAGTCGCCGTCTTGCTGGCGCAACTTCGTATCAATGACGGACAGAATTTGAGGATCCACATTTTTGCCCAAGGACCCGGAGGAGATTTCGTCTTTTAGCAGCTGAAGCTGACGATAGCTTTCATTTCTTTCTTTTTCGGGAAAGGTGATATCGAATGCAGCGACTTTGGCTCCGTAGTTTTCTAGGTTTTTTAAAAGCTTAGAATACGTAGCCCGGGCGAAAGGAAATTGTCCTAACTCTTGAATGGAGCGTTCATTCACCTCCACCACCACAACATCGGGGTGGGCCGGACGTGGTTTTAGTTTTTTGAGATGGAAATCATAATCAGTGCGATCTAACCACATCAGGAAGGGAAGACGCTCTTCCAAAACATTTAACACATCGATATCTGAATTTTCACTTTGAGTAGTGAGAGAAAAAACGAAGTGCTGTAAGCCGATGATGCTACAAAAAAATAGCAGCAATAGACCGGTGATTTTTTGAGGAGTGAGTTTCAGCATCCTTGCTTTCTCAAAGAGAGGAAACTTCCTTTCCCCCTTCTTTTTTAATGGTATCTCGGACGGGAAGATTGAGCAAAAAGAACTTTGAGAAAATACGGCAAACAATGGGAAATTGTTTCATTTTTCCCGCTTTTCGTAAGGTTTGTTTCGGGTGCAAACTTTCCATTGAGATGGCCAGCGTTTCGCCCGCCCAACTCTTGGTTTACTGACAATCCCTACTAAAGAGAAAGCTCCTCGTTGCCTCGAATAACGGAACACAAATATCAGCTATTTTTGCCCTAAAACAGAGAGCGCTAAGTCGTAGGCTTCATTTTTTTTCAGTCCTCGCTGAATTCCCACTCGAACCAAAACTCTTTGATTGGCGCCGGCCTCTACCAACTCTCGAAACTCTGCCCTTAAGGAATCCAAAGAACCCTTGGAATCTTCAGGAGATTTGATTTCCATTCCAATCACATACTCGCCCCTGGGCTCCGTATGTTCCAGTTCCGCGAACACTGCAGTGACTGTTCCTCTTTTAATGGTTTCAAATTTTTTGGTAAGTTCTCGAGCTATCAAGAGTTTTTCTTCGGGAAACTCTGTTCTTGCCCAATCCAAAAACTGCAAAAATCGATGGGGACTTTCGTAAAAGAAATGTTGTCCCCCTTGAGCACGAATGCGTTCGGCTAACTCTTTTCTCTCTTTTCCTTCCCTAGGGAAAAACCCATGAAAGGTAAAACTAGGAGCTAAAAAACCACTCACCGAAATGGCCCCCACCAAGGCGCTGACTCCCGGTATGGGATACACGGCCACTTCCAATTCGGCACAGGCGTTAATTAGTTCGGCGCCGGGATCGCAGAGTCCCGGTGTGCCGGCATCAGACACATAGGCCACGCTTTTACCGCCCTTGATCTCTATAGCTACCTGCTGGGCCCTCTGCTCACCGGAATGACCATGAAAAGAATGAATATCTTTGGATATACCGTGTGCCTCTAATAGCTTTTTACTCTCTCGTGTGTCCTCAGCGTAAATCTGATCTGCGTCTCTTAACACTCTTAATGCCCGAAGAGTAATATCCTCAAGATTACCAATAGGAGTAGCCACCATATAGAGACCTGGGGGCAGAATTTCTTGGAGTTTCTTCATCCATCCCTTATACTTTTTTCTATGGGGAACTTGCAATCGACTTCCCCGTTCAGCAAAAGGAATTGCTGAAAAATAGCGGTAGTCCATGGAGGGAGCCTATGTCGTTACGTGCCAGTCTTCTCAATCAAGGCGAAATTACGGTGATAGCTTTAGAAGGCAAATTAGACTTCGAAAGCCAAGACATTCTCAGAGAGAACATCCTCAGCCTTACTCGCCAAGGCAAAAAAGTAGTGGTCGACATGGAAGGGCTCTCCTTCGTTGGATCTAGCGGTATTACCCACTTTATCCGATCGTTATATGAGCTTCAGGAACGAGGACTAGCCGTTCCTCACCTATGCAACGTAAAAAGTGAGTTTCGTAAGATCATCAGCGCCTACGACATTAACCGTGAGTTCGCCATTCATGACAATCGTGAAGCCGCAGTAGACGGTTTTTTCCGAAGAGGAACGTTCGAAAACAACTAAATAGCTCCCTTTCTTGAGGGATGAAAATAACCGAAAATGCCGACATCACCTGTCGGCATTTTTTATTTTGCGATCTTGCTCTTCTGCATCTACGCCGTCCCTACGGAATTTTTTCCCTAACCTCTCGAGCGTTAGGGATTTTTCTTTTCTTCCGTTCCAGAAATATCAGAAGGACGATAGTTTTTGCCGTTAGGTTTTCCTTTTTGAGGAACACTCGAGCCATTTGTGGAGGTAGGGCTAGATGGAGTTAAGCTTCCGCCCTGCAAAGAATCTACGTAGACATCTGACTGAGCCATCATTTGCTCAATGACAGCTTTGGCAGCTTCTAGTTCCGCTTTTTCCTTTTTCCACTGCTGATCAATCTCTTGAATTCTTCGATGAGCGTTTCCAAAACATTTCACTCTCATTAAATACTTATTTAAATCGCCACCGGTCACTTCATCTTCAAACCAGTCTTCTGGATAAATCAAGCTATCCAAATACGCTGAAAGTTCGGCGATCCCCAATTGCGAAACTGCTAGAAGAAAATCAATTTCCCGCTTTCCTTCAGCCATTTTCTCTTTACCCTGAGAGATCAACTGATCTTGTGCGCCCTGCTTTTGAAAATCGAGAATCATTCTCGATTTTTTTCGTAGATTCGAAAACACTTGATAACAATTTTCTGCAGACCGAGAAAATAGACTGTTATCTTCACAGCTTTCGGCTCGATTATAAATTTTCTCCGCCGAAACACAGGAAAATTTTGCAAATTCCTCTTTCTTCTCCGAAGCAATCGCTAGAGAACCTTGCCCGAGGAAAATTACGGTGCCCAGTGAAAGGATACTAATCTTTACTCTTTTGAAATTTGTCATGGGTGTCTCTCTTTGTTATAGGCAGGTGTCGTAATTATTCGGGCGATTAGTGTCGTCGATATGGGCACGACCAGAACAATACACATTATAGCGAATTCCCATCTTTTTTAAGAAAGAGGCCATTTGCTTCTGTTTTGTTCTACTCTCTCGTCCAGGATAAACAAAGTCTATGGCCCGACATTCAATGTGAGCAGATCCTTTTGCGCCACCTCTTTTTCTATTTTCTTTTGGCGGACGCAACCCTGATTTAATTTCCACGCGTCCAAACTGATCTGCCACTTTCTTTAAGGTCGATCGAACTTTTTGCGGAATACAGTCCAATTCATCATCAGTATCGGCGACTATTTTGGAATGTCCCCAAACGGCGGCCTGAGCGCTACTGTGAAATACGGGTTGAAAAAACAACAAAGTCGACAAAGAAAATAAGAAAAAGTTCTTCATTCCAATATTGTATTCTTCTCAAAAAAAAGGGGAAGCCTCAGCCTCCCCTTTTTTCTTACACTGTAAATGAATTTTACATCGTTAAAATGAAATACTCGGGCTTTCCTTCGGCTTGCAAATGGGAAACAGAGCCATCGGCATTACGAATTTCAATCTGTACATGCCAAGGGTTCTCTACGTATAGGCCGCACTTCATTTGCTGCGAAAAATCCGTTAACAATGCGGTGGCCTGATTCCAAGTCCCATCGGTTTGCTGAGACAAATGCATTCTTCGGCAACCGGTGCCTTCATCTTTGGAAAGAGGAAACTCCAAAGCACCGTCTTGCCAACGGAGCACCATTTTCACGGGGCCCATGCCGTCTTCACTGAATAGCACCACACTAGCATACGAAAGGTTTTCGAACTGCCCAGTGGCTCCCTTCACTTGAAGCTGCGCCTCGGCAACAGCTCTCACTCTTCCAGGTTGAAAATCTGCGTAAACTAAAGTGGGAATGAAGCAAAATAGAAAACCAATCAGATTTTTCATGGATCCTCCTCCTTGGGGGTTGTTTCCCCTCGCTAGAGCAAGGGGCATGCCATCTAGAGAGCGAGGCTCAACTGCAAATTAGCCAATCTTCACGAGATTTTCTCGAATGAAAGTCCTAAATCGGCATTATGGCGCAGCGCTCAGTTAGTTCCATTTCGGGGATTAGTTGCGTTTTGGCACTGGAGCGTGCTTTAACCGAGCCGTGAATCCAAAACGAATCCAAAAACTATCTGATCCCCTTGCCAATCAGATCGCCGCCGGTGAGGTGGTGGAAAGAGCTGGTTCCGCCATGAAAGAACTGGTGGAAAACTCTTTAGACGCAGGCGCTAAGACAATCAGAGTCAAATGGAATGCCTCTGGCGTCTCCCTTTTAGAAGTTTCCGATGATGGACATGGGATACACGCAGAAGATCTACGACTAGCCTTGGATCGCCACGCCACTAGTAAAATCCAGTCCACGGAAGATCTATTTGCCATTCGTACCTGGGGATTTCGTGGAGAAGCCCTTGCCTCCATTGGCGCCGTTTCCAGACTCACCTTAAGCTCCAGACGTGCCGGCGCCCAAATGGGGAAAGAGATTCTTTGCGAGGGTGGAATTCTAAGAGAAGAAAAAGACGTGGCCCGACCGGTGGGGACCACCGTAAGAGTAGAAGATCTATTCTTTAATACACCTGCTCGAAAAAAATTTTTAAAGTCACCCTCGGCTGAAACAACCTACTGTCTACAAAACTTTCACCGCCTTGCTTTGGGATCTCCTGAAACAACATTCGAGTTCGAGTCCGATGGCGAAGTCTTATTTCGCTATCCTGCGGCCACCACCAAGGAAAGAATTGCCGACGTTTTTCGATCTGCATGGAAGCTCTCCCTAGAGCCGAGCGAAATCAAAGAAGTTTTGGCCGAAAGTTCGCCGCTGAAAATGACGGCTTGGCTTTTGCCGGCGAAATATCACATTCCCTCTACCCGCGGAATTTTGCTGTACGTGAACCAAAGAAGCGTAAAAGACAAACTGCTTCAACAGGCGGTGATCACCGCCGCCAAAGAAACATTGTTCGGAAGCTTGTATCCACAATTGGTTTTAATGCTCGAACTTCCCCCCGATGCCGTTGACGTGAATGTGCATCCTGCAAAGGCGGAAGTTCGATTTCGTGAGAGCGGTCATGTTTTTGCGTTTATCCGAAAATACTTAGAAAGGGCCTTGTCTCAAGAACGCCCAGAGGGAATCTTTGCTCGTTCTTCCGACGCCCACGGATCCGCCGAAATCTCAGATTCCCACACAAACCAGAACCATACGTTGTTTCAAACCGGATCTCAGTTTCAACAGAGAAGTGATGGATTTTTCGCTTCGAGTCCATTCTCTTCGTTTTCCACCCCAAACTTTTCGAGTCCGGGGGGCGCTTCGCCTGGGGAATTTTCCAGCAGTGAAATGGCATTTTCTCCTTCCTACCCCTCTGTAAGCTCAACTCCCGCTGCAAACTTTCAAAGCAATTTTGAAAATAGTACGGGCCAACGCTCTCAAGAAGGCGCTAATCCTAATGTTCCCCAATTTTTGGGAACGCTAAAAAATACCTATTTAGTTTGCCAAGACTCAGAGGGATTGATTCTTGTGGATCAGCATGCGGCTCACGAAAGAGTTACCTTTGAGAGACTCAAAGCCCAGCGCTTTTCAAAACAAGAAGGCGCTCCATTACTGATTCCCATTCAAGTGGAAATGGGAAGAGAACAGCTAGATCGTTTAGAGAACGAACTCCCAAAATTTGCAGAACTTGGATTAATGATGGATAGAACCGGGCCCACCCTGTTGGCCGTGCGCGAAGTTCCTGCTCTTTTGTTAAAGAAAGATGGGGCTCCAGTCATTTCCATCGGAAATTTTCTTCGTCGAATTGTTCAAGGCTGGGAAGAAACTGTTGAAGGCGAACTAGCGGAGTTGTTTCGAGAAAAACTTTTAGATGTTCTTGCTAGCGAAAGCTGTCACGGATCTGTTCGAGCGGGTCAGAGTCTTTCCGCTCCTCAAGCCATCGCTTTACTGCAACAGATGGGTGAAACTGATTTTGCCGGGCATTGTCCCCACGGGCGCCCCACCACCGTTCGCTTTCGATGGTCTGACATTGAAAGATTATTTAAGCGAATCCAATGAAGCTGCTCGTCCTTGGGGGCCCCACAGCCTCCGGAAAATCGGCCCTGGCCCTAGAATTGGCGAAACAGCTGAAACAATCTGGTCATTCTGCGGAAATTCTTTGTTGCGATTCCATCACCGTTTACCGAGGATTCGATATAGGCTCCGCAAAACCAACGCCCCTGGATCAACAAGAAATACCTCATCACCTCTTAGATTTGATTTCTTCCGATCAAAACTTCACCGCCGGAGACTTTCTCGAAGTCTCTGTTCCCCTCATTGAAAATCTTCTCAAAAAAAACGTTTTGCCAATCGTCACTGGTGGAACGGGCTTCTATCTTCGAGCACTTTTACGAGGGATGGCCACTCCCACAGAAGACACAGACATTTCAAACGAGAGAAAAACATTTTGGGAAAATGAGGCGGCCTCTAAAGGATGGGAATATCTCTGGCAAGAAGTTCGAAGACGAGATCCACAATCAGAAGTTCATGTGAACGATCACTACCGTTTGGTGCGAGCCCTTCAAGCCATGGACATCAGTGGAAAGCCTTGGAGCCAACAAATCAAAGAAGCAAGATCCAGCGAGCCTAGATTTCCCCATCAATACTATTTTTTAAATCCTTCCCGAGAGGTCTTACGCCAACGCGTTAAACTAAGAACAGACAAGATGCTCAAAGAAGGACTCTTGGACGAAGTAAAATCTCTACTCAATCAAGGCGTTTTAAAAACCAGTAAGCCCATGATGAGTGTGGGCTACAAAGAGTGTGTTCAGTTTCTTGAAGGGCAATTGCCTTCCATGGAGGCATTGGCAGCTGCCATAGAGCAAAACACCATGAAACTTGCCAAGCAGCAGTCCACCTGGTTTCGCGGAGAAGAATTGGCTTCCGAACTGCCGCAGGACCACAATCTTTTTGAGGAAACTTTGCGCTTCTTTGAAAATTCTCGTACGATTTAGTCCATGGAAAAAGAAGAAATTCGCATCATCATCATTTCCGACGGCACCGGAGAAACAGCTTCTCTTATGACGAAGGCTGCAGTGATTCAGTTCTCTGATCGAGAGATCAACTACACCAGATACAAAAACATTCGAACCCAAGCGCAAATTGAAGCCATCTATCAAGATGCCGCCACCGATAAAGACATTGTGGTGTATACGCTTGTGTCTCCTGAACTTCGAAAATTCACCCATGAAGTTGCTCTGAAACGAGGCGTTCCCTCTATCGACCTTTTAGGGCCTCTCTTAAATTCCTTGGCTGCATTTTTCGAATCAAAACCCGTTGCCACTCCGGGACTCACTCACTCTGTAAATGAAAATTATTTCAAACGTATTGCCGCCATGGAATACACCATTCACCACGACGATGGTAAGTTCGTGGAAGGCATTCAAGAGGCCGACATTGTGATTCTTGGGATTTCGAGAACATCCAAAACTCCTCTATCCATGTACCTATCCATGCAAGGATATAAAGTTTGCAATATTCCCTTGGTAAGAGGAATTCCTTTGCCACCGGAAATTCAATCTGTAGACCCAAACAAAATCATCTGCCTCACCATCCAGGCCGAAGTGCTTCACACCATACGAAAAGCTCGGCTGGAGCGCCTGGGGAAAGATCCCCGCGATCACACCAACGAGAGCTACGCCAGCATGGAACACGTGGTAGCCGATATCGAACACGCCACGGAAATTTTTAAACAGAACAGAAAATGGCCAGTATTCGATGTGAGCGGAAAGGCTCTTGAAGAAACCGCCGCAGAAGTGATTCGCATCATTAGCGCTAGGCAAAAGATTGCCTCGAAATCTCGAACCACCGACAAGACATGAGCCAGAAACGAAAGTCGCCAGATCGCCCTGTTTGTTTTGCAGGGAAAGTGATTTTTGAGTTCTTTGGCAACAATGACGAAGAGTTTAAACAAAAGTCCCTACAGCAGTTATGCAAAGAAGCGCGAAAACTTTGGAACGTGAGCTGCACCCCCATTGAAGACCAAGAAGTGGAAAATCCAGAAAGAGGCGTTCTTGTTCTTGCGGTTGTTGCTCCAAGTCACGAGAAGGGACAAAAAATTCTCGAAGGAGTATTAGCCCATTTTGACGCGAACGCACCTGCAAGAATTTTAGACGAAGACATTCAGAAGACGGAGATTTGCTAAGCGTCTTCACACTCCGGTAGACCAGTTACAAGGTTTTGACGTACAGTAGGACACCGCAGAACAAAAAAGGTCCTTCATGAATTCCAAAACTTACATTGATTTAGAAGATAAATACGGCGCCCACAATTACCACCCCTTACCCGTGGTTTTACAAAAGGGGAAAGGAATCTATGTGTGGGACGTGGAGGGAAAAAAGTATTTCGACTTTCTCTCGGCCTATTCTGCAGTGAATCAGGGGCATTGCCACCCACGTATTCTTGCGGCTTTGGAAAAACAGGCTAAAGAACTGACCTTAACTTCCCGGGCCTTTTATTCCGATGCCCTCGGAGAATTCGCAAAATTCATCACTGGGTATTTTGGTTACCAGCGAGTGTTGCCCATGAATACAGGCGTTGAGGGTGGCGAAACGGCTATCAAACTGGCCAGACGTTGGGGTTATGTAAAAAAGAAAATCCCCGACAACCAAGCCAAAATTATTTTTGTTCGAGGAAACTTTTGGGGACGCACGCTTTCGGCTATTAGCACCTCTACGGATCCCTCTTCCTATGCGGGCTTTGGTCCGTATATGCCGGGCTTTGAGTTGGTGGATTACAATCAACTGGAGCCCTTGGAAAAAGCGTTGAAAGATCCCAACGTAGCTGGGTTTATGTTGGAACCCATCCAAGGTGAAGCCGGAGTAGTAATCCCCACCGATGGCTATTTAAAGGCGGCGAAAAAACTTTGCGAGAAATACAACGTTCTGTTTATTGCCGATGAAGTGCAAACCGGCTTAGGCCGCACGGGGAAAAAATTGGCCTGCGAACATGAGGGCGTAAGACCAGACATTGTGATTCTTGGAAAAGCCCTTAGTGGTGGTTTTCTACCGGTGAGCGCGGTGCTTTGTGACGACGAAATCATGTTGAATATCAAACCGGGAGAGCATGGATCCACTTATGGTGGAAACCCCCTAGCTTGTCGAGTGGCCACGGAGGCTCTGAAAGTTTTGGAAGAGGAAAATCTCTTTGAGAACTCCACCAAAATGGGTGAACTCTTTCGCTCAGAAATGAAAAAAATTCAGCAGCCTTGGTTACGAGATGTTCGCGGACGAGGCCTAATGAACGCTGTGGAAATCGACCCCAATGCCAACGTGAAGGCTTGGGATATTTGTTTAAAAATGAAAGAACTGGGAGTGCTAGCCAAGCCCACTCACGGGAATATCATTCGTTTGGCTCCACCTTTAGTGATTGGTAAAGATGAAATCCTAGAGGCCAGCGAACTGATTCGAAAGGCATTTGGTTCCTTCCAGTGATTCGACTGCTTTCTTTTCTGTTTTTGCTGAGCGCATGCACTCCTATGGCTTCAAAAAATGATTTGCTCGACGTGCCGAATCTCTCTTCCGCAAAAGGGAAAGACGTAATTGTTCTTTTGCATGGATATTACGGAAGCGCCTTAGTGGATACTGAAGGAAGTCGCCAATTTTTGAAGGTGCTGCCAATTCTTTTTGGTCACTTTAAGATTGGAATGGAGCCGGAACGCTTAGGTCTAGAGGCCCCGACTCTAAAGGCCGCGGGAACACTATCGGAGTTTCCTCTGGCACCGTTTTATTCCATCGACGTCTATGGCGAAGGGTTTCGACAACTGCAGAAGGTGACCGATCTAGTGATACCGTTTCACTACGATTGGCGAAGAGACTTAGGTGAGGTCAGCGCGGAGTTTTCGGATTTTCTCAAAAAACTAGAAGCGGAAGATCCAAAAGCGATTCACCTCGTTGGCCATAGCATGGGTGGATTGGTGGCCACCTATTCTTATGTGTATGGGGGTCAAGACCCTATGAAAGCCAGTGCCACTCTTCCTTGGTCAAAAGTTCGTTCCGTTACCACTTTGGGCACACCCTTTCGAGGAGTGATGAGCATTCTTCGAAATATGCAGTATGGCACGGGTTACCCGTGGAATCCTGCGCTTCTGCAACCCGAAACGGTGGCCTCGTTCCCGGCCAGTTATTATCTTCTCCCGCTTCAAGAGGCAGAGTTTTTCGTAGGTGATGAAAAACAAACGCTTCCTCTCCACCAGTTAAACTTCTGGAAACAACACCGATTAGGACTGTTAAAAAATCCTCAGCATGAAAAGTACGATGATCGTCTGCAATACACAGCAAAACAATTAGAACGAGCCCATGCGTTTCAAGTGGCTTTGAGTAAGATTCCGAAAATACCATTACTAAAAGTCATCGGCCGAGGCACGCCTACCCTCACCTATGGGGAATTTCAAAGTCCCCATACTTGGGGATTTCGTCCAAAAGACACAGATAATTTTGCCCGCTTAGAATCCGATGGCGACGGAACCGTTCCCGCATTGGCGGCTCGATTGGAAGCTCCGGTGGCGGAGAAAATTCTTGACTCTACCTTTAACCACGGCAATTTATTTTTGGACCCGATTTTTTTGAGCACATTCACAGAATGGAAGGAAAAACGATGAAACTTGTACTCATTCGGCATGGTGAAAGCACCTGGAACAAAGAAAATCGCTTTACGGGATGGACCGACGTGGATTTGTCTGAAAAGGGCCTGCAAGAGGCTAAAGAGGCCGGCAAGGTGCTGAAATCTGAAGGTTATGATTTTGATCTTGCCTACACATCAGTTCTAAAAAGGGCTATCCGCACCTTAAATTTGGCCTTGGATGAAATGGATCGCCTGTGGTTGCCCGTGGAAAAAAGTTGGAGACTCAATGAAAGGCACTATGGCGCTCTTCAAGGCCTAAACAAGGCAGAAACGGCGGCCAAGTATGGAGAAGAACAAGTCCATATCTGGCGAAGGTCTTATGATGTTCTTCCTCCCCTTTTGGAGGAAACAGATGAAAGACATCCCTCCAGAGACCCGCGCTACAAGGGGCAGACAAATTTACCCAAAGGCGAGGCCCTAAAACACACCGTTGAACGTATGCTTCCCTACTGGAATGAAACCATTGCGCCTCAAGTGAAGGCGGGAAAGCGGGTTTTGATCGCTGCCCATGGAAATTCCTTGCGTGCCCTGGTGAAACACTTAGACAAAATGACAGAAGAAGAAATCATGCAATTGAATATCCCCACGGGAATTCCTCTGGTATATGAACTGGACAAGAATTTGTCCCCCGTTAAGAAATACTACTTGGGGGACGCGGAAAAGATTAAAGCCGCAGAAGAAGCAGTAGCCAAACAAGGAAAGAAAAAATGACCAAAGCCCCCCAGTCTAATTTTAAACGAAAAGGGAGTTTCTCCGGAAAACGGAGCGATGGCGGTTTTGGTAGATCTTCTAGCTCCGGCTCGAGATCGGATTCTTCAAGATCCTCTAGATTTGAATCTTCCTCTTCGCGCCCAAAATCTTCCTCCTTCGGTGGATCTAAGAGATGGGGGAAAGAAGATTCCGCTGGGAGGTCCGACGGACCTAGAAATTCGTTCCGAAGCGATCGAGGCGAAAGAAGCGATCGCGGAGAAAGAAATGACCGAGGTCCCAGAAGACCGGACAGACCTGAACGCTCCGAAAGGTCCAGTCGATTCGATCGATCGGAGAGACCGCGAAGATTTGAAGAAAGATCTCGCGACAATCCGAGAAGAGGTGGTTTTGAAGACCGTCCACGACGATCGTTCTCTGATTCTGGTTCTAGGTCCTTTGCCCGTGGACCTAGTCGTGATTCTGGCCGGGGCTTTCGTTCCGGCCGCGGCCCAGCCCGTGGACCGAACCCTAATGCCGAGGGAGAAACCAATCCAGCGGCAGCAGCCGACGCGAAATTTGAACGGCCTTTTCGTCCCCATCTTTCCGACGATGAAATGCGCTATCTTGGCAAAAATTCCTGCTTAGCCGTCTGGAAGCACCGACCGAAAGATTTGATTCGTGTTTATGTTCAGAAAGATTTTTCTGATCGTTTCAGCGAACTCTTAGAATTCTGTGCAAAACACAAAAAGGCCTATCATTTGGTAAGCGCCGGTGAATTAGAGAAGCTCACCGATAGCAAACATCACGAAGGAATCTGTGTGGTTGCCAAAGAAAAGCGTATTCTTCGTGAAAATGATTTTTTCCGCATGCTAGATGGATCCCGCCAGCTGATTTTGTATCTAGACGGAGTGGGAAATCCTCACAATTTAGGCGCCATCCTCCGATCCGCCGCACATTTCGGCGTCCACTTTGTCTGTGGAGAAAGCGCAGAGCTACCTCGCATTTCCCCCGCGGCCCATCGAACCTCTGAAGGTGGTGCCGAACACGTGTCACTTGTTGGCGTCGAAGAACCGGAACGTTTTTTCGATCGCATCAAGGGTCTTGGGTTTCAGATCTATGCCTTTGACCCAAATACAGCTTCCAATTCCCTTTTTGAGACACGTATTTCCGAAAGAGCCGTATTTGTGATGGGAGCTGAAGTGGCAGGAGTTTCGGGACTCATTCATGCTCTTTCCGATGCCAAATTGAAGATTTCTGGCACCGGCGCTGTAGAAAGCTTGAACGTTTCTGTGGCGGCTGCATTGGCCATGGCAGAATTTCAGAAGCAAGCCAAGCAAGGCTCTGTTCGGATTGTGAAAAAATCCTAAAACTGGTTAAACTATTTCTGTTGGAGGAAATAGATGCAGTTAGGGATTCTCATTCTAAATATTGCCTGCGCCCTAGCTTCGATTTGGATTTCCTCTAAATTGCTGGCGATCTTTTCCCTGGCCCTGTGTATGGCTGGCGCTGCCTTCTTAAAACGCAATACCCTTTTGGCCCTCATTCCCTACTTTCTATGGCTTCTTTCCGTTAGCATTTTTGCGCCTTTTGCCATTCCAGCATTGGCGGTGGCCATTCAGATTCGAATTTTCTTAGCCAAAAAAGTAGACCATCAAGCAAAAGAACTCCAGGAAAGGGCCAAATCTTTGAGGTCTCTTTTACCAGAGGAATCTTTAGTTTTTGTGGACATGGACATCGAAGCAAAAACCCCTCTAGCGCAGATTCAAGAGGGACACTTGGTTCGACTCAATACCGGTGATGTGGCTCCTTGTGATGGCACAATTACGTTTGGATCTGGAATTGTGGATGAAAGCTCGCTTACGGGAGAGACTGAACCCAAAATTAAAAGCCTGGGCAATCAAATCCTAGCAGGGTCAAAGGTGACCAATGGATCCATTATTTTTCGATCGTCTTCTCGGTTCGATCAATCTTTCCTTTCTCAGTTTGCCAAAGGATTGGAATCTCCCCTAAAAGCTAGCCCCTGGCTTTTCTTCTTCGATTTGGTCCCCCTTCTGTCAGCTGCTTACGTATTTTGGGCGGAAGCGGATTGGATTCAATCTTCTATCCCTTTGTTTTTTACCTTTGGATTTTATTTCCAATGCTGCCAACGAATCCGAAGGGCTCAGTTTCGAAGATTGGCTGGAGATCTTGGTATTTCCTGTCAAGATCTTGATACTATTGCTTCCATTGAGATGATTCTTGGAAGCAGTCGTCCGCTCTTAAAGGAATCGAAGTGCAAATGGATCGATAGTGCTGGAGAGTGGAGCGAAGACACTGTGCTTCGAATGACAGGTCCGCTGGCCAGAAAATTAGAAGACGAAGCTTCCTATGCTCTGATGGGTGAACTCCATCGAAGAAAGATCCCCTTGGCGTTACTTGATTCCTTTGAATGTAAGGGGGAAAACGTCTTTGGTATTATAGAAGGCCAAGAGGTGGAATGGATTCCCTATTTCGAAGCAGTGGATCGAAATTTAGACCTAACCGCCCATGAATCTTATCTAAAGGAACACCTTAACAAGGGAAACGTAGTTCGCGTTTTATTACACGAAAAGAAAGTGAAAAACGTCATGGCCTTTGAACAGAGGGTCCGACCTTTGGTAACCGAGGGGAAAAATCTATTGGACCAATTGGGAATTCCCTTTGTGCTCGTTAGCCCAAAACTTGAGGTAGAACTTTCAGACTTATCGAATTTTTCCATTCGCCATAGGGCCAAAACCGCGGAAAGCGTTTTGGAAATACTTCAAAAAATGCAAACAAGTCGATTGAACCCCGTCTGGCTGGAGTCTAAGGAATATCAACTCAACACTCCAAGCTTCACTGGGCCCTATTCTGTTTCGCCCTCGTCTCTTGCTCACTTTGCTCACCTTCAATTAATCACTGTGGCTAGACTTCTGGCTTTGGCACTTCATTTTCGAAAAAAAGAGAGCGTGTTCTTTCTGCAGCACCTTCTATTTCAAGGATTGTCCCTGGTGTACTTCATTCACCAACCCATTCAGTTTGCCGCCTTGGCCTCTATCCTGTTCCTCGGCATTGGATATTTCCAATCGAAATGGATTGCCGATCCGTTTAGCGTGTAAACTTTTTTAAAGAAACGCGGGGCGTTGTCTGTTAGCCTAAAACAGAAGCCCCACTTTCGCTCGTGGAGGGAAAGTGCCTCAGTAGCCGGAGTTGCCCCTCCGGCTACTTTTTTGTTAAGCTCCAGGCATGCAAAAAAATCTATTAGAATCCCTTCAGTGGCGATACGCGGCTAAATCTTTCGACGATCAAAAGAAAATTTCTGCAGAAGATTGGAAGACGCTGGAGCAGTCTTTGATTCTTACTCCCTCTTCCTACGGTCTGCAGCCATGGAAGTTTTTGATCATTCAAGACTCTGCTTTGCGTGAAAAACTAAGAGCTGCTTCTTGGAATCAGCGACAAGTAACCGAATGCTCTCATTACATCGTCTTTACAGCGAAAAAAACCATGGATGAATCGTATGTAGATCATTATATGCAAACCATTTCATCTACCCGCAATGTTGGCTTAGAAACTCTTGCGGGCTTCAAGAAAGGAATTTTGTCCGACGTGGGCACGGGTCCCCGTTCAAAATTCGTTCAAGAATGGATGGCAAGGCAGTGCTATATCGCATTAGGAAACTTCATGACATCCGCTGCGGTATTGCAGATCGATACCTGCCCGATGGAAGGGCTCGACCCCGTAAAATACGACGAAATCTTGGGACTAGAGAAAACAGAATACCGAACCATTGTGGCCTGCGCGGCCGGCTACCGAAACCCACAAGATTCTCTCGCCAAGGCGAAAAAAGTGCGTTTCCCCGCCTCAGAGATGATGGAATACCGCTAGGCTCGGGCACAGGAAAACCTCTTCAAATCCCTCTGGCTGTGATATTCGAAGCTCATGAAGCGGGCCTATCTTTTTGTTTATGTTTGGCCAGAACCTTTTTCCAGTGCCGCCGGTGTGCGAACGCTACAAATGGCCCAACACCTGGCCACCTTAGGCGTCTCGGTGACTCTCCTCAGCCCCTGCAAAGAAAATGCGGCCTCGGACTATTGGCGTAGCCTGGGTTTTTCTACGGTCTGTTGCCCTTCGAATCAGCGATCTATACTTTCAGATCTTCAATTGCCGGAGCCCCATTTCGTAATCTTCGATCGATTCGTCATGGAAGAACAATTCGGCTGGCAAGTCCGAGAGCTCTGGCCTCAGGCCATTCAATTGGTAGACACCCAAGATCTTCACCATGTGCGACGCTATCGAGAAAAACTAGCCAAAGAAGACGCATCTATTTCAGAGATACGGACTCTGCAGAACTGGAATCCTACAGAAGACTTTGATCGAGAAATGTCTAGCCTGTATCGAGCCGATGCCTGTTTTGTGGTTTCCAGCTGGGAAAAAGAGTGGCTCGTTCAACATTCCTATCCAGAAGATCGCGTTTTCTGTCTGCCCTTTTCTCCTCAGCAGAAGCCAACAAAAATTCCTCCCTTTGAAGATCGAGAGGCATTTTTATTTTTGGGAAACTTCCGTCATCCTCCCAATCTAGATGCAGCAAGATGGCTGGTGAAGGCCTGGAAACTTCATGGAACAAAAATTCAGACGAAGCTCATTCTTGCCGGCGCATATCCAAGCCAAGAAGTTAGCCAGTGGCAACAAGCGGGAAAAATCGAAATCAAAAGCAGTGTGCAAGAACTTGCCCCCCTCTTCGCCAAAAGCGTTGCTTTGCTGGCACCCTTACGCTTTGGCGCAGGAATAAAGGGAAAGATCTTAGAGGCTTGGTCTCATGGAGTTCCCGTCGTTTCCACCAGCATCGGACTAGAAGGAATGCAAAACGAGGAATATTTCGATTCTGAAGAAAGCTGGATCGAAGAGTGCCTACGCTTGAAAACAGATTCCTCCTATTGGAACAAACGATCTAAGGAAAGCCTTACCCATGCCGAGGCCTTTTCTTTTGAAAGACTGGCTGCTCAATGGAAAGATTGCCTTCAATCAGTGGAGAAGAATTTTTCTCATTGGAGAAATCATCCGGTGACACGAATGCTGAAGTATCACCAGAACAATTCCTACAAATATTTCTCTCTATGGATCGAAGAAAAAAATAGAGAGAGACCCTAAACTCTCTCTATTTTTTTATCCTTGTAACAGCTTTTGAAAAAATCCTTCTTTACCCTCAGATACGGGAATCGTTTTCGGGCGAGAGGCTTCTTTTTTTGGAAGAACAATTTCCAATACGCCATCATTCATTTGCGCGGCAATCTGATCCACGGATACATCGTCAGGAAGAGAAAAGCGCTTCTTTAGAACTCCAGCGACTCTCCCTTTTCGCTCAGCTTCCACGAGAAGAATTTGTCCTTCGATGGAAATTCTTACGTCTTCTTTTTTTACTCCGGGCGCATCCAATTGCACGTAATATCCTTTTTCCGTTTCCTCCACATGGCTCTGCGTTCGCAGGTTGGAATCTTCAGAAAAAACGGGATCAAATACAAACTGTGGAAATAGCAAAGATGGTGTTCTCATAAAATTCGTCTCCTTTAACTCCTATACATTTGGTTCAAAGGTGGCCGCCTTAAAAAGAAAATGGAGTCTGTTTGTAATTTGTCAAGGTTTCGGTATTCTCTGAATGGATGCAAAAAGCAAAACACTTGGAAATTCAAGGACTCGTACAAGGTGTTCGGTATAGGGACACCATGGTGGAACAAGCCACTCGCCTACAGGTGACAGGCTGGGTTCGTAATAGGAAAAATGGTTTTGTGGAAGCCGTTGTCCAGGGATCGGAAGAAAAACTTGAGGCGCTTTTGGAATGGTGCCGTCGAGGCCCCACGCATGCCCGCGTAGATAAAATTGTCATATCCGATCAACCTCTAGATTCAACTATTCAAAACTTTCGTAGACTCCCCAATGAGGGAGAGAAATAAGGAGAAACCCCATGGCCCGTACTCCATCCAATATGCTACCGCTAGGAACAAAAGTTCCATACTTCGCTCTGAAAGATACTGATGGAAAACTAGTAAAGCATTCCGATTATGCCAATCGCCCTCTTCTCGTGATGTTCATTTGTAACCATTGCCCTTTCGTTATTCACATTCGCGAAGGACTGGCGAAATTAGGAAAAGATTTTTCCGGTTCCTCTTTAGGAATTGTTGCCATCAACAGCAACGATCCCAAAAATTATCCGCTGGATTCTCCGGAAAAAATGAAATTGGAAAAAGAATCCGCCGGTTACAACTTTCCCTATCTATTTGATGAAACCCAAGAAGTGGCCAAGTCGTTTGATGCCGCTTGTACCCCCGATTTTTTTCTCTTCGATTCGAAACATCAACTCGTCTATCGCGGGCAATTTGATGACAGTCGACCCGGAAATGGTGTTGAGGTGACTGGAAAAGATCTTCGCGCCGCCATGGACGCCTTATTGGCTGGAGCTCCAATCTCTCAGCAGCAGAAGCCCAGCCTCGGCTGCAATATCAAATGGAAACAGTAGCCGAAATTCTAGATAGAATATGGGAAGTGATGATTTCGGAAATGATGATTCCCAATGTTATCACTTCAACCCTGACATTTTTTCTTCCATTCGTTTGAGGAAGAGTTCATGAAACCAAGAGCTATCGGTGAGTTCAGGATGAAAAGCCGTCACTAGATGAAGACCATCATCTAGAAAGCAAACCTCACCATTCACTTGGCCGGATTCTTTCACCTGACTTCCCCAACGGACAAATTTGGGTGCACGAATAAAAACGGCGGGATCTTCCTGACCGTTGAGCAATTGCACCACCCCTTGAAAACTCTCTAATTGGCGACCGTAGGCATTTCTGCGCACGGTAAGGTCCATCACACCCAGACTTTCTTGGCTGGGATTTTCCACCTCTTTGGCCATTAAAATGGAGCCGGCGCATATTCCCCAATAAGGAATCGTGAGGGCCTTTTGCTTTAGCGGTTCCCACAATTCAAACATCTTTGCCAATTTGATCATGGTGGTGCTCTCTCCACCGGGCAGGATGAGTCCGTGAATTCCATTGAGATGTTCAGTTAAACTTACGAGGCGATGAGGCACGCCCAAGGAATCCAAATGCTTCTGGTGGGGTTCAATGCAGCCTTGTAAGGCTAAAATGCCCACCAGTTTTTCCATACGATCTTACCAACCTCTTTGAGCCAGGCGATTTTCTTCTGGGATGGCTTTCATTTCCACGCCAGTCATTGCCTTAGGCAAGTTGGTGGAAGCATCTAAAAGCATTCCGGCATTCTTAAACTGAGCCGTGGCTTTTACTACGGCTTTGGCACGTTTTTCTGCTTCTTGAGCGCTGGCTTCCATGAAGATTCCAGAACCTACGAAAACCGTTTCCGCACCCAATTGCATCATCAAAGCGGCGTCGGCTGGTGTAGCTACACCACCGGCAGAAAAGTTTGGCACTGGAAGTTTTTTGTTCTCAGCAACCCACTTCACCAACTCCAAAGGAGCCTGAAGTTTTTTCGCTTCTGTGTACAAGAGATTTAGTTTGCCACCGGTTTTTTGATCGTATTCATTCAAGGCACTCAAGGTGTAGATTTCTCTCATCAAGGTGGTCATGTGGCGAACGGCTTCTACCACGTTACCAGTGCCAGCCTCTCCCTTGGTGCGAATAAGAGCGGCGCCTTCGGCGATTCTTCTCAAGGCTTCGCCTAGATTCGTGCATCCACAAACAAAGGGAACTTTGAAAGCGTGCTTATCGATGTGATTGGCTTCGTCGGCTGGAGTGAGAACTTCACTTTCGTCGATAAAATCCACTCCGAGCTCTTCTAAAATTTGTGCTTCAGCGAAGTGTCCAATGCGGCACTTGGCCATCACAGGAATGGAAACAGTGTCCATGATCTCGCGAATCATTTTGGGATCGCTCATCCGAGCCACGCCACCTTGACTACGAATCAAGCTAGGAATTCTTTCCAAAGCCATTACTGCTACGGCTCCAGCTTGTTCGGCGATTTTCGCTTGCTCTACGTTCATTACGTCCATGATGACGCCATTTTTTAACATTTCTGCAAGACCGGTTTTCACGTTGATTAAAGACATTTCGGCTCCTTTGAATGCTGGCATTTTTACTCTGAAATGACGCGTCTGGAAAGGGATTTTTTTGCTCCCTCCGGCACCACATTCCTAAATCCTGCAATGCTGTTTTTTAGTTCAAGACCTTTTGAACTTTATACGGAATTTGGATCGCTCTGGCTAGCGGCAAATTTGCTCCAATCGCTGAAGTCCACCGGGCCAAAACTTAAAAAACCATCTAACAGGGTCTCGGTGGTGTCTAGGAGCTGCCCCAGGGTCTCCACCTTTTCTCCGTCTATCTCTTTGTCCGAGGCTTTCTTTACGGATTTAAAGCTGGCCTGAATGCGCGCCAGCATCTTTCGCTCTCGACTGCGAAGCACGTTTAAAATGGCCTCCATAACATTTGGGTTGGCCCGGTACACCACCGTTCCCTTTGCTCCCTTACCCTGGTTGAGGATGACCCCATAGTCCACTAATTCTTGCAGCGACATACTGGCCAAGGCCTTGGAAATTTTTAGCCTGGCCATCAGGTCGGCGGCGTCTAAGGGGTCCTTGGAAAGAAACAAATGCACCCAAATCTTGCCATGGACCTTTTTGAATCCCCAATAGCGGATAAATTCGCCCACCTGTTCAGCTAAGTCTTCTAATTCAGGATTTTTCCATCGTATTTTTTCCATGGTTTCCTCAAATTTTTGTTAGTATAACACAGTTCAAGATATTTTGAACTCGTAAAAAGGGGAAATGACGTCCATGAGCAAATCCGCAGATTCTCGAGCCCTGGTGTGGATCCGCCGAGACCTTCGCCTCCAAGATCACACCCCCCTAGCCCACGCGAGCGGTCTAGCCAAGGAGCTGGCTGTGGTCTTCGTTTTTGACCCCAACATCCTAGAAAAGCTAGAGGATAAAGACGACAAACGCCTGACCTTTCTGCATAAAAGCCTAGAAGAACTAGACGAACAATTGAGAAAAAACGGTTCAAGACTCATTGTTCGTCATGGCGATCCGTTGAAAGAAATTCCCCTCGTGGCAAAAAATTTAGGCGTGTCGGATGTTTGCACAGGCAAAGATTACGAACCCTACGCCAAAGAACGAGACGCAAAAGTAGATCAGCTCTTGCGGAAGATGGGAATCCAATTTCACTTATTAAAAGACCAAGTGATTTTTGAAGAGAAAGAAATTCTCACCAAAGAGGGAAACCCTTTCCGAGTATTTACACCTTACAAAAACGCTTGGCTGCAGAAACTCTCCACAAAAGATTTTGAAGAGCGAAGTCCACACCACCAAAAATTCCTTCCTGCCTCAGAGCTTTCAGAAGTTTGTCAGGAAATCTCATTAAAAACTCTTGGTTTTATAGAAAGTACATTGTGGATAGAGGCCGGCAGCTCAGCAGCCAAAAAACGACTGCAAGATTTTTTGCCTCATATGAAAGACTATGGAGAAAACCGAAACTTTCCCATGGTAGCCCATGGCACCTCTGGCCTCTCCGTTCACCTACGCTTTGGAACCATTTCCACAAGAGCCTGTGTTCGAGCGGCGAAAACTTCAAAAAGTAAAGGTCACGAGAGTTGGCTGAATGAACTCATTTGGCGCGATTTTTATCACATGATCCTTGATCAGTTCCCTCATGTGGTGGGAAAACCTTTCAAACTGGAATACGAAAAAATGAAGTGGCCAGGAAAAGCAGCGCACTTCGAGGCCTGGTGCAAAGGGGAAACTGGTTTTCCCATTATCGATGCAGCCATGAGACACTTCAATGAAACGGGTTGGATGCACAATCGCTTACGAATGGTGGTGGCGTCCTTCCTTACCAAAGATTTGCTGGTGGATTGGAGAATGGGAGAAGCTTACTTTGCGCGAAAACTCTTGGACTTCGACCTAGCGGCCAATAATGGCGGCTGGCAATGGAGTGCATCCACGGGTTGCGATGCCCAACCCTATTTTCGCATCTTCAATCCCTACTCCCAGTCGGAAACCTACGACCCTAAGGGCGAATTCATTCGCTCTCAGGTTGAAGAACTAAATAAGGTGGTGGGCAAATCTGTGCATTGCCCTGAACCGCTTTTAGCGCCAGGATATCCAAGACCCATCGTGGACCATAAAGAACAAAGAGAAAAAGCCTTGGCCCTCTTTAAAAAGGGATAGACCAGAAAAGGATAGACCGTGCCAAAAAAGGAACTGAAAAAACTAAAAACCGGCGTATTTGGTCGCACCCTATCCATCGCAAAACTGGGAATCCAGGCCAGCGTGAAAGCTGCCGGCCATGCCGTGGAAAACGCCTTCGGACAAGAGGCCGCCAAAGAACTTCGCAAAAAAACCCAGCTCATGGAACAGGCACTTCTGCTCACAAAAGAGCTTGGTGAACTCAAGGGCAGCCTCATGAAAGCGGGGCAAATGCTCTCCGTTTATGGCGAACACTTTTTGCCCCCGGAAGCAAACCAGATCTTAAAAACCCTACAGGGAAATTCCCCACCGGTGGAATGGCCCGAGATGGAAAAGATTTTGATTCGCCAATTGGGCAAAGAACGTTTGGCTCAATTGCAGATTGACCCTGAGGCCATTGGTGCTGCCTCTTTGGGCCAAGTACACAAAGCCCAATGGAAGAAAAAAGAGATCGTTCTTAAAATTCAATATCCAGGCGTTGATAGAGCTATTGATGGAGACATCAAAGCCTTGCGTAGAATTTTGTCTCTATCGGAATGGTTACCTAAATTGCCTGCCACCGATGAACTATTTGCCGAAGTGAAGTTCATGTTGAAGCAGGAATTAGATTACGAACGTGAACGAAATATGTTGGATTTCTTTGGCGAGCAGTTAAAGAAAGATCCACGCTACATTTTACCAAAAAGTGTGCCTGAGTTTTCCAGCAAACGGGTATTAGCCATGAGCTTTGAAGAAGGTGTGGCCGTAGACTCAGAGGAAGTAAAAAACCTTTCACAAGCTAGACGAAACGCTCTGGCCGAATCGATTTTAGACCTATATTTTCGTGAGCTTTTTGTTTGGAGAAAAGTGCAAACCGATCCTCACTTTGGCAACTACCGAATTCGCTTAAGTAAAGAACAAGACCAAATTGTGTTATTCGACTACGGAGCCGTTCGAGAAGTGGATGAGCGGTTTATGGTTCCCTATACCGAAATGCTTTCAGGTCTTTTTCACCAAAGCCGCCCCCGTTTTGAAGAAGCCGCTCTGAACTTAGGTATATTGCAAAAAAATGATCCGCAAGAACTGCGAGACCTATTTTACGATCTGTGTGCTGCCATTGTGGAGCCCTTCCAGTCTGAAGAACCTTTTGCATGGAAGCACAATGACTTGCCCAAAAGAGTTTCCAAAATCACCTGGGATATTTTCAAGAGATTCCCTCTTCGAGCGCCACCAAGAGAAGTGGTTTTTCTCGACCGAAAAATGGCCGGTATGTTCACGTTTTTGGCCGTCTTAGACGCCAAGATCAATGCGAGAAAAATCTTAGCCCCCTACATGAACAAATAAAAAAGCCTTTTTCCTCTAGAGAGAAAAAGGCCTTTTCTACAATCACGTGCAAAAGATACGAAACGAACTTCGCTTAAAACTTTTGCGAATAACTTCTTTGCAACTTCACGAATTCTTCTGGAAGCGTGGACTGCAAGGTTGCGAAGAACGATTCATGGGAAATCATTTCCCTAGACCATTGAGCTGGATCCAAACGAGTGGCTGCTTGGAACTGTTCCTTCGAGAAGCTCGAACCTGTCCAATCTAGCTCTTCGTAATTTGGAATAATTCCGATTGGCGTAGCGTTGCCGCCCTCTTTGCCATCGATGCGTTCGAACATCCACTTGAGCACTCTCATGTTTTGTCCGAATCCTGGCCAAATGAATTTTCCGTTTTCGTCTTTTCGGAACCAGTTCACGATGAATACGGTGGGCAGTTTTACTTTGCCTTTCATCCCTAGCCAATGCTGGAAATAGGTTCCCATATTGTATCCACAGAAAGGAAGCATGGCCATGGGGTCCCTTCTCACTACACCCACTGCTCCAGTGGCAGCAGCCGTTGTCTCCGATCCGATGGTGGCAGCAAAATACACTCCTGATTCCCAACTGTCTGGTTGAAACACAAGAGGAACAGTGTCTGCTCTTCGTCCACCGAAGATCATAGCAGAAATGGGCACTCCTTCTGGAGCATCCCATTTTTCGTCAATAGAAGGACACTGAGAAGCTGGAGCCGTGAAACGGGCGTTGGGATGGGAAGAAGGACGTCCAGCATCTGGGGTCCAAGGTTTTCCCTGCCAATCCGTTAAATTTTGAGGAGGAGTTTCCGTCATTCCTTCCCACCAAACGTCTCCGTCTTCGGTTAAAGCAACGTTGGTGAAAATCGTATTGGCTCGAATGGTTAACATGGCGTTGGGGTTCGTCTTCGCAGAAGTTCCGGGAGCCACACCAAAGAAACCTGCCTCTGGGTTGATGGCTCGCAACACTCCATTCGCATCGGGACGAATCCATGCAATGTCGTCGCCAACGGTAGAAATTTTCCAATCCATCCCTTGAGGTGGAATCAACATGGCAAAATTGGTTTTTCCGCATGCGGAAGGAAAAGCGGCGCCAACATATTTTTTCTCTCCCTTAGGATTTTCCACTCCCAAGATCAACATATGCTCTGCTAACCAACCTTCTTCTCGACCCATGGTGGAAGCAATTCTGAGAGCGAAACACTTCTTCCCTAGCAGAGCATTGCCTCCGTAACCCGATCCAAAAGACCAGATCTCACGGGCTTCAGGAAAGTGAACAATATACTTCTCAGCGTTGCAGGGCCATTTGGAATCTTCTTTGCCGGCACTCAAAGGAGCACCCACAGAGTGCACCGCTTTAACGAAGGGTTTTCCTTCCATGGCGGCTAGTGCAGCGGCGCCCATTCGGGTCATGATTCTCATGTTCACTACCACGTAGGGAGAATCGGAAATTTCTACTCCGAATTGGGAGATGGGCGAATTCAAAGGACCCATGCAGAAAGGAATCACATACATGGTTCGGCCTTGCATGGAACCACGGAACAAACCGTTGAGTTTGGTTTGCATTTCTTTCGGATCCATCCAGTTATTGGTGGGGCCGGCATCTTCTTTCTTTTGCGAACAAATAAAAGTTCTATCTTCTACTCTTGCTACATCCGTAGGATCAGACCAAGCTAAGTAGGAATTGGGACGTTTCTCGGGGTTCAGTTTTTGAAGCGTTCCCTTTTTCACCATCAAATCGAGAAGTTCTTTGTTTTCTTCTTCCGACCCATCACAGAAGTGAATACTCGCTGGCTGGAGTAAATCTGCGATTTCCGCTACCCACTGTAAAAGAGCTTCATTCTTCACTTTCATGGTGTCGCGAGTGGGGATGGGTGGCATGGCTTTTCCTTTGATATTAGATGGTTTGGTCATGTTGACCCGGTGCTACCAAAAAACTCAACTTTTGTCACTAAAGAAACCCTTTCTTTTCCAAAAGGGAACGACGCAGGAAGACACAAAAAACCAACCTAAGCCACGAATTCTAAGGCGGATTTCTTGAGATTTCCCAATCTTCGATTCAAAAAAATGCCTGATTGAGACTCCACCAACGGCACGCTGTGAAACAGGAGAGGCTTACAAATCAACGGTGTTCGTATGCTGAAGTCGAGTGGATCGTGAAGTTGTTTTCATTCCCGAAAGTTCTGCCAATTCGGGAAGAAAATCTTCCATTCGCTGCCCCCGAAATTTGTCTACCTTTTGAGTGCGATTGCGCCACGCCAGTTCCAACTGTGGATCCGAAGCAGAGCTTTCTAGCATCGGCAAAAAAGAACGAAGGTTCGATCGAAACGCTTCGCGCTTCGCCGCCTTCCAAGAAAGAGGAAAAGAGAAATCCGATTGCAACAACTCTCGAATGCGATTCGCCGCCAGCTTACGAACACTTTCCGGTAAGGCCCGCAATTGTAATTCGGGGGGATCTGTTAAAACGTTAAGCTTCAGCTGAAACAAAGAATCAAAAGACAAGGCAAAGCGAACAAGTTCATTCAAATACAAAACATTGTAAGCCTGAACGGTCACATTGATGGAAAACTTGCCTTTGGAATTTCGGCACCAATCGTTCAGTTTCTGTAAATTAGCAGTAATCTGAGACCATTTCGAAGGAAAGCGAATGTAGTTGTTTACAGAATTGTATCCGTCGATGCTGGCCATTATTTTGAACGATTGAAACTTCTGAAGTTTTTCGAACACTTCATCGGGAAGAAAGGTCAAATTGGAATGAAGTTCAAGGTCAATGCTCTGGGCTTTGTTCGCAGAAATCAAAAAATCTATCAGCCAATGGGCACGAGGAGTGAGCAGCGTTTCTCCTCCTGCCAAAACTAAAGTTTGAAGATTTGGATTTCTTTGAAAAAACGTTTTCCAGAACTCATCCGATTGAAAAAACTGAGAAGGCTCCTGGAAGTTTTCCATGAATCCCAACTCTTGCCATTCTGAAATTAGCTGGTTGGAGGAAAAAGGATTACACATCCTGCATTTCAGATTGCATTGGTTTCCTAACGAAAACTGCGCGTGGAGAATTCCTTGTTGACTTGGATCTTGCCCCCGTTGAATCTCTTGAACCACTGAGGAAAACTGCTCCAGTGCCTCTAGCCGCCTGCTGGTTCCTCCCCTTTGCTCAAGCTTCAAACATCCCTCACAAAAACTCGGCAAATTTTCACCAAGGAATTGCCCTCGAAAGTTCTTATAGAAAGGAGAAGAAAAATCCGTGGAGTCCTGGTCTTCCAGTCTCTTCCGGTTCGCTTGAAAGTCTATTTCTTGAGAATCTCCGGAAACCTCAGTTTGGAAGGAGCTCGTAAAACAGCAAGGATAAACCTTTCCGTCAGCAGATCCAAAAAGATGTACCCACGGCAAAACACATAGTGGGGAGCGGACGGATGTCTGTTGGTGAGTTGGATCCATGAAAACGAAGAATTCCCTTTCTTAGGAAAAGAGTATCTGAATCATCCGTGTCATCAAAGCTTTATACGGAGCACCGAGAATTGCCCAAGGCACCACAAAAATCATACCCGCCCAAGTGATCAAGGAGAGCACACTACCGGTCACAAGCCGGGTGAACCAATTCTTCGCCTTAGATTGTCGCCATGCCTTAAAAAAAAGCATGAACACAAAAAAGCCGAGGTTCCACCAAATGATATTTTTCCTTTGAGGGTGAGACCATAGCTCCTGAGCGGATCTGGTAATGGTTTCATCGCTGGCAATTCGTGCGGCTTTTTCTTGAATGGCATGGAGATGTTGATTCTGAGACTTTGCTTGGCCTTGAATGGCCTGCAGCTGTTGGAGAGCCCCTTCTCTCCACTGCTCCATTTCTTTGGCTAGTTCTGCCGCCTCATCGGCCCAAGTAAACAGAGGCAAAAGCAACAAGAGAAAAACGATCACAAATGACCCAATACCTGCGGAGCTTTGGATAAGTCTCTGGTTATATTCTTCTGATGGGCTTCAATGGTTCCGCCGCCAATCTCAATGAGCTTAGCATCTCTCCAAAGCCTCTCCACCACATACTCCCCAACGTAACCATACCCTCCGAGAGTTTGAATAGCTCGATCTGCCACACGCTTGGCCATGGAGGCTGCAACTAACTTCACTCCGTCAGAATCTAGGCGATTCCCTTCTTTCGAGAGATCCATGCGTCTGGCCGTATCGTAAACATAAGTACGGGCGGCCCGGTATTCTGCATAACTATCGGCAATGTATTTTTGAATTTGTCCAAACTGATGCAAGGGAGAGCCAAATGCCTGTCGCTCAGAAGCGTATCGATTCATGATCTCTAAAGATCTTCGGGCAATGCCCAAACTCATAGCCGCCAAGGTCACTCTTTCTAATTCCAAATTTTTCATCATGTGTAGAAGACTAGAACCTTCTTCACCGACTAAATTTTCAGAAGGAACCTTACATTGATCAAAAACAAGTTCGGCCGTATTCGAAGCTCGCATGCCCAGTTTATCTTTAATTTTCTGGCCCACAGAATATCCGCTGCAGCTTCGATCCACTAAAAAAGTAGAAAGTTTAGGCTTCGCATTTCCATTGTCGGTTCTAGCATACAACCACACCAAATCTGCTGGCGTGCCGGAATCGTCCAAGGTTCCGTTGGTGATCCACATCTTGCGACCGTTCACCACATAATGAGTACCTTGTTTTGTGGCCCTAGTTTCCATGTGCAGCACGTCGGTTCCATAATTAGGTTCCGACATCGCCATGGCCCCAATCCATTGGCCACTACAAAGATTGGGTAGGTATTTTCGCTTTTGCTCTTCGCTGGCGTTGGCGGCGATATTGTTTACACAAAGCATGGAATGCGCCAAATAGGCCAAGGCAAAACCAGGATCGGAAGCGGATAATTCCTCATGCACTAGGCACGCAGCCGTGGCATCTTGCCCAGAGCCACCGTATTCTTCCGGAACGGTAATGCCAAGCAAACCAAGACTTCCTAGCTTTTTCAAAAGCGGAAGATTGAACGTTTCTCGACGATCGTACTCCATGGCTTGAGGCTCAACTTCATCTTTCACAAAATCGCGCACCATTTCGCGTAGGAGTCGGTGTTCTTCTGTGGGGTTACAAAGGTCGAATGATTTCCAATTTTCCATCGCATTTAAGATAGCAGGGCCAGGAAAAAAAAACTATATTCCTTCCATGCACACCAAAATCCTCTTGAGCCTCATACTGTGCAATGCAATATGGGCTACGAATCCTTTGATGGGAAAACTTCTCTTGGAATCCCATTCCCCCATGCAAGTGGCTTGGTTGCGGTATTTTTCCGCTTGGATCGTGAGTGTAATGGCCATCCTGCTTTTACAGAGAAGAGAATCGAAACTATTGAGCCATCCCAAAGAGCTCTTTCGGCCAAAACTTCTTCCCTGGGTACTAGTGATGGGAATTTGTACGTTCCTTTTGAGTCCTATCTTTCAGTACACGGGGCTTTCCCAATCGTCCTCCACGGCAAACACTTTGATTGTGGCCATGGAGCCACTTTTTGCGGCGCTTTTAGCTTGGGTGATCGTGGGTGAACCTTGGAAAAAAATCCAGGGGATCGCATTTCTTTTTGCCGTTTCAGGATTTCTTTTATTGTCGAATATCCAACCAGGCAATTTGGATTCCTTTTCTAATTTTCAATTAGGCAATTTATTTTTCCTAGCCACCATGCCCATGGAGGCCATGTATTCCGTTGTGAGTAGGAAGATTGGTGGACGGGTGGGCGCTCTTACTCTTTATTTAGGCGCCAGCACCTTGGGATTTGTGGTGTTTTCGGTTGTTGTTTTTGGAACTGAAGCTGGCTTCCCCTCTTTTACTCAATTGCAATGGAAAGATCTTGGCGCCATTTTGTGGATGGGCCCCTTAGGAACGGCCATTACCTATATTTATTGGACGCTCGCCCTAGAAAAGGCCAGCGTGGCCGCAGTGTCATTGACCCTATTCGTTCAGCCTATTTTAGGAGCTTTCGTAGGTGCCATGTTTTTAGCCGAAACCCTTAGCTCTACCCAATTCATTGGCGCACTTCTCATTCTTTTCGCCCTCAGCCTGGAAACGTTTTTTGAAATCAAGAAAGGAAAATCCCATGTGGAAAACAACCGATAACGAAACCTTTTCAATGGCAAAAATGAAAGGGTCTCCCTTTGTTTTGTATTTTTACCCTAAGGATAATACTCCCGGCTGCACATTAGAAGCTAATGATTTTGCTAAAGGATATGCGAAGTTTAAAAAGCTTGGGGTTCAGGTGTTTGGTGTGTCTGCGGATTCCTTAGAGAGCCACGATAAGTTCTGTAAGAAATTGGACTTACCTTTTCCGCTAATTTCAGACCCCGAACAAACGCTTTGCAAAAAGTTTGACGTGATTCAAATGAAGAATATGTATGGCAGAAAATTTCTTGGCATTGAGCGCTCCACTTTTTTGATAGATGAAAAAGGCAAAATTCTAAAAGAATGGCGAAAAGTAAAAGTAAAAGACCATGTAAAAGAGGTTTTGGAAACCATCGAGGAAATGCTTTGAGCCGCATCGTTGATTATTGGCAAGCACGAGAAGAATTTTTACGAGGAGCCGATGGCGCTGGTTTTCGAACCATGCGCTTTCGAATTCCTTCCGAGGAGAGTCCAGAACTTTTTCAAGACTTTGCCATTTTAAAAAGAGACCCAGAGAAATTTCTGATTCACTTCTCTGGAGTACATGGCATTGAAGGCTACGCCGGCTCTGAAATTCAAAGAAATCTTTTTTCTCAGTCCTTTTCCGAAACTGGACCTTCCCTACTGTTTGTTCACGGTGTGAATCCTTTAGGCATGGCATTTTACCGACGAGCCAATGCCGAAAATGTGGATCTCAACCGCAACTTCCGATCAGGTCCCGCCAAGCCAAACCCTGATTACGACCATTTTCAATCCTATCTAAATCCTTCCTCCACTTTTGATTGGTGGTTAGGGCCCCTTCAAGCCCTAATGGCGAAATGGAAGCTCGGCGAGGAACGATCGGGCCAAGCCATCGCATCTGGTCAGGTGAAATATCCTAAGGGTCTTTTTTACATGGGCACCGAAATTCAAAGGGAAATTTTTCTAATTCAGGAATTTCTTCGCGCCCATTTAAAAACGGCGAAAATGGTGGTTTGCCTAGATTTTCACACGGGCTTGGGAGATGGAGAAATGCTGATCGTGGATCGAGCGCAAAAAAGCAGCGATCTTCCTTTTTTCGCTCAAAAGTTTGAAAAAATTTGGGTACCAGATCCGCAATCAAAGCTTTATGAAAACCAAGGCCGATTTTCCGATGGCGTTCGGCACGCTTTACCAGAAACGAAAGTTCATTATTTACTACAAGAAATCGGCACTCGTGGTCCCACAGAAACCCTCCGTGCGCTACGAAAAGAGAATTGGGAATGGTTTCGAAGGCAAACCTCTCAAGAAAGGCCAGAGCCTTTAAAGCAGGAGATGTTGGAAGCCTTTTATCCCTCCGACTCAAAGTGGAGAGAAAAAACCCTTCAGTTGGGAGTAGATCGTTTTCAAAAATGCTTAGATCTTTTGCAACACTAAATTTTTTCCAATAAAACTAAGGTTTCCACTTGGTCTGTTTGCGGAAAAAAATCGTAGGGTTGTATCTTTTTCACTTTATAGGAACGCAAGGCCCTAAGATCACCGGCTAAACTTCTAGGATGACACGATAGATAAGCAATTTTAAGAGGCCCCATTTTTTCTATCCATTGTAGCGCTTTGGCCGAATGTCCAGCCCTTGAAGGATTGGTGTAAAGGGAAAATGCCCCCCCTCCTACAAACTCTTCCACTTGTGGTAGTCGATCTTCCACACGCCCCTTTAATACGATCGCTTTGGGCGCCCGGGATTTTGCTAGTTCCACGGCGTCTCCAGAAAGCTCCACGCCAATGGAGGGTAAGAAATTCTGCCAAAGAACTAAACTATTTCCACTCCCGCTATACCAATCCACCATTCTCGCTACTGGATGACCAGAAAAAAGAAAGTCTTTTGCCTCTTGCAGGGACTCTTCATGCAAATGCGTGATTTGCTGGCGAAATAGAGTGGAACTATTTTTTTCGAATGCAGTCGATTTTACAGCATGTTGAACCACTTCTGTTTGTCCATATTGAAGAGTTCTTTTCCCCGCCACGGGGTTCCAATTCACAAAAACATCAAAATGACTCGGAAAGAGAAAATGTTGCAATAGATCCAAGGATTGCGGACTTTTTTTCTCCTTTAGAACAATTACCAAACTTTGCGGGCTGACAACGACAGAAAAGATAGGAAGCCTGGAATCTAGGTGCCGCACCCAGGAGAGAACGGCATTGACCTCAGTGGAGTGAAGTGGGCAGTGGGGAATGGGAAGAAATATTTCCTCTCTACCACGATACCGAACGAATCCGAACTGCCAAGACTCCAGCCAACGGGCGCGAAGTGTAACTTTCGTGCGATAGCGCCATCGGATGATTGACGATTTTACTGGATAGACCTCTTTCTCCAGCTCTCTCTCAATCCATTTTTGTTTCTTTTCTAGACTCTCTTGTTTAGATAGATCTCGGTGAGAACATCCCGAACAAAAATCTTCGCAGCCGGGTTCTCTCAACGCTGCTCCTCTTGCTCGATGGCGTTTGCGGGACAAACCTTGTGGCAAATCCCACAACTTTCACAAGTATCAAGATCAATGACAAACTTTTTTTGACCGGCTAATATGCTGTTGGTGGGACAAAGAGGCGCACAGATTCCGCAATTCGTGCACTTTTCATTGATCTGAGAGGCCATCAAGCTTTTCCTGTGGCTGATAGTTTTTTCACGGCATCTTCAAGAGAGAGAATTTTCTCTAAAAACCCCTCTTCATCCATGGGCCTTCGCTTTTCCTTCGTTAAAAGAACCACTTGTTCTTCTAGCAATCTTACTTTTCCCATAAGTTCTGCGTTTTTTGCTCTCAAATCTGCCGCTTCTTTAGGACCTTGAAGCTGAATGCGAGACTCCAACGATTGGATCATTTGATCTTTTTCTTGAAGTTGCTGCTTGAGAGCGGTGATCTCTTCTTCTTCTTCCACTCCAGGTTGCGACTTTTTGAAATAATCAACGGCTTGCTCAATAGAGCCAAGGATGGGAACCACCGGTGGCTTTGCGAAGAGTCGAACACTTTCTTTTAAGTCTGGATTCGCAGACACCAGAATGATTTTTCCGGATAGCTCTCTGGCGTAAACATCAATAATCGCCAAATCTCGAATCACCTCACTTTCCAATTCAGAAGCATCGAGAAAGCTTAAGACAATCCTATTTTTTCCATCTCTTAATAGTTTAGTGATGCCTGCTTTTAAGATAGCGAAGTTTTTCGCATCCACATTGCCGGAAACTTCCAGCACTGAAACTGTGTCTTCTTGGCGTAGTGCCAATTTCATCAATTCACCTTCGCTCGGTAATACAACACCTTCATTACATCTCGTCTGGAAATAATCCCCACCAGTCGGTTTTGTTTATCTAAAACAGGCAATCGGCGGCATTTCAATTGAATAAATCGATCTAAAATTTCTTGCAATGATGTGTCTTCGGAAACCGTTTCCACATTTTTTGAATAGGGAATTCCGTTTTTAAAAGTGGCAGGATCAATTTTCTGTTCTTGTCCAACTTTTGCAATGATGTCGTATTCGGATAAAATACCAATCATCTTTCCTTCTTGATCCACAACAGGGAGACCCGTGATCTTATTATTCACAAGAAGCTTAACGGCATCTTCGATCTTCATGCCCTCTTTGGCAACAATCAGTTTACTCGACATAATGTCTTTGGCAGTAGTTTTCATGACAATAGAATAGAACTCAAAGTCTTCCACATCAAGTTTGACATCAAGAAAAAGCTCAGAGATGCTTTAAGAAGCTAAATGACTACATTTTCACTCGAAAATACGGATCAATTCCTGCCTCTCAGGATCGGTGGCACCGTACGAGAGACCCTACAAGAGTTCGTGGATATAGATGTTACTGCCGGTGATCTTGTTCGGATTTTGAGAAAAAATCAGGCCTATCGAGAACTTTTTTCACGATTCGTGAATCAAAAAAATAAATCCGTGGATAGCTCAGACTCTAAAGAAGGCGCCCCTCCTCCTATCCCTACCCATCGCCTCATCGGCCTTCTTGGGATGATTGGAAGCAGGAATTTAATCATTGCCCTGCGCATGCACAAGCAACTGGAAGGCAGCTTTCCTATCAACGAAGAAGGCAACGTGGATCTTCAAGTGGGGCAATACCTCAAACGAGCCACGGACATTGAAGAGATTTTTTTGAAATCAAAACTAGAGTATTCCGAAGTGGCCTACTCTGCTGGGGTTTATTTCGATTGGATTCAAGGTATATTATCCAAACACCCACAGTACAAAAAAACCATAGAGCCTTATTGCCAAGAAGTATGGAATCAGGCGTATCGAACAGGCTTATTATCCTATTTTTTAGCAAAAACCGTGACGGGTGTGAGTCCTAAATTCGCTCTGGCTGCGGGCTTTCTTTTACACGGTGGAAAATTATTCTTGGCTGCCGCCTATCCGGAATATCCCGAATGGGAAAAAGCTGCCAATAACCCAAAACTTTCTCCCCACGGAAAGAAAATTCTTGAGCTCGAGCGCTTTGCCTGGAATTTCGAGGAAGTGAGCGCACACTCCCTCTTCTACTTTGATTTATACCGTTCATTGCGAGAGGTAGTGGCAATTTCTAGAGAACCTTTTCTAGCGAAGGGCAAAGATCCACAGCTTTATAAATTCGCTTCTCTGATTTATTTGGCCCAATCCATGGCAAACAGTTGGAAAATACCAGCGAATGAGAAAGACCCTCTGTTTCTAGAATGGGCACACCCTAGCCTAAAACAACTGAAACTAAGCCCCATAAAACTCATTCAGTGTATGAAGCAGGCGATGACCTTAAAGTAAAAAGCCAGTTTTGATCGAACCCCAACATTTACAGAAGATGCAGAGAGCCTTTTTTTAACTCTGCCCAGAGGTTTGGGCTTAAGGTGTCGGAACCCAATAAATAGATATGTTCCGTATCACGCTTAGAGTTCTGCTTTTTTTTTGGCTCCGAAGGCAAGGTGCCTAGGCCACCAAATTTTTGAAACCAACTTCTACGAATGGCCAACGAATTCGAAATTAGAATCTTTTCGTGACTTTCTTGGTCTTTTTTCCATTTTCCGTATTCGAAAGTAGAAATCACTCGATATTTCGGATTGGTTTCCACAGGGTCAATGGACTGAAAGCCAAGTTCAAGGCAGTTGGAGTATTTTTTCCGTCCTGGTTCCCTGGACGTAAAAATCACATCTAATTCTCCACGGGAAAATAAAGATTCCAATCGGTCGAGGTCAAACACATCGATTTCAGCAAGATGCACACCAGCATCCAGTAAGTGATGAATAAAGGGAAGAGCCACATCTATGAGCCCTTCAAGCGTTCCCACCACAATCTGCTTGGTTTGCGATTGTTGCAAAAGAGCTTCCATGTCTCGATCGAATCCTCGCATTTTGCGCGTGTAAAAGGTTGCCAAGGAATAGGCAGAAGGTGTCCAAGCGGCGTTCCGTTTGGCGCTTCGATCAAGCAGAACTACGGAATAGGTGGCTTCCAGCTTTTTTATGATGCGAGAAAGTTGAGGCTGGCTGAGTCCCACATGTTGAGAGGCCCCCAAAAGGTTTTTGTGGGCCACCGCTTTTGCCAAAATTGAAAGTTCGTAGAGAGCGCGTTCCATGGACTAGGTATGTATAAAATGAATATCACAATGTCTATTATTTATTTTACTTCCAGGGCCCCGAATCATAAAACCATTGCACGCCCGTTCCTCCCAAAGTGACGGGCACCCAAATAACCCAAATCAACTCAAAAACCCTGGAACCCCCAGGGTTTTTTTTTGACTTTTTCGACGACGGGGGGAAAGGAAAAATGCGGAAAATTCTAAACTTTCCGCGTCCCTTGAGAAAATTACTCTGTGAGATCTCCATTATTTGGCGGAGGCAAATCGTCTTTTAAGTGTTCTGGAACTTCGCCCACGTCGGCAGCCGGTGAAGTGAAGTTCGGAGCGTGGGAGCGAATTCTTGGCTCGCCCCTGGGACGTTTCTTTTGCGCTTTGGCTTTTTCTTTTTTGGCCTTTTTCGATTTGGCTTTTTTGCCATCACTCTTGGCCTTTTTTGCCGCTTTCTTTTTTTTCGTCTGCTTCTTCGAACTAGTTTCTTTTTGGGCCGCAGGCTCGCGATCTATCGGGGCCGGAGCTTCCGCGAGGGTACCCAGGGGGAGAAAAACAACGCCTAACAATACAGCCAAAAACTTTTTCATGAATTATCCCTCTCCCTTTTATCATAGCAGTTTTTTCTATACTGGAAGCAGAATTTATGGTGCTATGCCCCCCGAAGGAGTCCCCATGACAAAAGCAAGAGTTGTTGGCATTCATTACACCCTTACCGATGAAACCGGAGCCGTGATCGATAGCTCCAGAGGCGGTGAGCCTTTAGTTTACCTGGAAGGCGCTGGAAATATTATCCCCGGTCTAGAAAGAGCACTTTTGCTTTTAGATGTGGGCGCAAAGCGACAAGTAAAAGTTCCTGCGGCTGAGGCCTATGGCGAAAAACGGAACGAAATGGTTATCGAAGTTCCAAAATCTCAATTTCCCACGGACATACAATTAAAAGTGGGCGATCGTTTCCGCGGAGGTCCCGACCATCATTCTCCCCTTTTCACTGTGATTGCTATTGGTGAAAAAGTTACCCTCGATGGCAACCATCCATTGGCTGGAAAAGATTTGTCCTTCGATGTGGAAATTACTTCCATTCGCTCAGCAACGGATGAAGAAATGAGCCACGGTCACGTGCACGGTGAAGGCGGCCATCACCACTAGTGAATCCTGCGTTTTTAGCGATCTTTGCCTACGCTTGGTGGGGATTTGTTCCTGTCTATTGGAAACAGCTGGCTGCTTTTTCCTCCGAGGAACTTATCCTCTACCGGGTATTATTATCCGCTGCATTTTTATTCCCTCTCTATTTTTGGACCAAACGAACTCAGCAAAGATTGAACCTGGCCAAAGTTGCCCTTCCTCTCACCCTTAGCGGTCTTTTGATTGGGTTTAATTGGTACCTCTACGTTTGGGCCGTAAATCACGATCGCGTTGTGGAGGCTAGCTTAGGTTATTTCCTCAATCCCCTGATGAACGTGGCCCTCGGCACTTTGCTACTAAAAGAAAGAATGCACGTGGCTCTTCGTTGGGCCTGTGGATTTGCTGCTGCCGGTGCTGCTCTGTTAGCCTTTAGCCAAGAAGCCATTCCTTGGGTCGCCCTGCTTCTTGCTTCGTCTTTTGCCTTCTATGGATTGCTTCGCAAGCAAATCGGTGTGCATACCATCTCTGGAACTTTTTTTGAAACCACTCTCCTCACGATTCCTGCCACCTTGGCATTGGGGTTTCTTTTCACCCAAGAAAAATCTTATCTCCCTGAGGCCAATCACCTGGAACTATGGTGGCTACTCTTAGCAGGAGTGATCACCACCATGCCACTTCTCGCCTTCGCCGAGGCCGCAAAGGGCATGACACTCTCAGCATTAGGTTTTTTTCAATTCCTCTCTCCTTCCATTCAGTTTCTTTTAGGAGTGTTTTATTACAAGGAACCCTTTGCCACAAAACAGTGGTTAGCGTTTTCTCTGATTTGGATAGGGTTAGGCATTTTTCTTATGGATCTTCGAAGAAACCGAAGAAGCAAAAAAACGTTGCCAGCCAATCTGAAAGCCTGAAATACTTTCTAAATGTCCAATGTTTTTGATTTGATCGTAATAGGCTCTGGCCCCGGTGGGAGCCGTGCTGCCATTCAAGCGGCAAAACTAGGAAAAAAAGTGGCCATTGTGGAAAAATGGAAAGCGGGCGGCGGATGCACTCACTTCGGCACCATTCCCAGCAAAAGCCTAAAAGAAGCTTCCTTTCATTTGGAATTTTCTCAAGCAGTGAAACGGGTTCGAAATACGGTAAAGTCTGAAGAAAAAGTGGTGGCCTCGCAGCTCAAAAGAAACCATATCCATTGGATCAAGGGTCTTGCTTCTTTTTCCTCTCCGCACAGTATTATCGTGGGGAAAAAAGAATATTCTGCCAAAACTTTCATCATTGCCACTGGCACTCACCCGCTCCGTCATGAGGAATTTCCCTTTCGCGTAAAAGGCATTCACGAAAGTGATTCCATCCTCTCTTTATCTAAACTTCCCAAATCTCTATTGGTTTTGGGGGCAGGCGTGATTGGCTGTGAGTATGCCAGCATTTATCGAAACTTAGGCTCCACCGTTGTACTAGCCGATCGACGAAATGAACTCTTACGGAACGTGGACCCCGATGTCATTGCCACACTAAAGAAAGAAATGAAAAAGTCCGGAATTCAGGTTTCCTTAGGCTGTAAAATTCAAGACTTTCAAAAAGGAAAAAGAAAGGCTGTTTCTGTTTTTCTCAACAGAAAAAGAGTGGAATTTGATGCCGTATTGATTTGTATGGGCAGAGGTCCAAACACAAAAGACTTACAGTTAGAAAAAGCTGGAGTGGAAACCGATTCCCGGGGCTTTATTCCAGTGGACCCAAAATCCTTTCGCACGAACCAAGGACATATTTTTGCTGTAGGAGACGTTATCGGACCTCCAGGTCTAGCTGCCGCCGCCGCAGAACAAGGACGCATCGCTGCCTGTCGCGCCTTTGAAGAGCCCTGCCAAGATTTTCCTCTATCGTTCCCCACCGGAATCTATACGCTTCCAGAAATTTCTTCTGTGGGAGCCACAGAAGAATCGCTTCGCCAACAGAATATTTCTTATGTGGTGGGTAGAGCCACCTTTGCAGAAGTGGCACGGGGATTGATCGTGGGAGACACCACTGGTTTTTTAAAAATTTTGGTCGACCGAGAGTCCAAAAAAATCCTAGGCATACACGCTATTGGCTCTTCCGCCACGGAAATCATTCATATCGGACAGGCGATTTTTTCTCTCGGTGCAAAGATAGATATCCTCATTGATACTGTTTACAATTATCCGACCTTTGCAGAGGCTTATAAGGTGGCAGCGCTTCACGCTCTGAATCAAATAAAAGCATCGTAGCCTTTCTTCCATTCCCTCGATACAATGAAAAAAATTGGCTTGGGAGCTCGCACTGGAATGAAGAAAACTATCGCTTGGCAACACTCACCCCGCTGGAATGGACAATTTAGCTGGGGAAACACTTCCTTCTTACTTGGGCTCCCGCTGGTTGCTCTCGCTTTAATTCCTTACTCTTTGTATCGGGACGGCCTTCACCTTTCGGACTTTTTGTTGTTCGCCGCGCTCACCACACTCACTAGCTTGTCGATCACGGCGGGCTATCACCGACTCTTTTCGCACCAAACCTTTGAAACCACCTGGCCCGTAAAACTATTCTTTTTGATTTTTGGAGCTGGAGCTTTTCAAAACTCAGCCTTTAAGTGGTGCTCTGATCATCGCTATCATCACCGCTTTGTAGACAAAGAAGGTGACCCCTATAACATCAATAAAGGTTTTTTCTATGCCCACATGGGTTGGATATTTTACCAAGATCCTCCCGGCAGAAGCTTTGATAACGCCAAAGACTTACAAGAAGATTCCTTGATTCAGTGGCAGCATAAATATTATTTATTTTTAGGGATTTTTGTTTCCTTCATCTTGCCGACTCTTGTGGGCTGGATGGTTGACCGTCCGCTTGCAGGATTTGTTTGGGGTGGAGTGTTTCGTGTTTTGTTTGTTCACCACGGCACCTTTTTGATCAATTCGTTAGCTCACACCTATGGATCGCGCCCCTACTCCACGAAAAACAGCGGCAAAGATAATTGGTGGCTGGCCTTTTTTACCAATGGTGAGGGATTTCACAATTATCACCACACCTTTGCCAATGATTATAGAAACGGACTTCGCTGGTTTCATTGGGATCCCACCAAATGGTTGATTCGTTCTTTGGAGTATGTGGGTCAATCTTGGAACCTTCAGCGGACCCCAGAAGTACATATTTTAAAAGCCAAAATGGAAACTTCTTTGGAACAGTTTCGCTCAGAGTGGAAGTCGGATATTCCCCAACCCTTGGAAACCATGCGCATTCAACTTGAAGGAAAACTTCAGGAGCTCCAAGGAAAATTCAAAGAGTTCCAAGTGTGGCGAGAACAGGTGGCCAAAGAGAATCGCCGCTGGGGAAATATTCGCGCAAGATATTGGAGAAAACGCCTTTCTGCTGAAAAACGAGCCTTAGAAACTGCCATTAATGAATACCGCATTTTACTACAGCTCACGCAGCAACAGGGCTATTTCCCTGCCATGGCCTAGAGAGATTTGATCTGTTAGGGCCCCGGAACCACTGACGTTTTCTGAGGAAAGAATTCCCTTTCAATCGACGATAAAGAACCTAGAGGAACTTAAAGCATGAAGGCCCTAGGAGTCACTTTTATCGTGCTACTTTCTTTCCTTGATCTGTATCACAATGGGGCACTCACCCATTCCGTGCTTCTTCTTGCAGTTTTATTATTGAAGGCGCAGGCGGAAATCGCCGCCGCGAAATGGCAAAAAATCCGAGCCAATTTACCCTTGGTTCCATTTTTGTGGAGACGATCGCAAGAGCCTCGATGGGTAGAACCTGATACTGATGAGAAGAACGAAAAGCCTCAGGAGCCTGAACTCGCGCCCTTTCAAGCCCCAAACTCCTTTGAGCCCATCTCCTTAGAAAAGGCGCGGCAACGAAAGAAAAATCGTCAGACGGAAAATCAAGAGCGAGAAGAGGCCGTTAGGCCAAAACCCTCAGCGCATCGAAAGCCCAACCCATCGAAAGTAGTAAATTTTCAAAACCCAAAATTTAACGGTTCCCCCCACGAAATATTGGGCATTGAATTGGAGAGCCCCACAGGAAGGATTGTTCAGGCGTATCGGCATTGGATGAAGCAATATCACCCCGACAAAACAATAGCCCTTGGGGAAAAGGCCAAACAATCCGAGGCCAACGAATACGCCCGAAAAATCCATGAAGCGAAACAGCAAATGATCAACAAACGAAGAAGGTTGCGATCAGCAGCATAAAATGGGAAAAACTCCCTATGAAGCTAGTCTCTGAAGAAATTGAAACCTATTGTAAAAAACACACCTCTCCACTTCCTGGCATTTTTGAGGCCCTACGCGAAGCCACTTACCAGAAACTCAACGCCCCCCATATGCAAGTGGGCCTCTTAGAAGGAAGTTTTTTAGCACTATTGATCAAATTAATGGGAGCAAAAAGGGTTTTGGAATTTGGCACCTTTTCTGGTTATAGCGCCCTTGCCATGGCCTCGGCTCTACCCTCTGACGGAAAACTCATCACCTGCGACGTGGACCCAAGAGCCACTGAGGTCGCCAAGGAATTTTGGAATCGATCAGAGCATGGAAAAAAAATCGAACTCCGTCTAGGACCAGGGCTCGAAACCCTAAAAACCTTGGACGGTTCTTTTGATCTCGTTTTCATCGATGCCGATAAAGCAAATTATAAACACTATTGGAAAGAATCGATTCCCAAATTGAGAAGCGGCGGTCTTTTGGTGGTGGATAACGTTTTGTGGAGCGGACGGGTGTTGTCTCCTCAAGAAAAATCCGACCACGATATCCACGAATTCAATGAAATGGCCATGCGAGAAGTAGGCATGGAAGTGCTGATGCTACCCGTTCGAGATGGCATGCTGCTGGCGCGAAAGGCTTAAATCCGGTGAACTGGCCCACTGAATTGAGTAACGAATCCTTTTAGGGAATCTCTCGTCCCTAGGACTCCTCTACCCCCAGAAAAGGAGTTTTCCCAAACTTTCTTGCTAAGTCCTTAATATATAAAGCTTTATTTCCTCTCTTTTATTTGAGTTTTTTAGTCTGCTTTGCTAAAATTTAGGGGCCCCCCTGTCTCCTTAAAGAGAGGGGCGGTAGAAAGTGACCTCATGAAGTGGCCCCTATTCCACTCTTTGCTCGTGTTGGTAGCCGTAGCACCGAATATTGCTATGGCCCTACCCTCCATTGGACCAAAGATTCGGGACAAAGAAATTCGCATCGGCTTTCTAGCCAACGGCTACCTTACTAAAACTAGGGAATCCCTTTCCGATGAAAGAACCGGAAACATTGGCTTAAACCTTGGCCTAAGAGGCGTCGGCAATAAAGACGCCTTCCAGTTTGGCATTGAAGTAGATTCTCTCTACGGACTAAGAAAAGCCAACTATCGATATTTAGATATTTCTGAAGCCTATCTAGGCTACGACAAAACGCAGTGGTTCTCGTATTTGGGTCGAAAACGCTTTCAGTGGAGTGAGATGGATTCGTACTGGAGTATGGGTCTTTATCAACCCCGATTTCGCTGGGATTATCTAAACGAAAAAGAAAGTGGATTGTTTGGATGGTTCGTTGGCGCACAAAACGAAAACTTCCATTTCGTTGCCTATGCGTCCCCCATCTACATTCCAGAACAAGGTGCCCCTTTTGATATTGATGGCGGAGATTGTAAAACGGCTTCTCCTTGGTTTTCTTGTCCAACCGCCTCCATTGCCCTTTTTAACCAAAGCACTGATGTTCGATATTCTTTAGATATCCCCCCGGTAAAAGATCTCATCAGTCATCATGGATATGGCGCCACTTTGAGAATCGGAAAAGCCCTAGGCCCCTTTGGTCGCGTTTCCTATGCTCACAAACCTTTGAACCAATTCTTATTGTCGTACGAAGGAACCTTAAATCTTTCTACGTTAGATATTCCATCGATCATTCGCCCTCGGGTGATTTACCACGACCTTTATTCTGCTGACGTAGGATACAATTGGGTTCGTCATGCCTTTATTGCCAGTGGATTGGCCGAGAGACCCAAAAGAGACAATCCGCCTTCTTTCTGGAACACCCAAGAAGCCTATGATGCGAATTTGTTTAGTTTGACAGCCAAATCCATGCCCTTTTCTGGACGCTTTAGCCGCACAAGAGTGGAAGCTTCTTATTTGTATCGTTCCGGTGGGAACGGCCCCGATCGAGGCCCCTTCGCCCAGAGGCAAGCTGTATTTGAGCCGAGATACGCTTTTCAAAATGCTTATGCTTTTACTTTGTTAACACCCGTATTCGATTCGTGGGCGTCTTCCTTTCTCTTGGGCACAAAATTCGTTTTGGATACGGCTAATCAAGGCAATATTTTGCAAACAGATGTGTACTTCTGGCCGTTTGCTAGAACCACGGTGAATCTTGGAATCGATATTTTAGGATCAGAAAGCACCAGCCCCGTGGATTTCATTAGTCGATACCAAAGAAACGACCGCGTGAGAGGAGGAATCACTTATGTATTTTAGATTCCTTGTCCTCCCTCTTTTCTTGATTTTGACTTCTTGCACTTTGAAGCTTGATGAAGAAGTAACCAAGCCCACCGTAGTGGTAAACCCCGTTCAAGGCGGGTGCCTTTCTGGCGCAGCCGCTACTATGGACCAGTATTTCAAAGGAAAAATTTCCGAATCAGAATTGGAAGCCTTTTGGACTTGCATGGAAAAGGCTTTGGTTTCCTTTATCTCGAACACTCGTGGTGCCGATGGAAAAAATTGGAAAGGAGAAGAACTCTCGAAGTTCTTGTCTACTTATTTTCTAAAAGGAAAGTCCATTGATCCAGCACTTATTAAAGAAGCAATGCTACTCAAGCAAGGAATGCTGGGTGGAACGGCCAATGCCATCACCAAAGAAGAAATTGAACAAACCATTCTCTTTGTAAGAGCTCTCAAAGCGACCTCGTTAAAACTTCGCCCCCACATGCCCATCAAAGCGGAAACGTATTTAGAGAAAAAATATTCAGTAGATCAAGTAAACGAAGTATTAGTGCAATTCCAATCTGGAATGGCAGAAATTGGTGGCACATTGGCGGGCAAACAAGGAAGTTATTCCTTCGATCAACTTAATCTTTTTCTTCTCCGCTTGAAGGACTTTTTGTATGAAGGCGATGCTGGAAGGGGCGAATGGATAGATTCCGCACTCAGTTGGACCCTGGCACTAAGACCAGCAAAACAGATTTTTATCTCTCCTCCTAAAGATCAAATTCGCTCGGAAGACTGGACAAAAATTTATGAACTCGGCCCTAGGTACTACTCCCTGTATCTAAAAACGAAATTTTTTGTAGGCACGGAGGATCAGCACTTTTCTTCTGGTACAGGTCTGCAACAATTGGAAGCGCTTTTCCAAGAATTTTCCTCTGTCTTGTTAACACTCTTAAAAAATCACCCTACTGGTGAAATTTCCTCTTCGGATATTGAAGAATTCTTAGAGGCTTTACACAAAAATAAACTTCTTCCCGTTCAAGAAGAGACCGCTAAAGCTTTTTTTCAAACTCTTTTCTCCAAAATTCTTTCCGGACCACAGGCAACTCGTGGATACGTGATCAATAAGGAAACACTAGCCAGATTGCATTTTTCATTCCGCTTTGCCACCGATGGGTTCAAAATTCTAGAGGGCCTATTCCGAGTTGAAGGTTTAGATATCTCCAATGGAACCTTATCAGAGCAGAAGATTCCGAATGTAGAAAAATTAGTTTCATTGGCTCCCGATGCTGATGCCACCACAAAAGATGCTGCTGAATACATCTTCCGATCCATGAAAGAAATCAAAACGGTATTTAACGGTAACTCTGCCCAAGTATTGATTTCAGAAAAACGTTCCCCTCTAAAATTTAGTCACGCCCATTTAGTGAAAATGCATATTTTCCAATCCGTGAATAGACTTTTAGCAAAGTCCTACGGATCTAAACCTGGCATTTTAGAAGAAGCGGAAATTAATGCCCTAGCGGATGATATTTTCCCTCTTCTGCAAGATCTATCTCTTGTCAGCAAAGAAACCAGAAACTCCGTATCTAAGCGTCTATTTGAAGCCAGCCTATTTCTTTACAGTTCCGATGGCGAAACCAGTTTGACGTTAACAGAAGCTGCAGAACTTCAAGCTCTCTTACTTTCCACACTTTCTCACGGAAAAAATATTCACAAAAAATTGGCTGAGCGAGCAGGCTCTCTAAATCAAGATCAGCCTTCAAAAAGCATCATTTCCGCTAGAGAATACTCTGAACGATTGCTCGAGTTAAAGTCTGAAGTTTGGATTAACATCCCAGGATTTCTAAAATTCGTTGATTCCAAGAAGAAGCCCCAGCAGCTAGACTTATTGAAAAAAATGTTTCAGTTCTTGCGAAAAGGCAAAGAAGGTCAAGATTTCACCATCGCTGATACCCAAAGCGTGATTTTGCTACCCTATTACATTGAATTACTCTTTAGTCGTTTTGATCTTGATGAAGACGGACTCTTAACCAATGAAGAAGCAGAAAAAGCTTTCCCCGTATTTGAGCCCTTTTTATCGAAAAAAGCCAAAGAGCACGGCCTAACCTCGAAAGAAGACCATTACGCTGTTTATATGTTTTTGTTGGCCTACCAAGATCTTCCCAACAATATGAAGACCACCTGGATCTGGAGACGCTACATCACCGGCGAAAAGAACTTCGCTGTGGATCGAGCAAAGGTAGTGCAGATTTTTGAAAAACTGTTGAAGTAAGGTATCCGCACCTACGAACTCCCCGGCGAACTCACCTACGGAATATCAAGCACTTCCGGGCCTCCATTACCTCGGATCCCTGTCTAAGAAGTTTACAGCTGTCTAAAACGTAGACAGTTCTCGCTCAACCTGTGGAGCCTCAAGGAGAATCAAAGAATAGTCGATAAGATTCCTAGAGGTTTCCCCTATGAACTCCATCGCAAAACTTTTAATTCTTAGTCTTCTTCTCCAAAACCCCGCCATGCTAGCCAAAGCGGCGGAGGGCGAATCCACCGCTACTCAGGCCATGGTGGGAATCAAGAACACCCTGGAAACCGTGACTTCCGGAATGAATGCGATTCAATACTCTCAGCAGCAAATGCAAGCCATGGTGAACCAATTTGCCATGCTTCAACAACAAATGGGAGCCAACGGCCAAGCCGTAAGCCAATTTGATTTAGTAAAACAACAATTGGCCCAAGCCATGGCCGAAGTAAATCAGTGCGTAGAGAAAGCGAAAAAAGATACGGCAAAATACAAAAAGGCAAAAATTCCTCTGGAAACCCTCACCGCCACAGAACCCACCTGTAAAAACTATGGTGATATGATCGATTCCATCAAAAAGAATATCGATTTGATGCATGAAGCGAATTCAAAAATTGGTTGCGTGAGAAATTTTCAAAATAAGATCAACCAAATTGCTGAATCTGCCAAAACCCCCTTTGGTAACTTGACCAAATCAGCGAACGAAGTTTGGAATACCCGCGGACAAATCATCGATACTCACCAAGGCATCGTGGATCGTCTAGACAAAGAACTAAACGATGAAGACGCAGGCTATCGAAAACAGCTGAGCAAATTGAAAGATTTAGAAGTGAAGATGCGAAACGCTCTCAATGCCGGAGTCAATAGCGGAGGATCCGAAGGCGCCGCCGCCACCTCGGGAATTGGTCAAAACCTCCGAGACCTAAAACGATACCGAAAACAAATCGGTAATCGCTGGTACTACACCATGATGCAAGACGTGCAAGAATGTTTTAATTCCTCTGGAGTTACCCAGTGCGGAGGCATTGCCACCAACCCAGCCAATTGCGTAAGAAACTATGTTGGGGCTGCCAGCGGAAATTCACCAGCGGCAAAAGCCATGGCCTCTGCCAATATGGGTAGATTGTCCACGACCTTTAAGTTGAATATGGGTGACATCCGCGAGATCGACCAAATGGCCGGTCTCGATTCCAGTCAGCCTGCTGGCTTTCTTGCCCATGTGAACAAAAGATTCGAGTCCATGGTTTCCAGTGTGGTGAACAATTTTAATAAACAGGCCTTTCAAGGCTCTGTGAACAAAACAGAAATTTCCGCATTTGTGAGAAATGAATACCGTAAATGCTATGAAAATGCCGTGACGGAATTTAAAGCAGATATGGAATCTGACGGCATGAAATATAAAGCAGCGCAGAACCAGATCATCGATCGTGAATTGGCTTTAAATAACGACATCAAAAACTTGATCGATGAAACCCAACAGTCCATGACGGCGTTTAAGACTTCCTTTAATAAAATTTACGATCGCGATCTATCTCAATATTCCGCAAATTGCACTGGCTCGGATAGTCCCTATGATTCAGCCGACTGCTTGAGAAAACTTCAGATCACTTTGAAGGGCGGGATCGAAGGAACCAGCCAGTCAATTCGTTTAGACAACGGATCGGTGGCAACTTATACACCATCGGAAACGGTGTTGACTTTACAGAAGCTCAGTTTAGATGCTCAAGGAAAACCCAGTTTAGCCTCAGAATCCACCCGCTGCGTGGGCTTTGATGAATGTATTAACGTATTGGACCGTTACCAAAGCCATCACCAATCCCAAGCCGATTCTCAAACCAAACAAAGGGAACAATTTGTAGAACAACACAACAAAAGTGTAGACACCGCTATGACTGCGGTTGCTGCCCAATTTTCAGAGGTTAGTAAGTTGATTCTTTCCGCCACTCAAGGAATCACAGAAGACCTAAAAAAGGCTGGCGTAAACGCTGCTCTTTCTACTACCCAAGTGACGGGCGAATCTCTTACCGCCAACGAAAAAACGGGAATCTACGACATGCCCAAAGACATGAAGGCCGCCTTAGCTGGCGTGGGTTCCTATACGGAAATGGGTGACACCTCAGAGGCTGTTTCTTCTTTGAACGCCAGAATCACTGAGTTGAATACCAAGGCCGTGGAAGCCTTTAAGATGAAAGGCATGTGTGCCATCAAGAAGAGCGATTATGAAGCCGTGGCTGGTCGCCTATCTTGCGATGTGGACAAGATTTGCGTGGGAAATAAAGCTGCGCAATCGATTAGTGCTTTGGAGGCCCTATTTCGGAAAAGTCAAAACAGAGCCTCTGACGATAGCAAAAATGAAATTACCAACGAATACAATTCTTGCATCAAAGGAGCAAAATCCTCTGGAAGAACTAGTGACTTAGACGAACAAGAGGTGACCATTGATACGATCACCGACGAAGCTAGAAGAAACGCGGCCATTGAACGCTTGTCGAAGCGACGAAGCTCTAGAGAGACGGAAGCAAAGGAAGAAGCCTCCGGTTGCTTGAACTCTGCCATGACTTCCCTGGAAGCCCTTTCCACGGAATCTCGAGAATCGGTGCGAGACCAAAATAATAAGATCATGTCGGAACTAAGAAAAATGGCCGACTCTTGCCCTGATGATCCTGATGCTGCAGCAGAAGCCTGCGAAGCGGCGAAAAAAGAGGCTGGAAAAGCCTCTGCCCCCGAAGGTGAAGGAGAAACGGTATTGGGCACCGAAGCCGGCGAAGACAGTAAATTCTCTGATCCGCTCAAGTCCGCGAAATAGCGACAATCCCTAAACCGCAATGACAGCGGTTTAGAGACTTACCATCTACTTTGACTTAGGGGCCTTGCGAACTTTTTCCAAGGCCTCTTTGTCTTGTTCTTCAATACTTTTTCCAGTTTCGCATTGATAGAGAGCGCGGTGCGCACGATCTCGTAGGAATTCATCCTCTTGACGAGAAACGATGTCTAACAAAGAATCCTTCCACTGCTTTTGTTTTTCACAGGCACGGGCGATGCCCTCTGTGGCCTGGGCTCGAAGCTGCCTTTCCAACTCCACAAGGCCCGTATTTTTTTCTTGAGGCAGGGGCGAAGTGGCGATCTTCGTTAATGCTTCCATGGCCAAGGGAGACTCTGATAGAGCCATCAAATAGACGGAAAAGAATCTTCCATCCCCTGGGTTTACTGGATTTTCCGCCTCTTTCGCGAGCCACTGAACTTCCACGTCCTTCAATGTGGCCGCAAACTCTCGCAATCGTTTTTCTGTGAGAATGGGATCTTTGTCGATGCTGCCGATGCGTTTGCTTTCCGCTTCGTAAAAACCTTTCACCCGATCCATCTTTCCCCCGGGATCAGGCGAAGCCAAAGAGAGAGACGAAGGATTCGCCGCCCCCATCGTTGGATTGCCTCCCGTTGGCGGAACTTGCAGTCTCTCTGGCGCTGGAGCTTTCTGTAAAGAGCGAAAGCTCCACACCGTGAAGGCAAGAAATCCCAAAATCCCTAGGGAAATGACAATTAACTTAAAGCTGGACTTCGAAGGCATCATAGAGAGGCACATTCACCATTTCACGGTAGGTTTCGCCTATGGTGAGAGGGAACTCCCCTTTTTCTTGAAAAACTCTTCCGTCTTCCATTAAACGAAGCAACTGCCCATTCCATTCCGCGAGAGCTCTCACTCCATTGGGCCATTGCTCTTTTAAGGGAGCGCCAAATCTTCGATTGTCCACATCCACAGGAAGAATTTCGCCCGTGCTCAATCGAACAAAGAGTCCCTTTCTTCCATCAGGTGAAATCGTGTGAAACGATTGCGCATTAGTCACAGTTTGAGCCGAAGGCTGATGCCATTTCCCTTGGGGAAAATTGTAACTATAGAGTTTTCCATTTTTTCCAAGTACGGCGAGGAAACGAAGATTTCCCACATCCACTTCTTCAGTTGCCATCACCTCTTGAGGAGAACTGTCTCGGGGGATTTGAAACAATTTATAGTAAGAGTAATCGTCAGAGCCAGGACGCATGCCTCCGCTGGAATAAAGATCTAAGGCATAGGCCGTTCGACCATCAAAAAAGGTGGCACCAAAGGAAGTTCGTTTCAATTGAAACGTAGGGCCGGGAGATGGAAATTCTCTTGGCTTTTTGGCTCCGTCCAGTAACACAGCACTATCACCCACCAATAACAAACCCTCTCGCTTTTTCATGGGCTGTTCATTAAACACAAAATTGGAGCGCCCCATGGCCATAAGACGGGCCATGCTTTTGTACACAGGGTGTAGGTTTTTGGAATCTAAAACCACACGGGCGTAATATTCCATCTCTACGCCATGAGAGCCGCCTTCAGCATAATTGCCGTCGCAGCCAGAAACGTTGGAAGCGGAATAGGGACCAAAAGTGCATCTTCGGTGCCGAAAGCCCGCGGTGTGGCGGGCTTCGTGAATAATGGTTCCCACGCGGCCTAAGGTGGAAAGCACGGCCCAACCATCTTGCATGGTGAAATTTCCAAAGCTGTTGTAGGCGGTGGCGTATGGCACGTCATGACCACGACGAACAGAACGGGTTTCCGCTTTCATCCAAGCGTAGTATCGATCGGGGCTCACAAACCCGCGCAAAAAGGAATGATCGGAAGTGGGTCCAAATTCTGTGTTTTCAATCAGAAATAAATCGTTGAGAAGTTTTTTGGTGTCTACTCTGCTGTCGCAAAGTTCCAGCCCCCCAAAACTCTCCACATCAATGGAGAAGTCTCTCACGTATTGACGGGCTTTCTCTTCTGAAAAACAACCAAAGTTTGGATCTTCGTGTGGCAGATCCGCGGCCATGGCTGGAAAACAAACCACCAAAAACAAAAGCAGCAATTTCATCTTAACTCCCCCCTCAAAGAAGAGCACCGAAATTGCTGCTTATCGTAATTCTTAGCCTGTTACGTTCGAACTTAAAACAGAGCAATGAGCGGTGCTATTAGCAACGATACAACGCCCATCACTTTAATCAAGATCGAAATTCCAGGACCAGAAGTGTCTTTAAAAGGATCGCCCACAGTGTCTCCCACCACGGCAGCTTTGTGTGCGTCAGAACCTTTTTTGTGACCTTCTAGTTTTCCTTTTTCGATGTATTTTTTTCCGTTATCCCAAGCGCCACCGGCATTCGCCATGAATAGCGAGAGCGTCGCGCCTACGGCAAGAGATCCTGCCAAGGTGCCAGCCAAGGCCGCTGGGCCCAACAAAAAGCCCACGACGATCGGAGCAAAAATCGCCACCGTTCCTGGAAAGATCATTTCTTTCAAGGCAGCGATAGTGGAAATGTCTACGATGCGGTGAGGCTGAGGTTCTGCTTTTCCTTCCAGCAAACCAGGAATTTCACGGAACTGGCGACCAATCTCTTGCACAATAGAACCAGCAGCACGACCCACCGCCGTCATAGTGGAAGCACCCACGATGAAAGGCAAAATAGATCCGATAATCAATCCAATCAACACTCGAGCATCGGTCAACTCCAGAACGATGGTTCCTTTGCCTGCCAATTCACGAACGTGGTTGATCTCCATATTGTAAGCAGAGAACAGAGCCAATACGGTTAGAATCGCAGACCCAATGGCGAAACCTTTTCCGATAGCCGCAGTGGTATTTCCCACAGCATCGAGCTCGTCGGTGATGTCGCGAACTTCTTTTCCAAGTCCGCTCATTTCGGAAATTCCACCGGCATTGTCTGCAATGGGACCGTAGGCATCTACTGTCATTACTACGGCAGTTCCGCCCAACATTCCCACCGCTGCAATGGCGATTCCATAAAGACCCAAGAAGTGGTTAGAGATTCCAGCGGCCAATGCCACCACGGCCATGGGAATCACGATGGATTCCATGCCCACGGCAAGACCGCGAATCACGCCCGTTCCTGCGCCGGTGGTGCAAGCTTCGGCAATTTTGCGGATCGGAGTGGAAGCGGTGTAATATTCCGTTACCAATCCGATGATTCCACCACCAAAGGCTCCTGCGGCCAAAGCAATGGTCACTGCTTGAGAAGCACCCAAAAGTGGCATTACCACAAAGGAAGCTACGGTAAGCAATACAGGAGCAATCAACAAACTGTTTCTCAATACGGAAGCTGGGTTTCCATTTTTCATGAGTCTAGCGATGAAGATCACCACCAAGGAAATGGCCAAACCAATGGTAGACAAAAGTAATGGAAGCATGATGGCAAGCCATCGAGCTTTTTCTTCCGAGCTATCGTCGCCCACAGCTAAGCCAGCGAGTCCAGCAGCTGGGATGGTCAATGCAATGGCCATGGCAGAAACAATGGCAGCCACCATGGATTCATAAATGTCGGCGCCCATACCGGCCACGTCACCCACGTTATCACCTACGTTATCGGCAATTACGCCGGGGTTTCTCGGATCATCTTCCGGAATGTTTTCGATCACTTTTCCAGCGATGTCTGCGCCTACGTCGGCGGCTTTCGTATAGATACCGCCGCCGATTCTCGCAAAAAGTGCGATGGAACTTGCGCCCACGGCAAACGAATGAAGTACAGTGCTCTTCTGATCACCGTCTTTGAAAATCAAATAGAGAGCGGCGATTCCAATCAAGCCGAGTCCAGCCACAGCCAATCCCATCACGGCGCCACCATCCAAAGCAATCAATAGGGCGTTGGGTTTGGATCCTTCTCTAGCAGCTTGAGCCGTACGAACGTTGGCAAAGGTTGCTGCCTTCATTCCACAAAATCCTGCAAGCAACGACAAAAAGGCTCCGGCGAAGAAACACACGGCGGCTACCCAACCAAGACCGTAGAACAACAGCGCCATTACCACGAGAGAATAGACAGAAAGCACTTTGTATTCTCTCGAGAGAAATGCCATGGAGCCTTCTCGAACGTAATTTCCGATACGGTTCATGGTTTCATTTCCATCGGGCTGAGCTTTCACTCGGAAATAGAAAAACAACGCCACAAGAAGGGCAACAGGACCCACGATCAACGGCAAATAATACAAATTGTCTTGCATGACTTCCTCTAAATGATTGGATGAATGAACCAAGTGGTACGAAAACTATTCAAAAGAGTCAAGAAATTGCATTTCTGGGACAATGCGAAAAATAGAATAAAAAAATGGGGTTATCTTTTTGACTCCAAGCGCAACTGCAAAGAGTCGACTCTTCGGAAAAAAACTGATACCAAGCGCCAGCGTCTTTTGGTGTCTTCGTAGAAAAATTTATGGGAGGTTTTTGTGATTTCCATTTTCTTGGCCGCTTTCTTTGCTTCCATCGCCCCAGCCAAAACTCTTACTTGTGCTCATGTTACGGTGAATGGCAACGTTTACGCCACCGCCCGAGTGTATTTGGATCCTGAATTTGGTTTTGCTCATCTGTCTTTCGAAAACGAGGTGATTCCTCTTTCTGACGCAGATTCTTTGTATAGCCCCTTTTCTTCTCTTCGCTTTGATCGCAACGATGACTGCTTAGGATCGCTACGCCAAACTAAAACCTCACGTCTATTGGGCTTCCAGTGCCGCCCTTATTCTGCTACTCGCGGAGAATTTCAAGTGCAGTTCGATTCCCGATCGAGAGCGGGTAAATTCGAAAGCAATGTACAAACCAGCGATGGTTGGTACGACCGACAAGTGATTCGATTTCGATGCCGTTAGTCGGAAGACCCCGGAAGATCGTGGGCTTCGTTTTCTTACAGTAGTTAGATAGCGGCGTTAGGGAAAATCTCTTTTAGCCGCTTTTTTGTCATATAGTTAATAAGAAAAACCAAACAGTCCGGTGTGTAGGCCTGGATTCCATCCATATTATAGTCTTCTCCAAGTTTTCTAGGAGCTAGCTGTCTCTTCAGCGCAGTGGAGTCCGCCAGAGTAATCACTTTCGGAACAAAACCGGCTTCTTTAGATTCCTTTAAGTTCTCGAAAAAATAGTCCATGCGTTTTTGAATCAAATCTAATTCCTTCGTAGTGACAGCAATGGAAGGATCGGATTCGGTATTCATTTCGTGGCCGCCGTGTTTCCCGTTTTTCTTTTCGTGTTCGGTGGTTCTCTCCCAAGAGATGGGCTCCACAAAAGTTCCCTTTCCTTCAGAAACAAAGACATCTAAATCAATGTCTAAAAGATATCCCTTTTGTTTGTCCTCAGGATTTAAATAGGAAGTAAAAGAATGCCCTAAACCGGGGTTGGTTTCAGTGGCGTAAAGAGGATCGCCCTTAGAATCTTTCCCGATTCGCTTGCGACTTTCTTCGTTGCAATCAAAAACTTGAAACTCACTTTTCCCGAGAATTTTGTCTTCTGGATCTCTTTTGGTACGACAAAATAGGTTCCACTTTCCTTTCGGGCGATCTTTACAATCCATTTCAAAACCCACTTCACCTGTAGCCGTTTCCACAAAATCCATCACTATGGGCTTGCTAGGATCAGTTTCTTTTTCTTTTGACCTTGGAAGCTCTTTGGTCCAAGGCGGCATGCACATCAAAAAACGACCGTTAGAAGTATCCGTATATTGAGCCGCCGCTAAAGGTTGGGCGATATGATGCACAGTTTTTCGTACATTTAACTCAAGAACGGCTTTTAAATTTTCTTCCGAATCCGATTGAATGCGTTTGAGCAAATAGTCTCTTTCTGAGGGATTCTTCACCTGTTCTTTCACTCTTTGTTCAAGAACCGACTTCACGCTCTTTCCGCTCATGAGAAGTTGTTGGGTTTCCTTTAAACTTAATAATTTACCAGACCAATGATCCCAATAGTGGGAGTGCACATGCCCCATATCGGTATGAGTATCGGCATGAAACACCGTTAACCCTTCAGGAGGAACTCGGCCTTTGCGCTGTTCTTCTGCCCAAAAATAGTAGGAGCCATTGTGATTGTTCACGTTGTAGACGGGAATTTCGCCGGCACCCACAGCTTTGTCATTCTCTTTTTCGTAGCCGCTGGCCCAAACAGAATAGGTATTTTTTAAGAGCTCACAGTCTTCTTGACGTAGTTCTTTTTTTGACGAGAAAAATTCAAAGACCGAATCAAAAAATGAAGAAAACGTAGCTTTGAGAGAGGAAGCATCTTCGGGAAACTTTTCCAAACACTCTGCCACTCCCTCTAGCTGCTCTCCTAAGCGCTTATTTTTTTCTTCCTTCAAAATGTTTTTAACGGTGGTGTGAAGTTCTTTTCGGAAAAGGCAAGATTGAATCATTTCAAACTGGCGCACACTCATTTTGTACATCGTCTCGGCGCGAGACTTTAACGCCTTGGCCTTAGCCAGATCTCGATCTGCCGGAATTTGATCGAGTCCCGTGAGAATAGAGTTTAGCGCGCTTACTTGATCTCTGGACTTTTGAAAGGCCTTTTTTTGCTCAGGAATAGAGGAAGCAGACAGATCGCAACTAGGATTCTTTGCAGACGAAAGTTCTTTCTCGATCGATTGAAGGGACGATTCCAAATAAGACAAATCTACTTCGGTATTCGAGAGCTCTTCGGCCCCTTCTTCCTCTGATTCAAGCGATGAAGCTCCCCCATAACCATCCAAAGAAGAGGTTATCAACGTTAGAAGAATGAAGAAAAAAGTAAACCCTCGCCCCATTCTCTTATTTTAGGTACTAGTCTGCAAAAAAGCCAACCTCTCTAAAAAAGAAAGGCTGGCCGTTGTTTTGAATTCCTTTGAACGAAATCAAAGGGCAATTTCTAGAGCTTATCGATAGCAAGCTGGATACTTTTCCATTACATCGGCTTTGCCGTTTTGGATTCTGCGGACCTTCATTCGATCATGAAAATTGCAATCTTTCCAAGACTTCGCTTTTCCAACCCAAGTAGCTGGCTTGTAACACTTTGGAGGAAACATTTCTTTTCCATTGAGATACTGTCTCAATCTGCTTTTTTCCATAGCGGTCTTACAATTGTTGATGGTTGGAGTTGTGGATTTAATGCCACCCAACTTCAAGCAAGAAGGAGGGGTAGATTTTTTCCCGGATAGATACTGTCTCAATAGATTTTTTTGTACGGGTGTTTTGCAGGCCGAAGAATCGTTGGCTGGCTGCTTAAACACTACTTCAGCGTTTGCTACGGTGGCAAACGTCATGGCGATCGCTAAGATTGCATATTTCATTTTTGTCTCCTGTGTCGTTGTTTTTAAGGAAGCGAGAAAACACTTCCGCATCCTTAGGCCAACAAAAACACAAAGAACAAACAGACTTAGCGCACCATTTAACGAGTTGGGAATTGGAGAGAAAAATCTGCTTACGGATTGTAAACGTTTTGCTTCATTTGTTGTTTTGATCCGTAAAGCCCTACAGTTGAAAACCCAATCCGCCAATACCCTCCCTATAGGCTTGGCGCTTGAACTCCACCACTCGTGCAAACACTTCTTCCAGTGAAACCCATCGATGGTCCACAAAACTGCCGTCACCATACGGGGCCTTCGCGTCTTCCTCAGCCGAACAAAGAAACCAAACGTGTTTTTGACCCAATCGATTTTCTCTCACCCAAGGCTTGGGCCAGTGATAGGTGGAAATCACTTTTCCACGTTTTTTTACACGGCAACGAATTCCCACCTCCTCTTGCACTTCTCTCACCACAGCTTGCTCTAAAGATTCCCCCGGCTCCCAACCCCCTTGAGGAAACTGCCAACTTCCTTTTTGATCGGATCGCTCAAGCAGCAAAAATTTGCCGGCCTCTTTTGGATGCTCCAGCACAGCCATCACCCCAAAGCGATACTCCCCGGTTTCCACCTCGGCCTCTGGGTTAGAACACCATTCGCTCCACGATCCCGCGTACAATTCTCCCTCTCTACCGAGCAGAGCAGACACGAATAGCAACACACATCCGGTGACACCAGAACCACAGGAATACACAGAATCTTCTTTCGGTAAAAGGAGTTCTAAATCTTCCTTCGAGCGAAACATTTTCTTTTCGTCTAAGAGATTTTGGTAAAAACAATTATACGCATGGGGTATGTGCCCGGCCTTTGGATCTAGGGGCTCCACCTCTCCGCGAAAACGCTCCGGCGCCCTAGCGTCCACCAAAAAACAATCGTTCAATTGAGTTTGTGCTCGTAACTTCACCAAAGAAGGCTTTTCCAAAAAATTTTGCGGGCTTGGCCAACCTTCTTCACCCGTTGCTTTGGCAAATCCTTCGGCACACCAAGCCTGCCATCCGCCATTTAAAATACTCACTTGAGAAAATCCCATCCATCTCAGCAGCATCCAAGCCCGGGCCGCTCCGGAGTGATCCGTATCGTCGTAAAGAATTACTTCCACTCCTTGATGAATTCCTGACTTTTCAAACAACTGCTTTAAGTGCTCGCGAGAAGGCATGGGATGCCGGCCGTTTTTCCCATTTTTCTGCCCCGAAAGATCCTTTTCTAGATCCCAGTGAAGGGATCCGGGGATGTGCCCCTCCAAATAGAACTTTCTGCCGGCCGAAGGATCATTCAAACGAAACCTTGCGTCGAAAATCAAAACGCTTCTCTCCACTCGACCCAATTTCTCTTGCAGCTCTTTTGCGGATATCAGCATTCCGTCCTCCACTGGATGAAAAAAAAATGATAGCGTGTTGGATATGTCTTACCAACCCCAAAAAATTGAAAAGAAGTGGCAGGCCTATTGGGCCAAAGAGAAAACCTTTCGCGCGGAAAATTCCAGCAGCAAACCCAAATACTATGTGCTCGATATGTTCCCCTATCCGTCCGGTGCCGGGCTACACGTTGGCCACCCTTTGGGATACATCGCGTCTGATATTATTTCTCGTTACAAACGCCACCAAGGGTTTAACGTTTTGCACCCCATGGGCTGGGATGCTTTCGGATTGCCCGCGGAACAATATGCCATTCAGACGGGCCAACATCCGGCGGTGACCACGGCGAAAAATATTGAAACTTATCGCGCCCAGCTCGATCGCATTGGACTCAGCTTTGATTGGGAACGGGAAGTAAATACTTCGGACCCTGAATACTACAAATGGACCCAGTGGGTTTTCACGCAAATGTTCGAGCATTACTTTGATGGCCGGGAGCAAAAAGCCAAACCCATTTCTCAATTGGTGGACCGCTTTGCCAAAGAAGGAGGTTGCACAGAAACCTCTAGCTTCACGGCCGAACAGTGGAAAAAATTTTCTAAGACCGAAAAAGAAGCGGTGCTTCAGCAATATCGCTTAGCCTATTTGGCCGATTTGCCTGTGAATTGGTGCCCAGCCTTGGGCACTGTTTTGGCCAACGACGAAGTAAAAGATGGACTTTCCGTACGCGGCGGCCATCCGGTGGAACAAAGAATCATGAAGCAGTGGAGCTTGCGTATTTCCGTGTACGCAGAACGCTTGCTTCAAGGCTTAGATACCATTGAGTGGAGTGAAGCCATTAAAGAAATGCAGCGCAATTGGATAGGCAAATCCGAAGGGGCAGAAATTGACTTTGCTATAAAAGAGTCACGCTCGGGTAGTTCCTCGTCGGAGTCCATCCGAGTATTCACCACTAGGCCCGATACGATCTTCGGTGTTTCCTTTTTGGTCTTGGCACCGGAGAGTTCTTTGGTGGCGAAACTCACCACCCCCGCCCAAAGCGAAAAAGTGAACGCTTACCTGGAAGAGGTAAAAAAACGAACAGAACGAGAGCGCCAGGCCGACGTGAAAAAAGTGACTGGAGTTTTTACAGGATCCTACGCCATTCATCCGCTCACGAAAAAAGAGATCCCCGTTTGGGTGGCGGATTATGTGCTCGGTGGATATGGCACCGGCGCTTTGATGGCCGTTCCCGCTCACGATTCCCGGGACTATGCTTTTGCCAAACATTTTGAACTCCCCATTGTACAGGTGGTCAAAGGGGGCGACATTTCCAAAGAGGCGTATGAAGCAAAAGATGGAACTTTGGAAAACTCGGAATTCTTAAATGGACTTCCCGTCCCCAAGGCAATCCAACGAGCCATTGAAGAAGTGGAAAAACAAAAGCTTGGCGTAAAAAAGATCAACTATCGCTTGAGAGATGCCATCTTTTCTCGCCAACGATATTGGGGTGAACCCTTTCCTGTGGCTTATGAAGACGGTCTACCCAAAATGCTGCCTGTGGAAGAGCTTCCCGTAAAGCTTCCCGACGTGGACAAATACTTGCCCACCGAAAATGGCGATCCGCCTTTGGGCCGCGCGAAGAACTGGGTCAGCCAATCGGGCTTGCCCTTAGAACTTTCCACCATGCCGGGCTTTGCGGGCTCTAGTGCCTATTACTTCCGTTATATGGATCCCAAAAATTCCAAAGCGTTGGTTTCAAAAGAGGCCATAAACTATTGGAAAGAAGTGGATTTGTATATTGGCGGATCGGAACACGCCACGGGCCACCTCATCTATTCTCGCTTCTGGTGTAAATTTTTAAAAGACATGGGCCTTTCCCCAGTGGAGGAACCCTTTAAGAAATTGGTGAACCAAGGCCTCATTCAAGGAAGATCCAATTTCGTCTATCGACTTAAGTCCGACCCCAACACCTATGTGAGCCATGGATTAAAATCCAAGCACGAGGTACAGGAAATTCACGTAGATGTGGAACTGGTGGACAACGACATTCTCGATCTCGAGGGTTTTCGCGCCTGGAGACCGGAAAACAAAAATGCCAAATTCCTTTTAGAAAAAGCTGAAGTGAACGGCAATGTTCATGAAGTCTATCGCTGTGGCTGGGCCGTGGAGAAAATGAGCAAAAGCTTTTTCAACGTGGTGAACCCCGATAGCGTGTGCGAAGAATACGGCGCCGACACCTTGCGATTGTTCGAAATGTTTTTGGGCCCCTTGGAACAATACAAGCCTTGGAACACCGCCGGCATTGAGGGCGTAAATCGCTTCGTGCAAAAACTCTGGCGCTGGCTACATGACGGTGAGGGCGAAGAAATTGTGGTGCAAGGAAAAGCCCCCGGAGAAGCGGAACTTCGCCTACTCCACCAAACCATTGAAAAAGTGACCCGCGATATTGAAACCCTAAACTTCAATACATCGGTTTCACAGTTCATGATTTGCGTGAACGAATTTGCCAAAGCCAATGTAAGAGCAAAGGATTTTTTTGAAACTTTTGCTATTTTACTTTCGCCCTATGCCCCCCACTTGGCCGAAGAAATTTGGTCTAAATTGGGGCACACAGAGTCCATCCAAAAGGCGCCATGGCCAAAAGCCAATCCCGCTTACCTGGTAGTAGATTCCATGAAAATTGCCATTCAAGTGAACGGTAAACTCCGCGGAGAAATCACCGTGGGCTCTGGAGCGTCTCAAGAGGAAGTATTTGCCGCTGCAGAAGCAAACGAAGACGTGAAGAAGTACGTGGAAGGCAAAGAAATCAAAAAGATAATTTATGTGCCTAAGAAGTTAGTGAACTTTGTGGCTCCGTAAGAGGAAAAATCGATCAACGATTGAAAGTAGATCCATTCATGAAAAAACTGTACCCGAAAGTCCGGGATACCCTTTTGATCGTTTGTTTCACGGTGTTTCTAACGATGATTCTTCTGTTCTGTATCGGAATTCTAGATCGATCACTATCGCGCTGGATCAAACAAAATACGGTTTTTCATTTAACTACCCAGGCCGAAACTTTAACCGAAGAAAACTTCAAAGAAGGAAAGTACCTTATACCGAACTCAGAAAAGGTTCGCTTCTTCGTGGTGAAAAATGGAGAAATTTTGGTGGAGTATTATTATTCCACCGATGCTTTCGGTAGAAGAAGAAGTCATGAACCGAAAGGCCAGAAAAATGAAAGACGCGCAGCTCTAATCTTTGGAGATTCCTTTGCCTTCGGTTTTGGCTCGAACGATGAAGACACGCTTTCCAGTTGGATCAATAAAAGCCAAAGCCAGATCGTGGCCTATAATTATGGCATCATTGGAGCTAGCCCACGGGAAACCTACATAATTACAAAAAATCGCGACATATTGAAGGAAGTAAAGGAACCCATTGGTTATCTCATTTACGTCTACATTAGCGGCCAGTATCAACGACTCTCGAAATTTCATAACGATGGCCTCCCCGTCCTTCGCTTGGAAAATGGGGCTATCGTAGAAAATTGGGAAAGAAATCCTTTCCTAGTGCCCTTCCATCTTTTTTCCCAATCACGATTATTTTACTTACTACCAAATTCCCTTCGAGACCTATTCCTTGATTCCAATAATGAAGAGCTTTTTTGTTCACTATTAGAAAAGTCATGGAAACATTTGGCACAAAAAAACTCCAACGTTCAGCTAATCATCCTGAATTATGACCCCTGGGGGCACGACACAGCGTCAGAACAAAATTTAAAAAACTGTGCTGAAAAACTCCAAGCGAAACTCGTTGTTTCACCTTCTCGAAAAAACCCTGAAGATTTCTACCCCATAGACGAACATCCAAGGCCACTCACAAACAAAAAAACCGCTGAGCACCTATTAAAGTACCTGATGAACCCTTAAGCGCATTGGAAAAATTCCCCGTTTCGATCTAAGCTTTTCCCAACAAAACGCAAATCACCATAAGGAAAAGTGAGCATGAAAATTTCCACCAACTGGAAACAAAAATTCTTAATTGAAAGCATGAACGAAGGCGGCGTAAGTGCTCGGATGGACACAAAAAAACCCTATGGTGATGAAACTGCCCCCTCACCAAAAGAACTATGTTTAGCCTCCATCACTGGCTGCTCAGCCATGGACCTCATCGTCTACTTTAACAAATACAAACAACCCTTGAAATCCCTGCGTATCGAGGCCGATGCCCCAGTAATCAAAGGACATCCCGCAGTGTTTGAATCTGTGATGCTCGATTTTTATATTGAAGGAGTGGAAGAGAAACACGCCCTGGAAGCAGTGAAACGCTCACAAACCAAAGAGTGCGGAGTGAGCGCCATGATCTCCAAAGCCTGCCCCATCTATTACCGTGTGCATTTAGAGGGGAAACCCATTGGCGAAGGCCAAGCCAAGTTTGAATTTTAATCATGCGCTTTGCGGACTTGCAGTCACCCGGACTGAAAACCGACATTGAAATCGCGCGCTTTGAGAACATCTTAAAAGAAAGAGATGAATATTTAGTGGTAGAAACGCCAGGTAACCCTGATTACTACTGGGGAAACTTTTTAATCTTTCCCTCTCCCCCAAAAGAAAATAATCAAGAGGCTTGGGAATCGTTATTTTCCAAGGAGTTCCGTCATCAACCCAAAGTAAAACATCAGGCCTTCACTTGGGATGCGCCAGTGCGGGGGGCAGACTTTTCTGGATTCGTACAAGAAGAGGCTTCAGAACTCACCTTAACCAAAGCGGTGAAACCCTTGCATTTTAACGAAAAAATTGAAGTGCGCCCCCTGAAATCTGAAACTGATTGGGAAGCCGCCCTCTACAATCAGATGAGCACCAGGCAAGAATCCTTTGCCTATGAACCCTACTTTCGTTTCAAAAAATCGCAAATGGATCGCTACCGTCGCATGGCTCTTGCCGGTCACGGAAATTGGTATGGGGCCTTTCTTAATGGAAAGCTGGTGGGCGATTGCGGCTACTACGTATTCGGAGACATTGGTCGCTTTCAATCCGTGGGCACTCACCCCGATCATCGCCGTAAAGGAGTGTGCGCCACTTTGATTTATGAATGTTTGTTGCAAAACTCCAAGGTGAAACAAGCCGTGATTGTGGCAGAACTTGGCACCGCCGACCGTGTATATCGCTCGGTGGGATTTGCAGGATCAAAAAGCCTATTTCAATTGACCCGCCGCCCAGCGGACAGTTGATGCGGGTCCCGAGGATTGCCAACGAAAACCCAAAACAGGAGCTGAAAACGAATTCCCAAAAAACAAGCTCTAATTAGAAGTTTCAAGAGCAGTAAATTCCGAAACCTTAAAGGTCCATCTATTTCTCCCTCCATAAACACGATGCACAAAATGAATATCCAAACCCATCCAGGGAAAAACGTGCTAGGATAGGGGCTCCATATGTCGAAAAAAGAATTGGACGCATTACAATCCGCCATGAAGTCCGCTGCCCTACCGGCAGTGTGGACCAAGGGCGTGACGCTTTCCAAGGACGGCACTTTTTATTTAGAAGCCGAATCGGCCACAGAAGTTTTGCTCCGCTTTCACAAACAACCCGTATCGCCAAAAATTACGCTTTGGCCCAAAGAAGAAGATTGGCACTGCGACTGCGGCGATCGACACGATCCCTGCACCCATGCGGTGGGGGGTTTTTTAGCGTACAAAGAGGGGCGCGCTAAAAAACCCGATGCTCCAAATATGAAGGTGGATGGATCGGCACACCTTGAATATCGCTTTTTCCCCCAGGCCGGATATCTCTACTTCGATCGTTTTTTGGTGCGAGGAAAAAAATCGGAACGCCTTCATAATACTAGCCTAGTGGCTCTTGTGGGGGGATTACAAAGCGGCAGAGTAAAGGGCGAAAATCCCATTGCTGGAAAAGAAGACTTTGCCGTGGATCACGTTCTTGGGGGCTCGTATCAGAATCCTTTAGATCGCTACACCCTCACTCGCCTCCTCGCGGCCCTTCAATCTTGTTCTCGCGTTCTTTATGGAGACGAGCCGGTGGAAATTTCTGCCCAAACCGTTTCTCCCCAAGCAAAAGTGACCAACGAAGAATTCGGGCCCGGCATTAAACTAGAGTGGCACGGAGATTCCAGCGTTTCACAGCTTTTTAAAAACGGTGCCGCTCTTTGTGGACGAACGTTAAAAGCCGTTCGTGAGCCTGCCCTTACCTCGAAGGAAAGAGCGGCCTTTCGTCCCTACTCTCCTTCGGAATTTCATTTTTTCGCCTCAGAGGTTCTGCCTTCTTTGGAAGCAAAAATGGTGGTCCATATCGACACCAAACGCCTACCCAAGGTGGCCAAACACGAATGTAGAGTTTTGTTACATCTTCAGGCCGAATCGGCCCGAAGACTTTCCGTATACCCCACTTTGGTTTATGGAAACCCTCCCGTGGCCGAGGTGCAAGGCACGGAATTGGTGATGCTGGACGATGCTCAAGTTCCCGAGCGTGACGTAGCCACGGAAGAAAGTTGGCGGAAACGACTTCACCAAGAACTTCAATTGCAGGTGGGACGGCAATCTTTATTTGAAGATGAATCGGCCCTTCTTTTTGTTTCGAAATTACGAAATTGGGAATGCACCGGTAATGGCCTACAAGCTTTTACTGTGCAAGGACAACTGAGCCCGGAAGTGGGCTGGGAAGAAGAGAATTTACACATCGGATTCGTAGTGCCCCAAGGCCACACGAAAGTGGATCCTCAAGAGGTGCTCCGTGCCTGGAGAGAAAATCGCTCCTTCGTTCAAGCTCCTAACGGAGGCTGGGCGGCCATTCCTCACGATTGGCTTTTGAAATACGCAGACCGAGTGGAAGCCATCCTCGCTGCGAGAACCTCGGCCAACGCTCCTGTGCCAAGACACTTTCTTCCAGATCTTGCAGAACTTTGTGAAGACGAGGGCGTGCCCGTTCCCGATCGAGTGAAACAATTGGTGGCAAAACTTTCTGGATCCGATGGAATTCCCCGGGCTCCCCTTCCCCAAGACCTCAAAGCTTCCCTACGCTCCTATCAAAGAAAGGGAGTGGACTGGTTGCTGTTTCTCAAGCAAGCGGGCTTAGGCGCTCTTCTTGCCGACGACATGGGTCTTGGAAAAACGCTGCAGAGTATTGCCGTTATTGAGGGAAGAACCTTAATTGTATGCCCCACCTCTGTGCTGCAAAGCTGGTCCGATCAAATTCAGGAATTTCGCCCCTCTTTAAAAGTAAATTTATACCACGGACCCAATCGCCAACTGACCGATGGTATCACCCTCACGAGCTATGGAATCTTGCGCATGGACCAAGAAAAATTGGCCGCCATAGACTGGGACACCGTGATTCTGGATGAAACTCAAGTGATCAAAAATCCCGATAGCCAAATCGCCAAAGCCGCACATCGGATGCAGGGAAAATTTCGTATCGCTCTTTCTGGAACTCCAATTGAAAATAAATTAGACGATCTTTGGAGCCAATTTCAATTCATCAATCCTGGGCTTTTGTGGAAACGGTCTGAATTTATGGAACGTTTCGGTGATGCCATTCGCTCTGGTAACCCTAGGAAACTAGAAAAATTACGGGTTCGCATTAAGCCGTTTCTCCTGAGAAGAAAAAAGACAGAGGTGGCTCCCGAGTTACCCCCAAGAACCGAAGTGGTTTTGCATTGCGATCTAGGAGAAGAAGAACAGACTCTATACAAAGCCATCCTCGCGAGCTCCAAAAAAGAAGTGGTGGAGAAGTTGGAAAGTGGCGGCTCCGTATTTGCGGCTTTGGAAATGCTACTTCGATTACGACAGGCATGCTGCCATCCTTCCCTGGTTCCTGGCTCGAACCTAGGGCCTGATTATGGATCTGCGAAGCTAGATTTATTAATGGAGTCGTTGGAAGAATCTCTAGATCTTGGACACAAAGCACTGATCTTTTCCCAATGGACTTCGCTCTTAGACTTAGTGGAAAAGCGCCTAAACGCCAAAGATATCCGCTTTTCTAGACTCGATGGATCTACCAAACACCGAGACCAAGTGGTGAGCTCTTTTCAAAAAGAAGATGGTCCTCCGGTAATGCTGCTTTCATTAAAGGCTGGAGGCGTGGGAATTACCCTAACCGCCGCGGACCATATTTATATTTTAGACCCTTGGTGGAACCCAGCGGCCGAAGACCAAGCGGCAGATCGAGCCCACCGCATTGGGCAAGAAAACCCCGTCTTTATCCATCGCCTCGTGGCGAGGGATTCTGTGGAAGATAAAATTTTGCAGCTCCAGAAAAAGAAACGCGCTCTTGCCGAAGGAGTCATCGGTGACGCTTCGAAGAACGCGGACTTAAACAAACAAGAAATTTTAGACCTACTCAATTCGCTCTAAAGGTTTTTTCTTTCTCAAAATTTAAACCTATCGAAAGTTTCCATATCCAGGCGGAATGGCCACCAATCCAGAACGATACAAACCTCTTGGACCTCCCCCATCGCGTAAAGGACTAAAGGGCGAGGCTTCAATGGTTTGACTATCGTTCAATTGACGGGTGCTATGCCCTTCAATGATGTATCCATAGGCTCCCGGAAATACGTGATATCCCATATGGGCGATGCCCACGAAAAACGGAACTTTCTCTATGCCCTTTGGCATTCCTTTTCCAAAATTCACATAGGCTCCCACATCATCTACAGAGTTATACAAATACTTACGCTTAGAATTCACCGTCTTCCAGTTGTACTCATGAAATCCCCAAATCTTTTTTGGATTGTCTGGGTACTGAACTTTTTCTTGTTCATCCCAAAAAACATTTTTGGAAACATCCGGATTCCAATACACGAGATTCCATCCCAGATTTTGGAGCCCTACCATAAGGGCACCACCGGTCACTCCATTTTCCATTGTAAAGGTTTTTAATTTCTGCCACGTTTCTTTTTCTCCCGCGGCATCAAAGCCTTCTCCTAGGCATTTCAAAGTGAGCCCAATGCAACTGGTGGGCGCAAGTGTTTTGAGGAAAAAATCGATTTGTTTTTCAGAATACTTTCCGTATTTTCGCAAATACTCTCGTTTGCCGCTGGGAGATGCTTTGGCAAAACTAGAATTATCACCATAGAAGGGAGAGATGCCCCACTTTTTGAAAAATTTTGTGTGAGTGTCGTATTCTCGTTTTAAGCAACCAGAGGCCACTTCCATTATTCTAGGTAAGGCTCTTTGGTGATTGGAAACTTCTGCCATGGTGAAAGTCACATCACCCTGGTAAGCGCCGAAAGCAACGAGAGGAAGAAACAACCACATCATAGAACACCTCAAAAAAAAGCCCCGACGTTTTTCGCCGGGGCCGCTATTGGCAGATTAAATTTCGTAACGGTATTTACATTTTACTTCGATCACTTTCGAAGGTTGGTTATTACGAGGATCTTCGCCGTACACTCTTGCTCGTAGAGAACCTGCTTCACCGTTGCCTGTGGTTTTAATGTTCGCAGTGCCAGGAATGGCTTCGAAGATCACTACTTTACGGGCCTCGTGATCGGCTTCGGTCACCACAAATTTGTAATTTTGTTTTTGTAATTCACCGGAAATATCAATAACGGAATCTTCCGCCGTCCAACGAAGGCTTTTGCCGTCGATGGAAAAATCCACATCATGTTCTGCGTAATCACCAGGAACCGAAGCCTTTAAAAGGGTTCGGCCAGAGGCGGAAACACATTCAAATTCCGCGTTGGCACTACCAGCAAAAGCTTGGGCGCTAAAGGAGAGAGCCAACATTGGGAGAAGGAGGAGTTTCATGGGGGTGTCCTTTCAAATAGACTGAGGTTAGGGAGAGAAGCGGCGCAAATGTACATTAACATACCAAAATAGTCAAGAATATGGATTTTCATGTAATTTTGAGCAGTTAGCAACCGCAGGACGATCGTATTTTTGAAGAATTTGCCCGTCAACCCACGGACCGGTGGCCTACTTCGCGGTTCCTGAGGTTCCAGGATCTTTTGGGTCTCCCCCAGCTGCCCCACCCTCGGAGCCACTTCCAGCGGCACGTTTTTCGTTGCCGCCTAGAGCCACCAATTTGCATTGAGCTAGGCTTCGCATGGCTGAACCCACCACATTGATCTCGCTAATAAAGGGCGCCACAAAATGTTTTTCCACCAGTTTTTTGGCGTCGGCCTCGGAGGCCCCATTCTTTTTGGCCTCTTCCAAGGCTTTGGTTTTCATCCGCGAGAGTTCTCGCTGGTAAAAATCCTCAGGGCTCATGGCCGAGGTCCAAACTTTTTCTGCATCGTTTTGGATTTCCGTACATCGAGCCTGATTTAGGTCGAAGCCTGAGGACCATCCGTTATCAAAAAACTCTGTGGGACTGCAGTTTTCTAAACGTCCATTGAAGCGCAAAATGCGAACAATTAGCCCCTGCCCCGTGGGATTCAAATAAGGATGAGGAAGCCCCACGGGAATCCCTTTTACTCGCTCTAGTCCCGTGACCTTATCTTTTTCTAGGGTAAGGATTTCTGATTTCATTTTTTGCGCCAATTGACGATTGGCTTTTGGTGATGAGGAGTTGATCCAAATCAATCGCTCCAATGCCCCAGATGGGAGTCTGGTTATTTGTAATAAACTACCGCCTAACTCGTAGGATTCTAACTTTTTCCCCGCCACCACTTTGGTAGATCTTTGTACTCCGGCGGCATCCGCAGGAACGGGGTAATCAAACATTCCCGCCTGACGAAACACGGCGTCCAAGGCCTGATCGCAAGCCTGTGGAAAATTTTGTAAAAACGGATAGCCCAAGAGAACGCTGGACTGAATGTAGGACTTATAGATTCGTTCGTATTCTTCTTTGGAAAGTTTATCTGACCCCGGGCCTAAATACGGCAACGCCTTTTCCGCAGAAAAGGCGTCCACAGCAAAACTAATAAGCGTTAGGAAAAGAACAATCACTGGGTCAGGTTCGGATTAGGCTCTTTATTCTCAGGCTCAACGTCGATCAATCGCACTTTACCCGCAGCGATCTCTCTCAAAGCGGTAACCACTTCATTGTTTTTCGAAGCCACCAAACGATCAGCCCCACGAAACAACTGACGAGCGCGCTTCGTGCAAAGGTGCACAAGTTCGTAGCGGTTTCTTACAAAATGCAAACAATCTTCAATCGTAACTCGGGCCATTTGGGTGTCTCCTATTGCCCCAACCATAGAACTAGGGGGGGCATCCTGTCAAGATTTTGCAAAAGCAAAGGGCCAATCTCTAGTGGAGAATGGCCCCTAATGTTTCGTTTTTTCGGGTTTGAAAAACGGGGGTTAGGCGATTTCCTCTTCCCCTGAACCGCTATTTTCTTCCCCTTCGGACTTCACCGGAGTGGGATCTTTATAGATCAATTCCGGACGTTTGCCTTGTTCGATGGTTTCTCTTGTTACGCGGCAAGCCTTAATGTTTTTCGCACCGGGAATCTCGTACATCACGTCGAGCATGTGCTGCTCCACCACGGCACGAAGTCCACGGGCACCGGTTTTTCGACGAATCGCTTCGTGGGCAATGGCCTTGATGGCTTCTTCTTCAAACTCTAGGTTCACATTGTCCATGGAAAATAGCGCTTGGTATTGTTTTACGATGGCGTTTTTTGGACGGGTCATGATGTCCACCAAAGCCGCTTCGTCCAACTCTCTTAAGGTGGCAACCACTGGCAAACGACCTACGAACTCAGGGATCAAGCCGTACTTCACCAAATCTTCTGGCTCAATGGCGCCCAAAAGATCGTTGTTGGTCATTTTCTTTTTGCCTTGGCTCGCATTGAAACCCACGGAACTTTTGCCCACTCGAGAATTTACGGTTTGCTCTAGGCCCACGAAGGCTCCACCGCAAATGAACAAAATGTTCGAGGTGTCCACTTGAATGAATTCTTGTTGTGGGTGTTTGCGTCCACCTTTTGGGGGAACGTTGGCCACAGTGCCTTCAATGATTTTCAACAAGGCTTGCTGCACACCTTCACCGGAAACGTCTCTCGTAATGGAGGGGTTTTCGGATTTTCTCGAAATCTTGTCCACTTCATCGATGTACACAATCCCTCTTTGGGCGCGTTGTACGTCGAAATCGCAGTTCTGTAAGAGATTTAAAATGATGTTTTCCACGTCTTCACCCACATAGCCAGCTTCTGTGAGAGTGGTAGCGTCTGCTACGGCAAAAGGAACGTTCAGCATTTTGGCCAAGGTTTGGGCCAAAAGAGTTTTTCCTGAACCGGTAGGACCAATCAAAAGTATGTTGGATTTTTGTAGTTCCACTCCACCTGTAGCTTTGCCACCGGAATTAGCGATGCGCTTGTAGTGGTTGTACACAGCAACGGACAAAACTTTTTTGGCTCTTTCTTGTCCGATCACATAATCATCTAAGTGTTTTTTGATTTCTTCAGGTTTGGGCAAAGAATCGGTGCTGGGCTTTTTAGCTCCAGTGGCCGCGTCTTTGGAAACGTCTTCATGGATGATGTCGTTGCAAAGATCAATACACTCATCGCAGATGTAAACCGAAGGGCCTGCAATCAACTTTTTTACTTCTCGTTGGCTTTTCCCGCAAAACGAACAGTATAAAGTGCCCGTATTGTTCCCAGAGGTGGGTTTCGTCATATCTTTCTCCTATTCCTGACGCTTCATCACTTTGTCTACTAAACCGTATTTCACTGCCTCTTCGGCGCTCATGTAATTGTCGCGATCCGTATCGGATTCAATTCTAGAGAGAGGCTGGCCCGTGTGTTCGGCCATCATGGCGTTCAAACGCCCCTTCAAATACAAAATTTCTTTGGCTTGAATTTCAATGTCCGAAGCCTGTCCACGAGCTCCACCTAAAGGTTGGTGAATCATGATTCGAGCATTAGGAAGCGCATATCGGTGACCTTTGGTTCCGGCGGAAAGCAAAAAGGCGCCCATGGATGCGGCCATGCCGATGCAGTAGGTATGCACTTCGCATTTCACAAACTTCATTACATCGTAAATTCCAAGACCCGCACTCACAGAACCGCCGGGGCTATTGATATAAAAATCGATGGGCTTTTCCGGATCGTTACTCGCGAGAAACAACATTTGGGCAATGAGAAGGTTGGCCACGGTGTCGTTCACTTCCGTTCCCAAAAAGATAATTCGATCGAGCATCAAACGAGAGTAGATGTCGTATTGGCGCTCTCCTCTGGGGGTTTGCTCGATTACGATGGGATTGGGTATGTAAAGGGAAGGACGGTCGCTCATGGTGTGGGGCTCCTAAACTCTTGCTTTCTTATCGGTTTTTCTTTTCTTCACTTAACCATTTTTTATTATACCTCAGCCTTCTAGTTTGACACCAAGCAAAATTCCGGTTTAAGTTGGCCTTCCAGATGAAAACCTATATGAAAATCGGCGACATTTCCTTACACGGCCCCTGCCGCTTGGCACCCATGGCGGGCGTTTCTAACACGCCCTTTCGATTGATTTGTAAGGAACTGGGCTCGTCGCTCACCACTACCGAGGAAATTAGCGCAAAGGCCTTGATACACGGTAACGATCGCACCCTTTCCATGACGGAATATCTCCCCGAAGAGAGTCCCGTGGCCATGCAAATTTTTGGTGGCGAAGCAGACGTTCTGGCAGAGGCTGCTCGCATCGTAGAAAGCAAGGGCGCCCATATCGTTGACCTAAATATGGGATGCCCAGTGCCGAAGATCACGAAAACTGGATCGGGCTCAGCCTTGATGCGAGATGAAAAAAAGGCAGCAGAAATTTTTCAAGCCATTCGCTCTGCGGTGAAGATCCCCTTCACCATCAAAATTCGTGGCGGCTGGGACGATCACACCATCAATGCTCCGGAGATCGCTCGCATAGCCGAGGCTGAGGGCGTAAATGCCATTGCCATTCATCCACGCACTCGATCGCAGCAGTATACGGGGAAAGCTCCGTGGGACATCATCAAACTCGTGGTGGATGCAGTGAAGATTCCCGTCACGGGAAATGGCGACGTTCGTTCCTATGCCGATGCCCACCGCATGATGACGGAAACTGGCTGCCACACTGTGATGATAGGTAGAGGAGCATTAGGTCGCCCTTGGGTGTTTGATCCGGAATTTGATTCTCTTAGTTTAGAGGCCCAACACCAATATAAGTTTCGCGTAATTCAGCGTCACTTAGAACTCATCGAAAATCACATGCCGCCTCGCCTCGCCGTGGTGCAAATGAAAAAACATTTGGCCTGGTATATTGCGGGCACGAAGGAAAGCGCGAAATCTCGGGCCAAAGTTTTTACTTTTGAAGAAATTGCGCCTCTAAAGGAGTGGTTTTTGAGCTATTGGCCCGAAGCCTTTCAAGACAAAAGCTCCGAATCCTCTAGTGTAGAAGCGTTTCTTGAAGAAGAGCTGCGTTAAGGTTTTTCTTTACGGATTTTTCTCAAATGGTCTTTTTTTTAAAAAGTTTTCCCGAGAAAAAATCCTTCAAAAGATCTAACGAAAAATCATCAGATCTTTCCTCCATTTTCGGAATCCATACCCAGAATGCAACCATCTGTCGGTGCCAAGTGCTGCTTTAGCACCGGTTCCCTTTTGCCCAGCACAGGAAAAAACCACTTTAAGCTTGGCATGCCACTTGCTCTCTGGCGGGCAAACAAAAAAACGAACACCTTTGAAAGGATCTTATGAAACTCTTCCAATTCTTTATCGCCCTAGCCCTCTTAAGCACTTCCGCCCACGCTCAAACTCCCATTTCTTACCAACAAGAAGTTCTAACGAAAGTGGAAATCGACGGAAGGCAAACTGCCTATGTGGGAGTCATGAGTCTCGATTTTGTGAACGACCAAATGAAAATCGAAATCTATAACGATATTTGCGGTCAATTCACAGCTGCCCCAGGACAGATCACTTGCATGGCCATGGCAAAACTCATCACCACCATTGAAGCTCCTCTTCAGTCGAAGGAAACCTCTTGTGGTTCCGCCATTTACCAAGGAGAAATTGATGAGACACCTTTTGACGGATTTCGAACCAAAATTTATGTAGCGGATCACTCTGGACGTTTATGCAAAGACAAAGTAGCTGGAGAAGTAGAGGTGATAGCCTCGCAATTTAATCCTTGGACGCAGACAGAGACCCAGTACTACTTAGTAAAAGAATAAAAGCGAATTTTCGATTTAGGGACTAGCGGTTTGCCTCTAGTCCCTATTTTTTTCAGACAAAGCCTAATGTTTCGTTCCATCGGCAGGCATGGCATGCAATGCTGCGATTTTTTCCTCTTCTTCCACTTGCAGTGCCACTTGAGCGAGATAATCGGCCAAGGCCTCTCGCAAACTTTCCATGGTCACTTGCTCTGGAACCACTCCCTTGGCTTCCAGTAGGGTTTTCAACTCTTCACTAATCAACTCTTCGGGCAGCCCAGTCAATTCCGTAACCTGGCTAAACAACTTGTTTCCCATAGTCCCCCATCCACCTGACATCCCCTTACACATTTAAAGCGTACAAAAGTTTTGTTGCTTTGCAAGCCTTTTTCCCTAATCTATCAAAAGAAAATTTTTTCTACATGTGAGGTGAAGTTTGAAACTCTTAGCTCTTCTTTTGGCCTTGTTGGTTTCTGGCCCTGCTCTGGCCAAGCAGGAATTCAATATGCGGATCCATTCGGAGCCCCCAACCCTCGACTGGACTTTGGCAACGGACAATGTTTCCATCACCATACTCCACAACTTGATGGAAGGTCTTGCCGCTTACGATAATAAACTGCAACCCAAACCTGCCCTCGCCAAAAAATGGGATGTATCGAAAGACGGAAAAACCTATACCTACACTCTTCGTGAAGGCGTGCAATGGAGCGACGGACTTCCTCTAAAGGCGCAGCACTTTGTCGACTCTTGGGAACGACTTTTAAATCCAAAAACAGCCTCTGAATATGCGTACTTTTTGTTCGATCTAGTGGGCGCCCAGGAATACAACGAAGGAAAGCAAAAGGACTTTTCCAAAGTAGGAGTAAAAGCCGTTAACGACTCCACCTTGGTGGTGACCCTGAACAAAAAAGCTGCTTTTTTTCCCACGATCCCCACCTTCACAGTGACCTACCCAATTCGTAAAGACTTGATCGAAAAATTTGGCAACAAATGGACCGATCCAAGCAATATGGTGACCGTTGGCCCCTTTGTTCTAAAAGAGTGGAAACACGATTCAAAACTTACCATGGCGCCTAATGCAAAATACTACGGCACCAAACCCAAGTTAGAAAAAGTAAACGCCTATATCGTGAACGAAGACACCACTGCCATCAATATGTTTGAAAGTGGAACCCTTCATTATGTATCGCGCTTGCCAGCTTTGGAAATCGAGCGCTTAAAAGCGAGTCCTGCCTATAAGAACTCTCCTTATTTAAGAGGCTACTATTACGGATTTAACGTAAATAAAGCTCCTTTCAACGATGTGAGAGTTAGACAGGCCTTTGCTCACGCCATCGATCGTTCTCAAATTGTTAGCCTCCTAAAGGGCGGACAAATTCCTTCCACTTCTTGGGTTCCAAAAGGAATGCCCGGATATGAACCAAAAGTGGGATTGGATTTCGACGTAAAGAAAGCACAGAAACTGTTGGCCGAAGCGGGATATCCAGAAGGCAAAGGCTTCCCTGCGGTGACCTTTATGTTCGACACCCGAGATGACAACAAAATGATCGCAGAGCGTCTGCAAGCTATGTGGAAGAAAAATCTTGGCGTGGACTTGAAGGCCCAGAATGAAGACTGGAAAGTTTACCTCAATCGTTTGAAATCCGATGTTCCTCCCATGTTCCGATTGGGCTGGGGAGCGGACTATCCAGATCCAGATAACTTCCTCAATTTGTTTACTTCCAGCAGCGGAAACAACCACACCCAGTGGAAAAATGCAGAATATGACAAATTGATTGAACAAGCCGCCGGAGAAACCTCCATGCCGAAGCGATTGGCACTCTACAAAAAGGCACAAGTGATTTTGACGGAAAAAGACACCGCCATCATTCCCTTATTTGTAGACGCATTAAACGTTCTTGTGTCTCCCACCGTGAAGGGACTCGAACTAAATGCCATGGATCAATTGCAACTAAAATCCGTTCAAATGAACTAAACATTTGAATAGATAGGGGTCGAACTTTCTTTTCGACTCAAAATGATCAAAGAAAACAAAGGGGGACTTTTTTGTCCCCCTTCTTTTGCCCTTTTTCCTAAATATTGTTATACGGAAGCCACAACAACGACGAGGGTCCCTATATGCCTTCTGCCTTCCGTTTTTTCGGCCACTTATCCTCTAGGATATCCGGCTTATTCGCCATTGCGCTCTTCGCTGGCTCTACTTTCCTTTCTCCTTATGCGGCTCTTCCTTCTTTTGCTGAGGAGCCAAAACCTGCGGCCCTTGCACCAATCTCGGCCCCGGCCTTGTCCCCAGCCCCAACCTCTGATGCTGCCAAGCCCGAAGACTATGTGAAAAATCATTCCGATCGCACGGAAGCTCTAGTGCATCCGATGATCAAAGAGCGTTACGGTGAATTAGTCTCCGCCATGCCTCCTAGAACCAAAGAATTTTCCCAAGGGGAACTCTTCCTAAAAACTGGAAATTTGGTTTGGAAAAATAAAGAGGGCAAGGAAACCATCCTGGTGGATGGTAGTAAGTTTGAAAAAGGCCACTCCATCTCTGGCTTCGAGGTAAGTCCAGACGGAAAAAAAGTGGCCTATCACACCACCTATCAAGGGCAAGATCTACGAATGTGGAATGTGGTGACGGTGGAAGAAAATCCCCAATTGCTTTTAGAAAAGCCCGTGGAAAATCGCATGCAAGGGTTTAGCTGGAACAAAAACAGCGATGGACTCTATTACAGTTTTTGGAACGAAAAAGAGGCCGTAAAAAAAGGCGAAAAGTCCGTGATCGAAAGTCGCTTCCGCTCGTTAAGCACTCAAAAAGATGAATTGGTTTTCGATCCCAAATTGGCCGAAAATTTCACCGTGGCCGATGTGGATGGCGGAAATACCCTAATTGCCCATAGAACCTTAATTCCAAACTCCGGCATCAAAACTACTTTTTCCCTGTATCGAGGAAAAAAACAGGCCGATGGAACCTATCGCTGGGAATCATTGTATCCACGAAACAAATACGTGGGCCAATTTTTGGGAATTGTTGAGAACAAAGCACTCTTGCTCACCAGTCAAGCCGGCGACACTTATGGCATTTCCGCTGTAGACATCAAAACAGGAAAAACATCCACTATAATCCCCGCAAAGAAGAATGCAGTTTTGCACCTGGCAGAAGTAGTGAATGGTAAATTATTGCTTCAGTATCATAGTGTGCCTGAGCAAAACGTGACCTTAGACATTTACGATCCAAAAACCAAAAAGACTGTCTCCTTTCCCTTTCAAAAGTTGGGTTTCACACCTTATGGAGACTTAGAAAAATTTGACTTTGCTCCCGGTGCCACCAAAGCCACGGCGAAATTTTCCGATGTTTTTTTGGGCGATCACCTGGTGGAACTCGATCTAGAGAAAACGACTCTTACGCCTCTAAAAAATGTGTCGAACCCAAAATTTGATTCCACAAAAATGAAATCAGAGCTCATTCGTTTCCGAGCGAGCGATGGCGAACTTCTTACCGGACGACTCTTTTATCGAACCGATGCCCCTCCAAGCTTTGCGCAGCTACGGCACTATGGTTGGATTTCCATTAAAAGTGCTCCGGAAGCAAGAGAGGTGCTCATGGCCGTGGATATGGGTGGTGCCTACGCCACCTTGGACATTCCGGGTGGGGGCGAAAGAGGAGAAAAGTGGTTTTTGAAAGGAATCCGCGATCGCAAAAGAACGATGAAATATGTTTCGGAATTTAGTTCTCATCTACAGAAAAAGTTGAAACTGAAACCTGACCAAATCTCTGTAATGGGTAGGTCTTGGGGAGGGCTCAACTCCATCAACTTAGCCGCTGAACACGGAAGAAATTTTGGAACCATTCATTCCGTTGCCCCAGTGATTGACATAGTGGATATGCTAGAGAATGGGGCCTTCGGACGAATTGCCCATTCTGATCTTGGGCCTAGAATCGACAAAGAAGGTAACTATATCCTAGATGAAAAATTTTGGAATTACGTGAAAAGCTTGAACCCCACTGCTTTGGTCAAAAAAATTCCCAAAGGTACCCGGGTCAATCTTTTCACGAGCGGATTAGATGATCGAGTAGATGCCGGCAATGAATTAGAAGTAAACTTTGCCAAAAGTCTTGAAGAGCGCTTAGGCAAAGAGAACTTTTATTACCATCGCTCCATCACAGGGAACCATGGCACCAGATACTATCAAATTCTGATGTATTCTCAGATAGCCGATCGATTGGGTTTAAAATTTACTCCCCTTCGCGGAGAGGTTGACTGCAAATCTCTTTATAAAACGCTAGGGAAGTAATTGTTGAAATAGTGGGCCGCAATTCTGAAATTCTTTCAGCAATTGAATGGGCAAATCTTTTGGCGAAGTTCGAGCAAAATAGGCAGCGGCCGTTTTATTTTTCGCAAGCGCTCGAAAGACCTCTGGATGATCTTGCCAGAAAGGTCCACGGAACACTTCCAATAGATTTTTTTCCACTTCAATTTCCTCTAAAGCTTCTAGAAGAATTTTAGGATTTTCTTGGTAAAGTTTGGGATCAGAAAATTTATAGATCACAGCCTGCAGAGCGGTCTTTCGTTGGATCAACGTCTTCGCCCAACGCTCGCGATAGGGTTTCCAGTGTTCCTTTTCCAAAAGAAAGAGTGCCACTTCTCTGTCATGTTCTGAATTTTTCAGAATCTCTTCCACGAGTTCGGGGTATTTCGCCCACTCCGGTAGGGTGAGAATTTGCCGGATCACCTCTTTAGGCCTTTGACGAAGAAGCTCCAACAGCAGGCCCTTTTTTTCTTCATTCACAGGACGGGAAAAGAATCGAATGCGAAAAGATTCTTCCTCCAATAAACGAGCAAAAACTCTTTGCCGCAAATTCGGATCCTGTAAATCCACGTTAGGCCTTAAGATGGTCAGATTTCCTGCATCGGGAACCACGGCATCGAAAACCATTTTTCCGGTGTATTTGGAAAAATCGGGAATGCGAGGAGAGGCTTTCACAATAGAATCTACCAAAGGGTCTGGTGAAACAAAGTATTTCCCGGCATCTTCACCTAACTGGTACTCCAAAGAGGAACGAACTGTCTCTAATACTCCCGCATTATTGATGGCGTTGCTTTTTCCTACGACCAAACCACTCCAGGGATTCGCTGAACGATTGCTCACCTCGTTTAACCAGAATTGGAAAACTGTTCCTTTTTTTCCATCCGCTCCGGTAATGGTGTTACGAAAAATGGGAGACACAAAGTCCACAGAGCCAAATACTTGTTCCCCTTTTTGAACGGGCACCACTTGAACAAAACCGATGCCTTTGCCATTTTTTTCTACCTGATGAAATTCCACTCCTTCCAGTGCCACCGTGGCCCAACGTTCGGGAGTGATATTTTTACAGTCATTGCCGCCAACGCACTCTTTGGCCAATAACCCTTTAAAAATTCCATGAAATTTTCTTGGCAAAGGTCGAAACTGAAGTTCCATTTCTCTTTGAGCTCCAATGGCAACGGCTTTACCGCTACGGCTCGTAAAGGTCTGTTCGGGGAAAAGATCTTTTCTCGCCAACATTTGATCTTTCGAAGGAAAGAGTTTGGCCACTTCGCTGGCTTGTTCGGGATAAGGAAATCCTTCCCAAAGGGGGCTTTTGGTATTTCTGATTTGTTCCAGAAAATCTAAAGTAATATCGGCATCAAAACTTTTTAAGGCCGTTTGCACCTCCGGTCGGTCGAAAAAAAGTAAAAACGTTTTCGAAAGAGCGGCTTGATAGTCAGGATTTTTTTTCCACCGTTGGTAAAACTCCCTCATCAAGGCTTCTCGCTCTTTTTTCCCTATCTGTATTTTTGTCTCGATTTCTTTTTTTTCCTTGGAGAATGCGCGAAAAATAGCATCTTCTGAACCTTCGAATTCTAGGATAGTTTCCACGTGAAGTGTTTTTAAAGATTCCAAATACGAGAGCCATTGATTAGCTTCGAGCTCTCTCCCCGTGGAAGGAAGAGAAGAACGGAGCGTAAAGGCTTGTCCGGTAGAGCGTTTTTCCCAGAGTCTTTTCTCAATTTCTGGAACGGTGGTTTTTACGCTTTTTAGTTGCTGCAAAATTCCTTGGTAGGATTCCCAGGAAAAGGAATCGCCCTGATAGGCTTTCAACTGTTCAAAATATTCTTTCTGTAGTGACTCATTTTGTAAAAAGGAATCCATGGAACCCGCTTTTTCCAAAACTCCATCCAAGGCTTCTAAACTCGATGCCCATAGAGAAAAGGGGAAGACCAATAGGCAAATACTGATGCCTACCAAAAACGAGCAAATCTTTTTAAGCGAAAGCCATTTCATCCCATCTTCGTATCGGCAAAATTGGGGTCTGGCTCAATATTTTAGGCCATTTGGTCAGGTATGGAGAAAGTAAGTCTATCGTCGACAAAACAGAGCTCAAATGGATCTAGGAATTGGACCCAAGCCTAAAAACGACTTACACGGTCTCTTTCGCTTCCAATAATAAAGGATTTATCGTCGACCTAAACTTTTACTCGATCGAGATGCTTTTTTAGCTCTTCTTCTACTTTCCCTTTAAAGGGCGTTAATAGGAGTGGGAGGTCTACGGAAATTTCCACCGTGGACTTGCCCGATTTTTCTGCCACTGTGAGTTTTCCAGAAAAGTTGCTGGCCTCAATATCTCCAGTGCAGGTTTTTTCATCCCAGTCGATGGTGGCGCCGAGCTTCGAAAGAGTGTCTCTTCCTTCCAAGTATTTTTTCACCGCGGAAAAAACTTTTTTCTTCTCACCAAGGATTTCCTGTTTCACTTTTACTTGTGGCATTGAGACTTCTCCTTCCAAACTATTTTAGGCAAGGTTCTGTGAGTGACGCTATTTTTTTCGTTGTCCGCTTCGATTTTCGGCCACGCCCTTGGATTCAGAAGAACACCTAACGAATCTTCTGAAACCCGGCAGCAGGTAGATCCCTTTTTTTCCAAGGCACCCTAGCGAAACACAACCAACGTCCTTTCTTTTCCGCCACGGAAGTGAGAAGCGCCTCACCTCCTCCTTCGAGGGGAATTTTTCCTGGCGCCACGGAAGATTTCCCTTCCCAAACCACCAGGGCCCTTGCAGGCTTGCCCACATTTAAAGAAAGTTCCACCACTTCTTGCCCAGGGTAGCAGCCCTTATTTCGATCGATCCACAACAACATGCCAGCTTCTAAGGCCGGTGTGTCTTTATCCCAATCCTTCGGCGAGGGAATGCCCGCCAAGATACGATCAAACTCGTAGTCTTCTGGAAATTCATCCTCTTTCGGAGATTCAGATTCTCGCCAAACATATACATAACCAGGAACAGCCGACGGCCAACCTTCCTCGGACCAAGAAAAAATCTCGCTGCGTTCCTTTCCTGCTTCTTTACGCAAGAAAGCAAAGCCCATCTCTTGCATTTCAATAGATTCCGCAAAGTGGAGTTTTTCTAAGCCCTTTTTTAATTCTTCAAAGCATTCTTCAGGACTCACCAAGACAAAATCTTCATCGTTTCGACAAAGCAAATCAAACTGAGCAATCATTCGCGATTGTCCATTGCAAAGGAGTCCACCGGCCCCTTCAGACGCTTTCAACTTTTTTACGGTTCCGGCGGTCACTCGATGCAAAAAGTCTCGAGCGTCAGATCCGAAGAATCGAAGGGTTTTCCACTGTTTCATGCTGCTATCCTTATCCGCTTTTTGGCTAGAAAAACACAAATCAAAGACTTGGGAAAGAGAAAGAACAAGGGAACCAGCAACGGTAGTCGCTAGGGCAAATACGACGGCATGTGCAATGACCTTAGAGAAGATGTGGGAGACTCAATAAGCAACGAAACGAACCAGAGACGAAGCAAGTCAGATGGGCCGGACACTTCCCGAGGCAAAAGGCTCCCTAGACAAAAAGGGGCCCATTCTATAGGGTAGAGTCATGCAAGAATTTGAGAGTCGTAAAGCCGATCACCTGCGTCTCGCCCTGGATCCAAAAATGGAAGCCACCGGCGGCAGTGGCTTTGATTCCATTCAACTGATTCACGAAGCCCTTCCAGACCTCAACCTTTCCGACATTCAATTGGAAACCAAGTTCTGGAAAGCCAAGGCAGCAAGCCCCCTATTTATTAGCTCCATGACGGCGGGTCACCATAAGGGAGAAGCCATCAACAGCACCTTAGCAAAAGTGGCTGCAAAAAATCGATGGCCCATGGGTGTGGGATCCCAAAGACGGGAACTGGAAGATCCTCAAGCCAAGGGCGAGTGGCAAAGACTTCGCAAGGAAGCTCCCGGCGCCCTATTGATGGGAAATATCGGCCTCTCTCAACTTTTGGAAGTGCCCACGAAAACCATTTTGCAGCTGGTGGATTCCTTGGAACCCTTAGCCCTCTTCGTTCACGCCAATGCCTTACAAGAGGCCCTGCAACCGGAGGGAACCCCGAACTTTCGCGGCAGCCTAAAGGCGTTGGAAAAATTAGCCAAGGCCTGCCCCGTGCCCGTAGTGCTCAAAGAAACGGGATGCGGCTTTTCCAAAGACACTCTCAAGCGGGTCAAGAACCTGGGGCTTTCTGCCGTGGATCTCAGCGGATACGGCGGCACCCACTGGGGCAGAATTGAAGGGGGCCGAGCGGGAAATTCCCCCCAAGCCAAAGCCGCGGAAACCTTTCAAAATTGGGGCATTAGCACCGTACAAAGCCTGATACAGGCGGGCGGACTTTCCCTTGAAATCTGGGCCTCTGGTGGGGTACGTTCAGGATTAGATGCAGCCAAAGCAATTGCGTTAGGCGCCCGAAAAGTGGGTTTTGCAAAACCTGCCTTGGTGGCCGCCTTGGAAGGTCAAGAAGCCTTAGATGCTTGGATGCGTCAGATGGAATTCGAACTAAAGGTGGCCCTCTTTTGCACCGGTTCGAAAACCCCAGAAGTTTTACGAAAGGGAAAACCATGGCAGAAAATCTAGAAATCTTGTTTCAAGGATTTTCCAAATTAAGCCGCGAAGAACGCTTAGATCGCTTAAAAAGCATGTCCAACTTGAGCGACGAAGATCTAAACGTTTTAGAAGGTCCGTTTCCCTTAGACCTAGGCGAACACCTCATTGAAAACTTTATCGGAACCTTTCCCCTTCCCTTGGGACTAGCCGCGTATTTTCGCATTGATGGAAAAGATATTCCCATCCCCATGGCCATTGAAGAAACCTCTGTGATCGCTGCCTGCAGCGGAACGGCCAAATGGATCCGCTCTCACCAAGGGGGAGAAATCCTCACCTCCACCGTGGGAAACACCATTATTGGTCAAATCCAGTTTCCGGAAATTCAAGCCACCGATGCAGTGATCACCATGCTTCGAGAAAAAGAAAAAGATCTTTTAGAAATCGCCAATTCCGTGGTTCCTGGCCTAGTGAAGCGTGGTGGAGGCGTAAAACACTTTCAAGTTAGACGGGTGGAGCGAATTGACGGAAAAGAAATGCTCGTTCTTCACGTGCACATGGACCCTTGCGATGCCATGGGCGCCAATTTGATTAACCAGGTTTGTGAAGCGCTGAAACCCTTTCTCGCTAGCTGGACGGGCGAAAAAATTGGGCTCTGTATTTTGTCGAACTTAGTAGATTCAAAACTCACGATGGCAGAAGTGCGAATTCCTGGCATTGATCCGCTGGTAGGAAAAGGAATCGAAGAGGCTTCTATTTTTGCAGAATCCGATCCCTACCGAGCCGCCACCCACAACAAAGGGGTGATGAACGGAATTGACCCTGTGTTAATCGCCACAGGAAACGACTGGAGAGCCGTGGAAGCCGGTGTGCATGCCTATTGCACTCGAAACGGTCGCTATGAGCCCGTGACCCGTTGGCGCATGGAATCTGGAACCTTGGTAGGAAGATTTGAAGCTCCCCTCGTGGTGGGCACTGTGGGCGGCGTAACCAAATTGCATCCCACGGCTCAAGTTTGTTTGCGTATTCTTGGCGTGAAACATGCGGAAGATCTATCCAAGATCATCGCCGCCGTGGGATTGGTGCAAAACTTAGGTGCCTTACGGGCTCTTTCCACCGTGGGAATCGTAAAAGGACATATGAGCCTACATGCCACCAACTTGGCCATCGCCGCTGGAGCAAAACCTTCGGAACTCGCCGTTTTACGAGAAAAACTTTTAGGGGCTCTAAAGATCGAAAAAACCATCACCATGACTCGAGCCCGTGAGTTGTTAGACCATTTGCGTGGACTCACTTAAGATCCCCAGCAAAACTTTTCTTCTAGGGGAATACTCCGTATTGGAAACTGGCCAAGCGGTCCTTCTGGGACATTCTCCTTTTTTCCATTTCCATTTTTCCCCCGGAAACCTATATCCCTTTGCTCTGGAATCTCCCGCAGGAAAGTGGCTACAGAAACATCCCTCAAAACACTCCATCACCTATCGCGATCCTCACCGAGGCAAAGGTGGCTTCGGCGGATCCGGAGCCGAACTCTTGGCCGCCATGGTTGCCAGCGAAGTGGCTCCTTTTCCTCTCGACCCCTGGTGGGTTTTGGATCAAACGAAAGATCTTGGCGGCAGTGGAGCGGATCTTCTGGTGCAATCCTTTTCCAGAAAAAAAGACCCGTCCTTTCTTTGGCTGGATAAAGACAAAAAAGAACTGATCGAAATTTTCCCCGAGCTAGAGGCAAAGTTATCGATTTTTCATACGGGAAAAAAAGTTCCAACCCACTCTCATCTAAAGGAATCCTTTCGAGTGCCAAAGGCCTTGAAAGATCTAACGCTCGAAGGAAAAGAAGCCTTTTGCAAAAATGAGGTAAAGACAGTGGGCGAAATTTTTTCCTCTATTCATCAAGAGCTGCGAAGAGCCAACTTGCAAGCTTCGCACACTTGCCGCGCCTTAGATCAATTGTCCGCTTCTGTGCCTAGCCAAAACCTCTATGGGGCCAAGGGCTGTGGGGCCATGGGTAGCGACGTGATTGTGGTGCTCCACAACCAAGCCCCTTTAGAGGACTGGGCCAAAGAAAATTCCCTAGCCCTGATCGCAGAATTTTCGGTATAGTCCAGCCCAAGAAACGAGGCAAAATCATGAAACATTTCGCATCTGCTCCCTCCAACATTGCCCTCATCAAATACATGGGAAAAGAAGGAGAAAACCAGGGCGTCAACGGTAGCCTCTCCATGACTCTTTCGCAATTTGAAACGAAGGTGGAATTAGAAGTAAAGAGCACCGCTTCCACCACAAGCGCGGGTCACACGGGCCATGCTGATGAATGGCAACCCATCGTTGGATCGGCCCCCCTTCGCAAAGAATCCACGGATCGATTTGTAAAATTTTTTCAAAAGCTAAAAGACCAACACCAAATCAAAGAAAATTTCTGGATTCGATCGGGAAACAATTTTCCCAGCGATGCGGGCTTGGCAAGTTCGGCCTCTAGTTTTGCCGCCCTCACGAAAGCAAGTTTAGAACTCTTTGCCAAACTTCAGAATCGTCAGGCTCCCTCTAGCTTAGAAATGGCCAGAGTCAGCAGAACAGGATCGGGAAGCTCTTGCCGATCTTTTTTCTCCCCCTGGTGCAGATGGGAAGGCGATGACATTCGTTTGGTTCCTAGCCAGTTGCCCCCTTTAGTAGATCTTGTGGCAGTGGTAGATGGTGGATACAAAAAAGTTTCCTCTTCCGACGCCCATAAACGAGTTCGAACTTCCGCTCTTTTTGAAGGTCGAGTGGAGCGAGCAAAAACTCGTTTAGAAAAACTAGAGACCGCCATGAAAAAGGGCGATTACAAAACCGTGGCGGAAGTTTCTTGGGAAGAACTATGGGACATGCACAGCCTTTTCCATACGGCCGTTCCTCCTTTTTTCTATTTTGCTCCTCAGACTATTCAAATGCTTCGTTGGGCCGAAGACCTATGGGAAAAAACGGGAGATGGTCCCATCACCACCATCGATGCCGGACCCAATGTGCATTTTTTGGTGCCCCAAGAAAAGAAAGTGTTTTTCCGATCTCAATTAGAAAAACTTCCAGGCATCAAAGTATTGGAAAGCCCCGCAGAATGATGGGAAACGAAAAAAACTCTTCTTCTCACAGCTCCTCCAGCACCCAAACCCCGCGCTTTCGAGTGAGTGGAAAATGCATTCTTTTAGGAGAACATTCCGTCGTACGAGGACATCCAGCCTTAGTGTTTCCGCTGCAATCTCGCTCCTTAGAGCTGATGCCGTCTGAAGAAACCAATGCATTTTCTGATCCTCTCAAGCGAACTCTAGACCGAGCCATGGAAATGCTGGCGTGGAAAAAAGAGTTACCTTCCGTAAAAGTAGAAAGCACCATCCCCATGCGCGCGGGACTAGGATCTTCAGCCGCGTTGTCCGTTGCCGTCGTTCGCTTTTTGCAGTGGCAGGGCGCCCCGATTACAGATGCCTTTTCCTTTGCCCTGGAACTGGAAAATCTTTTCCACGGTAAATCCAGCGGTATTGATGTGGCTGCGGTACTAGAAGGACGACCCATTCGCTTTCAAAAATCTGCCGCCCCAAAACCGCTAACCTCCCATTGGAAGCCTAACCTCTATTTAGTGGACACTGGACTTCGCTCCTCCACGAAAGCCTGCGTGGAAAAAGTGACTCAATTGCAGCGCCCCGATTTAGACGAAGCAATGGCCGCCGCAGTTCAAGCTGCCGAACAATCCTTTTTGCAAAAAGACCTTAAAGGACTGGCGGAACAAATAAACAAAGCTCACGAAGTTTTTCAACAATGGAACTTGGTTCCTGAAGAAGTGGAAAAACAACGGCAAGAGTTAATGAAGGCCGGCGCCTTAGCAGTGAAACTCACAGGTTCTGGCGATGGTGGATTTTTATTGTCGTTATGGGATCGGGCCAGTAACGGAATTTCTCTTTGGGAAGAATCGCCAACGATCGCTCGCAATTTCTAACTCAGCTATTTGGGCGGATTTTTTAAGAGCTCTTTTAAGGCCGCTTCGTTGTATTCGCCTGGCTGAAAAATCACTTTGAAAATGGTTCGCTCTTTCATTCTTGTCAGCACACCAATGCCACGAACCCCTTTTTCAAAGGTTAGTTTTAGGGCGAATCCTCCAGGAACGTCCCTTCCCATTTGATCAACGGAAAGCGTCGTCAATTTTCCCATTTCGGTGCGGATTTTTTCTAATTCGCTTTTTAGAAAATCGAGATTGCCCTTTAGGTATTCTGGATCAATAGCCGCTTGGCTGTTTTCCGTCTGCAAAGGGGTTGGATATTGAAAATCTTCCAAAAAATCCAAAATGGAATCTGGAATGGCCACAGGCAAAAGGGCTATTTGTTGCTGAAGGGTCAAAGTTTTCTCCGCCATAGGGAAAGTATAAACGAATTTTTTCGAGCGAGTTTAGAAATTCCACATTCCCAGCAAAAATGCCTCCTCACTTTGACGATTTTTGCTGGCTTCCAGTCGAAATTCCCAGGCCTTTAGCTGCTGGCTTACCCCTAGGCGAATGGGTCTTTTTTGACGCTTCTCGCCTAAAATTTTCTCTCTCCACTCCCCCTCCGCCTTGAAGCGAGCGCCTTTCCAAAGAGGAAAAAAGATACCGGCCACAGGCCCGGCGGCCACGCGATAGTTCTTTTCAAAAACGCCACCGGCCTCCACATCAAATTCCCCCAATAAAAAAAACTGAAGGCCAGAAAGTTTCCCACCCACGCCAACGCCTGAAGTAAGAATTCCCACTCCACAGTTCCAATCTTCGCAAGGCAGTTCTTTGGCCCGCTCATAGGCCAAACGAAAGCTCCACGAGATTCTTGGAAACCACTGTTCCCAAGGAGCTACGGTTCGAATGCGCAAGACATCAAACTTTTCCAAATAAAATTTTTCTTCTAAGCGAAAGCGAATGTCGCCCATGGTGAGTTCGCTGCTGGGTTCATAGCCTAAGGGATTCTGCAAAAGATCATGAAGAGTGCCTCGATACCCCAACTCCACCAACGTTTTCTTTTTTTCATTCCGCCCAAACCCCAGGTGCAGACGATCGGATTCATGCCCTTGTTCTGGAGAGGTTTCGGGCCGCACCGTCCAGTCTGATCCGGATCCAAAATTCTTTCGACGGGCAAAATAGTTTTCTTCCCATTTCGCATCGGGATTCTCTGAGTAACGTTTCAACTCATAGGCAGTGTCTAAAAGAGTGGCTTCATTGCCCTTGGCGCTTTCTAAAGAGGCAGCAGGATCTTTGGTTAGCTCTATTACTTTTTTTCGCTCATCCTTGGTTAATTGCGATCGTCTTTCTTCCAACAGTTTTTGCCGAGAAGGACGAAGCCTGCCCTCGCCCAGCCATCCTTCTTGTTTTAAGATTCGAATGGTGTCCATGGGCACAGCCCAAAAGGGAAATGCTTCCGTGAGTTTCGCTGTGGGACGGGCCACCTCTAGAAACTGCAATAAATAGTAGGAACAGTTTTTCCGTAAAAAGTAGTAAGGAGAAGGAATTTCTCGAAGTTCCCAAGCATGTGCCACCAGGATTTCCAACTCCCTTGGGTTCACGAGAATGGGATAGATCCAAAAATCTCGGTTCTCCACATGGTTGTATTCTTTCACCTTCAAATAAAAGGGAGCGGTGGAAAAATACCCAGAAAAACCTCCGCTAAGACCCTTCCAAATATAGGGAAGGCCGGCAGAATCACCGGTGAATGCGCCGTAGTTTAAGGTGTAATCTAATAATTCCTCTTTTTTTCCCGCTCGAGGAAACTTTAACAGCGTATGCCCATACATCGAGCTTGGGCTATTCATATAGGCAGCGGCAAATACAAATTCCAACCCCTCGGCGGAAATAGCCTCTTTCCACTTTTTCCAACGATCACAAAGCTCTCCATTGCCATTGGGATCGAGTCCAAAATACATAGCCCGCGCGGGATACCGACAACGAACTTCCGGATTGTCCATCTGGGATTTTGTGGCCTGAAACTCTGCTTCAGGATCGATGGCGCCGCTAGGATGGAGAAAAAAGTTAGCGCCTAAAAAGGAAGCGTCTCCTTCGTAATGCAACAATGCCCGCCACTGGGGATCTTGAGAAGATTGAGCAAAGGACAGGATCGCAAAAAGAAGAAAAATCACCGTCCTATGCTAGCGATGTTCATGGAAAAACTTAAGATGTTTTTTCTAAGAAAGTGCGTTCCAAGATTGGGACTGCCCTCTTGATTGAGGATTCTATTTTTTACGGAGATGGTTTTTTGTCCATTTCGCTGGCCAGCGCACGAATTCTTTCTCTTTGCTCTGGCGGCAAAGATTGAAAGAAGCCTTTGGGATCAGCCTGAGCCTTCAGCAAAATTTCCTGAATTTTGGCAGGATCTCCATTGGCTTGTTTCACTATGGCATCGAAGGATTCAGCGCTGATGGAATAGATCTCTTGCTGTTGGCGCTGATTTCCGCCGGTGAGTTCTTTCACCTTCTGGTGAGCTTCTTGAGCCTTCGGGTCTGCCATGTAACCATTTTGGAAGGCCGTATCGTTTAACAAAGCTTTCGTTTGAGAGAGCGCCTCGGCGGACTCTTTATCGAGATTGCCCTCGCCAGCAACCACGAATCCAGGAACCGACATCAACATCCCTACACAGAGAACCATTACCTTCTTCATCTTGAAAACTCCCCCACTTTGCTAGTGTTCGTTAACGTCCAAAAATGAAGAAGTCTTGAGAAAATTATAGCCAATAAGTATTTGTTTTTATGGGATAATTACTATCGTTGCCCCTTTACTCAATTTAGTAGGCCAGCTACAGGAAGTCATCCAAAAGGGAAAACCAAGGCCAAAAAAAAGGCCACCCCAAAAAAGGAGCAGCCTTTCCTATCTCAAGCAATTTTTTTAGCCTTGGCAGCCAGTTCCTTCTTTAGCAACCACTTGATCGATGGCGCCAGAAAGTTCCGTGGCAGAGGTAGAAAGAAGAGCATCTTGGTTCTTTCTCAAAGCGTTACCGAAAGACTCAACGCTGTTTCCTTCACAGCCATAGAAGCTAGCCAAAGAAGAAAGGTATTCCCCTTTGCCGCTTACCATGTCTTTACGAAGGTCAGCGTAGTTCGCTTCTACGAAAGCGTCTTTTTCACGGGAAGCAGAGGCAACGCCATCTTCGGTGCAATTCGAGGTTCCGAAAGAAATACCAAACGTTTGAATGCCGGTTCCGTTCAAGAAAGCCGCGCCCACTTGAGCCCATTTGCTTCCATCTTCAATCACCATGGAACCCAAACCACAACCTGCCATACGATGGCCAGAGCTACTGCCACCGGAGCTGTATCCGTATCCAGAATCCGTAGATTCATACGAGCTAGTTCTCTTGGGTGGAGCTTTTCTTTTTTGATTGGCATAGGCCATTCCTTGAGAGCCGATGAACAATCCGAGCGCTAAAATTGCTACTAGTTTCATGTATCCTCCTCTAATTTTTTTGATACCCATAAAGTGTAAATCAAAGCAACGGGACGTCAAACGATTTAAAACGTTTTACACTGATGGCAGCGCTTCGAATTTGCGAGCATGGGGAAGCGGCATAGTCACCGCGTCATGATAAAAAGAAAACTGTACGTCTTGGTTACGGATAGAATCTAAAACGGCCTCTTTGGATCGTTCACAACGAAGCACCGTTTTCCAGCTGGTCATGTGATGGGGCAAATGAAGATCACTATTAGCAATCATTGGCAAACCTGAATGCAATACTTCAGAGAATAAATGAGGACCACTAGCCACTTCCCATGCATCAAACTCTTTGGCCAATTCATGCCGTTGATCCCAAAGATGGTAGGTTTGTTTTTCCCACCGACGGGTAGATACCGGATGAGCAGCAATGGCCAAACCGCCAGCAGCCCGAATCTGAGAGCATAGCTCTGGAATCGGTAAATTTGGATCCACATATTTTGTGGTACCAACGGCCAATACGTGAGCCGAGCGATGATTTGATAATGAATTTTTCGTAATTTCAAAACCAGGCAACACTAACATTCGATATTGTCTCCAGGCTCTTTCGCCCTCTTCCAAAACCTCGTCCATATGCCTAGAGAAATTATCTTCCGTCAGACTACAACCTAAATACCTGGCGGCCTTGCCCAAAAAACTGATCTTCTCACAAAGGTGATCGGTGATGGCAATGGCCCCAAATCCCCTACTCCCGTAAAGATCTATGACATCAGCCAAGGCCATTTTCCCATCGCTGCGATTCGTATGAATGTGAAAGTCTGCAATAAACATAGTTTGAGTATGAAGACTTCCAGAATCTTTGGGTCAAAAGGCCAACAGGCTCCCGTTAGCATTTGATTCTGAAACTGAGGCTTGCGTTAGATTATGGTTAGGGATGGGGCAAAAAGAGCGAAATCCTAGATAAAATTCCGCTTTTTTTCTATTCTGATGGAACGGCCATGAAAGAAGTGAAACCCACTCTCCCCACTCTATCGTATTTATTGCTGGATCCGAACCGCCCCTTTATTCATAGGGACCTGAGTTGGATTCAGTTTAACGATCGCGTTTTATCCGAAGCAAGATCGCGCACGAATCCACTTCTGAAACGATTAAAATTTCTTTCCATTGCGGCTTCTAATTTAGACGAATTTTTTATGATTCGCTTTGCCTCTTTGCTTCGCTCTTTGGCAGCCTCAAAAATCGCAGAAAATCGCGAGAATTTAGTACGAGTGCATGGCACAGTTTTAGAAAATGTTCGAAAATTTACCACCAGGCAGCTCAAGACGTTTGAACTCCTGCGAAAAGAAGCAGCAAAATTCGATATTTTTCTTCACGTAAAACTACAAAAAGACCACCCTGCTTTCCCTCTAGGAAAAGAGATTTTCGAACAAGAAATTCTTCCTCATTTGATCCAACGGGTGAAACACAACACGAATTCATTTTTAGAGTTAAAAAATCTACAACTCTACGTCTACGTTAGCCCCGAATTGCAATTTGAAGTCCCGAGAGCACTTCCACAAATATTCTGGAAAGAACTAGAAGGAAAAATTCATTTGTTTTTCCTAGACGATCTTTTGTTAGCCTTCACCGATCTTCTGCTTCCCGGAAAAGAAAAACCTGGCATCATTCGTCTCACCCGCGACGCTGACTTTACTCTAGACCTAGCGGAAACTGATTCTGAATCTATCCCAGATTTGGTTCGTAAAAACCTGGGTTCCAGGGAAAAGGGACGGTTAGTGAGAATGCAGTATGTGGGCAACTTTCCCAAAGATTTTTTGCAAGAGGCCGCCGACGCCCTAAAGCTCGACCTTCGCCAATGCATCCGCGCTCCCGGTTCGCTCTGCCTTCATGGGCTTTTTGCCTTCGCCAATCAAGCTCCTGAGCGACTGTTAACAAATCCAGCGCTGGCGCATCCTCCACTAAAAACTTCCACTCCTTTGCCGTTTTTAAAAGAGAATATTTCCTCCCTCTTTCCGGCTCTTCACGAAGTGGATTTTCTTTTACATCACCCTTACGATTCCTTTGAAGCCTTCTTGAACTTTTTGGAAGCCGCTGCGGAAGATCCTAATGTTACCCAAATCGAACAGACCATCTATCGAACGGATTCCGTTTCCAAAATCGTAGAAATTCTAAAATCCGCCGCCAAAACCAAAAAGGTAAAAGTTATTTTAGAATTACGTGCTCGCTTCGATGAAATGAATAATCTTCTTGTGGCAGAAGATCTGGCCCAAGCAGGCGCAGAAGTGAAATATGGCTTTGGCAACTTAAAGCTCCATGCCAAGGTTACTCTGGTGACTCGGAAAGAAAATGGAGTGGAACGATTGTACACTCACCTTTCCACAGGGAACTACAACGCCAAAACCGCAAGACTCTACACAGACATCTCCATTCTCACGGGCAACCAAGAAATCGGCGCCGACGCTCGCCACTTTTTTGATGCCGTTTTTCGAAAAGAAGTGCCAACCAATTTCCAACACCTCGTCACTGCCCCCACGAAACTCCATCAGAAAATTCGCTCCCTAGTGAAAGCCGAAACCGAGGCCGCCAAGGCTGGCAAAACTGCGAGAATCTTTGCCAAAGTAAATGCCCTAGTGGACGAAGGTATTGTGGAAGATCTATATGCGGCTTCTCAAGCGGGAGTAAAAATTGATTTAGTCGTAAGAGGAGCCTGTTCTTTAATTCCAGGAATCAAAGGACTTTCAGAAAATATACGCGTGATCTCCATCGTAGATCGCCTTTTAGAACACAGTAGAATCTATTACTTTGAAAGTTCGTCCGTGATCTATTTATCCAGCGCCGATTGGATGCCACGAAACTTTTTCTCTCGACTGGAAATCGCATTTCCCGTTCTCGATCAACGTTTGTATCGATTTCTCACCGAAGTGGTGATCCCTAGCTATTTAAAAGACAACGTAAAAGCAAGAAGTCTAACCAACCGCGGCACCTGGAAAATTCCAAAATCGCTGACACCTCACCGTTCGCAATGGCATTTTCAAGACCTTGCTGAACAGCGATACTTAGGAACGCCTCTCTACGATCATCCCTTTTTCCAGCGCTCCACCCGTAAAGACCGTTGAAAGGTTTCCTCAAACAATTTTTTCTTTCGATCTAAAAGAAGTTGTTCTAAACCGGCGGAGCCTTCTCCACGAAAGAGAATACGAACTTCGTTCGCTAGTAACGAAACCTTTTTAATATGCAGAGTGGAACTCGATCCTAAATCAACGGCATCAATCAAACGAAGCAAAGCCACTAATTTGGTGAATATCGCTTTTCTTCCCTTTAACTCACGAAAAGAATCAATCTTTCCACCTAAATGCTGCAAAACCATTTGAGCAATAAATTCCTGTTCCCAACCCTCCATGGACGGAAAGTCAGAGTTTTTCACAATATAGTACGCATGTTTTTCACGATTGGCGAAGCTAACAATCTCACCGGCTTTTCTAAGAATCACTGCAGATTGCAAATATACTTTCCACTTCGCTTCTAAACGATGGAGGGCCTTCAAACGATCAAACATCTGCCCCGCTAAATCCACCATATGACGAAGGTGATCGGGATCTTGCCCATATCGATGACTTCTTAAGAGAAGATCTTCCAAATGCAATTCGATCAGGGAACTTTTGTGGGCGCGCGCCAATCTGCGCTCTTCTTCCATGATTCCATCTCGAAGAGAATAATCCGAAGGAACAATGCGTTTCACTTTTACGAGTTTGGCGATTTCTTCCAGCAAAATAGCTCCAGAGAGAATCATGTCTACCCGCTTGGCCTCTAAGCCGGGTAAATCCAGAAGCTGAGAAGTATCCATCTCTTGCATTTTCTTCACCAAGACCGAAAGGTCTTTAGGAGAAAAGGCCTTTTTATTTAAAATTTTTGCCAGGGCTCTCACCGTACCACTGGAACCCACAATGATATCTACTTTTTCCCACCACTTTTGTTGGTTTAATTGATCGCGAATGTATTCTCGCAGTTGATCCACGGAACTATCTTTCGGAGGACTTCGCTTCAAAAAGACTTGCTGCAACCTGGCCGTTCCGAGAGGAAAACTTTCCCCCTTCAGCACACGCTTACCCCGACACAAGCTAATCTCCGTAGAACCTCCACCAATATCCACCAAGGCAAATTTTCCTTTCGGCGTTTTTTGATTGGACAGAATTCCCAAAGCAATGAGATTGGCCTCTTCTCTTCCAGAAATGATTTTAATTTCAATGCCCGTTTCCTCTTTCACTCGCGAGAGAAGATCCGCGCTGTCTTGGGCTTCTCGAAGAGCGCTGGTGCCAAAGGCCACGATTTTTCGCACTCGTAAACTATCAGCCACTCGCCGAAAGTGGGCCAAGGCGTGCACGGCTCGCTCCACGGCCTGAGCATCCATACTACCCTTTAGAAATACTCCTTGCCCTAGGCGAATCATTAACTTCTCTCGGTGCAAGAGTTTTCCTTTTCCTGCCAAGGAATGCACATCGAAACGGACGGAATTGGTTCCTAAATCTATGATTCCCACTCTCATGCTATAGGATTATAGACGAAAAAATGCCAAAATTGAGAAATGTTTCACGACCCCATTCTCCCAGAAGACAGCAAAGGAGCCCGAGCGGAAGGTAGAGTTCTAGAAATGAGCTTCTTCGACAAGCTCGCCTATGTGCGAAAATATCTTTGGGCACCCAAACGGCATGCCAGTGAAGCGTGTAAGCAATTTTTTGAAGCTCAAAAGAAGGAATGGAAACTGTGGATACAGGACGCTCCTTCGCCAGACGCCCAGATTGGGATCTTTGGCGATCTCATGTGGATCCGAAAAAATTGGGACAGCTACCTAACTCCGAATTCTCTGCAAAGATTGCGCTCCTTCGACGGACTATTGGGGAACTTAGAAACAGTTCTTTCCAAACGGTTTCCCGTGCGCGGCTATTTGTTTGATCGCTTTCGATTTAGTTCTCCTCCGGAATTTTTGGACCTTTTTCGCAAAGAAACTGGAGAATCTCTTTTTTCTGCACTTTCTTTCGCCAATAATCATTCCCTCGACTACGGCGACCAAGGCGTTTTAGACACCACTGGACACCTGGTGGAAAGAAAAATTCCCTATGCGGGAATTCTTGGCAAAGACTTTTGCGTAACTACGGTGAAAGATTTTCGCATTGGCTTTTTGGCCGCCACCTTCGGAGTCAACGATCCAAGAGACCTTCATCACTCTCATTCACGACTCTCCATTGTTCCTCACCTTGCCCCAGAAAAAGCCCATCAACGCCCAGATTTTTCGCGAATTCTTCGAGGCCTGAAAGATTTAGATGCAGAAAAAGTGGACGCCAAGATCGTCTGCTTGCACTGGGGATTCGAATTTGAATATTACCCCACCTCAAGAATGATGGAGTCCGCTCAAATCCTCGCCGATGGAGGAGCCGATCTTATTTTTGGCTGCCATCCCCACATTCCTCATCCACCAGCCATTCTTTCTTCAAGGGGGAAAAAGGTGCTTGTGTATTCTTCCTTAGGAAACTTCGCCTCTGCCATGGTGACCTTCCCCTGCCGCATGTCCACCGTGCAAAGAATCGGCCTACGAAAAACGCCCTCGGGCACAGAAGTTTTCCCCATGGGAGCGGAACTCTTCTACCAACAGAATTGGCGCGGGGGCCGAAAACTTGTTTCCGCCATGGAGCTTCCCTTTTCTACTTCGCTTCACCGCTACCAAAACTTTCGAAACCACCTGGGCATTTGACCTTGGGATCAAAGTCCATTACAAATTCTACTCATGAGACGTTTGGTGAAATTTCTTGCGGCCTGTTTCTTTGTACCCCTAGTGGCCATCACTTTGCTGTCAGCGAATGCCATGCAAATGTTGACGCTGATTTTGTATCCCTTCTCCACTGCTCTTTTTCGTCAAGCCAATCGCTGGATCTCCGGCTCTTGGTTCGGATTTCTCCGCTGGGTGATGGAAGTTCCTCTACAAATCCAAATTGAACAAAAAGGCGATACCCTGCCCAAAAAAGAAAACGCCTTTGTGATCGTCAACCACCAAGCCATGGCCGACATTCCAGTTTTGTTAACCCTCGCGGCCCGTTCCAATCGCCTAGGCGACCTAAAATGGTATGTGAAAGATCCTCTCAAATGGAGCCCCGGAGTGGGATGGGGACTCCTATTTCTCGACTGCCTTTTTGTGAAACGCAACTGGACCGCAGACAAAGAAAAAGTGCTGAACACTTTCGCTCGCATTCGTCGCAACAAATCTCCCTTTTGGGTGATTTCCTTTTTGGAAGGCACACGCTCGAACCCCAAGAAGATTCAAAGAAGCCAAGATTTCGCGATGAGAAAAGGATTGCCTCACCTAGAAAACGTTCTTCTACCAAGAACTAAAGGCTTCGAAGCCACCCTTCAAGGCCTGGGTGAACTCAATCAAGCCATTTACGACATCACCATTGCTTATGACGGACCGGCTCCCAATCTCTTCACATTTTTGTTTGGATCCATGGATCGAGTGGTAGTTCACACCAAACGATACACCACTTGGCCGACAAAACCGGAAGAGCAAGTGCAATGGGTCATTGACCGCTTCGTAGAAAAAGACAAACTCTTAAAGACGCTAATTAAATCTTGAAGACGGTAATTAAATCTTCAAGACGCTAATTAAATCTTCAAGACGCTGATTTCAACATTCTCAGCATTCCGCTGAAAGAACACTAGATACACTTTTTGTAGGGACAGAATCCCACTCGAGGACCTAGTTCCGTCGGAAATCCTCTACACACTCTCGGACGCTTTTCATACACAGAGCAACGGCCCTCTTGCAGAAATACACAACTACCATCAGCCCTTCGCTCAATAAGAAACAATCCAAACTTTGCCCGATAGGATTGAACTATCTTTTTACTTTTCAATCGTTGCGCAACTTTTTTTGGACTCTCCTCGAGATCGGCCAAACCAAGCAGAGCAAGATCATCTAGCTTTACTTCTAGTGGCATATGACAACAGCTAGCCACACAGCTTTCACACAATTCTTTTCGATACGATACCCAAGAAGAGGGCCGATCCTTATCTACCACGTTCCCACAAGCTCCCAACTACTCTTGTACTCGCTACTTTTTATTCGTTACTCTTGTTTTGCCTACTCTTGCTTTCGCGGAATCTGAATCCCGATCACTTCCCAATTCATATTAAGACCCACTAACGAGCCTACGGGAACCAAAATAAAATTCCCATTCTCCGGATTCACGAAAAAGAATTCCTCAGCGACTACTAAATTATAGTACCCCTTGGCCCGATCCCAAAAAAATCGACTAGCTTTAATTTTGTAGTCTCCTTTGGCCTCTATCACTTTTGGCTGTACGAAGATCATGTCAGTCAATACATACTCACTATCAAATCCCACCCCAGTGCCTTTTTCCAAAACAAATGGGAAATCCCTATGCTTCACCTCTTGGGCCAAGATTCCTTTTTCTACACTGCCATTTTCCTGCAAAATTGTTACGGTGTGCTTTCCCTCTTTTTGCGTGAACGCTAATTTCCCATAAAGCCCCTGCTCAGACTCAAACACCTGCCCATGTACCATAGTGAAAAAACGAGGCTTACCATTCTTATGATAATTCAATTCCGTGCCAGCCAATAAAGTCACAGACTTCGAACCTAAATTGAGCTGTGAAGTGCCAACTTTACCAGCATGCCTTAACTCAAAATTCTCACTCACCTCTAAACCGCCAAAAACGGAAATCTTACTACCATTGCCGTCAATAAACTCTTCTCCGTACGGCGTATCACAACCAGACTTGTACTGACGATTTTCGTGAAAACTCACAATTCGTGGACCTGCCACTCCATTGTAGAAACGAGCATTGCAAACCAAACGAAGTACTCGACCATCTGGTCTCACCCAACGAATGTCTTCAGACTCCATCATGGTCAAAATTGAGATGTTTCCATTTCGGTAGACATAACCATCCATGCGCACCGTCAACTCATTGCCATCCCGAAAAGGCAACCGCACCGGCTCCTTCACTCGAAAACTATGCAACAATGGCGAATCCACATAATACCCTAAGGCCTCAGCCTCGAAGGTCACTCCATGCAAAGTGATAGGCGTAGCCCATAAACACGCAGGAAATACGACGGCCAATATAGATAACAACATGAGGTCTCTCCAAAGGGTGAGAAGGGGGTGCGGATTTCGTACCACTTACGCAACGCGAAATAAAGCCCTTTTAAACTGGCCTACTTGCCTGTTGGTGAGAAAATGAACTTATTGGGTGTTATTCACGACTTGGACAGGATGTTAAAGATGGAATCGGTCGATTCTAAATCAGGACAAAAAAAGTGAGCAGAAACTCCCGAACTTACAAGAGTTTCTGCCAACAAAGAGGAAACCAAACAACACTCAAATAGGCCAGATTTAGTCTTTCCAGCTATACTGCGCTTCGTCCCTCATTCCAGCTTCACCCTTCTCCAGCGACTCTTTGCCGAACAGATACGTGGTTTCGCCTCGTTCTAGGTACCATACGCTGGCTACGAGCCATTTCCAGGATCCATAGTAGTGGAGGGGTCCTTCTTTCCCGCCTCCGAAGAAGGAGGCTTTGGTCAGGGGCCAGAAGTGATCGGCACCCAAGTCAGGGTAGCTCTTCACTTGAATGAATTGTCGGCGCTCCGAGCCGGCCTTACGAAAGATCGTATCGCTCAAGTCTTTTTTCACGATGGTATCCTTGTCGGAAAAGGCCACTGTTAGGAACACATCTTTTTGAATCTTGGCAAGACTTGGGGCATCCGCTCCAGCGGGCGCAAACAAAACAACGGCTCCGGGCTTTAGAGGCATAGAGTTTCCAAAAGCCAATCCTGCAGCGATGGAAGCTACATAGGCCCCTTTCGAGTGACCAGCGAAGACCACGTTTTTTCGGCTCAAGCCAAATTGGGTCACTGCACAGTCGGCCAATTCCACATAGTCCTTGGCCATTCGATTCCAGTCTTGATCAAAGAAGCCGTTGTCGAACATGGGGTGAATGGCAGCGATGCCTTTTTTTGCTAAATGATCGAAGGTGTCTTGGTAGTGAGAAGCATCTAAAGCCTGGCCGTGTCCAAAAACCACAACGGATGGCTCTTTCACTCCCTTGGGAAGAACCACATCCACATCCCTACCCTTACAGCGAATTTTCTTTTGCTCCACTTCGTGGGAATACACTTTACTTCCAGGGTGAGCAGGGTCTGTTGGGGCTGAAGGTGCGGCCACGGCTTGAGCCGTGAGTATTTGTGCAGAAATCAAAAGTTCAATCAACATGTTTACTCCTTTAAGGAATTTCTTCTTTTTCGATCTATGGATACGTACAATTTTCGTGCGCGTTCCAACGAAGCTTTTCTAAGCTCATTTGTTCGGCAGCAGATTGAAGGGCAGCTTGTTTCAAGCTCTCTTCTAGAATTGGGGTTTTGCTCAAGACATAAAGAGAAAACCTTGAGGGATCAGAAACCACGGCCCAGCGATAGTCAGGATCAAGTCCGATCACCCAATAGTTCCCTTTTCTAGGCAAACCGAAATCCACTTCTAACTTCGAGTTCGTGGCGTCTAAAGGTTTCGCCACTCCACGAATGGAATACAGAGGGCCCCCAGCACCGCCGATACTACAGGTATTCCAAACGGAAATGCCTTCAGCGGTCAATGCAAGTGACTGCCGAGGGCAATCACATCGTTCCGGTTCGAATGGCATTGGGTTTCCTGCCACTTGATACCAATTTCCCACGTATTGAACGGGATCCACAAAGTCCACCGTTTTTAAGGGTGGACTTTCCGCATTTGCCATTCCAAACGAAACCACCAAAGCTAGAACGGAAAACAAAGATGTCATCGGTTACCTCTAACCATGGACGTTCTCTCCATGACAAACATTTCGATTTTTCCATTGTATACGTTGGGAGAAGTACCAATTTTCAACTCCTCATCAATAAACAACAGCTGCAAAACTCCTTTTGCGCCAATAGGGCCGCGGGGAAATCGACCGGCATTTCTTTCCACAAACTCAGAGTTTCCCGCGTAGATCGAATTAGAGAGCTGAATCAAATCTTCTCCGTTTTCTAGTCTTCGAGAATTGCTGAAGGCCTTAGTAATTTCGGTGGTCTGCAAATCTCCACTCACACTTGCCACCACCTGAAGTGCAAAGGTTGTGTACTGGTTAGGCGCTAGCTCGCGCAAACCAAAATTGAACCCCCAGCCCGCACCATTCACCACTTGATAGATTTGACGAAGATCTCTTTTTGGAGCACCGGGGGGATCCATATTTTGTTCGTCTGACCAAATCTGCTGCCAGCCTCCAGGAGAAAACTGTCCGATCCGTTCTTCCGTCACTGGTGGAGCCACTGCTTTTAGCCGCTGAACTAGGCCTTCTAACTGAGCACGAACTGCTTCATTATTTTGTGGTTGATCAATATTCGCCCAGGCAAGACTTCTGATTTCTTGTTTCAGCTGGCCTATAGTTTCAGCAGCAGTGGCGGATTGGCCCATCAATAAAGCGGAAGAAAACAAAATACCTAAGATCAAATGTTTCACAAAAACCTCCATACCTTTGTGCGTAATACCTTTGCGCGTGTTTACAAAAGTATGCGGAGTAGAAAAAAAGCTGTCAAACCTTCTTGAGGAAACGAGGCATTCTGCCTATGCTAGTGAAAAATAGTCATCATTCCATGACGCACCCGCTCGGCTCGAGAGGAAGTGCCCAAAGGAGCCTCAATCCTGTGAAAAGAAAAATTCTCATCGTCGACGACGAAGCAGACTTACGCACGCTGATGAAAAATGAACTCGGCGATGACTACGAAATTTCTGAGGCCGCCACAGGCGAAGAAGGATTGAACCGAGCGATTTCAGAAAAACCCGATCTCATTATTTCCGACATTAAAATGCCCGGCATGAACGGTTTCGAAATGGTTTCTAAAATCCGCCAAGCAGAAATTTTTTCCGCTGTTATTTTTGTCACCGCCTTCGGAGACCTCTCAAAACAGGCCGAAGCCACACGCTTGGCCGCTTTCGACTTCTTAGAAAAACCTTTCCCACCCCTGAAACTTCAACAAACCGTAAAAAACGCGCTTTTACTCGGAGAAAAAGTCATCTCCACCCTCACTTCCGAAGACGTAACAATTTCCACAAAAGGAAAAGAATACGCTCCATACACCATCGCCCAAATGCCGAACTCGCTTTTAGAAAAACTGCAAAGTCATTGCGCTACGAGGGGACTAGATCCACAGAAATTGATCGTGCAGTGGATAAGCGATCAAGTGGAAAAAGCCTAAACTGGCCTACTTGATTGTTGTTATGAGGTTGAGCCGTTAGGCAAAGTTTTTGCAAATGGGCGATCCATGACGCCTAAATGCTGCCCTCATTGCGATGACAAAGAACATTCCCACTTAGTTTGCCCAAAAATCATACGGCATGGATCCTATTATCGAACATCGGATTCAAAAGTTATTTCTAGGTTTCTCTGCTTCAATTGCAAAAGAAGCTTTTCCCATGCCACTTTTAGTGAATGTTACCGGCAAAAGAAACGCCAGAAAAACGAACCTCTACGAAGACTCTTGGCCTCTGGAGTCTCCCTACGAAGAGCATCTAGACTTCTCAGGCTTCACAGAAAAACCGTAGTAAGAAAATTTTTGTTTTTGGGTATTCAGTGTGATTTTCACTTATTTGAAAATAATTTCGATCAACCAAGGTCTAAGAAGATTGAATTTGACGACCTAGAAACGTTTGAACATTCAAAATGCAAACCCCTATCAATCACGCTCGCAGTGGAAAGCGGATCGAGGCGAGTTCTTGGTTTTTCCGTCTCTAAGATGAGGGCCAAAGGACTACTGATCCACAAAGCTAAAAAGTATGAACCCAGATGGGACACTAGAACCTCAGGCAGGCGACAGCTATTTCAAAAAATACAAGGCTTAGTGGAGGAGGACGTTTTCATTAAATCTGATCAAAACCCTCACTATGAAAGAGATGTAAAAGAATTTTTCCCCAAATCTAAATATGTCCAATTTCCTGGTCAAAGAGGTGCGAAAACAGGACAAGGCGAGCTGAAAAAAATCGGATTCGATCCTTTATTTAGTCTAAATCACACTTGTGCAAAGATGAGGGCCGACATTAATCGACTTATCCGCAAAACATGGTGCACAACCAAAAAAGCGGAAAACCTATATTATCATCTGGCGATTTTCGCAGATTACCACAATCAAAACTTGGTTTAGGCTGATACAATTGGAAAGTTAAAGACTTACAAGTAATTGAAGAACGAAAAACAACACTCAAGTAGGCCAGTTTTATGAGTACATCTGATCTTCAAACACAGCCAACGCCACCTTCGCTCCCTCGCCCATAGCAATCACGATTTGCTTGTAAGGAGTTGTGGTCACGTCACCGGCGGCATAGATGCCTTTTACGTTGGTGCGGCCCTTTTCATCAATTTTGATTTCGCCAAATTTCGTCAATTCAACCGTATCTTTTACAAAACTGGAGTTTGGTAAAAGTCCGATTTGAATGAAGACGCCATCGATATCCATTCGTTCCTTTTTCTCTGAACCTCGGTCGAAGTATTCCAGAGCTATAATTTTCTTGCCGTCGCCGATGAGTTCCTGAGTTTTGGCTTTCAGAACGATTTTCGTATTGGGAAGAGACTGAAGTTTATCAACCAGGACTTTATCAGCTTTCAAGGCGTCGTTGTATTCAAAAAGCACTACTTCCCCTGCGATTCCAGCCAAATCGATAGCCGCCTCTACTCCAGAGTTTCCGCCGCCGATGACCGCGATTTTTTTGCCTTTATAAAAAGGCCCATCGCAGTGAGGGCAGTAGGCCACTCCGCGACCGATGTATTCTTTCTCACCGGGTACGCCGAGTTCCCTCCATTTGGCGCCAGAGGTAATGATGATCGATTTGGCGGATAAACTTTCTCCGCCCTCTAGATCGATCTTTTTCTCTTTAGAAATATGTTTCACCCGTCGCTGCTCTAGTACCTTCACGGGATACTCGGCCAGGTGTTTCGCCATGGCATCAGCCAATTGAGGACCTTCCGTATAGGGAATAGAGATCATGTTTTCGATACCCTTTGTATCCTGAACTTGTCCGCCCATGCGTTCAGCCAGTAGAACGGTTCGGAATCCTTTTCTTGCACTATAAATGGCAGCGGAAACTCCGGCAGGACCGCCCCCCACCACTGCAACATCAAACTGACCTAGGTCGCGAGCCTCTTCGGTGGCGCTTGCATTATCAGAAGCACCGAAGTGTTGTTCAAGTTTCGCCAATAAGTCTAAAAAATGGATTCGTCCGGAGTGAATCATTTTCCCATCGTGAACCACAGAGGGAACGCCTTGAATTCCTAGTTTCTCCACTTCTTCTGGCACGTAGCCGCCATCTACCATTTCGTGGGAAAAATCTCCGTGAAGAATGGCCATTTGGTTGAGGGCTTGAACCACATCGGGACAGTTCTCGCACGTCAGAGAAACATAGGTAGACAATCGGATGGGTCCTTTTAACTTGCGAATTCTGTTGGCGATGCCGGCGTCGGGAAGTTTGCCTTTTCCGTCGAAATTTAAGATTGCCAAAACGAGGGATGTAAACTCGTGTCCACCTGGGATTCCTCGAAAGGAAATTTTTGCTTGTCCACCGGAAGATGCTCCGGAACTTAAGCGAAAGGAGGGCACCGGAGATTTTTTGTTGCTCTTTCGAATTTGAATCTTCGAAGAAGCCGCAGCTACGCCCAAGAGAAGGGCATCTAAATCTGCTTGGTTTTCATGGTTACTTTCATCGACCTCGAGAACAACCTCATTCTCCAGCGAAGCAAAAGCAGACTTCAATTGTTCGATCAAATCTTGGTCTAACATAAAAACCCTTTCAAAAAACTGGGGCTCTCCCCTCCTTCTGAGGAGAAAGGAGAGCCGATAGGTCACTTTGAGGAAACACTCTGGAGGAGCGGGCAGCTATTCTAAAGTCTGTGATCTGTTTTTCTCTTTTTGCAGAAAAATACGAATCACATACTTTGAAGATTCCCTAAATCCTTTCCAGTTTCTTTCCTAAATCGAAGAAATTCTTCTGTGTTTAGATTTTTCCTACGAGATTCAAGCCCGGCTTCAAGGTTTTTTCTCCTGGACGCCATTTCGCAGGACATACTTCATTGGGATTGGCAGCGATGAATTGAGCAGCTTGCACTTTTCTCATCAATTCATCCGCGTTTCTTCCAATGCCGTTGTCATGAACTTCCGCAATTTTGATGAGTCCTTCTGGGTTCACCAAAAAGGTTCCACGGTATGCCAAACCTTCTTCCTCAATATACACACCGAAGGCTCGAGCCAAGTGGCCTGTTGGATCAGCCAACATTGGATACTGAATTTTTTTAATGGTTTCGGAAGTGTCATGCCAAGCTTTGTGCGTAAAGTGAGTATCGGTGCTTACGGAATACACTTCCACACCCATTTTTTTGAAGGCCTCGTATTTGTCTGCCATATCACCTAATTCGGTGGGGCAAACGAACGTGAAGTCTGCTGGGTAGAAGAAGAAAATCGACCACTTCCCTTTTAAGTCGTTTTGGGTAACGGTTTTAAAGGTTTCGTTTTGGTAGGCCTGTGCCTTAAACTCTGGTACTTTGGTATTGATTAAAGTCATCATTGTAATATCTCCTCTTAATTATGGAACTGGGCTAAAACTCCCTGGTTCGTAAATTCAAGAATACAGTACTTGATTTCTTCGAGGAATTCGATAATTTCTAATCAATAATAGAGAATATCTATTAATAAAATACGTAAAAACTAAAAGATTGAACGGAACTTCTGGAATACAAAGAGCTCGGTTTATAGACCGCCACGATGAGCAATTTATGGACGGAATTTGACTTGGAAAGGATCATGTTACAAACCTGCGCCTACGGCAAAAACAGACGGCAGTTCGGTTGACAGCTCTCCCATGAAGACAGTCCTCCAAATTTACGCACCGCAAACGCCTCGTCGGTTTCATCCCCGAATAGAATATACGGAGAATCTGCGGAGAATACGCATAGAATACAGACAGAAAATCGATTGAAACGTTGAAGTTTAAGGAAAATCGGCAAATGGACAAAAAAGTAAATTTTACCCTCACCCAGATGGAATATGTGTTGGCCGTTCACCGTTTTGGTCACTTTGCCAAAGCGGCAAAAGCTTGTTACGTCACCCAACCAACGCTATCCATGCAGATTCAAAAACTAGAAGAATCTTTGGGAGCTGTGATTTTTGATCGAAGCAAAAAACCCATTCTATTAACTCCTTTGGGAGAACGCTTAATTCAAGGTATGCAGAGAGTGGTAGACGAGGCCAAGGCCCTGGAAATCTTAGTGCAGGAAGAAGGCACAGAAGAAGTTAATGGTGAGCTAGTGGTTGGTGTAATTCCCACCATCGCCCCTTACTTACTTCCGCGCTTATTTTCCAAACTAGAAAAACTGTATCCGTCCCTTCATCTGAAAATACATGAGATGCAAACCTCTAGAATCATCGATTCTTTATCCACGGATGAGATTGATTTAGGAATTCTTGCCATCCCTCTAAAAATTCCAAAAATATTTGAAATTCCGCTCTACCATGAAACCTTCTCCGTGCTTTGTCATAAAAAGCACCCCATGGCACAAATGAAAAAAGTGAATTACGAAAAACTCCATGGCGACGACATTTGGTTATTGGAAGAAGGACACTGCCTACGACATCAGGTGATGGATATTTGTTCCTTCCGCGGAAAGAAAAAGAGAAAAATTGAATTTGAAAGCGGTAGCATTGAGACGCTAAAAAATCTTGTGAACACCTATGGTGGATACACCCTCGTACCCGAGTTAGCGACGGAACATAAAGGTTCACAATCCGTACTGGTAGAATTTGAAAAACCGGTGCCATCTCGATTGATCGGTATCGTAGTGCGACGAGAGCATCACAAAGCGAAATTAGTCGAAGCTCTAAAACAAGTCGTATTGGCTGCAGTTCCTGAAGCCATTCGAAACTTGAAACCGAACACGGTGGACGTTTTGCCAGTGCAATAGCACTGATGAATTTCTTTTTAGCCTGTGATTTCGCTCCCAATGGCTTAAGCAATTTCTTCCCAAGACTTACACGCTTTCACGTTTCTCAATCTCAAACTACCCGCTCTTCAAAATTCTTTTCAGCAGCCATTTTCAAGCAAAAAAATCGGAGTATGCTTTAGGCAAACACTAAACTTTGAAAGGGAAAGTTTATGAAACTAGTAACTCTATTGTTCGCACTAACCATTCTACCGCATGCGTATGCCACAGAAGGAACCGAAACCACGGAAACTCCTGCTGCTACCACCGCAGTAAAAGAAGAAAAAGTAGTAAAAAAGTCCATGAAGAAAAAAATGGCTATGAAAAAAGCTAAGGCCTGCAAAGCTGGTGACGAAAGCTGCAAAGCTGGCGAGCACAAAGGCCACGAAGGCCATGAGGGACATGAAGGCCAAGAGGGTCACGAAGGACACTCTCACTAATTTTCCATAAGACATTTACCAACGAAAATTAGACGAACGGACCTTGGCAACGAGGTCCGTTTTTTTGTACCTCAATGGTAAAAAATCTTAGGAAATCGCAAACATAAATCGCAAACATAAATCGCAAACTTCAAAGAAATCTAATTTCCCCTATTAACACCTGAGGAAATATTCGATTTGATTGAAGAGTCAGAGGAAACCCCTCTTCTCGCTTTTACATCAATTTCTTTCAAAATTTTTGTTCCTTCCGACAGGGTGACTAGACATTTTACTTTTCCTTCGCTCCTACTTCTCGCAACCGTCAGACGATCATTGGGCATAAATTGATTCCGATACAAATGGGAAACCGATGAACAAGCCGATTTCGCTAAAGCATCCGAAAGGCATTTCGCAAATTTTGCCTTGTCTTCTAGTCCATCAAAAAATGCGTTGGTCACTTGGTTTTTTGGGAGATCCTCAGAATTTCCGCGGGGAACAGAGAGTCTCTTTTTCGGCTCAACCACCCAGGTTTTCCAAGCCTCAAAGGCTCCCTTTTGATTGTCAGAGGTAAAATATTCTGACTGCAAAATTCTTGATTCCACGTCTTCGACTGAATAGCTGTCTCCTTCATAGCCAAAAAATTTTGCCAAATAACGAAAACCCAACTCGCTATGTCCGTAGGGGCCTGGCTGTAGGGCAAGTCTCTTTAGATCATTGGGTGTTTCCCCTTTTTTTAGTAAGTTCACCTCGTCGACAACCAAAGGATCGCGTACCAAAAAGTTTCGAATCTCTTGTTGACTAGGCTCACAATATTCCCGAGCCGCCGCGACACTCGAAAATACCGATATCGAAAGTATCGAATATAAAAACAAGCACATCGCAAAATTTGAAAGAAAATGTTTCATACCGATTGCTCCTAATTTTTTTTGCAAACAAATACCGGGCAACAACTTTCAGGGTCCGCCACATTAAATAAGGACTCCCCCTCACTGCACGTTGGCAGTTCTGCTTTGCACGGAGAGGCTGGGCAACGACTTGGCCGCTCATAAGTCTCTGAACGCATCATGCAAACTTGGTAACTATATAAATTTGGGTATTCGAAACTCGATTTCACTTTGTCTCCATTAGCTGCAAAATTACAGAGCTCTTCTCCCGCTGGAGTTTTTCTGCAGGATTTTTCTTTTTGAATTTGCATGATGGTGGAAACGCATTCGCAGAGAGGAAGCTTGGCCAGATCCATTTTCTTTCTCACAACGGAGGGCGCTTCCAATTGAACTTTTTGCCTACACTGATTTTCCACCACCTCGGGGTAGTTCGATAAATCTAGGCCGATGAATTTCTGGCGCAGGTATTCGGCTCTATGAGGACTTCCTTTCTGAGCCAACCAGTCTTTTTCCCCTCTAGGGAGAGTCTTGCTGCAATTACAGTGCAGACTAAATTCGTTTGTATCTGCAAGTCGAACCATTTGGCAGTGGTTCAAGCAGTTAGCAAACTGGGCTGGACTCGAAATACTGAAAAGGAAACCAAACATAAGCCACATAAGTTCTTTATCGGATGGCCACAAAAAGAACTGCAAGTGCTTGAATTTTCAAGATTTTTTAGACAAAAGGAAGCTCGTACGATTTGGAGCCGATGACGGGACTCGAACCTGCGACCTGCGCTTTACGAAAGCGCTGCTCTACCAACTGAGCTACATCGGCGACGGAGACAATGGACTGGAAGACTACGGAATTCTTAAGGTTTTTTCAACCGTAAAACGCGATTTTGGGTGCCGCCTTTTTAAAGAATTTGCCACCAATAGCCGATAAGACCAATAGGATACTTTTGGGATATTGGGGGCCAACAGGCCTCCTAAGGGATGGGAATACTTATGAAGTATGGAATTTGGTTCATCATTCTTGGCGTCACTTTTTGGCCAACTTACCCTACCTTTCATGGATCTGGCGGGCTAGCCTTTGCCACTGCCACCAACACCTCCACCAATACCTCCACCAGCACAAACACCAACTGCCAAAGCTCGGGGCAAGTGTACGGGGGCGGTAGCATGAATTATTGCGGAAATACCGACAACCAAACGAACTCACAAAATGATACGGAAAGACTAAACGACCAAGGGTCCAGTAGTGCTGCTGGCGCGGGGATGGCTGCTATTGCTGCTGGTATGGCGATGATCGCCACAGGGGTTTCCATGTTATCGAACCCTTCCACCGCTGCTGCTGGTGCTGCTTTGATCGCCGCTGGTACGGCCCTGTTAATGGCAGGAATGCAAGCCATGGCCGCTGCGCAGAAAATGGCCTCCAACGCTGGGATTTCCGGTTATCGAGGCACGAACATGGGCACCTTAAACGGCGCCAACGTGGGAGCAAACACTGGAGCTAGCGGAATTAAGATCGATCCTTCCCTACTGCGAAATGGAAAAATCGGAACCATTATGGACGACTTTGAAAAAAAGACAGGGATTAGTCGTGACGATCTTGCCAGCCAGGTGCAAGCAGGAAAAGGTCCCGCTGAGATCATGGCGCAGTCGAATAAATTTGGCGGAAACGAATCCCAGATCCAATCCATGTTAGACAAAAACGCCGGCGCAGCTCCCATGACCAATGAAGAGATGATGGACAAGCTCGGTTTAACTGCTGAAGACTTAGTGGGAGAGAACGTATATGCGCAATCTGGAGGCGGAGGTGCAAGAGCTCCTGCAAGCTCCACTGGATCTAGCCTAGATTCCTTCTTGGGCAAAGCTCCAGATTCTGGCAGCTCGGTAATTGGATCGCCCATTGAAGTCGGCGGCGTTAGTCCAGACGTTCAGGCTGCGTTGGACAGAAACGGAATCACCGACCGCACGCTTTTTCAAATGGTGAACTCACAATACAAAAAGAAGACTCCCATGATGTTTGGTCAACCTTCCCGTGGAAATCCATTGACCAATAGCGAAAGCAATCCTTTTGCGAATTTAAGTGGTGCTAAAGTGGAGCTGTAAATGATCCACGCCTGGATAGTGATTCTTACAATCATGCCAGCATTGGCGGCACCTCCTGAAGCGACGAAACAAAAACGCACGGGATCCAGCAGCATGATGGATGCTTTTGACTTTTCCTCCTGCGTAAAAGAATCCGTTTACGGAGCCACCGAGGGAAAATGTTCCAACAATGAAGATCTTCCCTCCTGTCTGGGATTAAAAAAATCCTTGGAAAACTTCCGAGAACAAGAGGATTGCATGCATTGGCGTGGCTCCAGCTGCATTGAATGGGGATCCAAAGGCAGAACACAGGCGCAGTGGATGGCGATTGCCGCTGGGCACTTGTCCAAGTTTGGAGTTTGCATTCGGAAAAGATATGGCAGCGAAAACGATAATGGCCTACAAGCTGCGGCCGCAGATGCACAATTAAAATCTGCCTTGAAAAAATTAGCCGATGGCTCCCCTATTTTGGGATACCTCCAAGGAGAGCTATTAATAAAAGCTTTAAACGGAGATCGGTTTAGCGTCTTACTAGAAAAATCAGAACTTTCAGAAAAATTTTCCTCCCATGACTTTTTTCGAATTAAAGACGCCGCAGACAATCCTGCGAAAATAGAATTCATCCAACTAAATGAGGAAGAAAAGATCGCAAGAAGAAGCTCCTCTTCCCAAGATCCTGATGGCGATCCTTTTCAAGAGTATATCGACGCGAATTCCAGTGCAGAATCCGTCTCCATAGGATCAGAAATTCAAACCTCTTTAGATGCTTCACCCGCCTTGACAAAAAAAGATCCTCAACACCCATCAGGAAATTCTGTGTTCGGAACGAAACGGGATCCCGCATCGAATACAGAGAAAAAATTTTCCTCACGAATTCGAAATCCTTATAGCTTGGGCCTTGACCAATCTCTTTTTGAACGTGTCAGTCAAACCTACCAGAAACGGGCCCACGAGTTTCGAAGCATTGATGAACTGGTTCGAACGCAAAAAATTGGGCCAGCCAAAGACTTTCGTGAATTATTAGAGAGAGGAGAGACTTTATGATCACCCTCCTCTGTCTTCTAATCGCGATGGAAACCTTCGCCGCAACCAAAGATGCCGCAGGCAATATTATTGCAGATGAAACTACTAAAAACGACGGGCTCTTTGATACCACAGTGAATGTGGAGCCAAAGTTTTCACAGGAAGAATCCTTTATTGTGCAATCGAACGTGATGTACAACTGCGTAGACACTTCCCTCAACGGCCGGCAAGATGATGTCTGCGTAACAAATCCAAAAGCACCGGAATGTGTGGGCCTAAAGAAGACCCTAGAAAATGCAACGAATTGTTTGGAGTATTTTGTTCCTGCCACTCTTGGATGCAAAACGTATGGTACGGCAGAGCACCCGGCAGAAGATTGGGTGGCATTTGGAAACAACTATTTTACAACTCTATCTCAATGCACTGGCACGAAAACCACCAGCGATGACAAAAAACAAAAGCTGCAGAGCTTAACGGAAATGCTCGTCTATGATCCGAATTCTCAAGTGAATTCTGGCCCTACACTTTTAAAAAACTATTCTCAAAGTGGGTGGAACTCCACCATTTCAGAAACAAAAAAAGAAGAGGGGCTTTTCTCGAAACTTTGGAACGATGGTTCTTCTGTCCTGGGCTACCAAGACGGCGATATTTTAAAAAGCGCAGCAAAGGGAGATTCCTTTTTCGATGTGGTGATTAACTCGCCCTTTGCCAACGATCTAAACGTGGTGAATAGAGAAAAACTCGAAAATGGCATCACCAATTCAGCTCTGATCATTGAACGTATTAAATCGGCCGGAAAGCTACCCACCATGGTGGCAGAGGAAGAAACTCCCGCCGTGGAAACCTCTGTATCCGTAAACACCGAAAATTTGGGCACACTAACGACACAACAAAACAACACCTACCAGACAGCCACGGACTCAACCTCTCTAGCTGGACCCGGATTTCTAGGTCCAGAGCAAATGAATGCAAATGCTTCAAGTTCACCAACTACACCAAATGCCAATGCCACAGAAAACGTGACGCAGAACTCGCCAAGAACGACAGATTCTACTTTTGCCAGAAAGCCGCTTTTGGCGGAAAGAATTGCTCAAATGGAGTTGGCGGCAAAACAGAAAAAAGAAATCCGAAGCCTCGCCTCAGAAGGGCAGGCGGATTCGGAAGAGGTAAAAGATTCATTGATGTACGGATCGGAAGACATTTCTCTTTTCCAGCGCATTCGAAAATCTTATTCCAAACGCCAAGATGGCTTCCGCTCCTTGGGTGCTAAAACCACTGAGTCCATTCTTCAGATAGAAAAGCCCAAAATTTTTGAAGAGCTTTAGTTTTTTTTGAAGAGCTTTAGTTTTTCAATACGAAAAAGGCGTGCAATGAGCTTCCCTTCATTTCACGCCTTATTAACGAAATCTGAGATGGATAGGTTCGAAGTCTCTGACTCCATTCCATAGAATCAATTTCCAAAAAAATCTTTTAACTTGATATCTCTATGACTCAGCAATCTACAATCAAGAGCAAAGGCCCGAGAGTTTTCCACTTTGTGACCCACTGGAGTCATAGCCATCACACCTTTAAAAGTAGACGCTGTTGTGGAATCAGTATCCAAGGAGACTTCCAGTAATACTTTTTCTTGTTGCCACATTTTATCGATCTGAGCTTTTGCCGAAAATAATCGGCCTCCATCTAAAGTAAGAACCTGGCGTTGCGTCTCTTGAGAACCTTCTACTTTTTTCGACTGAACGGTTAGAATATTCATCCTCGACATATTGTATAAATCCGCGGCGATCCTAACCTCAATGGTGCCCATAGTGCCAACGCATTTGGCCACTCGTTCAAAACCCACCACCATTTCTGGATCGTTAGCCATAGCCTGACTTCCAAAAAACAAAAGTAGCCCACTAATTGCCATAGATGTTTTCATATTGAATCTCCTTCTGATCACTGACTCCATTGCCAGTCACAAACTTGTAACCAAACGAAGGTGGTGTCACCACCAAGGGCATCTGAGGAAAATGATTGAATATGATGGGATATTAGAATTCCCAAGATTTTTATTGAAGGTAAAAAGGGCATCCCAAGGAAGCAATAAAAAAGGAGGCCAACATAGCCTCCTTTTCTTTACGGTTTTACGGATGGAAAGCTTGCTTCGAAACTTATTCACCTTCCGTCAGGGCAGATTCCGTAAACTCTTCGTCATCAATGCCCTTATTTAATTTTAGATCAGAGAGTTCTAAAATCGTGCCTCTCTTGTTCTGCAAATTAGAAACGCTCACTTTTTGTGCGCGCCAGACTCCTTTGTCATATTGTTTGTAACCACTAAAAGTGCTTACTTTCATGGGTTTCATGGCTTTATCAAAGGCTTCGGTTTTTCCCACAAGATAGGTTTCTAGGTCTACCCAAACCAATACTTTCCCGTAAGAGCTGTCGCCCTTCAAAAGATTTTCAATCACCGCAAATTTGCGTCCATTGATGGTTTCTTCTTTTAAAAATTTACTGTCCACTTGAGTGTCCGAAGCTCCACCCATGTCTTCATAGCTAAGCTCTGAATCCATGAAACTAGAATTCTTTTTCCCAGATTGGATTCTTCTCGTTTGTTTGCTGGAAGGCAAATACAACCACTGGTCATTTTGGTTACCCTTGCTAACGGAAAGAAGTGAGGTGCCTTTTAAATCGGAAGGAGACTGCAAACGAACCAAAACTTTTTGTTTTCCATCGGAACCCTTTCGCTTGATCTCAATTTCTCGTTCCTTTTTGGTTCCATCAGCTTCCACGATGATCATTTTTAGATTAGCGATTTCATCTTGGCTGCTTACGTTTTTTTCTACTTTTTTGAGAATCTCTTTGGCCTTATCAGCGGGATTTTCTTTTGCTGCATAAGAGTTCTGCACACTCAACGGACTAAGCAATAGAGCCAGTGCCACACTGGCGGCCACAGTTTTTTCAGACATAAGATTCTCCTCTGGTTTTTGTTTTCTTTTCTTATCTTTCACCAACCATGGAAAGGCCGCAAGCATTGCTGGCATTAACACCAGATCACCTACGAGTCCTCCTCCGATGGCGAGCAACATGTACACGCCAAATTGTTGATTCAAGCTAAAGTACGAAGCTAGGAAGACAAAAAATCCTGCGGAAAGGGCTAAGGATGAAAATAAACAAAGATTTCCTTCTTGGTACCAAGCTTTCTCCACCTGGATTTTTCCACCAGAGCGTTTTCGTAAATACTGCAATCGACCCAAGAGATAGACCGTATTGTCGAAGGAAATTCCAAGAGCAATGGAGAAAATAAGAGCAATTCCGGGCTTCACGGGCGTGCCAAAAATTCCAAGCGCCATCATCAAAATCACCACGGGAAACAAATTGGGAATAATGGCTGCAATTGTCCAACGGATCGATCGGAAAACGAATAGTAAAATCACTGAAATAGCTAATAGCGCTTGCCAAAATCCGTAAATCAATTCTGCACTGAGCTCATTATTCAGAACATGCACAGTGGTGGCCATGGCTGTAGGGGTCACCTTCCATCCAGGCAATTCGTTTCTCGTTTGTTCTGCGATTTTTTGAACCAAAACTTCCATTTCCTTTGCGGGTAAATCGTTGAGACGCAACGAAACCCTGGCGGCTTTTCCGTCGGAAGTCACATATCTCTTATAAGGATTTTCATCGGAGAAGGCATACAAAAAGGAATATTCCGCAGCCTCCTGTCGTGTAGAAGCTAAATCTCTACCCTGCACTTTACCAGCGGACCGCAAAAAGTCTTGGGGGCCCACTACTGAACCCACTCCAGAAGTTTTTCTCCATTCTTTTGCCAAGCGATCTAAGCTGGCAATCGCAACTGGATCGTTCCAGGCATTTTCTTCCTCTTTTTCAATCACCAAATCAAAAGGAATCATGCCCCCTAAATTTTTATCTACAAATTCCGTGGTAGCTCTGGCTTCGTGACCTTGAGGTAAATCATCAAACAAACGGGGAGACCAGTTCATGTCTCGGGCTTTCCACACCCCTACCCCCGCAAACAAAGCACAGACCACGAGAATCGTTTTAGGATGGGCGGTCACAAAAAGAGCCCAGCGAGCTCGGCTGGCTGTCCAATCCCGAACCTTTGGAATGGGAAATAAAATTAGGAGAGGCAAGAGAGCTCCAATCACCACGGCCCAGCAAACGAAGATGGAAAGGCCCACTGTAATTCCGTATTGTCGAATCAGTGGCACTTCAGCAATGCTGATCGCTAAAAATCCGACGGCGGTGGTAACCGCTGTTAAAAAATTAGGGAGCAATAAACTTCCGTAGGAACGAAACAACACTCGAATGGGGTTTGGATTGTCTTGAGATCGTTTGGCAAGTTCCCAATCGGATGCATAACGAAGCATGGTGTGAGCCGACATGGAAACCACCGTGATAGAAACTAAAACGGGTAAGGTACTTGTCAATACGGTGAAAGTCGTTCCTGTCCATGCCATCCAAGCCAAAGAAATTAAATTGGCGAGCAACATGAGCGTCACGGGAATGAAAATACTGCTGAAGGATCGAAAGAATAAGAGAAGCGTTCCCACACTTGCCAACAATGAAAGAAGAAGAAAGTTTCCGAGCTCTTGACCTAGCGTTTTTCCAATTTCCACCTGAACCGCAGGAATACCACCAAGCTTTACTTGTTCTTTTCCAAACTCTTCATTAAGACGCTTTCGAACGATCTCTTGAATCTGGCTCGAGCGCTCCGTGGGAATGTCTTTTAATCCGATGGCGATCACAGCGGTTTTGGCATCGGGGGTGAGCAAATGAGGAGTGAGAATAGGATCTCCGAGCACTCTCTCCACCCAACCATCAGGGGGAGTCAAATCTAAAAGCCTTCCAACCGTGAGCCCCTCTTTACTGGACGAAGCTCCCTCCACAGTGGCGATGCTCACCGAAAAATTTACCCCCTCGAGAGCACGAAACTCTTCCGTGACTTTTTGCAGGCGAGCAGCGGTGTCTGGTTGTAACCAATTCCCTTGCTCAAGGGACACGAGGGCGAAAAAAGGCTCCAATTCTGGAAGTTGAAATCGAGCCTTGCTTCTATCATCGGCCAATATCAGAGGGTGCTGGGCAGGAAGGAACTGCTTCATGGAATACTCCGTGCGCAGTCTGTGGAGAGACAGGGCGGAAACGGCTCCTAAGGCAATGAAGGCCAGAACCACCAAGGTCGCAAACCGTTTCGCGTTTTTTAGAAAAAACTTAATCTTTTCAGGTACTTGATCGTTTCCCATGGATCCCATCTGGCCTGCCCTCTAAAATCTTCTTTCTGCCCCACTTTTCCTCTTGCGAGAAAGTTAATAAATGTTAACATTTAATAACTGAGCAAGTCAATCAGTTACTTCCCCGTTCATCTCTGGTGTCCTGGGAAAATTTTTGGGCTTCTTTCTTTTCGTACACTGGGGTTTTTCTATGAGAGCTTTTTTCTTATTTCTTCTGACATTACTCACATCCACCGCCCAAGCGGCCTGGATCGTCCGCAGCGACTTCCAACTGCAGCTCAGCGAATCACTCTTTGACCGCATCATTGAAGACTTCTGGCAGAGCCTACAGGGCCAACAAAATTTGCCCATCGCAGATATGGTGATCACCCCACACGGAATTCCCATCCGCATTTCTGGGATCCGAGCAGAAGTAAACTATTCCTTCCCATTACCAAAGCGTGTAGACAGCCGCACCCGTCAGTGGGTTCTAGAATCTTCTAATTTAGGCGGGAAGCTCTATGTGAATCATATTTCTGCCACCCAAACCATCATCCGAGTGATTGACGGAATCACCATTCGAATCCCCATTCAGGCCGATTGCAGAAACGTTGTTCTTTCACTTCCTCAAGGAAGCACAAAAATTCGAGCGAAAGTGAGCGCCGAAGTAAAAGATAATCAGGTTCAACTTTCCATGCCAGAGTACGATGCCGATTGGACAGCCAATGCTTGGGAAGTGGAAAGCCTACAATGCTCTGGAATAGAGGGTCTAGACACCATTGTAAAAGAGGAAGCCTTGAAGGCCTTGTCGAGTTTCCAGAATTTTGATGCGGAAGTGAGACAAGCCATCGCAGAAAACTTCGATAAATGGAGTAAAGATGCAAGCTTACTCCTTCTTTCCAACAAACAACTTCCCTCTGGAAAAGACTATGTAAACATTTATTATGAACCTGAATTCGCCGTGGAAAATAATGCCGGCCTTTTACTGTCTGGAGAAATCCGTTTCGAATATCCCTATATTGCTCCAGGGCAAATCATCGAACAAGTTCACAAAATGAAAGCCAGCACCAAACCTGTGCTTGCCTCAAACACGCAGCAAGAGGCCGTACCCGAACTCTTACTTCCGTTTGCCGCTGTTCGTGCCTTGATGATGGGTGAATACTTTGCTGGAAAATTGGAATATTCCCTCCGTAGTTATGAAATTCCAGCCTTTCAAGAATTCATGCAAAGTCGCTGGAAACAATTCTGGGCCTTTCCAGAGCTCATGCGCTACGACACAAACACGACGTTCGCCTTTCAGTTTTTGCCCATGGGTCCTCCGTCCTTTGATCGAGAGGTTTCCGCTCCAGGCAATGTGGTTCAAGGGGATTTAACCCTTCCCCTCTCGGTGCGAATGTTTGCTCCCCAACAAGGCAAATATCGACCCATGGTGGAGTTTCGCACTTTAGTTACGGGTCCCACCAAATTGAAACTTCTAAAAAATGGAAAAATTGATTTCCGCCTAACAGCCAAGGAAAGTCCCATCACCTACGGTTGGTCCAACAGTTATGTAAAAAACTATAAACCCTCGAAGAGCATTGCTGTGGATGCCATTGCCGATGCCGTACGAGAAGGCCTCAGCACCGATGGTATGACTCTAGATTTCCCTCCCCTTTTGGTAGGAAAATCGCTGCAATTAGTGCCCGAGAACATGAATTTAGAAGGCGCTAACCTAAGAGTGGAATTTCAACCGAAAAAATAGGGCCACCCTAAGCCTAAAATTGGTTCTTTAATATTGGGCCAAGATCGACAAAGTCACGCGATCATTTTTCCGATAGGTACCCAAGGGGGTTTCCGTCGGGCCATCGAGAAGGTCGGCCGAAACTTTGGCTCTCCATCCGTCTCGAATTTTATAGCTTGAATCCAGATGCCAGAGGCTACCTTCAAATTTATTGTCTCGAAGATAGGAGGCCGTTGCCGTGAAAACTTCATTGGGCGCCCATCTCAAGGCTCCCATCACGGCTTCATCAAACATTCTGGCAAGTGAAACGCTGGTGGTTTCCACCGCATCATTGCCTCGATTCACATAGGTTCCTTGCACTAGAGCGGTGAGACTTCCTTTTCCCACTCCAAAGGTTCGTTCGATGCCCAGAGCATTTTCCCAAATTCGCTGAGGCAAATCAAAGCGGCGGTTTTTCACGTGAGTATAAGCCCCTACTCCCTTCACCAAAAAATTCCCCAAGACCCAAGTAAAGCTCGTTCCCGTAGTGCGAATGGGATAATACGCCGCCTGTAATCCTACGTCCGGATCCAAACGAAACGTAGCCGAGGTGAATCCTGCAGTGGCGGCCACAGGAGTTGCAGTAACTTCCGCGGGACGCACATCAGGAGTTCCAGCGGCACCCTGATACGCCATCAGCGTCCAATCAAATCCCGAAAGTCGAAATTTCAAGCGCAGCGCTAGATTATTCTTGAGCGCGTTGTCCACTTCTAGTTCTGGAAGAAAGCGATACTTCATATTTTCAGGAAGCAATAAGCGCGTTTCCCCTTGCCCACCAAAAGTTTTCAACCGAAACACATCTCTAGGCAACCAACGACTATTTTCACCGGGGATTTTCGTCTTGCTTTGTTCTGGAATATAAACAGCTTCTACGAAAAAATTTTCGAAATCTCGCTTCACCACCAAAGCCGGTGCTCCCATTTTTTCAGAACGAAAGGGATCATAAAATCTTCGAGCGTTCACCACGTCTAAGGGATTAAAGACATCGGTGTCTCCCCAAGTGAAGGTATTCATGCCCAGCTGTACGGTCCAAGGCAACGAACTCCATTGCACAAAGCCCTCTGGAAAATCCCAATAAACCTTTTCTGTCTTTGAAGCATTGGATGGATCCCATTGCACCAAAGGGTTTGCTCGAAACCTCAAACTTCTTCCCCTTCGCACCGTGGTCGGCAATTTTACGGTGGTGATGCCTCGATATTGCTTCAGGTCCGGGGCCTGGGTGCCCTCTGTCCAAGCCAGACCCTCAGCCTCTAGCTCAATTCCAAAGGAAGATTTCCATTCTGAAGAGTAGGAATAAGAGGCTAAAACAAGAGATAGTAAAGAAATAATCATTCCATAAGTGTGTCATTAGGAATGCAACAGGTGCAACGAAAGGATTCTCGCAAGTTCTTGCACGAAACTCTAAATTCTATTTACCCCCCTCAATGCCTTTCCAACTCTATTTTGCAATTTACCCCCTCCCCCTAGACCGACAAAATCAAAACCCCCCTCAAAGTTAAAGCTTTCCTTCAGGGTTCATTAGTGAGTACAATTTTTTTATGAAGATCTTTTCCGTGCTCTTTCAAAAAACCATGCTCATCAATCTGCTCTTGGGTTTTTCTTCGGGTTTACCCTTGTTGCTTACCTTTAAAACCCTCCAAGGCTGGCTCACCGATGCCAATATCGGTGTTTCTGTCATTGGAATTTTCTCCGTCTTAAGCTTGGCCTACACCCTAAAATTTCTCTGGGCATCGGCATTCGATCGCTTCACTTTACCCTTCCTCGGGAGACGTCGAGGCTGGTTGTTGGTCCTGCAGATCGCTCTCGCCGGCGCCATCATCCTACTGGCACTTACCCCACCCAATGGAGGCATTCCTTTGTCCGAACGTTTGCCTCAATTTATGGTGGACTTTTTGGCTTGGTGCTCACCCAAAATGCCAGAAAGCAATATTTCCTTTGCCTTGATGGGAGCCTGTATTCTTGTGGCCTTCCTCTCTGCCTCTCAAGACATCGTGATCGATGCCTACCGAAGAGAAAGCCTAAAAGACGAAGAACTAGGTTTTGGCTCCACCGTGTATATCACTGGATATCGCATCGCCATGTTGGTGAGTGGTGGTTTGGCCTTCGTTTTGGCCGACAAAATCTCCTGGCAGGGAGTGTACCTCTTGATGGGAGCCTTGATGAGCGTGGGAATTTTAGCCACGCTTTTCGGAGACGAACCAAAAATGGAATATGCTCCCCCGAAAACGCTGAACGAAACGGTTTGGCTCCCCTTGGAAGAGTTTTTTTCGCGCCGGGGATTTTTGTGGGCTCTAGGAATTTTGGGATTCATCCTGCTGTATAAAGTCGGCGACACCATGGCCGGCGCCATGGCCACTCCTCTCTATAAAGAACTGGGATTCACCAACGAAGAGATCGGATACGTAGCCAAAATGTTTGGTCTAGTGATCGCCATTGGCGGTGGTTTCATTGGAGCGGCCCTCATTTTAAAAGTGGGAATCAACAAAGCCCTTTTGATCTGTGGAGTCCTTCAGGCCCTGTCTACCCTTGGATATGCCATTCTAACCCAAGTGGAAAAAAGCTTTATGGCTCTTGGCGCTGTGATCGCCTTTGAAGACATCACCGGATCCATGGGCACTGCGGCCTTTGCTGCTTATATGGCTACGCAAACGAACAAACGGTTCACAGCCTATCAATACGCACTACTCACCAGTATCATGGGAGTGCCCCGGGTTTTCTTAACGGCTCCCACGGGAATCATGGTAGAGCGCATGGGCTACCACTCGTTTTTCCTCTTTTGCACTTTTGCGGCTATTCCGGGTCTCTTGCTCTTGATTTGGATGCTGTACTCTGAGAAAAAGCGGGCTTAAGTACAAAATCAGTTTAGAAAGTGTAAACCTATGAGCGAAATGAAAGCCCATCTCTTTATTTGCGTGAACGATCGTGGACCCAATGCCAAAGAAAGCTGCGCGCGAAAAGGATCTCAAGGATTAAAAGACCAGGTGAAGGCTCTTTGCCAAACGAAGAATTTACCGAAAGGCTCCTACCGCATCAACAACTCGGGTTGTTTGGGCCCCTGTGAAAAGGGTATTTCTGTGGTGATGTATCCTGAAGGAAAATGGGTATACCACGCCAAACCAGAAGATGCGGAAACTCTGGCTAATTGGGTTGAAGAAACCGTTCGAGGTTCTTCGAAATCTGATTCGATCTAGGAATCGCCTTGAAGGAAAATTCACAGCCCATCTCGACAATCCAGTTACGCTCCCTTATCGGTTTAAGGAAACTTCTCTAATGGATGCCGCTTACGGATCTCAACGTGGAATTCAGCCGGAAATTCTGTATACGCATATTCGAAATACGGCTCCATTTCTTTTTACCGAATCTAAACCATCAACACCCTATCTAGAGATCGTGCGAACGGAAAAAGTTTCAAAACTTTCTCACTTTGAATACTTTCAGCTCTGTTTGGCCGCCCACTATTCCACTGTGGCCACCTATGTTCCGACGGATGTAGACAATCAAATTCGAAAAAATCTTTGGGATCAACCGCTGGCGAATGAAATCACCGACGCCATGGCCAATCTTGTTTTAGAATCCTTGCAATGGGATTTTCGCCCCGTCACCGCACGCTACCAAGAAGGCATATTGAGTGATGGCAGAACCATCTATTCTTGCGGCCACCAAGGCGAATGGTTTTCCGTGGCCGTAGGAGCCTATGCCTGTCAAAAAAGGAAAAATCCTAGAGAAGCCAAAAAGATTCTAGAATCCATTGTGGAAGAAACTCGGCTGCAAGCAAAACTCTTTGCCTACTGGAAACAAAAGCGAGAAGGAATCCCCCTTTTAAAAACCTGTACTATTTTAGCTCATAATCTTGGCGATCTTGATCGAGTGATTGATCAATGGGAACTTCCGCACGACGACGAACTTCGGGTTCTGGTGTATAAATTGGGACACGAAAAAAAATCTAGCTTTGGAGACTTACAGAAAAATCTTTTAGAAGCTGGAGCCCTCAATAAAGCATTTATGGCCAGCGAGAATCATCGCCACTATCCCCTACGAAAACCAAAATGCCTAAGACGGGGCTGGGATCTTCTTCTCCCCTTAGGTCCCTTTTTCGATGATTGGGGAAAAACCGTAGCTTCCAGTAAAAAATTGGAAGAGGGAGAGAAAAAAGAAGTGGCCGAAGCTTTAATAGAAGGCTTTCTAAAACTGAGCTCTCCCAAAATTCCCCTCTATGGCTATGCTAGGGCGCTAAAAGGAATGCAGAAGGGATTTCCCGGTTTGATAGATCTTTTGCCGTCGAAGTCGCAGAAACTTCTACAGAAAGGCTCTTTGCCAGAAATCAATCGACCAGAAAAAGAGGAATTTGAAGCACTTTGGGCAAAAAAAGCCGTTACTTTTCTAGAAATGGCGAAAAAATCCGGTTAGAAACAGTCCCAAGACTCCAAAGAACAGCAAATTATTCATGGCACAGGAAAAGAAAAAAATTCTTCTCGTGGTTGCACCTTTGGTGCAGGTGAATACTCCTTACCCTTCCACTGCCTATTTAAAAGGATTTCTACAACGCTTTGATTTTGACATTGAACAAGCGGACCCCGGCCTAGAATTGATCCTTCGCCTCTTTTCCCCCGAGAAACTCAGGCAGCTCGCCGTAAGAGCCACTGAACAGCAGTTGTCACCACAACCTTCTCGTAAGAAAAATCAAAAAGATCATCATAGAAAGGGACCCAAAAATTCAACCAAGAAAACTTCCCCTAACTCAAAGATTGCCCCGGAAATTCTTTTTTTCTTAGACGCTCTCGAAGACTATTGCCAAACCGTACCCACTGCCATTGCCCTCTTGCAGGGAAAACACAATGATTCGAAGGGAAAATCTTTTCCAATAGAAAAAATTGCCGCCAGAGATTTTTTCCCAGAGGGGCCAAGGTTTCAAGCTTTGCACGAAGAGGGCCCAATTTTAGAGCAGTTTCAATCCTTAAGCCAAAAGGAGAAAGTGCAGCACTTAGCTTCTCTGTTTTTAGATGATTTGGCAGATTTTTATTCCTTAATCGATTCTCCCCACTTCCAATTCTCTCGATACGGAGAAAAATTGGCTGCCTCCACCCCTTCCTTCGATGCCTTAGACAAGGCCTTAGGAAAAACCTCTTTAGTGGACGAAACTCTAGATCAGCTAACCACGGAACTTTTGCAACAATCCCGTCCCGATCTGCTCTGTGTTTCGCTGCCATTTTCTGGAACCGTTTTTGGTGGCCTCAGAATGGGTCGAATTGCCAAGTCCATGGGAATCCCCGTGGTCATGGGAGGCGGTTACGCCAATACAGAATTACGACGCCTCACCGATCCTCGCTTTTTCCAATACACCGACTACCTAACCTTAGACGATGGCGAGCGTCCGCTACTTTCTCTATTAGAAGTCTTGGGATTTTTGCCAAAGGAGAACTCCCCTTCGGCGAACGTAATCGCAAGCTCCAAAACGATGGAGACTGCACTTTTTCGAACCTACCACTTGAAAGAGGGAAAAGTGGAGTACGTGGCCGGCACAGGAAAAGACATCCCCTTTCCAGAAACGGGCACGCCAAACTATGAAGGCCTTCCGCTAGATCAGTATTTGTCCCTTTTTGAAATGCTCAACCCTGTGACCAAACTTTGGAGCGGATATTTTTGGAACAAGCTCACCTTGGCGCACGGCTGTTACTGGCACAAATGTTCGTTCTGCGATGTGAATCTAGATTATATCGGCCGTTACGAGGCAGAAAAAGCTGAAAAGTTAGTGGATAAAATGGAAGCCATTTCCAAACAAACGGGAAGAACGGGTTTTCATTTTGTAGACGAAGCGGCGCCCCCCGCTCTTCTTCGAGCGCTTAGCGAGGAACTCATCCGCCGAAAGTCTTCCTTTCAATGGTGGGGAAACATTCGTTTTGATAAGGCATTCACCCAGGACCTCACAGCAAAAATGAAACAAGCGGGCTGCATCGCCGTCACCGGTGGCTTGGAAGTAGCCTCTCCAAGGATTTTACAATTGATCCAAAAGGGCGTCACGATTGAGCAGGTGGCCAAGGTCACCAAACATTTTCAAGAGGCTGGAATTTTTGTGCACGCGTATTTGATGTATGGATTTCCCACGCAGACCACTCAGGAAACCCTCGACAGCCTGGAAGTGGTTCGTCAGCTCTTTGAACAAAAGTGCCTGCAGTCGGCCTTTTGGCATCGTTTTGCGGCCACGGTGCACAGTCCCGTGGGCAAAAATCCGCAGCAATATGGAATCACGCTAAAACCGCCGGCCAAAGGCTCTAGGTTTGGCTTCTTCTCAGAAAATGATCTGGAATTCCACGACCCTACTCCCACCGATCACAACTTCCTGGGAGAGGGACTCCGCAAAGCTTTATACAATTATATGCATGGCGTGGGCCTTCAAGAAGATCTCAGCTTCTGGTTCTCCAAACCCGTGCCAAAAACCAAAATTCCTGCTAATTTCATTGCATCACTGCTATGAATCCGTTTAACGCCTTATTGAAAGCCATCAGCGAAAATAAAGAGGCCGTGGTCTATACCTTGGACGCTACGGAACTCGTACAAGAATCCTTAGAACGCTTGAATGCCTGGCCTCCAGCCACGAAACACTTAGGCCAATCCATGATGGGTGCTCTCCTTCTTCAAGCCTTGAGCGATGGCGAATCTCAAGATTCTTTATCGCTACAGTGGATGACCAATGGACCCTTCGGGCACTGTTATGCGGAGGCGAGAAATTATGGAGAATCCAGGGCCACCATTCAGAACCCGCGACCCAATGTGATGGATTATTCCACTGGACTGGGCGAGGGCTTATTACAGGTTAGACGAACGAGAAACAATTTCGCCACTACTTCTGTGGTGAGTTCAAAGGGCGACGTAAGCCTTGATTTAGTGGAATACCTAGAACAATCCGAGCAAAAAAACTGCGGGATAAATTTCTCTGTGCAAATTGATTGGAAAGATCCCAACGATGAAACCAAAGGCTTTCAAGTGGTGCACGCCTTGGGTTATCTGATTCATATTTTGCCACAAAAAACGGAACAGAAACTCAACGATGCTCTTGTACGTTGGAATCGACAGATGTTGGCTCTGGGAAATATTTCTAGGTGGAGCTTGAGGAAAGACCAAGTGACCTTAGATATGCTTCGCCTAATTACCGGTGAAGAGAATCCCAACGTGGTCATGAATCAAAGAGTTCTTTTTTCTTGTAACTGCACAGAAGAAAGAGCCGCCAGAGCTCTCACTCTTTTAGAGACCCAAGAGAAAATTGAAGGCTCTTTTCACCAAGAAGAACAAACAGAAATTCGCTGCGAATACTGTGGAAAAACCTATGTAGTCAAAGCCGAGGGAGATGCATGAGATCGAAGTCCACCAACGGAGTAAAAATTTCGGTAAAAGTGTACCCCATTCCCGAAAAAACGGTTCCCGCTCTGAACCAATATCTTTTTGGCTATGAAATCACCATCACCAATGAAAACCCAGAGCCAGTGCAACTATTGCATCGACATTGGATGATTACCGATGCTCTCGGACGGGTAGAAGAAGTAAAAGGCCCAGGCGTCATTGGCAGACAACCCCGCCTGCACGCGGGAGAATCATTTACCTATGATAGTTTTTGCCCTCTCTCCACTCCCTTTGGAAGCATGAAGGGAACCTACAAAATGATGAGAGACAACGGTGAGTTTTTTGAAGTGGAAATTCCCTTATTCAACCTCGTACATAGAGATGAAAAAATGGAAGGCCTAGACCTCTGAGCTCTCCATTTTCCCACTACGAAAATCTGATACAAAAAGTGGACACACTTTTTGAAAGCATTCAAGAAAAGCACTCAAAAGATTTCCAATGCCGCTCAGGCTGTCATTCCTGCTGCAAGCCAAGAATTACGGTGAATGCTCTTGAAGCGGAATGGCTGAAACGAAAGCTGCAAGAATATCCTGATGAAAAAAAAGAAGCTTTGTTGAAAAACGAACGATCTAACCCTTTCTCTGGGAAACGATGTTTATTTTTACAGAAAGAAGGATCTTGTGGGATCTACGAACTTAGACCCTTAGTCTGCAGGTCTCACGGCGCCCCTCTTCAATGGAAAGAGGACGAAAATACGTATCGAGATGTTTGCCCCTTGAACTTTACTGGAGAGAACATTGGCGAGCTCTCGCCCAATGACGTGATGAACCTAGATACCATCAATGCACTGCTTTCCCTTTTGCTTCAGCAAAGCAAGCTTGGCGAACAACGAACAGAACTAAAGCCCAGTTCGTTTCTGAAAGAAATCAGCTAAATTTTTATCCCCAAAAATTCTAAGGCCTTTAAAAAATCTACGTCTGGTCGAGTAGACACTTTTACCATTTTTTCTTGCTCGCGATCGGGAAACTGCAAGGAACTTGCGCAAAGAAGGGTCCGTTTTACCCCCATTTTTTCAAAGGCTCGGTTTTCCCAGCCATTTCCATATTGGGGGTCTCCAATAATGGGATGACCAGCCATTCTTAAGTGCCTACGAATTTGGTGATAACGACCAGTTTTTGGATCGCACTTCACTAAGGAATAGGCGCGCATCTCCCCTTCCACTTCCTTTTCCACAGTGAACAATCTCACAAAATCCGTGAGTGCAGGTTCAACCGTTTTTTCTTTATTTTTTTCTAGCGGCTGATCCACAGTGAATTTTTCTTTCGTTTCGCCATGGACTAATGCGAAATACTGCTTTTTTACCACTCGAGTGCGAAACAAAGCTGTTAATTCCTGGGCCGTCCTAGCATCAAAGGCAAAAGCTAAAATTCCACAAGTATCTTTATCAATTCGATGAACGGGGAAAAGCTTTCGCTTTAATTGTTTTTCTAAAAGCGATTTTGCGCTTTTAGGCTCCATTTCTTTGGAATCTGCATAGGTCACAAAACCCGAAGGCTTATGCACCAAAACGTACTTTTTTGACTGCACCAAAACCTTCATAAAGATTCCTTACGTCCGCCGGACGAGGAAATTCTCTTCATCAAACGATGGGGACCAATATGGGGCAAAGAAAATTCTTCACTCTCCACCGTAAATCCATGGCGAAGATAAAAAGAAAGGGCCGGAGTTCTTGCATTACACCAAAGTAGAGGAATGGATTGGGTTTCCCGTAAAAGATGTTGAAGAAGTAGGGTTCCCAAACCCTTTCCTCGAAATTCTGGCAAAGTGGCCATGCCTCGAATGCGCCACTGGCCTGGCAAAGAAAACTGCGGATGATCTTCAGGGTGCGCAGTCACCACGGAAATCCATTTTCCGTCCCACAATCCAAAGTGCCAGCCCTCTTCGTCTTTGGGATAAAAATTTGCTTCCAAAGGCAAACCTGGCCGCAAAACCTGCGATCGAAGAGCATAGGTCTCCTTTGCTGAAATTTTTTTGATTTCCATGCCCCCAACCTACGCTAAGCAGCAATTCCTTGGCAAGGGCCCTGTCTTCACGATATGTCAGCAGGCATGCGTAGCCCGTTTTGGATCCGAAAAGGAACACCAGCCTTGCTTCTAGCACCCATGGAGGGCGTGACCGATGCCCCTATGCGGGCACTGTTGACGGAAGAGCCGGCCTATACCCATTGTGTGACGGAATTCCTTCGCATCTCTGGTCAAGTGCTTCCAGGAAAGTGTTATCCGCGCCACGCCATTGAACTAAAAAGTGAATCTCTCACCCAAAGCGGCACGCCTGTGATCTTTCAACTGTTAGGTGGGCACCCTGAGCGCTTGGCCCTCTCGGCCTTGGAAGCAGTGAAAAAAGGAGCCATGGCCATTGACCTAAACTTTGGTTGTCCGGCTCCCACAGTAAATAATCACGACGGCGGAGCTGCCCTGTTGAAATACCCTCAAAGAATTGAAGATATTGTAAGAGAGGTAAGAATCGCTCTACCCAAAGACATTCCCGTATCTGCAAAATTGCGCTTGGGTTTCGACGATCCAAAAGCCATTTATGAAAATGCCGAGCGAGCTGAAAAAGGCGGCGCCTCATGGATCACCATTCATGGCCGCACAAAAACGCAAGGTTACCAACCACCTGCCTACTGGAAACCCATTGGTGAAGTATTACGTCAACGATCCATTCCGGTCATTGCCAACGGTGAGATTTGGAACTTGGAAGACTTTCTCCGCTGCCAAGAGGAAACAGGAGCTGAACATTTTATGATTGGCAGAGGAGCCCTGGCGAACCCTCATCTGGCTACTCAAATCTCCCACGCCCTGGGAATTCGTAAGGAACAACCTAAGAATTTTCCCAACCAAGAAGAATGGGTATCCAAACTGAAACGATTTGTGGAACTTTGCGATCGTACTTCCGATCACCCCAATTATGCTTTAAAGCGCCTCAAGCAATGGTTGAGGTTTGTTTCCGCTCGGCAACCGTTTCCAGATTTTGAAATTGTAAAGCGATGGGAGAGCTTGCAGCCTATGGATGGGATTCAATTCCCAAAGTGGCCTACGTAATTGAGTAAACTTTCTTGAAGTCCAACGTCCAAACCATTGAAATTTCATAGAAATACTGGATTTCGAAGGGCCTTTTCGAAAAAATTTCCAGTGAGCGCCCCAAAACACTCTGGCTTAGCCCCATGGGCCCAGGACCCACAAAACTCCAACTCTACCCCCAAAACCTTTACTCAATTAAGTGGGCCACCTTGAAACAGGTAACCCTCCCTTCCCCCCTCAACAAAACCTCTCCTTCAACCGAAAAGAAAGCAGGAGAATTTTATGAAACTTTTGACCTTGGTGATGGTTTTCTTTTTGTCTTTGCCAGTTTCTGAAGCGAAAGAAGCTAGTGGAAAAGCCAAACGTAAGCCCGCCAACAACAACAGCCCCGCAAAGGTGCTCACCTTTCAATGCAAAGATGCTGATAGCGATGAATTGGCTGCCATTGGAATCGCCCATATGAGCCTTGATCTTCGCGACACCAGCATTGGAACTTTCAGCATGAGCTTCTATTGGAAATCGGGAAAAACTTTTCTATCCAAAACCTTGATGGGAACCTTCACCACCGTTCCCGAGGGTTTTGTGTACCGCACTCAGTGGGGCGCCACTTCACCATACACTTTGATTCACATACATCCCGCAGACAAAACCACCATTCCAGTGAAAAAAGAGAAGCTTCAGTGCGAGGGAGCGGCCTCTTTGGACTCTTACCCTTAGGAAACTACCGATGAATGAACTGGAAAAAAAGTTCCTCTCCCTACTGCAGGCGGCTATTCAGCACAAGTCGAGCGACATCCATTTGATGACGCTGCAACCTCCAGCCATTCGTTCACACCAGGGACTATTGCCCGTGAACATGCCGGCCCTAACCCCTGAAGAAATGCTTCAACTTTGCCAAATGATGGTGACGGAACCGGACATCAAGGCAAAACTTTCCGAAATTCAAGATTATGATGGCTCTTTCGAAATAAAGGGACTTGGAAGGTTTCGTTTTAATATTTATCGCACCGTCCACGGTATGGGTGCGGTTCTCCGGGTCATTGGACAGAAAGTGCCCACGATTCAAGAATTACAATTGCCCGCCGTGCTTTCGAAAATTGCGGAAGCCAATCGTGGTTTGGTTCTTGTCACCGGCGCCACAGGAAGCGGAAAAAGCTCCACTCTTGCAGCTATGATTGATCACCTCAATTCCACGCAGAATTTGCATATTTTGACCATTGAAGATCCGGTGGAATATTTACATCCGCAGAAAAAGTGCCGAGTATCCCAGCGAGAAATTGGGCGAGACACCAAAAATTTTGCCGTTTCTCTAAAATCTGCCCTACGCCAGGATCCTGATGTAATTCTCGTGGGTGAAATGAGAGATTACGAAACCTTAGATATCGCCATGAAAGCGGCGGAAACAGGTCATTTGGTTTTTTCTACTGTTCACACTTCAGATGCCATGAAAACCATTGGCCGATTGATTTCTCTTTTTCCGCCCCAGGAACAAAATAGCGCGCGCATTCGATTGGCCGATAACCTGCACGCCATCGTAAGCCAAAGACTAGTACCGGGAAAACATAAAGCCCGCGTGGTGGCCCAAGAAATTTTGATCAACAATACGGGAATCCAAGATTGCATCGCCAACGAAAAAAAGACGGGAGAAATCCCTGGCTTCATTGAAAAGGGCAAAGAAGTGAGCGGAATGCAAACCTTCGATCAGCACCTGGCCGAGCTCGTGCAAACGGACCAAATTTCTGTAGATACCGCTTTAGAGTTCGCCAGCAACCCCTCAGACTTTCAAAGAAATCTTTCCTTTGGAAGCACCGCTATCGAAGGAGGAGATTCGGGAATTCAAACTTTGGGATTGGAAACGGAGCCAGCCAATGCAGCTCCTCCTCCAGAGCAAAACCCGGAAGCTGCACCTCAGCCCCCGAAAGCAGTTCCTAGCCCCCCTGCCGGAAAACCCCCAGGACTCGCTGCACTTCCCGGAATCCCGAAAATCCCTAAGCCGCCGGGAGCTGCCTAGGCCACCTACTACTTTTTGCTATTCGCTTCCTTCAACCTCTTACAAAGCGTCTTCAAAAGAGCTTTTGCCCATGCAGGCTTGGAAAAAATCAAAAGATCCAGGGTTCCCGTGGGAATTTCCACCAATTCAGAAGGTTCCACTGCCTCAACGGTGGCTGATCGGGGCTCTCCAGTGATGTGAGCCATTTCCCCCACAAACTCCCCTGGCATCACAAGTCCCACACTTATTTTGGCCGTAGCCTTAGGGATAGAAACCTGCAACTTCCCTTTCTTAAGAAGATAGGCACAGGAGCTTGGCTCACCCGCTTTGAACAAGACATCTCCAGGGTTTAAGATCTTCAAGGCAAATTCAGCTTCTTTTCCACCGGGAATCCGGCTCAAAAATACATTCACTGCGTCCACTAAAGCCTTCTCTTCCACCGGATGTGGAATCGTTTTCACTTTCCCGCGGACCACATCATCGGCAATGGGGTCTGGCTCTGGAACGTCACAGATGGCAATAATACCCACAGAGGAAAAACGCTTTTCGCGAACAGTAGCCAATAACAAATCGATTCCACTCACGCGTGGAAGATCCACATTGGTAACCAAAACGTGGGGAACCACGTTTTCCATTTTCGCAAAAGCCTCTTTGCCATCTTGGGCATAGTAAATCGTGCAGCCCTCATATTTCTTTTTTAGGATCTCAGAAATGTTTTTGCTGCTGTCTGGATTGGCTTCGGCCACTAGAAAGATTATTTTTTCTACTCCCACGGTGAAACTTCTCCTTAAGAAGTAGTTTGCCATGAAGATTTTCAGAGTGCTTTAAAGAAATATGTGAAAAAATCAGTTCATGAAATGGATCGTAGGGATACTATTATTGGCGGGATGTGCTTCCACTTCACACCGGCATCCGGGAACTCCCGAATCTATAGGCATGTTGGAAAAACCCTCAATTCCATGGATTTACTCCAGCGCAACCTCTTGTGAAATGAGCGAGGAAATTCGCCAACACATCCTAAAAATCGCCGATCCAGAAAACTACCCAAATACTCGCTACCGGAAGCGACCCAGATCCTTTCCCAAAGAAACGGACTGCTCTCATTTTGTGCACCATGTTTATTCGTCGGCAGGACTTCCCTACGGATACCAATCGTCTCGGAATTTCTCACGAGCAGTGGAATTTCAGTCTATCCCGCCAAGAGACGCCCAACCGGGAGATATTGTTCTTTTTCGAAATCATATGGGGATTCTATCCAACACCTATCGAATCATTAGCGCCACCAGACAAAAGCGTTCCATTCAAGAACTAGAAGCCCACGCCTTTCCAAGACTCAAAAAGACCGATCAGGTTTTTCGATACAAATGTCCACAACAATTTCTCGGACAATCCCCCAAAGTTGAGGCGGCGTCCCCAGGTGAAATACCATGAACTCAACCTGTGCCATTTGCCGATCTTCCAAGACTACTCTTCAGTGCAATGTTTGCGATAAATCCATCTGCAAAAACTGCTTAGAAACTTTGGATTCCTCGCAATATCTTCTGCACCCAAAGCCGCCAAAAATTTTCCGGCATCGACAATTTTGTTTCCCCTGTTTTGAATCTTTGATCACTCCCGAACTTCAAATTTACGAAAGTCTAGTAGAGAAGTCTCAAGGTCTACCCGTACACAAGAAGGGCCAAAAAAATCTTCTAAAGATTCGAAAACGAGAGCAGATTGCGGAAACTGTCAAAGATCATTTGTCTGAAAATGAGGCCATCGCTCAATTGAAAGTTCTAGCCACGCACCAAGGATTCGATGCCATTTGTGATATGGAAACTAGCTTTGTGAAAGTTCGAAAGCATGGCTATGAACACAAAGAATGGAGTGCTAAAGGTCATTTTTGTTTATTGAAGAATTAGACCGTCATCACCACAAATGGATCTATCAGCAGATCCATTTTCCATCCAAATTCCTTTTCCATCCAAAAAAACGTTTTTTCCGAAAAAAAACCGATATGAGTAGGATCTCTTTGGTAATGCCAGTCAGTAAATTTTCTATTGGAATGATAAAAGGACGTGCGAAAAAAAAGTGGCCCGCCCTTTTTCACCAGAAAAGAGAATCGTTGAAGCTCTCTTCGCGGATCTCGAAAGTGTTCTAGGGTTTCGGAGCAAATGAGGAAGTCATAGCTATTTTTCAGCAGGCTCTCTTCGGGATGAAAGTAAAGATCATAGGACACCACCCGCCTTCCCTTTGAGAAAAGTAAAGTCTCCAAAACCTTTTCCTTGCCACTACCGATATCAATACCTAGGGTGGAAATCGCCGTTCTACTCACCACAAGATCCACAATGGGACGCAAATACTCCTCGTAGCGCGGGTCACCAGAGGAATTTTCGTGAAGCAAATAGCGCTTCCCTTCGTCTTCAGTCGATAGAATTTGTTGAGGGTTTACTTGAACATAGCCACAGCTATCACAAACTGAAAAATCCCGCCCGTGGCCAAAAATTCTATCTCTTGAGGTCATCTCTAAACAAAGCCTGCACTGCAATATAAACCTCTCTAGAAATATCGTGATTTTCCCGGGAAATCCTATTAATACTAAAGCATATGGCGCTAAAAAATCACGTAGATCAGTACGCCAATAATTTTCACCTCACCGAACGGGAGAGCGAAGTTCTCTTTCACCTCGTAAACGGTGTGGTCAGCCCTCAGGATTTGGGCAAAAAACTGAATATCAGCCTGCACACGGTGAACAATCACCTAAAAAAGATTCTAGAAAAATGCAATGCGGACAGTAAAACAGAGCTTTTAGCTGACTTTCTATTGTTTTTAGAAAAGCAAAAAGACATGTCGAATCCACTAACGGTGCCGCCTAAGGTTTTGATTCTCGATGATGAATCTGATCTTACGAAGATGCTGCAAAACTTTTTCGAAAACAGAAATATTGAAGCCTATACGTTTAATGATCCGCTTCTAGCCCTAGAGAACATCAAAAAATTAAAAATTGATGTGGTGATTTCCGACATTCGAATGCCAAAAATCAATGGTCTAAATTTCTTAAAGGAAATTCGAAAGCTTCATTTTTATGAGCCTGGCGTGGTGTTTATTTCTGGCTTTCCTGAAGAGTACGATATGGAAACCCTCCTCGACATGGGAGCCTTTGCCTTTTTAGAAAAGCCTGTGGATTTAGAAAAGTTGAATCGCTTAGTTTGGGAATACGTATACGGAATTCGCCCCATGCCAGATTCAGAATCTTCTGTTTCCATATGCCTAGGAAATATTGAACTAAATGCTTTGCAGTTGGGCTTTGGTGGATTGTTTTTAGACCAATCTCAATTGGCCCTTCACCCGGGAATCCGACTAGAAGTGGGCGGTAGAGTTGAAATCCAATTTAAACTTCCTCACACCGAGGAAAGCCATAGAGCTGTTTGCGAAGTTCTTTGGAAACGCTCCGATAGCGACAGTAAGCCAGGATACGGTTTAAAATTTGTGGAACTAGAAGCAAAATCCAAACGTATGGTGCAAGAATTAGTGAGAACAAATAATATTCTCAGCTTTATTCCCCGTTGTGCCTCGTAATCGCTGCACTTGTAAAAAAGAAAACCCGAATCTTCCCTTAAAGCACCAAGTCGATATTAGAGCTACCTTCCCTCTCGATGATAGTAGCGAGTGGGTTTTTTGCGATCGAAATAGTCTCGAAACTTTTTCGGACAATTTTGCTGATAACTGGTTCGAATGTCTGAAACTCCGCCAAACACATAGTCATACGACCAGGAATGAAAACATCCTTCTAAAAGCCTACCTTGGCGGAAGGCCACCACCGCCAAATGCCGAGTGGCCGTGAAGTTTGCAGGGTCTCTCTCTAAAACACCCTCAATTACCTTTCTAGCATCCGAGAGTTGCGCTGGGTTGTTCATGAGAAGGCGAGAATAATTTAAGCAGGCCTGCCAATTGGAGGGCACCCAACTACAAGAAATCTGCGCCCAAGCCGCCGATCCACTGGTCTCAAACTTTCTGGAAACAGCCACCTTAGAAAAAAGAACGAAAAACACCAATACAAAGATTGGCGCCACAGGAATTCGCTGAGCCACCACCCGCGTTTCCCAAGATCGATACAAGATCCACCCCACAAAGATCGCCGTGAAATACGCAGGCAGTGGGTTCTGGAAAGGAAACTGAAAGAAAGCCTCGAACACAAAAAACACAAAAAATGGATAAAAGGGCCTTCTCTCGTCCGCCGGTGTCGAGCGGACCCAACGATGGATCAAGTAAACAGTTATGGCGAAAAACAGAATCGAAAGTGGAATTCCGTCCTCCGCAGGATAGCGCAAAAACTCATTGTGGGGAGACAAGGCAATGTGATCTACGGAAACGGTTTTTCCCTTTTGGTGGAAGGGAACAAAACGGTAAGCAAACTTGTCTACTCCCACACCAAAGGGTCTCACACGAATCATTTCAAGCGTTTGTTTCCATACATCGGCTCGGTAGGTCACCATGCTGGGTTTTTCTTGAAAGATTTTGGCCTGAACGATGTCGGTAAACGAAAACCCCTTTCCCACTTGTATTCCAATGGCCAAAACAGCGAACACAATTCCACCCAACGCCACTACCTTCCAGGGCACCTTTTTTCGATGGATCAGAATCGCCACGCCACTAGCCAAGCCAAAGGCCAAAAGAGCCGATCTACCACGGCTCAAATAGAGGTAAGCCAATCCAAGGACGGTGGAGGCAATCGCGGGATATTTTCGACCTTCGGCACAAGCCCAAAGCAGCAAAATCCCCATGCCCACAAATTGAGCAGCGTTATTCGAATGCCCAAAAAATGACCCCACTTTTGTATAGGGCATTTCTCCAGGAAACCCCACTTCAACCAGTTGATATAAGCCGTAAATAGAAACAATGATTACCGCAGCCACCAAGGGGGAAAAAAAGTCTTTCCACTGCAAACCTGCACGGAAAGAAAGCCACGCAAAAAAAACCAATAAAAAAAAGCTCCAACGATCGATTAACGACAAATCCACGTACCAGCCATGAAACCAAAACATGGACGTCAAAATACTCAAAAAAAGGATGCCTAGCCCAAAGGTTTCCCAGCGTTGAAAGTTTGGAACTACGATTTCTCGACGAAAAGCCCAAGCGGCGAAGCTCACGAAAGCCAGAAACGCCACCCCCAACCACTTACCGGATTGGTAAGGCATCCACGCGCCTGGCAGCCAAATCAGCGCTAGAATCAAAGTTCCCCAAGGTAATAATGCCTTTTCCAATTTCATTTCTGAGGTCCCTCTCTCTTCCGTAATTCTATTCCCAGTATTGTGTCGGAAAACTAGAAAAAAATCTTTCCTTACCGCACCGCATGTATTAATTCTTAGGGCATCAAATTTATCTTGGGAGGAAAAACCAATGAACGCATTGGGAAGACATATCTTGGTAGAATTCATGGGATGCTCACCTGAGATTTTGAACGATGTGTCTATTATCGAAACGGCGATGGTAAATGCCGCCCAAAAGGCCGGCGCCACCGTAATCCAGTCCACCTTTCATCACTTTTCCCCCTTCGGCGTATCTGGAGTGGTGGTCATTCAAGAAAGCCACTTGGCCATTCACACCTGGCCGGAATACCAATACGCTGCCGTAGATCTTTTTACTTGTGGGGAAAGCGTTGACTCTTGGATTTCCTTCGATCTTTTAAAGGCTGCCTTCCAGGCAAAAAATCAAAGCGTACTAGAAATGCACAGGGGCCCCTTACCCATGCTGCAAAGGATCGATTTTAAGGTAAAAGATTCCCGTAAAGAATGGGAACACAAATTGGCAAACCCCAAATTCCAAAGAAATCTTTGGTTTACCGACAAAGATGAAAACCAAGCCTTTTCTTTACGTCACACGGGTAACGTCTTGTTCAACGAAACCTCTCCTTTCCAACAAGTGCGGGTTTTAGAGAGTTATTCCCATGGTAAATTTTTGGCCATTAACAATATGGTGATGGCCACGGAAAGAGACGAACAGCACTACCACGAAATGATTACTCACCCTGCCATGTTTGCTCATGGAAATGCAAAACGGGTGCTGGTGATTGGTGGCGGAGATGGAGGCACTGTTCGAGAACTTCTTCGTCATCCACAATTAGAAAAAGTAGTCATGGTGGAAATCGACGAAGCCGTGGTGAGAGCGAGCAAACTACACCTACCTTCCCTCAGTCGAGAATTTAGTAATCCAAAATTAGAACTAAAAATAGCCGACGGCATTGAATATTGCAAAAATGCTCCAGCAAACTCTTTTGATCTCGTGATTGTAGACGGCTCCGATCCTGTGGGACCTGCCGAGGGGCTGTTTACCGAAAGCTTTTTTCGAGACTGTCATAGAATCCTAAAGTCCGATGGCATTTTGGTCGCACAAGGAGAATCTCCCCTCTTTCATGAAAAAGCTTTTGTGGATCTTCATACCTGTATCAAAAGAGTATTTGAGGGCGGCTCCGCCAACTCTCTGCTTTTTTATGCACCCACCTACCCAAGCGGGATGTGGAGCTTGAAAATGGCTTCAAAAAACAAGCGTAGCCCTCAGGAGTTTCGGGAAAAAGAAGCGGCAGATTTTGTTCGAGAACACAATCTTCACTATTACACCCCAGACATTCACCGAGCCGCTTTTGCTATGCCTGGCTTTGTTCAGAAAATGCTCAATGTTTGATCCCAGCGCGGTGGCAGAAAAAAATGGGAACTTTTTTGGATTCCCGTACTCTAATGAAGAGGCCGATATTTTCATTTTGGGTATTCCTTGGGATGTAACCACTTCGTATCGCGATGGCACTGTTCACGGACCAGAGGCAATTTTAGAGGCCAGTACCCAACTAGATTTTGTTTCTCCCTTCCGAACCGATGCCTGGAAAACAAAAATCTCCACCTTGCAAACACCTAAGAAATGGAAAAAAACCTCTCAAAGGCTTCGTAAAATTGCCAAGGAACACATCACTCGCCTGGAGTCTGGAAAAAAAACCAAATCCATCCATGGCCTAAATTCAGAATCGAAAGAATTTCACCAAGAAGTCTATCAAGTGGTAAAAAAAGCCTTAAAGCATCGACCTGTTCTCTCCATTGGTGGCGATCATAGCGTGAGTTATGGCCCTATTTTGGCCTATCAAGAAAAGTTCTCCGACTTATGTATCTTGCATATCGATGCACATGCCGATTTACGAGTGGACTATGAAGGATTTCCACACTCTCATGCATCTATTATGAACCTTGTAGAAGCTTTTCCCAATGTGAAGAAAATCGTTCAGGTTGGCATTCGCGATTATGCTCCGGTGGAACTAGAAAAAATTCAAACAAGTAAAAAAATTCACACTTTTTTCGACTGGGAACTGCAAAAGCGAAAATTAGAAGGCACCCCTTGGAAAACCCTTTCCGAAGAGATTCTATCGAAACTAGGGAATCATGTGTATTTGAGCTTCGATGTGGACGGACTGGATCCTCAATTTTGCCCAAATACAGGAACGCCAGTGGCCGGAGGTTTACATATTCAGGAAGTTTTTTATCTTCTAGATCGCTTAGTCAAGAGCGGAAAAAAACTTGTGGGAGCAGACTTGGTAGAAGTAGCTCCGGATCCCAAAGGAAAATCGGAATGGGATGCCAACGTGGGCGCTAGACTAGCCTTTCAGATGGCTCAATTTATTCAAAATTCGCAAACCAGGTAAGTTCGTTTTTGTTGGCATGAAGATGAATGACTCTTCCATGCTCACAAAAGAAGGAAAGAACTTTGGGATCAAACTCCCCTTGAAATTTTAACGTACAAATCATTTTCACTTTTTTTGAAGGGTCTAGCCAAAGCCTGGCAAAATCTGCCAATTTTTCTGGGTAACAAATGAGGTCACTAAAAAGCCAATGGATTTCTCCCACCTTTTCGGGCTTTGCTTGAAAGGCGTCTCCTTGATGAAAAACTAAATTCCCATGATTTTGAATTTTCGGATCCAATGGAGATCGATCCCAAGCCACTACCTTTGAACCAAACTGCAAGAGCACATAGGTCCACCCCCCTGGGCTTGCCCCCAATTCAAGGCAAGTTTCTTCCGCCGTTGGCCTTTGGGGAACCTCAGAGAGCGCTTCCCAGATTTTTTTATAGGCCCTGCTAGGCGCCGTGGAGTCTTCTAGAAATTCCAAACTCCCCGAAGGATGCAAACGGTCTCGTTCGGTGGAATATACCAAAAGCCCTTCAGAAAGAAGGGAGAATCCACCAGTTTTTTCGTAGGGATTCTTGGTCAAAGGAAAGGAATGTGGTTTCCATTTGCGGAACTTGTCTTGCACCAAAGAGCCCCGTCGGTGAAAACCGTTAGATAAAAATACCCACTGAGGAGCAATTTTCTTTAATCGAGTGGCGGCCTCTCCAATGGATTGAAACGGCAAAAATTGAACATGCTTCCAATTCACCTGCGCCCAACAAATGGGTTGAAACTTACCTCGGAATACATACAACTGATCTTGAACATAAATAGGAACCAGTCGACGCCACGAAAGTTCGCTTTCGAATTCTTTTTTTCGTTCAGGAACGCAAAAGGCTACCCAAAGGGGATCTTTTAGGCTGCTGAGCGATGCGAGTGTTTCCATCCGTATACCGTTTCAAATAGGGCCTGAATATTCAGGTCCGATGAACTTTCTAAGATCTGTCGTAGTTTACGGTCTAAGTCCGGGTCTGCCAATTTTTTTGCGGCCACAATGGCTTGGCGGCGGACCATCGGGTTTGGATGCTGGATCCAAGAGGGAATTTCTTGGAATAGCTTTATAAAATCGATTTTCGTAGCCAAAAGTTCAGGATTTTTTTCTCGATAGTAGAAAGCAATTTCTCCAAGTGCATAAAGAGCACTTGCCACGTGGGCAACACTTCCACCATGTAAGCGTTCTTCCATTTTTCGCACCAAAGAATCATCGAAACGCTCAAGAGCAAGTTTTACAATGGCGTTGGCAGACACGCGATTGTCAAAGTCTCGCATCTGACTGCGCATTCCTGGAATTTCCCGATCGGGCGAAAAATAGATGAAGGCTTCGATGGCATTGGATTTTGCTCGTTTCTCGTGGCCATCTAAGATGGAAAGAAGCGCTAGCTCAAGCTCTCTCGAGAATGCATCTTGGTGAAAAATGTGTGGTGCGATGGATACCACCGCTGATAATCGAAAGGAATCTTTTCCAGCGAATTCCTTTTTCAGTAACGCAAGGTAAGCTCCCATCACGCTGCTCGACTTTGAGCCAAATTGAATTTCTTTTAGTTTCGATATGGCCGCCAGAAACGATTCATTTGTCCATTTGGTACCACGAAGATCTTCAAGAATTTTTGTGAGCTCCTTATCTGACCGAAAATACAATAGATCGTCGCTCCAATCATTGTAGGCTTTTTCTAGTAAGGGCTCTATTTTGGAAAACTGGTAGATCTCTGCCAAGCCAGACTTTCCTCGCGCACGAAAGAGAGAATCCTCTTGCACATCCCATAGCCAAATTCCTTTTTCTAGGTCTTGAAGTTTTTTCCAGCTCTGCACCATGGTTTCACTTAAGATGGAATTGGCTCCAAATTTAATTCCCCATCCCTTATTCAACAGAATGGCATTTTCTGGAAAGTAATCTCTCGCGAAAGCAGCAGCTAACTTTAGGGTAGGAAATTGAAAGGTACTCCCCAGGGAAAAATCTTCCACCTTCAGTCCGCAATATCGGGTAGCAATTTGTTCCCACTCTTCTAATCGCTTTTGAAAATCTTTTGTCAGTTCCAAATCTTGAAAGTTTGGACGATTCCGATAAGAGATAGAAAGAAAGATACATTCCTCTTCCGTGATTTCCGAATTAGATGATTTTCTCAACGACTTAGGCTGAATCTTTGTTTTTGGTTCTCCTTGAGCGACCGCTTTTGGACTAATGAGATAGGTTCGAAAAAAGTCTCGAAAAAGAATTCCCACCATGAATCCAAAGGAAATCGTAAAAAACAAAAGTTCCTTCAGAAAAAAACTACTGGAATTTTTCCAACTCTCTCTTACCCGTTCCCAAAATCCAAACCGGTTTGCGAGATAAAGATCCATATCTTTCGTTGGAATACGAATGACAACTCCCTCTTCCAGAATTACCGATTGCTCCGGGGCCCCGTTTACTTTCTGAAAAGGAAACTCCCCTTCTTTCGCTACCCATTCTGATGATTTTTTCCAAGCAAAGGCATCAATTCTCCCTGTTCGCTGAGAGTGCCGCAAAACTTCTACTAGTTCTTTGGTTTGGTTGTTGTCTAAATACACTTTTGCCGATCTTGCTTGATGTTCTAATTCCACTTTGTTTTTGCGTTCGTATTCTTCTTTGGTGGAAAGAAAATTCCACGAAAAATACCCGAGAGAAAAACCCACATACACACACCAAATGGACACGGCAAATTTAAGGAACATTCTGTTTTCCATAGGTTTTTTTTCGGTATTTTCCCTGCTTTCCTTGAACTTTCCTGGAACATTGCTTGTGTTTTCTAGCTTCTGAAATAGGCTGATTTGAAATGAAGATTCAATCGCTCACCTTTTACCCGGTAAAATCCTTAGGCCCAGTGCCTGTGAAAGAGCTTTTTTTTGATGCCTTAGGGCCACAGAGTGATCGTAACTGGATGCTAGTGGATGAAAATGGCAAATTCGTGAGCCAAAGAGAAATTCCGAAATTGTGCCTCATTCATCCGCTTTGGACAAAATCCTTAGATTCTCTCCAATTTGAAGAAAGCATCCTTCCCCTACCGGAACTCGCCTTCGAGGCTAAAGCAACGGTTTGGAAGGAAACGGTTTCCGTTTTTACGTCCAAGGGAGAAGAAAAAACTTGGTTTCAGAAAGTGGTGGGCCGACCCCTTCGCTTAGTAAAACTAAAGGAAGCTAGAGTTCCTGATCACGGAATTGCCGTTCGTCTCTCTGATTCAATGCCTGTGCTTCTTTGTAATGAAAAAAGCTTAGCTTCCTTAAACGATCAACTCGATGTTCCAGTGGAAATGAACCGGTTTCGTCCCAATGTGGTGGTGGATGGAACTTCTTCTTTTGAAGAGGATCGGTGGCAGGAAATTCAAGTGGGAGAGGCTATTTTTCAAAAAGAAAAACTTTGTTCCCGCTGTTCTATCATAACGGTAGATCCCCTCACTGGAAATAGAGGGCACGAGCCCCTAAAAACCTTGGCTCATTCAAGAAATATTGACGGAAAAATAAAGTTTGGGATTTACTGTTCTGTAAAAAAAACTGGACTCCTTCGCGTGGGCGACGAACTAAAAGCAAAGCTTTTGTAGTTCGGGGTTTGGTTTTTCCAAACGCAGCCCTTCCACTTCAAATCCACCCACTTGACTGTCTTTGAAGGAATAAATAAATTCATCCCCATTTTGCACGAGGGTGATTCGCTGAAGTTCTTTTCCGTTGGAACTTTGATATTCGCGTTCTACTTGCAGCCGTTGGTCTTCATAGGTGCCCTCTCGCAGGCGACCCTGATGAAGATATTTTCCCCATCTTTGCCACTTTCGACCTATCTTACCCACTCGGTTGCCTTCAAACAGATTTCTACCACAAAGCTCCAGCTCTCCATCTGAAACTTTCATTACAATCTCTGAGCCAAGGATGGATTCATAAATTCCATTTTTTAGCGTAACTTTTCCTTCATAAATAAACACTTCAGAGGCCCAAACCGGAAGAACAATCCACAAAAAAAGCATCATAAGGCTTTGTCCTCGAAAAAGATTTTTTCAATAAGATCCCCAGGAGTCACATCAAAGGCAGGATTCCAAACCTTAGATTTAGCATATCCCTTTTCGCCAATCACTTCTGCGGATCCTCGTTCTTCGATAGGAATTTCTTTTCCCGTCTTGCAGAGTGGATCATAAGTAGTGGATGGGGCCACCACATAAAAGGGAACTTTGTGAAACTTACATTGAACGGCCAAACCATAGGTTCCAATTTTATTGGCCACATCTCGGTTTACGGCAATTCGATCGGCCCCCACGAAGGCCCGTTGCACTTTTCCTTTGGAAAGTAAAAAAGCCGCCATATTGTCACAAATTAAAGTGAAAGGAATGTTTAAGCGGGCTAATTCCCAAGTAGTAAGTCTAGAACCTTGAAGAAGGGGCCGGGTTTCATCGACGTATACATGGATTTTTTTTCCTGACTCTGCGGCCAAACGAATGGCCCCAAGAGCGGTACCCACTCCGGCGGTGGCAAGCCCACCGGTGTTACAATGAGTAATCACAGACTCCCCGTCTTGAATCACTTCTGCTGCCCGCTTTGCCATACCCAAACAAAGAGCCACATCTTCTTCAAAAATTTTTTCCGCCTCTAGGGAAATGGCAGCTTCCCCCTTTGCTTCCAATACTCTCCGCATGCGATCCATGGCATGCATCAGGTTCACGGCCGTGGGTCTTGCTTCGCGAAGATCTAGACATTTCTTTCGAAGATTTTCTTTCCCTTTTTCCAATGATAAAGCCAAAGCAGCAGCCACTCCAATGAGAGGAGCTCCTCGCACGGCCAATCGTTGAATAATGCCGACCATTTCATCGGCACTTCTTACTTCTATCCAATCTTCTACGTGAGGAAGTTTCGTTTGATCGAGAATCTCTAATTTACCTCGAATTCTTCTGAGTCCTAGGGAATGTAGGTCCTTCACAGTGTTCGTTCTCCTAATTTTTTTCGCATTTCCTGCAACACCAGCACCTCTTCGTCAGGCAAATCCGTTAGTTTTCCCATGGACAAGGCCGATTTTAGAATCAAGGAAATATGCTCTAGTCGTTCCATTCCATTATAGGCTTCTTCTAAATCTTCTCCCCAAGAAATGGCACCATGCCTCGCAAGTAATAACACCCTTCTATGAGGAAGAAAGGGAGCCAGCACAGTACCCATGTCCACGGTTCCAGGCCTGGCATAAGGAGCAATGGGAACTGCACCCAGAGCCAAAATCACTTCGCTTAAACATTTTGACGGCAATTCTTTCCATTCCGGAAAGGCGACGGTGAATGCGATGGCCGTAGGAGGATGCGCATGAACCACAGACTTCGCTTTGGGACATCTTTTGTACACCTCTAAATGCATTAAACGCTCGCCGGATGGATTCCCCGCTAAAACTCGATTGTCGAGTGTTACAACAGCGATATCTTTTTCATGGATTCTCGCCTTGTTGAGTCCTGTAGGAGTAAAAAGAATTTCATCATCAGACAATCGCACACTGACGTTTCCATCGGCCGCAGCTAATAAATTCCTTTGGTGCAAACGCATGCACACATCGAGAATTTCTTTTCTCATTTTACTTCCTCTAAGGCCTTGGAGATTTTCTTTCGCCAAACTTCCGCTCGCTTATAGATTTCTTTTTCTTTTAAGGTTGTGAATTTTCCTTGGTGAAAGAGTATTTTCCCTTCCACTGCAACGGTTTCTACTTCCAATCCTTGTGCCGCATACACCAAGTGGCTGACTATCTCGTGAATCGGTTGTAGGTGTGGAAGTTCCACGTTTAACAAAACGAAATCTGCGAACTTCCCAGGCTCTAAACTGCCCACCTCATTTTCTAAACCTAAGGCCCTAGCTCCACCCAAAGTGGCACCAAAAATCGCCTGCGCCGCCGTGAAGGCCGCAGTGTCTGCGTTGGCCAATTTCTGCAATTTAGTTCCTAAGTCCATGGCTCCAAAAAGACTAAGATCGTTATTGCTGGCAGAACCATCGGTTCCAAAACCTACAGGAATCTCCCGACGGTAGTATTCGGCAATGGGAGCAATTCCCGATCCCAGTTTGGCATTGGAGTCCGGATTATGAATCACAGAGGCTCCCGTCTTGACGAAAATGTCTCGGTCTTTTTCCGAAAGGTGCACACAATGAGCACAGTGAACTTCAGTGCCCAAAAAACCTAAACGATCCAAGCGTTCCACTGGACTCATGCCATATTTGGCCACCGACTCTTCCACTTCTTTTTTGGTTTCACTCACGTGGATATGGATAGGCAACTGCCATTCTTGGGCGTGTTTTTTTATTTTTTTCAATAAGTCATCACTGCAACTGTAAGGAGCATGGGGAGCAAACCCCACTCGTACTCTGGGGCCTGGATATTTTTTTCTTAATTTATCCAAAATCAAAAACTTATCCGTTCCCAAATCTTTGTCTTCTGGAAGTGGAAAGTCTGCCAGAGTTTGGGAAACAACTGCTCTGAGACCTGCTTTTTCTAAGACTTTGGCCGTTTCTTCAGCGTAAAAATACATTTCGTTCACTGTGGTGGTGCCAAATCGAATGCACTCCAAAGCAGCCAACTCCGTTCCCACTTGAACGAAATTCTTCGAAACCAATTTCCCCTCGAGGGGCAAGATTCTTTCAAAGAGCCAAACGTGAAAAGGCACATCGTCTTCCAATCCACGAAAAAGCGTCATGGGCAGGTGGGTATGGCCGTTGACCAATCCGGGCATCAAGAGTTTACCTTTGGCATCGATAAATTTTTTGCAGAACTTTTTCTGGGCGCGCCAAGGCTCAGATACAGCAACCTTGCCCTTCTGAATTCCTAGAAACCAATTTTTCTGAACGGTAACCCCGTTTTTCACATCTAAGAAAAAATCGGCTCTAAGCCCAAGCTCGTATTTTTTCACGTTTCCTCCACAAATTTTTCCACGGCTCGTAAAATTTTTGTGGCGGAGCTTCGACAGGTTTCCAAAATTTTTAGATGATCTAAAGTTTCATCGGCCATTCCCGCAGCCAAGTTACTAATTAACGAAATTCCAGCCAATCTTGCGCCCGAATGTTTTAAGGCAATGGCTTCCCAAACCGTGCTCATACCTACGGCTCCCATTCCCCAGGTGGCAAACAGTTGTACCTCCGCTGGCGTTTCAAAGCTGGGGCCCAACACTCCAAGATACACTCCTTCGCTCACTCTCAGTCCTGCGTTTTCTGCCTTTTGTTTCAGCAAACGACGCCAGCTTGCATCGTAAAGAGAATTCATGTCAGGAAATCTTGGACCCAACTCTTTCTTTTGAAACGAAGGGTTTTCACCGACCAGAGGATTTTGGCCCGTCAGATTCACTTGATCACGAATGAGCATGATGTCGCCTGGACGATGAGAGGCCAACAACCCACCAGAGGCATTGGTGAGCAAAAAGTTTTTTACCCCAGCCAAGCGACCGGCCATCACCGTAGACGCCACAACTTTTGGAGAGTGGCCTTCGTATCCATGAATTCTCCCCATCTGAAAGCAAATGACCTTTCCTTGATGAGAATAGAAGCGGTATTTTCCGGCATGATCTGGAACGGTGGACTTTGGAAATCCTGAAATTTCGGAAAAGGATAGTTCCGCCTCCAGCTTCCAGGACAATCCGTCCAGGGCCGAGCCAAACCCGGAACCTAGGACAATGTGGAAGTGAGGAACAGCAATGGAGCGCTCGCGTAAAAATGATTCATAGCTAAAGGATGTCATGCTCCCTATCCTATGGCGGAAGAGGCATTTGGGCAAAAAAAATCCCGCGATTTTCCACGAGAAAATAGCGGGAAATCTTTGAATCAAAGGGCGAAAAATACAAACTTCGCCCTCTTTTGCCTCGCTGATTAAGCCGAAGCGTTACAAGCCATTGAGGGATTCTTTTGGGCTTCTTCACGCAATCGCTTCACGATATCCAAAGCACTGGCGTCTTCGGTCAAGCGGTGGAAATTGCGGCGAGTCAACTCTCCAAAGGCAGAGCTAGAGGAACAACCCATGGCTTGAGCGAGAGCGTCCAAGGACTCCCCTTGACCCATGGCCATATCCATCATCAAAGCATCGTAGTGAGAGGCCACAAACTGGGCAGCAGGAATATCACGCTGAGCCAAGCTGTGTTGGTCGCAACCGATGGTTCCGGTCGTCATCCCGAAGGTAGGAGGAACAAACGCGTTAGTGGTGGCGCGGGTGGTGGTGGCCAAAAACGATTTTTTCTTGGTGATTTCCCAACCCAATCCGCACATGTCAGAACCGCCTGGGGAACCTGCCATGGCAGCCAAACCGGTAAAGGAACCTAAAACAACCATCAATAAGAATTTCATGAATACCTCCTATGTATGAAATGCAGACATCCACCATTGACTCTTCACGAAAATTTCTTCTCGCCTATTTCTCAAGAGCGGAACACCACAATCTTTCTATTAGTGTAGAGGGTGAACTTCAAAAGGCAAGACTTAAACAGGAACCTTGTCAAAGTTGGGGCGTATGGGAATTTCGAGCAATCTCAAACATTCCTTCATTGCTCAACCTTAAAAATAATGCACAGCAAGAACTTTGGATTCCGATTGCCAGCGATTCCATCGTTGCCACTGTGATTCCCAGCGCAGGGAAAAATTCTGCGACATGGGAAAACTCGCTCCACCAGAAAACTGCCAGAGCCAATGGCTTCGGTAACCGGCTCTTGCTTGGAATTGAAATTTCGCTTCATTGTGGAAGGTATGAATCCATCCTGACTCTAACCAGGGAATGCCCGATACATTTTTTGTCCATCGTCCTTCACCGCCAAGCAAAGTCCAAAAAGTGGATCCATCGCTTCGAAACGAAGAGCCCACCAATGCTTCTAAATAAATTCCAGTCTCGCCATTCAAGAATCGACCATATCCGCCCTTTGTTCTCCACGAAAATGGCTTCTTGATGAGAGACCAGGGTTGCAGAGAAATTAAAGAAAAGGCTTCGAACTGTTTGAGTGCAAATTTGGAATCTCGCCACTGAAATAGAAAATGAGGAAATAGCACCTCTGAATGGGGAAGATAACCGGCATCGGAATCTAGGAATTGGTGATAGGCAAAGCGAATGCCCAGCTCTCCACCCCAGGCTCGACTTTCGTGATGCTGCCATGTGGGACCTAAAGAAATCGCATAGGCACCATGAGACAGATCAGGACGAGTATTTTTCCCATCGATTTCTAAGGGCTCCGGACGTGGAGCTTGCGACAACTTTTGTAGAAGCTCTCGATACATCGGCTCTCTCTTCCAAGCCTCACCCTCCCGCTTTTTCTCCGCCTGAAAATAAAACCCCAAGGCCTCTAAACTGTTCGGAGTAGAGGAATCAAAAATTCCCTCTTTTCCTTTTTCAAAGGACTCCCGTTCCGCCGCGTTCAATCGAGCAACAGACAATCGAAGCCTACGCTCCAGAGAGGGGCGCATGCGCACATTGCGAATCGCTCCCGGTAGTTGGGCCACTGTTTTCACTGACTCACCGGGGATCATGTGTAGAAAGTAGCCAGAAATATCCCAATCGGGCTTTACCACTTCCAACAGAGTCAAAAGCTGCAGGGAACAGTTTTCGTCGAAAAAAAAGTAGTCGTAGTGAGAATTCGTTTCGATTTCCCAGATGGCATTCAGCAGGCGCTCAAGTTCCTTGGAATCAAAATTGAGCTCATATTCCCAAAGGTCACGCCCCTCGGATAACCCATACTCTTCTACTTTCATATAATAAGGCACTAAGGTGAATTGTCCGCTATACCCACCGGTTAGACCAAAATACGCGAAGGCAAAGGGATTCTCGTCCTCAGGAACCATGGCAGCATAATTGATGCTCCAATCGAGAAGAGAGCTAGATTCTCCTGATTCCAATTTTAAAAAACTGTGACCGAACATGGAGGCGGGATTTCCAGTATAAGCAGTGGCAAATACTAGATAGGCTCGGCGAGCCTGAATTTTTTTTAAAAAATCGTCCCGATCGGTACAGGGAAAATCAGGAAACTTTTTTTTCATTACCTTTTCAAGAAACAGCCTTCGTAATGGAAAAGCACAAACTGCCGCTTGCTTCTTTTTCCCTACGCCTTGCTTGCCGTCTTCAAAAGCTTTGACCGTCGCCACAAGCTCTTCATAGGGATCTTCACTGTTTTTCGAGAAAAAGAAATCGCTGCCATCCAAGGCACTTTGGTGCCCTCTAAACCAATGATGTTTGTAGTAAAGAAGACGTAACCATTCCTCACTTTTGGCGATGGATTTTAGATCTGAGGCGAAAACTATCTGAGGAAGTAGAAAGAAGAGGAATAGGGATTTGAACATTTCAGGGCTAGCTTACTCATTTTTTTTCGAATTACCAAAAAAAGTTGGGCCGGGAGCCCCCTATTGACTCCCGACCCAACACGAACGGACAACTAACAAATCAAAACTATGGGATCATGCAAGCAGGCTTCTCAGCTCCGCTTTTGCCGTTAAGATATTGACGAGCGCGTACCAAATCCAAGCCTTTGCAGCCAGCGGTGGAGGTAGCTTTCATTTTTACGGAGAAAAGCTTCAAGCAAGCAGGCTTCTCAGCTCCGCTTTTGCCGTTAAGATATTGACGAGCGCGTTGCAAATCTAAGCCTTTGCAAGCAGCGGTGGACAAGCCAGGGCCTTTGAAAGAAACAGGCTTGTGGCAAGCAGGCATAACTGCGCCGCTTTTGCCGTTCAACCAAGCGCGCAATTGAGCTTTTTGAACAGGGGTTTTGCAAGCAGAAGAATCTGCAGCAGGAACAGTGATAGAAGCAGCAGAAGCCACTCCAGCGAAACAGATAGCGAAAAGAGCGAACATTACAGTTTTCATGAATTTCTCCTAGTGTTGTTTTTGTTTGAACTAGAGCCCTTGAGGCGTTTGTCGCGAATTCAAAAGATCTAGTTCGAAGCGGGTTCTACGCTGCGTGTTCAAAAGATGAAATCAAATAGCTATAAATATATTCTGTTTATACCTGAAACCGTTTACAAGCTGAAAACAAATCAGCTTTGTTATGAAATTTTATTCTGTAATTACAGATACTTACGCCTCAAGCCCGAACACCGCTCCCACCCCAACCTTACTGATGCGGAATTTAAGATTTTCCCTAATAATTCCGATAAGTCTCCATATGCGCTTGAACCGTCCGCTGCTCCTCAAAACTTTCTCAAGATCGATCCACTGGGGGATTCTTGTTTGCGCAATAGTTATTTCTCAAAATGCTTGGAGCGAAGAGGTTACCCAAAATACATCCTTTCAAACAGTGGACGTAACCAATCGCAAAGCCTCCGATGAAAGCTTGCAACACTCCACTTCATTCGCCATGACCGCACTTATGGATTTGGGAAACTTAAATATTCCCTCTGCAGTGAATAACGGAATGACCGCCTACGGAAAATATCGAAACTCTGAAACCTTAGATCGTCTCGGAGATGAAAACACGTACCGCTCTAGCATTCTTAGCTCTGCAGGAACCGAAACTCCTGTGTATAAAAAAACGGACACTACATTTCGACGGCTAGACCCCAGCTTTCTGCGACAAGGACAATTTAATGAAGTTGCTTCCGAATTTGAAAAACGATCTGGAATGAAGAGAGAAACATTTCTCACTCAACTCAGTGACGTTTCAGAAAAGAAGATCCGGCGATCCGACCCACAGTTAGTAGACAAAGTGGTGGGGCGCTTTGAGAGCTTTATTTCAAAAATTCCTAATGCAGAATTTCGGGCCAATCTGGAAAAGGGCGTAAAAATGGTTCCTGAGTCTGTGCGATCAGGGATCATCGCCAAAGCCGTTCAAAAATTCGCCACCCCTAACGGCCCAACATCGCCGGAACCCACCACGTCTCCAGTGGTAGCAAAAGAGGAAAAGGATCCTGCGAAAGCTCCTGAGGAAACCGTTGCCGCCGTTGAAGCCGCCGCCCCTGCAGCAGCTTCACCAGCCCCAGAAACCTCTTCGGTGGTGCCCTCGAGGGAGCCTAGCTCCACCAATGGCAAAAATCCGTTAGGCAACATTATCCAAGCGGCCATCGACACCCAGGAAAATGAAGTTTCTATTTTTCAGCAGATCACCAAAAAATATCGAAGCCTCACTCCAAATTTGGTGAACTAGAAATTCAAATTTGGTGAACTAGAAATTCAAATTCATAAAACCTAAATACGATGCCCCTGTCTCCTGATGGATACAGGGTGCCTGGCCTTCCCTAGAGAAACTTCTATTCAGTATTTAAGAGTTTTGCCGTTTTAGTCGTTAAAGAGTTTAGAAACTCGCCCCAGCGAGTAAGGTATTCAGGGTTACACTCTAGTGTTCCCTGAGGAGGACAAATGAAAAGCGTAAAATATCCCCTATTGGCTGCACTGGTGACCGGTACTCTTCTATTGGTTGGATGCGGAGAAGACCGGGACCCTCGAATTTCTGATGCCGATGCCATGTGCTTAAAAATCATTCGCATGGGCGGAACCTGTAACGGTATGGGAGGAGGCGGTGGTGGTGGAGGAACTTCCACTGTAACCGTGACTCAAACTGTAGTGAACACGAACTCACAGTAGAATTTTCCGCTAAAAATACCTCCCCTGAACTAGGGAGACTTCTAAGAAAGGCACTTTGACCCTTGGGGGAAAGTGCCTTTTTCATTTCCCCACAGGACACAAACCTTGCAATTGTTTTACGCCTACACTGGAAGCAATTACGTGAACTTTGGTCACTTGCTTTTTGGTATAAATAGATCGAACGAACCAACCGCTGGCGTTCTTTTTCAAATCGAACTCACAGGGCTCTCTAGTGCCCCAAAGCCCATTCACTAAGTAGTCTGCGGTGAGGCGTCCTTCTTGGGTAGCACGGTTTAGCTGCCCGCGAATTTTGATGACCTCGTAACCTTTGCGTTCAATGAGGGTCACTCCGCTAGATTTCTCTACATCTTTTAACCAAAAGGTTTCGTGTTTCCCTTCATTGTCTTTGGCATAAAAGCCCTCTAACTCTCCGCTCTGGTTAATCAAAGCCGAGAACACACTGAAGGCCTTACTTTCATTGGTAGTGATTCTCATGAGGGGCTGAGCAGTAAGGCCCGAGGGCGGAGTGGCGTGGGCGCTTACAGACAGCAAAGTGAAGAACAAAGTTAAGAATGCGAGTTTCATGCGGCACCTCCTTAAAGTGGAGCCATACGGACAAACAAGGGTATACCACTGTTTTTCTGACCCCCTTCCAACGGTTGAAAAAACCCTAAGGTTCTTGGGCCTCTAGAACACTTGACGCATCAAATCAAAAATACAAAGTCTAGAACATAACCATTGAATATTACTTAGATATTTTCAATTCTTTTGAACGAAAATGCAGGCTTGGCTTGCCTTTATATGATGATCATAATATTATGACAATAATATGAAACAAGCCACCCTTTCATCTCTCACCACACCATCGAAAACCCTTCAAAAACAAAAGAGCCGAGCCTCCATCTTGGCCTCCACGGAAAAACTTCTCTTCCAAGGAGGATTTGCCGAAGCTAGCGTCTCGAAACTAATGAAAAAAGCGGGCCTCACCGTGGGCGGATTTTACGCCCACTTTCGCTCCAAAGACGATTTATTACTGGAAGCTTTTCGCTCCATGCTTCAGGGAACCCTTCATCGCATCCAAGAATTGAGTGGCCCTCCTTCAGAAAAAAAAGAACAGTTTCGATCCCTTTACCTCAGCGACAAACACCGCGACTCACCAGAACTTGGATGCCCCATTCCCGCCTTTTTGTTCGAGACCAGCAAAAAGAGTCCACAATTTCGTCAGAGATTTTCGGAAATCTTAGAAGCCAGCTTGTCGGAACGTGCGGAACTTTTGGGAATCCCCAAAGAAAAAGAGGATCAGCTTCTTGCAGAGTACTGTCAATGGATTGGAGCCCAGATGCTTGCCAGAGCCACAAAAAATAGCCCATTTTCTGATCGCGTTTTAGAAAGTTGCCGGAGTCAAAAAACATGAATCTCTACTTTCGCCTGCTTCACACCTTGATCATTTCTTTTTTTCAATCAAAAGCTTCCCTCGACGAAGAACAGGTTCTTCGGTTTCGCTGCTGGCCCAATGACCTGGACATGAACTTCCACATGAATAACGGCCGATACCTAACCCTAATGGACTTAGGACGCCTACAACTCATCGTGCGCCTAGGCCTATTCAAAGATGTGGTGAAACACCTATGGATGCCCGTTCTAGGAGAGGCCCACATCCGATTTCGTCGTCCACTGAAACCCTTTCAGTCTTTTGAACTCAAAACGAGAATTGTTTCTTGGGACGAAAAATGGGTGTATATCGAACAAAAATTTCTCTCTAAGGGAGAATTGATTGCCATAGGCCATGTGAAAGGTCTTTTAAAAGCGAAAAAACATTCCGTCCCCACTTCGGTGATTCTAGGAAAAATTGGCCACACCAAAACTCCAGATCCCATACCTAAATTTTTCTAAGGAGCAAAAATGAAGAACATACAACTAGCGCCACCAGGAGCCGGTCTTCCAAAATTTCAGACTTTTATTTTGCGTTACCTTCTGGTTCCGCGATGGAGCAAAAAATCTTCCTGGGAAAAAAATGTCCATCGGTTAGAGAGGGAAAATGGGAAAATTCTAAAACTTCTTCGATACGTACCCGACTGGGAAACCAAAGTGCTAGTTCCTCCGATTCCAGGCCTGGAAGATAGCTCGAGAAATTGGTCCGTTTCAGAAACCTTAGATCATATGGCCATTGTGGGTGAAAATATTTTGTTCGCCCTCGATCTAATGAAAGAAGGAAAAATCCCTCCACAACAAGCCTCCATTGCTGCCATGAAACCCAAAAATGAAGGCAACGCCGAAGAGCGAAGGAAACGATACCTGAGGTTTTCTGAGAACGGGCCAGAGAAACTTCGAACCCTTTCGAAACTAGAAGACTCCAAACTCACCTATGACCACCCCTGGTTTGGCCCCCTAACCCCAAAACAATGGGCTTGGCTGATGGCCACCCACCAGGGAATCCACAAAAAGCAGCTGGAACTAATCCTCTCCAAACTGGCCCCTTTGCCTGTTGATAAAAAATAAATTTTCCTTTTTAAATCATATTCTTAGGAAGAATCCCTCCCAGAATCTGGCAAACCGCAAAGGCCTCTAAGGAAGGTGGACAATCCACTCCCATGGAGCTTTCTTCCCCTCTTTAAAGAGTCCGAAAATCCATCAACATTTAACGGGGCCAGTTTAGAGAGGAAAACTCTCCACTGGTAAAGTTGACTTTTTTATTCAATTTTTAACGCTTTTACTGTATCTAATAACTCAACTATGTGGCTTCTTCTTTTTTTCCCCCTTTTGGGGCTTGCGGCGGACTTTGATATTTCTCTGACTTATGGTCAGAGCCGAGATTTTTGGAAAACCGTCCAAGACATCCAAGACCGCACGGGAAATATTCCCGAAGTGCAATCGGTCATTCAAGATAAGTACGGAAAGCCTGACCTTTTATATTCTCAATTTGAAGCCAACTATTCTTTTCCTCAAGAGACAGTGACGCTTTTACCTTTGGCGAGTTTTGGAACCCGAGCAGAAGCCGTGGCGGGCGGAGAAATTTCCAATCCCATTTCCCCAGAAATTGAGGCCTATGCAACAAGCATGGGAATTCTAAGTTTTGGTTTACGATCGGAACCCTCGGAAGATTCTGCCTATTGGGACATCAAAACTTTGGCAGGATTAGGACCCGAGAAAAAGCTTTATGCCCAAGGAGCTGAGTTTTTTGAGTCTATTCCAGTACGTTCCGGCCAATTGTTTTTGTTGGGTGGAGAAATTGGATATTACGATCGTTGGTATCATGAGGACTTCCTTATTCAAACGGATCTCCAAGTTCGCCCACTCTATTTTTTATCGACGGTAGATCCGCCAAAGTCTCGAGCAGAAGAATCCACCCAATTTTCCGTGCGCTGGAAACTTCAAAATGAATGGCTGAAAAGAGTGGACAGCATTTTTTCCAGTCAAACAGAACTAGGAATTCTCAGTGTGGTTGGCCAAAATCCATTACCCTTTCTTTCGTTGCCCTTCTCGTTTGACTACCATCAAAAACTAGAATTCTATCCGGGCATTCGTTCCACCACTGGTCTTGGTGGAATCGCAAGACTGAAAAATCGCTCTTCACTTCCCAACTTCGGCATTTACGGAGGGTATTTCGGTGGTGCTTTAGGCGGTGGACTAGAGTTCCAACTAAAGTCCTTTCTCCTTTCGGCTGCCACCTACGGAGTGGAAAATCTAAACTTTCCCGCGAAAGAAAAGGCGAGGGTTTGGAGCCTTTCCCTAGGAGCTGCACTTTGAGAAACTCCCTGCTAGTAGGAATCCTCTTCTCTATTCTTAATTTCGGGTGCGCTCCTGAAAGTGTGGAGCGATATCACACCGGTGAAACGCAAGAACAAGTATTACGTCTTCTCAATGAACGAGAATACCAAAAAGCCATCTTTCTCATCGAAAGCAGAGAAGGGAAAAATCCTAAAGGTCCCATGGGAAGCCTTTTAGCTCAAGCCTATTTAGGAAAAAGTGGCGTGGAGCCTCTGGCCTTCGCAGCAAAATTATTTGAACCCTTACCACAGAACGAAATACTGCCTTTTCCGAAATGTGAAAGAGGTTCCATTTCTGACCTCAACATTCCTGAAAAATGCTTATTTCAACGGATCTATCTTCATGCTCCGAATCCTGATTCCAAAGACTTTCAACGCGCAAGAGAGCTGTTTCGAGAACTAAATCCCAATGCCAAAGACACAGCCACCTGGACAAATGCTTTAATTGGATTTGTGGAGATTCTTTCGTTCACAAAAAGAATGGGGAATTTATACAACTATGCAATGGGAGAAAGCTCTCGCTCCTATACTTCTCTGGATGTTCCTTGGTTAGAATCTCAAATCAAAAATTCTTACCTAGAAGGAAAACATGCGTTGGATAGAGCCGAACATTCTGGCGAACGGATTTCCAAGTTTTTAGGAGCAAGAGAAAAAAATCTTTGGTTCCAACGGATCGAAGGTAGTGTTCAGTTTGCGGAAACCGTGGGCATGAAAGAGTTTTACAATATCTTACGAGAAAACATAGTGAAACCCTCAGATGAAATTCGTTACGGAGAAGCATTAGATCGATTAAAAAGGGTTTTAGAAGAAGAAAACTCTCTCTAACCGATTTCTTTTCCAAGGGGCCTAACCTAGACTGAAAGAAGTAGGAGATCTCTATGTTCATTCTCTTTTTTCTTCACACCCTGGCTTTTGCCTATCTTCCAGAAAACATTGAAACCTATCTGCAATTGCACCAGTTGGGCAACGAACAACTAAAAATCTTTGATGAAGAACAAAAGAGCAGTACTCCAGCTTCTTTAGACAAATCAGAATCCTATGGAAATCTTTTGGCGATCAAGCTCATGAAACATGAAATCATTCATGGCTACGAAAACTCCATCCCTATTCTACCCACCATTACCACTTCCTTAGAAGAACACGTCGCCCTCTTGGACTTTGTAGAAAGTTATGAGGCACATTTTCCCCATTCAAATATCTCCATTCCGAAACTAGAAAATTCCTCTTTCGTTAGTGAAAAAAGCAAAGATACTCAAACCCTCTCAAGAGAAAGTGCGTACCTGGATAAGCAAATCTCACGAAAAATTTTAAAGAGATTGGAAGTTCAAAATAGAATTCAACGATTGGTTCAAGATTGGAATCTAGATTCTTCTCACGAGAAGAACGACTCCACAAAACCAACAAAGATCGAACCCTCCCCCGGCTCCAATGGGAATATTACAGGGAATCAGTTTCCCGAAGGCACCTGGGCACTTACTTACGACGATGGCCCTCACCCCACACGAACGCTAGAAATTGTTGATGCTTTGGAAAAAAATTCTATCAAAGCCACTTTTTTTTGGCTGGCTAGAAACGCCACTACCAATCAAGCTGTGGTGAATCAAGTGGTGGAAAAAGCAAAGAGTGGTCAGTTTTCTTTGCAAAACCATTCTTTCACTCACGCAAACTTAGCAAAACTAAAAGACATAGATCTAGACTATGAAATCATCGAGTCCAATCGTCAGCTGGCAAACCTGTATGGAAAGAATCCCACATTTTTTCGTTGCCCCTATGGATCAGGGGTGAACAACGCTGCCATTCGAAATCGAATCGCCCAAGAAAAAATGATCCATGCCTTTTGGAATGTGGATTCCCTGGACTGGCAAGACAAAAATCCCGCTTCCATTGTGGAGCGGGTAAAGACGCAGATGAAAAAGGAAAAAAAGGGAATCATTTTGTTTCACGACATCCATTCCCAAACCGTGGAGACAACGAATCTTCTCTTTAATTCCCTAGAAAATCCAAATGGTTTAAAAGATTTGCGGTGGGTGACTCTTCCAGAAATTGTTGAAGAGTTGAACCAAAAATAGTTCTTTTCCATTCCATCAAAATCGTTTAGAGTAGAAAAATCTCGTCACTCGAAAGGAGGAGAAATATGATTGAAATTTACTTTCACCAAAAAAATTACGCTCTCCTCCAGGCCAATATCCTGGTTTGAGCCAATTAAACTTATTCGTTTTATTATCAGGAGTTTCCTTTGACTTTACTTAAATGGGGCCATTCCCCAGAGATACATTTACCCTCCGGCGCCGAGGGTGTTTTGGCGCGTGTGATTGAAGAACAGAAATCGAATTATACAGTGGTGACGGAAAGAGGCTTTTTAAAAGCCCAACTTTCTGGAAAACTACTTCACCCAGCCGTAGATCGACTGGAACGTCCAGTGGTTGGCGATTGGGTGCATGTGAAACCGTTATGGAACGAGCAAAAGGCTGTCATCCAAGAGGTCTTACCCCGTCGCACCCTTCTAAAGAGAAGAGCCGCGGGTGAAACTCTGGCCATTCAGCCTCTAGCTGCTAATGTGGACATCGTTTTTGTGGTCAGCTCTTTGAACAGAGACTTCAACCCAAAACGCATCGAGCGATACTTAACCATCGCAAATAGTGCCGGCGCCCACAGCGTCGTATTACTTACAAAGGCAGATCTAGAACCAGTGGCCAAACAGATGGCAGAGGATCTCGAAGCACGAGTGAAAGTACCCTGCCTGCCACTCTCTATTTTACAAAAAGATTCCTTTGCTTCCTTGAAGGAACTTTTAAAGCCAAATCAAACGGTTGTTTTGGTGGGAAGTTCCGGAGTGGGAAAATCTACCTTGGTGAATCTACTTTTGGGTCGAGAAGAACAATCCGTTGCGAATATTCGGGAAGATGATGATCGAGGTAGACATACCACAACTTCGCGTCGCCTGATTCCATTGGAGAACGGTTGTTTGTTGATCGACACTCCTGGGCTAAGAGAAATTCAATTAGATCAAGACCACGTAGAAGGACTTGATACTTTTGAAGACATTGAAGCCCTGGCAAAAGATTGTAAGTTTCACAATTGTCGTCACCAATCGGAACCTGGATGCCGCGTAAAATCGGCTTTGGAAGCAGGAGAAATTTCGTCTGACTCTTTTGAAAATTACCAAAAGATTTTGAAAGAAGTTTCTTTTCAAGAGCGCAAAAACAATAAAGCTCTACAGGCGGAAGAAAAAAAGAAATGGAAAAAGATCAGTAAGAGCCTCAAGGAGAAAAAGTTTCGTACCTAGAAATGCGGAGCTTTTCTTCCGGACTTAACTGATGTTCTTTTAGAGTAATACTTTTTAGATTGTCCACGGGCGGCCGAACCGTGCCGTACGTTGGACGATCAATGAAGTATAAATTTTGATAGAGGCCCCTATTCACATCACTGATGTATTTTTCTCTATTTTCTAAAAAATGGTGCCAAGAAATAGCACTAAAACCCATGGCAGAAAGCTGTCCTGGGCGATCATAAACATACAATTCATTGGCATGAGAGCTTTCTAGAAAATCTCTGATATGCCTAACCTCTCTCGTCATCGTCAATTGTGTGCTTAAAGGATCCGAAATGGCATAGGAAGCGTGATGAAAAGTTAAAATAGCATAGACTACCACAAGGGCCGGCGATGCCAGTTTCCAACTTCGGATAGGAACCAAAGCAAGTAAAGTAAGCGCAAAGGAAATAGGTAGAAAAAGTCGAACCTGGGTGGGATGTCCGGCAAATCCAAAGTGATGACTTAGCAAGAGGATTAGCAAAAACGATAGATAAACAAAGGGAAAAAGATTTTTTTTCCAATCCTTCAAAGCCACTATGAGTCCAAATACTCCAAGCCAATGCAACACCACTGGATATGGACCTTTGGTGTTCCAAAAAAAGGATTTCGCAAAGTCTGGTAAATGATTCCACAAATGAGAAAACGAAAAGGCAGGAACTCCCGCTGGATTTTCAAATGAGCCCCAAGTGAGAACTCTCTGAATCACCAAGGGAACAAGGAATATCGCGCAAGGAATCCATCTCCAACCAAACTGCACCAAGGCTCTTGGATGAAGCACTAGAAATAGTGGCAATAGAACGATGCTTTCGTAACGAACGCTGCAGAAACAGAAGATAGAAGCAACCAGGGCATGAAGATGATTGCCTGATTCTTCCTGCGTCCATTTTCTCCAGAATGTGAACACACAAACCGCAAAAAATAGGGAAACCAAATCAAAGCCTGCAGAGGTCGCTACAATTAGAAGCACTGGGCTCATGACAAGGGAAAGAAGTGCTAACCAAGGGAAAAATCGATCTTTAGGTACCAGTGAGAGACTCAGAAATCCCAATCCCCAAAAGGCAAAAAAGTTCACCGCAAAGGGACTCCACCACTGCATTCCGTTGAAAAAATGAACAAAAGAAGTCAGGACTGGAAAAAATATAGGACGAGATGGCACATTAAAATCCAGTGGATGGTAGGTATGGTAATAATAAATCCACTGCTCAGTATTTGATGCCATCCCGAATTGGCTAATCATATTGGCCACAGACAACAAATTCGTCTCATCACTCAAAACCTTAAAGCCAACTTCCATGCTAGAAAAAACGAGGAGAGTAGCAAGAAAAGACAATCCTACTTTGAACCATGCCTCTTTGTTCTTTAAGAGTTGTTGTACGAAGGGGAACAAAGAATAGAGAAAAAACAAAAACACCAAGAATGTGATGGGGGCGGCAAAATGTAGGAATACATTAAACCAAAACTGTTTCATGGAAGACTAGCTTCTTTCTTTTCTAGCTGGGCAGTTGTTCCTGAGGATGTTTCCTTTGTATCCATCACCATTTGTTCGCAGACTTTGGGAAGGTTGGGAAAAACTCTGCCATGATTCTCTCTCTTTTTCTCTCGCTCCTCTTTTGCCTCCATGGAGAACCACCAATCTAATTCCTCACCGCACTGGGTTGCAGCCACATCAATGGCCTCTTGCCCCTGACAGTCAGGATTCCCTTTCGGACATTTGAGCCGAACATGCAAATGATCGTCGTGCCCCCACCAGGGGCGAATTTTGTGTAACCAAGGGGCATCATGGTGCGTTTTGCAAAAATCTTTCTTGATGGCCGCATGCACGAAGATTCGATCTACTTCTGACGACTGAGCCGCAAGTTCAATGAGCTTGCGGTGTTGTTGTGTCCACGCCTTTGTTACTTGATTCCCATCCCTAGTCACATAGGTGGGAGCAGACCAACGCTCTTTCTCTTTTTTATTGGGTTTTCGTTTTTCCATGCGAAACCAAATGTCTACGTCTAAGCCGGACTGATGGCTCGCGTGGCCCGATATCATGGGACCTCCCCTAGAACGCCCTAGGTCACCGATCAAAAGATTGGGGAGCTTTTCTTCTTTGGCGCGTTTGCCTAGGTCTTGGATGTATTCGATGAGATTAGGATGACCATAGTAGCGCTTTCGGCTGAGCTTCATCACAGAATACCCCACGCCCTCCAAGGGCAATTTTTCAGCTCCCGCTAAACAACCTGCGCTGTGAGCGCCAATTGCAGCTGACTCCCCGGGCAAGGGATCCATATCTTTTTCCCAAAGCTGAAATTTCGGATCGAATTTTGAATGAGAGAAAGCAACAAAGAATAGAAGGAATACAAACTTCATTCTATTATTGTAAAGAAAGAGGGAGACTGTTTCTAGATGAACATTCGTAAACCACTCTCCACGAACCAGGTAAATTTTCCGGATCCTTGGATACTTCCTGAGGAGTCTGATGGCCTCATCTATATAGGCGGAAATCTGAGCACAGAAAACCTGGTTCAGGCCTATTCCATGGGAATTTTCCCTTGGCCCTTAGAGGAAATCTATCCTCTCTTTTGGTTTTGCCCCCAACCTCGTGGCGTGTTGGATTTTGTGGACCTCCATATTCCAAGGAGTGTGAGGAAGTGGCAAAAAAAACATGCCTACCATTTTACCTTTAATAAGGCCTTCACTCAGGTAATGGAGGAATGTTCCAAACAACCTCGGCCAGGCCAAGAAGGGACGTGGATCATACCGTCCATGTTACCTGCCTATAAAAAATTTCATGAAGACGGTTATGCTCATAGCATTGAATGCTGGAATGGAGATCGCTTAGTTGGTGGGCTCTATGGCGTCTATGTAAAGGGTGTGTTTTCCGGAGAAAGCATGTTTCATCTAGAACCCAACTGCTCCAAGCTTTGCCTCATCGAGATGGTACAAACTCTAAAGTCCATGGGACTCCAGTGGATGGACATCCAAATGCTAACACCAGTAACAGAACAGTTGGGTGGTCACTATATTTCTCGACGAGACTTTCTCGTGCGCTTAAGGGAAGAACACAAAAAGAACCCTCCCCTGAAGCTACCTGCCTGGCCTAGTTAGATTACTCTTCTTCTGCCAAATCGCCTCTCAGCACAGGGAGAATGTCTTTATACTTTTCTGGCTTCTTCTTTTCGTGGTACTCGGCAATCTGTAAAGCCGTAAAGCCGTCTTTGCGCTTGTCATCTAAACGAGCGCCTTTTTCCGTTAACTCTAAGGCTAGAGCGGCATTCCCAGTTTCAGCCGTTACCATCAACGGTGTATTTCCGTCTTTCATGGCCAAGTTTGGATCTGCTCCTTTCGAGAGAAGAAACTTCACCATATCTTGCTTATCTTCCACTAGAGCAGCCAAAAGAGCCGTGAATCCAGAAGAGTCTTGGTAGTTCACATCCACTTCTTTTTTCTTTAGAAGGGTCTCCACTTTTTGTAAGTTCCCTTCAGAAGCAGCAATAATCATTTCGTCGTTCGGATCTAATTCCACTTTTGTATCTTCTACTTTAGGAAGTGCTTTTTTCATCAACCCAATATTTTGTTTGGGTGCTCCCAAAGACTTTGAAGCTTTCGGTGCACTGGCCACAATAGCGGAGCGAGGCTTCGACTTCCCGCTGGATCTTTCTGCTAAGGCTCCGAAAACGGAATTTCCCTTGCCATCAATTTCTTTTAAATAAGAGGGAAGGGAAAAGGCCTTAGGACTGGAAGGATCTCCGCCCGCCTTCACAGACGATTCAAATCCTCTTTTTACTATCACAAAGGAAGATTCACTGGCGAAATCGGCATTCGCCTTGCCAAACATCACTTCCCCTTCTAGTCCTTTTAAGGTGGTTTGGTCGTTTTGTCGAACCACCACAAATTCCGTTCCTCGCACGCCAATCGTACCTTCAGGAGTGTTCATGCGAAATCGCACACCGGAACTGGCGGAATCCTTTTTGGGTGGAACCAATACGCGAACAATCCCGCCCACCAAACGGTGAAACAGATTCTTCCCAGCATCTTCTTCTAGTCGGTAAGACGAATTTGCACCCACCCGAATGAGTGATTTATCGGGGAAACGAAGATCCACAGCGGAGCTTTTGCTGGTGATCACTTCATCTCCAGCTTTCAGCTCGTCTCCCTTTTTGAGGAGCACCTCTTTGCCTTCGCGTTTTACAGATACAGTTTCGGCTCCGCCGATGGCTTCAATCTTCGCAGACGCAAAAGCCGTTGTTCCTGAAATCGCAAAAATAGCTAATAAAATTAGATATTTATAAGAACGCTTCATAGCAGTTCCCCCTCATTCGCTCTATCGACCAAAGTTTGAAAGTCCTTCACTTGTTGAAGCAGCGGCTCAACCCCTTGAAACAATTGGGCTTCTAAACCTGCCCGTTTTGCCCCCACTACGTTGGCCTCTACGTCATCAAAAAATAGAATATCCCGAGGATCACATTCCAATCGTTTTGCCACTTCTCGGTAAATTCCAGGATACGGTTTTCTCTTTTGTAGATCAAAAGAAGAAAAAATAGTTTGGAATCGCTCCAAGATAGGAAAGTTTTTTTGAATGTACTCTAAATGAATTTCATTTGTATTCGTCAAACAAAAAACGGGGCCACTCTCCTCAAAAACTGACTCAATACCAGGAACTAAACCAGGAAAAATCGCGCAAAATTTTTCCTCAAATTCGTCTCTTCCCGCTGAAAAACCCAACAAATCTTTGCTTCTTCGATAAAAATCGTCTCTAGGAATTTGCCCAAACTCAAAATCGTAAAACAAACTAGACCGTAAAAAAAACTGATAGTCTTCCGGATTAGGAAACTTTCCCGTTTGGGAAACCCAAGAAAAAAAAGGCTGAAAATCTACTCGAACGACCACATTCCCTAAGTCGAGAAGAGTACGCTTCATCTAGAGTTCCAGGCGAATTTGATACAATCTGCTGTACGCAGACAACAAATAAAAGGATTGAGAGTCTACGTCCGAAACTAACGGACTGTAAGAGCCTGATCCTCGACCGAGAAGAACACTATCTAAAAACTTTCCCGTAGCTCCATCTAGTAAATAGGCGCGCTCTTCCGAAGCGGCAACGGCGAGATAACTTTTCCCGTTTTTCTCAATCATGGCCAAACCCGTGGGAACTCCCCTACGAAGCGCATACTGCCAAATTTCTTTCCCGCTGCTCGCATGAATGGCATAAACAATACCGTTAGAGGAGGCATGATAGATCGTATCTCCCACCAAAAGCGGGGTTCGGGCTCCGCCAGCATCAAACTCCCAAACAGTGGACAAATCTTTTCTCAGCATTCGAAGTTTACCATCGTAATTGGCCACTAAAATTTGATCTTTCCAGCCCAGCACCCGAGCATCTACATCCACGAACTTTAAGTTGTCTCGAAACACTCGTTCGCTCTCGAGTCCACCGGCCTCTGGATTCAAACCCACCAACGCTCCATCACTAAAGCCAACCCAAATCTTGCCGCTAATATAGGCCAGATTTCCGCCTCCACGAATGGAAGTGCCACTAAAAGCAGGCCTGCGGTAAACCCAAAGCACTTTTCCAGTTTTTGGATCCAAAGAGTGAACGGCTTCATCGGCAGTGGACACGTACAGACGGTCTCGCACAAACAAGAGCGAGCCTTGAATAGGAGCACCCAAACTGACCTGAAACTCCTTGCGGCCGGAATCCTTACCCACTCGATACAAATCGCCGGCATCTGAGCCCACAAACACAGCATTCTCAGTGACCAAGGGCAAAGCAGAAACGCCCTCTAAGGGAAACGACCATAGCTTTTTCCCAGAAATTTTTGCCAAAGCAATCAGCCCGAATCGATCGGATCCAAAAATAATCTGTGATCCAGAAATCACGGGGCCCGAGTAACTAACAGGGCTCACCCCGGATTCCATTCGAAAGAATTCTTGGTCACTTTCAATATGCGTCCAGCCCCGTCTCCAAGGAGACTCTTTCTCACCCACCGGAGCGGGCTTCCAAGAAAGGGTTGAACAGGAAACAAGTAGAGGAAGAAGAAAAAGGACCTTCTTCATAGATTTGCGCTACTCAACTTTTTTTCCAGGGCTGAGGCTGCGCCACTATAAAAGGATCGAGCGGCAAAGTTCTTCTGAACCTCTTGATACACTTGAATGGCTTCCGCTACTTTTTTCAGAGCTTCTAAACAACGACCTTTTGCCATCAAGATTTCAGGACGTAAAAAGTCTGAAGCGCCTAACTTTAATGCTTGGTCGTAACTTTCTAAAGCGGCAGCAAAATCTCCAGCAGATTCTTTCGCTATTCCTAAATTGTACTTAGCCAAAAGCTTAGAGAACGTATCTTTTGCCAAAACTTCAGCAGCCGCATAACGCTTCTCGGCTTCTGCGTAGTTCTCTACATCCATATACAGATCGCCCAAGAGCAGGGAGGCTTCAAAAGCCGCTCGAGACTTTCCAAACTTTTCGAACAACTGAGAAAATTTCTTTTCTGCTTCCGGAATATTTTTGGAATTGATGGAATCTTTGGCCGCAAGCTGGGCCTCAAACAAAGCCTCTGAGGCTTTTCGTTCGAAAGAAATTTGGCGATCTTTCCAAAGTCCAAATCCAATGGCTCCCACTACCACTATGGCAATGGCACCTGCAATGACTGTCCAATTATCGGAAAAAAACTTGCTGATGGTTTCTGTATTCATAGGAAGTTTATACCTTTAGATTTGCAGGTTCGCAAAGAATCTCCTACACTTATCTAGATATGAAACCAATACTATATTGCGCCGCGTTTTTCTTTCTACTTCCTTCGATGGTGTTTGGTGCGCCGGGAGAAGTAAAAACATTAAAGGGACGTTTGGGAGTGGGGTTCACGAATCAAGTTGCTTCCACAGCGGATGGCACCATTCCAGCACTTAGCGCAAAGTATTATCTCAGCCATAGTTTTGCCACTGCCCTCGCCACTGGGTTCGACACTAGAAATAACGCCTCCACTTTGGCTCTAGGCCTAAAAATGTTCAAAAATATTTTTTATGAACCCAATCTTATTTTCTATTTGGGTGGCGGAATCGCTTACGTCAATCGCAACGGCAGCAACCTTCAAGGAAGCCTGTTTTTGGGTTCGGAATTTTTCTTCTCTCAGTTACCTAGCCTAGGCTTCAGTTTCGAAGCCGGTGTGCGGGGAGACAACACCACTGGCTCTTTTGCCATTCGAACCACCGGCGACTCTTTTCTTACGGCAGGGATGCACTTTTACTTTTAATTTCTCGGCATTCCCTCCTACAATAAGGGCATGAAGTGGACTTTCCCTTTGTTTGCGCTCTTACTCTTGCTTTCAACCACGTCTTTTGCCGCAGACGATTCATCCACTGCCTCCCAAGAATTATCCAATCCATTTTCTGATTTCGTTCCCTTTGAGGACGAATACGATATCGATGAAGACGAACGATTCATGTATTTCGGTCGATTTTTCGCGATGTCTTTGGGAACTGGACTCCATCGATTTGGCGGAAACATTGGAAAGCTATACAACACGGCCATTCCGGTGGTGGACTTTAAACTCATCTATTTTTTCGACTTTCGATTGGCGGGACAAGTGGGGTTCAGCTCTGCCTCACATGCTTTTGATGCAGAACCCTCAGGCGTCGTGGAAGTGAACCTTTTGCGTTTGAATGGGGATTTAAAATACTACTTCGACACCAAAGAGCTCAGCGCAGCTTTAACATCGGCGAATCCATTTGTAGTGGTGGGACTAAGCAATACATTCCGTACCCAAGCATTCCAAACTCAAAGTGAAGCACAAAGAGACAATGCTTTTGCTGTGAGTGGCGGTTTAGGAATGGAATTTGCCATCAAACCAAGAAAGACCAGCATTGGCCTTGAAGGACGGATGCACCAAATCTTTTTTAAAGATCGTTATGAAGAAACCTATTTGCCAAGCGGAATTCCTGACCTAACGGGGAATATGTATTCCTTGACCACAAGTTTGATCTTTTTTTTCTAGGACAGAATGAAAGAGACTTTGGAAATTGTTTTTCGGAACAAAAAAGACCAGCTCTATTCTGCTTATTTCCCCGTTTCAGAGCATCCAGTTGGAAAAAAGTGGTTTCAATTTTTATCGAAGACACTATCGATTCCCCACTTTTTTGAAAAAAACTATTCTTTTTTGGGCTTCCTCCATTCTGAAAAAAATCTTGATTCATTGATTCAAAATATTCACTCCGTCTGTAGAAAAATTTCCTCCTATATTGGCGAAGGCCCCTGGAAATACGGTTATTCCATTAGCGAGAAGTTCGATCATCCAGATACCTTCAAAAATACGATTTCCTCTTTGCGTCGTCACTTTGAGGTGTTGATGGGGCAGTCTTGGTCTGTGAGCCCCTATTACTCCTGTGCTAACGAAGAATTGAGAACAACCATTCACCAGTTGAACTATTTGATTTGCCAAATCGAAGCGCTACTTCATTCCCAGCGTCAGTTTGCTGAAACGGGCTCCTACTATCCCTATATGATTGTTTCGTTTCCAAAATGCTCCTTAAAGCCCGTTCGCCTAGAGCAGGATGACTTTCATTTTTTTAGCTTAAACCGTCCATTTGGATCTTTAACCCTTCATTATGCACAAACTGGAAAATCCCATTTAGATGCATTTCGAGATCAAGAAGAGCTAAAAGGCAACTCATCTATCCAAGGTCTTCGCTATTTATCTGGTCAATTCGATGTGAATTGGGGAGACGGTCCAGATCATTCAGAGTCGAAGCTTAGAACTTTCTACTCCGACTTCTTTCATTGGTTAGAACGACAGGGTTACGCCACCGATAACATCCATTTCTTTCAAGATGAAAAAGGTCAAAAACAAGGGATTGGCTTCATCGAAGTGGCAAGGCTCCGTGAAGACCAAAGATCCAAGGGAATCACCTACTGGCAAGAACTACTAGGAGAATACAATGACATTTATGCATTTCGCTTACATGGACCAGAAGGAAGAATAGAAAAAGTTTATCCCGAGAGAGCAGAATCTTCGATTGATTAGCTGCTTATACGGTGGCCCCTTTTACTTCTCTTCGGAAAACTCACCATTCACGAATCCGTAGACCTTTTTTACCCCTTCGATCTGGGTTTCTAGATGGGCGCCTCGGCCCCAGAGAGCCGAAACGTTAGCCAAGGTGGCTCGGCAATAATTTAGATCTAGGTCTTGTCCCTGGTGTTCATGTTTCAGCAAAAGCTCTGCACGGTTGCGGTGGTTCGCATCTACCAAACGAATGAGTGGCTGTCCGCCATTGGTCAACATGGCCAACATTTTCTCTTTCACTTCTCTCCAGTCCCTCGTTTTGATTTCATATCTCTTGGTGCGAGGATTCATGGAATAGGTGTAAAGCTTTTGCTCTTCGCAAAACTCTTCCGTAAAAAATTCATCAATAAAGGTCACGTCATTGTGGGCTTTTCTTACTTCAAAAATCTTTTGTCTTCCGAGCCCAAGCTTTCGATCCCAATTTTTCTTTTGAACCATATCGTCACAAAGATCGTACTCTTTTCCGAACTTTCCTTTGTTCCATCGGTCTTCAATATGACGGAACAATTCGATCCCTAGCTTATAGGGATTCATTCCACCAGGCTGAGTGGCCATGACTCCGGCGTGACGATCGGCAAAATCTAAAAACTCGGAAGGCTCTAAGAGCTTTTCCGTCATAATGCGAGAATGCCAGTACGATGCCCAACCTTCGTTCATGATTTTGGTCATGCGTTGAGGGACATAGTAATAACTTTCTTCCCTCACAATAGAAAGAACGTCGGCCTGCCAGTCTTCAAGGCGCGCATTTTCAATTAAGAACTTTAGAATGTCCCGCTGAGGCTCAGCAGGGTACAGGTGCTTCTCTTCTTTCTTTTTGGACTCCATCTCTTTTTTCTTTTTGTCCAAAACCTCTTTGGGGTTCATGAAAGAATCTAAATACGAGCGAGGGGCCTGAAACTTCGCGATGGGATCTTGAATTTCCTTTGGTTTCTCTTCGGAGCCCTTGGCCTCTTGAAAAGGAAGGTAAGGATCCACTAGATCTTCCACCGACAAGCACCGATCAATGAAACTCTCTACCTCATCTTCTCCATAGACATCCATATACCTACGGATGCGAGAGGCATGATTGGCCATTTGGTCGAGCATTTTTCGGTTCGTTTTGGAAAACCAATGGTTGTTCTTAAAAAAATCACAATGCCCGTACACATGGGCCATTACCAATTTTTGATCAATGTAAGGATTAGAATTCAGCAAATAGGCGTAACAAGGGTCGGTATTGATCACCATTTCGTAGATCTTTTGCATTCCCCATTCGTAGCCCTTGGATAACTGATCGTAACTCATTCCAAAGCGCCAGTGAGGATAGCGAGCTGGAAAGCCACCGCCTGCCGCCACTTGGTTCACTTGGTCGTAATCCAACATTTCGAAAATAACGGGGAAACAATCTAATCCGTAGCCTTCAGCGGCGGCTTTTACTCTTTCTTGTAAGGATCGAAGTTCGGGAGGAAGTGGTTGCGGCTGCATTATTTTCCTTTCCCCAAAAAGTCTTTAATAGACTTCATGATGCCTTCTTTGTTTTCAATCTTAGAGACACTAAGTTTTTCATGACCATCCTTAAACTGTTCCTGTAAGTCTTTTAAGAATTGGCCCGAACCATAACGACTTTCCACCTGTCCGTAACAAAACAAATTAATCTTCTGAAACAAGTGATTCTGTAACAAATCAAAACAAAGTTTGGTGTCTTCACCACTCCAATTATCTCCATCGGAAAAATGGAACGCATAAATATTCCATTGCTCCGGTGGATAGTCCGTCTCAATCAGTTTCTGGCAAAGCTTGTAGGCTGAGGAAATCAAAGTTCCGCCACTTTCTCTAGTGGAATAGAAGGTTTTTTCGTCCACTTCCCGAGCCAAAGTATCGTGAATGATGTAACGAGTTTCTAGGCCCTTATACTGAGTGCGAAGCCAAGTATCGATCCAAAAACTTTCGGTGCGAACAATCTCTTTTTGCTCATCGCCCATGGATCCAGAGACGTCCATCATATAGATGATCACGGCATTGGCATCAAACTCTTGGGTAGTTTTCCATGAACGAAAGCGAAGGTCTTTTCGAATGGGAACGATAATGGGATCTTCGGCATTATAGGTTCCAGAAGCAATCTGACGTTTCAGGGCCTCTTGAAAGGAACGCTTGAAGTTTCTCAAAGAATTAGGCCCTTGGTGGGCAATTCCGGTGTAACGATCTTTTTGTTTTTCTAAAATTTCTTTCCCCTTGGGTTCAATACGGGGAAGCTCCAATTCTTCCTGCAAAATTTCTGCGAGTTCTTGCAGGGTAAGATCTACCTCTAAACTGTGTTCTCCAGGTTGGTCGCCGGCCTCACCGGCTCCTTCTTTTCCCTGCTGAGGTTGACCATTGGCATCTACCTCATCTCCAGGTTTTCCTTCTCCCTGCCCCACTCCCCCTTCGTTCGTTCCAAACTTAAAACGGGGAATTTCGATCTGCGGCATGGGAATGGAAACGGTGTCTTTGCCCTTTCGAACAATCATGTCTCCATTGGAAATGTACTTCTTTAGATCCTGTTTGATCTTGCCTTTGATGATGTTCTTAAAACGTGCGTGATCTCGTTGAATATTAAAGAGAGACAATGGCACTCCGAATGGTTCCGCGCACTGCCTGAAAGAGGGAGCCTTCTTCCAACTCCTCGGACCGAACGCTTAAGATTTCGCCCATTTCCTCATCGTGAAACAAAAACTCGCAGCCCGACGGGATTCTTTCGGCCTTTGATGAAATAAACCACTCATCACAGGCCACTTGTCCATTCACTTCTCTTAGGTTGGCAACTAATCCTCTATTACTTCTCAGTAGAGCAGAATGACCGCCGGCCACTTGAACAAAATGCACTTCACCTCTGGGACTGGTGAATACCTTTTCAATCACCGCCGGAGTGGACTCTCCAGAGGGCAAATACCTACCCTCTTTTGCTTCCACCGTTTTCACTGATAAGGTGGCCATCATGGCCAAATAGAATCCAAGCATTCTTTGCCCCCTCTTCTCCTGATTAGGCCCGATCTTTTGCATCACCCCGTGCAAAGATAGAGGCCACATAGTTCAAAATATCTGTGGCAGAGATTTCATCGTAACCGAAATCTCGAATCAGTCGGGTCTTCACCACGTCGATCTTTTCTTGCATGCCCTTGTCTACCACATTGGACACCAAGCTCGAAAGCTTGATGGAATCCTTTTGATCTTCAAAGAGTTTTAACTCCAACGCCCTATGCAATCGTTCGTTGGTTTTGTAATCGAAGTTTTTGCCTTCAACGGCAAGAGCACCGATGTAGTTCATGATCTCTCGACGGAAATCATCTTTCCTCGACTCTGGAATATCGATTTTTTCCTCGATCGATCGCATTAAACGCTCATCGGGTTGTTCCAACTGACCAGTATATCGGTTACGAACTTTTTCCTTCTGCGTGAAGGCTTTGATGTTGTCGATATAGTTGGCACAAAGATTCGCAATGGCACTTTCATCGGCAGAAATGGCCCTTTGTACTTCATTTTTGATGATGTCTTCGTATTCTTGCTTTACCGCCGCCAAGAGCTCTTTGTATTCCCGGCGTTTTTCTTCACTGGAAATCAAAGTGTGGTGACGAAGACCAGATTCCAATTCATTAAACAACATGAACGGATTCACACAGCCCACGTGGCCATACTTCACTAAGGTATTGGAGATTTTATCTTGGATGTATCTTGGAGAAACTCCATCCAATCCCTCTCTCACGGCTTCTTTACGAAGCTCTTTTACGTTGTCTTCGGTATAACCAGAAAGGGTTTTCCCGTTATACAACTTCAACTTTTGCATCAAAGAAAGATCACTCTTCTTTGGAGCCTCTAGCCTAGTAAGAATGGCCCACATAGCCGCCATTTCCACTGTGTGTGGCGCAATGAAAGTGCCTTGTACTTTTCCTTTGCCGAAGTCCTTCTCGTAAATATGAATCTCTTCATGCAGTTTCGTGATGTAAGGAATGTCGATTTTTACCGTACGATCGCGCAAAGCTTCCATGAACTCGTTGTTTTGCAACTTGCGAAACTCTGGTTCGTTGGTGTGACCAATGATCACTTCATCAATGGAAGTTTGGGCAAATTTCTTTGGCTTCACCACGTGTTCTTGGCTAGCGCCAAGAAGATCGTAAAGGAAGGCCACATCGAGTTTTAGAACTTCCACAAACTCAATCATTCCGCGGTTAGCCACTTGAAACTCACCGTCGAAGTTGAATGCCCTTGGATCAGAATCGGAACCGAACTCCGCAATCTTTCGATAATTGATATCGCCGGTGAGCTCGGTGGAGTCTTGGTTTTTTTCGTCTTTCGGTTGAAAGGTTCCAATACCCACTCGGTCTTTTTCGGAAAGCACAAAGCGGAACACGCGAACGTGCTCCATTACTTTTGTCCAATCCCCTTTGTAGCGAGTCATGAGTTCGCGGAAAATCATGCGCATAGGAGGAGAAAGCTCGCCCTTGATTTTTAATTTGTAACTTCCTTTGCCCTCTTTGTTGATTTGTTCCTCGAAGGCCTTTCTAGAACCTTCCGGAATCAAGAGCAAAGGCTCCTCGTTCATGGGGCTTCGCATTTCACCGGAACTTCCCACCAAACCGTATTTTGGATCGTCGACAAACTTAAAGGTATAGAGTGCTCCTTCTGGAGTATAGGAATAGCGTTCAATTCCTTTCTTCAGCAAACGAGCAATGGTGGACTTTGCGCTTCCTACAGGACCATGCAACAAAAGCACGCGCTTTTCTGTTCCGTACCCAAGAGCGGCGGATCGTAAAAAATTCACCAACTTCATCAAATGAACATCTAAACCAAAGACTGCATCTTTTCCGTTGTCGATGGGATCTTCAAAAAATTTGTAGTGAGTAACTTCTTTTTTGTATTCATTGAACTGGCTGGTGCCGAATCCAAGAATCATGTCGTACATGCGCTGAAAAGCGTTTCTAGAAACATTGGGATTCTCTTTCACCATTTCCAAATAGTCTTGGAAACTTCCTTCCCAGTGTAGTTCTTGAAAATCTTTTGGGCTGTGGTGGCTTGCAACGAATTGGAAAAGATTTTTGCTCATGATGGGTCCCCTCTCCTTGGGTACCGGGGATTGCCCCCGTATAGGAAAATTATCTGCCCGTAACTGTCTGAAGTCAAAGGGAAAGGCGAATACTTAACGCTTTGCATAAGATATGAATATCATTCGGTTTGCCTGCAGGAATACCACGGTCCAAATTCATGGGTGAGCCCCATTTCAAAATAGAGCCCCCTTGGTACAGCCGCAGAGGCACTTTACCTGTTGGCGACTTTTTGTCGGATACTACAGGAAAAGCGGAACGCCTTTTCCTCTGCGCGTGAAGGAAATTCTTCTGTAACTTCAAGAAATTTCCGAAATGATAGAGATGCTTTTTCTTCTGCTTTCCACCCTCACTTTGGCCGCCAACTGTTCGTTGGAATTTGCCAAATTGACCGTGCGGACTCAGACCGTAGCCCTGCAAGATCGAGTGGTCTCTTTCCAATACCATGGAGTGGAAAACTCGAAAGGCACGGTATTGTTGCTGAATGGTCTCATGATCCGAATGAAAGATTGGGAATCGTATCGAAGGAGTTTGCAGGAAAAAGGCTATTCCGTTTTGCAAATGAGTTATTCGGGCCAACCTGAATCGTTGGTTCATTCTACGTTTCCAGCACCTAACGCCCCTATTACGGGAGAAATGCTGGCAGAAGAAATCGATGCAGTGGTGAAGGCGTCTAAGGCCAGCCCACCCCTACACATTCACGCCTATTCTTTTGGTTCGTTTCCTGGATTGGAATATGCAAAACGATTCCCGAAAAAAGTGAAATCGCTTTCTCTCATCAATCCGCTAGCGAAATCGTTGGATCACTATATTCCACAGGCTGCCATGGCTAATGCCACGATGAACCAAATGAAAACTTGGAATGCCATGATGGATCCATTTGGGCTATTCGGTGGAGCACGTCAGATTTCAAATCTACAGGAAACGGCATATCGAAATTCAGTAAGAGATTCTCTAAAAAAATACAAAGCTGGGGATCATTATCCAGATACTTTAGAGCGAGAAATTTTTGAATCGGGCACCGTGGAACTTACCATGGGGGCAAAGGAGTTTTCCTTGGCAGATTACTCCGATGCTAGCCTACCCAAAGTGAACTTAGTTCTTTCAAAAGAAGAGTTTTATCCAGAGATGAGGGCGGATCAGTTAGAATTTTTCCAGTCCCTCCAGGGGAAGACCAAAGGAAAGCTCCACACCTTTGATCGCTATGGCCACAATGATGTGCTTGGTGAGGGTGAAGAAGATTTTCTTGAGGTGCTCACCCCTCTATTGCAGGACAACTCCAAGTCCACACGCTAAACAGTAAACAAAAACCGAGCTTTTCCTTCTTTCTCTGCTTTGTTAGCCTATAACTACTCATGAAGATTGTTTCCGCGGGCGCCACAAATATCGGCAGAAAAAGAAAGGTCAATCAAGATTCCTTCTTGATGGAACCAGGAAGCCGACTCTTCGTTGTGGCCGATGGAATGGGCGGACACGCTGGGGGCGAAACGGCCTCTAAACTCACAGTAGAAACCGTTGTGCAAAGTGTATTGAGCGACAAAGGCTCCATGAATATGGAACCCTCAGATTTACTTATGGGAGCGATTCACAGAGCCAACACTGCCGTCTACAGCACGGCGGAAAAAAACAAATCTCTCTCAGGAATGGGCACCACTGTGGTGTCGATGTATTTTACCGCTGGAAAATTAGTTGTGGGCCACGTAGGAGACAGTCGCGTCTACATGGTGAAAAAGAATCAAATTTGGCAACTCACCAAAGACCACAGCTTAGTGAATGAAAAATTAAAAGCCGGAATCATCACTAGAGAACAGATGAAAAAAGACAAATCCCGAAACGTCATTACGCGTTCCGTGGGCTTCGAATCTTCTGTTCTAGTAGACGTCTATCAAAAAGAAGTAAACTCTGGAGAACTGTATTTTGCCTGCTCCGACGGACTTTCTGGCTTGGTAGATGATATGGAAATTTTGCAAATCGTGGATCAGATGGGCTGGGACAATGAAGACCTTCACCCTCTGGTAAATGCCCTCATTGAAAGGGCCAACGCCAATGGCGGCGACGACAACATTACTTGCGTAATGGCTAGAGTCGATAAACCTTGATTTCTAGACACGAAATAGATGCCTAGAACCTAGACATCTGTTGGAATCTTAACATCTTTACCCCACCACCGTTCAACGATATAAATTGTCCCCTATGGCATTTCTCCGATTTTCTCTCTTGAGCCTTATTTCGCTTTTGCCGCTATCCTTGGGCTCGAGCGCGTTTGCCAACATCCCCTTCCCTGGTCTTCCCAAGCCAAATCCTTTGAAAGATTCGTTTTCCAACACCATTTCTACCTTAGACCCTGGGCAAGAGAAGCAGGTGCTTTCAGGCAAAAACTTTTTCCGCATCGCTTGGCCGGCCGCTCCTTCCATGCATTCTGAGATCGATGGCCTAGGCCCCACCTTTAATGCACTATCTTGTGTCTCTTGCCACGATGGAATCGGCCGCGGCGCTGGATATCGCAACTTTTCCGAACATAGGGTTTTCCCCACAGAAGTTTCCATTTTGTTTCGCCTTTTCGGCTCCGAAAATTATGGAGATCAGTTGAATCCCCTTTCCATTTCAGGCATTCCAGCGGAAGGGGAAATGGAAGTGAAGTTGGAATTTCTTCGAGGCCACTATCCTGATGGAACGCCCTACGAAATTCGAAAGCCTACTTTCTCGGCAAAAAATTTACGCTTTGGTGAGTTTGAAAAGTCTACAGCCATCTCTCCACGAATCGCTCCACAAATGGTTGGAATGGCTTTGATCGATTCTATTGAAGAAAAAGACATTCTCGCCAAGGAAGACGCACAAGATAAAAATAAAGATGGAATCTCTGGAAGAGCAAGATGGGTCCTAGAAAATGGAATCCAAAAACTAGGTCGTTTCGGTTGGAAGTTAGAACAATACAGCCTGAAAAAACAAAATGCCGCCGCATTTTTGGGTGATCTTGGATTAACTACTTCCCTTTTTTCAAAAGAGAATTGCCCCCCTATTCAAACTGATTGTGCAAAAGCTCCCACCGGAGGGAATCCGGAGCTTTCCGATTCTATCGTGGAAGATGTCACCCATTTTTTGGCCGCTTTGAAGGTTCCTGCTCAGAGGCCATTCCCCGTCCAGGGAGAAAAACTCTTCCATCAAGTCCGCTGCCAACAGTGTCACACACCCACCTACTCAAAGGTGGAGAACCGATTCTTTCCCTCGGAAGGCCCACAAACCATAGCTCCTTATTCCGACTTTCTTTTGCACGATATGGGTGAGGCCTTGGCCGATGTGGCCGCAGACCCTTCTCAGCCATCCCATGAATTTGCCCGTGAATGGAGAACTCCTCCACTTTGGGGCATAGGTTTGCTACCTGCGGTGAATGGACACCAGAATCTTTTACATGATGGTAGAGCGAGAAATATTGAAGAGGCGATTCTTTGGCACGGCGGAGAAGCAGAGTCTTCGAAAAATGCGTTTATGAAACTCACCAAAGAAGAACGACAGCTGCTCGTCAAATTTGTGGAAGCTCTCTAGCGAATGGAAGTCGCTTCCATCGCTTCAAAGTTCAAAACCTCTATTTCTTTAAGTAAACAGCAAGGCCATCGGGGTAAGTCATGATCATCCAGTCCCCAGGAACTCGAAAAACTTCTCTTCCCTTGCCCACAGTGGTGAGCACGCTGAGGCCTCCCATTTTTTTCTCTGTCTCAGCAGCGCTTTCCCCAGCTGCGGTGGCTTGAAAGGTGCCTTGTCCTGGTACTTGAATGGTAGATTCAGCCATCAACTCCGGTACTTTAAATTTTTTATCCGTGCTAATGCCAACGCTCCAGCGATCCTTTAAAAAAGAAATCACGGCTGCACCTTTTACTCCTTTTTTCCAAAATTCTCTTGAGCTACCTTTCGTCATGGTGGGCAGATGCACTAGCTCTCCATCTTTTCTCACGAAGTAGTGATGGTAGCGAAAAACTTTTGGACTTTGTTCTTCGCGAACTTCTTCATCCAAAATATCCCAACGCTCCAGTGCGAAGCCTTTGTATTTCCCTTCTTCTACAAATCCAACTTCGTAGATTTTGATTTTCATGGAATCGTAAGAATCTCGATCTTCCCTGGGCACCCCTCGAAAAAAGCTTCCATCGGGGGTGAAGTGCCAAGCCACAGCTTCCCTTTCTTCGAATCGATCCTTCGAATATTTCACCATGCCAAGGCGAAGATCTTTACTTTCTAAAACTACCGAGGGCGGTGGCGGACTATTCTGGGAAGAGTCAATCAAAGATGAAACAGGAGTTTTTGCCGACACACAGCCAGAAAGGAAAACAGCCACGATGAGGATTTTTTTCATATGTTAGCAGTTTCCTATGATCTCCCATTTTGTTCAAGATTTAGACAGTTAAGGAAAAATTATAGGGTGCCATTTTGCTATTAAGCGTAAAGAACAGAAAACACCCCTCGAATCCATAGGTTGCACTACGGTACTTTGGCACTATTCCTGCGACACCTTCCCATGAAGCTCAAGAAGAGCTTTGCCAAGGAGGCATTGCATGCAAGCAAGAATTTCACCCCTATTCTGGGATCAACAATGGAGTCGCTGGGGAACCATAGGAATCCTTTTTTTCCTCCCTTTTCAACCCCTCTCCCCTTCACATTTAGACGAACAACTTTGGCAGTCTAGAGAGTTTCAGCTCACCTATTCAAAACTTCAAAAGAGACTTCCTGCGGAGTATCGCTGGCAAGCAAAGTCCATTGCCAAGAGTATTGTGGAAAATGCTGATCGCCACGATCTACCCGTGAGCCTCATTTTAGCATTGATGGAGACGGAATCTTCTTTTCAACCCCAAGCGCTTTCTAAAGCAGGCGCTAGAGGTCTTTTACAGCTTTTGCCTCAAACGGCAAAAGAGGTGGCTAGAGATTATGGCATTCCCTATTCTGGCCAAGAGGAACTATGGAATCCTCTGAAAAATATCCAACTCGGAACGGCGTATCTAGCTTACCTGAAAAAACGTTTTTCCCAGCAACAGCACTTTCTAGCGGCCTATAATTTTGGACCTACGGCCATTCAACGTCGGTTGAAAAATGGAGACCGCTGGCTAGAAAACACAAAGTTTTACGTAAACAAAATTCAAGGTTTAGAAAAAGGAAATCAAATTCGCATGTCCCTCTATGGCCCTATTTAAAAGCCGCAATTCCAATGCGAATCGACATTCAGGCGGTAACGAAATTTAAATTAGAATGGCTTCTAACCTTTTGGCTTGCTTTGGAAAACGTTTGGCAAAACTTTCTTTGAGCAACTTCTTTCCATGAGAACTTACTAGACTTCCGTGATTCATCACTACTTGATCAAAGTCCCAGCGGAGAACCTCCACCACAGAATCCACCACAGCAGCCTCGTCTTTGGTAAATAAGTAACGAAAAATTTTACTCGGACCAAAATCATCTAGACCGTTGGCTCGGAAAAACGCCTTTTCCAAACGATTTTTCCCTTCCAATCCATGAAACAAAAGATCCGTGACCACTAAGGTTCGACTTAAAGAATGATAAAATACAATTTCTCCAAGCCCTCGGGTTCCTTGAATTTCCAAGGCCTGGATCTCTGCAAAACGAGGAAACGACATCGGTAAAATTAATTTTGGAGCCTGCACTTTTTTTAAAGCGGGAAGAGCCGCCAGAGAACAGTGAAGCTCCGCCTTAGGAAAAGCCTCTAAAAACCCCTCCACTTCGCTGCAATGAAAACGGTTTGGGGCCACGATCCATGTGACTTTCCCTAGGCTTTGGATTTTTTTGTAATCTTCTTCGAACAGAGTGAATGGGTTGTGAATCAAAAGGCGGTTTTCGGAGTCACCAAGAACCGTCATACGACGCCGAAAGGTTGTCTTGCGCCATTCACCATCCATGCACCAAATGTTTTGGCCAACGGAATATAGATCTGAATATTTTTCTACAGGGAGGTTCTGCATTCCGTGGACCCACAACTAGACGATTGCATATGGGCTCCACAGGTTTTTTTGGCCGACTGCATGGCCTCTTCTTGCGAGAACCCCACACCTGTAAACACTTTTGAATTGGCCTCGATTTCACAAACCCAAGAAGAAGCGGCGTCTAAAGAAATTTTCTCCGCAGCTGTATCTTCTTTATTCCCTTTTACGGATTCATAGCCTTTTCTATAGGCTCTGTGATAGGCCTCTCGCTCTTTCGCGGGACAAGACTTAAACGCAGCCAAAGAAGGCAACTGACCCGCCTCGGCCTCTCGCTTTCCCTTCTGTAAACTTTTTGTTTCATCACAGATAGAAGGCGTAACAGAAATAGATGTGGGCTGAGCCGCACAACTAGAGATGACGGCCACCGCAATAACGCAAAGCGTTTTTTGAAGTACTCTCATGTCGCCGATAGTAGCTAGATCTGGAAGGGAAATCACTCTTTTTCTTCGAGTTCGGGAATGTGCACCATTTTCCGTCCTTCAAAATATTCGAGCTCTTCATATCGTTCTACTTTTCGTAAACGCTTAATTAAGTCCACCAGTCGGCGCATATTTCTTTTCAGTAATTGGGTGTCTTCTTCTGTTAAGGAAGAGAGCGCGCCTTTTCCAATGGCAGCTTCGCAAATTCCAATCACATTATTAAACTCATGATTTAAACTCACGACGGTGGCTCGAAAGGCCTGCAATTGCCTTTCTTGTTCGCGCCTGGAAACAATTCTTCCCAGTTGTTCCCCTAAAAGATATTTCCATACCAGAAGTAAAATTACGGGGCCTGTCACAAACAGAGACTGAATATGATGGTAGTAAAACCCTAAGCCGATGGTGGCCAAGGAAGTGCTAGCCAAATTTAGTCGATTGGCGTTTTTCGAAAGCACCAAGGCACAATCCACCGATGCAATTAACATCAAAATACTGCTGATCAAGTGTTCATATTTATATTGATCAGGAAACAGAAAATAATGAACCACGATCGTCAACTGCATGCAGAACACAAAGGCCCAATGGGAAAGCTCTTCCGAAACTTCTTTTTTTTCTAAAACGAGACCCACACTGCTGGAAAAAATAGGCAAAAGAAAAAAAGCCACAAATTCCACCACTCTTCCACCGGTGGAAAATAGAAGGGCCACGCCCATCAAAAAATAGAGCAACGATCCAAGCAATAGCAATCTAGAAATCGGGTTTTTCATAAACGAGTGTTCTGATCATACTCGTTTTTTTTCTTTTGGAAAGACGAAGAAATTAGTGAATTTTCACTTAAGACTCACCCGCACTCACCATCAGATCTAGCCATATTGCCTCATAGTTCTTTTTTCGATCGAAGCGCTCTTCCACAAACCTTCTAGCTCTCAAGCCCATGGCTTTTCGTTCTTTGGCATTTTCTAAAAGAAACTGAAGCTTTCGGGCAAACGTATCCACATCGTCCACGGCTACTAAAAAGCCTGTTTCCAAATTTTTTACGGCATCAGGAATTCCGCCGTTTTGAAACGCAACCACTGGTAAAGAGGACGCCTGGGCCTCCAAAAACACGAACCCAAACCCCTCATCGTATCCAGGAAAGGCGAAAAGATCACTACTAGCTAAGATTCGTGCCACTTCTTCCTTTGGCTTTCTTCCCACTAAAGAAACATGGTTCCAGCCTAATTGTTTTATGGTGTTCTGAATTTCTGGAAAACAATCTCCGTCACCCACTAAAACCCAATGAAAAGGAGTAGAAACTTTCTGAAAAGCTCGTATCAAGAATCGGATGCCTTCGGACTTTCGGTCGGGACGAAGCATGGCCACGGTGGCCACGATGGGAATTTCCCCTATTCCCTCTTGCCTACGCCAACTGCTAGCCTTGGTGTCGCCTCCAGAAAAGAGCTCTAATGACAGAGAGGGTGGTATATAACTCACTTTCTTTTTTGGAAAATGTTGCAATAGAAACTCTAGGTCATCTGTTTTGTCACTATAGATTTTGGTGGCGCGCCTTAAAGCAAACCGAGTGAACCAATAGCCCACCCAATGCGGAAAACGTCTGGCTGCCTTTCGAGAATACATACCCTCAAAAACAAAATACGGTTTTTGAAACCACCATGAGAGAAGGCTCGAAATAGGATCTGGTGCCTTGTAATACAAATGGTAGGTAAAAAAACAATCCGGCTGCTGTCTTTTTGCTTCTCTATAAGCCTGAGCCAAAGCCAAGAACCAGGCAAATATTCCTCCAAGGGATCGATAGAAATCTTTGGTTCGAAACTCCGAGAGCACAAAAACATCTGCTCCTTTGGACTGAAAAAATTCATGTAAACCCCTGGCGATTTCTCGGTCTCCGGAAGGCACAGGGTGGTTGATAGGCTTTAAGGGACAATAAAAGGCGATCTTCATTTTCCCTCTTGAAAATAAGGCCTTAACAAAGACTCACAACGATCAATGCATCGGTGAGAATCAAATTTTTCCGAAACGTTTTCCCGGGCGCGCTTGCCAAGCTTACGACCAAGACCTGGATTTCCATAGATTCGCTCGATGGCGGAGGCAATTTCATGAGGTGCACTTGGCGCAACAAGAAGTCCAGTGACTTCATTCTCTAAGAGTTCAGGTATTCCCGATACATTAGTGGCCACTACGGGTAGCTCCATGGCCATGGCTTCTGCCATGGAGTTGGGAATTCCATCTCTGTCTCCCGAGGCAGTTTCTTTACTTCCTAAAACAAATACACCGGCCGTTTCGTACGCAGCAATAACTTCAGGCTGAGAGACCGTACCATGAATTTTCACTTGTGCCTCTAGTCTAAGTTCACGAATGGTGTTCTCAATGACGGCTCTATCTTCCCCGTCTCCATAAATTTCATATTGTAAAACAAGACCTCGATCACGAAGAAGCCTCAAAGCTCGCAAAACATCTGGATACCCCTTTTTTTCTACGAGTCTCGCCACGGTTATCAGAACGCGATTGGGTTGCTCAGGAAATTCGCTCTTCCTACGAAAAGCCTCTAGGTTCACGCCATGATAAACCTCAAAAATTTTAGATTCCTGAGATTTTCCAACAATATCGCAAATAGACTGCCAATTGAAATGAGTGCAAGTCATTAAAAACTGAGAGGACGAAACTCTTTCCAAAATCTCTCGAGGCTCAGAGGTATAAATATCTTTTGCATGAGCGGATATAGAATAAGTGGCACCGGTAATTTTTGATAAATAAAAGGTCATTTCTGTTGGAGAGTGCAAAAAATGCGAATGAAGGTGGGGTATCGATCGACCTTTCCCGATATCTCTTTTCCAAATGAGCCAACAGGCACGAAACAACTGAGAAAGAGCCTTACGAAACTTCTTCCAACTTTTTTGTTGAAACACATGAAGCAAGGCCTCAGAAAGACCGGTGAAAGAAAAAACAAAGGAATAAAAAAAACCTAACCAAGCCACGATTGAAAAATAGGCATTTACCTCTGGCGGGTAAAACACTTCGGCGCGGATTTTTTTGTGCACAGGATGCCGGAGCGTTTCTCTAGCCCCGCGAAGCGCATAGATCTCAATAGGAATTCCTCTCTCTTCTAGGAGAGAAATTTCTTGAGCAATAAAGGTTTCACTTATGCGGGGATAACCTTTGAGAATGAAGCCGATTTTTCTCGACATCCCAAGTTCTCCTCAATCAGCTTACAAACTGTTTCTAAACCAGTGGCCCCAAACTCAGGAAGCTTTGTTTTATCTTTTTTTACCGTATCGTGAATTTTCACGGCTAAAAATTGAGGCGTCAACTCATCGGGATGAATATAATCACAAAGCCCTCTTGCATGAAAAACTTTTGCTCGAATGAGTTGCTCTTCTCGTGGCTTTACCCGGGGCAAAATTAGAGGATACTTCTTCATCTGAAGTAGCTCGCAAACGGAATTGTATCCACCCATTGTAATTACAAGATTACTTTTCTGAAAAAGTCCCACAGCATTGGAAGTAAACTCAATTACTTTTAAATTTTTTCTCTCAGACTGAAGCTTTTTCGCCCGCTCTACGGTAGCAAGATTTGCGAAGGGCCCCGTCAGTAATACAAAATTATAAGAATCACAAAGACCTTGCTCCAGCGTTTCCAAAAGTACGTCAATATACGACCAACCGTCGCCTCCGCCGCCGAGAGTAAACGTGACCAACGGCAAATCTCTTTCGAAGTCTAAGGAAAACTCTTCTTGCTCTAGATTGTCTTTTTGCTGGATGTAACCAGTGTAAGAGATTTTTTTTGCTACAGAAGGTGGAAGATCATATTCCTCCGTAAAGTTTAATACTTTTTCCTCGCCGTATACCCACACAGAATCAAAAAAGCTTTCTAAGCCTTTTACAACCCCTTTTCGCTTCCATTCCTCAATGGTCTTCTCTCTCTCATCCATGATGTCGCGAAAGCCACAAACCACATGGGTGCCCACGTTTTCTTCCTTCAAATAGCGGAGAGAGGGCAATAGCTCCCCTTTCACACCAAGAGGTTCTTTATCCACGATCAACATATCGGGGCGAAAGTTCTTCACTGCTGCAAGTAACAGATTTGCTCGCAACGAAATAAATTCATCCACAGGGATATTGAGCGATCGAGGCAAATATTCTCCACTCACTTGTTTGGAAAAACCGGGAAGATTCAAATACTCAATCCCAGGGCGAGAGGAAAAAGAATTTGCCATAGGAGAAGAGCAAGCAATCAAAATTGATTTCGACGAGTCTGCAATGGCGTTAGCAATCTTTTGCGTTCTACGAATGTGGCCCAATCCAAAGGTGTCATGAGAATAGAACATGACTCTTTTTGAAGTTTCTAATTTAGACATGCCCTACCTCAGCCTCAGCACGTCTCTCAAACCCGGGGATTAAATCGGAATAGAAACAAGAGTAGATATTTCTCTTGGTTAAATCTTTCAGCAAAGATTCTAGAACTTCAAAATCTTCTTCGGTCATCACAGAGTGATGAAGCATGATGCCGGTAAACTCTTCTCCAGCTTCATACTTTGCAGCCAACGTTCGAAAAAGATCTTTGGAGCTGGGCTTTAGTTTCTTGCTGGTGTGTAGATCGATGGTAACGTTAAATTCCGGAACCGGCGCCGCCGCTCGAGGCTCTTTTGATTCGTCTCTAGACAGCATCAAATACCCCGACTGCTTGAGAAGAGGCAAATGAGCATCGGCCATTCTGTTCCACGGAGGAACGAAACAAGGAAAATAGTTTTCAAAGGTTTCCTTTAATTTTTCTCTCCCTATACGAAGCTCGGTTAAAACTTCCTCTGAGTCGCGATCGGACCCGTATTCCGATTTCTTTCCAATCTTTTGGTAGTTTTCGTGACGGTATCCGTGGGTAACCACCTGTAGATAAGGAGCCGCTTGATACGAATACGGAATGCTCTCACGCACGATATCTTCGCTCATCAGGGAAGGAATGGCGGCTGCATTTATTTTTTGGTCATAGCGAGCAAACAACGTCAAAAGACGAGAAAAAGCTTTCGGTTGCCAACCAAGATCATCATCACGAAACAAAAGCCACATGGGGGTCTCCATAGGGGTCCAACGAGGGAGTGTAGCTAACGCCGCGTGTTATATCGAAATCACTGGAGGAAAGCAATGAAATAGCCGGAGAGAACCGCGGCCAAACGAAAAAAAAATAGATTTTGGGGTTTCCCATGGGAAGAAAAGCTCTCTCCCGAAAAACCACAAATTCTCATAATTTTAATGACTTACGAAGCTCCTGGTGCTTCTTGACCGCTTCCCACCCAAATTTTTCTACGAAGTCCTCGAGCTTAGATTCGCCGCGAAGTATTTTTTTCGCGCCCTCGGACGTAAATTTTGCCCCGTAAAACTCTTGAAAATGTTTGGCATAGGCCGCCAGGGTATCCGGATTGGTGAGATCCCCACTCCAGTGTTTTTTCCTGCCCCGATTGGTATTGATTTCCACAACGGAAAAGCCAGGGTCCCCTTCCATCAGATCTACACTCCAAGCCTGTCCTGCTGTAAACCAAGAAGGCAGAGTGTTTAAAAACTGCTGTAAGGCTTCCTCTGCTTCTTCAAATTTTTTGAGGTCCCAATCTTGGTCCCAGCGAGTAAAGGTTGCCCCCTTCACCACACTTCCTTGATAGGTATGCAGTCGATATTCCTGGTCTCGGGATCCGATCTTCTCTTGAACAAAATATTTTTCTCCACTGGAGAGTAGACCAGTGAGTGGAGAGATCTCTTCTTCGAAAAAGTATTCAGGTCGTTTTTCAAAATCCTGTAAAAATTCTTCCGCAGAAAAATAGATTCCTTTCCCATCGGAGCCCATGCTGGCCACAGGTTTAATCACTGGATGGTGAAACTCTTTTTCTAGATTCTCTTTCAAGTTCGGCAATAGTTCTTTCAGACTTTTTGTCTTGGGCATTCCACATCCGTTAGCCGTAGGAGAAAAGCGAATGGATTCTACCCACTTTGTGAACAAAAGCTTGTCAGCACAATGAGCTGAAAACTCCGATGCGTCCACTGCTAAGGCAGCGTACAAAGTTTTCATAAAGTCTTTTCTCGTATTTTCCCCTCGAAAGACAAGCTCACCACAAAATGGAATTTGTAATTTTCGACTTTCTAAAAACTGAAGGTGATTAGGAAAGAGCATCTGCTCCCTCGAAGGATTCATTTAGTTTTACAATGGACAACTTTCCATTTTCATATCGAAATTTGTGGATTCTAGGAAACTTGAGTCTCTCCTGAGGTTTCCCCTCAGCCGTCCATCCCGTGGCAAGGGCATAAAAGGCGTGAATCGTCATTTTGTGAGTCACTACAGCGCAAACGATATCCTGCTCTGGAATCGACCGCAGCCAATCGAGACAGCGTTCCATTACCTGTCGCAAACTTTCCCCACCTGTGGGGGCAAAATCTAATCCCGCCCAGTCCAGGGCTTCGTCCCCAATTTGTTCTAGGGTTTTTCCTTCCCACTTCCCAACGGCCAATTCACGAAGCTGGGGATAAATTTCCATCTCCGTATTTGGAAAAACCAACTGAGCGGTTTCCTGGGCGCGCTTGAGGGGGCTAACGAATACCTTTTGAGGGGTTTGGATTTTCCACTTCCCTGCTTCGGCTCTTCCTTCAGAACTCAATGGTATGTCAGCGCTTCCTTGAAAGCGTTTTTGCTTATTCCATTCGGTGGCAGCATGTCGAATCATCCACAATTCCATCATTACTTCCTCCGAAAATCCCAAGGGAAATTTGCTCCCGAAGAAATTTCACTCAATGCTTTTTCCAAGGGCTTTGGAGTCCAGTGAATCAAGACCGGAACCCTTTGCTCGTTGGCCGTGGCAGAAATCCAATTTGTCCACCATCCGGGATTTGTTCCAATTTCTAAGTTTCGATCTCCACCCAATAATTCCAAAAGCGCTTCCTGTTTATTCCCTATGGGCGCGGTGGCAATCCAACTGGAGCAATTGTGTTTTCCCCTTACAGGTCGATTGTCGTCAATCGCACCCCTTGAAAACTGTGTTCCATTCATATGAAATCCACCGATGGTTTTATTTCTTTTATGAAGGATATTTTCTAAATACTTTTGTAGATTTTCCCACTCTTTAGGGTCTAGTCGAACCAAGGTCTCCAATACGGGAGATTTCGGAATCTGAAATGATTTTCGACGAAATCGAGGAATCCAATTCACCAATAAGCGACCGAAATTAAAAACTCTTCGATCAATTCTTGTCATCAAGTGAGAAGCTCGTTCTTTTAGAGGAAAAGAAACCCAGTTTTTTTCGAAAGTTTCAAGATATCGACGGAGTAATTCTTGTTTTTCTTGTTCCGTAAGTCCATGAGTGGAAACCACCAATAGGTTTCTCCCCGTTTTCTTTTTTTCTCCGCGAACAGAGATGCGAAACTTCACGTCTTTTACGTAGGCCATGAATTTTGGATCGAAAAAGGAATTTAATTCGTCCATGAACGTTCCTCTCTTGCAAAAATTTCAAACAAGCCACTTTCCTCGACAAACTCACAGAGAAAAAGCTGGAGAAAAATCTTATTCTCAGAAGAAGAAAGGCTTTGTTTTTTAAGCTTCAAAATTTTTTCTAAATAGTTTTCCTGAGCGATTTCCACCTGACTCAGCTTTGGAATTTGTCCAAATACTTCTAAAAAACTGCTCCAATTTCGAAAAGGATACGCAAAGTTTCGAAACGTCTCATGAACAAATTTCGCTTTTGGAAACTCTTTTACTCGCTCAGGCATTTCTCTTTTCAGCTCCGTCTCGAGAAATTCTTTCACCTCTTGGGGTAAAGAGAGAAATGTCTTTTCAGAATCAAAGGGGGGAATTTCTCCGAAAGTAGAAAATTGTTTTAGGGAGTCACACCAATAGTGCAACACTCGCAACACACGACGCTGGAGCTTGTGTTTATCACGGTGTGCATCTCTGATTTCTAAGGCAATTCGTTCTGGCCCCCCAATGTCAGGACGATACGTAGTGGCACCCACGTATTTAAAACTCTGCTCCCGAACCCGTACCAATTTTCTACTTTCCTCGTCGAACCCTTGTCCTTGGGCATTGGCCAACAAGATTTTCTTTAAGTATTTGTGCCGAACTTGCACCATGGGACCCAAATATGGATGCAAAAACGTTTGTAGTGGAGCGCGACCTTTGGAACGAAATAGTTGAAGTCCCTCTATGGCACGCTCCAAGATCTCAAACTCTTGGAAAAAATGAAACCAGCCTAGAATTTCTGAAACAGAATGTCTGGAAAATACTTTCTCTTTGGGAAAACTCACCATGGCCTGAAAAGAGGCTGAACCCAACTCTTCGGATAGGGATTCAAATTCTAACCAAAGTTTGGGGAAATCTTGGCTAGGGCCTAAGGTCCACTCGAGATTTCCTGTATCATCTAAGTGAAGATCCAATCGATCTTGGTAACGAAAGAGGTTGGGCTTTTCCCCAAAAGTGACAGAGCGCGCTCGCCGACGGAAACTTTCTGACTTTTCTTCAAAGCTTAGCGAGACCCAAGAGGACTCAACGGCAAAGAGCGGCGTTCCCTTTTCGATCACAAAATCTGGTCGGTCTAGCTCCGCTTCCAGGCCAAACTGTACCCCAAGGCGCGCGGCCTCTTTGTTAACTGTTGAAAATTGTTTAGAAAAGTCTAATGGGGTCATAGGGGTCTTTCTAACACCTCGTGTTATATATCTCTTTCTCTTCAGAAAAGAAAATGTTATTACGTTCCGCGTTATCTAACCCCTATGCGATCATCGGAGACCCCTTGAAATTGCCCTGGAAACAGTTCCCCTATGTGTGGAGCCACCTTGGCCCCTTTCGCCTGAGCGCCTTGGGCGTGGGATTGGTGCTATTCAGCCAGATTTTTTTAGCCATTCTTCTCCCCCTCCCCATCAAATTTATTTTGAACAAACTGATGCCAGCGAAAAGCGACACCTCCCATGAGGTGGCAATCTATGGATGGAACTTTGGTTCCATGGACGGCGGACAAGCTCTATTGTTGCTCAGCTTTTTAGCGTTTGGCATTGGGGCCATTTTCATTTTATCCGGATTATTAGAACAAATTTGGACGGGAAAGCTGGCCTTCCGTCTTCACGAAAATATGCGACGCGATCTTATCTCTCGCGTATTCACGAGACAGCAATCGTATTTAGAATCCAAAAAGAAAGTAGATCTTCTCGGCCGTATTTCCAGTGACGTTTCCAATATGGAAATTCTAGTCACTCAAGGCTTAGCCATGGTGGTGAGAGATTTTCCCATGATTTTTATCTTGTTAGGGATGATGTTTTCCATTCATTTTCAGCTGAGCTTGGCGTTTACTCTTTGCCTTCCAATATACTATTGCATCAGTCATTTCTTCACCGTTTGGATGCGTAAAACGACTCGAACGTTTCGCCGAAAAACCGTCACTTTCGAAGAAGAAACCTATGAATCGATTCAATCCATGGCAGTGGCAAAAAGCTTAAGAGGTGAAGAAAAACTTTTCCAAAAGCTTTTGCAGAGGGTTTCTGAGCTTTCACAAACCGGTGTTCAAGTGCTTTGGAGCAATCAAGGCTTAGAAACAAGCGTAGGATTAGCCCAGTTCTTGGTGCGTGGCATGTTTATCTTTTTAGGCTGCTGGGCCATTTTTCGGCAAGAGATCGGACTTGGAGATCTTTTTCAACTACTTGCCTATATGGACACCCTTTCCAAACACATCAACAACATCAATAAATTTTTGTCTAAGTATCCAAAAACCGCCGCCAGTATGGAGCGCTTGGAAGAACTGAATGGAGAACTTTCCATAAACCCAGAAACCTCTGGCTCGCTTGAGCTTGATCCCTCCTACTTTGAAAAGAGCGGAACTTCTTTTTCTTTTCAGAACGTTTCCTTCGAGCATAAAGAAGGCAAACCCCTGTTTCAGGACTATACTTTTCATTTTCCAAAGAACTCTTTGATTGCCCTCGTTGGTCCCAGTGGAATTGGAAAATCTTCCTTTGCTCGGCTTCTCAATAGACTAAACGATCCAGTGCAAGGGAAGATTCTTGTGGCTGGTCGAAATAGCAAAGAGTTTACCCTCACCTCTTTACGAACCTATCTTCGAATCATTTCTCAAGAGACCCTACTTCTATCAGGAACCGTTCGAGAAAATCTTGAACTTGCAGAAATTCAACCCAGAAACGAACAAGAACTGATGGATGCATTGCTTGCTGTGAATGGCTGGGATTTCGTTCGATCGCTTCCCCAAGGCCTAGACACGAAAATTGGTGAAGGGGGTCACCAGCTCTCTGGAGGACAAGCTAAACGCATTCACCTGGCTCGAGCCTTTTTAGACAAGAGATCAAAAGTTATTCTGTTCGACGAACCCACCACTGGATTGGATACCATTTCTAGTCAATTGGTCATGCATTCCATTCAAGATCTTGCAAAAGAAAAAACCGTACTCTGGATTACGCATCGAATGCAGGAAGTATTTTACTCGCAGAATGTTTTATTCTTTCAACAGAATAAAAATCCTGTCTTCTCTACAGTCACGGAGCTCTTGGATAGCAACGAACTATTCCGAGCCCTCATGGAACAAAAAGAAGAATCACAACCAAAAACTAAAGAGAACTATGTGCCTTCTGTAGAGGAAGAAGACCCAATGGAAAAACGGGAGATTTTCCCATGATCTTTCTCATTTTTACTCTCTTTCTGTCCATGAAAAGCCAAGCACTCACTTGGGAACAAGCAAAAACCATTTCCCAAGAACAAGACCTGAATATAAAAAGTTCCGAATTTACCTTGCGCTCCAGTGAATACGGAAAAAGGGCCAGCTATGGAGCCTTTCTCCCGAGCCTCACCCTTTCCGCTAGAAAAAACAAATCCGTAGCCGAAGCGTATGGCATTGAAAGTCAAACAAAAGCGCATTCTTATTCCGCCACAGCCACACTGAATCTCTTTCAAGGGTTTTCTTCTTTAGCAAATGTTCAAAAGTCTGCAGCAGCAGAACGCCAAGCAGAATCCTCTGCCCGTTTGACAAGCATCAATGCTAGGTACCAACTGCGACTTGCCTATGCCGATCTTTACATTCAACAAGAAAGGGTAAAGATTTTTGAAAAAAGCTTGAAGCGTCAGATTCAAAATGAACGTTTAGTTTCTATTAAATACGAAAGTGGTACTGAGGCGAAATGGAACACACTCAAAACCAAAGCGGAACGAGATCGTGCAGAATACAATTTGAACGCTGCAAAAAAATCTCTCGAAAGCGCTAGGGAAAAACTGCTGAGCCTTCTTCGATTAGAACAGCTACCAGGATCAGAAAACCTTGAGCCTGTCCCAGATCTTAAAACATCTGAGGGATCTTACACAAAAGAACAACTTTCAGAACATCCTGAATATTTGGAAGCGAAGTACGGCGTAGAAAAACTGGCGAAAGACATAACCATCGCGAGAAGCGCATTTCTCCCTTCAGTAGATCTTAATTACTCAAAATCTAGAGAGTTTAACGATCTAGGAGCAAAAGCAAGAACAGATACCTGGGCCTGGTCGGTGGTGGCTCAATGGAATATTTTTCAAGGTTTTTCCGATTACCATCAATGGCAACAAGCAAGAATGTCGCACTTTTCTGCGCGGGAAAACTTTGAGAGAATCGAACGGGAGCTTGTGTATAAAATTTCCTCTTCTCGCAAAGATCTGGAAATGGCCATTGCCCGCCTACCAACCACTCGGGCTCTAAGAGAAGCCGCAGAAGCAAGGGTAAAAACAGTGAGCGCACAGTACCGATCGGGTTTAAAATCTTATCTAGACTGGGAACAGGCGGAAGCTCAGCTCAATGAATCAGAGCAATCAGAAATTTCTTCTCTTGCCTCGGCTCTAGAGGCCTTAGCCAATTATGAAAAATCCATAGGAAAGATGCTCCATGAATAAAAAACTATTGATCGGTTTTTTTACTTTTCTAGCTTTAGTGGCAATCAGCTATTTTGCCTTTTTTCGAAAGAAGGCACCTGAATTTCAGGAAATAAAAGCAGAAACCCAAGAATTTTTAGTAACCGTTTCCTCCAGCGGAACGGTGGTGCCAGAGAATCGTATTTCTATTATTTCTCCCATTGCAGGACGTATGGATAGAATTTTATACGAAGAAGGAACCAAGGTGCGTAAAGGACAAGTGATCGCTTGGATGAGCTCCAGTGATCGTGCGGCGCTTTTAGATTCTGCCCAAGTTCAAGGTGGAAAAGAGGCTGAGGAATGGGCTGATGTGTATAAGCCCACTCCAATTTTAGCTCCAGCCACTGGAGTGATCATTTCGAAAAGCATTGTACCTGGCCAAACTGTAAGTCAGAGTACCTCTCTCTTCGAATTATCTGATCGATTGGTGATCATTGCCGATATTGACGAAACAGACCTCGGAAAAATTCGCCTGAACCAACCAGCCACCGTAACCGTGGATTCCTTCCCCGGAATTAAAGTAGAAACCACGGTGGCAAGAATTGCCCATCAATCAAAGGTGAAAAATTCTATCAACACGTATGAAGTATTGTTGCGTCCAGAAAACATGCCCCCGGAATTTCGATCGGGCCTAACCGCTTCCGTTCAATTTTTGTTTTCGAAAAAAGAGAGTGCAGTGGTTCTTCCCACTTTCGTCGCAGAAGGAAGAGAAAACTTTTCCTCAGAAGTTCAAGTAAAAGTGGGTGAAAAAACGGAGACCCGTTCCGTTCGATTCGGACTATCGAATGGTCAAAAGGTAGAAGTGCTGAGTGGTCTCAATGCAGGGGAAACGATTTTAGTCAAAAACCAGGCGGTGATTGGTGAAGCGCCAGGATCGGTATTCGGTGTGGGTGCGGGTCGTAGGAGAAGATAGTGAGACCTATCATCGAAATCAAAAACTTGAAAAAAATCTACCGGCAAGAACATGCCGGAGATGACGTTCCCGAAGTGCGGGCCATCGACGATATCTCTCTCACAATCGAAAAGGGAGATTTTGTTGCGATTGTTGGGCAGTCAGGCTCGGGAAAATCGACCCTGATGCAAATTCTTGGACTATTAGATAAAAAAACAGAAGGCCAATACCTTCTCGACGGCGAAGATATTTCCACTCTGGATGATGAAGCTCTAGCAGCCCTGCGATCAAAAAAAATCGGCTTCATCTTCCAATTTTTTAATCTTCTCCCCCGTACCTCTGCCTTAGACAACGTCTCTTTACCTATGCTTTATGCTGGTTTAGAGGATCCAAATCCAAAAGCCATGGAACTTTTGAAAAACGTGGGGCTCGATTCTCGCATCCATCACAAACCTCACCAACTCTCTGGTGGGCAACAGCAGCGAGTGGCTATTGCTAGAGCATTGGCTAATGATCCGGCCATTATCTTTGCCGATGAACCCACGGGAAATATTTCCACCGAACAATCCAATGAAATTTTGAATAAGCTGGAAGAACTAAACGCCTCTGGCGTTACGATTATTCTTGTTACCCATGAAACTGACGTAGCCGAACGGGCAAACCGCATTTTGACTCTTCGAGATGGAAAAGTGTTTAAAGATGAAAGAATTCGTCCCATTCGAGCAATTTCGAAATCACCGGTAGAAACAGAAAAGCAAACGCTATCAGCCAAGAATCATCGAGTTGAGCGGATGAAAGAAAATTTTAAGATGGCGTTTGTGGCCTTATCGCTCAATAAGCTCCGCACCGCCCTAGCCACTTTAGGAATTGTGATTGGTATTGGATCGGTAGTGGCCATGGTGGCTGTGGGAAAAGGCGCTCAAGCAACCATTCAACAACAGTTGTCGTCCTTGGGAACAAACCTTCTCACTATTTGGCCGGTGAATCCCAGGTCTAATGCGAATATGGCCGGTGGCCGAGCCTTAAGAAAGTTTAGCTTGGAAGATTTAGAGGCCATTCGAAAACTCATTCAGCCTGGTAGCCCTGTGGAAAGTGCTGGCGCCCTGGTGAATGGAAGTGTTCAAGTTTCCTACGGATCAAAAAATGTGAATACCAGGATTGTGGGAGCCACTTCGAGTTATCAAACCATGCAAAATGCCACGCTAACGGTGGGACACTTCTTTTCCGACGTTGAAGATCACGGAAGACAAAGAGTGGTGCTTCTAGGACAAACTGTGGTGAAAAATCTATTTGGTGATTCTTTTAATCCGTTGGGTGCCATCATCAAAATCAACCGTGTGGAATTTCGAGTGATAGGAGTTTTGTCTCCTAAGGGAAGTAGCGGCTTTCAAGATGCCGACGACCAAGTGTTGGTGCCCATCCGAACCACCATGTATAGGGTCTTGGGCAAAGCCTTTGTAGATAATCTATCTGTGAGCGTTCGAGAAGATTCTATGATTGATCAAGCCACAAGAGATGTAGAACAGCTTTTACGCTCCCGAAGAGGACTGAAAGTGGAAGAAGAAAATGACTTTAATGTCATGAGTCTGAATGAAATTCGCGATGCTGTGAACAAAAGCACCGCTGCCATCTCTTCTCTCTTGGCCGCCATCGCCAGCATTTCCTTATTAGTGGGTGGCATTGGAATTATGAACGTCATGCTAGTCAGCGTAAAAGAGCGCACCAAGGAGATCGGATTGCGAAAGGCTTTAGGAGCTCGCAAGAAGGATGTTCTTTTTCAGTTTCTTGTGGAAGCCGTGGTGATCTGCTTGATCGGAGGCTGCATTGGCCTTGTAGTGGGATACGGACTCTCCTATGCCGCCACCTCAGCGTTTGGCTGGAAATCGGTGGTGCCTTTGAATGCAGCCATTTTAGCTTTTTTCTTTTCGGTCTTCGTTGGCATTCTTTTTGGAATGTGGCCTGCGAAACAAGCCTCCAATCTATCTCCCATCGAAGCATTACGTTACGAATAAACGAAAGGCCCCTCTAATGAATTGGAAAGACACTGTTCGTCGATTCTTCAAAGCTCAGAGCACAGTTCTCCATTGGTTGGGCGCAAACACCTCTCCCTATGGGTTTTATGTTCCTTATCGTTACGCTAAATCGATTCGCTCGAAAAATGACTTCGCCTATGCCTGGCTGAAAGAACGCATGGATCAAGAAAAAGGAAACTATCAGGCACTGCTAGAAGAGTGCCGTACTCACCTCCATCGCTTTCAGGATTTTCAGTCAGAAAACCCAAAAAACAAAAACCAACCCCGATTCAATAACCAATGGTTTACGGGCCTTGATGCTGCCATCGCCTACACAATGGTGCGAAAGTGGAAGCCGTCACAAATTTTAGAAATCGGCTCAGGACACTCCACTCGATTTATGACCCAGGCCATTCGCGACGGTGGATTAAACACCCATTTTCACTCCATCGACCCAGTTCCAAGACGAGAGATCGATGAGATTTGTTCTGAAATCACCCGAGCTACCGTTGATAGCGTGCCGTTAAGCACATTTTCAAAACTACAAAAGGGAGACGTTCTTTTCTTGGATGGAAGCCATGTGGCACTTCCCGGTACCGATGCAGACTATATCTTTGGAGAAGTATTTCCTCTTTTGGCGCCAGGAGTAATCGTGCATGTGCATGATATTTTTCTTCCTTGGGGGTATCCAAAAGAATGGAACATTCGCCAATACAATGAGCAAAATGTTTTATTGGCCGTTCTTGGGGGCAAGCGTTTTGAAATTCTTTTCCCAGCTCAATACGTTCGAAGATCAAAAATGTTAGACTCCCTGCCCCTGTGGGTGGAAAAGGGAGCCTATGAAAGTAGTTTTTGGATGCGAACTCTAGAGTAAGTCCATCAGCCCAAGATCAACACCAAGAGAAGTCTATTAAAAATAGAACCGAACGCCTAAGTTCCCGTCTAAAAAAACATCGGAACTTGGCACAATTCCCACGTTCACCGCCACCTGGGCAAAAATTTCTAGGTTTGGATCTTGAAACTCCATGGCCAATCCCACAGGAACTCTTGGACCAAAAATCACTTCTCCGTCACCTTTTCCAGACTTTGTGCGTAGGGCAAGTCCGGCTCCAAAAAACAAATCTAAGGTTTCTTCGCCAATTTGAATGGTGTCTGGTTTTGTCCATAGGTAGTTTGCATTTACTTGTAGCCTAGATTTTGTGATCGACCAACCCACGGCTCCTTCGATGGAATCTGATTCAGACACCCAGTGCCGAGCGGTAAAACCGTTGGGACTTCCTAAAACTATCCCCACCCCAGTTCCCTCTCCAGCAAAAGACAACACAGGAAAAAGCAAAGCACAGACGAATCCGATCAACTTCATGGTGCACCTCTAGCAAATGAATCAGGATGGAGAAAACACATCCTATTTTTTCTTGTTTTGGGTAAGATACCTGTATGTACTTAGTTTGCCAACAGCCCCACTATTTGCCTTGGCTTGGATACTTTGAACTGTTTCGCCGTGCAGATACTTTTGTTTTTCTCGATACGGTGCAATGGACAAAACAAGGTCGCCAGCACCGCACCAAGATCTTTGGCACCTCTCCTCAGTGGCTGACCATTCCGGTGCAATCCAAAGGACACCGTGAACTTTCCATTCGCGAAATGAAAGTGGACTTACAGCAAGATTGGGCGAAAAAGCATTGGAAAACCATTGAACAAAACTATCGAAAGGCTCCTTTCTTTTCGTCACAAGTGGAACCGACGCTTCGTCCATTTTTCGAAAAGGTGCAAAAAGAAGAATTTCTCATCGATATTTGCCAAGAATCGCTTTGGGCGCTTTGGGATGTGATGGGAATTCAGACGGAATTGCATTGGGCTTCAGATTTAGAAGTGAAATCAGGAAAAACCGAAGATTTTGTGGATTTATGCCGACGCTTTGGAGCGGATACCTATTATTCTTCTCTAGGTTCCACTAGATATTTGGATGTTTCCAAGTTTCGAGACCAGGGAATACGGGTTCAATGGCAACACTTTCGTGGATATTATGCTGTGGAACGCCCTGCAGATTTGTCGGTTCTTGATTGGTTAGCTCACCGTGAACTAGGTGACATTCGAAAGGCCTTGGAACCGAATCGTGGATTTGAAAACTACGATTCCACGCTGGGAATTTCTCTTTAAGTGAACCTCTTTCTTTGATGGGTGCTGAAGATCTAAAGTGCACTAAAAATTTTTATAGATACTAAAATTTGGCCCATGTTTCGGTTCGTTGTTTCCCAAGAGCCATGGGTGATGTTTCTGAATTAAGTGACGAACCCGCCCACCTCTGGCTACCATTTGAAACGATCGTTGGCCTTGCTGTAAACGAAGCTTTTCTAAAAGATCGAGAATTTGGAATTCAGAACCAAAGTCGTATAAAAAATACGCCTGGGCGGAGGGAATTTCGAAATCCACAGAATTCATGTCTATTTGAGTCAGGCGAAAGGCTCTTCCCCAATGCTCAGCCACCCGGTTCGCTTCTGCCACTCGAGAAGCGATCAACTCATAGCCTAAAAACACATAATCCTGGTCCAGAGATTCCATCACATGACCCATTCGACCATAACCAGCACCAAAATCCACCAGAGTTGCCCCTCTGGGAAGTTGAAGCTCATCTAAAATCTTTTGGCACTCCGAATAGGGCGTTAGGAAGGTTGCAGGACCCTTGGCCCTCCAGCTCACCTGCCCCTCTTGTTCCACAAAATTTTCGCCTCTTGCAAAATCGAACCCCAACCAGCGGTCTACCAAATCGCTATGTCGTTTTTCGTCCTCATAGGAGGGGGTTCCTTGAGGCAAAGGATGCGAATCTTTCCACGTTGGTTTCATGCTAATCCCTTATAATAACGCCGAGCAGAATGACAGGAGATTCCCCGGTTTGTACCCTCGCTGCATGGATAAAGCTTTTGAAGCTCTACTTTTAGCCGTGGAACGCTTGGGCAACCGTATACAACTGCGAATGCAACGAACTTCCTTTGGAGCAATCGTTCAGTCACCCAGGAGTATTGGGAACGAATTTTTGCCTAGCGATCAATTTCGTCATGGTCTCTTTCATTGGCAAGGAGATTGGAAATTGGCAATGCCCAAGGAACCATTTTTCTTGGTAAGTTTTTCAGAAGAGCCTGTGGACTTAAAACTCTTACTAGAGCTGCAGCTTTGGGAAAAACGCCCTCAGACTGTGGGGAAAAGTCTATGGAAACTGCAAAGGGTGGAAGATGTTCCCACTCTAAAAGATTATCGAAATCTAGATGAAAGAGATTTTTTAGAGTTTGGCGCCATGGATCCATTCACGCAATGGTTTGTGGCTTACAATCGCGAGGGACAGCCCAAAATTGCCAAAGGAAAAGCTAGGGCCACGGAATTAGAAGATGCCTATTTTGCTTCGTATCTGTATGCAAAAGAGCCGAAAGAATTTTCCCTTTTGCTGGAAGCCTTAGAGGCAAATTTTCCGGAAAAACCATTTTACTTTGCCACAACCCTCGATCGAGATTTTTCTCGAGAAAGAGGCTTTCAAGCCAGGGGACGTTTTCGAGTGTATGCGGGAAATCTTTCCTAAGACGAAAAAAAACGAACTATATTAGAAGCTTCTTCGATCAATTATTCGGGTAAAAACTGAAACTTTCGATTGGTTTCTAGAATAGACCTTCCACCAACACTCCAAAGCACTTTCCCGTCGACCATCAAACCTTCTGCACTCTTGGTCCACGAACCATCTAAAGAAATAGAGCCATGAGTTTCGTGCACACACTTAAGAAAGAAATCAGAAGCTTCAATTTTTACATCCACACAGGGAAAAAACACACTCTGGTCGCCACCAATAGGATCAACCTTTACTGAGCCTAAATATCCACCATCTTCTGCCCGATTCACGGTGAAAAGAGCGACTCGTTTTCCCTCGGCTTCCAATGGACCATCGCTAGGAGAATACATACCCACAAACTCGGATTTCTCTCCCGGCACTACTTCTTGAGCGGCGGTTTGTTCAAATTCTGCATCGCTCTCTGGCTTTCTCAATCGGTCTTTAAAGTAATAAAAGCCAACCATCAAAATGGCCACGATTGCTATTCCTAAAATCGCCGATTGTAGAGCCTTCTTTTTTGAATCCATACGAGCTATTGTAGCCATATTCTATTGTTTGAGCCATCCCGTACCGTGTGACATGCAAAGGAGTTTTCCATGAACTTGGTTATCCCCCCTAGAAAACATGATCTTGGCGACGGATTTTCTGTGAACCGAGTCTTACCGTATGCCAAAAAACGCATGGTGGGTCCCTTTATCTTTTGGGATCACATGGGCCCTGTAGCTCTAACAAAGGGAGACGAAATGGTGGTTCGTGCTCACCCACATATTGGATTAGCCACACTCACCTATCTTTTCGAGGGTCAGATTTTTCACAAAGATAGCTTAGGTATCCAGCAACCTATTCGGCCTGGCGAGGTCAATTGGATGATCGCCGGAAAGGGAATTGTACATTCCGAACGAACAGGACCTATTCCCGAAAACAAAGGAAAGAATTTGCACGGAATACAATTATGGATTGCACTCCCCCTGGAAGCTGAAGAAGTGGATCCGTCTTTTCATCATTTTAAAGAAAAAGAAATTCCCTCATGGGAGAAAGATGGAGTGAAGGTCAAAATCATTGCCGGCTCCGCCTTTGGAAAAACGTCACCAGTTCCCACTCATTCCCCACTCTTTTACCTAGAAGTATTTGCCGAAGCTGGCAGTAGTTTCTCTTTAGACTTTCCACAACAAGAAGCCGGAATTTACGTTCTTTCTGGGATTGTTGAACAAGACACAAAAGAGCTTCGTCCTTTAGAGATGGGCATTTTCCAAGACTCTCTGCAAGTACAGTCCACAGAGAAGTCTCACTTCATGGTCATTGGGGGTAAGCCGTTTCCAGAGGGACGTCATATCTATTGGAATTTTGTGCACTCAAAGAAGGAAAAAATTCTTGAGGCCAAGAAAATTTGGAAAGAACAAGCATTCGGAAAAGTTCCAGGAGAAACGGACTTTATCCCTTTGCCCGAGGATTCTCTATTTTGAGGCCACTGCGGTGAGAAGGTCCACTTGAGCTTGGGCAAGCTCTTCCTGACCGATAAAGGCAGACTCTACCTCTGCTAGTTTTTTCGGAAGAGACTTACTCCACTTATAGGCCTTATCGTAAGCCTGTAATGCAGTGGCACAAGCTGGATTCTTCCCAGATAATATGGAACGAATCTGTTTATTATTTTTTTCTAACTCTTTGTCACCGTCTTTGAGGCCTTTTTTCTGAACGGCAATTATCGTTTTTGCTTTCGCCACTTCTTCGCGGATAGGAATCAAAATTCCTTTTTCTAAAGCTTTCGATCCACCTTGAATAATGGTTGTTCCATCAGCACTAAACTTCTTTTGAATTTCTACTACTTTCTTTTGGAAATTTTGATGCGCACTTTTAATGGCTTGCTCGTTTTTATCTAAGGCCGTTTGAGCCTTTTTAATTCCATCGTTTAGTCGCCCAGACCACATGGTGCACTTACCTGAGTTTTCTTGGATCACTTTCATTTGTTGTTCAATCCCTGAGGTCACGCTTACGTAATCAGAGACTTTTCTGTCGAGGCCTGGAGCCTTCAACTCGATGATTGGCTGAGCACCGGCAAAACTAGTAATAGGAAGGAAAAAACCGATACAATAAATTAGAGTCTTCATTTGGTGCCCCTCTCAAGATCGAGCAAATCAATTGCTCTACTCAAATGCACGCAAGCTTAAGGCCAAATTTCGGCACCTTAAGTCCCTGAAATCCCGTTGGAAGACCCTCCAAGACTTATTCAGCTGTCGAAAAAATCGTCAGTTTCCCCAAAAACGAATATCGGTGTCTCTTGCCAGAGACACCGATATTCGTTATGCCTGGGTTCGCATTATTTTGATTATTATCCTGAGGTGAAAGTGTTCATGGATACTACCGCAGGCAGATCTATGGAGTTTTAAATGATTTTATCTGTATCTCTACTCTTGGCACTGATCAGTTCGTCTTCGCCGCAAGCGAATTTAGATCCTAAAACTCAGGCTTGCATTGAATCTTGCCATGCTAGCTTTGATCGCCCGAATCATGAACTCAAACAATGTGTAGTAGATTGTCTGAAAAAGAATTAGGGCGAATGCCTTGAGCCTTTTGCGCTGGAACGGCAAGAAGGTTTTACTAATTTTTTGTTCGAATTACCGAACTAGGCGGCTTCTCGATCCTGTCGTCCGCTCCAATAAAAACTTACGGGAAAGGGCGCTCGCAATTGGCAATTCTGGGTAGCCGCTCGTTCTTTAAAGAAATCATACAAAGTGCCCGTGCGCGCTTCCACAACCAGCTCTAAACCGTCCTGTCGAATGCGAACAAAGTGCGGGTAAAGAAAAGAGTTTTCACGAACTTCCGGTAAATGGAAGTGGAACTGGAGAAACAGGTCAAACACATTTACTCGGGGAAACTCCAACTGAATATTCTTCGATCGAGACTGAATTTCCAAGTCAAAAAACTCTTTCCCATTGGATCCGGTGAAGTTTTGACCAAAATTCTCTAAGTGATAAAAACCGTTTTTGTCTTCTCGAACCAAAAGCTTTTTCATCCCGTGTCTCCCTTCCAGCGATACCAACCTATCGACCGCGAGAGAATTTTCTAGAGTGAAGTAAGAAAAAAAAGACGACTCCAAAGGAGTCGTCTTTCGATTGAGACAGGGAAGTTTTTAAATTCCGAAAAATTCCCTAAAGAAAATTTATTCCCAAACTTCGTCTTGACCCTTGAGCCAAGCCTTCACGTTTTCCGTGGTCACAGACTTAGGTCTTTCCAGTGGGAAGCCAAGAGCTCTACTCCACACTTGGGCGGCGAGAACTCCTAGAGCTCTGCTAACGCCGAAAAGAACTGTATAATATTCGTATTCTTTCATACCGTAGTGAAGCAATAGAGCTCCTGAATGGGCGTCTACGTTTGGCCACGGATTTTTAATTTTCCCCAAGGATTGAAGAATCGGTGGAACCGTTTCAAAGATTTTCCACACCGTATTTACCAAAGGATCATTGGGCATATGTTTTTTTGCAAACTCGGCCTGGGCAGAGAACCTTGGATCGGTTTTTCTCAATACGGCATGACCATATCCAGGAACCACTTTCCCATCAGACAACGTCTTTTTCACGTAAGCTTCAATTTGCTCTTTTGAAGGTTGATCCGTGCCAATGGATTTTTGCATTTCTAGAATCCATTTCACCACTTCTTGGTTGGCTAGTCCGTGTAATGGACCGGCCAAACCGTTCATGCCCGCGGCAAAACTCAAGTAGGGATCAGACAAAGCAGAGCCCACCAAATGGGTGGTATGCGCAGAAACGTTGCCACCTTCATGGTCTGCGTGGATGGTGAGATACAATCTCATTAACTCTTTAAATCCATCGCCATCAAAGCCTAACATGTGAGCAAAGTTGGCCGCCCAATCCAAGTCTTTTTGAGGAGCAATGGTTTTTCCACCATGATAACGCCGTCGATACACATAGGCTGCCACTTCTGGCAATCTAGCGATCAAATTCATGGAGTCTTCGTAAACAAAAGACCAGTAGTCTTTTTTATTCACGCCTTCGGCATACTTCTTGGCAAAGATAGAATCGGTTTGCATAGCCATCACCCCAGTCACAAATTGGGTCATGGGATGAGCATCTTTCGGAAGCGCATCAATGGTTTTTAAAACGTGAGCTGGTAAAACGGCTCGTTTTTTCCAATCGGCAGAAAGTTCGGCCACATCACTTTCCGAGGGGAGCTCACCGGAAAGTAGCAGATAGAACAAACCCTCAGGCAAAGGCTCTTGTCCACCTTTGGCATGAGGAAGTTTTGCTTGTAATTCAGGAATGGTAAAACCCCGGAATCGAATTCCTTCGTTGGCATCTAAGAGTGAGGTCTCGTAAACCATACCAGTGATGCCACGCATTCCCTGGTAGGCTTGAGCCAATTGAACTTCACCCATCTTTTTGGTGCCGTGTTCTTTAATGATGTCTTTGATTTCTGCGCCGAGAGCATCGGCTTTTGCTTTGAATAAATTTTTGAGCTTTTCCATGTCTTCACCCTAAAAGAAAGGTCGGAATTTCTCTAGAGAAAACTGAGGCATTTTCGTGTGTTAGTAGCAGAATGCCGCGCATTTCTGCATTGCGCTAATCGATTTTTTCCATCCAATCCGCTAGAAGGGGATCCATTTTTTTGTTTCTGGCCCGCAATCCTTGGATCACACTTTTTCGGTCCTCTCTAGAACGGTTCTGGCTAAGCTTCCATTTGCCCTGAACTTCTTGCACCGAAAAACGAACCCCCACGATTGCTTTCGATAAATCTGGCAAGTCTGAAGGAATCTGAAACTGCCAACCGTCTCCGCCTTCATACAGTTCGCTCATTTTCCTAAGTAAGGACGTGGTTTCCGAAATGGGGAGCAATGTTGCCGAAACTTCCATTTCCACGGCCACATAATTCCAGGTGGGAACATCACATTCCGAATACCAGGTAGGTGAGATATAACTTTGCGGCCCTTGGAAAAGAATTTTTGATTTCCTCCCCTCGATTTCTTTCCAATGATGGTTTGGCAGAGCAAAGTGAGCAAAAAGATTTTTCCCCTCAAGATGAAATGGTAAAAAGGAAGTGAGAATTTTTCCCTCCACCACAGTAAGTAAAGACCCCAAGGGGTACTCTTTCACAACGGTTTCCCAATCTCCTTCAAACGTTTTGGGCAGATACATCCGTGGTCACCTCGCAAAAAAAGCAACTCTCAAAAAGAAACTCTCGAACGGAAAAATATTTTTTTACCTCTTGAACGAAGCGCTCCCAATACGATCTTCCTGGGTCAACAAAAATGACTCGTTTCCAATTTCCTTTTTGCAACAATTGAATCAGTTGATCTACTTGATTTCGATCATACAAAATATCGCTTCCGATCATTAAATCATGTTTCACTTGAAGAGATTGCCAGGAACCTATCTCGAGCCTTAATTCCACGGCGTTCTGATGTTTATTTTTTTCAAAAAAGAACGGCACATCTGGATGAAAATCCATTGCCGTAACCGATTTGCCATTTTTTGCTAAATAGATGGAAGGAATTGCTAAACCACAGCCAATTTCCAAAATAGTAGTTTCCTGTGGCATGTTTTTCTCTAAATACTTCGTAAGCGCAACACTGGAGGGCCAGACCACACCAAAATAAGGACACAAATCAAAGAGTCTTTCGTCTCTAGAATCTTCATAATCTTTAAAATAAAGATCGATGGTTTCATTCAAATCTCTGAGAGACAAAATTTTTAGTCCACAAACGTCGTTCCATTTTGTCTCGTAAGGAAATCTGGAGATCAAACTATTGCCAGAGGAACTCAAACAGAGGCACCTTTCGATTTACAGCTAAGACGTATGGCTTTGGCTAAAAGTTTCATGGCGCGATTTTCCACATCGGACTTTCGTTTGGCAAGAAATACGTCGGTTTCACAAACGCGTCCCTTATAGGGAGAGCTCCTTCGAACTAAACGATATTCTTCTTTCACCTGGTAGTTGTGTGCATCCACCACAAAAGAGGGAAAAAAACCGGCGGCCCTACCCTGCCGACAAAGCGCCAAGGCACTTTCCAGAAGAGTCACTCGGTAAAGAATTTTTCTAGGATACGCATCATCTGGCCAACCATCTAAACCTCTCACACGAGAAGGGGCTCCATAGAGCGGGTTTACCGGTATAACAAAGGGAAGCTCATGATGGGAAAGATGGGAGAATGCTCCTTTTGCTGTGTAGATTCCCATGTCCACACTCACGACCTTTAAAAAATCGAGATCAGGATGGGGCACAGGCATATAAGTGATTCCAATGTCCACCTGACGATCTACTAAGGCCCGCTCTAACTCGCCGGGAATCAATTCATGGATCGTCATGGGAATTTCATCCCATTCCGGCCCAATGAGATTTCGAAGAAAATGCGTGGAAAACACTTCGAAGGTGGCTAGTCGTAATTCTACTTTTTCTGCGGCTTCTACTTCCACAGAGTGACGAAGATCATCTAGTTGCTGCAAAACCACCTTTGTTTTCTGGGCAAATCTAGCCCCCGCATCCGTGAGCCGAATGTTTCTTCCGTCGCGAAGAAAGAGCTGAATGCCCAATTCATCTTCCAAAAGATGAATGGCCTTGGAGAGGGAAGGCGGGGAAATCTTTAATAGTTCCGCAGCCCTACGCACACTACCGGATTCGGCAACGGCGGAAAAGTAGCGTAATTTATTGTTATCCATAAGCTAACAATTGTTTACCATACTTTCCTTTTAGTTTCCATTGGAATTCGATAAACCTAGTTTACCAGAGCGGTAGTCTTACCAATCTGGCAGCGACCTCGCCAAACTTGGTTCTATGCTTCGCGCTGGAAGGATCTGATTCTGCAAGGGAATCGAATCAAAAGAACCAACCGCACTTGCCCACTTCATCTTCACCCGATTGCTAGAAAAGCTAGGCCGGGTTTCGCTCGCCTTTTTTGGCAAAAAATTGGACTCAAAAAAATTTTCTTATCCTGGAACTTTTGAAATCTAAACACCCCTTGTCCAACCACTCTGGCAACAGGATCACCTCGGCCAATCGATTTTCCCGCTTTCCACTAAAATTCAAAATTCCATTTTGTAATTTGCATCTGCATCATTTCTAACTGCATCATTTTCGTCATCAGAAAAATGACGCACCATAAAACACTAGAAAGCGATAGCCGCGCCGAATTTGCATTTGACGGATCAGAAACAGCCCGAGTACAAAGTGGCTCACGAAAAGGAGAACCCCTATGAAATTTTTGTTCCTGTTTTTGTTCGTTGGCCTTTTGTTCCAAGCCACCCCTGCTCAGGCAGATGGTGTTCGAAAAATCAAAATTGATGTTTCTGACTATACCTGCGCTGAAGTAACCCAATTGCTGAGAAAACATAGAAGCATTTGGATTCAGTCTTGGTTGGGACTGTACGACAATTTGGCAGCCTCTCGTCAAGAAATCGATCGTTGTTCTGGCTCTTACCGCTGGCCCTATCGCTGCAACTATTGGACTCCAAGCCTTGGAACAAAAGATGGAGTAAAGTGCAATGTGGGCGTTCGATGCGCTTGCTTTAATGAACACGAAAACGACGATTAAAGTATTATTAAATCTCTCAGTAAGTCATCGAAAGCAATTTCGCTGGCTGCAAATCCAATCAAAAACGACTTTAAGGGAAAACTTGAGGTCGTTTTTCTTTTTTACGACTTCTTTTTTACGACTTCTTTTTTACGGCCACGTTTTTCTCGTTTTTTTTCCTTTGTGCAGGATCAACGGCTTTTAACCAAAAGTTTAGAAAACTTCGATCTGGAATTCCCGATTAGAAGTCACTTCAGGCACAGCTTCCACTGAAAAATAGAGCCTTCCAATTTCTCTTCCGTCAGAGGTTTCCACACTCACTCGCCAGTCTCCAGGACCATAGTTTTGTTTTACGGCATTTCCTCTATAACCACTTCTGCGTCCGCCGGTCACTCGCATGGGTATTCGATCTGTATTCTGCCAACCCAATCTGTCTGACCACTGCGACCACCTGAGATACACTGAATCTTCAAACCTTGCAGGGGAAAACACACTCACGAAAAAATAGATTTTGTCTCCGGGTTCCGCTCGAAAATCTTGGTCTCCCGCTCTCCAGAATTTCCACCAAGGTTTCTCATGATGAAGATGATAGGAATCGCCAACTCTCTCTACTTTATGATAGATCCCCATTTTTGTGGCCGAAAGTGGAACTGGAGGAATCCACCCAATAAAATAAAAGGCCGTAAAACCCACAGCCACCATTGCTCCTGGCAACATGAGCCTTCTCTTTAGAAGAATGGAACCAACTTTTCCCTCTAAGTATTTGTAGATTCCATAAACCGTAGCCACCGTGGCCAATAGCGATAACAAAAAGGGAATTCGTCCCACAAAGCCCAACAACACTGGAAAAAACATGGAGAAAAAACAAAAAATAGTGATCACATAGAGCGCAATTTTTGCGTCCACGCCACTTTTTTGAACTACTTTGAGTTCATTCCCCACCATCAATGCTAATAAGACAATCACGAAAATTACGGACGAGAAAAATGAGGCGCTCATTAAAAAGAATAGAGAGTAAATACTCAGCAAACTTCCCAAGAAGAAATGAAAATATAGACCTCGATAATTCCAGGCTCTTCGAAACAATTTGGGACCAGATTGTAACTCTGCTTCTTGACCGTGGATAAAGTCGTAACAAAGGATCAATGCCAGTAGGAATAGGTAAACAACCTGTTGAAGGATAGAAACTGGATCGTCGATATCCGAAAGCGTCACTACGTCGAATAGGAACCCACCTAAAAATACGGCGATGGAAAGTCTAGCTTCATGCTCCTCATAAAAACGCATTAGTCTACTTTTGTACGTGGTTTCCATACCTTTTCCCCTTCCCAAGCCAAGCTCAAATGCTTAAGGGCCAATAAAAACGATCTCAAGAGCGGAAAATTTAGAGATCTCCTTACTCAAACGAATCTCTTCATCCGCTCACCACTTCCCTATTTCACGTTTCCCGCATCTCGATGCGAAAGCTGCGATTTTTTCCGTGGTGAAGTGATTTTACAGGAAAGTATTGGCGAGGCAATTTTTCTCAAAATCTTTCTTCCCCCTTCTTTTTCTTGGTAAACTGGTCAACTAGCTGAAACAAAAGAATCCACCAACGCATAGGATTTGCCCGAAATTTGAATTGCTAGGCTATAACGAAGGAAAGCTCCATGAACTTTATTGACCTATCCATCCGCCGGCCCGTTTTCGCTTGGGTAATCATGTTCAGTTTTATTGTGTTTGGTGCCATCGCTCTCAATCGATTAGGTGTTAGCCAAATGCCCGATGTGGATTTTCCTATTTTGAGTATTTCAGTGAACTACGAAGGTGCCGCTCCCGGAGTGGTAGAAAGCGATATTCTCGATCCCATGGAAGCCAAGTTACTGGCCATCGAAGGAATTAAAGAAATGAAATCTACGGCCAGCCAAGGCCAGGGAAGAATCACTCTAGAATTTGATATCTCCCGAAATGTAGATGTTGCCCTTCAGGAAGTGCAATCAAACCTTAGCCAATTGAGGCTTCCCACCGGAGTGGATCCTCCCATCATTCGCAAGCAAAACCCCGAAGAAGATCCCATTCTATTTATGTCCATTTACGGAGGAAAAGACCTAAAAGAAATTATTACTTGGGTGGACGGTTACCTCCTAGACCAGCTGCGATTTTTACCCGGAGTGGGAGAGGTGGGAATTGCCGGATTTAGCGAAAGAAACTTGCGCATTTGGTTAAACCCCAAAGCACTGGAAGAAAATTTACTTACGGTGAGCGATGTTCTTGATGCCTTACGCACCCAACATTTAGAAAGCGCCGCCGGACAATTTTCCGAAGGAAAAAGAGAACTACGGGTCCGATGGCTTGGAGAAGCTGCCGATGTGGATGAAGTGGGAAATATTCAGATTCTTCGAAGGGGCGGACAAATCATTCACAACCGAATCATCCGCATCAAAGATGTAGCTAGAGTGGAAGATGGACTCTCTGATATTCGAAGAATTGCCAGAGTGAACGGCAAAGAATCTTTGAACATTTCGGTGCGAAAACAAAGAGGCACCAATGAAGTGGTGGTGGCCAAAACGGTTCGAGAAAAAATTGCAGAACTAAAAGATCGCTTTCCTCCAGGCTACGAATACAGAATTAACGTGGATTTTACTCGCTCCACCGAAAGCACTGTGAATCTGACTATTGAAAAATTGATCGTAGCCGCACTCATCACGATTGTGGTTTGTTTTCTATTCCTTGGAAGCATCCCCGCGGCAGTGAACATTTTATTTTCCATTCCCACTTCAATTTTGGGAACGTTCATCATTTTGTATTTTTCCGATTTCACTCTCAATTTGTTCACCCTGCTTGCGCTGACGCTAGCTATTTCTATCGTCGTCGACGACGCCATCATGCTTCTTGAAAACATCGTTCGCCATAAGCGCATGGGAAAGTCTCCAGCCAAGGCCGCCTCAGATGGTTCCAAAGAAGTTCTGCCCGCTGCTATCGCAGCAACCCTTGCTGTGGTTGCTGTATTTTTACCCGTGGTTTTTATGGATGGAATTATTGGAAAATTTTTCTATCAATTTGGCATCACCATGAGTGCTGCTGTTTTAATTTCACTCGTAGAAGCGGTGACCATCACTCCAATGAGAGCAGCTGCCTTTTTGCGATCGAATAAACCTGAAACAAAGTTAGAAAAATGGTTAGATCATCGCTTTGAGATTTATGGCGCTTTCTATCAGAAAATTTTGGCCCCTTGTCTAACCTGGAAAGGCTCCGTAATCATTGGCTCCACAGTCTTTTTTGTGGGATCGCTTTTTCTCTTTCAGCTTGTAAAAAAAGAATTCGTTCCTGCCCAGGACCAAGATTTGATTTTAATTATTGGGCAATCGCCTCCCGGAACCAATCTCGAAGCCACGAACGTGGCCGCTTCAGCTTTAGAAAAAATTGTCCGTGAAGAGCCCGGAGTGGAAGGTTTTTTCGTTTCTGTGGGCGCTGGCGGACCAGGAGGAGGACAAATCAACTCCATTTTTATGCCCGTGGCCCTAAAACCTAGAAGCGAGCGAGACAAGGGCCATTTAGAAATCATGGATTCTCTACGCAAGAAGTTTCGTGAAGTAAAAGGTGCCCGTGTGAATATGCGAGACGCTTCCACGAGAAACCTAACCTCTGGACGGCAAAACCCAGTGGCCGTAAACCTACGCGGACCCGATCTTGAAATCTTGAGCGCCAAAGCTAAAGAGCTAATGGACACCTTGGAGAAAGAAAATTTGGCTGTAGATCTAGACACCGACTACAAAGCTGGAATTCCTGAGCTCGTTGTGACTCCCAAACGCGATGCCATGGCCTTAAGAGGCGTCAGCGTGGAATCAGTTGGACAGGTCTTGAGTGCATCAGTAGGGGGAATTCGGCAGGGTCGATACACTGCCGATGGTCGTAGATACGATATCCGTTTTAAATTGCCAGATGAACTCATGCGCTCCACCAAAGATTTGAGCCGTTTGTTTGTGAGAAACTCCTCTAACAATCTCGTCTCTATTGCGGATTTAGTGACCGTGGAAGAAACCATGGCCTCTCAAACCATTAATCGCGTAAATCGCCAGCGTGCCGTGAGTGTTTTTGGAAACCTTTCCCCAGGACAAAGCCAGTCCGTGGTGTTGCAAAAAACCGATGAAATCCTGAAAAAGATTCTTCCTCCCGGCTACAGCTTTGCCTTTGAGGGAGCCGCCGCTGGCTTAGGCGAAGCGTTCAGCAGTCTAACCACCGCGCTTTTGGCGGGGATATTGGTGGCCTATCTGATTCTAGCCGTACAATTTAATTCGTTCATCCACCCCATCAGCGTGTTGATCGCTCTCCCCTTCAGTATCACAGGGGCCGTATTGACCTTGTGGCTCACGGGAGCTTCCCTCAACCTTTTCAGTTTTATCGGACTCATTGTATTGATGGGGATTGCAAAAAAGAACTCCATTCTGCTGGTGGAGTTCACCAACCAAGTGCGGGAAAAAGCGAAAGAAATCTCCGTCCGGGAAGCCTTACTCGAGGCTTGCCCCGTGCGTTTGCGACCTATTTTGATGACTTCCGTAGCCACAGTAGCGGCGGCCGCTCCCCTCGTGTTCGGCGGCGGTCTGGGACATGAAGCCAGACTGCCCATGGGTCTAGCCATTATTGGAGGCACCATTCTTTCCACGATCTTGACTCTCTTCGTGGTTCCAGCGGTTTATTTGGGACTGTCTCGCTGGGAAAAATCCAAACCCGGACAGCACGAAATCGTATAGAAAATTGCCGCCCCCGTTGACACCATGAGCCAAGCATGGCAAACCCTTTTCTGGCTGGACCTATCCAGTTCGGGAGGATTTTATGATTTTGTTTCTATTGGCTAGTTTGGTTCCCAGTTTTTCTTCAGCGGAGATCTTGATGGGATCTCTCGATTGCAAAGCGATCTATAAGAACGTGGAATATATCAACAATAAAGAAAAGCACATTGAAGAGGAAGCTCCCCTAAAAGTGGTGTTCGCAGCTGGCAGCCATGTAAAATATGAAGTGAGCCTCGGTGGAAAATATTTCTCCGTGGACGAAGACAAAGTAGCAAATTCTCTTCTTGCTTTCATCACCACCGCTCCAGAATACACCAAAGGCAGTGTGACCCGCGGAAACACCGATAACAATGGAGTCTTCAACTTTTCTACCGTAGATGGCTTCATGGTTCACCGCTTGGAATGCCGAAGACAGCCAGAGACCAATCCCAGCCGTTTGGGTTTATAATTCGTTCCTGTCCGCTTTTTTCTAAAGAGCAAAATTTGATAAAGACCGAAAGCCCTCAAGCTTTTGGTCTTTTTTATTTTCGAAACTCCATTCCCCTATGAAAAAATTGCTGCTTGTTCCCAAAAAATTCCGCTTGCCCGCACAAGACTTTTTCGAGATCGTAGCAGCATGAAAACCTCCATTCTTTTGGCTACTTTTATTGCGCTTTCTTTCTCCTCCTGTGCCGCCCTCACCCGCTACAAATGCAATCGAGAATATGCGGCTCGAAAAGGAATGGAAGATGCCAATAGCGGACAACTTTCCATGCCGGGCAGATTAGAAGGATCCAGTTGCGAGGGTGAGTATAGCCCCTCTGATTATTCCAAAGACTATAACTATGGTTTTCAGCAAAAAAAGGCAGAGATTTGCCAAATAACAACAGCCTCGGCCGCAGGAAAAACCGATGGCGATTTGGGGAATACGGCAAAATCTCAAAAAACAAAATTCCAAATTTGTCAGGATCAGGCGGTATTTCGAAAATTAGAACCGGCTTATGAAGCCGCATTTCAAAAAGCCTTCTGCTCCACTGCTCGGGCAAGTGCTGCTGCAGAATCTCTTGCTCAAAACTGGAAAGCGGCTGCTTTTGACGAAACCTTTTCTAGCTGTGGAAATTCCTCCAGCCTAAAGCGAGCGTTTGATGAATCTTACAAACGTAGATTTCGTGAAAACTGTTCCTCTTTGGGTGCAACAAAATTTGGCGAAGAAGAAGCGAGGGCCAATCGAGAGATGCAGGAAGGCCGAGAAAAAATGCGAATGTGTGAGGCCGCAGGCGGCGGAAATTTTGTATTAGCCTTTGAATCTTCTTATCTGGCGACGAAGGCGAAATTGAGCCAAGAGCAGAGAGATCGAGAGGCCCAAGAACAAGAAAGACTCCGCCAAGTTCGCATGCAAGAATTTTTAGCCAACGTTGCCACCACCAATTTTTTCTTCGCGAATAAGTCTCTGATTGCAAAATGTACGGTTGCAGCCGATCGATCTTATATTCAAACAGAAGTGGAAAATCGATATCACGAACAAGTTTTGGTGCAAGGGAAGTGGAGAATCCAATACTACGGAGCAGATTTTCAAAAAATCACGGAAGACCAAACCGTAGAGGCCGTTCTAATCACTCCACAAAACAAAAAGACATTTCAGAAAATGACTCTGCCAAGAGATGCGGCTTATTGTAGAGCAGAGTATCTAGGCGCTTAAATACATTCCGATCGAACGAAAAAGAGAATCATTTTTTTCGATTGTGAATCGGCACCTTCTCCTACCCTTTTACCAGAAAGCCTCGCTTTTCTAGTAAGGCCCGAATCTGTTCCCTTTTCTCGCCCTGAATTTCCACCACGCCATACTCTGAATCCAAAGTATAGGTTCCACCGGAGCCACATTTCTTCTTCAGCTCCGTGCAAAGTTCTTTTAAGAATGCTTCGTTCTTGGGGAGTCGATCGATCACGGTCACCGTTTTTCCGCCCCTTCCCTGTTTCTCAATTCTCAGCACAGCCGTCACTTTCGAAGGAACGGCCTCCTCGCTCACACAAACACAAGCGGCCTTGAGTTCTTTACACTTGGGGCACTTTTCATTCAGTTTTGGATCAGAACTATATACAATTCTAGCATCTCGATTCATTGTTTGAGGCTAACATGGTTTTTCTGCATTCCAAACTTTCCATCCCTGAATGGGAACTGCAGTTTTCTTTCTCTAGATCCGGTGGGTCCGGCGGACAAAACGTAAATAAGGTAAACTCAAAAGCGGAGCTTCGCTGGCACGTGGCTACCAGTTCCCTTCCGGGCGATCTCAAAGATCGATTTCGCCATCGCTACGCCAATCGAATCAATAAAGATGGCTTTTTTGTCACCACTTCGGAAGAGTTTCGGGATCAAAAAAGAAATCAGGAACGTTGCCTAGAAAAGCTACGGGAGTTTCTTTTGGAGGTATTGCATCCACCAAAGAAGCGAAAGGCCACAAAACCCACTTATTCCAGCCAGGTGAAGCGAGTACAGGGCAAACGGGGTCGTTCTGAGATCAAGAGCATGAGGAAAAAAATCTCTACTCGGGACGAAAATTGAGTTAGATCGAGTGGTCATGAAAAAAATCGCCATCGTAGGAACCGGACCCGCTGCCCTAATGGCTGCCAGTCGGTTCGATCCCAAAAAATTTGAACTCCATCTTTTTGAAAGAAGGAAGAGTGCCGGCTGGAAACTTCTAGTGGCGGGCAGCAGTGGATTAAACGTAACTCATGGCGGTGAGGAATCGGAACTTTGGCAGTTTTATCGAAGCCGTCAAAAAGAAATGAAGAGCTGCTTAGAGCGCTTTCCCCGATCCCAGTGGTTAGAGCACCTAGAATCCTTGGGAGAGAAGCCTTACTTAGGAAGTAGCAACCGTTACCTAATTGCCAATGAAAAGGCCGCCTCGCTACTAAAGCAGTGGGTGCAAAACCTAGAGGCCTCGGGGGCTCGGTTTCATTATGATGCGGAATGGATAGCCGTCGATTTTTCGAATCGTTGCCTAGAGTTTTCTCGTCTAGGCAAACAATGCTTTGATGCTGTGCTTTTTGCCATGGGTGGACTCAGCTGGGAAAAATCCCCTTCCCCTTGGCCCTCCCTATTTGCCTACTTTCAATTCCACCCCTTTGAACCTTCCAATGCCGGGTATTCCATCAATGCAAAACCAGAGTTTTTCCAAGCCCATCACGGCTCTCCAATCAAGGGCTTGCGCCTCACCACTCAAATAGGATCTAAGGTGGGCGAATGCATGATCACAAGATACGGACTAGAAGGCACACCTATCTATACGGTGGGATGTCCCGGAGAGGCGACGTTCGATCTAAAGCCCGACCTCAGAGAAGATCGGCTTGCGGCAAGGATTGGCACAAAGGCCGAGAGCTTCTTCGCAAGAGCAAAACTCTCTAAAGGAGCCGAAGCATTGGCCAAAGAATTCCTGCCCGATAGCCCAACTCCAGAGGCTTTTGCGAGGAATTTAAAAAACGTAAAAATCCAGCTACTTAGGCCTCAACCCTTAACAGAGAGCATCTCCTCTCGAGGAGGCCTCTCCTGGGATGAGCTCGACGAAAATCTCATGCTCAAGAAAGCCAAAGGCTTTTTTTGTGCCGGGGAAATGGTGGATTGGGATGCACCCACCGGCGGATTTCTTTTGCAGGGCTCGGTGAGCATGGGCGCCGTGGCCGCAGAGGGCATTCAGCGTCTTCTCGAATAGGTGCTCCTTTTCTCAATTTGATCGGATTTCGACCCTTTTCATTGGACAGACCCAGGCTTCCATTCTTACAATTTTCTTAAGGGCTCTAGTAGCGCTTAAGGGAGTAAGCGGTTGCTAAAAAAATCATTCCTACGACTGGCTCTCAAAGCTCGGGCCCGGCTTGCGCGTCGCTGGCTAGACAAAATTCGACTCTCCCATTGGGAAATCATTGAAGTAAATTATCAAAGTGGCCAACTCTCTGGTCGATCTTACTTGCCCTCACCGGCGGATAAAGTGCCCGCAAAAGGTTGGGAAAAGGCTGACGTTCTCATTTTTTTAGACCTAGCAGATCAGGCTGAACCTGCTCAATTTGAGAAATTTTTAACTACCCTGCCCAACAAGCGGGTGTTGTTTTCCTTCACGGAACAACCGCCAAAATTGGCGAGACTAGACCTGCAAACCTATGCCCAAGAAGACATTTATCGGCTCCTGAAGAGTAGCGGATTTCAACGTTGCGAGATCCGTCCGCTTCCCTGGATCTGGGGAACGAAATTAGTGTTCGCGGAAAAACCGGGCTTCCAAGTGCGCTCGTAATTTCAACGATAGATGATACATTTAAGGGCATTCACCGATGGAATCCGCCGGGCCATTTCACCCGTAATCGTACGCCTACGAAAGAATAATCTGACGAAAGTCCTTCCATTCGTCATCCAGCTCCAGCAGTTGACCAAGCTCTAGATCAAAATAGAGACCAAGAATAGAAAGTCCTCGATTCAATTTTGCCTCTTTTACGAAGGGAAAAGTCATTAAGTTTTGCATGGAGGCACGAATCGATTCCTTTTCACATTCTCTACACTGCAAATCCATGGAAGCATCGGGGAACCGAACTTTCACACTCCTATAGGCCTCTTGAGCAATGGACATCCACTGAGCGACAAACCCATTAGCCTGAAGGGCGTCCGGTTGAAAAAGGGAACGGATTCCCCCACATTGACGATGACCAAGAATCACGACATTTTGAACTTTCAAATTCACCACGGCAAACTCAATGGCGGCACTGACCCCATGAAATCCCGACCCAGATTCAAAGGGGGGCACTAGATTGGCCACATTACGAATGACAAATAACTCTCCAGGATTTGCAGACGACAATATTGCCGGATCCACCCTAGAGTCGCTACAGGCAATGATCAACGTCTTGGGCGATTGACCGCGCTCACTTAAGCGCAGAAATGAGGGTTTTCCCTTCAAATAGAACTTTCGATGGAATCTCCGAAAGCCCGCCAAGAGGCGCAGAATTTCTCGTCTTGTTTTTAAAATCGTCATGTCGCATCGCAGTCATATCAGAGGAACAGAGGGGGCTCAAATCCTTTGCTTGAGTTCGGGTATTTCCCTCCCTACAATAAATACACTCAATCAAAAGCATCCCACCATAAGGCTGGGAATTTACGGAGGAATTATGGCAAAGAAAAAAATGGAACCCCTAGTGATCGCAAGCAAAGCAAAAGCAGTTTTAAAGAAATCTGGCTGCAATACGGCCGGAGATGCATTCGAAAGTTTGAATAACTTGATCTATTGGTATTTGGAGCAAGCCTCGAAACGAGCAAAAGCCAACGGACGGAAAACCGTTCGCGGCTATGATTTCATGGCGTAAATCCCTACTTTCGAAAACAAAAAAGGCGGGGAATTCCCCGCCTTTTTTTTGCCCACTGAACCGAGTTTTTTCTTTCTAATTGCCTTATTGAAATGAAAACAAAAGAAACAAATTAGACGTACGATCCACGTTTAATCTTTTCTAGAATGATTTTTTCCATTTTAATGGGATCTTTAGGATCCACAGAGAAGAAAGACTGCTGCTCACAACGGATCTTTTCTTTCATGAGCCACCGAAGAATGTCAGACAAACCAGAATTCTTTTTGTCTAAAAAGAACGGGTCATTTTCCAAAGCATCTTTGGCTTTCTTCAAAGCCCTGGCTTCGGCAGGATCCGATTCTTTCACTTTATAATAAGGAAGATCATATTTTTTTACGTCATCGGGCAGTACACCCAAAAATTTTACATTGGGCGCACTGAAGTGAGCGTTTCGAATCAAAGATGCGGCAGAGCCTGCCTTCAAGGTTCGGAAAATATTTTGCAAGGTGTACGCGTCAAGGTCTCCAAAAAAATACATGGGAACATCTAGTTCCTCTTGAATCAATTTACACCAGCCGCGAGTGGCATTTGAAGGTACTCCCCCTGCTCCAATCAAGATTGCATTGTTTCGTTTAGTGAAACCCATGCTTTGAAGGGTATTTGCCGTGGATTCAGATTCCACCACCAAACAAAAATCGATTTTCTTTTTCGCCTTTAGACGAAGCGCTTGGGGTTTGTTCTTTGGCTGATAAGGCGCCGTTCCTAGCGTAGACAAATCCACCACTGCCTTGGAACCATCTAATAGGGTTTCTGTTACCACTAGTTGCTGAGAATAGGTTTGTCCGCCCTTGTCACCGGCGAAGCAGTTCAACTCTTCTCGATAGACTTGCAACATATCCCCGATAAAATCGATAATGCTGTCGCTCTCGTCCTGGTCTTCAAAATCTAGGGGCTTCAACTTTCCGTCGTTTTTGATCAAGCCTTTACAGATATAGTAAATCTCCCTTTTGGAGTTCACAGCGCTGATCTCTAAGTTTCGAAGAAGGATCTCCAGAATGAAAACCACCCGAGCTAATTTTTGAACAGAGCTAACGTTGAGCTCCGTTTTTACAACCTTGTCGCCTGGAGTAAGATAACCCACTTTTGGGTTGTAGAAGGAATTGTCCAAAGAGGTTTTCACAGCCTCTAAAACGGGACGTTTCGATTTTTCCAGATCAATCAACATTTTTTCCGCAAGCGTCTTTGCTTCTTTTGGAATGTCGATATTCAGTTCACGGATTTTAATGAGCTTACTTGCCATAATTTATTTCTTCTTCTTTTTCGATTTTTCTTTTTTCTTTTCTTGGCCAAGGTCCAGCTCAAGCTGCTCCCCAGGCTCGCCAGAGTCATTGGACTCTGGGTGAGGAGGAGCATCTTCATCTGACTCCCCCCTCTTTTTTCGCTCCTTTTCGCGCTGTTCTTTGAGGCGAATTTCCGCCTCTTCTAATTCAGCGTGAGCATCTTTCGAATCTCGACCAAGCAGCTTCATTAAGCCCTCTTCGGCCTTCTTTTTTCTAGACTCGGGACTCTTCGTGATGCGCACCAAAGATTCTACCAAGATCGGACCAAACTGTTCGATATGCTGTAACTTTCGTTCGAGATCGGCTTCTTTTGCTTCTTTTTTGATGTGTCGGCTGAGCTTTTGACCTGCCTGGATCAGAGCTCGGCGAATTTCTTCCACCAGCTCTTCAGAGGCATCGATGGTTTCTTTGGAAGCGTTTTTAAATTTAATAAAAGGAGATACCACGGATACGGCGAAAACGTAGGGACCCAAAGGCAAAGAGCCTTTCGGTTGCGCAAGGCCGTAGGTCTTCCAATTTACCGATTCAATGGCCCAGGTGATTGCACATCCCGATTTATCGAACTGCAAAGGAACGCGATTGGCGAATCGAAGCAATTGCACCGGCTCATCATTCTCTTGGTTACGATTTGTAAATCTCGCCAAGGCGACTTCAATGGCCACTGGCTTAAAATCGCAAATGGCAGGTTTTCTCGCCACAACGGAGAAGAAATCCACTTCTCCCAGACGTTGAATAGATTTTGAAAGTGCATCCTCACCAATATTCAACACACTTTTCGTGCTGGGGCTCATGAGCTCGGTGTCTTGCACCACTTGAAAGATTTTTTTGAAATCCTCTTCCTTTAGAGCCGTGATTGGTTTGCTTAAGAGTCCCTTCGGCAACCCCTTTGCCACAAAATCTTTTAGACTTTGGTCAGAAACCCTGGAAAATCCCGTTTTCAAAAACTTATCTAAATTCACTTTCCCATACAAAGTGGCGTGGGTGATGAATTCTCCTAATTTGAACGTATGTGGATGTGGAAGCGTAGCCTCTGGAATTTCAGGAATCACATTGCTCACGCGTTCAATTTTTACCCAATCGTTTTCCAACAATTTGTAGCGAATGGATAGGTGTGGATTCACCAACACTGTTCCTTCCAGATAAGTAATTAGTCCACCGTCACCGTTTAATTGAATTCTTCCATCAATGGTGAATTCCACGCGAACCCCATGAGGCTTGTTCCATTCGATGGTGTCTTTATTTCTTAAAATTCCTGAATTGGATTTAATGTCTACGTCGACCTGGCCTTTCACGGCCTTTCTCATATTTTTGGTCTTACTTATGACAAAAGCTCCTTTGGCGTTTGTGAGCTGGGCCCAGGTGGTAGCGGCGGAAATTCCAATCCCCTGTTGTCCTCTAGAACATTGCCCCTTTCCAAACTTTGAAGAAGCTAGATATTCACCAAACACTTTTGCAAGATCATCGGCATCAATTCCAGGTCCGTTGTCTTCCACTACGATTTTAATCAAATCGGTGTTTTTACTGGATCCAGAACCCACTTTTTGAATGTTGACTTCAAGTTCAGGCAAAATCCCCGCCTGTTCACAGGCGTCTAGAGAATTGTCCACTGCCTCTTTTAACGTCGTCAAAACAGCTTTTAGTGGAGAGGAAAATCCCACCTGCTGTAGGTTTTTTGAAAAATACTCTGCTGTGCTGCTTTTTGTAATCTTACTCACTCTTCACATCCCTCTAACGCCCGATTATACAAAAAGTACGAAAAAAATCTTCGGTTTTCGTTGGCCAAGAGCGTTGCTAACTTTTTCATCCAGTTTTTTTCGCGTCTCTTTTACAGGTTTTTTTCATTTTCGAATTGATTGGTTCTTAAGAGCACCAAAGTGCAAGCGCGTTCCACGTCGATTCCCGCCGCCGCACAAATCTTTTCGAGATCGGGATTTTCCGCACCGGGATTAAAAATAATTCTTTTGGGTTTTAGTTGTAAAATTTCTTTGTCCAAGGCCGAGGACTTTTCCGGCGACACATATACCGTCAGGGTATCGATCTTTTGTTTTACGTCACCTAATTTTGCATACACCTTTTGTCCCTCTAAGCTTTCTAGCCGGGGGTTCACAGGGATCGGTTGATGTCCGTATTTCTTCAGTAATTGAAAGGCTTGATAGGAATAACGTTCAGGATTCTCCGAAGCTCCAAGCACTACCACCGTTTCTTTCACACCTGCCTCCTGAAAATGTTTATGGTACCCGAAAGCCCTTTGGCTCAGGGCTCCGAATGTACGCTAGCACGATTGGCTTGCTATTGATTTGCGTTCTGCGTTATTCATAAAAAAAGGGCACGCTCGATAACCTTTCAACAATCTTCGGAAGCAACAGATGAACGATTCCAACAACTCCATTTCCCCCTTCGAATTGGATGAAACAACCGGACACTTGGTGATGACTCGCGCCTATCTATTGTCCCGTGGAAGTTGTTGCGGAAACGGATGCAGGAATTGCCCCTATGGCGAAGTTCCTCGAAAACAAACAACCTCAACAAGCAAGGAAGAAAATTCCGTGGATGTCAATTGTCTCTGAATAGAGACAGGTTGAACCCATTCAAGAAATTTCCAAAAAACCGCTCCAAACCGCTTAATTGACCAATGTGGTATGTTTTTGATATTCTAGAATTTAGGGGGACGCTTTTTATGAAGTTGTCTATTATTGCCAGTGCCTTGATCGGGAGCCTACTTTCCATTCAGGCTCATGCCGATGGCCTTGAATCAAGGTTGAAAAAGCATGCCTTGAGTCCTCAAGAAATTGCCGAAAAATGTAAAGCCTCGATTCTTGCGAAGGCAGATATGGTTTCCACCACCGATGAAAACGGGAAGTCAGAGCGAGTACCGAGATGCGTGATGCTCTACCGAACTTCAAGTCAGTCGGCTTCATCTTATTTAGACGAAGTGAAACAAGCTGTAGAAGAAGTGGCGGCCAACGCTCCAAACTGTGATGCCAACGCAACTCAACAAGGTTGTCTTGAGGCAGGAAAAAAACTAATTGAAAAGGCGGCCTCCACTCATGCCCAACTGGCGCAAAAGGCTGAAGAGATTGAATCGAAGTTTGACGAGCTTCAACTTCCAGAAGTTAGTAACGAGGAAGAAAACCAAGAGCCTTCAAACATGGCTGCTGCTGGCAAATAGCTTATTGAGCCATGAAACGAAATACGAACAAGGTTCGCTTTTATTCTATGGCTTTTGTTCTCGGGCTTTTTTGGTTCCCGGAATCCCTTGCCATGATGAAAAAGCAGGTCGCCACTGTACCTGAAGGGTACTGGGTGTGCGAGAACGCTTCTGGCTACCGATACTTTTCCAAAATGACCAAGTGTAAAGGAAAAGAAGAAAAAGACGGCTCCTGCAATTTTAATTCTTCAAGCGCAATGTCCTTGGGCTGCAAGTATGATTACGCCCTAGGTCCAGAGGTGAAAGAAAAAGTGGAACAGCTTGTTGATGAGACATATGCTCCGACCAAGACGCTCGCAGCTACACCTTCACCAGAAGTTGCGGAGGAAACGGTTCAACCGCCAGCAAAATCCGTCCAGCCCACTGAGCCTAAAATATCTGAAGCTCTCATGAAAAAAGTGGTTCTAGAAAACACCGAGGCCAAAGCCTCGGCAGCAGAGTTTAAAAACGCCATCTCACAGGCAAAAGCACAGAACTATCAACTTTCAGACCAATTGAAGACCGGAAAGATGGATTTAGCCTCATATTGGAAAAATAATCCGTTCCAGTCTTCGATCGATGGAGATTTTTTCGAATCCGACGAGAAAAAACCTTGGTCTTCCAAAATCTCAACCAACAAGAAAGAGACGAATGATTGGAACAATCAGCGAGACCTTGGATCAAATTCCAAGGAGGACGCTGATAGCAACATTTCCCCGTCTTCAAGAAACCTCGCATCAGAGAAAAGCAATGATAAGTCAGCGACAGGTTCTTCTCGTAGCGGTAGCAAAAATAGTAGCGACGCTTGGCTTACCTATATGGGACAAATTGAACGATCGAATTTGGTAGATCAGTTAAGAAGATCTACTTCTCTAAAAGAACAGCTATTGGCAAAAATTCAGGAACTAAAGAGCCGAGGGAATTCTGAATTTGGCTTGGTTTCCTTTCTTGAAGAAGTTTATCAAGAATCCTTGGTAGAAACCCCAGACCTCACCCAATTGCAGGCAATGAGTGTGAAAGAAGCCTTTTCTCTAAATGATGAAGAAACTCGACTACAAATTATGGGTTGGATCCAAGAGTTTGAACATTCAGACCCTCAGTTTCTTCCTCAGGAAAGCCTGTTTGAAAGAATTCAGTGGGCTCATCGAAAATTTGCACGAAAAGAACAATTCGTTTCAGAAAAATCGAAGATTAAACAAAAATAGCTCGTACTTTTCGGCCTTTAACTTTGCCCTTTAGAATTCCATCCAATGCAATTTCGGCTTTTTCTCTTTTTACTGCCACGTAAGAAGAACGATCTTGAATTTCAATTTTTCCAATGTCATTGCTCGATAAACCTAACCGTTCCCCTGTTAAAGCTCCCAAGATATCGCCAGGACGCATTTTGTCTTTTCTTCCCGCAAAAATACAAATCGTCACCATTTCTGCTTCTAAGCTTAGTGGCTTTACGGATTCTAACGCTCTCGTCTGTAGCTCTTGGTCGAGTTCGCGAACTTTAAACGTCTCGCCCTTATTGAAAAATGAAATCACATGGCCCGATTTGCCGGCTCTTCCCGATCTTCCCGCCCGATGAACATAGATATCGGGTTTAGGAAAATCATAATTCACCACCAGATCCAAACCAGTAATGTCGATTCCTCGGGCCGCCAAATCAGTGGCCACTAATATTCGGTTACTTTTATTGCGAAATTTGATCATCAAAAGATCTCGGTCTCTTTGTTCCAAATCGCCGTGAATTCCTTCCGCTGAAATATTTTCATCCAGCAAGTAGTCGGCCAAATTCTTCACCGTTTCTTTTCTATGGCAAAATACTAACGCTTGGTCTGGTTGTAACGATCGCAAAATCTGCACTAAAGCCTCAGGCTTGGTTTCTTCGTCCACCTCGAGACCTTCATGCAAAATAGCAACATCACTGGCACCCTGCCCTTCGATTTGCACAGGGTCATTCTGCATTTCAGTGATCACACTGAGCTCTTCAGGATAGGTGGCAGAAAAAAATACTTTTTGAGCATCGGGGCATTGGCTTAAGATATCGGCCACGTCTTCAATGAAACCCATTTCCAACATTCGATCGGCTTCATCCAAAACAAAGTATCCAACTTCATCAAGAGACAAAGAACCTTTTTTTAGATGATCTAAAACTCTACCAGGAGTTCCCACGATCAATTGGCTTCCTTGACGAAGAAAATCCAATTGTGATCCCATGGGCTGCCCGCCCACCAATGTGGCCACAGAAAATGTGGGCCATTTTCTTCCTAAACGTTTTGCTTCTTTGGCCACTTGGGTTGCCAATTCACGGGTGGGACACAAAACAATTCCTTGGGCTCCTTTTTTTATTGGGTCAAAACAAGTGAGAAAAGGAAGCAAGAAGGCGAAAGTCTTTCCACTTCCTGTGGCAGACTTTGCTAAAACGTCTTTGCCAGCTAATAAAGCTGGAATGGCTTTCTCTTGAATGACTGTCGCTTGGACAAAAGAGAGCTCTTGCAAAACAATTTGCAGCTCACTGGGAAATGGGAATTGAGAAAATTTTTTAGACATAAAAAAACCCGAGTATTCCTACTCGGGTTCCTCTACTAGAAATGCGAAGGATTACCAACGATTTCCGCGATTGCCACCGTCTCGTCGACCGCCACCGCCGCCGCCGAATCCGCCGCCGCCACCTTCACGAGGAGCCATAGGCTTCGCTTCGTTTACGGTCATAGGACGTCCGTCCCAGTCAGCGCCATTCAATTTCGAAATAGCAGTTTGAGCTTCGGTGTCAGAAGACATTTCTACGAAACCGAAACCTTTGCTTCTTCCAGTTACGCGATCGGTGATTACTTTAGAAGACTCAACCGTTCCGTAAGGGGCGAACGCGTCAGACAACGCATCGTCGGTCACAGAAAAAGGTAGATTTCCTACGTATAATTTTTTACCCATTACAACCTCCTTAAGGCATTTGGGGCCATCAGAAGGTTCAGGGCACACCACGTGCCAGAGACTCAAAAGAAGGCAGACATTAGACTGCCGCTACCCTATCATTCCTATGACAGAATGCAAATGACTGAATGCAAAATTATTCTTCACCTTTTACTTTCAGTTGTGCCTCATTTTCCTGGATAAACTGACGAATTTCCTCACTAAAATCCAAGAGCCTCAGCCACTGCTCTTTATAGAGAGTCACAGGAAAACGACCCATTCCATAAAGCGAAACCGCCCCCTTCTGGCTCACCTTTAGGTTTAAGGTTCCGCGCTTGGGCTTTTGCTTTAACATTTCGTTTTCTTTTTTTAGACGCTCGAGTTCTGCTTTCAAGTCTTGATCGGACATAAAAAACCTCCAGTCTTTTCGATGACTTATAGAGCATATGGGCAGAATCATGAAAAGGCAAAGGAGAAAATTAAGGTAAGTGCCTGAAATCTTTAAAGAAAGCTAAAATAACGAGTTTAAGTCAATGCAAGAGATAGCCGATAGAGAAGTATCTATGATTCCTTCAGCGAAATTAGCTGACTCTCGAAACTTTCATCCTATTTTAGGAATCCCCTTTCTATTGATGCTTTGCCTTTTTTCAACTCCCTCCAGTTGGGGACAAACACCTAACCGAGGCAAAGAAACAAATTGTGAGCGCTATACCCGAGTTTTAAACGAGGGATGTCCGGTATACTTCCCATCGAGCGAAGGAGCCGAGTGCAATCGAATCATTGGGCTATACAAAAAATTACAATTGGGTTGCCGAGACACTCATACGAATCGAACAGATCCTCTAAGTCCTATAGAAGAGCAATCACGCATATCGTCCGATGAAAAAAGAGGGGGAAAAGAAAATCGGGGTCCTGAGCCAATTCAGGCCAGCGATATTGCAGCAGAAACACCACCTAAAAGTGAATCATCAGTTTCCGGTGACTCTCAAGGAGCAGCAATTGAAGAGGCACAAGTCGCATCAGATACGGGAAAATACTCAGCGATGAATGGTAAATCCACAGTGAACAAGGGCATTCCCATGATGGAAGACCTTACAAACATAAGCCTAGAAGCCGCCAACTCTCATCTTGAAGAATTAGTAACGAAATATGACGGCATAGAAAATATGCCTGCACCTGTATTTGAGCAATATAGCCATGACCTGCAAATTTACTCACAGGCAAAGTCACGTTATGAAGATGGGAAAACAATTGATCAAGAACTGTACGAATCGGCGAAATCTCCGGAAGTTAGATCGGCTCTTGAGGTTGCTGCCGCCGGAGCTTACACAAAAAATGAACTAAAGGAAGAGTCAAACTACCTTGACTACAAAATCAATCTCTTCTCGGACCGCAGCAACCAACTTCAACAAAGAAGCCTTTCCTTGAACAGCCATTCGGAGTCATCAGGAAATAATCTAGATAACTCCAAACGAATGGGCGGTCTAAATCGAAATCCCGCTCAGATTCGTTCATCAGAATCAACCATTACCGCGCAAGATGGGCAAAAGAGCTTAGAGAAAATCCTTGCCAGTCTCGACCCAAACTCCCCTCAAAATCGATCACTAAGCCAAACCCAAAAACTAGAGTTGGCGAAAAAATTGAATGATCTTCGAAATCGCCTACGCAAAAAGGTTAATGAAAAGAATAATAGTGACAAAAAGGATCTTCTTTCTGACTTTCAGGAAGAATTGGATAGTGAAAAAGCCGTAAACCTAAGGGCGTCATTAGAAGAGAAAGTGGGCCCCATCAGTGAAATTCTTAGAAATGTGGAAGCTAATTCACGATCCCCCTATCCTAGCTCTCAGGAGATCGAAGATACTTTACGAGAGACTTCCGCAGAAATTGGAATGTTATCTGGGATATTAGAGCTGGAAAGCAAAAATTTATTTGAACGTGTGTCTGAGTATTACAAAGACTGTCAGAAACGAAAATGCGTAAATCCGTAGTAAGTTCTATAATTGCTGTATTCTGTTTCATTTCCTGCACGAGCAATCAAAACGAGCTTTTTAACGAATGCCAAAAGGGCAACGGAGAAGCCTGCAATCAATTCGGAAAGCTTCAACCGGCAAATGGACAAAAGACCTTCTTTAAAAAAGCGTGCGACCTCGGCAACACTAACGGCTGCGTGAATTACTCTCAAATGGCCAGTAAAGAAGAGGCCCTACCCGCGTTAAAGTTCTCTTGCGATAAAGGCAACACTAGGGCCTGTGCCTTGCTAGCAGAAAAACTCACCAAATAATAATCTTGTGATTATCAATAACAAGCACGTTTATGAATAAAATATATAATATTATTTATATATTTTCATAAAGTTTTTCATTTAAAGTCCGAAATGCACAACGTATGAACTTTCAGGAAATTCAAAAGCTCCAATACTTTCTTTTTCCCCCAAAAACACCTAGCAATCTTTACCTTTGCACCCACAACAAAGTTTATAAACTATGGAAATCCATTTGGGAGAAAACTCTCGCCGACCTTCACCTGCCCGCCACGAATCTTGCCGATGAATTCGGTCGCCAAAATCACATCGCGGCCATTTGTTACCAATTTGAACCCATTGCCATTCACCTCTACTCTCATTTCCATCTAGATTCACGAGCCAGCCAAGAATCCTCGTATATGAGTGCCAATTATCCCCCTCTTTTTTTTGAAAAAATGAAACAACGCGGAATTAAAACAGTAATGTCCATGGAATATATGACAGTGCATCCCGACTGGAGAAAATCGAGAGGAAGTATTCACATAGGAGCCGTCTTGGGTGCGCTCGGATTGAACTGCATGAAATTCCATCAATTAGACGCCTGCATCGCTCCCGCACGAAAAGATCACAAAGTACATCTCCTGGCACACGCCCAAGGCGGCGAATCGATTATTTCAGATATTTTCAATCATAATGTGCTCTGCGATTTAGTGCTTCTCGAAAGAAACAAAGTGATTGATCATCCAAATGCAGACATATCACATCTCGTAAAACAACTTTGGTCTTCAAGAATTGAAGACTCCTTAAATTTGACCTCAAACTCAAATCAATCTCAAACCTTCATTGCAGCCTAAAGGAGAACTACTCTGTGAAAAATATTCGCTCCATCGTTTCGCCATTGCTAGAAGAAGCAAAACAAACTTTTGAAAAAACCAACTGGGAACAAAAAGAAATTTATTCGAATTGGTTGGCCCAAAGCTATTACTATGTTTGTCACTCTACTCGCCTTTTAGCGGTCACAGCGTCGAGATTCGGTGTAGACAAAGATCAATACCACACACAATTAACACAACACATCCATGAAGAGCGATTTCACGAGAGAATCGCTATTGCTGACTTAAAGACATTAGGAAAATCCGTTTCTGAATTTCCAGAACTCACTTCCACTAAGTCACTATATCGGTCCGCCTACTATTTAGTGGAAAGAGTGCACCCCGTTTGCTTTTACGGTTACGTATTTTACTTAGAACTTCTCCCGCAATTGGGTGGAAAAAATGTGATTGAGATTGCACAGAAATGTTTCGGAAAAAGCACAACAAAATTTATTGAAGTACATGTAAACGAAGATCCGAAACACGTGGAAACCTATTTCGATTTATTAGAAACCATGCCCCACGAGGAGAAAAGACTGGTTTTGGAAGGATTCTTTAGTACTCACGACAACTATCAAATGATGATGAAAGAAATTCAAAGCCTAAAACAACGAAAAGCGTTGTTCGCTGCTTAAATTAACGGAACTTATAAAATTTAAATGAATTGAACGTTATTTTCCGCTTCGCTCGAAATGGGTTGAATCTTCTTTACCGTAAGAAAATAGTTTTTCCCATTCAATGAACTTCGTAACCTAACCACAAACCGTTCGCTAACCAAAAAAGAAGCCTTTTCGTCCGAAAGTTTTTCGCGCAAAACGTAAGGGGAAATTACGGAAGTCAGGTCCATATACGTATCGTTCCCAGACAAAAATTGCCCCCCAACCCAATGCAACTTTTCTTCAACACTGGAGGGGCGTTCGTAAAGCTCAAACCACGGCATGGAAACGAGCTCAATCAAGGAATAGTTAGAAAGCGCAAAGCAAGAAAAGGAACGATATACCTGACAGAAATTTTCATCCAAAATTTCCACCACATCAGTGGACTCCACAAGATTCGTCGCCGAGTGCAGTGACAGTAAACCCAGCTTTTTCATGGCAAGGCTCAACATCTGTTTTTCGTCACAAGCATCAACGTCTTCTTGAATCACCATTTCTAGAAACTGAATTTGCGCATCTAGGCCTTTTTCAATGGCCGATAGATCCGCCGGCGCCGCAGTATTAGGAAAAATAGTATTCGATGACTTCTTTATTTTGTTACCCAGAAGTTTCGATACATAAGATTCTAAAGTTTGGATCTTGGCGAAAATTTCCAAAGGCGGAACTGGATTCGAATTTTGGGATAGACTATTGATTTCCGTTCTCATAATCGAAACCTACCTGCGATTCTTAAAAATGTCACTTGTCTTGCTCCTGATCTCGCAGAACCCTGATCAACGAAACTCACCCTTGCATTCCAGAGAAACGCCAAAATTTTGGCGGACTTACCCTTTTTCCGGTGTCCTATTGACCCTATTGCGCCAATTGCTCAATCTAGATAGCTGAAATTGTTAATTTTTCGCTTCAACCCTCCCTGGCACCTCAATTGCGATGCCTAAGACCGGGGGGACTCCTTATGCGCCACGGATGGCCTTGGGTTTTCGGAATTCTTTTATTGGCTTCTTGTGCGGAAAAAAAAGCGGAAACGAGGGTGGGCTGGAATAGTTTTCCCGTTCCCATCTATTCCGATGCCCAAATTGTTTCCTCCGAAGAGGGCGAAAATGATTTCCAAGCGGCCCTTCAATTTTGGGAACAGAATGCGGGAACAAAACTTTTCGACTACCGAGGAGTTTGGAACGGAGACGCTCCTTACACTGGAACAGCCAATAATATTTCCAGCATTGTGGCCAATGTCATATTCTTCTTAAACCCTTGGCCGCTAGATCCATTCACAGCGGGCCAAACTGTGGCCATGAAAACATCCAATGGTTATGCGGGCGCAGTAATCATGTTGAACCCCAATATTTCTCTTTGCAGTGGAGACTGTCGTGGGGAGTATTCTAGAACCAGCCGCCAAAAGCTGATCGCTCATGAGATCGGTCATTTCATCGGCTTGGCTCACGTGACAGATTCTTTCAACATCATGAATCCGGTTCTCGCCCCCGGGGGTTCCCTGGCAGAAGTGTCCATTGATCAATCTGCCTTAAGATCTATTGCTCGATAAATTAGCGAACCCAGAAAAATCCTAAGGTACGCATCCAACTCACCAGAAATACGGCACGAACTTGTTTTTGTTTTGTGAGTGGCAAGGGTTTTGGATGCCAACCTTTCGTTTGCCACCAGTCTTCCATGGATTTCCACGTTGCACTCCGACGATCGTTGGAGCCACGGTATTGCAAGAGAGCCTTCACTTCATTTCGTAACCAACCCCCACCTAGGGCGTAAAGCCGAGGAAGGCTTTCTTCGATTTCTTCGAAGGGTAAAAGAACTGCCGTTTTTGCTAATATTTCTGGCTCTTGAAACCAGCATTTCCATTCCCGTTTCCAAAACCGTATGCGAAGTTCTTTTGGAAAAATCGGTATCAATAAGATTCCCCACCTTCTTAAGGGCCGAAAAGAATCATCATGATCCAATACACTGGGACTCACTGCCAAAAGCTTTTCTCCAATGTCTTGAATTAAGCTTCGATTCTTTTCCGCAAGCTCGGGATAGTTACGAATCACAAACCAGATGCTTTCGACAAAACGATGAAAACGAATGACATCGCTGTTGATAATCTCTAAAAGAGCCTCGAACGCCTGTTCGAAATTCACAAAAGAAATGGGCATGGGCTGAGAAATATCCCCCAGAGGCGCCAAAACCTCATCGATCGTTTTTTTTAGAACCCCTTCCTCTCCTGCACAAATTCTTTCCACCAAGTCTAAGCCAACTTGATATTGCAGAAGATTTGGTCCCCCTTTGATTTTCTCCACCAACTTTTCTAATTCAGGAATTCGAATGCGTACGGTGCCACCATCACATAAGGCAAAAAAGAAGTCAGACTGTTTGATGTTTACTTTTGCCGTGAAGATTTTCCCGGTCCACACCCTTCCCACATGAGCTTGCCTGGCATACATGGCTGCTGGATACGCGCCAAATTTTCCAGCCTTCAGCTGAAAAGGAAATTGTAAAACAAAATATCCTTCGATGGTTTGCAAGGGTGCTAGAACAAATGGATTCAAGTCGGGAAAGGGAAGATCAAAATCTTTTTTCTCATTAATCCAATCAAAAACTCTTTGCGTGACCTTCATGGCCGCAGCCTCGATAACTGCCTCACCAAGATAGGCAAGCCCATTAGAAAGATTTTTGGTCTCTATTTTTTCCGGACGGCCTTCACGAGTGAATCGCTCCAACAGCTCTTTATTTTCCGTTAACTTCTTTTTGGAAATTCCTATTCCCTTGCGATCGATCAATCCAGCGAGTTCTCCTTGAAGGTCAAAAACCTCCATTACGTCTCCCCGTCCCTGGAACTCTTGGTGTTCCGAGGAAAAATTTGTTTGACGATAGCCAAACTTTTTCTTCTCAGTGGTGGGGATTTTTGAGTTTCGTAATTCTCCCAATTCAAATTGAGTTTCGGAAATGTAGGAAAGCTCCTGAAGAATCCATTGATCCACATCATTATCTTTTAGACTTGAAAGAAAAGGGAAATCTCTTTTCAGAGCCTCATAGTCTGCCCAAACAACTTTCGATCCAGGAACATGATGCAAAAGATATTTTTCCAGCGGAAGAACCCTTTGAATTTCCTCAAGGCTCTTCGGGCGGTAAAAAATCATTGCACAGAGCCTCTCCATCGGGAGTTGGCCATTTCCATGGCATAAACAAGGGCAATCTTTGAGAAAATCAAGGAATGTCGAAAACTGATGGTGGAATCAATCACGTCTCGGTCCGTATGAATTTTCCGATTCATCGTCGAAGTGGTGGCTTCGAAGGGAAGCAAAGTGGAATAGCCTTGTCGAAACCAAGAGGCGTGATCACTGCAGGCATACCCGCATTCATCTTCAATCATTCTCACTTGCAAATAGTGTTCATTGATTTCCATCAACAACTGACGAAGCCACTGTGAAGTAAAATCGGTTACGTTACCAATTACAAACTCTCCACTGCCAGGAAAGCTGGTCATGTCTAGCTGAAGAACAGAGATTACATCTACACTCTCTGTTTTATATTGAGAGGCAATCTCTGAAGACCCCACCAATCCCACTTCTTCCGCTGCATACCAAAAGAATTCTACCGTCCTTTCGGGGACTCCCTGAGTGGTGAGCACTCGTAAAGTTTCCATTAAGTTGGCAGAGCCTGAAGCGTTATCATCAGCGCCTGGAGCTTTTTTATCTTCACTCCAGGAATGATTGATCGAATCTAAGTGACCGCCCAATACAACGACTTCATTGGGATATTTTTTCCCCGTAAGACGAACTCGCAAGGTTTTTTGAGGGGTCCGTTGGTGAGTCAATTGATTCACGCTCCACATCCCCGGATACCCGGCCAAAAGCTCGCGAATCTTTTCCTCTAGCTCCACCACATGTTTATTGGGATCTGTTTGTCTAGAATTTCTGCTCGGAAACGACATGAGCCATTCCACGTTTTTTTGCAGATTCTCCTGTTTGAGCTCCCCTAGCGCTTTTTCCACACTTTCTTTTTTCTCGAGTCGGAAATTCTTAGCTAGCGTTCGATGTTTGTTTACTTGAAGTCGGAGGGCTTGGAGGGGCGATTTTTCCTTTTCTGAGAGAATTTCGTATCCCCCGCATCTCCCCTCTTCATGGGCTAAATGGGAAAGTTTGTCCATTTGCCCTTGTGTCAAATGAGCCATTCCCACGCCTAATTCCGCGTCAGAATCCGCGATTTTTACCGACAGCTTTTTTAGTAGGGGTAAGGGCGCCAAAACAGGGGTGGCGGCCTGAGAACCTGAGACAAACATAACCAAAGTGCTGAATGCTAAAAAAATCATACTTCCATCCTTGGATTGTGAATGGCTTCAGGATACCGAAGCTTTGGAAAAAGCCCAAAAGATAAAGTCTCTCCCTCCCATTTTTTCATTTTCCCCCGAATTACCCCTCCCCCAAAAAGTTGATGAATATGTCTAGTTTTCCCTTGGCGATAAAGCCCGTGAAGAGCATGCTATTCTTATGATGATACTTTCTTTATTGCTAACCGTCTTCGCCTGGGCCCATTCCCTTTCCTCTTTCGATCTAGAGCCGTTTTCGCACCAAGATCGCATGGAGGTAGCGAAACTCTTTGAAGTCGTGCGGGATGAAGAAGGGCGATGGGAGGCGTTAGTTCCAGAGGAGCAAGTGGAATTATTTCAAGCCTTGGCCCCCTTTGCAGAGAAAAAATCTGACGACATTTCTCTGGAACTGAAAAAGAGAATCGAACTTTTCGAACAACAACGTTTTCTCTTTGGATATCGCTACCACAAATTCGATGAATTTCTTTTGTGGATGACAAATCTTGAGGAAACGAATCCTTCCTTAGCAAAAGTGGTTCCCTACGGTACTTCCAAAGAGGGGCGTCCCCTACAAGCCATTCGCATTGGCAAAGAAGGAGCGAAAGGAACTATTCTGATTACTGCGGCTACCCACGGCGACGAACTCATTACTTCAGAAGTGGTCATGGATTTCGTGAATCGATTGGTATTAGGCTACGGAAACGAAGATAGAGTCACCAAACTGTTAGACAGCTTGGAAATTTACTTTGTACCTGTGGTGAATCCCGATGGTTTTGTCAAAGTTCAACGCTACGACACCGGAAAAGACCCTAATCGCTCTTATCCGTATCCAGAAAAAACACAGGCGACTCCCACTGCCAGTATCGCCGGGTTAATTTCCCTATTCCATTCAAAACCATTTTTAGGAACTTTGGACTATCACGCCTTCGGCGAGATGATTATGTATCCTTGGGCCTACACAAAATCTTCTATTCCCGACGAAGATCGACAAAAGTTTCATAAGCTCACCGGTGAAATGTCTCAGCTCAATGATTATGCCTATGGACCCATTTCTGAGGTGATCTATATCGCTCCAGGATCTAGTGCAGACTATTACTATTGGAAAACTCGATCCACCAGCATCGCCATTGAAGTTGGCCGAAGCAAGGTTCCAAATCCGAATTTGTTTCCAGCAATTTTTGAATCTCAAGCGGAGCCTATGTTTCGATTCATCGAATCGTTTTTGGCTTTCCGTGAGTAGAAATTTTTGGTCTTGCGCCAAAAGCATCTAAAAAGTTTCCGAAGGTGACGTCTGCCAAATGAGATTGTCTTCCTAGAAACCTTTGTAGTCCCTCTTGAAGCCTATTGGGGCATCCTCCGGACTGCTCCAAAACAGATCGATGTTCTGGCGAGTGGACGAACTTAGAAATCATATTTTGGTCTGCTTCTAAATGAAACTGAATGCCATAAGAATCCCTATATCGAAACGCTTGGTTATCGCAATGATTAGACCGCACTAAATGAACGGCGTCCGTAGGCAAATCAAAGGTGTCTCCGTGCATTTGAAAAACCATTTCTTTTTCACGAAAGTGGGAAAATAAATCATCTTGTTTCCCCAAACCTGTGGGCTGGACTTCGCACCACCCGGCCTCGGTGACATGATGCTTTCTCACGGGTGACCCTAAAGTATGGGCCAACATTTGGGCTCCCAAACAAATCCCAAGAACAGGAATATCCTTCTGTAGAGCAGCTTCAATTAAAGAACATTCTTTTTTGAGATGGGGAAATCGATCCATTTCATATACCCCCATCCAACCGCCCAACACAATCATACCGTCGATCTTCTCTAAGCTAGGTTCCGCCTCAGGATCCCTAGCGAAGTTTACGTATTTAATGGCCACGCCTCGATCTGCCAAAACCTGACGAAAAAAACCTAGGTTTTCTTGTGGAACGTGTTTAAAGACCAACACCCGCTTCATACTTTGATGGTATCAAAGAAATTTGCGCTTTTCTCGGGATCAAATTTCCATCTTTTAACAAGATTTCCCGTTGGGCCAGGGCCGCAAAGTCTGGATCGTGGGTCACGAAAACAATGGTGGTGCCGTATTCTTTGTGAATCTTTTGGAAATATTTTAGAACCACTTCCCCGTTACGACTGTCGAGGTTCCCCGTAGGCTCATCGGCAAACAGGTATTTTGGATTCATGAGCAATGCCCGGGCAATGGCCACCCGCTGCTGTTCTCCCCCAGAGAGATGGGTAGATCGCTTTTTTGCCTTATCAATGAGATCAAATTCCTGCAAAAGAAATTCGGCCCTCTCTCGATGAGATTTTTCTATGCCCTGCTTAATCGCTGGCATTAATACATTTTCTATACAGCTAAGCTCTGGCAGCAGATGATGGAATTGAAATACATAGCCCATTTTTTCATTCCGAAATTGATGGATTTCTTTTACCGAAAGCTCACTCATGTCCGTTCCGTCGATCACCAATTTGCCAGAAGTTGGTTTGTCTAGAGTCGACAAAATATAGAGTAAGGTACTTTTTCCCGAGCCTGATTTGCCCACAATGGAAACCATTTCTCCATCTTGGATCTCTTCATGAATGCCCCTCAATACTTCATTAGGTGGATCACCAAAACTTTTGCGTAAATCTTTGATCTCTATCACTCGTGCTCGCTCCTTAGAATTTCAATGGGTTCCATGCGACCCGCAGCCTTTGCTGGTAGATAACTGGCAATACACGAAGCAAAAAAAGCCAAGAAAAACCCTTTCACATAGATCCAAAGATCGTAAGACATAAAAAGTTTGTCTCCACCCAAACTGCGAGTAGAACCTAAATCGATGGTGGATAAATAAAGGCAGGCAAGAAACCCCAAAAGAATTCCAATTCCGCCTCCCAAAGAACCCAAGGTGAGACCCTGAAATAAAAATAGTTTCGAAATATCTCTCGGCTCGAAACCCATGGAACGAAGAATGGCAATCTCTCTTTTTTTGTGATGAATCGCTAAACTTAGGATGTTGTAAATTCCAAAACTAGCCACCACAAGAATCGCCAACGTCATGGCGTTACGAACAATATCTTGCATCGAAAATACACTCATCAAACCTTGGTTGGCTTGATCCCAGCTTTGCACTTTTTCTTGCGAGAGCACGTTCCATTGCTTTGCGAGCTTAGGTGCCTCACGTACATCTTTTAAACGAACGGCAATGGTGGTGATGCGACTGGGGCTCTGATTTAATCCTTGTACATCTGCCAGCGCGCCAAGAATGGTGGCTTCATCTACGCTTTTCACGCCAATGCGAAAGGCTCCCACAATACGAAAGGGCACTGGCTCCCCTTTTCCTGAGGATAAAAAAATCGTTTCTCCGGGAACGGCCCCAAGAGAATCCATTAGATCTTTTCCAATGATCACCCGATTTCCCGTTTTGCCGATGTCTTCCAGCTTCCCGGCCAACATATAGTTCCCGATATTGGAGACTTGGGCTTGCAACTCTGGATCAACGCCAAGAAGTTTTGCCGAATTCGTGACCTTTGCACGATTGGCGATGACTTGCATTTCTAATTGTGGACTCGCCCCTAAAACGTGCTTCGATTCTTGTAAGCGCGAAAGCCAAGCTCCCGGCGAAACAATGTAAGGATTGTCTCTTCGTCCGGCAGGAGGTTTGATCCAATGCACATGTACATCTCTATCAAAAAACACACCGTTTAAGGAATCGGCCTCTAGGGTTTCCTCTCTGGAAGAAATTTTTAAATGGGCATCGTTGTCTACCAACTGATCCACCAAAAATTCCTGAAATCCCATGAGCAATCCGGAAATCGTCACATAGGCAGATGCGCCCAAGAGGATTCCCAATAAGGTGAGAACGGTTTGTCGTTTTTTCGACAGCAGATGCCGAAGGGCCAAAGACCACATGATTACTGCTCCTGGAGCAAGAGCTCATCTCCAGGCAAAATATCTCCTGCCACCACTTCAGCCCATTCTCCAGCAATGGAACCCAAAGTCACACTCGTTTGTTTACGCTCACCATGCCGCAAGATTTCCACTTTTCCAGAGTCCACGGCCTTTACTGGAATCAAAAGAGCATCTTCCTTGGCATTGGCTTGAATGGCCACATCGGCAGTCATTCCGGGCAAAACTCCGTGGGGCCATTCACTCATTTCGATTCTCACAATGAATTGCTGATCTCTTGGATACACATTCTCCACTCTACCTTCGAATCTTTTCTCTCTCATGCTTTCAAATGAAATGGTCACAGGCTTTCCTTCGTCCACACGCAATACGGACTGCTGCTCTAAACTCACTTCCAAATAAAGTCTTTCCAAATTTGTCACCGTCAAAACCGCAGATTGAGGATTCACAATTTCACCTGGCTTGAATCCCACCTGTGTTACCGTTCCATCGAACGGCGCATATAAAGTAGACTCATCAAATCGCGCTAACACCTGCCCAGTTTTTACTTTATCGCCCTCTTTCACGGGCAATTGCTGCAACTGCAAACTCACTCCCGTTTTCGCCGTAAAAACTTGCTCGGCACTCACTGTGCCTAAACCATAAATGGCTTCCACTAATTTTCCCTTTTTTGCGATCTGAATTTCTTTGCCACTTTTGTGGAACCATAGAAAGACGGCAATGAAGAGGACAAAGGAGCAAATTACTTTTTTGGGATGGGCCTTCAAGACAGGAATAATTCTTTTCATGGCCCAAAGTATAGTGGCAAAAATTTTTCTTTCGCCATTAGAAAAGTATTAATTTTTTTTCATGAAAATTTTTCTCACGCTAAGCGGTTGCTCAAGAGTGCGAAAAAAATTTCGCTTTCTTATCGCCACCCGTTCCCCCTGCCGTCGTCTTACATTCTCCTTACAAAGAAAACGCATTCAAAAAGAAAAAAGGTAGAAAGGTTTATGGAAAAAAGAATTTCCGTCATCTAGACCAGAATTTTTCTCAAAAACAAATTTCCCTCTGAAAAACACTATCTTTGCTCGTGTTTCCATTTTTTGTTCAGAAAGAAAACGTTTCACTCAACGTTGGAGTTTGGGGGAACTCCTCTCTTTTTTGCTCTGTACCAAAGAAATACCGAGGAAAAATCCCCAAGAAAAATGCGTGCGTAATTTTTTATGCGTCTTTTCCTCAGGTAAGGATTTTCCACTTGACCAATCCTCTCAATCGGGGGAGCTTACCCGTCCCGATCGATTGGTGAAACCTAGTGGTAACTAGTGGTAACGCCAATCGAACAACAACAACGAATAGGAGAAACCCATGAAATGGCTTGTTTTGGCTACTTTGGCACTTAGTGCTCCCACCGTATCTCATGCTGATTTTGAAGGACTCGATCTTTCCAGCTACGAATCCGAAACCGAAATGCCCTCTGACGTATTTCAAGAACTTGGCAGCCTAGACGTATCCACCGAAGATTCTTCTTTGGATATCGGCGGCGATGAATTGGAACTCGATGCTCGACACAACCGTCGTCACAAGAGACACCCAAGATGGGATCGTTTCCCACGTCATCCCCGTTACATTCCTGTGCCAATCTTCCGTCGTCACAATGTGTGCTTCGCTAGAAATGGTCGCGGCGTAACTTTCCGCGTGTCTGGATTTGCTAGCCGATGGTCCGTGCAAGATGCCGCAGTACGTTTCTGCGAAAGAAACAGCGCTCGTCCTTGGACCTGCCGTCCTTTGGGCTGCAGATAGTAGCGTTTCGGTAAAAATCTGGTAGATAAAAAGAGGGGAATGTATCCCCTCTTTTTTTTGGAGAAATCATGAGCGCTTCTTTATCTTCCTCTGCACAGGAACAACTCTTTCTTAACGCTCGCACCCATAATGGCTTTCTACCCAAGCCCATTTCCGACGATCTTTTACACAAACTTTACGATCTCTTGAAGTGGGGTCCCACCAGTGCCAATGGATCACCTGGTCGATTTGTGTTCGTGAAAAGCGCTGAAGCGAAGGCAAAACTTTTAACGGTTGTGGCTCCTGGGAATATCGAAAAAGTTCAGTCCGCTCCCATCACCGTCATCATCGCAGAAGATCGAAAGTTCTATGAAAAACTACCCACCCTATTTCCTCACGCTGATGCGAAATCCTGGTTCGAAGGCAATCAACCGCTCATTGAGGCCACAAGCTTTCGAAATTCTTCGCTTCAAGGCGCCTATCTAATGCTTGCCGCTCGATCTCTTGGCTTAGACTGCGGACCTATGTCTGGGTTTGAAGCGCAAAAGTTAGACGCAGCCTTTTTCGCTGGAACCTCTTGGAAATCCAATTTCCTTTGCAATCTCGGTTACGGAGATCCTTCAAAACTGTATCCTAGACTTCCTCGCTTGCCATTTGCCGAAGCTTGCCAAATCTTGTAACTGAATCTTACGAGGAAAGCCGAGGAAAGCTGATTTCCTTTTCACTTAGACTTGCTATCATACCGATATGAGAATTCTTCACGTACTTTCTCAAACCGAACTTACCGGCGCCGAAGTCTACGCCGTGGGTTTGGCCCAGCAGCAAAGAAAGAGCGGCCACAAAGTAGTTCTTCTTTCAGACGCCATTCACATTCCCCACGACCTTCCCTACCTTCGAATGCCAATTTCTAAACGATCTTGGCCACAGCGCTGGTCCAACGTCTCTGCCTTACGAGCTCTCATTCTAGAAAAAGGTATTGATGTGGTTCACGCCCACTCTAGAGCTTCCAGTTGGGTTTGCCACTGGGCCACCAAGGGACTTCGTTGTGGATACGTATCCACAGTTCATGGCCGTCAGCACTTACATTCCTCTACGCGAATGTATTCCGTTTATGGGCAACAGGTAATTGCGGTATGCGAAAACATTCATCAGCACTTACATACAGAAGTGGGAATAAAGAAAGAGCGAATTCATACCATTCCCAATGGATTCGAAATTTTCATTTCGCAGAACGAGGGAAGTGGAATTCTCCTCGCCGGTAGAACCACGGGGCCCAAGGGACAAGCGAGCTCAGAATTTCTGGCTTTGTATCTCCACACCTTTTTACAAGAATTTCCCGAAGAAAAATTTACGATTTTAGGCGGGAAACTAGAAAAGCTAAGCCCAGAGGCTCGAACCTCTTTAGAACTAGCCCAAAAACAATATTCCTCTCGCGTTCGTGTATTAGAGTATGTGGAAAAATCCGAACTAGACAAAATACTCTTAGCTTCTAAGGTTGTGATCGCATCGGGAAGAATTGCGGTGGAAGCATTAGCAGCAGGAAAACAACTGATTGCAATGGGTGAAGCCATCAATCACGGCTGGATTCGCCAAGAAAATTATGAGGAAGCGAGAGCTAGTAATTTTGGAGATATTTCCACAAACGCAAAAGACTTTCCCAAGGTCGATGGGATTTTGTCTTCCTTAAAAGAGATTTTCGGAAACAAACCTGAGGATTCTTTCTCCTTAGAACAGAAAGTAAAAGATGACTTTTCCTTAGCAAACGTAAATAGAGAAGTAGAAAAGGTTTATCTTCAAGCCTTACTAGAACGAAGGGCCCCGAAACAGATTCCCATTTTGATGTATCACAAGATCGTGGAAGAAGGTTTTGCCTCAAAACACAAAACTTTTCTTAGTGTGAAAAATTTCGAACATCAACTTTCCTACTTAAAACGAAAAGGATTTTCTCCCATCACCTTTTCCGACATTCATGAAAAGACCTTGAAAGACTCTCCATTTCCGAAAAAGCCCATTCTTTTGACTTTTGACGATGGATACGTCTCAATGGTGACGAGAGCCCTTCCCCTCTTAAATAAGTTTCGGTTTCGAGCCGTATTTTATATCCTGGCCGATTTTTCCATCCGAAAGAATTTTTGGGATCCCGACGAATTAGAGCCAGAGCTCATGACAAAAGAACAGGTTCACACTCTTATACAAAGTGGAATGGAACTTGGGGCTCATTCTGTGGGACATAACTATTTTCCAAACCTCACAGAAAAGGAAATCTTTCACGAAATCCTTCAGTCGAAACATATTTTGGAAAAAGAATTTCAAGTACCAGTGATTTCCTTTGCCTATCCTTTTGGCGCAATTGACGAAAAATCCAAAAAGGCATTGAACCGATCGCCTTTTCTTTTTGGCATATCCACAGATACTGGCGGACGCACTTTTTTTGAAGATCTCAATCAGGTGTTTCGAATCAATATTTTCCCGAACGATATTGGAATAAAATTTCGAAAAAAGACTTCGAATTGGTATCGATCCTACTATTTTTGGAAACGTGGAAAGTAAGGAACGATCTGCCTTTCTCCGATCTCTATCCTCACCGGAGCATATCCCTTCGTTTCTTTGGAAAATGCCTCTCCAATTACTCTAATGGGCCCTAGATTCGTTTTTCCGGCAAGTTCGCAGGTGGAACCATAGACAATTTCGCCATTGCTTCGAACACCCATGGGCTTGCCTAAAATTGGATCCACAAAGGAGACCTTGGCGCCGCAAATTCTATCCAGTTCATTGGTCTTAGGAACGGAGACTATGGCATCGGAAAAGAGAAATTTCCTAGGAAGAGTAAAGTCCACTATTTTTTTCGGATGCTCTATGTTTATTTCTTGCGGATCTGAATTTTGATTTTGGTAGTGAGAAAGGAAGAGCTTTCCCTCCTTAGTAAGGTAGGCACGAAAGTTTGTTCCCTCTAGATATTTCGTAAGAGCTCCTTTTTCCCAATTACTCGCAACCGGACCCAGCCCCGATCGGTCTTTGGAGGGTCCTTCAAAAAAGAGCGCGCCAGATTCATCAATCGCAAATAGCTGATCGTAGGTAACTCCCCCATGAATTTGCTGCCATTTGGGTCCGGTAAAAATCGAATATGGAGTGTAAAACTTCGTTCCTCTCATACCTCTATGATTCGAAACGATTGTCATAATCTCTCCTTGCTCGGTCAAAAAGAAACTCGACCACCCGTTACCAATGGTGAGCTTTTTTACCTTTTCTTCTGGCCTGTTCTGGTATCGAGTCAGAATGTCATTGCCAGTCTTTTTCTCAGTGTCGATATAATAAAAATCGTTCTCAGTGCTGATGACAAAGGTTTTCGTATTTCGAGAAACTCCAGAGATAATTTTATCAATCTCTTGAACACCGGGGAGATCTTGAATCAAATCTTCATAAGTTTTCTCTAAGCCCTTCGAAGGAGACCAAACAAAAACATCGTGATCCTCAGTAAACAAAAAGCTAGCAGCACCCCTTGGGCTGTATTCGATTTTTCGAACTTTTTTTCCTTCTGGCAGATCGATCTTTGATAAGCCCCAGTGATAAGGGTTCACCACGTACACCTGCCCCTCTTCATCCAGGACCAATACGACATCCACAGGAGCGCCAAATTCTGGAGGGATTTCATTAAACCGCGACGCCATATGCACAACGGCTAAGCTAGTTAAATATTCCCGATCTGCCTTTGAAAGTCCTTGAGCGTATTCGGCGAGGCCAATCTCAAATATGGCCCCATAGGCATAGGCCCCGGCGTCTTTTCCGATGGAAAATTTCGCATCACAACCGCCCTCGGATTTTGGAATATCTCCACTCCTACAACGATCATGCCCAGGAGAGCTGTCTTCTGAATGCCTGGCTTCGTGAATCAAAACAGCAACGGAGAAAAGTGGTTCGATTTGAAAAAATAGTCCACCAAGAAAAACATCTCCAGTGAGACGAAAGTTTTGGGCAATGGAATCGGCTTGCGTAAAGTCTACGGAAATCGACGCCGCCATTTTTATTACATACTCTAAAGGATCCACCAATGTTTCACGAGCCTCGCCCCCCCAGTTCTCAGGTACGTCTATTTTCAGTTGGTTCATGAAGTGTAAGACTCTCGCCAGTTTGGATTTTGGCGACTCATCACAAGCGTATGGACTTTCTGGAAGTTTGAGTTTGGTTCTTCTAGCTAGTTCCAAAAATTCTTCTTCGGTGGGGCAAGGTAAGTCCAAAAATGCAGAGTGACTTTTTTCTTCAGAAGCCAGATGCCGCATCGGCTCAGATGAACTTCTTCCGAAATACAGACCAAGGGAAAGACCCAAACACACAAAGGCTATAATCGTTTTCATCGCTGCTCTCCCAAAGGCAATAGAAGATCTCTAGTAGAGAGCGAGGCAAGTCCGCGTACCCTCGAAGAAACCAAGGAAAGGATTCGATCCCTTTCTTCTTTTCCTTGTAAGCGCAAAAGTGGGCGTATCTGATGAAGGGCTTCTCTGTGCACAAGCCAATGCTGCGAACGATCTTCTAAGAGAGAGAGATAAAATTGGTATTTCTCCCTTTGAAACTGTCCCCACTCCCCCATCGATCTCAGAATGCTCAAACGAGCGGCAAGCTCACGAACTTTTGCAACCTGATGCTTAGAAGCATCTTGCGGTAAAGGTTTACGAAATCGATCTAAGGTCTTTTCCCAAAAGAGCGGGCTTGCGGCCTCGATCTCTACTCGAGGAGAAAAATAGTATTGGTGAACCTGGGGAACGTCGGCTTCTGCCAAATTTTGGATAGGAATGGAAACAGGAGCCTTTTGAGAGACCTGTCCGTTGACCTGTTCCTTCCGTTCAGAGTTTTGAAAAAATTTAGAGGAAGATATCCAAAACCCAAATCCAAAACAGAGGGTAAATATTCCGATGAGGAAAAAGCTTTTTTTCATATCTCTTTATCGGCATTTTTTCTTTCGATAAAGAGAGAAATTTTACGAGATTACTAGCCTTTTTGTAACAGCTTCAGCAGCAGTAAATAACGTAGCTTTTCTGTCACTTTTCATTTTTTCTAATGTCCGCACAATCATCGAAAGCCTAGGATTTTTACTGAAAAATTGTTTGTGGTCGTAAATAAACTTCCAATACAGGCCATCCACCTCATCGGTCCAGGATCCGCTGGGATATTTACCCATTTTTCTGTAGTAGTTTGATCCGCAGATATAGGGTTTGGTGGCAAAAATTCCGCCGTCGCTAAATAGTGCCATACCGTACACATTGGGGCCCATTACCCAGTCTGAGGAATCCAGGTACATCTCCATGAACCAGCGGTGTGCTTCTTGAGGCTTTACCTGTAAAAGGGTCATTAAACTTCCCACCACCATCAAACGCTCGATGTGATGAGAATAGGCATAACGGTTCACCTTGGCGATAACATCGTCTAAGGGAGGAATTCCAGTGCCTCCATTATACCAACAGGGTCGAAGCTTCGTTTGAGCCTTAAAAAAATTCTTTTTCTCCTGCTCTTCGGAAAAGTTTTGGTAAATCCCTCGAATGAATTCTCTCCAGCCCATGATCTGCCGAAGAAACCCTTCTAAAGAAGCCATGGGTACCTTCTTTTTTTCCCCGTAGTCCAAGGCGGCCTCTAACACTTCTTGCGGAGTCAAAAGACCCAAGTTCAAAAATGGAGTTAAAACGGAATGAAACAAAAAGGGTTCCTCTCGCGAAAGAGCATCTTCATAAGGACCAAACTGATGAAACCGATGAACGAGAAAATCTTTTAACCAATTTTTTGCTCCTTTTCGATCCACCGCTAACCAAAAATTCCTGGCATCACCTGGATGATCTGGAAATTCCTTTTCCACAAGCGAAATAACATCTTCCAAATTTTTTGAAATGGAAACGGAGGGAACTTTTGGGATTTCAATATCTTTCGGCAAGGCTTTTCGATTGTCTTCATCGAAGCTCCACTTGCCACCCAAGGGTCCACCTGTTTTTGTGAGAAGGATTTTTTGCCTTACTCTTTCTCGTTGATAAAACGTCTTCATGAAGGGACGTTTCGTTTGCTTTAAGTAATTCGAAAATTCTTGCCTAGAACAAAGAAACATGGGGCTGGGCAACACCTCTACTTCCACATCTAATTTCTCTAAACTTCCAAGCAAACGAGATTCAAAAAATTTGTCTTCAATTTCAAATAAACTAACTTTGGTTACTTTTTCTTTTTTTATCAAACGAACTAAACAGTCTTCATAGGTTCCTGGAACCTCATTCATGCTTTGATATACAACTTTGCGCCCAGCCGACAGCAACTCATCTCGAAAGCTGCGCATGGCCGCGAGAAACAAAACGATTTTCTGCTTATGGAAGCGAAAATAGGTTGAAAGCTCTGAATCTTCTCGAAGGAAAAACAGATCGGCCTCTCCCTGGCAGTTCAGGTCAAACAACTGGTTCCCAAGAACGATTCGCAAGTGCTTCATTTTATTAGTTTATATTATCTTGAACTCAAATACATCATTGTTCTTAAGTTATTGCTTTTATTTGTATTTATTTATTTTTATCACAAATAAACTAGTTTATGATATAATAAACTTATAGGGGAATTCTATGCAAAAACTCGAAATTTACTACGATGGTTTGTGCCGGCTTTGCTCCGCGGAAATAGAACATTACCGAGGCTGCAAACACAAAGGAAACCTCCTCTTCACGGACATCACCAAACCAAGCTTCCGAGCAGAAGCCGCTGGACTGGACCCCAAAAAAGTTCACGTACATCTACATGCCCGTTCCTCCGATGGAACCTTGTTTCTCGG
>JACCDW010028814.1_pt1 | contig 251065 bp, 232 predicted proteins | sample 7449781 | NCBI WGS metagenome assembly JACCDW01 (sample SAMN15323449, study PRJNA562643) | freshwater metagenome | isolation source: river surface water | place: USA:Blue River Watershed | collected 2017-08-18 | reverse complement strand
GTGGATGTTGAAGTTGGTGGTTTCAATGTGATGGGCCCCCAGCTGGTGGTTCGCCCTCATTGCCACAACAAGCACTATTGGCAGGTAGTTTTCGATACCAACAAAGTCATCGCCGATACTTTGAAACTGGCTGGGTTTGCGTCCCCCGCACAACCCGTGAGGATGGTTGAGTGAAGGGACGCGCATGGCGCTGGGCATGGGCGGGCCTGCTGGCTTTGGGGGTGGTTTATACCTGGGTTGGGTTTTGGGGGCTGCCCTGGTTGGCACAGCATCAACTGCAGCGCATGTCAAGCAGCTTGACGGGCCTGGAGCTCAGGATCGGCCTCTTCGAATTCAATCCGTACACCCTTCGCTTGCAACTGCAAGGTGTGCAATGGGGGCGGCATGATCAGGCCCCTCTGATGGAGCTGGATCGCGCTGTGGTGGGTTTGCAGTGGGCATCGCTGTGGCGGCGTGAGTGGCGCTTCGAGACCGTTCAACTGAGGGCGCCAGTGATTCAGGCGCATGTCGGTGTCGATGGCCGTTCAGATTGGGTGGATGTTTGGCAAGCGATTCAAACCCGTTTGACGCCAACGGATCGTGCGGGGGGGATGCCAGCGTGGCAGGTCGATGTGTTCGAGCTGGAGCAGGGGCGGGTCGACGTTCAAGATCTGCGGTCCGGCTATGTCAATCAACTGGAGGGCATCTCTGTTCGGTTGGACCGTGTGGGTTCATTGAGCGATCAGATGAGCCCTTATCTCATCAAAGTCCAATCCAGTGCAGGGGAAGGACTGGACTCGCAGGGGGCGTTCTCTGTGTTGCCCTTGCGCGGCTCGGGCGAGTTGTCGTTGAGAGGCCTGGATCTTGCCAAGTTGTCTGCCGCATTGAAGTTGCAATCACCCTGGGTGCTCCAGTCGGGGCGGATGTCGGCGCGACTGCCGTTTCAATTGGAGCACACGCCGCAAGGCTTGAAACTGGATGTCTCCAAGGCCGAGATGAAACTCCAGCACGTCATGGTGCTGGACGGCAAACAGCCCCTGATTGACTTGGCGGGCCTGGACCTTGTTGACGGGCAATTGGGTTTCACGGGGGACCGCAGGCAACCGATGTCGTTTCAGGCCACGCTTCATCACCTGGGGGGAGGACGATTGATGGCCTCGGGTCATGTGGTGCCGGCCAGCATGGCGCTGACGGCCGATATCCAATTGGACCAGTTGCCGTTGGCACTCCTGCAATCGCAGTGGTCGCGGTGGCTGAATGCACAGTTGACGCAAGGTCTGCTGTCGGTGCGTGGGCAATATCGGCATTCGGTGACAGAGGATGCAACATCCGGATTCAGTTATAGGGGCAGTGTCGAGATCAGCGACCTGGTGCTGAACGACTTGACGGGGCAGCGTGTGATCTCGGCCGAGCTTGTCAGGGCTGAACAGTTGGAGTTTCGATCGCTGGCTCGGGAGGTCCTGGTGCCGCAAGTGCATGTCATGAAGCCGTATGTGCGAGTGGACATCGACCCGCAGCAGGGGCTTTCATTGACGCATCTCCTCAAGCGGGAATCTGCTGCTTGGGGCAACGACTTGAAACGTACGGGGCAGGTCAACATTCCATCGGCTGCAGCGTTCCATGTCCGATGGCGTCGATTACAGGTGGAGCAAGGACGCATGGATTTTTCGGATCGCAGCGTGCGTCCCGCCTTCAAAACCACCGTGCAGCATCTGGAGGGCGTGATTCTTGGGCTGTCATCTGATCCGACGTCTCGCACTCGGATCGAATTGGAGGGCCAGGTCGATGCCTATGGTCGTGCCCGCATCCGTGGTGACCTTGCTCTTTTCCATCCCTTGGAAAGCAGTGATGTTCGACTCCTGTTCAACAACATCGATATGGCCTCTATTTCGCCGTACATGATGAAATTTGGAGGTTATCGCATCCGTGAGGGGCGGCTGTCGGCCGATTTGCGTTACGTGCTGCGGGGACATCGCATGGAGGGAACCAATGACATCGTGGTGGACTCCTTGGTCTTGGGTGAACGGGTCGACAGCCCAAATGCGCTTGACTTGCCGCTAGAAATGGCCATCGCACTGCTCAAGGATGAGCGAGGACGTATCGAGTTGGGATTGCCGATTTCGGGCGACCTGAATGACCCGCAGATCAGCTATGGGGCCATCGTCTGGAAAGCCCTGGGGAATTTGCTGACGGGGTTCGTGACGGCGCCCTTTCGAACCTTGTCGAGGTTGTTGGGTGTCAAGGACGATGGGTTGGATGCGATTGAATTCGATGCGGGCAGCGATCGCTTGCCTCCCCCTGAGCAGGAAAAAATTCAGCGTGTTGCCGACTTGCTCAAGCAACGACCTCAATTCCAGTTGTTGGTGCCACAGCCTTTCAGCGACCCCATGGATCGTCTCGCCCTGAATCCGAAAGACCTCGCTGTGCCTGATGTGCTGGAAAAGCTGGCACAGTCCCGAAGCCATGCAGTGATGGCGGCGTTGCAGTCTTTGGGGGTAAACCCTGAGCGAATGCGGATTGGGGTCAGAGGGGCTGTGGAGGGTCGATCAGGGCAGCAGACGGTACCTCTGGCCTGGTCTCTGGTGCTCCCATGATGTTCAACTTAATATCCGTACTTCCAAGTCGAGAATCGCACAGGAGACCTGCTCAACGATCGTCTTGGACAAGACTCCATTCCTTCAATCAAACAGGAGACCGCACTTGAAAATCGCAACTCCCTTGCTGGGCCGTTTGGGCTTGGCGATGTCCCTTGTCCTTGGCGTATTGAGCGCGCAAGCCCAAACCCCCGCCCCCGCCCCTGCCTGGAAGCAAGGCATGTCCGGCGCCATGGCCAACTCCACCCTCGCGCCTTTGGCACCGAAGTTGACAGCGACCCAAGCAACGGATGTGCCGCTGGACAAAATCAAATTGCCCGCTGGCTTCAAGGCCGAAGTCTGGGCGGCAGCCGTGCCAGGCAGCCGCGCGATTGCTCAGGGTGATGGCGGCAAGTATTACGTCGGTACCCGTCCTCTGGGACGTGTGTATGAAATCACCGACAACGGCAGAGAGAGAACCTCGCGCGTGGTGATCGACAAGCTGGACCAGCCCACCGTGGCTTATAAGGATGGTTCGCTCTACGTGATGGCCGTGGACAAGGTGTTGCGCTTTGATGGCATCGACAAGAACCCCAATGTGGCGCCTGTTGATTTGACCGCCAATTTCAACCTGCCTCCCGAGAAGCACCACAACTGGAAATACATTGCCTTCGGTCCGGACGGCAAGCTCTACGTTCCCTTTGGCGCACCCTGCAACATCTGTGAGCCCCCGTCAGAAGAATATGCGCAGATCCGCCGCTACAACCCCGATGGTTCCGGCATGGAAGTGCTGGCTCGGGGTGTGCGTAACACGGTGGGTTTTGACTGGCATCCGGTGACCAAAGAGTTGTGGTTCACCAACCATGGCCGCGACTGGCTGGGTGACGACAGCCCCAATGACACCCTGAACCGACTGAAAGTCGGCGGGCATTACGGTTTCCCGTACTGCCACCAAGGCAACCTGCCTGACCCCGACATCAAAAAGGCCCAAGCTTGCAGCGGCATTGAACAGCCGGTGGCGTTGATGGGCCCGCATGCGGCCGCCATGGGCGCCAAGTTCTACACCGGCAACATGTTCCCGGCCGAGTACCGCAACGCCTTGTTTGTGGCTCGCAAAGGCTCCTGGAACCGCAACACCAAGATTGGTTACGACGTGGTGGTGGTGCGTTCAGATGCCGACGGCAAGAACGCCAAGGTCGAGCCCTTCATGACCGGATTCATGAACCCGGCTGATCAGAGCTTCTGGGGCCGTCCCGCTTACTTGCACCAGATGGCCGATGGGTCCTTGCTGGTGGCTGACGAGCAAATGGGCGTGATTTACCGCGTGAGCTACAACAAGTAATTTCATGTCTCGTTTCCAAGCCTGGAAGACTGCGGTCTTCCTCGGGGTGGCCCTGGTGGTCACCCCTTTTTCCTGGGGCCAATTCTCGCCTCAACGGTTGGCGCTGTGTGGGGCCTGTCATGGCGCGGATGGCAATTCGCAAATCAAGGACATTCCATCGCTGGCTGGACAGCCTCGTGTCTTCATTGAAAATCAGCTGGTGCTGATCCGTGAAGGCATGCGAGACATTCCTCAAATGAAGGGTGTGCTGGAAGGGGTCTCCGATGCCGAGGCTGCGGCCTTGGCCAAGCATTACTCGGCCTTGCCGTCTGCCAAACCGCCTTCGGGCAAACAGGCTGCTTTGTTCGAGCGTGGTGAAAAGCGTGCGCAGGAAATGCGTTGCGGTATTTGCCATTTGCCCAATTATGTCGGTCGTGAACAAATGCCACGACTGGCCGGACAGCGGGAAGACTATCTGCTGCATTCCATGCGCATGATGAAGACAAACCAAGCGGTTGGCCGTGACCCCATCATGTCGGCGTCGCTTTACGATATCTCCGATGAAGATTTACAAGCGATTGCCCACTACCTGTCCCGAGTCGCGCCTTGAGGTGATGCGTCAAGTCTGGCGTCCCTGCTTGCTTGCCGCTTTGTGGATGCCGGGCTTGGTGCTGGCTCAGGGGCTGGCTCGGGTGCCCACAGCATCTCCATCGGCAGAGTCTCCTGCGTCGGCACCTGTGCTGGCGGATTTGCTGGTGCAAAGCGGTCGTTTGGAGCAGCGTCAGTTTGATGCCGCAGCCTCGGTCACCGCCATCGACGCTGAAACTTTGCGCAGCTCGGGACCTCAGGTCAATCTGTCGGATGCGCTGAGCCGCGTGCCTGGCGTGGTGGCCTTGAATCGAAACAACTATGCCCAGGACGTTCAGATTTCCATCCGGGGTTTTGGTTCGCGAGCCGCTTTTGGTTTGCGCGGTATTCGATTGTTGACCGATGGCATTCCGGCCACCATTCCGGATGGACAAGGACAAGCCTCGACCGTCAGCCTGACCTCCACCGATCGCATCGAGGTGCTGACCGGGCCGCTGGCCCAGATTTACGGCAATGCTTCTGGCGGGGTGATTCAAACTTTCACCCGTGAGGCCGGTCCCGAGCCCGAGGCACAGGTTCAATTGTTTGCGGGCTCGTACGGCATGACCCGAACCGACTGGCAGCTGAGCGGGCGCTCTGGGGACAAAGGGCAAGTCGGGATCGTGGCCGACTACAGCACCTTTGGTATCGATGGCTATCGGCAAAACAGCGATGCCCGGCGTCAGCAGCTGAACACCGTCATCACGGTCGACAGCTCGCTGGACACGCGCTGGAAATTTGTCGCGAATATTTTCGACATGCCCTATGCCAAAGACCCCTTGGGTCTGACCGCCACTGAACTGAGCGACCCCACGGCGGCTGGAAAAAATGCATTGAAAAACGGGACGCGTAAAACCGTTCAGCAAGATCAATGGGGACTGGTGCTGGAACATCGCATCGAACGTGATGTGCAACTTCAGGCGCGGGTGTACAGCGGTCAGCGCAGCAATCTGCAATACCAGGCGGCCGGCAACTGGGTGGAATTGCATCGCCGCTATGAAGGCCTGGGCTTGCAATTCAAAGGCAAATCCTCAGCCGGCTCAATGCCCTTCGACTGGATCGTGGGTTGGGAGCAGGACCAAGCCGGTGAGCAGCGCACCGGCGGCGATAGCCCTGGGGGTATCAAGAACGGGGTCATCAGTCGCAACGAATGGAATGAGGCCAACAGCCAGGGCGGCTTTGCCCAGGCCAATTGGATGATTGATGAGCGACTCACGCTGACGACGGGCGTGAGACGCAGCCTGGTCACGCTCAAGAGCCGTGACGACTTGCCGACTCCCGTAGACGGCTCAGGCATCGCAAATTACGCGGCCACCAGTCCGGTGTTGGGGCTGACCTGGCATGTCACTGACCACTGGAACGTGTATGCCAACCAGGGGCGGGGTTTTGAAACGCCGACCATGGCCGAGGCTGCCTACAGCGCCACCTATGTCGCCGATAACTCGACGCCGCCAAGATTCACGACCACCTTTGCCGAACGTTTCAATCCTGCCCTGCTGGCCTCGACCAGCACGCACCGAGAGGTTGGCAGCAAATGGATGCCGTCTGCCATGACGCGCGTGGACCTGGCCTGGTTCCGTATCGAGACCGAGAACGAAATTGTGTCGGCAGTGACTCAATCCGGCAAAACAGCTTATGTCAATGCCACGCGAACCCATCGCGCCGGCATGGAGTTGTCTTGGCGCCAGGTGTGGACGCCACATTGGAAGTCTCTACTGTCGGCCACCGCGCTGCAGGCCACCTACGATCAAAGTTTCACGACACCCAGCTCAACCGGGACCGTGATGGCAGGCAATGCACTGCCGGCCATTCCTGCTCGGCAAGCGTTTGCCTCTCTCTCCTGGTCGCAGGCGGGCTTCATGACGCCCACGAAAGGGGCCAGGGCAGGGTTCGAAGCCAGCCTGGATTGGTTGGCCCGATCTGCCCTGTGGGTCAACGACCGCAACTCGGAATCGGCGCCAGGCTACGGGGTTTTCAATGCCCGATTGCGCCATCTCAGCCAGTGGGATCGGATGACGCTGGTCACACACCTGGGCATCGACAACCTGGGCAATCGCAACACCATCGGGTCGGTGATTGTGAATCAAACCGCTGGCCAGTACTACGAACCTTCCCCGCCCCGCACCTGGTTGCTGGGCGTTCAAGCGCGCCTGCCTCTGTGACTTCTTGAGGCTTCACAGCTTTTGGAGACCGCAGCTTGTCGGTGCGGTGGATGTCACACGAATGAAATATGTCGCACGCATACTCCTGTCCACGAGATCTGGGGTATGCCGGCATGGATTTGATACTTTGGCGCCACGCAGAGGCGCATGAACTGCACGCGGGTGAAGCCGACATGCAGCGGCCACTGACATCGCGTGGCGAGCGGCAGGCACAGCGCATGGCCAAATGGCTGGACCGGCAATTGCCGGAAGGCAGCCGTATTCTGTGCAGTCCGGCCACGCGTGCCGAACAGACCGCCATCACCCTGGGGCGCAAATACAAACTGAGGGACGAGTTGTCGCCGCAGGGAAACCATGAGCAGTTGCTCGAATTGGCTCAATGGCCTCATGGAAAACACACGGTGGTGGTGGTGGGACATCAGCCTTTTTTAGGGCACACAGCAGCTGGCCTGCTGAATTTGAACGGCGCAGAACTGCCCATTCGCAAAGGGGCGGTGTGGTGGTTTCGTTCGCGGGTGCGCGATGGCGAGTATCAGACGATGTTGTTGACGGTACAAAACCCTGAGATGTTGTGAACCTCTGAAACGACGGAAGCAATTGATGGACAACAAAATGGAAATCGACGCGACGCAGATTGAAAAACTGCGTCTGGACATGTTGGACAGTCTGGACGAGGAAATTGAAAACGAATTGGAAGACCGGGAGGATGTGGCCGCACTTCTCCTGCGGCAGGGGCATCGCTCAGAACGCTTGACGTATTTCCGCGAACTGCTTCGTTTGCAAAGCGAGTTGGTTAAATTGCAGGATTGGGTGGTGGCCACCAAGTACCGCATGGTTGTGATTTTTGAAGGGCGTGATGCGGCAGGCAAGGGGGGCGTGATCAAGCGCATCACCCAACGGCTCAATCCCAGAACCTGTCGCGTTGCGGCGCTGCCGGCCCCCAACGATCGAGAGAGAACCCAGTGGTATTTCCAGCGCTATATCGCTCACCTGCCAGCGGCGGGCGAGATCGTGTTGTTCGATCGCAGTTGGTACAACCGGGCCGGTGTCGAGCGCGTCATGGGATTTTGCAGCGACGACGAGTACGAGGAGTTTTTTCGCACCGTGCCCGAGTTCGAAAAAATGCTGGTGCGCAATGGCATTCAACTCGTCAAGTACTGGTTCTCCATCACCGATGATGAACAGCATGCCCGATTTCTGTCGCGCATTCATGACCCCCTCAAGCAATGGAAGCTCAGCCCCATGGATCTGGAGAGCCGCCGCCGCTGGGAAGATTACACACGGGCCAAGGAGACGATGCTGGAGCGCACCCACATCCCCGAGGCACCCTGGTGGGTGGTACAAGCCGTCGATAAAAAGAAGGCCCGCCTCAATTGCATCGATCACTTGCTGTCCTTGGTGCCCTACCATGAGGTCGATCACCCCGAAGTGGTGTTGCCAACCAGGGTTCGCAACCCCGAGTATTTCCGTCATCCGGTGCCTCAGAACATGATGGTTCCGGAAAAATATTGAGCCTTCTCAAACGGGTGAAAGGTTGGCCCGTACCGATCGAGCGATCCTGTTTTTGCCATCAAACTGTCACGAAATACGGGGGCAAATCATGCACAATTGCCCTCCCGTCATGCCTGTATGTCGCTGGCGATTTATTTGGAAAGACAGTTACTTATGCGTGCTATCAAAAAAGCCCGACGACTCATTCTGGGTCAACCCGACAGTTTCGCCGCGAAGACGTTCGCCGCCCTCATTCTGTCGCTGGAAAACGAAACCGTTTTCTCCATCTCTGAACTCTACAAACTGGACTTGAAAGAGTTTGAGTTGGCCATCAACCTGCTGGAGGAATGGCGCCTGGATCGTTTTTACGAAGGCAAAGCCAAACTCTTCGATGTGTCTGTCCACTACCACCAGATCACCCAGGCCTCTTGAGACGCAACGGCGCCATCTCGCCCAGCGGCGGTCACGGTTTTGCATTGTTGGCGTCACCGTGCTTTCATGAAACCTCATCAAACTCCTGTGTGAGTACATCACAGGAGTTCAAATGAAAGAGTTACCGACCCCCACCATCGATTTGTCCCTGATCACATTGCCTCGGGGGTCACTTCATCGATCAAGCCATGAATCTGAGCGGCAAGATCAAGCAGTGGCTGAGCGGGGGGGTATTTCGGTTCAATGGGCCCGCCACGAAGACGAGGTTCGAGCGGCGCAAAAATTAAGACATCAGGTGTTTGTGAAGGAGATGGGGGCTCGATTGCCCCTGGTTCTTGAAGGGCACGACATCGACCTGTTTGATGATTTCTGCGAGCATTTGATCGTTCGCGATCAAGCGACTGGACAAGTGGTAGGCACTTATCGATTGCTGACGCCCACCCAGGCCCGTCGATTGGGCTCCAATTACACCGAGACTGAATTTGATTTGACCCGGTTGCGGCATGTGCGCGAACGCATGGTTGAATTGGGTCGAAGCTGCGTGCACCCGGACTACCGCCAGGGCAGCGTGATCTTGGCCTTGTGGGGAGCGCTGGCGGAGTTCATGCATCAAAACGAACTCGACATCATGATCGGTTGCGCCAGCATCCCCATGCTGATGAACGGTGTCACCAGTCCTCAATCTGCCGTGAGCATCTGGCATCAACTGAGGCAAACCCATCTGGCCCCGATTGAATGGCAAGTCAGGCCACGCCTTGCATTGCCGCTGGATATGGAGTGCGATCCCGGTGTGGTGGATCCGCCGGCATTGATCAAGGGCTACTTGCGACTGGGTGCCAAGGTGCTGGGAGCTCCCGCCTGGGATCCGGACTTCAACACGGCAGATCTGCCGATGATGATGCGCATTCAGGATTTGCCCATCCGTTATCGTCGTCACTTTCTGAAGAACGATTGAACGGGTGTTTGTCATTTCGATGTGATCAAAAAATCAGACTCTCGATGACAAAATGACAAAGTTGTATACATGCCTTCATCTAAATCCCTGATTGACCGAGATCTCAGCACGCTCGCTTTCAACGAGCGAGTGTTGTCATGGGCACAACGAGAGGATGTACCCGTCTTGGAGCGATTGCGTTACTTGTGCATCGTTTCCTCCAATCTGGATGAATTTTTCGAGGTACGTGTGGCATTGCACCTTCGTGCTGCACAGAACCATGGTCAGCGTGGAACCTTCAGTCGTGCCAGCTATTCGCGCATTTCCTGGCAAGCCCATCGTCTGGTGGAAAACCAATACGATATCTATAACCGACTGTTGACCCCGGCATTGAAAAAGGCTGGCGTTGAAATCGTTTCGCATGCCGATCGCGATCCGGCGCAGCACCGATGGGTCAAGCGATATTTTGATCAAGAGGTGAAGCCTCTGCTGATTCCGGTCAGCCTAGACCCTGCCCATCCTTTTCCCCAAGTCGCGAACAAATCACTCAATTTCATTGTTCGATTGTCAGGACCGGATGCGTTCGGTCGTGAAAACGAAATTGCGATTGTCAAAGTCCCGCGTGTCTTGCCACGCTTGATCAAAATGCCTCCCCGCATATCGGGGGGGCGAGTGTTGGTGGTGTCGCTCTCCAGCATCATCCGTTCACACCTGAAGGATTTATTTCCAGGGCGGCAAGTGGGGCAATTTTCTCAATTCCGCATCACGCGAGATTCCGATCTGTCAGTGGATGAGGAGGAGGTGCAAAACCTGCGGACGGCCCTTCGTCAAGGGCTGGAACATCGGCAATACGGACGAGCCGTTCGTTTGGAGGTGTCCTCTGGCTGCTCCGAACACCTGTCCCGGTTTTTGTTGACCCAGTTTGACTTGACCGAAGAGGCGTTGTACCGCGTCCATGGCCCTGTCAACCTGGTGCGTCTGAATCAACTGATCGACCTGGTGGATAAGCCGCCATTGCTGTTTCCCAAATACCTCGCCGCGTATCCTGCGCAACTTGTGCGGGGACAATCGGTGTTTGAGCGTATCCAACAAGGGGATGTGCTGATCCATCAGCCCTTCGAGAGTTTTGATGGCGTGCTCGATTTTCTGCGTGAGGCCGTGCACGATCCGCATGTGTTGGCCATCAAGCAGACAATTTATCGCACCGGGGTGGATTCAGAGCTGATGGATTTATTGCGTGAAGCCGTTCGTCGCGGCAAAGAGGTCACGGCGGTGGTCGAACTCAAGGCCCGTTTTGATGAGGAGGCCAACATCGGATGGGCCGAACGGCTGGAGTCGATCGGTGCGCAAGTGGTGTATGGCGTGGTGGGGTTGAAGACGCATGCCAAGATGTTGCTGGTGACACGACGTGAGGGGCGTCGAATCAGGCGTTATGCCCACCTGTCCACGGGCAATTACAACAGCCGCACCGCTCGGCTTTATACCGATATCAGTCATTTGACCTGCCACCCGGACATCACCGCCGATGTAGATCATCTGTTCACCCACCTGGCCAGTCAAAACCGTTTGCCCACCCTGCGAAGCCTGTGGGTGGCTCCTTTCAAGCTGGAAGATAAATTGGTGGACACCATCGAGGCCGTGGGACAAGCCGTTTCCAAGGGGAAACAGGGTCGCATTCTGGCCAAGATGAACTCCTTGACCGATGAGCGCCTGGTGAATGCCCTGATGGCAGCGGGGCAGCAAGGGGTGGAGATCGATCTCATCGTTCGTGGCGCCTGCATCTTGCCGGCTCAGGTCCCGGGTTTGACCGATCGAATCCGGGTCCGATCTGTGATTGGGCGCATGCTGGAGCATGTCCGCGTGTTTTATTTTTGCAGTGGTGAGGAGGAATCTTTGTACCTCTCCAGTGCCGACTGGATGAATCGCAATATGTTGCGACGCATCGAGATTGCCTGGCCCGTGATGGATGCGAATTTACGTCAACGCATTGTGGAAGAGTGCCTCAACAATTATCTGGATGACTCTGTCGATGCCTGGGTCTTGCAACCCAATGGAGAGTACCAGTCACTGGCTGGAAAAAACAGCAAATCATCGGTGATTAGCCGAAGAATCAGTGCGCAGTCCGCGCTGATGAAGCGTTATTCCGCCACTTGAATTGGAGCTGCGAATAAAGACTCTTCAAGTGGCGTCGATGTGAAGATGCCAAGAGGTTTTTTGCCAGGCCTGAACCTCTTCGTTGAGCAAATGCGCGGATTGGGGGTAACGAGTTGCCCACTCAGCTGAAAAATCCAATCGGAATTTGCGTTGTGGTGTCCCCTCGCAAGAGACGCTGATGGCTTGGTGGTCGGGATCACGGCGCGCGTGGCAAAGGATCACGGCGAGTCGCAAACACATCAGCTGTATGGCAAAGGCCTCGTCGTCAAAATCTACCTCAAGCTTGCGTAATTTCCCTCGGTGCCCCAGCACCAGCAAGCTCAGTCGGTGCAGCTCTGAAACAGCAAAGCCGCTGGCATCCGAGTTGTCCAAGATGTAGGCGCCGTGTTTGTGTGCGTCGCTGTGTGAGATCAGTGCTCCGATCTCGTGCAACTGGGCCGCCCATTGCAATTTGCGTTCTATGCGCTGTCGCTCATCCTCCAGAGACCCCAGGCTCATCTGCTGTATCAGGTGGCAAGCCACTCGGCTCACCCGGTCGGCTTGTGCCACATCAATCCCAAAGTTTTTTTGCAGGCGTCGAACAGTGGCAGCCCTGACGTCGCGTTGACCGGCCTCGCGGTCCAACATGTCATACAGGACGCCATGACGCAGCGCTCCAGCCGCCACATACAGCGAGTCGATTTCCAGCAGTTCACAAAGGGCGATGAGCACGCTGACTCCGCCGCCGATCACGGCGCGCCGGTCTTCTTTGAGGCCCTCCATGCGCAACTTGTCGGCATGCTGAGCCCTCAACATGCAGCGTTTCAACCAGGCCAGTCCTTCTCGCGTCACAACACCGGCAGTCCAGCCCGCTTGTTGCAGCACATCGCCGACAGCACCGACCGTGCCAGACGATCCATAAGCCACCTCCCAAGCGTGTCGGGGGTACAAGCTGAGGGCTTCATCCAGGATGGCCTTGGCAGCAATTTCGGCACGCTCAAAAGCGCTGGCGGTCAATTGCCCACCGGGGAAATACTTCATGCTCCAAGCCACACTGCCCAGTCGGTAAGACTCGGTCATGCTGGCCTCCAAGCCTTGCCCCAATATCAATTCGGTGGACCGTCCGCCAATGTCCACCACCAGACGGCGATCTTCTGACTGTGGCAACAGATGGGCCACACCCTGGTAGATGAGCCGCGCTTCTTCGCGGCCCGAAATGACCTCGATCGGGAACCCCAGAATTTTTTCTGCGCCGCTGATAAATGCCTCACGGTTGCGGGCTTCCCGCAGGGTCTGCGTGGCTACAGCCCGAACCTGCTGTTTTTTGAAACCTGCCAGCCGTTCGGCAAAACGGGCCAGACATTCCCAACCGCGCTTCATGGCCTCTTGGCTGAGAAATCGCTCGCTGTCCAGACCATTGCCTTGTCGAACCGTTTCTTTCAAGTACTCGACCCGGTGAATCTGCCCCAGGTTGTAGCGACCGATTTCCAGTCTGAAGCTGTTGGAGCCCAAGTCCACGGCAGCCAAAAGTGTGTCATTTTTCATGGGGAACTGGGGCGAGACGTCGACTGGCGAACATAAAGGAAACGGGACAAAAGACCATCATATGACTTTCGAGTGTCAATTTGATGACGGCGGTATGCCGCCAGGCTGGTTCGGCCCGGACAGTTCTCCGGGTTGAATTCGGGGTCAATGGCCGAATTGTCATATCTTTGTCACAAGAGGCTCATAAAGTCACTCTTGTTCCATAACTGCAGGATGCATCTCATGTTCCATTCTCTTCGTCATCTTTCCACCCTGGCCGTGGCGCTGGGTCTGGCTTTCAGCGCTCAGGCGCAAGACATCACGGGCGCCGGTGCCAGCTTTCCTGCTCCCCTGTACAGCAAATGGGCGGCCGAATACAACAAGGCCACCGGTCAAAAAGTCAACTACCAATCGGTGGGTTCGGGTGCGGGCATCAAGCAGATCGACGCCAAGACCGTCGATTTCGGTGCTTCTGACATGCCGCTCAAGGATGAGGAGCTGAATCAAAAGAACCAACTTCAATTCCCCACGGTGATTGGCGGTGTGGTGCCCGTGGTCAATATCGTGGGAGTTACCCCGGGACAGCTCAAGCTGACAGGCGAAGTCTTGGCCGATATTTTTCTGGGCAAGATCAGCAAGTGGACGGATCCTTCCATCTTGGCATTGAATCCTGGGCTCAAGTTGCCCGACGCCACCATCGCTCCGGTGCGACGCTCTGACGGTTCGGGCACCACCTTCTTGTTCACCAACTACCTCAGCAAAGTCAGCGCCGACTGGAAAGCACGCGTAGGGGATGGCACGGCCGTCAACTGGCCGACCGGTGCAGGCGGTAAGGGCAATGAAGGTGTGGCTGCCTTTGTCAGCCGTCTGCCCAATTCGATCGGTTATGTCGAGTACGCCTATGTCAAGCAGAACAAAATGAACTTTGCCTTGCTGAAGAATGCCTCGGGTGCCTTTGTGGCCCCGGATGACTCGGCGTTCAAGGCGGCCGCAGCCGGTGCGGACTGGAGCAAAACCTTCTATCAGATCCTGACAAATCAAAATGGCAAGGATGCCTGGCCGATCACGGGCGCCACTTTCATTCTGATGCACAAAGTGCAAGACAAGCCGGCCAACGGTGGGGCCGCCCTGAAGTTTTTTGATTGGGCTTACAAGAATGGTGACAAAACCGCGGACGACTTGGACTACGTGCCCATGCCGCCCTCGGTCAAAGACGCCATTCGCAAATCCTGGGCCAACATCAAAGACGGCACGGGTAAGGCTGTTGCTTATTGATCATTCGCCATCCACAAGGTAGTGTTGTGACCTCCACACTCATGAACGATGACAGACCGCCCGTCGGTCCGTCATCGGATCGGACCTCATCCATGAATCCACTTCCTCCCCCAGTGAATCGACGCTGGGTCGGTATCGTTGACAAGCTCTTTGGCATGTTGGCCCTGGGCGCAGCTTGCCTGACCTTGGCAACCTTGGTGGGTATTTTGTTGTCCTTGATCGTGGGGGCATGGCCGTCCATCAGCACTTATGGCTTGGGATTCCTCACCCGTTCGGTGTGGGACCCGGTCAAGAACGACTATGGCGGCTTGGTGATGATTTACGGCACCTTGGCCACCTCCGTGATTGCGCTGTTGATTGCCGTGCCGGTGAGTTTTGGCATTGCCTTGTTTCTGACCGAGTTGTCTCCCGCCTGGCTGAAGCGTCCTTTGGGCACCGCCATCGAATTGTTGGCCGCCATTCCGTCCATCGTGTACGGCATGTGGGGCTTGCTGGTGTTCGGCCCCATTTTGTCCACCTATGTGCAAGTGCCTTTGCAAAAACTGCTGGGTGATGTCCCCGTTTTGGGTTCACTGGTCTCAGGCCCACCGGTCGGCATTGGCATTTTGTCCGCTGGCATCATCCTGGCCATCATGATCATTCCCTTCATCGCCTCGGTGATGCGCGATGTGTTTGAAGTCACGCCCCCCATGCTCAAGGAGTCGGCCTATGGCTTGGGGTCCACCACCTGGGAGGTGATGTCACAAGTCGTGTTGCCTTACACCAAGGCCGGCGTGGTCGGGGGCATCATGCTGGGGCTGGGCCGCGCGCTGGGCGAAACCATGGCGGTGACCTTTGTGATTGGCAACATGAACCAGTTGAACTCGTTGAGTGTTTTCGAAGCGGCCAACAGCATCACCTCGGCCTTGGCCAATGAATTCGCCGAGGCCTCGGGTGGCTTGCACCAGGCGTCCTTGATCTACCTCGGGTTGATCCTGTTCTTCATCACTTTTGTGGTGCTGGCCTTGTCCAAGTGGCTGCTGGCCAGCATGCAAAAGCAGGAGGGGACCAAATCATGAACGATGCCCGCATCCAAAAATTCGAATCTCGTCGCCGTATCAATCAAGTGGCCATCGGTTTGTCGATGGCGGCCATGGCGTTCGGCCTGGTTTGGTTGATCTGGATTTTGTGGGAAACCTTGCGCCTGGGGATTGGCGGCTTGCGTTTGTCGGTGTTGACCGAGATGACCCCGGCCCCCAATGACGAAGGTGGTTTGGCCAATGCCATTTATGGTTCCTTGCTGATGGTTTCGGCGGCCACGTTCATCGGCACGCCCATCGGTGTGATGGCAGGCATCTACCTGGCCGAGTACAGCCCGCGCAGTCTCTTGTCGTCCATCACCCGCTTTGTCAACGACATCTTGCTGTCTGCGCCTTCGATCGTGATTGGCCTTTTCGTGTACTCACTGATTGTGGCCCGATTCAATTCCTTTTCAGGCTGGGCGGGGGTGGTCGCGTTGTCGCTGATCGTGGTGCCGGTGGTGATTCGCACCACCGAGAACATGCTGCTGCTTGTGCCGGCGGGGCTGCGTGAAGCTGCTTACGCCCTGGGGACGCCCAAGTGGAAGGTGATCTCTGGCATCACTTTGCGCGCCGCCCGCGCAGGTGTTGTCACCGGTATTTTGCTGGCGGTCGCGCGCATTGCCGGAGAGACCGCCCCCCTGCTGTTCACGGCGCTGAACAACCAGTTCTGGACCTCCAGCCTGTCGGAGCCCATGGCCAGCTTGCCTGTGACCATCTTCAAATTCGCCATGAGCCCCTACGAGAACTGGCAGTCGCTGGCGTGGGCGGGCGTGTTCCTCATTACCCTGGCTGTGCTGGGCTTGAATATTTTGGCTCGGGTCTTGACCCGTCAGAAAAATTGATCGAAGGATATTTCCATGGACACCGCTGTTCAAACCCGCGCCAAGATTGCCGTCAAAAATCTGAACTTCTACTACGGCAAGTTCCATGCGTTGAAAAACATCAACCTTGAAATTCCCGAAAACCAGGTGACGGCATTCATCGGTCCCTCGGGCTGTGGCAAGTCCACCTTGTTGCGCGTGTTCAATCGCATGTACGAGCTCTACCCAGAGCAACGCGCCGAGGGTGAAGTGCAATTTGAAGGTGAAAACCTGTTGACGTCCGAACGCGACGTGGCACTGATTCGCGCCAAGATCGGCATGGTCTTTCAAAAGCCCACACCTTTCCCGATGTCGATTTTCGACAATATTGCTTTCGGTGTGAAATTGTTTGAAAACCTCAGCAAGAGTGACATGGAAGACCGGGTTGAGTGGGCGCTGCGCAAAGCCGCCTTGTGGACCGAGGTCAAGGACAAATTGCAGCAAAGCGGCTCCGGCTTGTCGGGCGGGCAGCAACAGCGCTTGTGCATCGCCCGTGGCATCGCCATCAAGCCGGAAGTGTTGTTGCTGGATGAACCCTGCTCGGCGCTGGATCCGATTTCAACGGCCAAGATTGAAGAGTTGATCACCGAGCTGAAAGAAGACTACACCGTCGTGATCGTCACCCACAACATGCAGCAGGCTGCCCGTTGCAGCGACTACACCGCCTACATGTACCTGGGCGATCTGGTGGAGTTCGGACCCACCGAGCAGTTGTTCTTCAAGCCGCAACGCAAAGAGACCGAGGACTACATCACCGGCCGTTTTGGCTGATGATGTTCACGATCGCCGCTCACTTTTTCCGCCGTTTTCGACAGGACTCCCATGCCAGACAAACACCTCTCAACCCAGTTTGACAGCCAACTCAACAATGTATCCGCCCGCGTGATGGAGTTGGGAGGCTTGGTCGAGTCTCAAATTCGTCAAGCCATGTATTCCTTGCTCGAGTTCAGCTCCGAAGTGGCCGATCAGGTCATTGCCGCCGAGCCGCGGGTGAACATGATGGAGGTCGAAATCGACCGTGAACTGGCCTCCATCATTGGCCGGCGGCAGCCGACCGCGGTGGACCTGCGCTTGTTGCTGGCGATCTCCAAAACCACAGCCAATCTCGAACGCGTCGGCGATGAGGCGGAAAAAATTGCCCGCATGGTCAAGTCCATCATCGCGCAAGGCTCTCACCGCGTCTTGCCAGCCTCCGAGTTGAGAGTGGCCACCGAGCTGGCCAGCGGATTGTTGCGCAAGGCCCTGGATGCCTTTGCCCGTTTAGATGCGGTGACCGCCGTTGAAATTTTGAAAGAAGATGGCTTGATCGATCAGGAGTTTGACGGCTTTGTGCGCAAACTCATCACTTACATGATGGAAGATCCGCGCACCATCTCCTCCAGCCTGGACTTGTTGTTCATTGCCAAGGCTGTTGAGCGCATTGGTGATCATGCCAAGAACATTGCCGAATTCATCATCTTCATCGTCAAGGGTGCCGACGTGCGTCACACCTCGATGGACTTCATCGAGTCCACGGTTCGTTAACACCATGCCCATCAAGTCAACACCCAAAGTACTCATCGTCGAGGACGAACCGTCGATTGCGGAGTTGATCTCGGTGAACCTGCGGCACAACGGTTTGTCGCCGCTGTGGGTAGAGGACGGCGAGCGTGCCCAGCGTGAAATCGACACCGTGTTGCCCGATGTCATTTTGCTGGACTGGATGCTGCCAGGGCAGAGCGGCTTGCACTTGGCGCGCAAGTGGCGGGGAGACCCGCGCACCAAATCCATCCCCATCATCTTGTTGACCGCCAAGAGCGATGAAAGCGATAAAGTCCTGGGGCTGGATGCGGGCGCCGATGACTACATCACCAAGCCCTTCTCCATCTCCGAATTGATGGCCCGCATCCGTGCCGTGCTGCGGCGACGTGCGCCTGAGCAAGCCGTGCAAAATGTCAGCGTGGGTGAATTGACCCTGGACGGGGCCACCTACCGGGTGACCTACAAGGGGCAATTGCTGAAGATCGGTCCCACCGAGTTCAAATTGCTGACCTACTTGATGCACCATGCCGAGCGGGTACACACCCGATCACAGTTGCTGGACAAGGTGTGGGGCGATCATGTGTTCATCGAGGAGCGCACCGTTGATGTTCACATCAAACGCTTGCGCGAATCCCTGGGGGATGCCGGCGCCATGGTCGAAACCGTGCGTGGCGCAGGGTATCGACTGACGACCCAGGTGCTGATTCAGGGGTCCTGAACGATCTGTATCCAGTTGGTACCTTTGCCCACCGGCACTCGCTCCTTCAGGTGCAAGTCACCAGTGCTGCTGTCCAGGGTGTACAGCGACAGCTGGGTGGATTTTTCACCACTCGCGATCAAGTACTGACCCTGCGGGTCAATGGCAATGCCGCGCGGCTGTCGCTCGGTGGGCGTTTGCCCCAGAAAGCGCAACCGGCCGGTGTGGGTGTCGACCTCGAAACGACCGATGTGGTCACGCGTGCGCTCGGTGCTGTACAAATGTCGGCCATCAGGTGTGATCTGAAGATCGGCACACCATATAACCCGACTTTCATCGAAGTCCACCGCACCCTCGACCCCGGTGGGCAAGCGAGCAACGCCTGGCAGCAAGGGGGAATCGGCGGGCAGCGATGAAATGCTTTGAATGAGCGTCAGCGCTCCCGTCTCGGGGTGGCGTTCAAACACGGCGACATGACCACTCATTTCGCCCAGCAGGTACAAGAACCGGCCATCGCGCGAGAACACGAAATGACGCGGTCCAAAGCCCGCTGGCAATCGCGTGCTGACACAGTTCTGGCGCAAGAGCTGACCGCTGTCGGCATCGAAAGGATAGGCCTGGATTTCGTCACTGCCCAGGTGCGGCACATAAACCCATCGGTTGCCCGGATCGATATGAATGGAGTGCGGTTTGATGCCGCCCGTCGGAAAGAAACATGCCGGCTGATCCGCGACCTGACCATCTTCGCCGACCGCATGAACCGCCACGGTGTTGCCCGAGTAGGACGCGCACAGCAACCAGCGGCCGCTGCGGTCCAGGTCGATAAAGACCATGTTGTCGGGCAGCGAGGTGCGGGCCACAGGACTCAAGGCCCCTGTGTGGCTGTCAATGCGGTGGCTGTGCAGCGCAAAAGGCGCGGTTCTGACCGCTGCATGCAAAAAATGGCCATCGTGCGAAGCCGCCATGGGCATCACCAGCGGACCCGCGGCGACCCGCGCTTGCAGGCTCAGGTGCAGATCGGGCGACAGAGTGTAACAGGCGATGTCGCCATCCTCGGCCTGCGAAACATACACAAAGGTTCGGCGCGATGCACTCATGGGGGCTCCGCTTACGCCAGCGACCCGGCGTTGGGCATTTCAAAGCCCGCCTGATTGAGAGACGTCTGCAGTTTCAAACGCTGTTCGCTGTTGAGCTCCACCAGGGGCGGGCGCACCACGCGCCAATCTTCGCGGCCCGACTTCCAGGCGATGGCGGCCTTCATGGCGGGGATCAGGGTGAATTGCGCGAAGGCCGCACGGGTGGCGTCGAGTCGCTGCTGTTGCTCGTCGGCATCGGCATCGCGCCAGGTTTTGTAAAGCTGCACGATGGGACCAGGGTTGACATTACCGGTGGCGGTGATGCAGCCTGCGCCGCCGCCCCGCATGTTGGCCAAGAGGAAATTTTCGCTGCCGGCAAACACATCAAATCCATGGGGCTGGAACTGCTGGAGCATGGCCGCCGTGTTGTCCCAATTGCCCGAACTGTCCTTCACGCCGGCGATGGTGCCGGGGTAGGCCTTGAGCAGACGCTCGATCAGGGCCAGTGAGATCGGCACCTGCGAGACGGGAGGAATGTGATACAGATAGATGCGCAAGCGGCTGTCGGCCACCGCATCGGCGATGGTGGCAAAGTAGCGAAAGATGCCTTCGTCGCTCACGCCCTTGTAGTAGAAGGGCGGCAACATGAGCACGCCGCCACAACCGGCTTGCACTGCGTGGCGAGTCATCTCGATGGCTTCGGGCAGTGCGCAACTGCCGGTGCCCGGCATCATGCGCTCGGGCGGCACGCCGGCACTCAGCAAGGTGTCCAGCAGGCCGCGTTTTTCCTGGACCCCCAGTGAGTTGGCCTCCGAGTTGGTGCCAAACACCGCCAAGCCCACATCCTGGTCCACCAACCAGCGGCAGTGGCGCACGAAACGGTCGGCGTCTGGCGAGTAGTCTTCATTGAAGGGGGTCAGGACGGGGGAGAAAATGCCTTTGAGCGTGTTCATCAGGGGCTTCCTGTGGGTTCAAGAGAGATCGTGGTGTGGCCGTTCACCGGTCGTGCTGACCGATGGAGCAGACGACATTCTTGGGCCGAATGATTCAAAAAAATTATCTTCTGAACACATTATTTTTATGGGTAGGGGGTGGGTCGGCAACGCCAGAATGTCGACTCTGCTTCGTCTGACCGATTGACCCTAGAGCGAGAACGCCATGACCACCCCCAAGAACCCCACGCAAACCGCGCACTCCGAGACAGCCACGGGCATGCGCAAAGGCCTCACCAACTATGGGGACGCCGGCTTTTCGCTGTTTTTGCGCAAGGCCTTCATCAAGGGGGCAGGCTATACCGATGCGGCGCTGGACCGACCGGTGGTGGGCATCATCGACACAGGCAGCGGCTACAACCCCTGCCATGGCAACATGCCTCAACTGTTGGAAGCCGTCACCCGTGGCGTCATGCTGGCCGGTGGGTTGCCGGTGAAGTTCCCCACCATCTCGATCGGTGAGAGCTTTGCTCAGCCCACCAGCATGTACATGCGCAACCTCATGTCCATGGACACCGAGGAAATGATTCGGGCGCAGCCCATGGATGCGGTGGTGCTCATTGGCGGCTGTGACAAGACCGTGCCGGCTCAGTTGATGGGGGCGGCCTCGGCGAATATTCCGGCCATCCAGCTGATCACCGGCTCCATGCTGACCGGCTCACACCGCGGGGAGACCGTCGGTGCCTGCACCGACTGCCGTCGTTTCTGGGGCAAGTTTCGCGCCGACGAAATTGACGAGGCCGAGATCACGGCGGTCAACAACCAATTGGTGGCGAGTGTGGGTACCTGCTCGGTCATGGGAACGGCCAGCACCATGGCTTGCATCGCCGAGGCCTTGGGCATGACGGTGCCTGGTGGTGCGTCCCCCCCCGCGGTGACCGCCGATCGCATGCGTGTGGCGGAGCGCACCGGCACCCAGGCCGTCGAGTTGGCGCGCAAGCGTCTGACCATTGATCAGATCCTCACCGCCAAGGCGTTCGAGAACGCCATGCGCGTGTTGCTGGCCATCGGCGGCTCGACCAATGGCATCGTGCACCTGACCGCCATCGCCGGCCGCATGGGTTTCGAGGTGGACCTGGAGGCCCTGGACCGCATGGGACGCGACACACCGGTGCTGGTGGATCTCAAGCCCTCAGGGCAACATTACATGGAGCATTTCCATGCCGCAGGTGGCATGGCCACTTTGCTGCGTGAACTCAAACCCTTGTTGCATCTGGACGCCTTGACGGTGACGGGGCGCACCTTGGGCGAAGAAATCGACAACGCCGGCCCGGCCTTCCAACAAGAGGTGGTGCGCCCGATGGCGGATCCGATTTACCCACAAGGCGGCATTGCCGTGTTGCGGGGTAACCTGGCCCCCGGGGGCGCCATCATCAAACAGTCGGCGGCCAAGCCTGAGTTGATGGAGCACGAGGGTCGCGCAGTGGTGTTCGAGAACATGGCCGACATGGCTGCCCGCATCGACTCTGACGATCTGGATGTCACCGCCGACGATATCCTGGTGCTGAAAAACATTGGTCCCAAGGGTGCGCCTGGCATGCCCGAGGCGGGCTACCTGCCTATTCCTCGCAAGCTGGCCCGCGCAGGAGTCAAAGACCTGGTGCGTATCTCGGACGGTCGCATGAGTGGCACCGCGTTTGGCACCATCGTGTTGCATGTGATGCCCGAGGCGGCGATTGGCGGCCCCCTGGCTTATGTGCAATCGGGGGACCGCATCCGCCTGAGTGTCGAGCGGCGCGAAATCTCTCTGCTGGTCTCTGACGCAGAGTTGGCGCGTCGCGCACAGGAACACCCGGTCACGCCCCCCACGGCTGAGCGGGGTTACCGCAAGCTGTTCCTCAACACCGTCACCCAGGCCGACAAAGGGGTGGACTTCGACTTTTTGGCAGCCCCCGAAATACGCGACCGCGTGCCCAAGACACCCCTGTGAGATACTGGGGTGAATGAACATCGAGTTCCTGAGCAGCTTCGTCACCGTGGTCGAAGCGGGGTCGCTGGCCGAGGCCGCGCGCCGCCTTGATCTCACCCCTGCCGCCATCTCGGCGCGCTTGCATGCGCTTGAGATCGAGCTCGGGACCCCGCTGGTGCAGCGCGCCGGGCGTCAAGTACGGCCCACCGATGCCGGCATCAAAATTCTGGAACGTTCCCGTGCCTTGCTGCGCGATATGCGAGACCTGCGCGTGCTCGCACAAGACAGCAGTTTGCCCGGCGAATTGCGTCTGGGGGTGTTTGGCAGCGCCCTGACCAGCGTGTTGCCCCTGGTGCTGGAGCGCGTCTATGCTGCCCACCCAGAGTTGGCAGTGTTCGTCTCACCCGGCGCCTCGGTCGAGTTGTGCAGTCGTGTCTCCGCGGGTGAGCTGGATGCCGCCATTGTGGTTGAACCTCAATTCGTCATTCCCAAAAATTGCGACTGGCATGCCTTGACCGAAGAGCCGCTGGTGGTGGTGGCCCATGTCTCGCAGGCGGGGCTCGACCCGCATGAGTTGCTGGCGCGCGAGCCCTTCATTCGCTACGCCCGCCATTCCTTGGGCGGGCAGCTGGCGGACCGATACCTGCGTGACCATGGCATACGTCCACGCCAGCGGCTCGAGATCGACAGCATCATGGCCATCGGGGCTTTGGTGGACCGTGGCCTGGGGGTGTCCTTGCTGCCCGATTGGCCCTCGTTGTGGAGCGGCGGGCTGAAGCTGGTTCGCCTGCCCTTGCCGGGCCCCTCGCCAGTGCGTCGAATCGGTATCATCCATGCGACGCAAGGTCCGTGTGTGCCATTGGCCAAGGCCTTGCTGCAAGAGGCCAAGACCGTTTTTGGACAGCATTGACGCTGCCCGCCCCGCGGCCGTTGATGCGGTCCGCGCATTCAGGAGAGTTCGAATGTTGATGTCAGGTCAAGACTATCGCGAATCCCTCAAACGTTACCGGCCGACGATTTTTGTCAACGGCCAGCAAGTGTCCTCCAGCGACCCGCTGCTGGCACCCGGGGTGAATGGCGTGGCGGTGACCTATGACCTGGCCTTGAACGAAGCCTACGCGCCGTTGATGCGGGCCGCCGGTGTGGATGGCGCATCCGCCACGCAAGCGCCCGTCAACCGCATGATGGCCATTCCGCGCAACAGCCAGGATTTGTTGAACAAGCTCGAAGCGGTGCGCCTGGTGTGTCAGGAAACCGGCTGCGCGCAACGCTATTTGGGCGGGGATGCCTTGTCAGCCATTTGGCAGCATGCGCACCGCCTGGATGCCGACACGGGCACCCAGGTGCTGCCGCGTTTGCAAGCCTACCTGGAACAGGTGCATGGCCAGGACCTGACGCTGGGTGTGGCCATGACCGATGCCAAAGGGGACCGCTCTCGGCGACCGCACGAGCAGGCGCACCCTGACAGCTATCTGCATATCGTGGACCGCAATGCCAAGGGCATCTGGATTTCCGGCACCAAGGCCATCGTCACGGGGGCACCCTACATGCACGAGCTGCTGGTCATGCCCGGTCGCAACATGAGCGTCGCCGAGGCCGACTGTGCGGTCTGCTGCGCGGTGCCCATTGACGCGCCGGGCCTGACCCTGGTGGCCCGACCGGCGGGACGACCCGGGGAGAAGGCGGCCCTGTTCAGTCATCGCTACGGCCAGTCCACGGCGGTGGCCTTGTTCGATCGGGTGTTCGTGCCCTTCGAGCGTGTCTTCCTGGCGGGCGAGTGGGCCCACGCCGGTCCGCTGGTGTATGACTACACCTCGCACCATCGGCACACCTGCATTGCGGCTCGGGCCGGCTTTGGTGATTTGCTGATTGGTGCTGGCGCCTTGATGACCGAAGCCAATGGGATTGATCTGGACCAGAGCTCCAACTTGCGCGAGCAGATGACCGAACTCATCAAAATCGTCGAAGGGTTTTATGCCTGCGGTGTCGCCGCCTCGGTGTATTTGCAGGCCGACGAGCGCGCGCAGGTAGCCGTGCCCGACCCGGTGTTTGCCAACATCGGCAAGTTGTTGATGGCCACCCAGATTTACGACATGCACCGCATTGCGCATCATGTGTCGGGTGGGCTCATCGTCACCTTGCCCGGCCCGGACGAAGACCACAACCCGCTGACCGCAGGGCGTTTGTCCGAGGTGTTGACCGCCAATTCTTCGGTCCCCTACGACAAGCGCATTGAAGTGGCCCGTTTCATCGAAGACCTCACCGCCAGTTATCAGGCCGGTTGGTATTCGGTCATCAGTTTGCATGGCGGTGGGTCACCCGAAGCCATGAAGATGGAGATCTGGCGTCACTACCCCGTGGGCAACAAGGTCGACTTGGTCGAGCGCTTGCTGGAGCGCGGCATATTGAGCGATGAAACCCGAAAAATCACGCGCAATCGGCAGCCCGGCCGTTGCTGCGAGGCCGGTTGCATGGTGCCCTTGCCGGCGCCATCACCGGATCAGCGCAAGCGCGCGATCAAGGTCGCACCGGTTCAAGAGATCAAGTAGCCCCCATCCACAGGCAAGACCACGCCCGTCACGAAGGCAGCCGCGTCGGAACACAAAAACAAAACCGGGCCGCTCAGGTCCTGGGGTTGCCCCCAGCGTCCCATGGGCGTGCGGCCCAGGATGGCGGCGCTGCGGGCAGGGTCGTCTTGCAAGGCCTGGGTGAGGGGCGTGGCGATCCAGCCCGGGGCAATCGCATTGACCCGGATGCCTTCGGGCGCCCAGGCAATCGCCAGGCTCTTGGTCAGCTGGGCCACCCCGCCTTTGCTGGCGCTGTAGGCCGGGGCCAGACCGGCACCGAAGAAGCTGAGCATGGAGGCCACGTTGACGACTTTGCCCCGTGCCTTGGCCAGCAAGGGATGCACCGCCTGCGAGACCCGCATGGTCCCTAGCAGGTTGATGTCAATGACTTGTTCGAACACCTCGGGCTCGTGTTCGGCCTGACGCCGTATGACGCCAGCCGCATTCACCAGTATGTCCAGCGTGTCCCAACGGTCGCGCAAGCGTTTCACGGATTCGGCATCGCGGACATCCATGTCAAGCACTTCCAATGACTGGGTGTCTTCAGGGTCCCGGGGCGGCAGTCCCAACACCGTGACTTGGGCGCCGGCCTGCTGCAGGCCGCGGGCAATGGCCAATCCAATACCGCTGGTGCCCCCGGTGACCAAGGCTTGTTGACCGCTGAAATCAAAGGATGAAGTGTTCATGGCAGGTGGTGAGATGCGATGCCTGATGCTAATTCAGTTTCCGTCCGTGCCACCTACAATCGTGACCTTGCAGGACGATCTGATATGGACACCAACTCTTCTTCTTTGCTGTGGCCGGTGCTGGGCGTTCTGCTGGGCGTGGTGTTGGCGTGGTGGATGCTGCGCGCCCGTGCGTCCTCTGGTGAGGCTGGCGTGGGCGCAGAGCTGCTGGAGGTGAAATCACAACTTGCCGCGGCCACCGCACAGTTGCAGGCCCGGCATGAACTGACCGACGAGTTGCGACAGCAACGCGACCAAGCCCGCAGCGATCTGGACACGGTGCGTGCGCGAGCTGAACACTTGTCCAGCGAATTGGCCACGCTGACCAGCAACCTCGACAATGAGCGCCGTCACGCGCAGGAAAAAATCGAACTCCTGGCGCAGGCGAAAGAATCTTTGACCGAGCAATTTCGTTTGCTGGCCAACGATATTCTGGAAGACAAGAGCCGTCGCTTCACCGAAACCAATGCGCAACGCCTGGGTGAGTTGCTGGGCCCGCTGGGGCTGAAGATTGCCGAGTTTCAAAAGAAGGTGGAACACGTCTACGACACCGAGGGCAAGGCGCGCTCCGAACTGGCGGGCCAGGTCAAGCAATTGATGGACCTCAACCAGACCCTGAGCATCGATGCCAAGAACCTCACGCAGGCGCTCAAGGGCTCGAACAAGGCCCAGGGCAATTGGGGCGAACTGATCCTGGAGCGCGTGCTGGAGGGCTCAGGGCTGCGCAAAGGCCACGAGTATGTGGTGCAAGAGAACCATACCCGTGAGGATGGTTCACGCGCCATGCCCGATGTGGTCATTCGACTGCCCGAGGACCGCCATCTGGTGGTGGACGCCAAGGTGTCCCTCAATGCCTATGAGCAGGCCATCTCGCTGGAGGATGACAAACTGCGCGAGGCCGCCGTCAAACGGCATGTGGAGTCGCTGCGCGCGCACATTCGGGGCTTGTCGTCCAAAAACTACCAGCAGCTGTACGACATCCGCTCGCTGGATTTCGTGATCATGTTCATTCCCGTTGAGCCGGCCTTCATGCTGGCCATTTCCAACGACTCTGAGCTGTTCATGGAGGCCTGGAACAAGCATGTCTTGCTGGTCAGTCCGTCCACCTTGCTGTTCGTGCTGAGAACGGTCGAGCATTTGTGGCGGCAGGAAGCGCAGTCACGCAACGCGCAGGACATTGCCTCGCGGGGTGCCGAGCTGTACGACAAACTGGTGGGTTTTGTCAGCGATCTGGAAGATGTCGGCGATCGACTCAAGCAAGCGCAAGCCGCCTACGACAAGGCGCGCACCAAGTTCTCCAGCGGGCGCGGCAATGTGATCCGACAAGCCGAGATGCTGAAAACCCTGGGCGTGCGTTCCACCAAATCCTTGCCCGCCGGGTGGGTTGAACCGTCCCGAGACGACGCTACGCCTTGATCCTCGTCGCCCCTAAGCCTGGGGCAGGGTGCGCCTGAACATTTGCACCAACTTTTGCGCCATGGGAGTGAGCGGTGTTTGCGCACGCACGATCAGCGACACATCCCAGTGCGGCATGGGTTCGCGCAAAGGCAGCATGGTCAAGCGACCGGCCCGGGTGTAGTGCGAAATCAAACGTTCCGGCAACAAGGACAGCGCATCGGATTGTTCCAGCAGGGTCAGGGTGGAAATGAACGATTCGGACAAGACCCTGGGTTTGGGAGGCGTCAGTCCGTTGGCGCGAAAAGCGGGTGCATACAGCGACCCTGGCCCCTCGGCAGGCCCGTGCAACAACCAGTCGCAGCTCAACAGTTCCGACAGTGACTTGGCATGGGCCAGCGGGTGACCGGCGCGGCCTGTGACGACAAGCCGGTTGTCATACAGCTTCTCGGTGATGAACTCGGATGACTTTTCTTTGCGTGATGGGGGTTGAGCACCGATGGCAACATCCACCAAGCCCTCTCGCAACAGTTGCAAGGTCTCGGGGAACACGCTTTCACGCACCTGGACCTGAATGGCTGGAAATTCCGTCTGAAACCGTTTGAGCACCTGCGGCAACAGCAGCACTGCCGGGCTGGGGGAAATGGCCAGGGACACGTTGCCGGCCTGAGCGCCGCGCATTTGTTCGATTTCTTCCCGCAGCCGCTCCAGTTCGTGCGAGATGCCGCGCCCCCGGGTGACGATGGCCTGACCAAAGGGGGTGAGGTTGACCCCGCGTGCGGTGCGGTGCACCAGGGGCACGCTGAGTTCGCCTTCCAGCGCCTGCAAGCCCTTGCTGAGAGCGGGTTGGGTCAAGCCCAGACGCCGCGCGGCCGCGCGGATGCTGCCGGTCTCGGCGATGGCGATCAGGGTTTGGATTTGATTGAGTTTCACTGAAAACTTTTACTTATCACTGGAAAGAAAGGTTTTCTTGACGCGGATCAACGCCGATTTTACGCTTCAAGCCTTCCTTGACGTTCACAAAACCCTCATATTCAAAGAGCCCGCTATGGACACACAGCCCACGACCGGTGACCACCTGTCTTCCAGCCAAGTTCATGACAGCGATAAAGCACTGGAATCTGCCACGGCGGGGCTGCCGGCCCCTGATGGACCACGTGCTTTCCGGGTCACCCTGGCACGGCAACACCGCAGCGTCGAGGTGCCTGCAGAGGTGTCCTTGCTGGACGCGCTTGAAGCCGCCGGGGTGATCATCCCCTCGGTCTGCCGCGAAGGCCATTGTGGGACTTGCGAGTGCGCGGTGTTGGAGGGGGCGGTGGAGCACCATGACCAGATCCTCGGGCCCGATGAGCGGGCGTCCAACAAGATCATGATGGTCTGCGTCTCGCGTGCGCAAGGCGAGCACCTGGTGCTCGATGTGTGAATCAATCCGACACAGGCGTCCAATCTCATGAAATCACACTTTGAACATTTGATCGACCTGACCAAGGGCGACATACATCGCGGTATCTTTTCCGACCCGCAGACTTTTGAGCTGGAGTTGGAGCGCATTTTTGCGCGCTGCTGGTTGCTGTTGGGGCATGAGTCCATGTTGCCCAACCCGCATGATTTTTTCACCACCTACATGGGGCGCGATCCGGTCATCGTGACCCGTCGCGGAGACGGTACCGTGGGGTGTTACCTCAACATGTGCCGACACCGTGGCAATCGGGTGTGCCGGGCAGACTCGGGCAACGCCCGTGCTTTCTCATGCCCCTTCCATGGCTGGACATTCGCGAACGATGGCCGTTTGAGCAACGTGCCCGGTTACAAGGAAATTTATCTGGAGAAGCTGGACCTGGATGCCCATGGTCTGGTCCCCGTCGCCAAGATCGCCAGCTACAAGGGCTTGCTGTTTGCCACCTTCGACCAAAACGCACCGTCGCTGGAGGACTACCTGGGCGATATGGCGTGGTACCTCGACATGATTCTGGATCGTCGGGAAGGCGGCATCGAGTTTTTGCCAGGTACCCACAAGTGGTTGGTCCACACCAATTGGAAATTCCCGGTTGATAACTTCATTGGTGACAGCTACCACGGGCCGGTCAGTCACAAGTCGGCCTGGGTCTCGGGCTTTGAGGGCATGCCGCGCCGTAAAAGTGGGTATGGCTATGAAGGCTTTCAGGTCAACCCAGGCGGCGGTCATGGCTTTGGGGTGCGCTGGGCCGAAAACCGCGAACAGGTGTTTGAGATGTCGTTGCCCGAATTCCTGGACTATGAGCAATCGCGTCTGGATGAATCGATTCAGCGACTGGGGGCTTTGCGCGGCATGCACTTTTCACCCATGCACGGTTCGATTTTTCCCAATGTATCCTTGCTGTGGCAAGGCAGCGCGATTCGCGTCTGGCACCCCAAGGGACCGCAGCTCACCGAGGCCTGGGGCTGGTGTTTTGTGGACAAGGCCGCCCCAGAGGACTACAAGCGCGAGAAAGCCCTGCACATGTTGCAGCGCCACGGCACCAGCGGCACCTGGGAGGCCGATGATGTGGACAACTGGGTGCAGTGTCACAGCTCCAGCGAAGGCTACGTGTCGCGCCGCTATCCGCAGAACCTGGAGATGGGGTTGGGTGACGAGATCGAAGACACCCGCAGCATCCATCCCGACATTCGCGGTCGCCTGGGACGATTCCAATCAGAGATCAATCAACGGGGCTTTTATGAGCGCTGGGCGCGGCTGATGGACGATGAGACCGTGCCTGCCGTGCCCGACATGTCCCGCCGGTCCTGCGCTGGAGGAGATCACGCATGAGCACGGCCACCGCCCTTCAAGACCCGGCCCTGTGGTTCAAGGTCCAGGCATTTCTGAACCATGAGGCACGCCTTCAGGACGATCACCATTTGAGCGAATGGGTGGCCCTGTTCAGCGATGACACGCGCTACTGGATGCCCGTGGTCACCAACCGCATTGGCCGCGACGTCGGCAAGGAAATCAGCCGCTTTGGTGAGGTGGCCCATTTCGATGACAACAAGACCAGCCTGGTCAATCGTGTGAAGCGACTGGACACCGGCATGGCCTGGGCGGAGACCCCGCGTTCACGCACACGACATCTCATCACCAATGTGGAGGTCATGGAGGTGTTGGATGACGGTGTGGTGCGCGTGCGCTCGAATTTCCTGATCTACCGCTCGCACCTGGAATATGACTTCGAGATCTTCAGCGGATATCGGGAAGACCATCTGCGACCGCATGGGGACAGTTGGCAAATCGCGCGTCGTGATGTCATTCTGGATCAGGCGGTGGTGACGCAAAAAAACCTGGGCATCTTTTTCTGATGTCAACGCCCGCCAACATCGAGCGCAGGGCTTCCTCCTTCTCGCAGCGACTGCGCCTGGACGGCCGCGTGGCGCTGGTGACAGGCGCCGGGGCGGGCCTGGGCCAGGCCATCGCCTTGGGCTTGGCCCAGCAGGGTGCACGGGTGGCTGTGCTGGATATTCACTCACAAGCGGCTGAACACACCTGCACCCAGATCCAGTCGCATGGCGGGCACGCTCAAGCCTGGGCTTGCGATGTGGCGGACGCATCTGCGGTTCATTCCGCGGTTGCCGGGGTGGTCGCTGGCTTCGGGCAACTCGATATCGTGGTCAACAGCGCTGGCGTGGCGTCCAAACCCGGCATGCCCTTCACCAACAACACCGAAGCCGATTGGGACCGGGCCTTGGCCATCAACCTCAAAGGTGCGGTGCATGTGTGTCAGGCTGCACGTGAGGCCTTGCTGCGCTCCAGCGAGGGGCGCATCGTCAACATCTCCTCCATCACCGGCGTCATCTCTGCCGCCTACATGCCGCCCTACAGCGTGTCCAAGGCCGCCCTGATTTCTTTGTCCAAGGTGCTGGCGCGTGAGCTGGCGCCGCACCATGTGTGTGTCAATGCGGTTTGTCCAGGGTTCATCTGGACACCGTTGTGGGAATCCCTGGGGTTGACGATGGCCGCCCATGCGCAAGCACAGTCATTGAAAGCGCATGAGGGTGAAGCCCCCACGCAGCCCACCGATGCTCAGGCCGTTTTTGATGCGCGGGTACGCCAGCATGTGCCCATGCAACGCGCCCAGACCGCAGAAGATGTGGCCGACCTGGTGACCTTCTTGTGCTCGGCCGCGGCGCGCAACATCACGGGTCAGGTGATGGGTGTGGACGGAGGCGTCACGATATAGGGGCAAGACCGCTTGTCAGCCTGCACCCCATCGCTTAAGTTCTCTTTCATTCTGCTCAAACATTGAAATCCATGAGTGCCGTCAAGAACATCCTCTTCATCATGTGCGATCAGCTGCGTGCTGATTACTTGTCCTGCTACGGTCACAAAACCTTGTCCACGCCACACATCGACAGCATTGCCAAGCGTGGGGTACGGTTCGATCGCGCGTACTGCCAGTCGCCCAACTGCGGTCCGTCACGGGCCTCGTTTTATTCGGGGCGTTACGTTTTCTCCCATGGGGCTACCTGGAATTTCATTCCCTTGCCGCTGGGTGAGCAAACCCTGGGCGACCACATGCGGCAGGCCGGCATGCGCGTGGCGGTGGTGGGCAAGACCCACATGTATGCCGATCGCGATGGCTTGAGCCGACTGGTGCTCAGCCCCCAGAGTGAACAGGGGCGCCATGTGGCCGAAGCTGGTTTCGAGCCGTACGAGCGCGACGATGGCATTCATCCCGACAGCAAGGTGGATCCGAAACTGGCCTACAACGAATACCTGCGTGCGCACGGCATGGCCGGGGACAACCCCTGGCACACCTGGGCCAACGCGGGCGTGGATGAAAACGGTGAGATCGCCAGCGGTTGGTATTACCGTCATGCGCATCGCCCCACACGTGCCCCTGATGAGCACAGCGAGACCGCCTACATGACCCGGCGTGCCATGGACTTCATGACCGAGCAAGGCGACAAGCCCTGGCTGTTGCACCTTTCTTACATCAAGCCGCACTGGCCCTACATTGTGCAAGCGCCTTATCACAACATGTATGGGCGTGAAGATATTCAAGCGCCGATCCGGGCCGACCACGAGCGTAACAACGATCATCCGGTGTATGAAGGTTTCCGTCTGCACCCCGAAGGCATTGCCTTCTCGCGCGATGCGGACCGAGACAACGTGATCCCCGCCTACATGGGCTTGGTCAAACAGATCGACGATTACCTAGGCCGCTTGTTCGCTTTCATGCAGGAACGCGGTCTGATGGACAACACCATGATCGTGTTCACCGCCGATCACAGCGATTACCTGGGCGATCATTGGTTGGGCGAAAAAGAGTTCATGTATGAGCAAGGGGTGCGCATACCCATGATCGTGTCCGACCCTTCGGCGCCGCAAACCCATGGCACGACCAGCCAGGCCTTGGTGGAGGCCGTCGACTTGTTGCCCACCTTCCTGGACACCATGAAGCTGCCGGTGCCCACGCATTGGTTGGAGGGACGTTCCTTGCGCCCCTTGCTGGAGGGCACCCAGCGCGATGTGCGTGAAGTGGCGATCTCTGAATTGGATTACGCGATCTACGGCGCGGCGCGTCGACTCCAGCTGGCGCCGCGCCAGGCCCGCATGGTGATGGCTCGCAGTGATCGCTACAAATACATCCATTACGACGGCCTGCCACCGCAACTCTTTGATCTGCACAACGACCCACAGGAATATCACGACCTGGGCCGTGACCCGGCATACGCCAAGACGCGTGACGAGCACCTGGGCTGGATCTTTGACTGGATGCGACAGCGGCGCAACCGCGTGACGATTTCCGATGAAGCGATCATGAAGCGTGCAACACCGGCGGCTGCGGGTGGCGTGATCATTGGTGAATGGTGAGTGGGCGAGAGGAGTTGAAAAATGTCTGAGTTGTTGCCTGAAAAATTCTTTATTCGAAATGCCTGGTACGTGGTGGCCTGGCCGCATGAGTTGACGGCTGACCAACCGCTGGCGCGCACCGTCATGGGCGACGACCTGGTGTTGTTTCGCACCCCCGAAGGGCAGGCGGTTGCGCTGGAAGACCGGTGTGCCCACCGCTTGGCACCGCTGTCTTTGGGGCGGATCGAGTCCGGGGGGATTCGCTGCATGTACCACGGTGTGAAGTTTTCGGTGGCCGGTCAATGCATGGAAATTCCAGCGCAGCCGACAGCGCATCCCAACATGTGCGTCAAGCACTATCCCTTGCAGGAGAAGGATGGCTTCATCTGGGTCTGGATGGGTGAGGCCTCGGCAGCAGACCCTTCGAAAATCATGGATGCGCCTTGGCACAGCGACCCGCGTTGGGCACCTTCAAAAGGCTACCTGCATGTGAAGGCCCACATGGGCCTGGTGGCCGACAACCTGCTCGATTTCGGTCACTTGCCCTTTGTGCATCCAAACACCGTGGGGGCGGTCAAGCAAGCCGAGTTTGCCACCGAGGTCACGCCCTTGCCCGAGGGCGTGCAGACCGATCGTTGGTACATCGACGTGCCCGCCTCCAAGTTTCATCAATCGGTCGGGCATTTCAAAGGCCATGTGGATGCCTGGCATTGTTATCGCTGGCACTTGCCAGCGGTCATGTCGCTCGACTCGGGGTCGGCACCCACGGGCACTGGCGCTCGCGACAAGCCGCATGGCACACGCGAGGGGGCCATCGAGTTTCACCACATTGCCGCGCTCACGCCGCAAGATGGCGACCACACCCATTATTTCTGGGTGCACTGGCGCAACTTTGCCTTGGATGACCCGTCCATGACCGAGACGGTCTACAACAACATCATGTCGGCGTTCTCCGAGGACAAAGCCATGGTGGAAGCTCAACACGTGGCGGTGAGGCGAGGCAGCCACACCCAGGCCAAAGCCATCATGGCCGACAAAGCCCTGACCATGATTCGGCATCAGGTCGGCAAGCGAACGGCGGCTTGAACCCACATCAACTTTTCACGACAACCATTTTTACAGGAGACCACTGGATGAATCGCATTGCTCACTTGACACGACGTGTCTTTCCCTGGATGACCGGCGCGCTGCTGTGTTCCTTGGCCAGTGTGGCCTCGGCACAGGGGTATCCCAACAAGCCTATTCGTTTGGTTGTTCCCTGGGGCGCAGGCACGCCCGGCGATGTGACGGGACGCATCCTGGCAGAAAAAATGCAGGCCGGTCTGGGTCAGTCGATTGTGATTGAAAACAAGCCGGGCGCCGCCGGCACCATCGGTTTGGCCGATGTGTTGCGTCAACCGGCCGATGGGTACACCTTGTACTGCTTGTCCTCGGCCTCGCTCGTCGCGCCCTTGCTCTACCCCAGTCAGAACATCAGTTTTGAAAAGACGCTCGAACCGGTGGCTCACATGATCTGGCATTACAACGTGCTGGTCACGCCCATCAACAGCCGGTTGAAAAGCGTGCAAGACATCGTCGAGATCTCCAAGAAAGAGCCTGGCGCATTGAGCTTTGCCTCGGGTGGCAATGGCACACCGGCCCACCTCGCGGGTGAGTTGTTCAAGCAGCAGACCGGTGCCCAGACCACCCATGTGCCCTACAACCAGTTCGTGGTGGGCATTGGTGACGTGATCGCCGATCGTGTCAATTTCATGTTCCTCACCGGTTCTGCGGCCGTGCCCCAGATTGCTGGCGGAAAACTCAAGCCCTTGGCGGTGACCGGCAGCTCTCGCTTGGCGGTGCTGAAAGACACGCCGACCATGGCTGAGGTGGGGTTCAAGGATTTTTCCCTGAAATCTTTCGAGGGCATCATGGTCAAGGCAGGCACGCCCAAAGAGATCGTGGCGCGCTTGAACGCCGAATACAACAAGGCCCTGCAATTGCCTGAGGTCAAGGAGCGGCTGAGCTCGCTGGCGGTTGAAATCGACCCGATGAGCCCGGAGCAATTCGGTGCCGTCATCCGCACCGAAACGGACAAATGGATCAAGATCGGTACCGCGGCCAAGATCAAGGCGGATTGAGATGAATGCTTCCAACCATCCGGTGCTGGCTTCTGCCCAGGCCCATGAGGTGCTGGAGCGCACCCGTCAGATCGCACAGGGCCTGACAGCCCGCGGCGCGGCGGTTGAGCAAGCCGGCCAGCTCGATGCCCGCACCATCGCCGAGGTGGTGGAGGCCGGCATCATGACCCTGGGGGTGCCCAAGCGTTACGGTGGGTTAGAGGTGGACTACGAGACCATCCCCATGGTCTCTCGCCTGCTGGGTCAAGGCTGTTTGGCCACCGCCTGGACCATTGGCATTTTGTTGCAACACAACCTGCAGATGGGGCTGTTTCCGCAGGAGGCGCAAGACGAATTCTGGGTCGAAGGGCCGTCGTGTTTCGCACCGGGCTTCATCGTGCCAGGCGGTGTTGCACGCCCGGTGGCCGGGGGGTTCCGCCTCACGGGGCAATGGCGATTTGGCAGTGGTTACCCCCACGGTCATTGGATTTTGCTCACCGCCCACGAAGAGATCGACGGCAAAAAAGGGCGTGCCTTGCGGTTTGCCTTGCCGCGTGCGGACACGCAGTCGCACAACAACTGGAAGGTCAGTGGGTTGGCGGGCAGCGGCACTTGGGACTGTCAACTCCAGGACGTGTTTGTGCCGACACACCGCCACATGCCCGCCGCTGGCATGCTGGACGGCACGGCCCCCGGCGTGTCGGTGAACACAGGCCCGTTGTGGCGCATCCCGATGCTCTCTTTCTACTACCCCAACATGTCCTCCATGGTGCTGGGTGCTGCCCTGGGGGTGGCCGCACAGGTGTTGGAGAAAATGAAGGGACGCACCTTGGCCTATGGCGGTGCGCAAGCCTCGGACTTGTCCTACATGCGCGCCAACACCGCGCGTGGTTTCACGGTGTTGAATGCTGCCACCGCGCTGATGGATGCCGAATGCCAGCGCATCGGTGAAGCCTCGCGCGCGGGCCGAGGGTTTACCACCGAGGAGCGGGCGGCGGTGCGAGCCAATTGCACCTGGATCGTCAAACAATCTCGCGCGGTCATTCAGGATTTTTGTGACCAGGCCGGCACGTCCTCGTTCTTCCTCGACTCTCCTTTGCAGCGCTTTCACCGCGAGGTGAGCGTGATGAGCAGCCACTCCTTCTACGATGCCGACCGCATGTACGACGTGTACGGCAAGGCGCTGTTTGGTCAGGACATTCCGGCCGGCGAACTGCTCTGAGCGACACCCGCCACTGAGGTGTGCGGTTACAGTCGTGTCCTCGAACATCGCGGACACGAAGGAGCGACACGCATGAGACAGATCGGCATGATTGGCATTGGCCTAATGGGCCATGGGATCGCCACCAACCTGCAAAAGCACGGTCATCGATTGACGTTGCTGGACCATCCCGGCAATCAACCACTGGACCGCTTGATCGCTGGCGGGGCCACCACTGCGCCGACTCCGCAGGCCGTGGCCGAGCAGGTGGACATGATCGTCTTATGCGTCACGGGTTCACCTCAGGTCGAGGCGGTCCTGCTGGGGGATCACGGTGTTCTCCAAGGCATGAAGCCCGGCACCATCGTCATCGATTGCTCGACGGCGGTCCCCTCTTCCACCCAGCAACTGGCGCAACGGGTGCTGGCGGCGGGTGGGCGCTTCCTGGACGCCCCCATGACCCGCACGCCCAAAGAAGCGGCCGAGGGACGGCTCAATTTGTTGGTGGGCGGGGAAGCAGACCTGTTTGAACAATGCAAGCCGGTGCTGGCCTGCTTCGCTGAAAACATCATCCACGCCGGGCCATTGGGGGCCGGCCATCAGATGAAACTGTTGCACAACTACGTGTCCCTGGGTTCGGTGGCCTTGCTGTCCGAAGCCGCTGCCTGCGCCCAGCGCGCAGGGGTCAACGCACAGACTTTCGTGGATGTCTTGTCGGTGGGCGGGGGCTGGGGCGCAGCACTGGATCGCATCAAGCCCTATCTGGCCTCGGGCGACAGTTCCAGCCTGCGTTTCAGCTTGTCCAATGCCTTGAAAGACCTGACCTACTACAACCAGATGGCGACCGACACCCAGGCGCACCATGACGTGGCGCTGGCGGTGCAAAAAACGCTGGACATGGCTTGCCGCGAAGGTGATCCCAATGCCTTCGTGCCCGAGTTGATTGGATTCCTGGCGGGCAAAGCATGAGCTACACCATCGTCACCATCGAAGGCGATGGCATCGGCCCCGAGGTTTGCCAATCCGCTGTCGCTGTGTTGCGCGAAGCCTGCGGCAGTGAGCTCTTGCATTTTTTGCCCATGCCGGGTGGCGCACTGCATCACCAGCGCACAGGACAGGTCTTGCCCGAAGACACCTACCAAGCCTGCCGCCAGTCTCACGCCATCTTGCATGGCGCTGCTGGCTTGCCGGGCGTGACCTACGCCGACGGCACGGAGGTAGGCAACGACCTGCATCTGCAATTGCGTTTTAAGCTGGACTTGTTTGCCAATGTCCGCCCCATTCGTTTGTATGCCGGCGTGAAGTGTCCCCTCGCCGATTTTTCAGCCGGGCAGATCGACTACGTCATCGTGCGTGAAAACACCGAAGGCCTGTATGCCAGCCGTGGAGCCGGCGTGAACCTGCGTGGCGAATTGGTGACCGATACGCTGGTGATGACGCGCAAAGGCGTGGAGCGGGTGGCCCGTTTTGCCTTTGAGCTCTCGCGGCGTCGCCGGGGTGCGCCGCGCGATGGAAATCGCCGTGTCACCGTGTGCGACAAGGCCAACATCCTCAAAACCTATGCCTTCTTCCGCGCCGTCAGCACCGAGGTGGCGCAGCAGTTCCCGGACGTCGAGATCGATTACGCCTATGCCGACGCCATCACGGTTCACATGATCAAGAAGCCGGATTTTTATGACGTGATCGTGGCCGAGAACATGTTTGGCGACATCATTTCCGATCTGGGCGCCGGCACCGTGGGGGGGCTGGGGGTGGCCGCCTCAGCGGAGTTGGGTGTGACGCATGGTCTGTTTCAAGGCGCGCATGGCTCGGCGCCCGATATCGCCGGGCAGGACATCGCCAGTCCGGTGGCCACCATCTTGTCGGGTGCGCTGATGCTGCGCTGGTTGGGCGATCAGCACCAGGACGCGCGTTTGCATCAAGCCGCCGATCGGGTCGAGCAAGCGGTCGAGACGGTGCTTGCCACGGGCGATGCGGTGCCTCATGACCAGGGGGGGCGAGCGCGTTGCAGCGAGGTGACCCAGGCGGTCTGCCGTCGCTTGCGTTGATCGATCGACGGGCCCCGTCTTTTCAAAGCGCTGGGGGCGACTGGGTACAGGGTTAACCCGGCCTTTTTGACTGGTCCACTCGTCATACCATCTCACCACTTTTTGAAGGTGTCATGAGATGAGTACTTCCATTGCCTTGTTCGGTGCCGGTGGCAAGATGGGCGTTCGCCTGTCCAACAATTTGCAGGGCTCGCCCTACCAGGTGCGCCACGTCGAAGTGAGCGAAGCCGGTCGGCAACGGCTCAAGGACGAGCTGGGCATCGACTGTTGTACCGTGGAAGAAGCGCTCCAGGGCGTGGACGTGGTTGTGCTGGCTGTGCCCGACACCCTGATTGGACGTCTCTCGGCCGAGATCGCGCCCCAGCTGGCGGCGGGCACCATGGTGATGACGTTGGACGCGGCAGCTCCGTTTGCCGGCCATTTGCCCAAGCGACCTGACCTCACTTACTTTGTGGCGCATCCCTGCCATCCCAACATCTTCCACCCCGATGTGCACACCGCTGGAGCCCCTGATTACTTTGGTGGCGTCAAGGCACCGCAATCCATCGTCAGCGCCCTGATGCAAGGCCCCGAAGAGGCGTTTGCCTTGGGCGAAGACATCGCCAAGACGATTTACCAACCAGTGCTGCGTTCCTACCGCGTGACGGTGGAGCAGATGGCCATGCTGGAGCCGGGACTGTCCGAAACGGTGTGCGCGACCCTGCTGGATGTCATGCGCGAGGCCATGGATGAAGTGGTCTCGCGCGGTGTTCCGGCCGACGCGGCTCGGGACTTCTTGTTGGGCCACATGACCATTTTGTCGGCCGTGATCTTCAAACAAATTCCGGGACAGTTTTCAGACGCCTGCAACAAGGCCATCACCTTTGGCAAGCCGCGCCTGATGCGCGACGACTGGAAGCAGGTCTTCGAGCGTGAAGAAATTGCCCAAAGCATTGAGCGCATCACCTGATCGCTTGGCTTTGACCAGAACCTGTCTTTTGGATGAGTGATTGATGCAGGACGCAACGACCCCTTTGAATTCGAATCCAGCCGTCCCCGCCGGGCCCCTGCTGGCCTATTACGGTGACGACTTCACCGGTTCCACCGATGTGATGGAGGCCTTCACCGCAGCGGGTGTGCCCACTGTGTTGTTCTTGCAGCCGCCGCGTCCCTCGGACCTGGCACGTTTCGCCGACATGCGTTGTGTGGGCCTGGCCGGCACATCACGCGGGCGCGATGGCGCGTGGATGGAAAAGCACTTGCCCGCCGCGTTTGACAGTCTGCGACAGTTGGGCGCGCCGCTGTTGCAATACAAAGTGTGCTCCACCTTTGATTCGGCGCCGCACGTGGGTTCGATCGGCAAAGCGATTGACATCGGCACACAGGGGCTGGCAGCGCGGTGGTCACCGACCGTGGTCGGCGCGCCTCGGCTTCAGCGCTATCAGGTGTTTGGGCAATTGTTCGCGGCCTTCATGGGTGAGGTCTATCGCATTGACCGTCATCCCTCGATGTCGCGCCATCCGGTCACGCCGATGGACGAAGCCGATCTGCGCGTGCATCTGGGACGACAGACGTCGCGCCGCATCGATCTGATTGATCTGGTCCAGCTGACGCAGGGTCAGGGCGATGCACGGCTGAAAGCGTTGCAGGGCGAGGACCAACCGGTGGTCATGCTCGATGTGGCGGACGCGGCCTCGCAAGTGGAGGCGGGTCGCCTGGTGTGGGACAACCGGGGGGCCGGACTGTTCAGCGCATCATCCTCGGGTCTGCAATATGCCCTGGTGGCCTATTGGCGTCGCCTGGGTTGGCTGCCCGCCGAACCCTCGCTGCCGGTGGCGGCGCCCGCCCCCAGCATCGCGGTGGTCAGCGGCAGTTGTTCGGTGATGAGTGGTTCTCAAATTGAGTGGGCGTTGCGAAACGGATTCCATGGTGAGCGGCTGAATGTCAGTGCTTGCTTGCAAGCGTCGAGTCGCGAAGCCGAGATAGACCGCGTGGTCGCAGCGTCCTTGCATGCCCTGCAAAGTGGTGTTTCCCCCGTGGTGTATTCGGCCATGGGGCCGGACGATCCTGCCGTGTTGGGCTTTGAAGCGCAAGCGCATGCCCAGGGCCTGGATCGGGCCCAGGCCGCCGATGCCATTGGCATGGCATTGGCCGAGATCATGAAGCGCTTGCTCGATAGCAGTTCGCTGCGCCGTATCGTGGTGGCCGGGGGGGACAGCTCGGGCGCCGTGGCCAGTCATCTGGGGGTGCAGGCCCTCACCGTGGCTGCGGGCCTGCGACCCGGCGCACCCTTGTGTCGGGCCTGGTCAGACGATCCACGCCGCGATGGTCTGGAGTTGGTGCTCAAAGGCGGGCAGATGGGGACGCCCTCGTTTTATGGCGAAGTCCTCTCGGGCCAGATTCCTAAGGGGTGATGGGGTTGTGCATGTCGATCCCATTCCGCGTCGCAAGCTGTACCAGGAGGTCAGGGACCGCTTGATGCAGCGCATCGCCTCGGGCGACATCGGGCCGGGCGCGCAATTGCCTTCCGAGCGTGAACTGATGGAGGTGTATGGCGTTGGCCGTGTTGCTGTGCGTGAAGCCTTGCAAGAGATGGCCCGCTCGGGTATTTTGGAAATTTCGCATGGCGAGCGCGCCCGTGTGGTTGTGCCCACCGCCCGCTTGCTGATCGAGCAGATTGCCGAGGGGACGCGCCACTTGCTGCGCATGCAGCCCGAAACCCTGGATCACTTGAAAGAGGCTCGACTGTTCCTGGAAATCGGCATGGTGCGCAGGGCGGCAGAAGCGGCCACCGCCCAGGACATTGAAGGTTTGCGTCTGCGTCTGGACGAGCACCGGGCCGCCAGGGTCCACCTGGATTCATTCATCGAGTGCGACATGCGTTTTCATCGCGAGATTGCCCGCATCTCGGGCAACCCGATTTTTCCGGCGATTGTCGAGGCGCTGTTTGGCTGGGCCAGCGAGTCCTATCAGTCGATGGTTCGCGCGCCGGGTGCTGAAGACCTGACCTTGTCAGAGCATGCGCGTATCTTGGAGGCCATTGCGGCCCATGACCCGAATATGGCCGAACAGGTCATGCGTGACCATTTGATGCGAGCCGATGCCTCGTATGGGCGATCAGAGGCTTGAACCGGTGACAATCGGACAAATTTTTTACAGGAGCTACCGGTCATGCGTCTATATCGAATCTTCATGATCTTGGGTGCGATGCTGGGCTTGAGCGCCTGCGCCGTGGTGGCGGTGGCCGATATGGCCGTCACCACCGCAGCCACGGTGGTCAGCACGGGCGTGAAAGCCACCGGAGCCGTGGTCGACGCGGTGATTCCGGACTCCAAAAAAAAATAATGAATCGACACCATCAGTTTGTCTGGGTTTGACGGGATGTTCGTTTCTTTGATCTGGCGCAAACCGGGCATGGTCCCGCCTTGACGCAGATCATGTCGTTCTGACAGTGCTCAGGGTCTAATTTCTGCAAGGGGATTGGCCCGATTTTGAGTAGAAAGAGAGAACGACGATGAACAAGAAAAACGTGCTGCTGGCCGCGGCCGTGGCGGCTTTGGTGGGTGGGCAAGCCCTGGCTCAACAGCAGGAGAGTCCATGGTTGGTGAGGGTGCGTGCTGTGCAGTTGAGCATGGCTAATGAAAACGGCGTGACCGCTGCTCCGGGTCTGGGTGCCAATGACAAGGTCATTCCCGAGCTTGATATCACCTACTTCATGACGAAGAACCTGGCCGCCGAGTTGATCTTGACGGTGCCGCAGCGCCAGATTGTGAAATCCGACGGTGGGGATCTGGGCAGCTTCAACCATTTGCCGCCCACGCTGACCTTGCAATACCACTTCACCGACATGCCAGCGTTCAAGCCCTACGTCGGATTGGGTGTGAACTACACCAAGATCTCCAGTGTGAACCTCAACGGTGGCTTGACCCTGGACAGCAGCAGCACCGGTGCTGCCGCGCAGATCGGAGTGGATTTTCCGCTCGACAAGCAATGGTCGCTCAACGTGGACGTGAAAAAGGTCTACATCAAGACCGACGTCTATACCGCTGCAGGTGCCAACCTGGGCACCTTGAAACTCGATCCCACCTTGTTCGGTGTCGGGCTGGGTTATCGCTTCTGATCCCACGGCAAGGCGTCTTTCGACGCCTGTGTCTCAAGCCTCAAGCCCCAGGCCTCGCCATGTGCGAGGCTTTTTCGTTTGCGAGGCCTCAGCCCTTGAATCCCATGCCCAGTCGATCGATGGTCGCTTTTTCCGCCAAGAAGGTGTTGCGCGCGTACTGGGTGTAAGTGGCCGTGTCCATGTAGATGGTGGGCTGATCGTATTTGTCGAAGCTGGCGATGATCTGCGGATCATCGAGTGTCTTTTTGAACGCATCATGCAGCGTTTTGACCACGGCGGGGTCCATGTTCTTGGGGCCGCACACGCCGAAGGGCGAATCGGACACGGTTTGATAGCCGAGCTCTTCCAGCGTGGGAACATGGGGCCAGCGCTTGGTTCGCTTGCTGCCATAGGTGGCCAGCAGGCGCAGACGGCCGGCATCCACATGCGGGCCCCAGCCGGTCGAATCGCTGTGGCCCATGATGTGTCCGCCCATCAAGGCTTGCATGCCGTCAGCGACGCCCTTGAACGGGACATGCTGCAACTGCACACCCGCCTTGGCACTGAACTCCTCCAGCACGAGATGAGGACTGGTGCCGGTGCCCGGCGAGCCGAAGCTGAACTTGCCCGGGTTGGCACGTGCGAAGTCGACCAGCTCCTTGATATTGGTGATGGGCGAGTCGGCCCGCACCACGAGTCCGAAGGTGTAACCGGTCAGGCAGGCAATCCAGGTGAAGTCCTTCAGGACATCGAATTGCACTTTTTGCATATGCGGAATTCGAAACACGCTGATGGGTAACTGGGCCAGGGTGTAGCCGTCGGGCCGGGCATTGATGAGCTCTACCGCACCCAGTGTGCCGCCGGCACCGGGGCGATTCTCGACCAGCACGGTTTGCCCCAAGGCTTTGCCGGCACTTTCGGCCAACAAGCGCATCACGATGTCCGTGGTGCCACCCACGGTCCAGGGGCAAATGTATTTGATGGGACGGCTGGGAAAAGCTTGGGCCTGTGCCGAGCCGGACCAGGTCATGGGCAGGGCGCCCGCACCGGTGAGGGCGGCAGCGGAGCCAAGAAATCGGCGGCGAGACGTCATGGGATCTCCTGTCGTGAATCAAGCGAGCCTCCCCCTGTGCGCGGACCGGGGCCACAGGTGGCTCTTGACGTCGAATTGTGAGGTGCTGTCCGCAAGAGCGAGTCAGGTGTTTACCCGGCCCGAGCGCAGGAGCAGCAGCAACAAGCGGAGTGAAAAAAGAATGATCAGGGTGCCGAGCAGGTCCCCCAGCGTCATCACCAAGGTTTTCTCGATGAAGTCGGCGGGTGATGTGTTCCAGGCGAACCACAGTTGATGCAGCAGGGCACTGCAGAGGGCGAACACGACAGAAATTTTCAGCAATTGCAGGGGGTGGAGATGGCGGATGTCCGGGTCCATGCCGAGCCAAGAGATGCTCAATCGCCGCGCCAGCCAGGGGGCGTACCCCGAGATCAAGCCAACAACGGCGGAACCCCACGCACCCTCGCCGTAGAAAAAAACATTGATCGCAAAAGAAGCCAGGGCAATTCCCAGGGATCCCGTCCCCAGGAAGACCAACACCAAGGCCAGTCGCAAGCCACTGGGGAGAAAAATCCAATTGACCCCGGAAGCAAACTCCAGGCGATCAAAGAGAAGATGATTGAAAAAAAAGAACAGGGCGTAAGCCAAACCGCAACCTAGCGTCACGCCAGGCTGCCATGAAAAGTTCGCTGGTTCAGAATCCATTCCCATGCGATGAGACCGTGCAACCGATCAACGTGATGCACTGGCTTGTGGAATCAAGGCGCTGATCTTGTCGAAAAAACGCCGCGCTTTGAGGGTGGGTACCAGGTATTTGGTGCGACGGTTGTCGTCTTGAAACTCCGTGCTGACCAAGCCCGCCAGACGCAGATCGTCGATCTTGCGATGGATCGTGGCGGGCGAAGCGACTTGTTGCAAGCCCATCGCTTCGGTGACGGTGAGGGGGTGGCCCGCCGCATGTTGACTGGCGATCAGCTCCAGCAAGGATTTGGCCGTGGCATCCAGCGAAGCCGGAAAGAAAGAAGCCTCCACCCCGCGCAGCAGGTTGAGAAAGCGGAAATAAGCATTTTTGTTTGACATACAGGGACACCTCCGAGCCGTAATGTTAGTCAAAAATCATGACCGCTGCTGAACAAGGGTCCGATCGTCAATACCGATGACCTGCTCAATAGAATGCAGGATATGCAAGAAAAACGCGATGCCTGGGTGGTGGTTGGGGCCTGCTTTGTCAGCCTGGCGGTCATTTTTGGGGTGGCGTATTCTTTCGCGGCCCTTTTTGAGCCCTTGTCAAAAGAGTTCTCGGCGCATCGTGCCGATGTCTCGGCGGTCTTTGGCTTGTCTGGCCTGATTTATTTCACCCTGGGGATTGGCGGGGGCATGCTGTCTGATCGCTGGGGGCCGCGCCTGGTTTGCGGGTCCGGCATGTGTGTCATGGCCGCTGGTTTGCTGGCCACGAGCTGGGCGACGTCGCTGAGCATGGTCTATCTCAGTTACGGGGCCTGCGTTGGGCTGGGCATTGCACTGGTCTACACGCCCTCGATTGGCAGCGTTCAACCCTGGTTCGGGGCGCGTCGTGGGCTGGCGGCTGGTATCGCCAGTGCAGGCATTGGAGCGGGCACTCTCCTGGTGCCTTTGCTCATGGGATGGTCCATGCTGCATCTGGACTGGCGCGAGGCGCTGCGTTGGCTGGCTTTGGCGGTGCTCCTGATTGGTGGCGGGGCCACGACCTTGCTGCGCACCGCCCCGTCGGTCGAGGCGTCGCGACGCTCTGGCGCCAGCGTCGAGGTGGCGGGACTTTCTTTGCGTGCGGTTTTGAAGAGTCCTTTGTTTTGGTGGCTCTACGCCTCGGTGGTGCTGGCGGCGCCGACCATGTTCATCCCCTTTGCGCATGTCAGCGCCAGCGCGCGTGATCTGGGCATGTCAGAGTCGGGCGCGGTGGGCCTGGTGGGGGTGATCGGGGTGGGCAGTCTGATGGGGCGCTTTGCCATTGGGGCCTTGGCGGACCGTTTGGGTCGTCGCCCCACCTTGCTGATCATGCAGATGTCCATGGGGCTGACTTACCTGGTTTGGCTCAACGCCGCAGGAGATCATGCGCTGATGTTTTTTGCACTCTGGTTTGGGTTGAGCTATGGCGGCATTGTGTCTTTGTTGCCAGCGATATGCATGGACCTGTTTGGTGCGCGCGCGGTGTCGGGTGTGATTGGTGCCCTCTACAGCGGGGCCGGCATTGGCAATTTGCTGGGGCCTGTCATGGCTGGCGCGGTTTTCGACCGCACGGGCAACTACTTGATGGTGATGTGGGGATGCATGGCCTTGTCGGCGTTGGCGGTGTTGGCGACAGTGAAGCTCTTGGGTGACAAGCACACCCGCTACTGACTTTCAGCGAATACTTTGCTGACAGCGTTTTTTGGTCTTGTTGTCCGAGATACGCTCACAATGTTTTTCAGAGTTCTCCAGCTTGGCCAGACACAACTGCCGTCGATCGTTGTTGCCAATCTTCTTGCACAAGGCCGAGTCTCCCTTGTCAACGGCGATGCAATAGCTTTTCCGGTCCTTGTCCTGGATGCCGTCGCAACCTTCGTATTCTTCTTTCGCTTTCGGCTTTTGCGCCAAAGCCAAGGCACAGCAGGTCAACAAGAGACAGCCGCTCAACAGTCGTTTCATGAAACGTCCTCGTCTACATCGCAAACATATAGGCAACTTTGAGTGTGCCACGTTGAGGGGTTTTGGCAAGTAGGGTTTGGTCAGCGAGGTTCTTGGATCGGATGAAGGCATGACATGCCCGTGACAGCGAACGCAATTCTTGGTAAAACCCTTCTTTCTCCGTCGCCTTTCAACTTTTGATGCAAAGCTCTTCCAACCCCCCAGGCCGCTTGTCATTGACCGGAGATTTGTGGGGCGGATTCGCTGCCATGTTGGTGGCTTTGCCATCGGCCATCGCCTTTGGAGTCACCATTCTTGCCCCCCTCGGTGCAGACATGGGCGCCAAGGGAGCCCTCGCGGGCATGTTGGGGGTCGCTGTGCTGGGCCTGGTGGCGGCCTTGCTGGGGGGGACTCAGCGTCTCATTTCGGCCCCCTGTGCGCCTGCCGCTGCCGTGTTGTCTGCCTTGACGCTGCAACTGATCCAGTCAGGCACGCCTGCGGATCAAGTGCTGATGACCTTGTTTTTGGTGGCATTGGCCAGCAGCCTGATTCAAGTCGGGTTTGGACTGGCCCGCGTGGGTCAGTTGATCAAGTTCATGCCCTATCCTGTGGTGAGTGGTTACCTCAGTGGTGTGGGGCTGATCATTGTTTTGAGTCAGGTCCCCAAGTGGTTGGCCTTGCCCAAGGGGATGAATGTGTGGCAAGGTTTGTTGAATCCGCAACTCTGGCATCTGCCCAGTGTGGCGGTGGGAGTGGCCACCGCTTACATCATGGTGATCGCGCCTCGTTTCAAGCTCAAGGTGCCGCCGGTGATCCTGGGGTTGTTGGGTGGCGCTGCTGCTTACTGGGCGTTGGCACTCACGGTCTGGCCCGAATGGCAGACCTTGCATGGCAACGCACAAGTCATCGGAGCGCTGAGCGTCGACCCCTCCAGCCTGGTGAGCAGCATGGTCGCGCCTTGGCAAAGTTTGAGTGCGGGTGTTTGGCCTCGCCCGGAGCAGGTGCTGTTTCCTGCGCTCACACTCGCTGTTTTGCTGTCCATCGACACGCTGAAAACCTGTGTGGTCTTGGACGCCATGACCGGCACACGACATCATTCCAATCGTGAGTTGATCGGGCAGGGACTGGGCAATTTGGCCGCCACCCTGGCGGGAGGAACGCCGGGTGCCGGCACCATGGGCGCCACCTTGGTCAACAAGGCCAGTGGTGGCACGACCTCGATGTCGGGGGTGTTTCAAGGCTTGTGGTCCTTGTTGGCGGTCTTTGTCTTGACCCCATTCATCGCTTGGGTGCCCGTGGCGTCCCTGGCCGCGCTGCTGACAGTCATTGGTGTGCGCATGATTGACTGGCACTCGTTGCACTGGCTGCGCAACCGAAGCACCCGGCTGGACTTTGGCGTGATTGCCGTGGTGGTTCTGGTGGCCAATACCTGGAGCCTGATCGCGGCCTCGGGGCTGGGGGTGGGCCTGGCCATTTTGATGTTCATCCGCGAACAGATCTACTCCTCCACGGTGCGTCGAAAAACCTACGGGCATCAACGCTTTTCCAAACGAGTTCGCACACCCAGCGAGCGCGCCATGCTGGAGAAATGTGGGCATCAAACCGTGATTTTTGAGTTGCAAGGCAGTTTGTTTTTTGGCACCACAGACCAGCTCTACACGGCCATCGAGCCCGAGATGGCGCAGGCCCGTCGCTTGATTTTGGACTTCCAGCGGGTGCAGTCGCTGGACGTGACTGCCGAGCATATGATTCATCGCATCAGCGATCGCTTGCACCAAGGAGGCGCAACTCTGGTGCTGACCCGACTGCCCGAGCATTTGCCCAGTGGCCGCAACCTCAAGGCTTTCATCCTTGAAATGGGGATTGCCAACCAGGAGAACACCTTGCTGATGGACGACCTCAGCGATGCGCTCGAATGGGCCGAGTCACAAACCCTGGCGCAGGCCGGTGCAGCCGAGAACACCGAACAATGCCTGCCCCTGGAAGCCTTCGAATTGCTGACGCCCTTGAGTCGGGAAGAGATCGAAAGCTTGTCGCAGGCGGTCGAACGTCGGTCTTATGCGGCCGGTGAGCAGATCCTGACCGCCGGAGACCAGGGCGATGCCCTGATGCTGCTGGGCTTGGGAGAGGTGGGGGTTCATCTGCCCCTGGTCACAGGCAAAAGCCTGCATGTGGCGACCCTGGGACGAGGACAACATTTTGCCGAGATGTCCTTCCTGGATGGACAACCCTATTCCGCCGACATTCGTGCCATCACGCCGGTTGAGGTGCTGACGATCTCACGTCACAGCCTGGAGCAATTGATGGGCAACGACCCTCATTTGCTGGCGGCTCTGATGAAGTCCATTGCGATGGCCCTGGCCTCTCGGCTGCGTTTGACCAACATCGAATTGCGCGAGATGAGAGAGTCCTGAGTCATCCCAGTGAAGGTCATCTTTTTAGCCATGCCGGATCTCTGAAGTACCGGTGAAACGAGGAGACAGGATGGGGGAGCCCTCCGACACGCCAGACTTGAACCTGCCCGCGCGCCCTGAGCCGGTGCTTCAAACCGGTGTGCGCAAGCGCGAGGTGTTTGGCTGGGCGATGTACGACTTTGCCAATTCAGGCTACACCACGGTGGTGATCACGGCGGTCTTCTCGGCCTATTTCGTGGGCTCCGTCGCGGCGGGTGCCGCCTGGGCGACGCTGGCCTGGACGACCGCCCTGAGCATCTCATATGCCTGGGTCATGCTGACCATGCCCTGGCTGGGGGCGTGGTGTGATCGCCATGCCGCTAAAAAACGATTGCTGGGCTTCACGACCCTGGGCTGTGTGATCAGCACAGCGGCATTGATGACGGTGCGCCCCGGCGACTTGGTCATGGGCATGACATGGATCGTGCTGTCGAACATCTTTTTTTCCTACGGCGAGTCTCTCATCGCTGCATTCCTGCCGGAGTTGGCGCGAACGTCTGCCATGGGGCGCGTCAGCGGTTGGGGGTGGTCGTTTGGTTATGTGGGCGGCATGCTGTGCCTGGGCTTGTGCCTGGCCTATGTGTTGCAGGCACAAGCACGTGCCGAGCCGGCAAGCGCCTTTGTGCCCGTGACCATGGGCATGACGGCGCTGTACTACGGACTGGCTTCTCTGTTCACCTTTGCCCTGTTGCGGGAGCGGGCTCAGCCACAGCCCTTGTCACATGCACCCCTCGCCCAGGGGCAAGCTCGTCAGCCTATCCTGAGCAGCCTGCGCTCGCTGGCAGGGTATCCCGAGTTGGCCCGTCTGCTGGTGTGCATCGTGGCTTACCAGGCTGGCGTCGCTGTTGCGATCACGCTGGCAGCCATTTACGCCGAGCAAGTGATGGGCTTTCAGCCGCAGGAGACCATGGTGCTGATTTTTGCCCTCAACATTGCCGCTGCTCTGGGGGCCTTGGCGCTGGGGCATGCGCAAGACCGATGGGGACACCAGCGAACGCTGGCACTGACCCTGGTCGGCTGGATCCTCACCTGCTTGCTCGCGGCTTGGGCTGACAGCAAGCAGGTGTTTTGGGTGGCAGCCGTGCTGGCGGGCTTGTGCCTGGGTTCCAGCCAATCCTCGGGGCGGGCCATGGCCGGCATGTTGATCCCGGCGAGCAAGACCGCCGAATTTTTTGGGTTGTGGGGCTTTGCGGTGCGGCTGGCCAGTATCGTGGGACCGCTGTTGTACGGCATCATCACTTGGCTGACCGATGGCAACCAGCGCCTGGCCATCGGCAGCACGGCGGTGCTGTTCGTGCTGGGGCTGTGGCTGCTGGGTCCGCTGGACATGGCGCGTGGCAGCGCACGCGCCCAAGCGGCCGATGCCCCTGTTTCCCCTGAACCTGCCCACCCGAGCTGAGTGTTGCCTATGCCTGAGCTGTACGAACTTTCTGCGGTCGATCTGGTGGCCCATTACCAGTCGGGTCGTCTCTCTCCCGTGGAGGTGACCGACGCCGTGCTGGCCCGCATCGAGGCGTTGGAGCCGCGCATACAGGCCACTTATGCCTTGCAGGCGCAGGCCTCGCGCGAGCAGGCGCGGGCCAGTGAAGCGCGCTGGCGTCGCCAGGAGCCGCTGCGCCGTGGCGGCGTCATTCTGGACGGCGTACCGGTCACCATCAAGGAGAACATCGCGACCCAAGGCATCCCGGTGCCGTTGGGGACAGCAGCCACCGAGCTGGCGCCAGCCGCGCAGGATGCCCCTGCGGCGGCGCGCTTGCGCGAGGCGGGCACGGTGATGCTGTGCAAAACCACCATGCCCGAATACGGCATGTTGTCTTCGGGTCTGTCCAGCTTTCACCCTTTGACGCGCAATCCCTGGAACCTGGCCTGCAACCCGGGCGGGTCCAGCGCAGGGGCGGCAGCGGCAGCGGCGGCAGGCTACGGCCCCTTGCACATCGGCACCGATATCGGGGGATCGGTGCGTTTGCCGGCGGCCTGGTGTGGAATTTTTGGACTCAAGCCCAGCCTGGGCCGCATTCCGATCGACCCGCCCTACATGGGCCGCGTGGCCGGACCGATGACCCGCACGGTGGCAGATGCAGCGCTCCTGATGGCGGTGCTGTCCCAGCCCGACGCACGCGATCACATGAGCCTGCCGTTCCAGACGATCGACTGGCAGCGACTGGATCGCGACCCGGCCGATCTGCGTGGCTTGCGCCTGGGCCTGTGGCTCGACGCCGGCTGCGGGCTCCCGCTGGACCCGCAGGTGCGCGCGGCGGTGCAGGAGGCGGCGCGTGTGTTCGAACAGGCAGGCGCCCACGTGCAGTTGCTGTCCCCCTGGATGAGTGACGAGATGCTGCACGGGGTAGACACCTTTTGGCGCACCCGATCGGGCATGGATGTGGCAGCCTTGCCGCACGAGCGGCGTGATCGGGTGTTGCCCATCGTGCGCCAATGGGCCGAGGCCGGCCTGGGGCGCTCCGGTGAAGAGGTGTTCCATGGGTACACCCAGACCCAGAAAGTGCGTGCCACCACGGTGGCGGCCACCTTGCCGTTTGACTATGTGTTGTCCCCGGTCTCGCCCAACACCAGCTTCCCGGCCGAATGGGCTTATCCCAGCAACGATGTGACGCGGGCGATGGACCACATTGGCTACACACTGCCTTTCAGCATGAGCGAGCAACCGGCGGCCTCGGTGCCCTGTGGCTGGGATGCACAGGGTGTGCCGATCGGACTGCAAATTGCTGGTCGGCGATTTGACGACCTGGGGGTGTTGCAGATGGCTCGCTGGTGGGAGCAGTGCTCGCCGGCGCGCCGTCCTTGGCCGGTGCTCTGACCCTGGGCGTTTTGGGCTTTCGCCCGGACGTCAGGCTGCCGCCCAGCCCGTTTGGCTGCGTCGATAGCGCCAGCTCAGGAACAGCGCGATCGAGAGGTTGAGCAAATTCCAGCAGATGCCATTGATGAAGGCCGCGTGGTACGAGCCGGTGAGGTCAAACACCTTGCCTGACATCCAGCCGCCCAAGGCCATGCCCACCAGGGTGGCCATGATCACCGACCCGACTCGGCGACCCACTTCCTGCGGGGGGAAGTGCTCGCGCACGATGATGGCGTAGGAAGGCACGATGCCGCCCTGGAACAAGCCGAACAGCGCCGCGATGACATAAAGCGATACCAGCCCATCAAAGGGAAGAAACAACAGCAGGGCCACGCCTTGCAGCGTCGAGCCCAGCACCAGGGTGCGCAGGCCGCCAATGCGGTCGCAAATCAGCCCCGACACCAAGCGGCTGACGATGCCGCAGGCCAGCATCAGCGAGAGCATCTCGGCACCGCGGGCCGCACCATACCCCAGGTCGGTGCAGTACGCCACGATGTGCACCTGCGGCATCGACATGGCCACGCAGCACGACATTCCGGCCACCCATAACAGCGCATGCGCAGTGCCCGTGGACAGGCCAAACGGCCGTTCCATCTGATGCCCCGGGCCAGCGCCGATGGGCGCAGTTGCGGGGGCTTGCAGGGGCGGCCGCTGGCGCATGAACAGACTGAGCACAGCGATGGCGAGGCCGGCACCGATGCCCAGCATCAGGTAGGTGTCGCGCCAGCCAAACCACTCGACGCCGCGCTGTGCCACCGCAGGCCACAGCGCCCCTGCCAGGTAGTTGCCGCTGGCGCAGATGGCCACGGCGATGCCGCGCCGGCGGTTCCACCACAGAGAGGTGTCGGCCACCAGCGGCGCAAACGTGGCCGAGATGCCGAGCAAGCCCAGCAACAGCCCATGGGCCAGCGCAAAGCTGATGGGGCCGGTCGACAGGCTGGCCAGGATGAAGCCACTGGCAACCCCAAAAGCGCCCAGCAATATGGAGGTCGAGATGCCGCGCCGGTCGCTCAAGTGGCCCATCATCAGCCCACCGAACCCGAAGCCGAGCATCATGACGGTGTAGGGCAGCGAGGCATCGGCGCGCGAAATGCCAAACTCGGCCTGCACCTGAGGCAGCACCACGGCCACGACATACATGCCACTGGAGCCGAAGGTCATCAGCAACAAGGTGACCAGCAATCGCCAGGCGGCCCGGGGGGAATCGATGTCGGACGCCGACGCGGGCGCTGGAGGGGAGAACAAACCCATGGTGTGGGGCCGGTCGTGAAGAAAGTGACCAAAGTGTAGCGAGCCCTGTCGCCCTTGCCATGGGGGATTGCCCCGGGGCGGCGCTAGACTTCGCGGGTGGACATCACCGCTTTGTTGATCGTTGCTTATTTTGTCGTGCTGTTGCTCACCCTGCGCTGGAGCTCGCGGGTGATTCAAGGCCCCTGGCTGTTTTTCCTGCGCGCCTTTTTTCCGAATTGGAAATTCTTTCACGCCGTTGGGCATGTGCCGCACTTGTACGTGCGCGGGCAGTCGCTCGACGGTGACTGGACCGATTGGTTCCTCGTGTATCCGCAACTGCCGCGCTGCTGGTATCACTTGTTTCACAACCCGGCGGTCAATTTGGCCTTGTCGCACCAGAACCTGGTGGACCATTTCGCCAGCGACCTGAATGCCTTGCCCGATGGGGCCGATGCCAGTGTGTTACCCACTTACCGGCTGGTCACCCGGCTGGCGCACCAGGCCATTGGCGGGGACACATGGGGGCATTGTCCGATGCTGGGGGTGGCGTTGCCGCCCATGGGGCACTTCCAGTTCCAACTGCGCATGGAGTTGCCGGCATCCACCCGCAGCGAGTTGATGCTGCAGTCCCCCGTCATGGCGGTGTGGGGTTGATGGCATGGATCTGAACACGGCGGTTCGGGCTTTTCAGGCGCTTCTTGGCTGGAGTCTGCTCTTGCAGACGCTGGAATTTTGGCGACTTCAGGGCATGGACCGGGTGGGGTCCTGGGCGATTCAGCGTGAAGAAGTCCCTGCCCGGCCGGCTGCGTTCCGTGCGGGGCTGGACCGCCTGTTTGAGGGCCGGGGGTATGCCGCGCTGTTGTGGCTTCGCCTGTTGCTGGCCGTGCTCTTGATGCTGGGCGAGTTCGGCCTGCTCGAAGCGGGGTTGCTGTTTGCCAGCAGTGTGCTGTTGCTGTTTCGCTGGCGCGGCGCTTTCAATGGCGGCAGCGACTTCATGACGCTGGTGGCGGTCAGCGGGGTGCTGCTGGCCCAGGTTATTGGACGCTTCACCGATCCGGCCTTTGGCTGGCGCGCCGGACTCTGGTATGTGACGGTGTACGTCGTCAGCTCGTATTTCGTGTCCGGCTGGGTCAAGCTGTTGCGGCCCGAGTGGCGATCTGGTCGGGCCATGACGATTTTTCTGGATGCCGCCGTGTACGGGCCCTTGCCGGCGCAAAGCCTGTATCGTCACCCCCGTGTGGCGCAACTGTGCTCTTGGGCGTTCACGGTGTGGGAGGGCTGCTTTCCACTCGCACTGCTGGATGTGCGGGTGGCCTGGGTGATGTGCATCATCGCCCCGGTGTTCCATTTTCTGGTGTTCTGGTTCTTTGGGTTGAACCGTTTTTTCTGGGCCTGGTTGGCCACCTATCCTGCCGTGCTGTATTGCGCGACGTGATAGGCGCCAGGGGGGCCGGGAAGGTCAGTAGTGGGGTGAACTGGACGTGTCCCGGGTTCACCCCTCGGGGGCTTAGAAGCTGTAAGCCGATTCCATTTCCTGACGCAGTTGGTAGGCGCGCAAGGAGGTGTCCATGGCCACGTCTTGCCAGGTCACCGATTGACCCTTGGCAACCGGACGCACGACCTTGATGCCGTGGGCCAGACCCAGTGGCACCCCGCCAATGCGTTTGGAAGTCGCAGCGGGCAGCAACTTGCCCCACACCGTGTAACCGCCTTCACCGTCCAGCACATCGCCTGGGCGCAGATCGCGCTTGGCGGTGGCCACCACGTCGGCATTCCAGCTGGTGGCCACGCCGGTGGGTTCGCCACGCAAAGCGACGCTGGCCACACTCATGCCCACTTCCAGCCCGATCAGATGCCAGCGCTTGTACAGCGTGAAGTAACGCCCCGTGGGGTCGGTGTGTGCGTTGTACTCTTCGAAGCAGTTCTTGATGTACTCCGTCTCGGCCTCCACCGTCACCCACACGCCCATGCGGATGTCATAGGGAATGGTGCGACCGTCGGTCTCCAGGCTGGAGATCACCTCGACCATGCCCTTGCGCTCCAGCACGCCGCCTTCCGAGCGGGGACGGGTCACGTAGGGGATGTCCTCGACACTGGCGGGCGGGTAGAGCAAGCCGTTGCTGGGCACGCCCAGCCCGGTGGCATTGGCAACCGCTGTGCTTTCGATCGAGGGCTTGGAGCCATCCAGGAAGCTGTTGAACATTTTGGGATTGAGCCCGCCGCGCTCGGCCTGCTCGGGCGTGAGGCCGTAGTAACCCCACACTGTCTCGGGTGTCGATTCGCAGAAGTGCGGCAGCCATTTGTGACCGCGACCCGCAGCCACCACGGGGAAGCCGCAGGTGCGGGCCCAGTCGACCAGATCGCAGATCAGGGCCGGCTGATCCCCAAAGGCCAGCGAATACACCACGCCCGCTGCTTGCGCGCGCGAGGCCAGCAGCGGGCCGCAGAAGGCGTCCGCTTCCACCGTCACGTTGACCACATGCTTGCGGTTGGCAATGGCTTCCAGGATGTGATCGACCGCGTGCGGGGGCGAGCCGGTGCACTCCACGATCACATCGATGGCGGGGTGGCTCACCAACGCTTGCCAGTCGTCGCCGACATGGGTGTTGCCCAGCTTGACAGCGTCGTCCAGGGACTGGGCTGTCAGGCGTTCGGGCGACCAGCCCACGCGGGTGAGGTTGGTGCGGGCGTTGGCCGGGTTGAGGTCGGCGATGCCCACCAAATGCACCCCGGGTGTGCGGGGGATCTGGGCCAGGTACATCGAACCGAATTTGCCCGCGCCGATCAGGCCGACACGGATCGGACGGCCTTCGGCCGCGCGTTGTTGGAGTTTGGCGTAGAGGCTCATGCGGCTTTCTTCAAAACGTCCAGCGAGGTTTGCATGGCGCTGGCAGGCATGCCCTTTTCCCACGGCAAGTCCACCGGGTAGTCTTTCAGCAGGCAATCATCGGGCAGGGTTTCGATGGGGGTGAAGTCACGGTGTGCCAGGTACTCAGTGCGCTTGAAGCGACGCACGTGGTTGGAGACGGCACACAGGCTCAGGTACACCGTCACGCGGTTCCAGGGGGAGAGGTTGCTGGTGGAGGCGTGCAACAGGCAGCTGTGGAACAGCATCATCGAGCCGGCGGGGCCGGTGGGGCTGATGATGCCGCCGTTCCTGCCACCGGCACGCTCGACCAGCTGGCTGATCAACTGGTTGTCCACGGTCCACAGCGGGTAGCTGGTGGTGGTCAGGTCGTGCTTGGCATCGACCACGCCTTTTTTGTGGCTGCCGGGAATGAACATCAGCGGGCCATTGAACTCGTTCACCTCGTCCAGGAAAATGGCCACGTTCATGCAGCGTGAATCGGGCATCATGTCGTCATTGAGCCAGGTGCCGTAGTCCTGGTGCCATTGCCACACATCGCCTTCAAAGGCCATCTTGCCGTTGATCTTGAACTGGTGCATGTAGAGCTTTTCGTTGAACAGGTCCTGGACCGGTTCGATCATGCGTGGGTGGCGCGCCAGCTTGGCGAACGGCTTGCTGTACATATGGGCGGCGAAATTGGTTCGAACCGCGTCGCTGCCTTTTTCGCGCACGTTGTAGGCCTCGCGACGGCTGTACAACTCAGGCACGGCGTCGGTCAGATGTTTGATTTCCTCGAGGCTGAAGTGGCTGGGGAAGAACAGGTAGCCGTCACGGTCGAACTGTTCGATTTGCTCTTGGGTGAGTCGCATGGGGTATCTCCTTGGGTTGCGATGAAACGGGTTTGAAAAAAGAGGTCGGCGGCAACAGACGGCGTCAGCCTGCGTGCGCGAGTTGCGCACGCAGCCGGGCTGTCAGCTGGTGGCTGGCTTCATGGGCGTGGGCCTCGATCAGCTCGCTCGCACGGGCGGCGTCCCCGGCGGCAATGGCCTGGGCGATGGCTTCGTGTTCATCCCACAGGCTTTCGCGTTGGCGTGACGATTGCAGCACGGCACCCATCACCCGGCGCAAGTGGTGCCAGTGCTGGTGGGCGCTGGGGGCGATGAGGGGGTTGCAGGCGCCTTGATAGATGGCTTGATGAAAGGCCAGGTCGGCCTCGATCATGTCTTGCACCTTGCCTTGCTGCTCGGCGCGACGGCCGGCGGCTACCAGTTGAGGGTCAATCTGGTATCGGTGTTGCGCGGCCAGTTTGGCGGCGAGGGCGTCCAGGGCGCCCCGCACCTGGTACACATTGGCTATCCAGTCAGGGTCCAGCGGGGTCACTTGCACACCGCGCCCCGGCGCGTCTTGCACAAACCCGTCCTTCTTCAAAAGCCGCAGGGCTTGCAGCACCGGCTGGCGCGACACCGCCAGACGTTGGGCGATGTCTTCCTGCGTCAGGCGCTCGCCCGGGGCCAGCGAGCCGTCGCTGATGGCGTCGCGCAAGGCGCGGTAGACCTGGTCCACCAGGTCGGGGGCGGCTTCCAGTCGGACGAGTTGGGCGTGGGTGGTGGGCATATGAACTTTGAACACTGTATACAGAATACATTGACTTTGAGCCATGGCACATCAGGGAAAACCACGAGTCGCCGGACGTTGTCTAGGGGACTTTCGTGACTATCCGCGGTGACAAGATGCGTCAAGATGTCACTTCTGACGCGCCCCCTTCTTCTCCAACCAGCCCCTAGCCCCAGATGAACCAAACACCTGCCCCCCAGACCGCCGAGTGGTACGACCGTATGTACAACAACCGTGCGCTCGTGCCCGACCATGCCGATTACTTCGCCCGTTGGGACCGTTTGTCACGGGCTGCCCGTGAGGCCTTGAGCTGCACGCTGGATGTGCCTTACGGCAAGGACCCGATGCAGACCCTGGATGTGTTTCCCGCTGCCCGCAAGGGCGCTCCGGTGGTGGTGTTCATCCACGGCGGTTACTGGCGCTCGCTGGACAAATCCGATCATTCGTTCGTGGTACCCAGCCTGCACGAACTCGGCGCTGCGGTGGTGGTCCCCAATTACACGCTGTGCCCGGCCGTCACCATTCCCGAGATCGTCATGGAAATGGTGCAAGCCGTGGCGTGGACATTTGCGCATGCCCGCGAATTCGGCGGTGACCCCAGGCGCATTCAGGTGTGGGGGCACTCTGCGGGTGGGCACTTGGCCAGCATGATGATGGCTTGCCAGTGGCCCAAGGTGAAGCAGGGCCTGCCGGCCCACCTGGTCCAAAAAGTTTTGTCGATCTCGGCGCTGTACGAGTTGGAGTCGTTGCTGACCACGCCGTTTTTACAGTCCTCATTGAGGCTCACGCCTGCGGATGCTTTGCGTGCCAGCCCCGCCTTTTTACCCGCGCCTGCCAAGGGCACCCTGGTGACGGTGGCTGGTGCGGCGGAGAGCCCGGAATTCGTTCGCCACAACCACTTGATCCAGCAAGCCTGGGGCAAGCGCCGGGTTCCAGTGTGCGAGGACCTGGCTGGGTTGAACCATTTCAGCATTGTCGATGCCTTGACCCAACCGGGTCATCGGCTGCATCAATTGGCGGCCGATCTGTTGCGCTGAGCCCTCTGGCTTCAGCGCCGCGGCCAGCGCAGCAGGCCCAGCGAGAGCGCGGTGCCCAGCAGGATGAGGCTGGCACAACCCATCATCCAGGGCGTGATTTCCTCGTCCAGCAGGAGCATTCCCAGGGTGGTGGATACCACGGGCACCATGAAGATGACGGTGGAGCTGCGCGCTGCGCCGATGCGTCCCATCAGCCAAAAAAACCACAGATACGCCAAGGCGGTGCAAAACACCGACAAGGCGCCCAGCGCCATCCAGGCTTGCGCGCTGGGGGCATGGTCTGGCCAGGACCACAGCGCGGGCACCAGCAAGCCCAGACTGGCCCCGAGCTGGCTGCCGGTGGCCGACACCAGGGGCGGCACCTGGCTCAAATAACGCTGGTTGAAACTGCTGCTCAAGCCGTAACTGGTGGTGGCCATCAAACACGCCAGCATGGGCAGCCCCAGACCGCCATCGCTCAAGGACACGTCCCCCGGTGCGCGCCAGGTCAGCAAGGCCACGCCCACCAGCCCGAGCAACAAGCCGAACGCACGGGTCGAGTTGAGTCGCTCGCCCAGCCAGGCCCAGGCGATCAGCGCGGTCAGCAAAGGGGTGGTGGCGTTGAGCACCGATGTCATGCTGATCGGCAGCGACTGCACGGCGTAGCTGTAGCAAAGAAAAGGCAGGCCGGAATTGAGCATGCCCATCACGATCATCGGCTTCCACAGCCGAATCATCTGGGTCAGCTGGCCTTTCCAGGCCAACAGCGGCAGCAGGCACAAGGCGGCCAGCGTGACGCGTCCCCAGGCCGTGGGCAGGGGCCCCATGGATTGGGCCGCGGTGCGTAAAAACAAAAACGAGGTGCCCCAGACCAGGCCCAGCATCAGATAAATGGGCAGCCAGCCGCGCGTTCCTCCCGAGGCTTGGGTCACAGGACTGTTTCCAGGGTCAACAGACTTTGTTTTCGCTCCAGCCCGCCCGCGTAGCCGGTGAGTGACCCCTGGCTGCCCAGCACCCGGTGGCAGGGCACGATGATGCTGATGGGGTTGCGCCCCACAGCCGTTCCCACGGCCCGTGAGGCCTGGGCTCGATCCAGTTGCCTGGCCAATTGCCCGTAGCTGGATGTCTGTCCCCAGGGGATTTGCAACAGGGCGTGCCACACCTGTTGCTGAAACAGGGTGCCGGCACTCAGGTCCAGTGGCAGGCTGAAGCGTTGCCGGTGCCCGTCAAAGTACTCGTTCAACTGATCGCAGGCACTGGCCAGCACGGGGTGCGGGGGGCGTTCGCCGTAGACCGCAGGGGCCTGCCATTGCGACGGAAAATGCCGCTGCCCGACAAACCAGGCACCTGCTAGCCCCTGATCGTTCGCCAGGAGCAACATCGGTCCCAGCGGGGTGGGGGTGGTGTGGAGGTGGACTTTCATCGGTTCGCTTCAGGCAGGGGCGAGAGGTCGGTGGCATCGATCCCGCGATCCTACAATGGCGGGATGCAAGTCAGTCCGACCATTTTTAAAGCTTACGACATCCGTGGTGTGGTGCCCACGACCCTCAACACCCAGGTGGCCGAAGCCCTGGGGCGGGCTTTTGGTGCCCATGCCCTGGGCTGTGGTGAATCGGTGGTCGCTGTTGGCCGGGATGGCCGGCTGAGTGGCCCAGAGCTCAGTGCGGCCCTGATCCGTGGTTTGGTCTCGGTGGGCATCGAGGTGATCGATGTCGGCTTGGTGACCACCCCGATGTTGTACTTCGCCGCGCATACCCTGTGCCGCAGCGGCATCCAGATCACCGGCAGCCACAACCCGCGCGACTACAACGGATTCAAGATGGTGCTGGGTGGTCGGGCCATCTATGGCGAAGAGATTCAGCAACTGCGTCAACGCATCGAGGCCGAGGACTGGCGTTTGCGCGACGGCGGGACCGTGCGGCCAGCGCGGGTCGATGAGGCCTACCGCGACCGCATCGTGGGGGATGTGCGGCTGTCCCGCCCCATGCGCATCGTGGTCGACTGCGGCAACGGGGTCGCCGGGGCCTCTGCGCCCGCTTTGTTCCGCGCCCTGGGCTGCGAGGTGATCGAGCTGTTCAGCGAGGTGGACGGGCATTTCCCGAATCACCACCCCGACCCCAGCAAGCCCGAAAACCTGCGCGATGTCATTCAAGCACTCAACACTCACGACGCCGAGCTGGGCCTGGCTTTTGATGGCGATGGCGATCGACTGGGCATCGTCACCCGGGATGGCGAAACCATTTACCCCGATCGCCAGATGCAATTGTTTGCCAGCGATGTGCTCAAGCGCGTGCCAGGGGGCGCCATCGTGTTCGATGTGAAGTGCTCGCAACGACTGGGTCCGGCCATCGAGCAGGCCGGGGGGCGGCCGGTGATGTTCAAGACCGGCCACTCGCTCATCAAGGCGCGCATGAAGGAGCTGGATTCACCTCTCGGCGGCGAGATGAGTGGTCACATCTTTTTCAAAGAACGCTGGTTCGGGTTTGATGATGGCACCTACGCGGGTGCGCGTCTCTTGGAAATCGTCAGCCGCAGTCCCGATGCCAACGCGGTGTTGCAGGCCTTGCCCACCAGCCACTCCACCCCCGAGTTGAATGTCTCCTGCGAGGAGGGTGAGCCGCACCGACTGACGGCCGCGTTGCTGGAACTGGCACGCCACAGCGGCTTGCCGGCACCGGACCATCAGCCGGTGTTGTCGGACATCGATGGCTTGCGCATTGATTGGGACGATGGTTTTGGCCTGATCCGCGCGTCCAACACCACGCCGGTGCTGGTGCTTCGGTTTGAAGGGCAGAGCGAGCAAGCGCTGGCTCGCATTCAGCAAGACATGCTGGGCTTGCTGCGTCGGGTCAAACCGGGTGCCAGCCTGCAGGAGGCTGCTCATTGAGAGTGCTCATCGTCAAGCTGTCTTCGCTTGGTGATGTCGTGCATACCTTGCCGGCTGCGATGGATGTGTATCGCCACATCCCCGGTGTTCAGATCGATTGGGTGGTCGAGCGAGGTTTTGCTCCGCTGGTGCAACGCTGCGTTGCGGTGCAGCGGGTGATTGCCTGCGATCTGCGGCGCTGGCGCCGTTCCCCCTGGTCGGCGCAGACCCGACGCGAGTGGCAGGCTTTTCGGACCGAGCTGCAGGCCGAGCCCTACGATGTGGTGATCGACCTGCAGGGCTTGACCAAATCGGCGCTGGTGTCGTGGATGGCACGGCTGACCCCAACCGGACAGCGCCACGCCATGGCGCGACGCACCGAGGGCTCGGGTTATGAGGCGCCCACGCGTTGGGTGGCGGACCAGACCCATGCTCAGCCCTGGCACAGCCATGCCTGCGAACGGGGACGTTTGCTGGTCTCGCAGGTGTTCGATTATTCAAGGCCCGCGCGCATGGAGTTCGGCTTGCGTGTGGATGCGCCTGAGGTGAACACCCCGCGACTGGAGCCTATGCCCGCCTCAGGAACCGTGGCCCTGGTGCACGGGACTTCAAGGGACGACAAGCTCTGGCCTGTGGATCATTGGGTGACCTTGGGACAACGCCTGCTGGACCAGGGGCATGCCGTGGCCTTGCTGCACGGAAACGAAGACGAATTTGCACGCAGCCAGGTATTGGCGCGGGCATTGCCGGGCGCGGTGGTCTGGCCAAGGCTCACGCTGGATCAGGTGTTGCAACCCTTGTCTCGCTGCGCAGGGGTGATTGGTGTTGACAGCGGCCCCAGCCATTTGGCAGTGGCTCTGAACCTGCCGCATGTGCAGTTGTACAACTTCGACACGGCATGGCGCACGGGGCCACCTGAGGTGTCGCATCAGCGAGCGGTGTTTGCTCAGCCTTATCCCAGCGTCGATACGGTGTGGGCTGCCTGGCAGGCGTGTGAAAGCGCGCTGCCATGAGTCGTCATGTCAGGGGTGGCGATGCCGTGAGCAGCCGTTTGTGGCTGGCGCTCTACAGCCTGGTGATGCGTGCCTTGCAACCGCTGGTGGTTCGCAAGTTGAAACGGCGCAGCCTGGCTGAGCCTTTGTATGCGCAACACATTCCAGAACGGTGGGGGCAGTACCAGACCCCATCGGGGCAGGGTTATGTGTGGCTGCATGCGGTGTCACTGGGCGAGACTCGGGTGGCGGCTTTGCTGATTCCGCAACTTCGAGCGCAATGGCCAGATGTGCGCATCTTGCTGACCCATGGCACCGCGACGGGTCGTGAGTTGGGACAGGGCTTGCTACAACCGGGCGATGCGCAGGTGTGGCAGCCCTGGGACACGCCGCAGGCGGTGCAGCGATTTTTGGATCACTTTCAGCCGCGGGTGGGGCTGCTGATGGAAACCGAAGTTTGGCCCAACTGGGTCCGCGTCTGTCGGGACCGTGGCATGCCCCTGGTGTTGGTCAATGCGCGCATGAGCGAGGCCTCGTCTCGCAAGGCCCACCGCTTATCGATGTTGTCGCATCCCGCATACGCGGGCTTGCAGGAGGTGTGGGCTCAGACCCAGGAGGATGCCAAACGCTTGAGAGAATTGGGGGCACCGGTCACAGCCGTCACAGGCAATCTGAAGTTTGATATTCAGGTGAACGAGAGGCAACAGTCCGCTGGTTTGCAGGCTCGAGCGGGTCTATCGCTGCCCGTGGTGTTGCTGGCCAGTTCACGTGAAGGTGAAGAGGCCGCATTTCTCCAGGCGCTGCGGGCCCGACCCAGCGATTTGCAACGGGCCCGTTGGTTGGTGGTGCCTCGTCATCCCCAACGTTTTGATGACGTGATTCAGTCGGCGCAAAGACAAGGCTGGAAGGTACTCAGGCGCAGTGAATTCTCCAGCCTGGAAGAGTTGGCGGTGACCTGGGAGGGGAAAACGGAGGACACGCTGGTCATCGGTGATTCACTTGGAGAGATGGGCATGTACTACGCTTGCTCAGCGGTCACCTTGATGGGGGGAAGCTTCGAGCCCATGGGCGGACAAAACCTGATTGAGGCACTGGCCTATGGATCGCCTGTGGTGGTGGGACCGCACACTTTCAATTTCGCTCAAGCCACTGAGGAGGCTGTGTCTGCCAGGGTGGCCGTGCGCGTGCAAAGCATGGAGCAGGGGATTGAGGCGGCGTTGGAAGCACTGGCCCATGGACAGAGTTCATCCGACACAAATGCGCGCTGCCGTCAGTTTGTGATGCAGCACGCCGGAGCCACTCGGCAGGTCATGCTTCGTCTGCAATCTCTGCTCGACCCTGCCGCGTGAAACCAGGGCCCGTCTGGGCCTGAGCATCATCCGACCCCTGGGGGTGGACTCAGGGTTCCAGCAACTGGTTGACTTCGTTCAGGCTGCCCGCATTGAGCGTTCCATTGGCCTGCCGCAGCTTCAACTCTCCGACCAGCACGTCATATCGAGCTTTGGCCAGATCGCGCTTGGTCTGATAGAGCTGACTTTGCGAGTTCAGCACATCAATGTTGATTCGAACCCCGACGGTATAGCCCAGCTTGTTGGCGTCCAGGGCCACTTGGCTGGAGGTCTCGGCAGCTTCGAGCGCTTTGACTTGCCCCTTGCCGGAGATCAAACCGAAATAGGCGGCACGGGTGGCTTGAGCAGCATTTCGGCGTGCAGCATCCAGATCGTTGCGAGCTTTGTCTTGCAACGAGATGGTTTCCTTGATCCGGTTTTCGCTTGCAAAGCCCGCAAAGATGGGGACGTTCATGACCAGAGCGAGAGACGTGTTCATCACATTCGAGCCGAGTGTCGTGACCGCTGTGCCGGCGTCGTTACGGGTACCGCCATAGCTGGCTTGCAAGTCCAATGTGGGCTTGTGGCCGGCGCGGGCTTTGTCCATTTCAAGCTCGCTGATTTCCAACGCCAGTTTGTTGTTGAGGATCTGTGGATGATTCTCTTCCGTTTGTTGGACCCAGGCTTCCACATCGGCGGGGGTGACGGGTTTGGGCTCCACTTTGGGCTTGAGTGGCTTGGGGCGCGTGTTCTGTATGCCCACCAATTGGTCCAGCGCCAATTTCTTGACCCTCAAGTCGTTTTCGGCGGCGATTTCTTGGGCAATCACCAAATCGTAGCGGGCCTGGGCTTCGCGGGTGTCGGTGATGGTGGCGGTGCCAACTTCGAAGTTGCGCTTGGCCGAAGCGAGTTGCTCAGAGACAGCGGCCTTTTGCGCCTGAACAAAAGTCAGGCTGTCCTGGCTGGCCAGCACATCAAAGTAGGACTGGCTGACCCGTAACAGCAAATCTTGCTCGGAAATTTGGTAAGCCACGGCGGACTGGCTGAGCAACTTGAAGCTTTGCAGGTAGGTGGCCAGGTTGGCCGGTCGATAAATCGGTTGCGTGGCAGACAATGTGGCGACGTGGGTGCGATAGCCGCGCAAACCAATCGAGGCTGGCGGGGTTTTGTTGTCTGGGTTGGAGTCGATCTGCGCCGTGGTCGAAGACAAACTCAGGTTGGCTGTGGGCAGCAGCTGGGCTCTCGCTTGTTCTGCCTTGAATTGATTGGCCTCGTGGAGTGAACGGGCAGCCTTGTAGCTGGCGTCATAGTTTTTGGCTGCCTCAAAAAGTTCGACCAAGCTTTGGGCATAAACGGGGGAGGCTGCTGCCAACGCCATACCGACACTCAGAATCCTGGGTGAAAAAAACTTCATGTCAAACCTTTGATAACAAACGGTGCGAAGGTCAAGCCAGAGCGAAGACAGCCCATGTTCAGTAACGTGGGACAGACGGATCGACCTGAGCCGACCAGGCGTCAATTCCGCCGGCGATATTGGCCACACATTCAAAGCCCTGCTGGGCCAAAAACGCCGCCACCTGCATGCTGCGGCCGCCATGGTGACACAGACAGGCAACGGGGCGGGACCGATCAAGCTCTGTCAGCCGAGCTGGAATCAGGTTCATGGGGATGTGCAGAAAATCCACACCTGCTGGTTTGATACTCGCGGTTTGAAGTTCCCACGGCTCTCGCACATCCAGGACCAGCACGGTTCCGGCGTCGGCATGATGTTGTCCCCACTGGGCCAGTTGATTCGGAGTGATCTGGTCAATCATGTCGCAGTGGCCCGGTTCAGAAGTGAAAGCGCGAGGCGTGCGCAAAGTTTTGCAAAGCCGGCACCAGGCTGTCCCACAGGTGGACACTTCGGAATTGACGCTCGCCCAGACGTGTGTAGAGCGTGGCTTGCATGACCGGCTCTTCGCCCACGATGGCCAGCAAACGGCCGCCGATCTTGAGTTGATCGAGCAGGCTCTGAGGCACTTCGCTGACGGATCCCCCCAGGACGATGGCATCGAAGGGAGCGCCTTGAATCGGGTGCTTGGCGCCGTCTGCCTGGATCACCCGGGCGTTGAAAATGCCGGCTGTTTGGAGGTGCTGGCGCGCAGCGTCTGCCAGTTCAGGTTGGATTTCCAGGCTCAGCACCTCACGCGAACGACGTGCCAACAAAGCGGTCAGGTAGCCGCTGCCAGTGCCGATTTCAAGGACCGACTCGGTGCCCTTGAGCTCCAGGTCGTGCATCAGGCGGGCTTCGATACGGGGCGGGAGCATGACCTGGCCATGTCCGAGTGGAATTTCCTCATCCACGTAAGCCATGAACTGGTATTGGGGTGGGGTGAAGACTTCGCGCGGGATCTCGCCCAGCACGGCCAGGACCTGAGGGTCGAGCACTTTCCAGGGGCGGATTTGTTGCTCAACCATATTGAAGCGGGCTTGATCGAAGTTCATGTCCATCTTTGACGCAAATATTCAAGGCAAAACGCGATTTTAAGACCGAAGTGTGTCAGCTGCTGACGCGGGGGAGGCCCCCCATAGCCGTTTGATCCAAAGCGACAAATCGTCCAGGTAACAGTAAACCACCGGAACCACCACCAGGGTGAGCAGCGAGGAGGTGATGATGCCGCCAATCACCGCCTGCCCCATGGGCGCACGCTGCTCCGACCCCTCGCTCAGGGCAAACGCCAGCGGCACCATGCCGAAGATCATGGCCAGGGTGGTCATCAGGATGGGGCGCAAACGGACCCGGGCCGCCAGCAACAAGGCCTCGGGGCGCGACAAACCCGGGACCCGATGTCCGTCGGGCAGCACCTGGTCCTCGCGTGAGCGGATGGCAAAGTCAACCAGCAAAATGGCGTTTTTGGTGACCAGACCCATCAGCATCACCACCCCGATGATCGAGAACATCGAGAGGGTTGAGCGAAACAGCATCAGTGCCAGCACCACCCCGATCAAGGTCAGGGGCAGCGATGTCATCAAGGCCAGGGGTTGCAGGAAACTTTTGAACTGGCTGGCCAGGATCATGTAGATGAAGATCACCGCCAAGGCCAGGGCAGACACTGCGTAGCCGAAGGATTCCTGCATGTTTTTGGTGGAACCACCGAACTGATAGCGGTAGCCGGTGGGCAAATTCAGTTCCGACATGATGCGACGGATATCGGTGGAAATTTCACCGGTGGAGCGGCCAAAGGCGTTGGTGCTGATGGTCACCTCGCGCATCAGATCGCGGCGGTTGATCTGGTTGGGGCCGGTGCTTTCACGCAGGCGGGCCACCTGTTGGAGCTGCACCACGCGGCTGGAGCCATCGGCGGCGTTGGTCACCGGGAAGGGCAGTCGCTCCATGTCTTCTGGGGTGTTGCGTGCAGAAGGGGCCAGACGAACGTTGACGTCATAGGTCTGGTCATCGGCCGCTCGCCAGTTGCCCACCGTTTGTCCGGCGACCAGGTTGCGCAGTTGTGCACCGATGTTGCCCACATTCAGCCCCAGATCGGCTGCTGCCTCGCGCTGCACGTCCACCAGCAGCGTGGGCTTGTCGGGCTTCAGCGTGGAGTCAATGTCGACCGCGCCCGGAATTTGTCGAAGCTTCGCAACGATTTGGCGATTCAAGCGTTCCAGCTCGGCCAGATCGGGGCCCAGCACAGAGAACTCGATTTGCTTGCTGCCGCCCACCGAGTCCAGCTGTCCGATGTGGGTCACCGTGATGCCGGGCACCTGGCGCAATCGCTCGCGCCAGGCCGCCGACATGTCGTCGATGCTGCGTTGGCGTTGCTTGCGGTCCACGAAACGGATGTAGATGCTGGCGTAGGTTTTGCCATTGGCATTGCCCGTGTTGATGGTGGTGAGGGTGTAGCGAACCTCGGGGGACTCGCGCAAGATGTCAACCACCTGGCGAGCCTTGGACTCGGTCACCTCCAGCGACGACCCCATGGGGGTGTAAAAGTTGAGGTTGGTTTCGGAGTAATCGGCCTTGGGGACAAATTCGGTGCCCAGCAGCGGCACCATCACCACGCTGCCCACAAAAATCCCGGCCGCGAGCAACAACGTCGACAGGGGGTACGACAAGGCCCAGCGCAACAGGCGCTGATAGCCGTCTGACAAACGGTCGGTCACACGCTCGAATTGCCGCGTCACTCGGCCCAGCGTGCGATCGTACAAACCCTGTCCGGGCGCATCGTGTGCTCGATGAATGCTGGGGTCGTGCCAGATGCTGGACAGCATGGGGTCCAGGGTGAAGCTCACGAACATCGAAATCAGCACGGCGGCGACGATGGTGATGCCGAACTCGTGAAAAAACTTGCCGATGATGCCTTCCATGAAACCAATCGGCAGGAATACGGCCACGATGGAGAAGGTGGTGGCCAGCACGGCCAGGCCGATTTCCTCGGTGCCGTCCAGCGCCGCCTGGTAAGCGGACTTGCCCATTTGCACATGTCGGACGATGTTTTCCCGCACCACGATGGCATCGTCAATCAACAGACCCACACAGAGGGACAGGGCCATCAGGGTCACCATGTTGATGGTGAAGCCAAAGATGTACATGAATAAAAACGTGCCAATGATGGCAATCGGCAAGGTCAGGCCGGTGATGACGGTCGAGCGCCAGGAATTGAGGAACAGAAACACGATCAGCACGGTCAGCAAGGCGCCCTCGATCAGTGTCTGCCGCACGTTGTTGACGGATACGCGAATCATGCGTGACCCGTCGTAAATGTTTTGCAGCCGAATGCCGGGCGGCAGCTGGGCCTTCAGGTCCTGGGTCAGCTGGTGCAGGCCATCGATCACGTCGATGGTGTTTTCATCCTGCGACTTTTGCACCGACAAGAGCAGCGTTCGCTCGCCGTTGTAAAGCGCCAGGTTCTCGATCTCTTGCGAGCCATCCTTGACTTCTGCCACCTGGGACAAGCGCACCACGGAAGAGCCACGTCGAGCCACGATGATGTGGCCGAAATCCTCGGGCCGTTGCATGCGCGCTTGCACCTGGATCACCCGGTCCTGGCTGAGCGAGCGGATGGCCCCGACGGGTACGTCCTGGTTTTCACTGCGCACGGCATTCACGATTTGTTCAGAGCTCACCCCCAGGGCCTGCATGGCTTGTGGGTTGAGGTAGAGGTTGATCTCGCGCTTGGCGCCACCCACCAGGGTGACAGCGCCCACACCGCGCACGTTCTCCAGCCGCTTTTTGAGCACCTGATCGGCCCAATTGGTCAACTCCACCGCCGAGGGCAATTTGCCCTGGGCCGTGGAGGCCTCGGGAACCACTGCGATCGACCAGATCGCACGACTGGACGGGTCGAATCGCAGCACGCGGGGTTCCTTGACCTCGGTGCGCAGGTTGGCCCGGATGCTGCCCACCTTTTCGCGCACATCCTCGGCGGCTTTGCGCCCATTCACATGGAGCTGGAACTCGATCAACACCACCGACATGCCCTCGTAGCTGCGCGAGGTCAGTGAGTTGATGCCAGCGATCGAGTTGACGCCTTCTTCCAGCTTTTTGCTGACTTCGGTTTCCACAATCTCGGGTGAGGCGCCGGGGTACTCGGTACTGATCACCACGACTGGAAAATCAATGTTCGGAAACTGATCGCTTTTGAGTCGCTGGTACGAAAACAGTCCCAGCACCACCAGGGCCAGCATCACCATGGTGGCAAAGACCGGGTTGTGCAGACTGACGCGGGTGAACCACATGGCTCAACGGGCTTTCGTGAACTGAATGGCAATGCCTGGACGCAGGCTGCCCACCGTGGCGGTCAGCACCCGGGTGCCGGGCTCGATGCCACTGACTTCGACCCAGGTCTCGGCCAGCGGCTGGTCCACGCGGGAACCGCGCAAGCCCACGCTCACCGTCTTGTGCACCACCTGGTCGTTGTCGATCGCTTGCACGTAGGTTTGCGGGCGATCGGTGCGAACGCTGCTCAGCGGCACGGCCAGGACCTGACGCACATCGGTGCCGATGATGCCCTGGGCAAACAGGCCTTGCCGCCATCCTGGTTCGCCCTTGAGTTGAAGATAGACCAACACGCTGCGACTGCCGACTTGGGCGCTCGGGTTGATGCGTTGCACGCGGGCATTCACCCACTCGGTGCGGCCCTCAATTTGAAGGCGGGCACTTTGGCCCACGCGCACTTGCAGCGAATCGGCGGCACTGAGGGTGGCCTCCAGCTCCAGTTCGCCCAGATTCACGACTTCCAGCACCCGGCCATCAATGGCCACGCGCTCGCCTGGCTGGGCCAGTCGGGCCGACACCACGCCCGAAAACGGCGCTTTGAGCACGGTGTCGTCGACCGACTTGCGCGCCACATCGGCGCCTGCCTGGGCTGCGCGATAGGTGGCCTGTGCCGACTGCAAGGTCGCCAGCGAGGTGTCCAGCGCTGTTTTGGAAATAAACCCCTGATCGACCAGGGCACGGTTGTTGTCAAACTGACGTTGCGCGATGTCGATTTGTGCGCGGGCTGCTTCGGCCTGCTCCTCGGCCTGGCGCAAGCGACGCTGGTACTCGGTCGCATCGACGCGCGCCAAGACCTGGCCGGCTTGCACCGCGTCCCCCTCGCGCACGATCAAATCGATCAGTTCGCCCGCCACCCGTGCCTTCACGACGGCGCTTTGAACCGCACGCAAGGTGCCCGAGACCGGCAGGCCTTGCTGAAGTGATTGGACCTCGGCCACGACCACATCGCTAGGCGCAATTTCAATGCGTTGCGAGGGGGTGGGCGCCGTGACAGCGGCAGGCGTTGGGCTGCGTTGGCGTGAGAGCCACATCAGCCCGCTGCCAAGCATGGCCAGCAGGGCCAGAGTGATCAACAAGGTCTTGGGGGAGAGTTTCATAACGGCGTCAAAGTCCAGGCTGACCAAGGCAAGCTTGGGGTGTGGCTCTCAGGCCTTGCAGCAACAAGTCGAGGTGTGCTTGCAAAAAGATCAAGGGGTCAAACGGTTCATCCCGTGACGTGCACGACTCCATGGAGTGCTTCCAGGTCACCACGAACACCATGGCGGAGACCAGACTCATGACGGCGTGGTCGATGTGGATGGCGCGGAATTCGCCGCGCTCCACCCCGCGCGCCAGGATTTTGCGAAGCAACTCTTTCCCGGGGCGTATCACCGAGTCTCGGTAGTAAGCAGCAATCTCGGGGAAGTTGTGGGATTCACTGAGAATCAACTTGGTCAGACCGCCGGCGGGGGTGCTGCCGATGCGCTCCCACCAGGTCTGCACGCTGTAGCGCAACAGGTCTTCGGTGGGGCCTGTCAGGGTGTCGTATTCCTGATCCCAGGCCAGAAAATGGTCCACCAGCCGAGTGCGGATGACTTCACGAAACAGGTCTTCCTTGGTTTGGAAGTAAAGAAACAAGGTTCCTTTGGAGACGCCCGCGCGGGCGGCCACTTCCTCCGAGCGGGTGGCGGCAAACCCTTTTTCGACAAACAGTGCCAGGGCAGCCTCGATCAACTCGCCCGGACGTGCCTCTTTGCGGCGCTCACGCTTGGGGGGGGGCTCGATGGAAACGGCAGAAGAAGTGGGAATGCTGACTGACATTTTTAATGACCGATTGGTTAGTATATAAGCCAATCCTTTTTAAGGTGTCAAGCCGATCTGACACCCACGCCGGCCCAAACGGTAGGCGCGTGTGTTGTTGCACCTTGTGGTTTTTGCAATTTGAGTAAGATGCCCCCATGAGCAAGCGTGTGATCACCCTCGGTGGCGGCTGCTTCTGGTGTACAGAGGCGGTGTTTGTGCGCGTGCGCGGCATCCTGGACGTCGAATCGGGCTACAGCAACGGCCATGTCCTGCGCCCCACCTACGAACAGGTGTGTCAGGGCGATACGGGCCACGCCGAGGTCGTTCGACTGGTCTACGACGACACCATCATCGGCTTGCGCGACATTCTCCAGATCTTCTTTGGTATCCACGATCCGACCAGCCTCAACCGGCAGGGCAACGATGTGGGCACCCAGTACCGCAGCGGCATCTTCGTGGAAGACGATGCCGATCTGGCAGTGGCCCAGGCATTTATCCAGGAGATGACGCAAAGTCGCGCCTACAGAGACCCGATCGTGACCGAGGTTTCGCTGGTGTCCAATTACTCGCCCGCCGAACAAGAGCATCAAGATTACTTTGAGCGCCATCCTCACCAGGGCTATTGCGCTTTTGTGGTGGCACCCAAGGTCCAGAAACTGCACGCCGGGTTTCAGCAGTGGGTACGGGCATGACTCGGCGGATCGCCCTGTGGCTCGGGTTGTTGCTGGTCCTGACCCAGAGCCTGGGCGTCTGGCATGGCATCGCGCACGGCAGCGGTGGCGTGCGTGTGATCGACCGTCCTGCGCAGACTGGGGTGTTGTGGGCTGATCACGAGCTTGCAGACTGTCAGCTGTTTCATCACGCGGCTCAGGGTGATGGCTTGGCACTGTCTGTGTCTTTGTCGGTCCCCGCGCCAGTCACTTGGACGCGGATGCCTGGGCCGGCTTTGACCGTCGTGGTGACCGGCACAGCGCCCTACCAATCGCGCGCCCCTCCTGCTCCTGCTGTCTCAGTCTGAGGCTTGCCCTCACAGGTGCCGGGTCCGTCAACCCGGTTGCCCAAGTGCCCGTCTTGATGCTCGGACGGGTTGACTTCTCTGTGGACAGACAGGTTTATTCATGCAAACTTTACGAACCCACGCCCGAGGATGGCTGCTAGGGCTTTTTTCTGGTGCGGCTTTGGCCCAGGGGGCCACTTCCCCGGTTCCATCTGAAATCGTGATCACCGACACTGCGTTGCGCGACTCGCCATCCGCGGTGCCTTCCATACGTCTGTCAGACACCGAGCTGCGCTGGCGTGCCAGCTCATCCCTGGGTGAAACCCTGCAGGGGCAGCCCGGTGTCTCCAGTTCGTATTTCGGTCCCTCGTCCAGTCGTCCGATTCTGCGCGGGTTGGAGGGTGATCGGGCGCTCATTCTCAGCAATGGGGTCGGGGCATCGGATGTCTCTGCGCTGAGTGCCGACCATGCGGTGCCCGTCGACCCCCTGAGTGTCGAGCGCATCGAGGTGCTGCGTGGTCCGGCGGCCTTGCGATGGGGGGGGCCGGCGGTGGCCGGTGTGATCAACGTGATCGACAACCGCATTCCGAAAGATCGCTTGGACCCTGCGGGGCAAACCCAGGGTCGCGTCGAAGCGGCGTATGGCAGCGGGAATCGGGAAAAGAGTGGCAGCGCGCTGCTGGAGACGGGCAATGATCGCTGGGTGATGCATGTCGATGGCTACCGACGCTGGAACCAGGAGGTCGCGGTGCCCATGGACCTGAGCTGTGATCGCACGGGGACCACGGTGCGGGCCCGACAAATCTGCAATTCGTCCGGCGGTGCAAAAGGCGGCAGTGTCGGCGCGAGCTGGTTCGGTGATCGCAGCCGCTGGGGCGCCTCGATCAGCGAGCACAGCGCGTACTACGGATTGCCCGATTTCGGCTCACATGTCGCGGGCTCCGAGCCTGCGGCCCATGAATCGCGTTTGCGCATGCGCCAGCAACGCATGGGTTTGGAAGGGGATTGGCGCGCGCCAATGCCAGGTGTTCGCAGCGTCGACTGGCAGTGGAGTTACACCCACTACCGCCACCGCGAATATGAAAACGGCCAACCCCTGAGCGAGATCGCCAGTCAGGGTTATGACGCACGTGCCCAGGTGCGGCATGAAGGTCTGCGCACGCCCATGGGAACCTGGGAGGGCAGCGTGGGGCTGCAAAGCAGTTTGACGCGATTTGGCATTGAGGTGCTTGACCCGGCCGAACCGGATGTCCTGGCGCCTCGTTCCACAACCCGTACCCAGGCCTTGTTTGTGGTCGAAGAGTTGCCTCGTGCGTGGGGGCGTTGGACGGTGGGCTGGCGCACCGAGCAGGTGTCTGTGCAGTCGCTGGGGCACCCCTTGGCCAGCTTCGAAATAGGCGAGCGGCGCTTTGCCCCCTGGAGTGCTTCGGCTGGCTGGCGGGCGTCTCTGTCGGGCCCCTGGCAGTGGAGTGGTCATGTGGCGCGGGTGCAGCGGGCCCCTCGAGACTTCGAGCTGTTTGCCAACGGTCCCCACCATGCGGTGGGCAGCTACGACCGGGGCAATGCCGCGTTGGGGCTGGAGCAGTCCTGGCAGTGGGAAACAGGTTTGAGCTGGAAGAGCGACAGGCAGCATGCCTCGGCCACGTTGTTTCAGCATCGGTACGACAACTTCATCGGCCTCAACATCGACCAGGCTGCATTGGCTGCGGACCCGACGGCGGCATTGACCCCTTACCGCTATGAAGCGGTGCGGGCCCGTTTGCAAGGCATCGAACTGCAAGCGGGTTGGCGTTTGTCAGAGGGCTGGTCCCTGAGCTGGAAAGCCGATGCGTTGGAGGGGACCGACCTGGATCACCAGCAACCCCTGCCGCGTTTGTCTCCGTGGCGCACGGGTGTGGGCGTGCAGCGACAACTGGGCTTGCTGCAACTGGGCCTGCGCTGGGACCATGTGGGGGCACAAAACCGGGTGCCTTTTCCCGATCGAGAGTCCACAGGCTCTTACAACCTCCTGGGGGCGCATGCGGTCTGGCGCACCCGTTGGCAAGATCAGCAACTCATGTGGTTTGCCAGGGCCGACAACCTGGGCAATGTGCTGGCTTACCCGTCCACCTCGATTTTGACCAGCACCGCGCGCGGACAGGTTCCGCTGCCGGGGCGGCATCTGCGGATAGGGGTGCAGTGGTCTTTTTGAGGTGCTGAACCCCCCTGGTCCTCCCCTTGGGCAGGTGACTTTTCGGAGGGCCGGCTCTTCTGGGGGGCGCCTCTTCAGGGGGCCAGCCGCTCACGCACCCAGCGATCTGTGTCCAGCCGGTAATGCAGTCGATCATGGAGTCGGCTTTTTCGGCCCTGCCAAAACTCCCAGCGATCCGGAACCAGCCGGTAGCCCCCCCAATGCGGTGGGCGTGGGGGTTGCAGCAAGTACTGCGCACCGTATTTGGCGGCGTTGGCCACCAGCACGGCACGTGACGAAATCACCTGGCTTTGCGGGCTGGCCCAGGCGCCGATGCGTGAATCCAACGGGCGGCTTTTGTAGTATTCATCGCTCTCTGTATCCGCCACTTTCTCGACCCGGCCTTCAATACGAACCACGCGCTCCAGTTCGACCCAGTGAAACTGCAAGGCTGCAAAAGGGTTGCCTGCCAACTCCTGCCCCTTGCGGCTTTGGTAATTGGTGTACCAGACCAGTCCGCGCTCGTCGCAGCCCTTGAGCAACACCACCCGAGTGCTGGGGCGCAGATCATGGTTGACGGTGGCCAAGGTCATGGCCGTGGGTTCAGGGATGTCGGACTTGATGGCTTCATCCAGCCATTGCTGGAACTGGTTCAGCGGCAGGGCATGAGACGACGTCTCATCGAGTTCGGCGCGCTCGTAGCTTTTGCGAAGGTCGGCGAGGGAGCTCATCGTGAAGTTTCCAATGGAGGGAGGTCGAAACGCGGGATCGCTAGGGAAAGCGAGCACAGATGCTGCACCCGTTCAGCTGAAGAATCTTACTTCAGTCGATCTCTCCAAAGTCTGAAACCAAAGGGCACTGCATGACATCTCCTCTTTTTCAACGGGCGTTCTTAATCGCTTGCACGGCTCTGGTGATGGCCACGGCCAGCGCCCAGTCGGATTACCCGAACAGGCCTGTCAAAGTGATCGTTCCATTCCCGGCGGGCGGAACCAGCGACATCATGGGGCGCTTGGCGGCGGACGAATTGACCCGCATTCTCAAGCAACCCTTTGTGGTGGAAAACGTGGGTGGCGGCGGTGGCGTGATCGGCGCCGAGCGCGGCGCCAAGGCGGCGGCCGATGGTTACACCATCACGCTGACCGGGGTGGGATCGAATGCGGTTGCTCACGGGTTGGATGCGAACCTCAAGTACAACTCGGTGACCGACTATGTGCACATCTCGCAAATCCATTCCGGACCGAACGTCCTGGTGGTGCACCCGTCAGTCAAGTTCCAAACCTTGAAAGACATTGTCGATTTCGCCAGGGCCCAGCCCGGCAAGCTCGATTATGGGTTTACCCACGCCGCCTCGGGTCATGTGGCCATGGAGTTGTTCAAGCAGACCGTGACCGCTTGCGCCGACCCTGCGCAGCAAAAAACCTGTATGCCGCTGGGCTTGGTGGGCATTCCGTACCGAGGTGGAGGCCCGATGCTCAATGCCCTGTTGGCCAATGAAATCCCGATGATGTTCATCAACCAGGATGCGGCCCTGCCCCATGTGCGCGCCGGCAAGCTGCGCGCCATCGTCGTCACCAGCAAGCAGCGCAACCCTTTGTACCCGGATGTGCCTACCATCAGCGAGTCGGGTTTTCCGGGCTTTGAAGCGCTGTCCTGGTCGGGGTATTCCGTGCCCAAAGGCACGCCCAAAGCAGTGGTTGACAAACTGGAGGCGGCGATGAAACAGGCCATGACCTCGCCCACGATCCGCCAGCGCATGGAGTCGGTGGGTTTTGTGATCCCGCCGCAGGGCTCGCAGGCTTACACCGAGTTTGTGGCTGAAGAGGTGGCCCGCTGGACGCGGGTCATCAAGACCGCAGGCATCAAGACCGAGTGACCTGGCCTAGCGGTCCATGCCCGCGTGGCGTCAGCGCGCGTTGGCTTTGCGCCAAGCTTCGAAATCGATCTTTGACTGCTCATCGGTTGGCGGGTACAGGCCCAGGATGCTGCGGCCCTTGAGCACTTGCTCGGTCACGAAATCTTCGAAGGCCGTCATCTCGGTGGCCTCATGGGCGATCTCGTCGGCCAGGTGCGCCGGGATCACCACCACGCCCTCGCGGTCACCCACCATCACATCCCCGGGAAAGACCGCCACATCGCCGCAGCCGATGGGCACATTGATGTCCAGCGCTTGATGCAGTGTGAGGTTGGTAGGCGCCGAAGGGCGGTTGTGATAGGCCGGGAAGTTCATCTCGGCGATTTCTGGCGAGTCGCGAAAGCCGCCATCGGTCACCACGCCGGCGCAGCCTCGCACCATCAGTCGCGTGACCAGGATCGAGCCAGCCGAAGCCGCGCGCGGGTTCTTACGGCTGTCAAACACCATCACGGCACCCGGCGGGCACTGCTCGACAGCGGCGCGCTGCGGATGGTTGCGGTCTTGAAACACGCTGATCGGGTTCAGGTCTTCGCGCGCGGGGATGTAGCGCAGCGTGAAGGCTTCACCGACCATGTTGGGCAGTTGGTCGTTGAGCGGGCGCACGTCCTGAATGAACTGGTTGCGCAAGCCTCGCTTGAACAAGGCGGTGCACAGGGTGGCGGTGCTCACTTGTCGGAGCAGATCTCGGGTGGCGGGTTGCAGTGACATGGTGTGGGTCTTCAAAGTAGGCGCGTTCAGTGGATGGCGGGCTCGCTCACGGGCGCACCAAAGCTGGTTTCCAGGTAATCGAAATCGCAACCCTCATGGGCTTGCATGATGTGTTGACTGAACATGTACCCATAGCCGCGTTCGTAGCGCTTGGGCAGCGGCTTCCAGTCTGCCTGGCGCTGGGCCAGTTCGGCCTGCGAGATTTCCAGATGAATGCGGCGGGCCGGGATGTCGATGCTGACGCGGTCGCCGTTGCGCACCAGGGCCAGCGGGCCGCCGACATACGACTCGGGAGAGACATGCAGCACACAAGCGCCGTAGCTGGTGCCGCTCATGCGCGCATCACTGATGCGCAGCATGTCGCGCACGCCTTGCTTAACCAGCTTGGTGGGGATGGGGATCATCCCCCACTCCGGCATGCCGGGTCCGCCTTGCGGGCCGGCGTTGCGAAGGATGATGACGTGGTCTTCTGTGACATCGAGATCGGGGTCGTCGATGGCTTTCTTCAGGCTGGGGTAATCGTCAAACACCAGGGCCGGACCGCTGTGCTTTTGAAACTTGGCGCTGCAGGCGCTGGGTTTGATCACACAACCATCGGGGGCCAGGTTGCCACGCAGCACGGCCAGCGCACCCTCTTGGTAGATGGGTTTGTCCAGCGGACGGATGACGTCGTCGTTGTAGACCTCGGCTCCTTCCAGGTTTTCGCCGGTGGTCTTGCCGGTCACGGTCATGGCGTCGAGGTGCAGCAGCCCACCATCGCGCAATCGAGCCATCAGGCCTTTCATGCCACCCGCGTAATAAAAATCTTCCATCAAATAGGTGTCACCACTGGGGCGGATATTGGCGATGACGGGCACCTTACGGCTGAAGGCATCGAAATCGTCCAGGGTCAGCGCGCAATGCGCGCCAGCACGGCGCGACATGGCCACCAGGTGAATGATGGCGTTGGTCGAACACCCTTCAGCCATCGCCACGGCCAAGGCGTTCTCAAAGTTCTTGCGGCTCAAAATGCGCGCCGGTGTCCAATCGTCCCACACCATGTCCACGATGCGGCGGCCGCAAGCGGCCCCCATGCGGGCGTGGTTGGCATCCACCGCGGGAATGCTGGAGGCACCTGGCAACGCCAGGCCCAGGGCCTCGGTGATGCCCATCATGGTGGCGGCGGTGCCCATCACCATGCAGGTGCCCGCGCTGCGCGCGATGCCCGCTTCAACCTCCATCCACTGCGTGGCAGTGATGTTGCCGGCGCGGCGCTCGTCCCAGTACTTGAAGGCGTCTGAGCCCGAACCCAGGGTCTTGCCTTTCCAGTTGCCTCGCAGCATGGGGCCGGCAGGCAGGTAAATGGCTGGAATACCCATCGACAGCGCGCCCATGAGCAGGCCGGGTGTGGTTTTGTCGCAGCCGCCCATCAGCACCGCACCATCGATCGGATGGCTGCGCAGCAACTCCTCGGCCTCGATGGCCAGCAGGTTGCGATACAGCATGGTGGTGGGTTTGACAAAATTCTCGGCCAGCGAAATCGCTGGCAGTTCGAGGGGGAACCCCCCCGCCTGCAAAATGCCGCGCTTGACGTCCTCGACCCGTTCCTTGAAGTGTGAGTGGCAGTTGTTGATGTCGCTCCAGGTGTTGAGAATGGCAATCACCGGCTTGCCTTGCCAGTCGGCATGGTCATAGCCCATTTGCATGGCGCGGGAGCGGTGGCCGAAAGAGCGGAAATCGTCAGGAGCAAACCAGCGTGCGCTGCGCAGCTGGTCATAGGTTTTGCGGGTCATGGTCAGGCTTTCTGGTCTCGTACAAGTGAACCGGCGCTCAGCATAGTCGATGTCGATGGGGCCGCCCATGGGGAGTTACTTGGATGGACGTTCTGTTTGCACCTGGGTGACAGCCGTGCAAAATGCCGGAACTCTCATCTGTTGAAATGGTTCGCATGAAGACGATGCATGATTCGACATGGCCTGTGGTGATCGTGCTCGCCGCCGGGCGGGGCGAGCGCTTTTGGGCCGCTGGTGGATCGACCGGCAAACTCCAGGCCTTGCTGGCTGGCCGGCCGGTTCTGGATCATGTCTTGCAGGCGGTGGCCGACAGCGGCTTGCCGATGCATGTTGTGCGGCCCCAGCACCTGAAAGATGCGGCCCGTGACGGCATGGGGGACAGCATCGCCGCTGGCGTGGCAGCCACCGCCCATGCCCCGGGTTGGCTGGTGTTGCCAGGTGACCTGCCCCTGATTCAGCCGCAGACCTTGCGCCGCATGGCCGATGCCTGGCTCGCCTTGCCTTCGGATGTGCACACCGTCATGCCCATCGTTCAGGGTCAGCGTGCGCATCCAGTTGGATTTCGTCGCGCCTGTGCGCCGCACTTGTTGGCCTTGCATGGGGATGAGGGCGCACGTAGCGTGTTGCGTCAGTTCCCGCCGCAGATCATCGAACTCGATGACAAAGGTGCCGTCTGGGATGTGGACACCCCAGAGCGTCTGGCGCAGGCCGAGGCCTGGTTTCAGGCCGGCGTCTGATCGGGCGCAAACCGCAGCAAACGTTCCAGCGCCCGGTCTCGTATGCCCAGTGCCCGCAGGCTTTCATAGGTGGTTCGGGCATAGTCGAGGGTGTGGCCATATCGTCCCCCGACGGTGTCACTGAAAATATGACGGTAATGGTCGTCACTCAGCCGGCCGGTGTGGCTGGGGCTGTCGCTGGGCAAGGTGAAAGCCAGGGCCCGTCTCTCTGGTAATTGCCCGGGAAGCTCGCAACGGCAGCGCAGCCACGTCGGGTCGTAGACCCCTGAGGGCATTTCGCGCTCCCACAGTTGTTGCAACACCGCTTCCCCACGCTCGCGAGGCACCCGCAGCAGCATGCCTCGGCACGATCCGCCCCGGCGCAAGGCAAACACCAGGCCGGGTCGTTCCGGGGTGCCCCGGTTCACCCGGCTCCACATCGACAACGAGCGATGCCAGCCATGCACGCTGGCCAGGTGTTGCTCGGCCACCTCGAAATCGGGCCGCCAAATGAGCGAGGCATAACCGAACAGCCACAGATCGTCGCGCCCACCCCAGGCCTGCAGCGTGCGTTCCAGCATGGGCGCGGGGTCGCGCTGGACGTGGCTGGCGGGCAGGTGCATGGGATGGACCCAATCGGTGTCAGGGACGTTGGATCAATTCGATTTTGTAGCCGTCCGGGTCTACCGCGAAAGCGATGAAGGTGGTGCCGCCCTTGACCGGGCCGGGCTCTCGTGTGATTTGCCCCCCGGCGGCGCGGATGCGTTCGCACGACGCCACTACATCAGGCACACCCAGGGCGATATGACCAAAAGCCGTGCCGATCTCGTACTGCTCGACGCCATAGTTGTAGGTCAACTCGATCTCGGCATGGTCGGGGTTGCTGCCGTAGCCCACAAAGGCCAGCGAGTATTTCTGGTCCGGGCGGTCGGTGGTGCGCAGCAATTGCATCCCCAGCGCCTGGGTGTAGAAATCGATCGACCGTTGCAAGTGACCGACGCGGAGCATGGTGTGCAGAATTCTCATGGTGTAGGTGTGGGTTGAAGGGTGACAGAAACAAAGGGCGACAGAGACAAAGGCCGATTATTGGGCGGATTGCCAGGCTTTGGCCAGCGCCTGGGCGCCAGCGCGAACCTGGGCCGGGCTCATGCCCGGTTTGTACAGCGATGATCCGACGCCCGCGCCACTGGCGCCGGCTCGGCGATAGGCCCCCAGGTTGTCCACGCCGATGCCGCCCACCGGGAACAACAACCGATCCCGAGGGATGACCGAGCGCCAGGCCTTGAGCACCACGGGGGTGATCATCTCGGCCGGGAACAGCTTCAAGGCGTGCGCCCCCAGCCCCAGGGCGGCAAAGGCTTCACTGGGGATGCTGACACCGGGAACGCACAGCAGGCCCAAGGCCAGTCCCTCTCGCACCACGGCCGGGTCGAAATGCGGCGAGACGACCCACTGCCCGCCGGCGGCATGCACATTGCGGACGTCTTGCACACTCAGCACGGTCCCGGCCCCGATCAGGGCCTGAGGGCATTGCTCGCGCAACCTGGCGATGCTTTGCAAAGGGTCGTCCGAGTTGAGGGGAACTTCAATCAAATGCCAGCCTTCATCGACCAGGGTCTGTCCGATGTCGCGCGCCTCGGGCGGCGTCAGGCCGCGAAGAATGGCTACCAGCGGCAACGCTTGTACGGCCTGTGCCCACAGGGACAGCCAGGCGCTGGGTGAATGGGCGGGGGAGGGGTTCATGCGAAGGTCCTTTCATGCACGGCGCCAGGCCTGCGCCAAGGCCATCAAACCACGCCAGGTGGCGTCATCACCCAGGCACTGTGCCTGGATGTCCAGCAAGCCCAGCGCACGCTGGTAGCGCAGCTGCAGCGCCGACGAGCCGATCACCCACACCGTGCTGCCTGCGGCCAGTGATTGCGTGCGCAACTCCTCGCCAATCACCAGGCCAGACAAATAGCTGGCCAGTTCCTCGGTTGAGGATCGGTTCATCAAGGACAAGGTTCGGGTGCTGAACAGCGTGTGCAGCAATGCCCCAGACGTGAGGGCCAAGCGCACACCGCGGTCGAAAGCCTCGGGGTCCAAAGCCTCTTCATGTCCCACCGGGGGCAGGGTGCGCGACAAAATGGAGTGCTGCCGCAGCAAGGCGTAAAGCTCGCCCGTCATGTGGGTGCTGAAACGCTGGATGCGGCCCGCCTGAACCTCGACCCACTTGCTGTGCGTGCCCGGCAGCATGAGGCGGGCATCGCGCAGACCGTGCATCTGCAAGGCGCCCAGGATCTGAACCTCTTCGCCACGCATGACGTCGGGCGCGTGGGCGAGTTCACAACTCAGCCCCGGCACCAACGCGATGCGATCGAGCTCCACCCAATGCAGGTGGGCCGCCAGATCGGACCCACTCGCAGGGCACGCGCAGTAGGGCGCAAGCTGCCAGCCCTGTGCGCTGCCAGCCATGCCGCTGATGAGGCACAAAACCCCTGGCTGAGACAGCCAGTCACCGCATAAATTTTGCAGGACCTGCGGGAAGCCGCCGGGGGGGACTTTCAGAATGCCTTGATCGCTGTGCCGGGTTTCGATCACCTGGTCACCCGGGCACCAGGCCGCCCGCAGCGACGTGGTGCCCCAGTCCACAGCCATCAAGGGACGCATTGCCGGTAATGGGTTGCTCATGGCTGGGCGCTTGACCGTGTGTTTAACAGCGACTGTACTTGGGCCGGAACCGGCAGCGGAGCGACGGCGCCAAAGCCCTGAACGGCCAGGGCAGCCGCTGCGTTGGCATATCGGACCCCGCTGGCCAGATCATCGCCCTGGGCCAGGCGAGCCAACAGATTGCCGGCGAAACAATCGCCGGCTCCGGTGGCGTCCAGACAGTGGACGGCATGGCCTTCCAGGTCTTGTTGTTGACCTGCGTGGCTGATGGTGGCGCCCTGCGCGCCTCGCTTGAGCACCACCTGGTCGGCCCCCAGGGAATGGGCCCAGTCGATGATGGCTTGTGGTTGCTCGTTGCCACACAGGGGCGCCACATCCTCCAAGCTGGGGAGGAAGAGGTCGCACATCGAGATGGCTTGTTGCAGGCACGCGCGTGCGCGCGCCAGTGGCCAGAGTTTCAATCGCAGATTGGCGTCGAGCGAGACCTGTGTGCCGGCTTGCCGGGCCCATTGCATGGCCGCGAAAACCGCGTCGCAGGCGCTGGTGGAAATGGCCATCGAAATGCCCGACACATGCAGCCATTGCGCGGCCTGGATGTGCGACTTGGCGCCGCTGTCGACCAGAGACTGCGGTGACATGCGGCTGGCCGCCGACCCCGCCCGCAGATAACTGAACGCGTGACCGTCGGGGCCATGGGTGACGAAGTACACCCCAGTGGGCGCATCGCCATCGATGTCGATGGCCGAAGTGTCCACGCCTTCGCGGTGCCAGAGCCCTTGCAGCGCCTCGCCCCAAGGGTCCTGGCCGATGCGGGTGAGGTAGGCGGTGCGGGCACCCGCGCGGGCAGCAGCGATCAGGGCATTGCTGGTGTCACCGCCAAAACCTTGCAGGTAATGCGGCTCGCCAGCGCGAGTCTGGTTGAACTCCACCATGGGTTCACCCAGCGCCACAACGTCGAATCGTTTCATGAAATGGGAGAAGGTCTCAGGGGTGAAAGGAAGGGCGTTCCCGAGGAACTTTCCGGACTTATTATCGTATGATGATTGTCAAAGACGACCGATGGTGTCGCGAACGACAACACCCCCCTGGATGGAGAAAACAATGAGTCAGATGGAAAGCCCGATCGAGGTGCTGCGCGTGTCCGCTGTGCCCCCGTTTTTGATGACCGACCTTCAAGAACATTTCATCGTGCACGACAACGCCCACATCACCGACCCGGGCGCCTTGGGACGGGTACGTGCCATCGTTGGTGGCGGTGAATGCAAGGTGGACGACAAGCTGCTGTCCCTCTTGCCCCATGTGGAAATCATCTCGGTGTGCGGCGTGGGCTACGACGGCGTCGATGTGGCGGCGGCCAAGCGGCGCGGCATTGTGGTCACGCACACCCCTGACGTGCTCAACGATGATGTGGCCGATCTCGCCATGGCTTTGTTGTTGTCGGTGGCGCGCAAGTTGCCGCAGGCCGATCGTTTTGTGCGCAACAACGATTGGGTCGATGGCCCCTTCCCCCTCACCAAAAAGCTCTCGGGTGCCCGACTGGGTCTGGTGGGCATGGGTCGCATCGGGCAGGCCATTGCTCGCCGTGCGCAAGCCTTCGACATGAAAATCTCCTACACCGCGCGTGCACCCAAGCCCGAGCTGCCCTACACCTTTGTCCACAGCCCACGCGCGCTCGCGGCCGAGGTGGATTTTCTGGTGGCCATCACCCCGGGTGGCGAAGGCACGCGCAACCTCATCAATGCCGAGGTCTTTGAGGCGCTGGGCCCGCAGGGTTACTTCGTGAATGTGGCGCGTGGCTCGGTGGTCGATCAAGCGGCCATGATTCATGCGTTGCAGCACAAGCTGATCGCTGGCGCGGGTTTGGATGTGTACCTTGATGAGCCGCGTGTGCCGTCCGAGTTGCGGGCTTTGCAAAACGTGGTGCTGTCACCCCACATGGCCAGTGGCACGGTCGAAACCCGCAAGGCCATGGCAGCCCGGGCACTGGCCAACCTGATGAGTCATTTTGCCGGTCGTCCCTTGCCTTCGCCCGTGCCCGAGTGCCGGCCCACACAGGGCTGATGTGTTGGCCTGATGTCTTTGCAACCGACAACGCCTTTTATCTCTCCGCCCATGAGTTCTCCCTCCGGCCCCAGGCAGGTGGTGGTGATGGGCGTGAGTGGTTGTGGCAAGACCACGCTGGGTGAGTCCCTGGCGCAGGCCTGGGGCTGTGAATTCGTGGAAGGTGACCGTTACCATTCGGCTGAAAACGTGGCGCGAATGGCCGCTGGCATTGCTTTGACCGATGAGTGGCGGCGTGACTGGCTGCTGTGTCTGTCGGACATGCTGGGTCAGGCGTATGTCGAACAACGTTCGATGGTGCTGACCTGCTCCGCGCTCAAGCGCAGTTATCGCGATGTATTGCGGCTAAAAACCCCCGGACTGAACTTCGTGCATTTGCACGGCGCCGAATCCAGCCTGCAGTACCGCATGCAGCATCGCCAGGGACATTACATGCCAGCCTCATTGCTCAACAGTCAGTTGCAAACCTTGGAGATGCCCCAGCCCGATGAGCAAGTGCTGGCCATGGACATCGACCAACCGGTTGATGCCATGGTGCGTGAGTTGTTGCGGCTTTGGGGTTGAGACGACGCCGCGTTCAATCAACGCGGGAATCCGCCTCGACCGCCACCACCGCCTGAGCGTTGACCGCCGAAGCCACCACCGCCACCCCCACCACTGCCACCGCGACGGCGACGGTTGCCAGCGCCACCCCCACCACCGCCACCGCCACCACGACGTTCGGTCATCAGGTCAATGCTGGTGCGGGTGGGATCGGGAGCTCGGACGGGCTTGTTCTGGTTGCGGTGGCCGAAGGCGTTGACGCCGCTTTGGGTGCCCAGATGGGCGTTCTCGCGCGGTTGGAAGTCGTCATCACCGTGTTCCATGGGGAAGCCCTCAGCATTCAAGCGGGGACCGCCACCTTGGCCGCCACCGGGGCGCGGACCATTGCGGTTGGGGCGCCGCGGACCATTGCGTGGCCCCTGACCTTGGCCAGGTTGGCCTCCGCCTTGGCCGGCATGGCGCGGTGGCAACGGTTGACCGTCTTCACCCATGGGGCGCTCACGGTTCTGCGGTCCATTGGGGCGTGGGCCGCGCGGACCATCACCCTGCTTGGGGCCACGGCTTGGACCGCTGCCCTTTTTCTCGCGAATGCGATCCATCATCTCGGCGCGCGCGGCTTTGGCCGCCGCTGCCATCACCTCGCGGCTGGGCGGCTTGCCCAACCCGCCCCACAATGTTTGACGACCCATGGCGATGGGCTCGGCTTGTTCTCCGGGCTCGGGGCCAAAGCCTTCGATGATTTGCACCGGGATGCTTTGACGGGTGAACGCTTCGATGTCGCGCATGAAACCTTCCTCGTCCAGCGAGACCAGGCTGACGGCTTCTCCTGATGCACCGGCGCGACCGGTGCGGCCAATGCGGTGCACATAGTCTTCGCTGATGTTGGGGATTTCATAGTTCACCACATGCGGCAGTTCATCGATGTCAATGCCGCGTGCAGCAATGTCGGTGGCCACCAGGGCACGCAGGTCGCCGGTCTTGAAGCCGGCCAGGGCCTGGGTGCGTGCCGTCTGGCTTTTGTTGCCATGCAAAGCCATGGCGGTGATGCCTTGCTTGTTCAGAAAGTCGGCCACGTTGTTGGCGCCAAACTTGGTGCGGGTGAAGACCAGCACCTGGCTCCAGTTGTTCTCCTGGATGATGTGGGCCAGCAGGGCTTTTTTCTTGCCTCGACCAACCGGATGGATCACCTGCGTGATGCGCTGCACCGTGGTGTTGCTGGGGGTGACTTGGATGCTTTGCGGATTGCGCAGCAGCCCGTTGGCGAGTTCACGGATTTCGTCGCTGAAGGTGGCCGAGAAGAGTAGGCTTTGCTTGTTCTGCGGCACCAGGGCCAGCACTTTCTTGACGTCATGGATGAAACCCATGTCCAGCATGCGGTCGGCCTCGTCCAGCACCAGGATTTGAACCGTGCTCAAGTCAAGGTGGCCTTGCTGCTGCAGGTCAAGCAGACGACCCGGTGTGGCGACCAAAATGTCCACGCCTTTGCGCAGCCGGTCGATTTGCGGGTTCATGCCGACGCCGCCAAAAATGACGGCTGAACTGAGCTGCAGGTATTTGCCGTAGGTGCGGATCGATTCTTCCACCTGGGCCGCCAGTTCGCGGGTGGGGGTGAGCACCAGGGCGCGAACGCCGTACACACCAAACTGGTTGGTGACGCTGCGGTTCATGCTCAACTTGTGCAGCATGGGCAGGGTGAAGGCAGCGGTCTTGCCGGTGCCGGTTTGCGCGCCAGCCAGCAGGTCCTGCCCCTCCAGCACCGCTGGAATGGCCTGCGCCTGAATGGGCGTGGGGGTGTCGTAGCCTTGCTCGCGCACAGCTTTCAAAATGGCCGGGGCCAACTTCAATTCTTCAAAGTTCATGGATGGAGCGTCTAGGTCAGACGCATGACACCGACCCGATTGGTCCGAAGACCACCCAGTCAGGGATCGGCAGGTTTACTCAAGTGAGCGCTAGACGTCACCAGCAACAATGTGTTGCAAGGACCCGGCTCCAGCAGAAGCGCTGATGTTGTGGCCACTGGCGGCGACAACGGGTTGATTCTCGCACGAAACGGGGAAAACGCCGCGAACCCGCGATAATCGAGGGTTGGAACTATTGGATGGCGTCGCCATTCAACCGCCTGCATTCAGAAAGATTTCCCATGGCCCAGTACGTTTTCACCATGAACCGCGTCGGCAAGATCGTGCCGCCGAAGCGTCAGATTCTCAAAGATATTTCGCTCAGCTTCTTCCCTGGGGCCAAGATTGGCGTGCTGGGTCTCAACGGTTCGGGCAAATCCACCCTGCTGAAAATCATGGCGGGCGTCGATAAGGAAATCGAGGGCGAGGCCATTCCGATGCCTGGCATCAAAATCGGCTACCTGCCCCAAGAGCCGCAACTCGATCCTGAAGAGACGGTGCGTCAGGCCGTCGAAGGCGGCATGGGCGAGGTACTGGCCGCCAAGCAGCGGCTGGAAGAAATTTATGCCGCCTATGCCGAGCCCGATGCCGATTTTGACAAGCTGGCTTCCGAGCAAGGTGAACTTGAGGCGGTGATCGCCGCGGCCGGCACGGACAGCGAACACCAGTTGGAGATCGCCGCCGACGCGTTGCGTCTGCCGCCCTGGGACGCCACCATCAAAAATCTCTCGGGCGGCGAGAAGCGTCGCGTGGCCCTGTGCCGCTTGCTGCTGTCCAAGCCCGACATGTTGTTGCTGGACGAACCGACCAACCACCTGGACGCCGAATCGGTCGACTGGCTCGAGCAGTTCCTGCAACGCTTCCCGGGCACCGTGGTGGCCATCACCCATGACCGCTACTTCCTGGACAACGCCGCTGAGTGGATTCTTGAACTCGACCGCGGGCATGGCATTCCCTGGAAAGGCAACTACAGCACCTGGCTCGACCAGAAGCAAGACCGCCTGGAGAAAGAGCAAAAGGGCGAAGAGGCCCGTGCAAAGGCACTCAAGAAAGAACTGGAGTGGGTGCGGCAGAACCCCAAGGGCCGTCAGGCCAAGAGCAAGGCGCGTATCGCCCGCTTCGAAGAATTGTCCGATCACGAATACCAAAAACGCAACGAGACCCAGGAGATCTTCATCCCGGTGGCCGAACGCCTGGGCAATGAGGTGTTCGAGTTCAACGGGGTCAGTAAATCGTTTGGCGATCGCCTGCTGATCGATAACCTGAGCTTCAAAGTGCCGGCAGGTGCCATCGTCGGCATCATCGGTCCCAACGGGGCCGGCAAGTCCACCTTGTTCCGCATGATCGGCGGGCTCGAGCAGCCCGACAGCGGCACGATCAAGGTCGGCTCGACGGTGCGCATGTCCTTTGTCGATCAGACGCGCGACGATTTGTCCAACGAAAAGACCGTGTGGGAAGACATCTCTGGCGGGCTCGACATCCTCACCGTCGGCAAGTTCGAAATGCCCAGCCGCGCTTATTGCGGACGCTTCAACTTCAACGGCGGTGACCAGCAAAAACGTGTGGGCACGCTCTCGGGCGGTGAGCGTGGTCGCTTGCACCTGGCCAAAACACTGATCACCGGCGGCAACGTGCTCTTGTTGGACGAGCCTTCTAACGACCTCGACGTGGAAACCCTGCGCGCGTTGGAAGATGCGCTGCTTGAGTTCGCAGGCAGCGTGATGGTCATCAGCCACGATCGCTGGTTCCTGGACCGCATTGCCACCCACATCCTGGCGTGCGAAGGCGATTCGCAATGGACCTTCTTTGACGGCAATTACCAGGAGTACGAGGCCGACAAAAAGAAACGTCTGGGCGAAGAGGGCGCCAAGCCCAAGCGGGTGCGCTACAAGGCGCTCAAGTAATCGGTTTTTTCTGCGAACCGGCCTCTTCAGCGGGCCGTTCGTTCGCTGGCGGCAGGCCACCAGCCGGTTTCGGTGCGCAGCGTTTGCGCGTGCCGCACCGCTTGCAGCGTGGCCTGGGCCACCGCTTCGGCGGCCAGGGTGCTCAGCAACATCAGGTCGGGCTCTGATGCGACCGTTCCCGTGGCCAGTGCGAACAAGGTGTCGCCATCCATCGGTGTGTGAACCGGTCGGATGGTGCGAGCCAAGCCATCGTGCCCCACCTGGGCCAGGCGCTTGGCCTGGGCTTTGCTCAAGCGCGCATTGCAGCCAATGACCCCAATGGTGGTGTTGCTCCCGGCCACCAAGTGGCCTGTGGTGTGGCCAGCCAGTTGGGCGTTCACACTGTCTAACAGTTGCAAGCCATCGGCCTGCGTGCGTGCGCCCGCGACGATATGTCCCGTGGCCGGGTCGATCACATCTCCCAAGGCGTTGCACACCACCAGCGCCCCGACGATCCATTCGCCGACCTGCACCGCTGCACTGCCCAGCCCCCCTTTCATGGCCAGCGCAGGTCCAAACAATTTGCCCACCGTCGCCCCGGCTCCAGCGCCCACGCAGCCCTGTTGCACCGGGTGGTGGGAGGCTTGTTGACAAGCCCGGTAGCCCGCTTGGGCATCGGGCCGAATGCGCCCGTCACCGACCAGCAAGTCGAAGATCACCGCGCCCGGCACGATCGGCACCCGCAGCGGTCCCACCGCAAACCCGTGGCCTTGTTCCTCCAGCCAACGCATGACCCCGCCGGCGGCATCCAGTCCGAAGGCGCTGCCCCCGGCCAGCAAGATGCCGTGGACTTGAGAGACGGTGTTTTCTGGCGCGAGCAGATCGGTCTCGCGGGTGCCTGGGGCTGCGCCTCGCACATCCACGCCGGCGGTCGCGCCCCGGCGGCACAACACCACGGTGCAGCCGGTCGGGCGGCGCGGGTCGGTGTCGTGACCCACCTCCAGGCCGGGAACCGAGGTCAGGGTGAGGGCAGGGGCATGGGTGGGGTTCATGTGCGCATCATATTTCAGCCGGTCGCCCAGGCGACCCCTTCGGGGCAGTCCTGATGACAGCGTGGGGCGGGCCCGCTAGTCTCTGGGCATGAAAGCCCATCACCGTTTCTGGCCCTCTCGCCTGCCTCACCACATCCGAGTTCCTGTCACCTCTTTGTGGGACAACCTGGAAACGCAGGCGCGCCGGTTTCCCGACAAGGTCGCCATCATTTTCATGGGACGCGAGATCCGTTACCGCGAGCTGGCCGAGCAGGCCGAGCGGGTCGCAGCACGCTTGCACAGCCTGGGGGTGCGCAAGGGCGATCGCGTCATCCTGCTGATGCAAAACTCCCCGCAGCTGATTGCCGCGCATTACGGCATCTTGCGGGCCAATGCGGTGGTGGTGCCGGTCAACCCGATGAACCGGCCTGAAGAGCTCAAGCACTACATCACCGATCCGCAGGCACGCGTGGCCATGGCCACCGCGGATCTGGCTGCCGGTTTGGCCCAGGCCAGCAACGAACTGGTTGCGTCCGAGCGTTTGCAGCACCTCATCGTTACCCATTACACCGACGTCTTCGACCCTGCCCAAATGGGTGAGGAGTCCCCACCCGAGGCCTGGCACAGCTGGCTGCTGGCACCTCAACCCCAGGCTTCGCTGGCGGGCGGTCAGGTGCACGATTGGGCGTCTGCCACCCAGCACCAGGAAGCCTTGCCGCCCTTGTTGGTGGGTGCAGACGACATGGCCTTGTTGCCCTACACCAGTGGCACCACCGGCCTGCCCAAGGGATGCATTCACCTGCATCGGCAGGTCAATCACAATGCGATGGCGGGAACCCTGTGGAGCAATGGCACGCACGAAAACGTGGTGCTGGGGGTGGTGCCCATGTTCCACATCACCGGCATCGTGTTGATGGTCCACAGCTGTTTCTGTGCCGGTGCCACCATGGTGCTGATGCCGCGCTGGGACCGCGAATTGGCGGGGCGACTCATTTCACGGCGGCGGGTCACCCACTGGACCAATATCCCGACGATGGTGATTGACCTGTTGGGCAGCCCCCATTTCGACAAGTTTGACCTCAGCAGTCTGGTCTACATCGGCGGGGGGGGCGCGGCCATGCCGCAAGCGGTGGCGCAACGGCTGCTGGACCTGTATGGCCTGCGCTATGTCGAGGGGTACGGATTGACCGAGACGGCTGCGCCCTCTCACAGCAACCCGCCGGACCATCCCAAGCAACAGTGCCTGGGCATCCCCTACATCAGTGTCGATGCGCGCGTGGTCGATCCAGACACCCTGCAGGAAGTCCCGGTGGGTGAGCAAGGCGAGATCGTCATCCACGGCCCCATGGTGTTTGAGGGTTATTGGCAGCGACCCGACGCCACGGCGCAGGTGTTCTTCGAGCTGGACGGCAAACGCTTTTTCCGCACCGGGGACCTGGGGCGTGTGGATGAGGACGGTTACTTCTTCATCACCGATCGGCTCAAGCGGATGATCAATGCCAGTGGTTTCAAGGTCTGGCCGGCCGAGGTCGAGGCGCTGATGTTCCGCCATCCGGCCATCCAGGAAGCTTGCGTCATCTCGACCCGGGACGACTACCGGGGTGAGAGTGTCAAGGCGGTGGTGGTGTTGCGCGCCTCACACCAAGGGCAAGTCAGCGAACAGGACATCATCGACTGGTGCCATCAGAACATGGCGGTTTACAAGGCACCGCGTCAGGTGGTGTTCGTCGAGGCTCTGCCCAAGAGCGGCAGTGGCAAGGTGATGTGGCGGGCCTTGCAAGAAGCCGAGGCGGCCAAAGGTTTAGCCTGAACGGGTATGCTCGGGTCGTGATCAAACTTTCCGTCTTAGACCAATCGGTCGCTGCCTTGGGACGATCCCAGGCAGATGCCATCCGTCAAACCCTGGAGCTGGCCCCTTGGTGCGAGTCCTTGGGGTATCACCGCTTCTGGGTCAGTGAGCACCACAGCCACCCCAGCATCGTGGGCTCAGCCCCGGAAGTGCTGATGGCCGCGCTGGCGGCGCGCACACAACGCATCCGTCTGGGCAGCGCCGGCGTCATGTTGCCCCATTACTCCGCCTACAAGGTGGCCGAGCAATTTCGGGTGCTGGACGCCTTGGCCCCTGGCCGCATCGACCTTGGGGTGGGGCGCGCGCCGGGCAGTGACGGCCGCACGGCGCAGGTGCTGAACCCCGACCGCTATGCTTCCGAGCGCTTTCCGCAGCAAGTGATGGAGTTGCAGGCCTGGGTCACCGGTCAGCCCCTGCCTGCCGGTCACCCCGGCCACGGGGTGTTTGCTTGCCCGGCTTCTGACACCTCACCCGATGTCTGGATGTTGGGCAGCTCGGATTACGGCGCACAACTGGCGGCCCACCTGGGCTTGCCTTATGCCTTTGCTTATTTCATCACCGAAGGCCAGGGCGCAGAGCAGGCGATGGAATTGTTTCGCGCCACCTATCGGCCCAGCGAACGTTACCCGACCCCGCATGCGGCTCTTTGCGTGTGGGCCCTGGCAGCGGACACCGAGGACGAGGCCTGGCGCCTGTTCCAAAGCCGGGCACGCTGGCGCATGGACCGCAATCTGGGACGCTTGACCGCTTTGTACCCTCCCGAGGAAGCCGTGCGTGCGTACACCGCCTCCGAGCAATTGGCGCTGGAGACTTTGCGCGCCAACGCCTTGGTGGGTACCGGTCCTCAGGTGGCCGACAAATTGCGGCGACTCGGTCAGCGACTGGATGTGGAGGAACTGGTGGTGATCACCTGGACCCACGACCCGAAGGCCCAGCGCCGGTCTTATGAATTATTGGCTCAGGAGTTTTTTTGATGTTTCCCACTTCGATCGCAGGCAGCCTGCCCAAACCCGCCTGGCTGGCTGAAACCCACAAACTGTGGCCGCAATGGCGTGCCCAAGGTGCCGAGCTGCAGCAGGCCAAGGCGGATGCCACCCTGCTGTGGATCAAGGCGCAGGAAGACGCGGGCCTGGACATCATTGGCGACGGCGAGCAGGCGCGACAGCATTTCGTGCACGGATTCCTGGAGCAGGTCGAGGGCATCGACTTCGTCAACAAAGTCAAGATGGGTATCCGCAACAACCGCTATGACGCGATGGTGCCGCAGGTGGTGGCACCGGTGCGCCTGAAGGGGCGGGTGCATGCGTTTGAAGCCCAACTGGCGCGCGCCCATACCCAGAAAAAACTCAAATTCACCTTGCCCGGCCCCATGACTCTGGTCGATACGGTCGCTGACCGTTTTTACGGGGAGGGTGAAGAGGGACGCATGAAGCTGGCGTTCGCTCTGGCGGAGTTGCTGAACCAGGAAGCCTTGGCCTTGCAAGCCGATGGGGTAGACATCATCCAGTTCGATGAACCCGCTTTCAACGTCTACATGGAAGCAGCCGCCGATTGGGGGGTTCGTGCCCTGGAGCGGGCTGCACAGGGGCTGACCTGCACCACCGCGGTTCACATTTGCTATGGGTATGGCATTCAGGCCAACATCGACTGGAAAGAGTCGCTGGGCGAAGAGTGGCGTCAGTATGAAAAGGTGTTTCCGGCCTTGGCCAAGAGCAGCATCCAGCAGGTCAGCCTGGAGTGTTATCACTCGCACGTGCCGATGGACCTCATGGCCTTGCTCGAAGGCAAGGATGTGCTGGTCGGTGTGATCGATGTGGCCAGCGATGTCGTGGAAACCCCCGAGCAAGTGGCCGACACCATTGGCAAGGCGCTGCAATTTGTCCCCAAGATGCGCTTGCTGCCGTGCACCAACTGCGGACTTGCTCCGATGGACCGGGCGGTGGCCGAGGCCAAGCTCAAGGCCTTGGCCGATGGAGCGGCCTTGGCCAGAAAGCGCTGGGGCTGAGCCGCGCCGAGAAGTCGACATGGGCAAAACCTATGAACAGATCCCCGCTGCGCTGGCCGACTGGATCCGTCAGCAGCACCTGTTTTTTGTGGCCACCGCGCCGCTGTCGGCGCAAGCGCATGTGAACTGTTCGCCCAAGGGGCTAGATGCGTTTCGCATTCTGGGCCCCAATCGGGTGGCTTATGTGGACCTCACCGGCAGCGGTGCCGAAACCATTGCCCATGTGCGCGAGAACGGTCGCATTGTGTTCATGTTCTGCGCGTTTGCCGGCCCCCCGAACATTGTGCGTTTGCACGGCAAGGCCCAAGTGATCATTCCTCGTGCCGCCGAGTGGGCGCCATTGATGTCGCAGTTCCCCGAGTTCCCCTCGGCCCGCGCCATCATCTGCGCGGACATCACCCGGGTCAGCGACTCATGCGGTTACAGCGTGCCCCGCTTCGACTTCAAGCAGGACCGTGACACGATGGCGCGCTGGGTGGAAAACAAAGGCGTTGCGGCTTTGCCCGCCTACCGCCGACAGAAAAATCTCAAAAGCATCGATGGCTTGCCCGCGCTGGGCGCCGATGAGGTTTGAACGCGCGCCTGGCATTCTTCGCACCTCAAAAAAACAGGCCCTTTGAAGGGCCTGTTGGATGAGTCGAGTGGCGACCACCGTCACCGCACGATGAGCAGCATCATTACATCCGCTCAAAAATCGCAGCGATGCCTTGGCCGCCGCCAATGCACATCGTCACCAGGGCGTAACGGCCCTGGATGCGTTGCAGCTCATACAAGGCCTTGACGGTGATCAGGGCACCCGTGGCACCGATCGGGTGACCCAGGGAAATGCCCGAGCCGTTCGGGTTGACCTTGGCCGGGTCCAGGCCCAGCTCCTGGGTGACGGCGCAGGCCTGGGCGGCGAAGGCTTCGTTGGCCTCGATGACGTCCAGGTCGTTGACAGACAAACCGGTTTTCTTGAGCACCGCCTGGGTGGCAGAGATCGGACCCACGCCCATGATCTTGGGGTCCAGTCCGGTGTGGGCATAGCCTACCAAACGGGCCATGGGCTTGGCACCGCGGGCCTGCGCGGTTTTGGCCTCCATGAGCACAACGGCAGCCGCGGCATCGTTGATGCCCGAGGCGTTGCCCGCGGTGACCGTGCCGTTCTCTTTCAGGAACACGGGCTTGAGCTTGGCGAAGTCTTCCAGCGTGGCACCGGTGCGGAAGTGCTCGTCGGTGGCCCAAGCCACTTCGCCCTTGCGCGACTTCAACATCACCGGGACGATCTGGTCTTTGAAATAACCGGCGGCGGTGGCCTTCTCGGCGCGGTTGTGGCTGAGGACGGCGAGGGCGTCTTGCATCTCGCGGGTGATGCCGTATTTGGCCGCCACGTTCTCGGCCGTCACGCCCATGTGGATGGTGTGAAACGGGTCGTGCAGGGCGCCCACCATCATGTCGATCATCTTGCTGTCACCCATGCGGGCGCCCCAGCGCTGTGATGAGCTGACGTAGGGGCCACGGCTCATGCACTCGGCACCGCCCCCGATGGCGATGTCGCAGTCGCCCATGGCGATGGCTTGGCTGGCCGAGACGATGGCTTGCAGACCCGAGCCACACAGGCGGTTGACGTTGAAGGCCGGGGTGGTCTGTGCGCAGCCACCGTTGATGGCCGCCACGCGCGACAGGTACATGTCCTTGGGCTCGGTGTTGACCACATGGCCAAACACCACATGGCCGACGTCAGCGCCGTCGACATGGGCACGGGCCAGCGACTCGCGCACCACGGTCGCGCCGAGTTCGGTGGGAGGGGTGTCTTTGAGGCTTCCGCCAAAGGTTCCGATGGCGGTGCGCACACCGCTGACAACGACGACTTCACGCATGGGGGTCTCCTGGATAGGTTGGATCAATCAAACAATGTCATTTTCTGGCGCCTGGGCTACACCACGCTGACGGGGGCTTCCTCCGGGCGATCGGGTCCCCACCCCTGGGGCAGGGGGGCCTGGAATGCCATTCGCTCACCATGGACCGGATGGGGCAACTCCAGGCGCTGGGCATGCAACTGCAAGCGCTGGCTCAGGCGGGAAGAAAGCTCTTGCGGCCAGCCGTAGAGAGTATCCCCCCAAATGGGGTGCCCGATGGCCTGCAGATGCACCCGCAGTTGGTGTGAACGGCCGGTGTGGGGTTCAAGTTCCAGCAGCGAGCAGGCCAGCGGTGCCTCCCGCGCCTGCAAGCAACGCCAGCGGGTCAGGCTGGGGCGACCCTCGGGATGGACGATTTGCAGCGGTCGCCTGGGCCAGTCGGCCGCCAGGGGCAGGTCAATGACATGCCAATCAACGCCCGAGGGTGCGTCCACCGGCAAACAACCCTGAACCCAGGCCAGGTAGCGTTTCAAGACCTCTCGACCGGCAAAGGCCTGGCTCAGGCGTTTTTGGGCTTCAGCGCCACGGGCCAGCACCAACAGTCCGGAGGTGGCTTGATCGAGCCGATGAACCACCAACGCGTCTGGGTAGCGGTCCTGGACCCGGCTGGAGACGCAGTCGGCTTTCTCTGGCCCGCGACCCGGGACCGAGAGCAGGCCTGCCGGCTTGTCCACCACCACCAGGTGGTCGTCGACATGGATGACGCTCAGATCGGGGACGGCTGACAGGGCAGGCATGGGCCGAAGGGAGTGAAGGGGGGGGTGAAAGGGGATGGTTAGAGCGACTGCGATGGACGACCGGTATGGCCAGGTCCCCACGCTGCCGTCACCCGTTGCAGGACTTGATCCAGCGCATCGGGCCGGTCGCAGGCGATGGGTTGGCGCTCGGGCAGGCTGCGCAGCCAGGTCAATTGGCGCTTGGCCAGCTGGCGCGTGGCGGCCTGGCCCTGGGCGATCAGGGTACGGCGATCGGCCTGGAGCGGGTCCAGGCCCTGCGCCGCCAGGGCATCCAGCCAGGCCCAGGTCTGGCGATAACCCACACAGCGCATCGAGGGCAGGTCGGGCTGCAGATCGCCGCGTTGCCGCAGCTGCTGGACCTCGGCGATCAGGCCTTGCTCCAGCATGGTGATAAAGCGCTGGTCGATGCGCTGGTGCAGCCAGGCGCGGTCCTCGGGCTCGAGGGACAGCAGATGGCGTGCACTCAACGGGCTGAGGCGGGCCGATGCCTGTGAGGCTTGGCCCCACAGCGCCGACAGGGGCTGCCCGGTGACGTGCCAGACCTCCAGGGCACGGCCAATGCGTTGCGCATCGCGTGGCGCCAGTCGGGCGGCGCTGACCGGATCGATGCGCGCCAACTCGGCGTGCAGGGCGGGCCAACCCAGGGCCTGAGCGCGCGCCTCGATGTCGGCCCGCACCGCCGGGTTGGCCGGCGGCAGCACGTCCAGCCCGTCCATCAAGGCCTTGAGGTAGAGCATGGTGCCACCCACCAACAAGGGCAGCCGCCCTCGCGCCCGGATCTCGCCGATCAGGCGCTCGGCGTCGGCGGCAAATTCGGCGGCGCTGTAGCTTTGCAGGGGCGAGCGGATGTCGATCAAGTGATGGGGGACCTGCCGCAACTCTTGTGCGCTGGGTTTGGCGGTGCCAATGTCCATGCCCCGATACACCAGCGCCGAATCGACGCTGATGATCTCGATCGGCCACTGCCGGGCGATCTCGAGGGCAGCTGCGGTTTTTCCGCTGGCCGTGGGACCGACCAGGGCCAGGCAGGGCCGGCTGTCTGGCCAGGTGGCGTTGGATGACACAGGGTCAGCGACCACGCGGCTCTCCGTGTCGTTGGACCAGGGTGGCGCCGTTCAAGGCCAGCCAGCAGCCCCAGAACAGCAGGCCCTCCACCAGTGGCGTGGCAGTGCCATCCAACCGCCAGCCCAACCAGGTGCCCACCGCAAACGCCACCAGCATCATCAAAAATCCGCTCATGGCCGAGGCGGCTCCGGCCGCCTGCGGAAAGGGACCCACCGCGCCGCTTTGGCTGATGGGCTGGTGGATGCCGTGGGCCAGCATCATGAGCAAAAAAGGCAGCAGCAGGCCCGGTACCGTGGCCGCAGTCGCGTGGGCCAGCGCGGACATCACAAGTGCACCACTCAGCGACAGAGCCGAGGCCACCAGCATGGTTCGCTTCACCCCTAGGCGCAACAGCAACACCCGGCACAGATAGGTGCCCAGGATGTAAACGCCAGAAGCGGCAAACAACACCATGCCATAGGCTGCTTTCGAGACATCCAGCACCTGGACAAACACAAACGGTGAGGCCGCCAGAAAACAAAACAACATGCCAAACGAGCCCATGGATTGCAACGCATAGGCCTGGAAGGTGCGGTGACTCAGGATGTGCCCCCAGGTGCGCCACAGGGTCGCGGGCGACAGCGCCTGCGGGTTGCGGTGTTTCAAGGTTTCCTGGAATCGAAGGTGTACCAGTGCCCAGGTGCAGGTGCCAAACACCAACAGGATGGACAGCACGGCGCGCCAACCCAGCCATTGCGCCAGCAAGCCACCCACGGGCGCACTCAGGCAGGCGATGAAGCCCAAGCCGGTGAGCGCGCGCGACATCATGCGAGCCCCTTCGGCAGGCTGATACAAATCGCGCACGATGGCGCGCGCGCACATCACCGACGCGCCCATCGCGGCCCCTTGCAGGCAGCGCCAGACGATCAGCCCCTCGATCGATGCGCTGAGAACGCATCCCAGGGCCCCGAGGGTGTAGCCCACCAGGCCTATCCACAATATCGGCCGTCGCCCGAGACGGTCGGACAACGGCCCCCAGACCAGTTGTGAGACCCCGAAAGCCAGCAGCAAGCCGGTCAGCGTGAGTTGGGCTTGCGACATGCTGGCACCCAGATCGCTGGCCAGCAAGGGCAGGGCGGGCAGGTACAGGTCGGTGGTGATGGCCTGAATGCCGATCAACAGGGACAGCAGGACCACAAGCAGGCGATCGGTCATGGGGTGACGGTGCAGACGCGTTCAACGTCCGCGCAGAAACAGCGCATCCAGCTCACGCAGGGTGATGGCACGCCAGGTCGGGCGGCCATGGTTGCACTGATCGGCACGGTCGGTGCGCTCCATGTCGCGCAACAGGGCATTCATCTCATCCAGGGTGAGCTGGCGATGCGCCCGCACCGCGCCGTGGCATGCCATGGTGGCCAAGAGTTCGTTGCGCGCACGATCGATCACGGTGCTGGCATCGTGCTGTGACAGCTCGGCCAACACGCTGCGCGCCAGCTCGACCGCGTCGGCCTGGGCCAGGGTGGCAGGCACCGCTCGCACGGCCAGGGTGCGGGGCGAGAGCGATGACACTTCCAGACCCAGGTCAAGCAGTGCATCCGCATGGGTTTCGGCGGTGAGGATTTCTTCCGGCGTGGCGGCAAAGCTGACCGGAATCAGCAAGGGCTGGCTGCCCAGCCGCGCTTGATCGAGCTGCGTTTTCAAGCGCTCGTAGACGATGCGCTCGTGCGCGGCATGCATGTCGACCACGATCAGGCCTTGGTCGTTCTCAGCCAGGATGTAAATGCCCTGCAGTTGCGCCAGCGCTCGGCCGAGCGGCCATATGGGTTCGTCGCCTGCAGTGGACGGGAATGCGGGAGCGGCGGTGCGGTGCTCGGACACACCGAGTGCGGAGACAGAGGGGGTGTCCGCCGGGCGCCACAAGGCGGCCAAATCGGCAATTGGGTGGCCGCCCATGTCCATGCGGGACTGACGCCAGGTTGGCAGGGCGCTGCCTGTGGGCATGCGCTCATCCGCTGCCGAGGGGCTGAAGCCATCGGCGGGAACAGAGACGGGCACTGCAGTGGGTGTTGTCCCCGCACTGCCATGGCCTGTGCGCGGCGCTGCCAGCGCTTCTTCAATGCCATGGCGGATGGCCAGGTGCACCTCGCGACCATCGCGGAAACGCACTTCGATTTTGGTTGGATGGACATTCACATCCACCCGCGTGGGGTCGATGGACAGGTAGAGCACATACACCGGCTGTCGCTGTCCGTGCAGGACATCTTCGTAAGCGCTGCGGGCGGCGTGGCTGATGACTTTGTCGCGCACGAAGCGCTCGTTCACATAAGCAAATTGCTGGTCGGCGCGTGAGCGTGCCGTGTCGGGCAGGCCGGCTCGGCCACGCAAGGATAGCGGCCCCACCTCGAACTGCACGGGCACGGAGGCAAGCAGAAAATCTTCACCCAACACATCGGACAAACGCCGGTCGATGGCCGCTTCGCCTTCATGGGCCCGCCACTGCTCGATCAGCCGGCCATCGTGCCAAATGGCAAAGCCCACGCCCGGTCGGGCCAGTGCATGCCGGCGCACGGCTTCCACACAGTGCCCCAGTTCGGTGGCATCGGTCTTCAAAAATTTACGCCTGGCTGGGGTGCTGAAAAACAATTCGCGCACCTCCACCGTGGTGCCGCGTGCGCGAGCCGCTGCCCGCAGTTCGCCGCTGCGGGCGTCCAGGGCCATGGCGGTGGCTTGTCCCTCGGGACGGGAGAGCAGGGTCAGATCGGCCACGGAGGCGATGGCGGCCAGTGCCTCACCACGAAACCCCATGGTGCCCACGGCCTCCAGTTCGTTCAGGTCCCGGATTTTGCTGGTGGCGTGGCGTTTCAGAGCGACGGGCAATTCGGCGCCCGGGATGCCGGCACCGTTGTCCTCGACGCTGATGAGGCGCACACCGCCGCTGGCCAGGCGCACCACGATCTCGGTGGCTCCCGCATCCAGGGCGTTGTCGACCAATTCGCGCACCACCGAGGCCGGGCGTTCGACCACTTCTCCGGCGGCGATCTGGCTGATCAACTCATCGGGCAACTCAAGAATGGGGCGCAGGGGGGCTAGGGTGCTCACCGGCTCGATTCTAGGGGAGGGCCGGCGGGGCTGGGATAATCCGCACATGGAACTCTTCGCCCTCATGATCGACTTCATCTTGCACATCGATCGCTACATCGAAACCTTTGTGCAGCAATACGGACTGTGGGTCTATGGCCTGCTGTTTTTGATTGTGTTCGTGGAAACCGGCCTGGTGGTCATGCCCTTCCTGCCCGGCGACTCCCTGATGTTCGTGGTGGGCGCTTTGTGTGCCAATGGATTGATGGACCTGCGGGTGGCGCTGGCGGTGCTGCTGGTGGCCGCCATCGTGGGGGACCAGTGCAATTACCTGATTGGGCGCTCCTTGGGCCAGCGGGTGTTCAGCTGGGAGCAATCGCGTTGGTTCAACCGCAAGGCTTTCGATCAGGCCCATGCGTTTTATGAGCGTTATGGAGGCGTCACCATCATCCTGGCCCGATTCATGCCGTTCATCCGAACCTTTGCGCCTTTTGTGGCGGGGGTGGCGCACATGAACCGGGCCCGCTTCAGCTTTTTCAACATCACCGGCGCATTGCTGTGGGTGGTCGGGGTCGGGCTGGCGGGTTATTGGTTTGGCAACATCCCCTGGGTCAAACTGCACCTGGAAAAAATCATCTGGGGCTTGATTCTGGTGCCAGGTTTGATCGCCATCTTTGGGGCTTGGCGTGCTGGCCGCAAGGCCCGTCTTGAGGCCGCAGAGAACCCGGCCAGCAAGCCTGTCAGCCGCTGATCTGGCCGACCTGATCCGAGTCAGGGGCTGCCGCAGAGGCCACCCGCTGGCGCGCCAGCGGCGGGTTGCGCATGAAATAGCGCTCGATGGACGTCATCAAGGCGTCGGCCAGTTTGTTTTGATATTCCTCGCTGTTCAGCAAGGCCTCTTCCTGGGGGTTGCTGATGAAGGCGGTTTCAACCAGCACACTGGGAATGTCGGGTGCCTTGAGCACCGCAAAGCCGGCTTGTTCCACCGCCGGTTTGTGCAGCTTGCCCACCCGACGGATGTGGCCCAGCATTTCGCTGCCCAGTTTCAGGCTGTCATTGATCTGTGCCGTGGTGCTCATGTCGAACAAGGCCCGCTGCACATGAACGTCTCGGGTCTGGATGTTCAGCCCGCCCACGGCATCGGCTCGGTTCTCTTGATTGGCCATCCAACGCGCAGCCGCACTGGTGGCTGCCCCCTGGCTGAGCGCGAAGACGCTGGCGCCACGGGCCTCGGGCGTGAAAAACGCATCCGCATGCAGGCTGATGAAGATGTCGGCCTGAACGCGTCGGGCTTTTTGCACGCGCACATGTAAAGGCACAAAGAAGTCGGCATCGCGCGTCAGGAAAGCGCGCATGGGCAGTCGCTGGTTTCGCAGGGTCAGGGTGGTGGCATTGACGCGATCACGCAGGCGATGCGCGATTTGCAGCACGACGTCCTTCTCGCGGGTGCCACGTGGTCCAATCGCGCCCGGGTCTTCACCGCCATGCCCTGGGTCGAGAGCCACCACGATGAATCGGTCGGTCGCCGCCTCGTTGCGTGTGCCGACGATGGGCGCGGCTGGAAGGGCGCCAGAGGAGGTGGCAGCAGGCGCCGATACGGCGGGGACAGGCGGCAAACCGGCCAGGGGGGAGGGCACCGGCAAGGCCGACTTGGCCGCACTTTGGGCCTGATGACGGGCCACCCATTCCCCCAAGGGGTCCATGCCCGGCGAAGGTGATGTGACAGGAGCCGAAGAGATGGCCCCCATGGCCGCGCTGTGCCGTTGCGCAATCAAAGCCTCCAGCGGGTCGGCGATTTGCGTGGGGTACAGGTCCAGCACCAGGCGATGTTGGTAACTCGATTGGCCCGCCCCGGCGTTGGTCACCGGCGGCAACAAAAAGACCTGTGGCTGCACCATTTGGCGCAGGTCCAGCACCAGCCGCACGGTGGTGGCGGTGAACTGTCCCACCCTCACGCCGGTGATGAAGGGGTCGTCAGAGCGCACCTTGCCCACCAGCTCTCGCAGCGCTGGATTGAGTTCGATGCCCTCGATGTCGACCGCGAGCCGTGGTGGGTTGGCCACGAACTGGGTTTGTGTCTGCAAGGCTGCATCCGATTCGATGGTCACCCGGGTGTATTCGGATGCTGGCCAAACCCGCACAGCCAGGATAGAGGCCCCGCGCGCGATCTGCGCCGTGCCCAGGGTCAGCACCGTGGCCGAGGCTTGCAAGAAACGACGACGCGACAGGCTCATGCCAGCAAGGCCTCTCCACGGGGCGTGTGGGCCTGCAGGCGTACTTGTCGGGCATCGTCGTCCAGCAGCTCCAGTGTGATGTCCAGGTCTGCCAGCGGCATCAGGCCCGCTGCCTGATCGGGCCACTCGCACAGCTTGAGGCCAGGACCAGCGAACAGATCACGGAAACCAGCATCCTCCCACTCGCGCGGATCGGTGAAGCGGTAGAAGTCGAAGTGGTAAATGGTGAGGACTTGTGGGCCTGTCGCCGGGCTGGCAGGGGTTTTCAGCGGCACCGAGTAGGGCTCCACCACCGCATAGGTGGGGCTTTTGATGCGTCCGCTCACGCCCAGGGCTTGCAGCAGATGGCGCACCAGTGTGGTTTTACCTGCGCCCAGATCGCCGCGCAGGGCGATGACGGCATCCCTCAACGCCGGCCGGCTGGCCAGCGCACGGGCAAAGGCGACCGTGTCGGATTCGTCGGTCCAGTGCAGGGTTTTCACAGACAAGATGTTGAGCTCCCCGGGTTTCTACAATCGGCAAATGGTGGAAGGCAAGTTGGACACGACACAGCAGGACTCATGGCTGGCCCAATGGCAGGCTTGGGCGCGACAGCTTGGATTCTCCCAAATTGCGGTGGCCCCGGTCGACCTCTCCAGTGCGGAACCTGGCTTGCTGGCCTGGCTGGCCGAGGGGTTTCACGGCAGCATGGACTATATGCAGCGCCACGGACTGCGCCGCGCCCGTCCCGCTGAGCTGGTGCCTGGGACCCTCAGCGTGCTGACCGTTCGCATGAACTATTTGCCACCGTCATCGCCCGAGACCGAGCCAGCGGGCGCCGCAGCGCAGGAGGATTGGCTGGATCGGGAGTGGGAACGCTTGTCCCGCCCTCAGCAGGCCAACATTTCCCTCTACGCCCGTGGCCGGGACTATCACAAGGTCGTGCGACAGCGATTGCAGCAACTGGCTCAGCGCATCCAGCAATCGGTGGGGCCGCTGGGTTTTCGCGTCTTCTCCGATTCAGCGCCGGTGCTGGAAGCCGAGCTGGCGGTGCGCAGTGGCCAAGGCTGGCGCGGCAAACACACCCTGGTGCTGAACCGTGAGGCGGGCTCTCTGTTTTTCCTGGGCGAAATTTTCATCAACCTGCCCCTGGCGGCGACGCCCCCGGTGACGGGGCATTGCGGCAGTTGCCAGGCCTGTCTGGACGTTTGCCCCACCCAGGCCATCGTGGCGCCTTACCGGCTGGATGCGCGCCGCTGCATTTCATACCTGACGATTGAACATGCAGGACCGATCCCCGAAGAGTTTCGTGCAGCCTTGGGCAACCGCATCTACGGCTGTGACGATTGCCAGCTGGCCTGCCCCTGGAACAAGTATGCCCAGCGTGCCGTGTTGACGGATTTTGCTGAGCGTCATCCGCTGGCCGAGGCGTCGCTGCTGGACTTGTGGGCCTGGAGTGAGGAAGCATTTTTATCGGCGACCGAAGGCAGCGCCATCCGACGAATCGGTCACGAGCGCTGGTTGCGCAACCTGGCGGTGGCCTTGGGCAATGCCTTGGCAGAGGCGTCAGGACCACAGGCCATCAACATCAGGCAGGCGCTGAACCATCGCCTGGAGCATCCAAGCGCGCTGGTGCGTGAGCATGTGCATTGGGCGCTGCAACAGGGCGCATGAAAAGGGCGCATGAAAAAAGGGGCACTGTGGCCCCTCTTCAATGGTGGTGAGAGCCGTCTTGTCAACGGCTGTCCCCCTTTCAGCGCAGCACCAGCACCGGAATTTCCGAGTGGGTCAACACCTGCTGTGTCTCGCTGCCCAACAGCAGTCGCTTGATGCCACGACGGCCGTGCGAGGCCATCACGATCAGATCGACCTTTTGCTTTTTGGCCGTGCTGATGATGGCGTCAGACACCACATCCGACTTGACGACCACTGTCTTGACCTTGACGTCTTTGGCCTCGCCTGCCTTTTTCACGGCGTCGACGGCGGCCTGGGCGTCATCGGCCCATTGCTTTTCGATCTTGCCGATTTCCACCATGCTCAAAGGCAGTGAGCCCTCGAAGTAGCTCTGGGGATAGCGTGGGATGACACGCACGGCCACCAGTTCAGCCCCGGTGAGGGCGGACAACTGGACGGCGCTGGCCACGGCTTTTTTGGACAGGTTGGACCCATCGGTGGTTACCAGAATGCGTTTGTACATAAGTGCTCCTTCGTTGATGTGAACGGACAGACGCCTGCGACGTCACGGGTTCCATGCTAGTCCGATGGATCTGAGGCAACTTGATCCATATCAAGTTTCCTGTCAGGACTTGAAGATAACCTCAACGCATGAGTTCATCACTCCTCGATGATCCCCAGGCGTGGCAACAGTTCAGCCATCCACAAACCTCCACGCAGGCAACGTCGGGGGCGGCTGCGCTGTGGTCTTCACAGGTGGTGTTGGAGGGCATGCACTGCGCCGCCTGCGCTCTCCATATCGAGTCGGCCCTGATGGGGGTTCCAGGGGTGCGCGAGGTGACGGTGAATGCCGCCACCCACCGGGCGCAGGTCATTTGGTCGCCAGATCGGGTACAGCCTTCGCGCTGGTTTGAAGCCGTCGAGCGCGCGGGCTACCGTGCCATTCCGGCGCAGGACAATGGGCGACGCACGGCCCGCCAAGCCGAGCAACGGCTGGTGCTGTGGCGCTGGCTGGTGGCCTGCTGCTGCATGATGCAGGTCATGATGTATGCCACCCCGGCCTATGTGTCCCAACCGGGCGACATGAGCGCGGACATGGCGCAGCTGCTGCGCTGGGCCTCGTGGGTGCTGACCTTGCCGGTGGTGTTTTTCTCCTGCCAGCCATTCTGGGTGAATGCGCTGCGCGACTTGCGCTGGCGTCGCATCAGCATGGACTTGCCGGTGGCCCTGGGCATGGCCATGACCTTCATCGTCAGCTCGGTGGCCACCTTTGACCCTGATGGGCCTTGGGGTGGCGAGGTGTATTTCGACTCCTTGACGATGTTTGTGTTTTTCCTGCTCAGCAGCCGCTGGCTGGAAGGGCGCTTGCGCGAGCGCACAGCGGGGGCATTGGAAGCCTTGATGAATCGCTTGCCCGACAGTGTCGAGCGTCTGGAGGCGTCGGGCGAGTGGCTGCGCGTGGCGGTGCACCGACTGCGCACGGGAGACCGGGTGCGGGTGCTGCCCGGAGAGTCCTTTCCGGCGGATGGCCGTTTGCTCAGTGGTCAAACCTTGGTGCAGGAGGCTTTGCTGACAGGCGAATCGCGCCCTTTGAACAAAGGTCCCGGCGAATCGGTGCTGGCGGGCAGCCTCAACGTGTCTGCCGAGGTGGAGATGACGGTGGAGCAGGTGGGCGAGAACACTCGCTACGCTCAGATCGTCGCCTTGATGGACCACGCCTCTCTGGCCAAACCACGACTGGCCTTGTTGGCGGACCGCATGGCGCGGCCGTTTCTGCTGGGCGTGCTGATCGCGGCTGCGTTGGCCGCGGCCTGGTGGTGGTCGCACAGCCCGGCGCATGCGCTGATGGTGGCCGTGTCGGTGCTCATCGTCACCTGCCCCTGCGCGCTCTCGCTGGCCACACCTGCGGCCATGCTGGCGTCCGCCGGCAGCCTGGCCAGGCAAGGTATCTTGGTGCGCGAATTGCAGTCACTGGAAGCATTGACCGGGGTGGATACCGTGGTGTTTGACAAAACTGGCACCCTGACCCGCGATGGTCAGCGCCTGGACCGTCAGTTCACCGCCCCCGGCCAAGATGCCCAACAAGCCCTGGATTGGGCGGCCGCGTTGGCCAGCCATTCCTGGCACCCCTTGTCGCGCGCGCTGGTGCAGGCCCGTCAGCAAGCTCAGCCACCTGTGCAGGCGGGCGGCACATCCGAATGGCAGTCGGTGTCCGAAATCATGGGGCAAGGCCTTCAGGCCTGGTTGTTGAATATCCAAGACGCCGCTCAGGCCCCCAGACGTCTTCGATTGGGGTCCTGGGCGTTTTGTTGTGAGGGGTTGTCAGAGGTGCCGCAACGGGAGGAAGTCGAGCACTGCCAGGTGCACTTGTGCGATGACCGGCGCTGGATCGCCAGTTTCGAGCTCAGTGAGGACCTGCGGGAGGATGCCGCCAGCACCCTGCGAAGCCTGATGCAGATGGGGCTGGATGTGCACATCCTGTCGGGCGACCGCCCCGCCGCCGTGCAGGCCATGGCTGTCCGGCTGGGTCTGAGCGCTGATCAGGTGCAGGGCGGTTGCACACCGAACGACAAGCTGCGGCGCCTCCAGGCTTTGCAAGCGCAGGGCAAGCATGTCTTGATGGTGGGCGATGGCCTGAATGACGGCCCCGTCATGGCGGCCGCCCAGGTCTCGATGGCCGTCGGTGCTGCCTTGCCACTGACCCAGGCCCGTGCCGATCTGGTGTTGATGGGGGAGCGGCTGTCACAAGTGGTCCAGACCCTGACGCTGAGCCGGCGCACCCTGCGCGTGGTGCGACAAAACCTGGCCTGGGCCGCGTTTTACAACGCCTTGTGTGTCCCCTTGGCTGTGATCGGCTGGCTACCCCCCTGGTTGGCGGGGCTGGGCATGGCCCTGAGTTCGCTGGGTGTGATTCTTCATTCCTTGCAGCTGGGGCGTCAACGAGCTGATCCCACCCAAGGATTGCCTGTGGTCGAGCCCTGGAAGTCCACCGTGCCCCAATCTTCATCTTGAATCCAAAAGCATTCAAAAAAACACCATGGACATTCTTTACCTCCTGATTCCCTTGTCGGTCGTGCTGGTCCTCCTGATTCTGGGGGGCTTGTGGTGGGCCATTTACCACGGTCAGTTTGAAGCGATCGAGCAGGAAGGCCTGCGGATTCTTCAAGACGATTGACATGAATCAAATCCCCTCTTGGGGGAAACCCGGATACTGGCGCGTGACAGAAGAAAGGCAAACGATGAATACATCTGCGACACCCATGGTTTATGACGACACCGTCGTCAGACAGTTTTCCATCATGACGGTGGTCTGGGGCGTGGTGGGCATGTTGGTTGGCGTCATCATCGCCGCCCAGCTGGCCTGGCCCGAGTTGAATTTCGGGATTCCCTGGCTGAGTTATGGGCGCTTGCGGCCCCTGCACACCAATGCCGTCATTTTTGCGTTTGGCGGCTCGGCTTTGTTCGCCACCAGCTATTACGTCGTGCAACGCACCTGCCACACCCGTTTGTTCGCGCCGGGGTTGGCGGCTTTCACCTTCTGGGGGTGGCAGCTTGTCATTCTGGCGGCGGCAGTGAGCTTGCCCTTGGGTTACACCACCGGCAAGGAATACGCCGAACTGGAGTGGCCCATTGACATCCTGATCACTCTGGTCTGGGTCTCTTACGCAGTGGTGTTCTTCGGCACCGTGGGCACGCGTCGCGTCAAGCACATTTACGTGGCCAACTGGTTTTATGGCGCCTTCATTCTGGCGGTGGCCATCCTGCACCTGGTCAACAGCGCCGAGGTCCCGGCCGGCCTGATGAAGTCTTACTCGGCCTATGCCGGTGTGCAAGACGCCATGATTCAGTGGTGGTATGGCCACAACGCGGTGGGCTTCTTCCTGACCGCCGGCTTCCTGGGCATGATGTATTACTTCATCCCCAAGCAGGCCGAGCGTCCCGTTTACTCGTATCGTCTGTCGATCGTGCACTTCTGGGCGCTGATCTTCACCTACATGTGGGCCGGCCCTCACCACCTGCACTACACCGCTTTGCCCGACTGGACCCAGTCGATCGGCATGTTGTTCTCCCTGATTCTGTTGGCACCCAGCTGGGGCGGCATGATCAACGGCATCATGACTTTGTCGGGGGCCTGGCACAAGCTGCGTGACGATCCTGTCCTGCGCTTCCTCATCGTGTCCCTGTCTTTCTATGGCATGAGCACCTTTGAAGGTCCGATGATGTCCATCAAAACCGTCAATGCCTTGTCGCACTACACCGACTGGACCGTGGGCCATGTGCACTCGGGCGCCCTGGGTTGGGTGGGGTTGGTCTCCATGGGTTCGATCTACTTCCTGATTCCAAGGCTGTTCGGTCAAAAGAAAATGCACAGCGTGCCCGCCATCGAGCTTCACTTCTGGCTGGCCACCGTGGGCATCGTGCTCTACATCGCCGCCATGTGGATTGCCGGTGTGATGCAAGGTCTGATGTGGCGTTCGATCAATGAAGACGGCACGCTCACCTACACCTTTGTCGAGAGCGTCAAAGCCACCTATCCGTACTACGTGGTCCGGGTGCTGGGCGGTCTGCTCTACCTGCTGGGCATGCTGGTCATGCTCTGGAACGTGCTGATGACGGCCACCCGTGGTCGCTCTGTGCAAGCCCCTATTCCGGCCGTTGCGGCCCACGCTTGAGGAGCCCCTGACATGTCAAATCAAAATCCTTCGGGCTTCACCCACGAGAAAGTGGAGACCAACAACTTCCTGATGATCGTGCTGATTTTGCTGGTCATCGTTGTCGGCGGTCTGGTTGAAATCGTGCCGCTGTTTTTCCAGAAGTCGACCACCGAACCGGTTCAGGGCATCAAGCCCTACACCGCGGTTCAACTGGCAGGGCGGGATGTGTACATCCGCGAGGGTTGCTACAACTGCCACTCGCAGATGATCCGCCCCTTCCGCGCGGAAACCTTGCGCTACGGTCACTACTCGGTGGCGGGCGAGTTTGTGTATGACCACCCCTTCCAGTGGGGCAGCAAGCGCACCGGGCCAGACCTGCACCGGGTGGGCGGCAAGTACAGCGATGAGTGGCATCGCATCCACTTGGTCAACCCCCGCGACGTGGTGCCCGAGTCCAACATGCCAGCCTATCCCTGGCTGGAAAAAAACACGGTCGATGCGGCCAGCATGGCCCCGCGCATGAAGGCCTTGCGCACTGTCGGCGTGCCTTACACCGATGACGAAATCACAAAGGCCGCTGAAGAAGTCAAGGGCAAGACGGAACTCGACGCCCTGATCGCCTATTTGCAAGTCATGGGCCGCGCGCTCAAGTAAGGGGAAGTCATGGACATCACCACCCTTCGCATCGTGGCCACCTTGTTGAGCTTCGTGACCTTCATTGGCATCGTCCTGTGGGTGCTTGACCGGCGCAAAACCCAGCAGTTCGAAGAAGCTGCCCAATTGCCTTTTCAGGAAGATTGAGAATCCATCATGAGCGATTTCATCAGCCCCTTCTGGTCCAACTATGTGACCGTGCTCACGGTGCTCAGCATCGTGGCGTGTATCGTCTTGCTGTGGGTCACGGCCCGCAAGAAAGTGGCGAGTGCCGCTGACAACACCACCGGCCACGTCTGGGACGAGGACCTGCGCGAGATGAACAACCCCTTGCCGATGTGGTGGGTGGGTCTGTTCATCATCACCATCGTGTTCGCGGCCGCTTACCTGGTGTTTTATCCGGGCCTGGGCACCTTCTCGGGCAACTTCGGTTGGAGTTCCAAAGGACAGTACGAGAACGAAGTGGCCAAAGGCCAGCAAGCCATCGAGCCACTCTATGCCCGTTTCAATGGCATGCCTCCCGAGCAAGTGGCAGGTGACGCGCAGGCCATGGCGATTGGCGAGCGCTTGTTCATGAACAACTGCGCCCAGTGTCATGGTTCGGATGCCCGTGGCTCCAAAGGCTTCCCCAACCTGACCGATGGCGACTGGCTCTATGGCGGCACGCCCGACAAGATCAAGGAGACCATCGAAAAAGGCCGAGCCGGCAACATGCCTCCCATGGCGGCAGCGGTGGGCACGCCCGATGACGTGAAGAACGTGGCGCATTACGTGCTGAGCCTGTCTGGCAGCCCCAACGATTCACTGCGTGCTTCGCTGGGTAAATCCAAATTTGGTGTGTGCGCAGCATGCCATGGCATGGACGGCAAGGGCAATCAGGCCTTGGGCGCTCCCAACCTGACCGACAAGATTTGGCTGCACGGTTGGGGCGAGGAGGCCATCACCGCCATGATCAATGGTGGCAAGGTCAACCAGATGCCAGCCCAGGAGGATCGACTGACGGCTTCGCAAATCCACGTGTTGACTTCGTATGTCTGGGGTCTGTCGAACAAGCCGGTGACCGCTGCCCCTGCTGCCGCTAAAAATTGATGCCATCAACGGCTGAGCTGTGAACGACGCTTCGCGAAAAACCATCCCTATCGTCCCGGTCGAGGACGGTGGGGATACGGTGTCTCTTTACGCTTCCCAGAAAAAAATCTATCCTCGCACGGTGCAGGGCTTGTTTGCCCGCTGGCGCTGGGGCTTTGTCATCCTGACCCAATTGCTGTTTTACGGCCTGCCCTGGCTGGAATGGGGGCAACGCCAGGCGGTCTTGTTTGACTTGAGTTCGCGCCGCTTTTATATCTTCGGGTTGGTGCTGTATCCGCAGGACTTCATTTACCTCACAGGCTTGTTGGTCATCTCTGCGTTGTCGCTGTTTTTGTTCACGGCAGTGGCTGGACGTTTGTGGTGTGGTTACGCCTGTCCGCAAACGGTGTACAGCGAAATCTTCATGTGGATCGAGCGCAAGATCGAAGGCGATCGCTCGGCCCGCATGCGACTGGATGAAGGGACCATGTCCCTCGAGAAGTTGGTCAAGAAGTGGTACAAGCACATCGTCTGGATCGGGCTGTCGATCTGGACCGGTTTCACGTTTGTGGGTTATTTCACGCCCATTCGTGAACTGGCGCTGGAGTTTTTCACCACCCACATGAGTTCGTGGGAAGTGTTCTGGGTGCTGTTCTACGGATTCGCCACCTACGGCAATGCCGGCTTCATGCGCGAGCAGGTGTGCAAGTACATGTGCCCCTACGCGCGATTCCAAAGCGCCATGTTCGACCACGACACCCTGATCGTCACTTACGACCCCCAACGCGGCGAACCGCGGGGTGCCCGCTCGCGCAAGGCGGATATTTCACAACTGGGCTTGGGGCATTGTGTCGATTGCACGCTGTGTGTCCAGGTTTGTCCGACTGGCATCGATATTCGCAAGGGTTTGCAATACGAGTGCATCGGCTGCGCGGCTTGCATCGATGTGTGTGATGAAGTGATGGACAAGATGGGCTACCCCCGCGGTCTGGTGCGTTATTCGACGCAGAACGCACTGGATCAGGGCTGGACACCCAGCCAAATGTGGAAACGCGTCTTGCGCGCCCGGGTGTTGATTTATTTTGGCTTGCTGGCGGCCATCAGCCTGGGGCTGTTGATCAGCCTGACCCTGCGCACACCACTGAAGGTGGATGTGGTGCGTGATCGCGCCTCGTTGGCACGTATCACCGAGGTGGGGACCTTGGAGAATGTGTATCGCTTGCAAATCATGAATGCGACCGAGCAAACCCAGCGCTACGATTTGAGCGTGCGTGGACTCGACAACCTACAGATCAAAACCGATACTCGGGTTGAGGTGGCTGGTGCCCAGTCGCGCTGGGTGGTGGTGCGGGTCGATATTCCGTACGGATCGGCGACAGCGGGTTCGCATCCGATCTGGTTTGAAATTGCTTCAGAAGGCAAGCGCGAGCATGTGACCGAAAAGTCGGTGTTCCTGGTGCCGCGATGAAACCTGTGTCCAAGGAGACTGAGATGAAATCTGCGCCAACGAGTTCCGGCCCCTGGTGGCAATTCGGCCACGTCTGGCTGGTCATCGCAGGGCCCTTGCTGGTGATCGTGGCCGCCGTGGTGACGGCCTGGATCGCCATCAGCCACCCAGACCCGGTGCTGTCCGAGGACTATTACCGCCAGGGTCTGGAGATCAACAAGACCCTGAATGCCGACCCGCGAAGCCTGGTGCCGGCCCAGCAGGCTCGCAACCATGCAGCCACACCGGCAGACACTCCGTTGCGTCGGGCCCCCTGACGTCTGGCTCGCTTCACCCAGGAGAGCAACCCATGTTGTCACAACGTTTATTGTGGATTCTCTGGCCGGCTTTTCTGGTGGCTGGGGCCATGGAGATGTTCGTGTTCGCCTTTGTGGATCCGGAAGATCTGCACTGGTTCGGACAGCCCGTTGAGTTGTCTCGACAAGGCATTTACACCTTGTCCTTCTTCGCGTTTTGGTTGATGGCCGCCGGGTCGAGTGCCTTGACCACCCTGCTGAGCGTGTCGCCCTTTGAGGTCAACCGTTGCCCCTTGCCCGGGGACGAGCGTCCGGATGGCTGTCCCAAGCAACACTCCTGCGGCTCAACGCTGCATTGAGCAGCGTTAACGCTTGATCAGTGGCAGCTGGGGTTGTTGACGATGAGCTTGAGCCCATCGGCATTCAGGATGCGAACGTAGCGTTGCTTGACCTCGACCAGACCTTCCTCGACAAATTTCGAGAACGTGCGGCTGACGGTTTCGAGCTTCAAACCCAGGTAGCTGCCAATCTCGTCGCGTGTCATGCGCAACACCAGCTCTGACTGTGAAAAGCCGCGGGCGTGCAGACGCTGCACCAGGTTCAGCAGGAAAGCCGCCAGGCGTTCTTCCGCCCGCATGCTGCCCAGGAGCAACATCACACCGTGCTCACGCACGATTTCACGGCTCATGATCTTGTGCACATGGTGCTGCAACGAGATGACCTCGCGCGAAATGTCTTCGATGCGTTCAAAGGGCATGACACACACCTCCGCATCCTCCAGCGCCACGGCGTCGCAGGTGTGGTGGTCGTTGACGATGCCGTCTAGGCCAATGATCTCGCCGGCCATTTGAAAACCTGTGACTTGGTCACGACCGTCTTCGGTGGCCACACAGGTTTTGAAAAAGCCGGTTCGAATGGCGTAGAGAGACGTGAAACGCTCGCCATTGCGAAACAGGGGGGTTCCGCGTTTGATCTTGCGGCGGGTGGCCACGATGTCGTCAATGCGCTGCATGTCGGCATCGGTCAAACCGACAGGCATGCAAAGCTCACGCAAATTGCAGTTGGAGCAGGCTACTTTGATGCTGGATGGGTTCATGGTTATCCCTCGTTACTTGATTATGGTCATCTCTGTGAAATCAAAATTTGACTTAGATCAAGTGAGTTTCGGGCCTGTCGGTGCACATTATCCCAAACCGAGGTCCCACTGCCATGAAACACCTGTCGCCCGAATTGTTGCAACGCTACGACGTGGCGGGGCCTCGCTACACCTCTTACCCCACAGCAGACCGGTTCGTGGAAGCTTTTGGTGAAGCCGACTACATCACCGCCTTGGAGCAGCGCCGCGACGGCGTGGCAGCCCGGCGCTTGCCCTTGTCGCTGTATGTTCACATTCCGTTTTGCGAGTCGCTGTGCTATTACTGCGCCTGCAACAAGATCATCACCAAACACCATGACAGGGCGGTGACCTATCTTGACTACCTGGAGCGGGAAATCGCCCTGCACCTGGATCGCCTTGGCAAAGGGCACCCGGTCTCTCAGTTACATCTGGGCGGGGGCAGCCCGACGTTCATGAACGATCAGGAGTTGGATCGCTTGCTCCAGGTGTTGCGCCAGGGTTTCAGTTTCGTTCCGGGAGGCGAATACTCCATTGAAATCGATCCACGCACGGTCAACCCGCAGCGATTGGCGCACCTGCATCGACTGGGGTTCAATCGCCTGAGCTTTGGCGTGCAGGACTTCGAGCCAGCGGTGCAACAGGCGGTCCACCGCATTCAGCCGGCTGAGCAAGTGTTTCAACTGGTGGAGGAGTCGCGGCGCATCGGCTTCGAATCGGTGAATGTGGACCTGATTTACGGCTTGCCCAAGCAAAATCGAGAGACCTTTGCCCGTACCCTGCAACAGGTGCAGACCTTGCGGCCTGACCGCATCGCCTTGTATGCGTATGCACATTTGCCCGAGCGCTTCAAGCCGCAACGCCGGATCGATGCGCATCAATTGCCCACAGCGGCTGACAAGGTGGGTATGTTGTCCGATGCCTTGGCCGCCTTGATGGATGCTGGCTATGTGTATGTGGGCATGGACCATTTCGCCTTGCCCAACGACGCGCTGGCGGTGGCCAAACGGCAGGGGCGCTTGCACCGCAATTTCCAAGGCTACAGCACCCAGCCGGATTGTGATCTGATCGCTCTCGGTGTGTCGTCGATCGGCCGCGTGGGAGCCACCTACAGCCAGAATGCCAAGACGCTGGAGGAGTATTACGACTTGCTGGACCAAGGCCGTTTCCCGGTGGTGCGCGGATTGGCCTTGAGCCGGGACGACATGGCGCGACGCAGCATCATCATGGCTTTGATGTGCCAGGGCGCTTTGCAGTTCGAATCGATCGAGCTGGCGCATTTGCTGCATTTCAAGTCCAGCTTCGCCGCTGAATTGGAACGGCTCGAGCCCTTGCAGCAAGAGGGCTTGGTGGTGGTGGATGACAGCGGCATCCAGGTCACTGAGATGGGGTGGTTCTTCGTGCGCGGCATCGCAATGGTGTTTGACCGCTACCTGCAGGCCGACCGCAACCGCACCCGTTTCTCTAAAATCCTCTGATGAACCTCGCCTTGTTGGCGACTGCTGGGCTGATGGGGCTGGCAGGGGGACCGCATTGTCTGGCCATGTGCGGTGCCGCCTGCACCGCCCTGGGCCAGGCCGCCGCTCCTCATCAACGCCAGGCCGTGCTCTGGTTTCAGCTCGGTCGTGTGGTGGGTTATGCGGCTTTGGGGGCGCTGGCGGCAGCGTCGCTGCAAGGCCTGGGTTGGCTCACGGTGCACAGCGCCGCTTTGCGGCCAGTCTGGACTTTTTTTCATGTGGCAGTGGCCCTGCTGGGTGTTCTGCTGATGTGGCGCGCCGAGCAACCACTTTGGCTGCAAGGCCTGGGCCGACGTGTCTGGCACACGACCCGCGCCTGGGTCTCGCGGCAGGGGGGTAGCGTGCATCGCGAACTGCCCTTGCTGTTTGGGGGGCTGTGGGCTTTGTTGCCATGCGGCTTGCTGTACTCGGCGTTGTTGGTCGCCGCCTTGGCGGGGGGGGCGGTTGAGGGGGCGTTGGTGATGGCGTGTTTTGCGCTGGGCGGGGCGGTGTCGCTCAGCGTGGGGGTTTTGGGTTGGTCGGCCTTGTTGGCCGCCAAAGGGCGAGCGGTGTCCCCTGTGGAGGCACAGGGGCCCGCAAGAGCCTCCACTTGGGCCCCACTTCAAAACCTGGGACGGTCCAGCCCGGGCGCCTGGGGGGTTCGTTTGGCGGGTCTGGCCCTCACGCTGACCTCGGGTTGGGCGTTGTGGATGGGCTTGGTGCACAACCAGGCACCCTGGTGCCTGGTGCCCTGAAGCGGGTCAGTGCAGCACCACCTTGAAAAACATTTGCGTGGCCAGTATCAGCAAGAAGGTGGCAAAGATTTTTTTGAATTTTTTCACCGGCAATCGATGTGCTGCACGCGCCCCCCACGGCGCGGTCAACACGCTGAAGCTGGCAATGGCGGCCAGCCCTGGCAGCCAGATGTAACCCACCGCGCCGGGCACATGGGCATCGATCTGCTGGCCCGAAATGACATAGCCCACCACATTGGCCAACGCAATCGGAAAACCCAGGGCAGCACTGGTGGCCACCGCTCGGTGGATGGGGACGTTGCACCACAGCATGAAAGGCACGCTCAAAAAGGCCCCGCCAGCCCCCACCAATCCGGATACCAGCCCAATGGGGGTGCCCATCAGCCACAAACCCAGCGGCCCGGGCACCTGACGGCTGGGCGAAGGCTTGCGATCCAGAAAAATCTGGGTGGCTGTGAACAACGCGAAGAGGCAGAAGATGAGCGCCAGCGTGCTGCCTTTGAGCGCCGAGAAAATCCACAGGCTCGACAGACCGCTGCCCAACAAGATGCCGGGTGCAAACCCTTTCACCAACGACCACCCAATCGCACCGCGCTGATGGTGACTGCGGATGCTGGAGATGGAGGTGAAAACGATGGTGCTCATGGCGGTGGCAATCGCCATCTTGACCGACAAGTCGGTGGCAATGCCATGCTGTTCCAACACGAAGATCAGAAAGGGGATCATGAGCAGGCCACCGCCGACACCCAACAGTCCGGCAACAAACCCCACGCCACAGCCCAGCATGGCCAGGCTGATGGCCAGCACCCAGGTCATATGCAGAACCGATCAGGCCAGGCCAAGTTTTTCGGCCATGCCGATGCGCTGCAGCTTGCCGGTGGCGCCCTTGGGGATTTCTTCCAGCAACAGGATTTTCCGGGGTACTTTGAAGTCGGCCAAACGCTTGGCCGTGTATTCACGCAGCTGCGCCTCAGTGGCTTGCTGTCCTTCGCGCAACACCACGGCCGCGCCCACTTCTTCGCCCAGCTTGTCGTGCGGAATCGCAAAACAAACGACCTGGGCCACAGCCGGGTGGTCCATCAGCACTTCATCGACTTCACGCGGGCTGATTTTCTCGCCGCCACGGTTGATGATTTCTTTTAGGCGGCCAGTGATGCTGATGTAGCCATCGGCGTCCATCACGCCCTGATCGCCGGTACGGAACCAGCCATGGGTGAAGGCTTCGGCGTTGGCTTTCTCGTTGTTCTCGTAGCCGCGTGTGACGTTGTCACCGCGGATGACGATTTCGCCAGTGGCGCCGGCGGGCAGCAAGTTGCCCTCGTTGTCCATGATGGCCACTTCAGGCCCAGCCGCCAAACCGACCGTGCCAGCCTTGCGCTGCCCCGGAGGCAAGGGGTTGCAGGCCATCTGGTGGGCGGCTTCGGTCATACCATAAGCCTCGATCACCGGGGCCTTGAAGGTGGTTTCGAGCTCGGCCAGCACTTGCGGCGGCAAAGAGGATGAGGACGAGCGAATGAAGCGCAGCGGGTTGCGGGCAATCACGTCCTGGTTATTGGCGGCACGAGACAGAATGGCCTGGTGCATGGTCGGCACAGCGGTGTACCAGGTGGGTTTGACCTCGTCCATCAGGCCGAAGAACTTGAGGGCATTGAAGCCCGGGGTGCAGTACACCGAACCGCCTTGCGACAGCGGTGCCAGGATGCCAGCAATCAGCCCGTGGATGTGGAACAGGGGCATGACGTTGAGGCCCCGGTCGTCGGCGCCAAAGCGGGTGCTCTTGGCAATGTTCTGGGCCGAGGCCGTGACGTTGCGTTGGCTCAAGGGCACGATTTTGGGGCGGGACGTGGTGCCCGAGGTGTGCAACACCAAGGCCACGTCGTCGGCTTGGGCTGGACCTGCCTGGGCCGGGGCGGCAGGCGCACGGCTGCTGGTGTCGAGCGTGAAGGAGCCGGCTCCCCGCTCGGGTGTCGGGACCACGTACAGGAGGGAGAGCCCCATTTTTTGCGCCACCGCGACGGCCGGTGAGCTGGAGCCTTGCTCGACCACCAGGGCTTTGGCGTTGAGGTCATTCAGATAGAACTCGAACTCATCGGCACGGTAACTGGGGTTGAGCGGGGCCGAGGTGCTGCAAGCCGCCACGGTGATGAAGCTGGTGGCCATTTCCGGACCGTTGGGCAACACCAGGGCCACGCGGTCCTGGCGGCCAATACCCACCGCATTCAGGCTGCGCTGCACCAAGCTGGCCAGATCCCGCAGACCTTGATAGCTCAGCGGCGAGGCTTGGGCAGCGCTCAGGCAGGTGCGGGCGGCATCGCCGACGGCAATCAGTTCGGTAAGGGTTTTCATGGGCATTCGGTTTCAAAGCAACGGATGGGCAATGATTCTACGGATTGCGTCTGAAGTGGCGGGGGCCTGCCCCGTATGACCCGTGAAGGGTCAGGGGGCTTGATGGACGCTTAGGCGACTAGCCTTGGGTTCAGGGCTGATCGTTCAGGCGCAGCCCATGGCCGCTGCGCAACACGCTTTGTTCGAGCAAACGGGTGAGGGCGTAGACCGTGCGCAGGGTGGGGGTGTCGACCTGGGTGATGTGTCCCAACTCGATCACACTGCCCAGCAAGGCTTCGATTTCGAGCGCTTTGCCCGCCTCAATGTCTTGCAACATGGAGGTCTTGTGAGCGCCCACGGCTTGGGCGCCGGCGATGCGCTTGTCGATCCCGATCTTGAACTGAACCCCCAGGCGCTCGCCCACCGCTTGCGCCTCGGTCATCATGCGTGCGGCCACGTCCCGTGTGAGTTCGAACTGGCAGATGTCCTCCAGCGTTGCATGGGTCAGGGCCGAGACCGGGTTGAAGGTGAGGTTGCCCCACAGCTTGACCCACAGCTCGCTGCGGATGTCGGAGGACACAGGCGTTTTGAAACCGGCGGCGATCATGGCTTGCGCCAGTCGGGTGATGCGCTCTGTTTTCTCGCCGCTGGGCTCCCCGAGGGTGAACCGGTTGCCTTCAATCAGCTGCACCACGCCTGGTGCGATCAATTCGGCGGCCGGGTACACCACGGCGCCAATCACCCGCTCGGGCCGCAATTTGTCCCAGAGTGCACCTCGGGGATCGACCGAGGCGAGGCGGGTGGCGGTGAAATCGCCGGACAGTTGGTGGAAATACCACCAAGGCACGCCGTTTTGCAGGGTGACGATGGTGGTGTTTTCATGGCACAGATGGTCAATGTTGTCGGCCACGGGCTCCACCTGATGCGACTTCATGGTCAGGAAGACATAGTCGTGCGGCTCGGCCTCTTCGATGGTGCAGGCACGGGCCTGTTGCGCCACCAGCGCTTCGCCGTTCTCCAGCACCAGCTTCATGCCTTGGGCACGGATGGCCTTGAGGTTCTCGCCCCGGGCAATGAAAGTGACGTCACAACCGCTGAGGGCCAGTTTGACCCCCAGGTAACCGCCGATGGCACCGGCGCCGACAATCGCAATACGCAGACTCATGAGCAGGCCTTCATGGTGTTGGAAAGGGTGCCGATGCCGTCGATGGTGACCTCCACCGTGGCATCGTTGGGCCAAGGGGCGGCCCCCAGCGAGGTGCCGCAACTGATCACATCTCCGGGTTCCAGCGTGACATCGCGCGACAGGCGACTGACCAGTTCCAGTGGTGAATAAAACATGTCGCTGACCGGGTAGTTCTGGCGCTCACGGCCATTCAGCACGCCCCTGACGAAACATTGGCTGGGGTCCAGGTCGGTCTCGATCCAGGGCCCAAAGGGGGTAAATCCGTCAAAACTTTTGCAGCGGGTCCATTGCTCGAAAGAGGTGTCAGCGCGCAACAGTTCAAAAGCGGTGACATCGTTCACGCAGGTGTAGCCAAAGACATGCTCGTGGGCGCGATCCAACGGGATATCGCGGCCACGTCGGCCGATCACCACGCCCAACTCGGCCTCAAAAATGATGCGTCCCACTTCGGTGCGAGGGCGCATGACTTCGGCACCTGAATGGGAAAAAGAATTGGCTGCCTTGAGAAAGTACAGCGGTTCGGTCGGCTCTGCCCACTGGTTTTTGGCGGCTGCGGCACGAAAGTTGTTCCACAGGGCGAAGAACTTGCCGGGTTGGCAAGGCGACAGCAGGCTGACCTGACTCAACAACAATGTTTGCCCAGTGGGCTGATGAATACCAAATAGGTCGCCGGTGTGGACCGAAATCGTGTCATTGTTCAGGCAGCCCCAGGCGGGCTGGCCTTGGTGCGAAAAGCGCAGCCATCTCATGGTGTGCAAACTCCGGGAGCGGGGGTGAATAGGTGTCTGCAAAAGCCACCGGACCGGCATCCTGAACGCAGGGGTTCAGGTGGGCGAGGTCAGGCTGGAGTTGGGTTCATCTGACGCGAGACGATCACGCTCCCCAGTCAATATTCCAAGCCCTGGCTCATATGAGCATTGGTTCAAGGAAATATAAAGCCCGGCGGTTTTGCAGACGCCCTCATTGTAGGGGAAGGCATGTTCTTGGGGGGAGACCTGCAGGTGCCCGCGTGCCCGACAGCGAACACAGGTCCACCACGCCTCAGAGCAGTTGGCCGTCGCGGCCCAGGGCCGCATCCAGCCGATCGATCAAAGATTGAATGTGGGGAGCGTCTTCAGGCGTGACATCGACGGCAGCCGGGCGCTCGGTGAGATCAAAGGCCATGTTGAGGGCGGCCAGCACGGCGATGCGGTCGCGCGCCTTGATCTTGCCGGCGTCGCGAATTTTGCACATGGCGGCATCGACCCGATCGACGGCGGCCTGCAGTCGACCCTCGCCCCCCTCGGGGCAACCCAGGATGTAGCCCTGACCCATGATCTGCACTTCGACCTGTTTCATCCACGTTCCTTGATGTCGGCCTCTTGCGGCAAGCGGTCCAGCAAGGCGTCGATGCGGTTGCGAGCCGCGCCCAAACGTGATTTGAGGTTGTCGCGTTCTTTGGTCAATTGCTCGATTTGTTTGTTCAGCAAGTCATTGGTGCGTTGCAATTCACCATGACGCAGCAACAACCGATCGACGCGGTCAGCGAGTTGTTCCAACGGGGAGGGGGCGGCCATGCCGGCATTTTAAGGTCCAAGCAAGGAAACTGCCTAGAATGTCCGCTGTTGGTGCTCGAGGCGTGGTTCACAGGCCTCAGTTCAACGGGAAGCAGGAGCTTTCTTACGCCCATGGCTCCATGGCGCTGTTCGACGGCCAGCCTGCGCTGCCCCCGCAACGGTCAAACGGACGGGTTCGCTCTGAACCCCGCATTGCTTATTAAGCCACTGACGGCCTTGAACAAGTCGTTGGGAAGGCAGGTGATGTTGTCTCCGTCAGCCCGGATACCGGCCAACAAGGTGGTGGTGCGCTCGCGTGCCACTGTGACGTCCAGGCACTGTCGGGGAAGGCGGTGAGGACAATTTTCAGGCTTGTTCACATGTCTCAACGTTCCTTTAGCCCACGCGCGCTCGCATGCTTGGCTGCGCTTTCATCTTTGCCTGTCTGGGCACAAACCACATCTTCCAACGACGTCGTTGTCGTCGCTCCACGGGTGATCGAGCCGCTGGCTGCCGTCATGCCGTCCACCAGTGTCTTGACACGCGAAGACATTGAAAAATTTCCGCACGCTGATTTGTACGAGGTGCTTCGTGGTCAGGTGGGCCTGGAGCTGACCCGCACGGGCGGTCCAGGCAACCCGATTTCTGTCTATGCCCGCGGGGCCAGCAGCGCGCAAACCTTGATCCTCGTCGATGGCATTCCCTTCAGTTCGCAGGGGGCCATCGGGGCGATCTCTCCGTTGGAAGTGATTCCAGTCCAGCAAGTCGAGCGCATTGAAATCCTGCGCGGCAATGCTTCCGCCTTATATGGCGCGGGTGCCGTGGGCGGGGTGATACAAATCTTTACCCGAACAGCCACGGCTGGTGCCGAGGGTCCCCAGGCCAGTCTCGAGTGGGGGGCACGCGGGAGCCGACAGGCCCATGTGGGATACGGTGTGCGCCAGGGCGACACCCGTTACAGCATTGCGGTTGGCGAGAATCGCTCGAACGGTATCGAAGCGCTTTCCCATGCGAAGTACCCCAATGTCAATCCCGGGCCCAATGGTTTTCAAAACCAAAGCCTGAACATCAACGCATCGCATCAGTTTTCACGCGACAGCAAGCTGAGCCTCAACTATCTGGGCTCTGGGATCAAGGCCGAATTCGACAACACCTTTGGTTTGCCCAGCGATGTGTGGGAAAACAAAACCCGCGCGGCCATGCTGGGCGTTTTATGGGAACAACGGGTGAATGAGGGGTGGCAGACCCGGCTGAGCTTGAGCAAGTCCCTCAACGATCAAAATACTTTCACCAACGGACAAGCGAACGCCAGTTACGGTTTCCTCAAAACCGAGCATCAGCAATTTCGTTGGAGCAATGACTGGGCCTTGAACGCCTCGAATGTGCTGAGTTTGAACTACACCTTGGTGGATGCGTCCATCGCTTCCGAGCATGGTGGTGGCTATCCGGAGGTGCCTGTTTATGTGAATCAATCCAACCATGCTCAAAAGCTGCACGCCGGTTTGAACAGCCAATGGGATCGCTGGAATTTTCAGGCCTCGGTAGGGCATGAAAATGTGGTGGGTGGATCACAAGGCAACACCTTTTTGCTCGGTGGAGGTTACCAATTGGGGCGCGGTTACAAGCTGACCATGACGCGTTCAAGCGCCTTGTTGACGCCCACCCTGGGGCAGCTGTATGACGTTTCCTTTGGCGGCAACCTGGCACTGAAACCCGAGTGGTCTCACAGCACTGAAGCCGGCTTGCAGTTTTCCTCCGAGAAGGTTAACTGGCGGCTGCTGGCGTTTCAGGTGCGATACGACAATTTGATCGCCGCTGGAAACAACCTGGTGTCCGATCCTGTGTGGGCTGCTCAGTACATCTATCAACTTGAAAACATTGAAAAGTCCAAGAACTCGGGCCTGGAATGGTCGTATTCCCGTCGAATGGGCGCCTGGTTTGCTGGCATGCAATTCACCCATCAAACACCGGTGAATGTGGACTCGGCGGTCGAGGTGAAAAACAAATCCAGAAACTGGGGCTCTTTGCAGCTGGGCTATGACATTGATGCCAGAACAGCGTTGCACGGAAAATTGTTTGCCACTTCGATGCGCAGAACCTACGACCCCTTGACCTTCCAAGTGGTCGATACCGCAGGTTATGCCGTGGCTGACATTTCTTTGAAGCGCAAGATCGATCGCGAGTTGACCGCCACCGCGGGCATCAACAATGCGACGAATGCGACATACTTCCATCTGGCGGGATACAACAACTTGCCTCGCACCCTGTATGTGGCCCTGCGTTATCAGTCCACCCCCTAAAGCACCCTGTCTCTCCTGAAACCAGATGCTCCACCTCCCCTCCCGCATCGTCTGCCTCACCGAGGAAACCACCGAGTGGCTGTACCTGCTGGGGGAGGAGGCGCGCATCGTGGGCATCTCGGGGTATACCGTACGGCCTCGTCGTGCGCGTGCCGAGAAACCCAAGGTCAGCGCTTTTCTGAGTGCCAAGATCGACAAGATCTTGGCGCTGGAACCCGACTGTGTGTTTGGCTTTTCCGACTTGCAGGCCGACATCGCCTCGGCCCTGATCCGAGCCGGCGTGCAAGTGACGGTCTTTAACCAGCGCAGTGTGGATCAGATCTTTGCGATGCTGTACCAGGTGGCGGCCATGGTGGGTCAAGCCGAGAAGGGGCGCGCCCTGCTGCAAATCTGGCAACAGCAATTGCATGAGCTGGAGGCGACCACCCGTGCCTGGCCCAAGCGACCCCGGGTCTACTTTGAAGAGTGGGATGAGCCCGCCATCAGCGCCATCCGCTGGGTGTCCGAATTGATGGCCATGGCGGGTGGAGATGATTGTTTTCCCGAGCTGGCGCAGCAAGCGATGGGGCGGGACCGCATCATCGCCGACCCCATGCAGATCGTGGCGCGAAAGCCCGACATCGTGATTGGCTCATGGTGCGGCAAGAAGTTTCGCCCGGACCGGGTGGCGGCGCGTCCCGGTTGGGAGCAGGTCCCTGCCGTGCGCGATACCCAGTTGTTCGAAATCAAGTCAGCAGACATTTTGCAGCCGGGTCCGGCGGCTTTGACCGATGGTGTTGCGCAACTCCATCGCATTTGTCAGCAATGGGTGGCGCGACATGGCTGAACCTTGGGCGGTCTGGTGGCGATGCCTGGGCGGCCTGTTCCTGCGGGTCTTGTTGCTGTGGGGCTGGCTGGGGCTGGCCAACGCCGCTGTGACCGATGACCGGGGTGTGGCCGTGGTGTTGAACCGGCCGGTGCAGCGGGTGGTGTCCTTGCTGCCGTCGTTGACCGAGACAGTGTGCGAACTCGGCGCCTGTGCTCGCCTGGTCGGTGTGGATCGCCACAGCAACTGGCCGGATGCGGTGCGACGCTTGCCACAGCTGGGGGGACTGGAGGACACCGATCTTGAGAGCCTGGTTCGACTCAAGCCCGATCTGGTTTTGTTGGCCCGCTCCAGCCGTGTGTTGGGCAAACTGGAGTCGATGGGCATCCCCGTGTTGGCTCTGGAGCCGCAGAACCAGGCCGATGTGAAGCGTGTCTTGCTGACCCTGGCGCAGGCGCTCTCTCTGCCCGATGCGGACAAGCGTGCACAACAGCAGTGGCAGCGCATTCAACAAAGCCTGGAGCAGGCGGTGCGTGAAGTGCCAGCCGCTGCACGGGGTGCCCTGGTGTATTTCGAAACCGGGCAAGGCTACTACGCCGCCAGCGAATCGTCGTTCATTGGCGAGGTGCTGATTCAGATGGGGTTGCGCAACATCGTGTCATCCCGGCTCGGCAACTTCCCGGCCATGAACCCCGAGTTTGTGGTGCGTGCCGATCCAGCCTTCATGATGATGCCGCAGGCCCAGGCGCAAGAGTTGGCGCAACGCCCCGGTTGGTCGGCCATCAAGGCGGTGCGTCAACACCAGCTGTGCATTTACAGCCCGCAGGAGGCCGACCTGCTGCTGCGCCCTGGGCCCCGCTTGGCCGAGGCCGCCCAGTGGATGGTCCGCTGCTTGCAGCGGGTGGCTCGCCCATGAGTTCGGCAGGTCCATCCCTGAGGCCGGGCCGCTGGGTGTGGCTGCTGGTCGTCAGTTCGCTCTTCATGGTGGCGGTGGGTTGCCTCAGCGGCAGTGATGGGTTGCAGAGCTGGCCAGCGTTTCAGGCTGACCCCATGGGCCCGGTGCTGTTGTGGGAGATCCGCCTTCCGCGTTCCCTGGGGGCTTGGTTGGCGGGCGCCTTGCTGGGGCTGGCGGGGGGCGTGGCACAAGGGGTATTTCGCAACCCGCTGGCCGATCCTTATCTGTTGGGCAGTGCATCGGGAGGTGCGCTGGGCATGGCCTTGGCGATGACGGGTTGGGCGGGCCTGGGCGGTGGGGTGCTCATCGTCGGTTCCTCTTTGACTGTGTCGCTGGGTTTGAGCGGCATGGCGTTTGTCGGCGCCACCCTGGCGGTCGTGTTGACCTTGTTGCTGTCACGCGGGACCGAGTCGGGCCCCCGTCTGCTGTTGGCGGGGGTGGTGGTCGGTGTGGTGTTGGGTGCGCTGACATCTTTGGTCCTGTTGTGGGTGCCGTCCGCTTGGCCGGGCATGCAGGCTTTCCTCTTGGGCACCACGGCGGCATTGACCTGGCCAGGCATCGGTTTGATGGCGGTGGTGCTGATGTGCTGCGCGGCGCTGGCCTGGGGCTGCTCCCCGGTGCTCGATGGCCTGACCTTGGGGGAGGCCACGGCGCGCAGTCTGGGCTTGCCCGTCGAGTCGACGCGGGTGCTGATGGTGGCGGTGCTGGCCTTGTGCACGGCCACCTCGGTGGCCCACACCGGCTTGATCGCCTTCGTCGGGCTGGTCGCGCCCCACCTGGTTCGAGGTCAGGTCGCGCTGCGGCAGGGGGCGATGGTGTTGTTGTCTGCCCTGGTGGGCGGGCTGTTGTTGCTCACAGCGGATGTGATGTCCCGTGTGGTCTTGGCGCCGCGCGAATTACCGGTGGGCTTGTGGACTGCACTCCTGGGCGGAGGTTATTTGCTGTGGCTTTTGCAGTCCAACCGAAAGGGATGGGCATGAGCACGTCAGCCTGTGCCTTGCGTGCCCGGCATCTCTCCCTGCAACGCGGGGGCAGGACTGTGCTGGAGGATGTGAACCTGGAGATTGTCCAAGGCCGCTGGACCGTGATCGTCGGTCCCAATGGCGCGGGCAAATCCAGTTTGTTGATGGCCTTGGCGGGATTGTTACCCGGTGATGGTGTGCTGGAGTGGAGCGGGCGTCCGCTCTCTCAATGGCCCACCACGCAGCGCGGACGCACCTTGGCTTGGCTGGGGCAGTCCCATGAGGTGTCCAGTCAGATGCGTGTTCACGATCTGGTCATGCTCGGGCGCTTGCCCCATCGTCGCTGGCTGGCGCCGCCCAGCGCTCACGATCTCAGCTGCGTGGAGCGGACCTTGCGACAGGTCCAGGCCTGGGATTGGCGCGACCGTCGCTTCGATCAACTGTCTGGTGGCGAGCAGCAGCGCGTGTTGCTGGCCCGCGCCTGGGCGGTGGAGGCGAGCATCGTGCTGATGGACGAACCGCTGGCCAACCTCGATCCGCCCCACCAGGTCGACTGGGTACGTCAAGTCCGTGAGCAGGTGTCTCAAGGAGTGACCGTGGTGACGGTCCTGCATGAGTTGTCGCTGGCTTTGCAGGCCGATGACATGGTGGTGATGTCGGCCGGGCATGTGCGGCACCATGGCACCGCCCAAGACCCACGCACGCATGCCGCACTCTCGGAGGTTTTTGAGGAGCGCGTGCACATTGAGCGGGTCGGTGGTGAAGGCCCCTCGGGGCGTTGGACGGTCTGGTGGTGAGTGGCGTTGCTGCCTGAGTCGGTCAGCTGTTCCTCGTGCGACCCGGTGAGTTAGACAGGGCGCGAATCTTGGCAATAATCGAAGCTCACCTTCCTTTGATTTCCACTGAGACACTTATGCTGCAAGCCCCTGACGCCTATCAAGAAATTCGTGAAGCCGTTCGCGCGTTGTGCGCCGAGTTCCCAGATGAATATCACCGCAAGATCGACGAAGATCGCGCCTACCCTGAAGCCTTTGTCGATGCGCTGACCAAAGCGGGCTGGCTGGCCGCGATGATTCCGCAAGAGTTCGGTGGCTCTGGCCTGGGGTTGTCCGAGGCCTCCGTCATCATGGAGGAAATCAACCGCAGCGGTGGCAATTCGGGGGCCTGTCATGGCCAGATGTACAACATGGGCACCTTGCTGCGCCACGGCTCGAAGGCACAAAAGGAGTTCTATCTGCCCAAAATCGCCACCGGCGAATGGCGCCTGCAGTCGATGGGCGTGACCGAGCCGACCACCGGCACCGACACCACCAAGATCAAAACCACGGCGGTCAAGCGCGGTGATCGGTATGTGGTGAATGGCCAGAAGGTGTGGATCTCGCGGGTGCAGCATTCCGACTGGATGATTTTGCTGGCCCGCACCACGCCCTTGGCCGAGGTGCAACGCAAGTCCGAGGGCATGTCCATTTTCATGGTGGATCTGAAGAAGGCCATCGGCAACGGTTTGACGGTCCGCCCCATCGCCAACATGGTCAACCACGAGACCAATGAGTTGTTCTTTGAAAACCTGGAAATCCCCGAAGAAAATTTGATTGGCCAGGAAGGGCAGGGCTTCAAGTACATCCTCGACGGCCTGAACGCCGAGCGCACCCTGATTGCGGCCGAGTGCATTGGCGATGGTTATTGGTTCATCGATCGTGTGGCCCGCTATGCCAAAGAGCGAGTGGTGTTTGGACGCCCGATCGGGCAAAACCAAGGGGTGCAGTTCCCGATTGCCGACGCCTATATCGAAGTCGAGGCGGCCAACCTGATGCGTTTCAAGGCCTGTGAGCTCTTTGATGCGCACAAGCCCTGTGGTGCTGAAGCCAACATGTCCAAGTACCTGGCCGCCAAGGCCAGTTGGGAAGCCGCGAACGTGTGTATCCAGTACCACGGTGGATTTGGCTTTGCCTGCGAGTATGACGTCGAGCGTAAATTCCGTGAGACGCGCCTGTATCAGGTGGCGCCGGTGTCTACCAACATGGTCTATTCGTACATCGCCGAGCATGTGCTGGGCCTGCCCCGTTCATTCTGAGGGTTTTCATTGATGCCGCGTCCGCTAGACGGGATCACGGTGGTGTCGCTTGAGCATGCGATCGCTGCACCTTTTTGCACCCGTCAGTTGGCCGATCTGGGGGCAAGGGTCATCAAGGTTGAACGCCCAGGCGCCGGTGACTTTGCCCGTGCTTACGACAATCGGGTGAAGGGGCAGTCCTCGCATTTCGTGTGGACCAACCGCTCCAAGGAAAGTCTGTGCTTGGACCTCAAGCAGCCCTTGGCCATGAAGGCTTTGCGCGAACTGCTGGCAGGCGCCGATGTGTTGGTGCAAAACCTGGCGCCTGGTGCGGCGGCCCGAATGGGCTTGTCGTTTCAGGACTTGCATGCCGAGTTTCCGCGTCTCATTGTTTGCGACATCTCCGGCTATGGCGACGACGGCCCTTACCGCGACAAGAAGGCGTATGACCTGCTCATCCAGAGCGAGGCAGGTTTCCTGTCGGTGACCGGGACGCCTGAAACCCCCAGCAAGGCGGGCATCTCGGTGGCCGATATCGCGGCGGGCATGTACGCTTACACCAACATCCTGTCGGCCTTGCTGTTGCGCAACACCACGGGCGAAGGCAGCCACATCGATGTCTCCATGCTGGAGTCCCTCGCCGAGTGGATGAGCTTTCCCATGTACTACGCCTTTGAGGGAGCGAGTCCCCCGGTGCGGGCAGGAGCGTCGCATGCCAGCATCTACCCCTATGGGCCGTTTCCCGTCGGCGATGGCGGAACCGTCATGCTGGGCTTGCAGAATGAGCGGGAATGGAAGGTGTTTTGCGAACAGGTGATGCAGCAGCCAACACTGGCCACAGATGCACGCTTTGACAGCAACTCGCGTCGGCATGAGCACCGCGGCGAACTGCAAGCGCTCATCGCAGTCGCGTTTTCTTCGCTGTCCACCCAGCAAGTGGTCGAACGTCTGGAGTCCGCACAAATTGCCAACGCCCGCATGAACGATATGGCGGGCTTGTGGGCCCATCCGCAGTTGCAGGCCCGGGGTCGCTGGCGTGATGTCGATACGCCAGCGGGTGTGGTGCCAGCCCTGCTGCCGCCGGGGCGCAGCAACGCGTATGAATCACGCATGGACCCGATCCCTGCAGTGGGTGAGCACACCCGCTCCATCTTGCAGGCACTGGGTTGGGATGAGACCAGCATCCGGGCCCTGGCGCAAGAGGGACAATAAACCCGATATCCCTTGATTTGTCAGGGGCAGGGGCGTGATGGACAATCGAGGTTGATCATTTTTTATATCTGGAGATGACTCATGTTGAACAAATCGGCTCCATGGACTCGTTGGACACGAGCTGTCTTGGTGTTGGCGGGGATGTTGGGGGCTTGGCCGGTGTCGGCGCAAACGAACTTTCCTGACAAACCGATTGCGCTGGTGGTGCCTTTTGCGGCCGGTGGGCCGACCGATGTGGTGGCTCGCATGCTGGCCATTCCCATGGGCAAGGCTCTGGGCCAATCGGTGCTGGTTGAAAACACGGTCGGTGCGGGTGGGACCATCGCGGCACAGCGTGTGGCCCGCGCTGCACCGAATGGCTACACGCTGTTCATCCACCACATGGGCATGTCGACAGCACCGGCTTTGTACAAAAAGTTGAGCTTCGATCCTCTCAAAGATTTTGAATACATCGGTCAGGTGGTGGATGTACCCATGACCTTGCTGGCGCGCAAGGATTTCCCTGCCAACAATTACCAGGAACTGCTGGCCTACATCAAGGCCAACAAGGACAAGGTGTCACTGGCCAATGCAGGCCTGGGGGCGGTCTCGCATTTGTGCGGTCTGCTGTTCACCAGTCAAATCGGCGTGGATTTGCAAACCATTCCCTACAAGGGCACCGGTCCGGCGATGAACGACTTGCTGGGCGGGCAAGTGGACCTGTTGTGTGACCAAACCACGCAGACGGTGCCCATGATTCGCGAGGGACGTGTGAAGGCCTTTGGCGCCACCACGTTGACGCGTTTGCAAGCCCTGCCCAATCTGCCCACGCTGGATGAGCAAGGCCTCAAAGGCTTCGAGGTCAAGGTATGGCATGGCATGTACGCGCCCAAGAATACGCCTCAACCGGTGATTGACAAAATCGTGGCTGCCCTGCGCACGGCGGTGCAAGACCCGTCGGTCAAGCAACGCCTGACCGAGCTCAGCTCCGATGTGCCGTCGATGGATAAGATCACGCCCAACGGCCTCAAGACCCACCTGGAAGCCGAGATCAAAAAGTGGGGCCCCGTGATCCAAAAAGCCGGTATTTATGCCGACTGATCCCAGCATTGAGGTCCCGATGTCCGAGCCCAGACTCACTCCGCATTTGCATTTTCCCGGTCAGCCTCCCCAGGCTGATCCGGCTGCGAGTGATGAGTTTTATGAGTGCCTCATGAACGCTCACCAAGGCCTCACCGAAGACCAGAGTGATTTGTTGAATGCCCGCCTGATTCTGTTGCTGGCAAATCAGGTGGGTGACGTGTCTGTGCTCAAGTCCCTGATCGGAACAGCGCGCCAAGACGTGGCCTAGCGGGGCGCCGGCGTCTTGGGCCGGTAGTCGCAGCAGGACGCCACCTGACATTGCCAGCACAGGGGCTTGCGGGCTTGACACACATACCGACCGTGCAGAATGAGCCAGTGGTGTGCGTCGACCAGATAGTCCTTGGGGACGCGCTGTAGCAGTTTCTGTTCGACCGCCAACGGTGTTTTGCCTGGTGCCAGTCCGGTGCGGTTGCTGACCCGGAAAATGTGCGTATCCACCGCCATCGTCGGTTCGCCAAACGCCACGTTCAACACCACATTGGCTGTTTTGCGCCCCACCCCGGGCAGTGCCTCCAATGCCTCCCGTGAGCGTGGGACTTGACCGCCATGTTGTTCAACCAGGATGCGGCACGTCTCCATCAGATGACGGGCTTTGCTGCGGTACAGACCAATCGTCTTGATGTACGACTCCAAGCCCTCCAGGCCCAAAGCCAGCACACGTGCAGGCGTGTTGGCCACCGGAAACAGACGGCGGGTGGCTTTGTTCACGCCCACATCGGTGGCCTGTGCCGATAACAACACCGCCGTCAGCAATTCAAACACACTGGTGTATTCGAGTTCGGTGGCGGGGTGCGGGTTGACCGCCTTGAGGGTGGCAAAAAAGGTGTCGATCTGGACGGTTTTCATGGGTGGGGCCGACGTTGTAGACCGCCGGGAAAGTCAATATTGCTAGCCAATTATCCTGATCTGCAGACCCAGCGTCACCCTACAATTCATCCCGTCTCAGTTCAATCCGGGGCCCAGGGCTCCACCAGAAAGAAAATACCATGCAGTTCGCGCAACGCTTGAACAATGTCGAAACGTCGGCGATCCGGGAACTTTTCAAATTGCTGGGCAAGCCGGGCATCATCAGTTTTGCCGGCGGCTTTCCCGACAGCGCCATGTTCGATGTCGACGGTATTCGCCAAGCCAGTGCACGCGCCCTGGAGCAAGAGCCTGGTGCGGCCTTGCAATATGGCGCCACCGAGGGCTACAACCCCCTGCGCGAACAATTGGCCAAGTTCATGGGGGACAAAGGGGTTCGCGATTTGAACGCCGAGGGCTTGATTGTCACCACCGGCAGTCAACAGGCGCTGGATTTGTTGGCCAAGGTCATGCTGGACCCCAATGATGTGGCGCTGGTCGAGGCGCCCACCTTCCTCGCCACCATTCAGTGTTTCCGGCTCTATGGTCCCAAGGTCATGGGGGTTCCGGTCGATGCCCACGGTGTGGATGTCGAGGCCTTAGAGCGCATGATCGTTCAGCATCGCCCCAAATTGATCTATCTGGTGCCCACGTTTGGCAACCCCAGTGGGACCATGCTGAGCCTGGCGCGTCGTCGACGTGTGTTGGAGCTGGCGGTGCAATACCAGACGCTGGTGATCGAGGACGATCCGTATGGTGACCTGTATTTTGGCGATGCACCGCCGCCCACCTTGCTGGAGCTCAGCCACGAGGTCCCTGGCAGCCGGGATTGGCTGGCTTACTGCGGCAGCATGAGCAAGGTTCTGAGCCCGGGGCTGCGCGTCGGCTGGCTGATCGCACCGCCCGCCATTTTGTCGCGCGCCACCATGTGCAAACAATTCAGCGATGCCCATACATCCACGTTCGCCCAGGCCACGGCTGCGCAATACCTGCAATCGGGCCGCATGCCGCAAACCCTGGCTGAAGTCCGTCGGGTGTATGGCGAACGTGCGCGCACCATGGGCACGGCCTTGCAAAAGCACCTGGGCAACGCGATTGCCTTCGAGCAGCCGCAAGGCGGGCTGTTTTTCTGGGCCCGTTTGACGGGGGCGGGTGGCGCCATCAGCGACGGCGGCGAGTTGGCCAAGCGAGCCATTGAGCAAGGGGTCGCTTTTGTCCCGGGTGCACCTTTCTACGCCGATGCGCCTGATCACAGCACCCTGCGTCTGAGCTTCGCCACCGCCGATGTCGCAAAAATTGAAGAGGGTATTGACCGTTTGGGCCGCGCTCTCAAGGGCTGACGTTTGCCAGAGATACTGTTCTCACGGGCCATCTGCCGGCCCGTGAGAACAAGTGATCAAACGGGTCATTCCTCCCAGGCAGACATTGGGACGCAGCTGCAAAACAGGTTGCGGTCACCGTAGACGTTGTCGACACGACCCACCGTCGGCCAGTATTTTTGTCGCTTGAGGGTGTGCAAGGGGAAGGCCCCCAGGTCGCGGGCATAGGGTCGATCCCACTCGGGGGCGAGCACCGCGGCAGCGGTGTGGGGTGCGTGCTTCAAGGGGTTGTTGTCTCGCGGCCACTGCCCGGTTTCCACCTGTCGGATTTCTTCGCGAATCGCGATCATGGCATCGATGAATCGGTCCAGCTCCTGCAGGGTTTCGCTCTCGGTGGGCTCGACCATCAGGGTGCCGGCCACCGGAAAGCTCAGCGTGGGGGCGTGAAACCCGTAATCCATCAAACGCTTGGCAACGTCTTCGGCACTGATGCCACTGCTGTCTTTCAGCGGACGCAGGTCCAGAATGCACTCGTGCGCCACACGCCCGTTGCTGCTGGTGTATAGCGTGGGGAAGTGATCACGCAGGCGCACGCTGATGTAGTTCGCCGCCAGGATGGCGGCTTCGGTGGCGTGACGCAAGCCGTCCGCGCCCATCATGCGGCAGTACATCCAACTGATGGGCAACACCGCCGCGTTGCCCAAGGGCGCCGCCGAGACAGCGCCGACACCGTGCACCGGCAGGCCAGCCGTTGCATGCCCTGGCAGATACGGGACCAGGTCTTCCACCACGCACACCGGTCCGACACCGGGACCGCCTCCGCCATGGGGGATGCAGAATGTTTTGTGGAGGTTCAGGTGGCTGACGTCACCGCCGAACTCGCCGGGCGCCGCCACGCCCACCAGGGCATTCATGTTGGCCCCGTCCACATACACACGTCCGCCGTGTTGATGCACCAGGGCACACAGGTCTTTCACCTGCGTTTCGAACACGCCATGCGTGCTGGGGTAGGTGATCATCACCGCCGCCAGACGATCGCTGTATTGCTCGCACTTGGCTTTCAGGTCCGCCATGTCGACGTTGCCCTGATCGTCACAGGCGGTGACCACCACCTCCATGCCCACCATTTGTGCGCTGGCCGGGTTGGTGCCGTGGGCCGACGAGGGAATCAGACAAACCCTGCGATGGCCCTCGCCGCGAGCCGCATGGTAGGCTGCGATGACCAGCAGCCCGGCGTATTCGCCCTGGCTGCCCGCGTTGGGTTGCAGGCTGATGCCGGCATAGCCGGTGGCCTGACACAGCCAACGCCCCAATTGCTCATCCAGCAGGGCATAGCCTTGCAACTGATCGGCGGGGGCAAACGGGTGCGGTTGCGCGAACTCGGGCCAGGTGATGGGGATCATCTCGCTGGTGGCGTTGAGCTTCATGGTGCAACTGCCCAGCGGAATCATGCTGCGGTCGAGCGCCAGGTCTTTATCGCTCAGGGCCCGGATGTAACGCAGCATGCCGGTTTCGCTGTGATAGCTGTTGAACACCGGGTGGGTCAGAAAATCGCTGTGGCGGCGCAAGGCAGACGGGATCAATGGTTCAACGCCGTTGTCGAAAGACGCCCAGGAGGGCAGCGATTGCCCGTCGCGAGCAAATACGGACCACAGCGCGTCGATGTCGGCGCGGGTGGTGGTTTCGTCGAGCGAAATGCCCACCGACTGGTCATCGATCTGGCGCAGGTTGTAGCCACGGTCGCGGGCCCGAGCCAGGACGGATGCGGTTTGGGTGCCGGTTTGCAAACGCAGGGTGTCAAAGGCCTGGGCGTGCACACGCGGTACGCCCAATGCCTCCAGGCCCTGAGCCAGCACGGCCGTGAAGCTGGCCACGCGCTGCGCGATGCGTCGCAAGCCTTGCGGCCCGTGATAGACCGCATACATGCTGGCCACCACGGCCGGCAGCACTTGAGCGGTGCAGATGTTGGAGGTGGCTTTTTCGCGTCGGATGTGTTGCTCGCGGGTTTGCAGCGCCAGACGGTAGGCGGGTTGGCCTTGCGCATCCACGCTCACGCCCACCAGTCGGCCAGGCATTGAACGCTTGAAGGCATCGCGGCAGGCCAGGTATGCGGCATGCGGACCGCCGCAACCCATGGGCATACCAAAGCGCTGGGTGGTGCCGACGACGATGTCGGCGTCCCACTCGCCGGGCGGAGTGAGCAGCGTCAATGCCAACAAGTCGGCCGCGACACACAGGGCAGCCTGTTGTTCGTGCAAACGTGACGCCAGGTCGGTCCACGAGCGCACATCGCCGGTGGAATCGGGGTATTGCACCAGAGCGGCAAAGCAGGCCTGGGTTTGTAGCAAGGTGGCGACATCGCCCACCACCACTTCGATGCCCAGGGGGCGGGCTCGGGTTTGCACCACCTCGATGGTCTGGGGATGGCAGCCGGCATCGACCAGGAAAAGGGAGCTGCTGGACTTCACGCTGCGGCGCGCCAGGGTCATGGCCTCGGCGGCGGCGGTGGCTTCATCCAGCATGGAAGCATTGGCGATGGGCATGCCCGTGAGATCGCAGACCATGGTTTGGAAATTCACCAGGGCTTCCATCCGGCCCTGACTGATCTCGGCCTGGTAGGGGGTGTAGGCGGTGTACCAGGCCGGGTTTTCAAGAACGTTGCGCAAAATGACCCCGGGGGTGTGGGTGCCGTAATAGCCTTGGCCGATGCAGCTCTTGAGCATCACATTGCGCGCGGCGATCTGGAGCAATTCCTCGAGTGCGGCAGCCTCGGTCACTGGCGCTGGCAATTGCATGCCCTGGCTGCGAGCGATGCTGCGCGGCACGATACCCTCGATCAGGCTGCGGCGCGAAGCTTCGCCGATCACCGACAGCATGTGGGCTTCGTCAATCTCGGACAAGCCGATGTGACGGGCTTCGAATTCGTGGGCGTTTTCCAGTTCGCCCAAAGACTTGGCGGGGGTCATCAGCATGGCAAGCTCTCAGGCGGCAGTGAGCGCCTTGTAAGCAGCCTCGTCCATCAGGCCGTCAAGGTCTGATGGGTTGGCCAGACGCACCTTGAAAAACCAGCCGGCTCCCAGCGGGTCGCTGTTGGCCAGGGCCGGGTCGTCGCGCAGGGCTTCATTGACTTCCATGATCTCGCCGCTCAAGGGCATGTAGACATCGGCCGCGGCCTTGACCGACTCGACCACGCCGGCAACATCGCCGGCTTTGAAGCTTTTGCCGATCTCGGGCAACTCGACAAACACCACATCACCCAGCGCATCCTGCGCATGGTGTGTGATGCCCACCGTGGCCTGATCGCCGTTGGCTTGGACCCACTCGTGTTCGACGGTGTATTTAAGACTCATGATGCATCCTTGGTAGAGAAATGGACAGTGAAGAGGAGGACATCAACCGCGGTAATACCGGGTTGGGACAAATGGCATGGCGTGCACCTGCATGGGCACCGGCTTGCCCCGCACGAGGGCATGCAGCACCGTACCAGGAGACGCCAAGGCCTTGGGCACATAGGCCATGGCGATCGGTTGGTTGATGGTGGGGCCCAGCAGGCCGCTGCAGACTTCGCCAACCGTCTGACCATCGGGCGTTTGCAACACGGTGTGCTCACGCACAGGAATGCGCTCTTGTGCGACCAGTCCGACGCGCAAACGAGTCGGGCCTTCGTTGAGCTCGCGCAAAATACGCTCGGCGCCCGGAAACCCACCGGCACGCGCACCGCCGGTGCGACGGACTTTCTGAATGGCCCACTGAAGCCCTGCCTCCACCGGGGATGTGTGTGTGTCCAGATCCTGGCCGTACAGGCACAAACCGGCTTCCAGGCGCAGCGAGTTGCGGGCCCCCAGGCCAATGGGTTTCACTTCCGGCTGTGCCAACAACGCACGTGCGAATGCCTCGGCACAGGCGGCGGGCAGCGATATCTCAAACCCATCCTCGCCGGTGTAGCCGCTGCGGGTGATGAACAGGTCGCTGCCTTCCCAGCGGAAGGCCTGGCCGGTCATGAAGACCAGGGACGACACACCCGGCAACAACCGAGACAGCGCCTGCACCGCCATCGGGCCTTGCAAGGCCAGTAACGCCTGCTGGGGCCATGGGGTGACCGTGCAGCGCTGGCCAATGCGTGATTGCAGATGGGCGATGTCGGCTTGCTTGCAGGCGCCGTTCACCACCACGAACAGGTCATGCCCACGATTGACAAACATCAAATCGTCCAGAATGCCGCCCTGGTCGTTGAGCAGCAGGCCATAGCGCTGGCGACCGGGGGCCAGGCCGATGACATCGACCGGCATGAGCGACTCGAAGGCCTCGGCGGCGTGTTGACCGCTCAAGGTCAGTTGCCCCATGTGGGACACATCAAACAGCCCCGCCTGTTCGCGGGTGTGCAGATGTTCGGCCATCAGGCCGGCGGGGTATTGCACGGGCATGGAATAGCCCGCAAAGGGCACCATGCGAGCACCCAGTTCAAGGTGCAAGGCATGCAAAGGCGTGGATAACAAGGGGGCGTCGGACATCAGGGGCTCCATGAAATTCGGTGCCCCACCTGGAGCACCGGGAACCCTGTTGTCCGCTTTACCTGAGAGATTCAACTGTGGCTCAACCACAGACTTGCCCCTTCGGTGGACGGTGCAGCGCAAGAAGCCGCAGCGTCTCTCTCCAACAGAATCAATTGCGTCAGTCCTTTTGCCTGAGCGTTCAGCCTTCGGCGGTCTCTCGACTCTCTCCTGACCAGCAAGATTCTAACGGCTGCAAGCGCAGGCTCAGGCCGTCTTGACCGGGATTTTGATGGCTTGAGGGTTTTCGCGGATGTAGCCACGCACCACGGATTCGAAATCCGGGTCGGCCGTCAGCCCCAGGGCGCGTGCGCGTGCCGACACCACCCGACCCGGCCAGGACTTGACGATGCGTCGAATATTGTCATCCGGCGTCCAGTCGATCAGATCGGTGCCTGCTTTGCCGGCGACTTTTTCCAGCGCCTGAGCCATCTCGCCCACGGTGGTCACCAAGGCGGGCATGTTGATGGCCGTGCGAGGGCCCCATTCGGCATCGGTGGTTTGGCCAATGCGAACCAGGCCTGCGATGGTGTTGCTCGGGGAAGCCAAGGCCACCAGCGTGTCGGGAGTGACGGGGCAAGCGCCTTTGAGGCCGGCCAGGGGCTCACGGATCATGCCGCTGAAAAAGCCGGAGGCGGCGCCATTGGGTTTGCCCGGGCGCACACTGACCGTCATGAGGCGCACGCTGCGGCCCCGGATGTAGCCTTTGCGGGAGAAGTCAGCCATCAGCTGTTCACCGATGAATTTCTGAATGCCGTAGCTGGTCTGCGGGGTCGGCAAGGTGGTGTCAGTGATGATCTCCGGCGGGGGCAGGGCTGGTTGGTCGTGCACCAGTCCAAACACGGCCAGGGAGCTGGAGAACACCACCAGCGGTTGGGTGCCCAGGGCTCGGCACGCAGCCAGCAAGGCTTCGGTGGCCGCCAGGTTGCTGCGCATGCCCAGATCGAAGTCGGCTTCGCACTCGGCACTCACCGCAGCGGCCAGGTGGTACACCACGTCGGTGCCCCGGGGGATGGCGGGCACCCCTTGTGCCGTGGGCACGAGCAGGTCGTTCAAGTCCCCCACCAAGGAGCGTACCCGGGCGTCGGCGGCCAGATCGGCGGGCGCTGGTGCCCGGTCGACCAACAACAGCGACTGGATGGGCTGAGGAGCCGCGCCATTGAGGCTGAAGTTGCCCTGAGCCAGCAAGGCCCGAGCCAGACGTGCGCCGAGAAAACCGGCGCCGCCGGTGATGACGATGTTCATGATGATGGTCCTGGTGTCAACGAAGGGCCCCCCAGGCCAAGCGGCGGGGGGTGAAAAAATCACATGCTGCCGTAGTTGGGCCCGCCGCCGCCTTCAGGGGTCACCCAGACGATGTTCTGGGTCGGGTCCTTGATGTCGCAGGTCTTGCAGTGCACACAGTTTTGTGCATTGATCTGCAGCTTGTCGGCACCTTCGGGCGATTTGACAAACTCATACACCCCGGCCGGGCAGTATCGAGATTCGGGGCCACCGAACCGGGCCAGGTTGATGGCCACCGGCACCGAGGCGTCCTTGAGGGTGAGGTGGGCAGGCTGGTTTTCCTCGTGGTTGGTGTTGCTGATGAACACACTGCTGAGTCGGTCGAAGGTGATCTTGCCGTCCGGCTTGGGATATTCGATCACCGGGCACTCGGCCGCTGGTTTGAGGTAGGTGTGATCGGCAGCATGACGGTGAATGGTCCATGGGATGTGGCCGCGCAGCACGAACTGTTCGATACCCGTCATGAGGCTGCCCACGGTGCGGCCCTTCTTGAACCATTGCTTGAAATTCCGCGCCTTGTTGAGCTCTTCGTGCAGCCAGCTGTTTTCAAAAGCTTCCGGGTAGGCGCTGAGTTCGTCGTGCGAGCGACCGGCGCGCAATGCGTCAAAGGCGGCCTCGGCGGCCAGCATGCCGGTTTTGATGGCCGCGTGCGTGCCCTTGATGCGGCTGGCATTGAGGTAGCCGGCATCGCAACCCACCAGGGCACCGCCTGGGAACACCGTCTTGGGCAGGCTCAAGAGGCCGCCAGCGGTGATGGCGCGGGCCCCATAGGACAGTCGCTTGGCGGGTTTAATGCCTTTGGACGCATCGCCTTCCAGGTGCCAGCGGATGTTGGGGTGGGTCTTGAAGCGTTGGAACTCTTCGAAGGGGCTGAGCCAGGGGTTGCTGTAATCCAGGCCCACCACGAAGCCAATCACCACCTGGTTATCAGGCATGTGGTACATAAAAGAACCACCGTAGGTATCGGCGTCGAGCGGCCAGCCAGCACTGTGCAGCGCCAAACCGGCTTGATGACGCGCCGGATCGATCTCCCACAGCTCCTTGATGCCAATGCCGTAGCTTTGCGGATCGCGACCCTCATCCAGCCGATAGCGGGCAATGAGCTGCTTGCCCAGGTGCCCGCGCGCACCCTCGGCGAAAACGGTGTACTTGGCATGCAACTCCATGCCCAGCTGGAAACTCTCGGTCGGCTCGCCGTCTTTGCCGATCCCCATGTTGCCGGTCGCCACGCCTTTGACCGAGCCGTTCTCGTTGTAGAGCACTTCGGCGGCGGTGAAGCCGGGGAAGATTTCGACCCCCAGCGATTCGGCTTGCTGGCCCAGCCATCGGGTCAGTTGCCCCAGGCTGATGATGTAGTTTCCTTCGTTGTGGAAACACGGGGGCAGCAGCCAGTTGGGGGTGCGCGAGGCGCCGGTTTCGCTGAAGAACATGAAGGCGTCATCGGTGACCGGTTGGGTCACAGGGGCCCCCATCGACTTCCAGTCGGGGAACAGTTCGTTGAGGGCGCGGGGGTCCATGATGGCCCCAGACAGGATGTGGGCACCGGGTTCCGAGCCTTTCTCCAGGACGACCACCGACACCTCTTGACCCTGCTCAGCCGCGAGTTGCTTGAGACGGATGGCGGTGGAGAGTCCGGCAGGGCCGGCGCCGACGACAACGATGTCGTACTCCATGGCTTCACGCGGTCCAAATTGCTCGAGGATCTGTTCTGGGCTCATAGTTCTGGTCGAAGGAGGATCTGATCGAAATGAGAGGGCACATGGGCTGTCCCGACGGATCAGATTCTATGCGCTGACTCTGCCGGGTGGCGAGATAATGGCGCCTCTACACCGACCGTCTGAAGAAGGAATCCCCATGGCCTATCAACTCGATTTATCCGGCCGCGTCGCGCTGGTCACTGGCGCCTCGAGCGGATTGGGCACGCAGTTTGCTCGCACCTTGGCCCAGGCGGGTGCGGCCGTCGTGCTGGCCAGTCGCCGCGTGGACCGGCTCAAAGAGCTGCGTGCGCACATCGAGGCCGAGGGGGGCAGTGCCCATGTGGTGGCCCTGGATGTGACCGAGATCGACAGCATCCGTTCGGCCGTGGCACACGCCGAGACCGAGGTCGGTCCGATCGACATCCTGGTCAACAACTCGGGGGTCAGCACCACCCAGCGCATCCAGGAAGTCACCGGCGATGATTTTGACTTCATCTTCGACACCAATGTGCGCGGGGCTTTTTTCGTCGCGCAAGAGGTGGGCAAGCGCATGTTGGCGCGGGCCAAAGGCGCCGCCCCCGGGACTTACACCGGTGGCCGCATCCTCAATATCGCCTCCATGGCCGGCCTCAAGGTGTTGCCGCAGATCAGCACCTACTGCATGAGCAAGGCCGCCGTGATCCACATGACCAAGGCCATGGCACTCGAGTGGGGCCGCTTTGGCATCAATGTGAACGCGATTTGTCCCGGTTATATCGACACCGAGATCAACCATCACCACTGGCAGACCGAGCAGGGGCAAAAGCTGGTGCAGATGTTGCCCCGCAAGCGCATCGGCAGCCCCAAAGACCTGGACGCATTGCTGGTCATGCTGGCCAGCCCCAACAGCGATTTCATCAATGGCGCGGTGATTGCCGCCGACGATGGATTCGCCCTATGAAGCTCGAACTGCCTGCGCACAAAAAACAGGTTTTTGAGGGCTTGTTGCCCATGCGTTGGGGCGACATGGACGCCATGGGGCATGTCAACAACGTCAGCTATTTCCGCTACATGGAAAGCACCCGGATCGATTGGTTCGAGTCGCTGGGCATCCGGCCCGATGCTGGCGAGACGGGGCCCATCATCCTCAACGCCTTTTGCAATTTTTACCGCCAGCTGGTGTACCCCGGGGATTTGCGCATGCGCATCTATACCAGCGACCCGGCACGATGCACCTTCGAATCCTGGACCACGATTGAGCGCGTCGATCAACCCGACCTGGTCTATGCAGCGGGTGGCGCCACTGTGGTGTGGGTCGACTTTGCGCGTGAAAAAGCCATCGACCTGCCCGACTGGGTGCGGCAGCTGGTCACACCCTGAGCTGCATCAGCCCTTGTTTCGGGGCACGCGGCCCATGACATAGAACTCGGGGTTGGGCATCATCCCCGTGACGTTGGCCATGCGGTTGGACAAGCCAAAGAACGCCGTGATGGCCGTGATGTCCCAGATGTCTTCATCGCTAAAGCCGTGGGCATGCAAGGCGGTGAAGTCGGACTCATCAACCGTGTGGCTGTCCGTGCAGACCTTGAGTGCAAAGTCCAGCATGGCGCGCTGACGCGGAGTGATGTCGGCCTTGCGGTGGTTGATCGACACCTGATCAGACACCAAGGGTTTTTTCTCGTAAATGCGCAGCAGCGCGCCGTGAGCCACCACGCAGTACAGGCAATGGTTGACAGCACTGGTGGCGGTGACGATCATCTCGCGGTCACCTTTGGTCAGGCTGCCTTCTTCTTTGAGCATCAGGGCGTCGTGGTAGGTGAAGAAGGCACGCCATTCGGCGGGCCGCCGGGCCAGGGCCAGAAACACATTCGGCACGAAACCGGCTTTTTCCTGCACCTCGAGGATGCGGGCACGGATGTCGTCGGGCAGATCCTTGATCTCGGGGGCGGGGAAGCGTGTCATGTGGGCTCTGTGAAGTCGGGATGAAGCTCTATTATCGATCTTCGGTCAGGGGCTTCAAGCGATCAGTCGTTGCACCAGTTCTGCCGTCGTGTGGGCCTGGTATTTGCGCATCAACCGTGCGCGGTAGATTTCCACGGTTCGGTGGCTGATGGCCAGGTTCTTGCCGATTTCTTTCGAGGTCAGGCCATCGAGCAGCAGGGCCGCCACCTCGCGCTCGCGCGAGGTCAGGTCGGCTTTCACGGGGCGTTGCGCACTCAGGTCTTCAAAACTCCAGATGCCGGCCTCGTGTGGCGCCTCCCGGTTCAAGGCCCGCCCCGTCACGTGGCACCAGAAGGTTTCGCCGGGCATGGTGCCACCCAGGCGTTTCATGACTCGGTGATCGGCATACAGGCCCATGGAGTTGAGGATGGGTGTGATGCGCTCTCCCGTGCGCTCATATTCAGCCACGCTGGGGTAGAGGATGAGGAAGGATTGCCCGACCAGATCCTCCCGGGTGGCGCCAAACATCTCACACAGGCGCTGGTTGCAGTCCACCATGGTGCGGTTGCGCGACAACACCAGGCCGATGGGGGCGAGGTCGAAGGCGGTGCGGTAGTCGATCTTCATGGGCAGGGGTCTGTCCTTACGAAATACTACGTATTCAATTACGTAGTATCTTATGCGGTCTCACTGTGGCACTTTTTTGGAGCATCACTTGAACAAGTTATTTCCCTCCGCAGCGGCAGCGCTCAAGGACATCGTGGCTGATGGCCAACTGATGGCCGTGGGTGGTTTTGGCCTGTGCGGCATTCCCGAGGCCCTGATTGCCGCCCTGCGGGACACTGGCGTCAAGGACCTGACCGTCATTTCCAACAACGCGGGTGTCGATGATTTCGGCTTGGGCTTGCTGCTCAAAACCCGTCAGATCAAGAAGATGATTTCATCCTATGTGGGTGAGAACAAAGAGTTCGAGCGGCAGTACCTCGCGGGTGAGTTGGAGCTTGAATTCACACCCCAGGGCACGTTGGCAGAGAAGTTGCGAGCCGGTGGGGCAGGTATTCCGGCCTTCTACACCAAGACCGGTGTGGGCACCATCGTGGCCGACGGCAAAGAGCTGCGTGACTTCGAGGGTGAAACCTATGTGATGGAACGCGCTTTGGTGCCGGACATCGCCCTGGTCAAGGCCGATGTGGCCGATCGTTCGGGCAACCTGCGCTTCAACCTGACCGCCCGCAACTTCAATCCGGCGGCAGCCATGGCGGGCAAGATTTGCATCGTCGAGGTCGAGCGGGTGGTCGCCACCGGCGAACTCGCGCCCGATGACGTGCATTTGCCAGGCATCTATGTGCACCGCATCGTGCACAACCCGACGCCGGAAAAGCGCATCGAGAAACTCACCACCCGCGACCGCAAAGTCTGAATGTCATCTGGGGCGGCCTGTGCACGCCCCGTCGAAAAGGAAACTCATCATGCCCTGGACCCAAGATCAGATGGCTGCCCGCGCAGCCCAGGAACTGCAGGACGGCTTTTACGTGAACCTCGGCATCGGCATCCCGACGCTGGTGGCCAACCATGTCCCCGACCACATCGAGGTCTGGCTGCAAAGCGAGAACGGCATGCTTGGCATCGGCCCCTTCCCCTATGAGGACGAAGTGGACGCCGACCTCATCAATGCCGGCAAGCAGACCGTCACCACCATCAAAGGCTCGTCCATTTTTGGCAGCCATGACAGCTTTGCCATGATCCGTGGTGGCAAGATCAACCTCTCCATCCTGGGGGCCATGCAGGTCAGCGAGAAAGGCGACCTGGCCAATTGGATGATCCCCGGCAAGATGGTCAAAGGCATGGGTGGCGCCATGGACCTGGTGGCTGGCGTCAAGCGTGTCATCGTGCTGATGGAGCATGTGGCGAAGAAAAAAGACGGCACCGAGGACCTCAAGATCCTGCCGCAATGCAATTTGCCATTGACGGGTGTGGGCGTGGTGGACCGCATCATCACCGATCTGGCGGTGCTGGATGTCACCCCCGGAGGCCTGAAGGTGGTCGAGATGGCGCCCGATGTGACGCGCGAGTTTTTGCAAAGCAAGACGGGCGTGACGCTGATCTGAACCTGGGGTCTGACCGCCGTTCTCGCCAGCCCACTTCGGTGGGCTTTTTTGTGCTCCCGAGGCTGTCCTGGTTTTGTCACAATAGCCGCATAGACTCTTCGTCTTGTTAGACCGTCTTGACTGCTCCCCTGATATGTTTTTCCGCTCTTGGTTGTCCGGCCTGGCTGTTGTGTTGGGCGCTTGCATGGTGCTGGCCGGTACAGGTGCGTTTGCACAATCGGCCGAGCCGGAGGAAAGCATCTCAATTCACGCTCAGGTGACTTACAACGCGCAACGACACCCCGCGTTTTCATCGGCTTATGCCGGGCCCAACAGCCTGGTCTCCTCGGCCGATCGGATGTACACCTTCTCGGGCACGGCCTTTCTCGGTATGCGGCCTTGGGTGGGTGGAGAACTGTATTTCAACCCCGAGATGGCCTCAGGCGTGCCCTTCGCGGGCAATCTGGTGGGATTGGGCGGGTTCACCAACGGTGAAATCACCCGTGCGGCGGGTGCGACCCCCACCTTTTATCGCCAGCGTTTGTTTTTGCGTCAAACCTGGAATCGGGGTGGCGGCACAGAGATCCTGGAGGCGGGGCAAAACCAGCTGGCGGGCCAGGTGGACAAGAACCGCTTTGTGTTGACAGTCGGCAATTTTTCGACGCTCGATGTCTTTGATGGAAATGCTTATGCCAAAGACCCTCGAACCCAGTTCATGAACTGGGGCAGCTGGACTTATGCAGCCTATGACTATGCCGCCGACTCAAGGGGGTTTGGCTGGGGGGTGGCCGCCGAGTGGTATCAAGACAATTGGGTGATTCGAGCCGGGAGAATGACCGGCCCAAAAGACCCCAACGATTTGCCGGTCGACTTTTCTCTGGGGCGGCACTTCGGGGATCAATTCGAGTTGGAGCGCGCCCATTACCTTGGCAATCAGCCGGGCAAACTTCGCTTCATGGTGTGGCACAACCGGGCCAACCTGGCCAATTTCGATGATGCCAGGCAATGGCTACAAGCCAACCCCGGACGCTATGACGACCCACGTGCCTTGATCGCCGTGCGCAACGGCGACAAGAGCAAATACGGGGTGGGGATCAACATCGAGCAAGCGGTGGACTCCAGCCTGGGGTTCTTCCTGCGCGCGATGAAGGCTGACGGAAAAACCGAAACCCATGCCTTTACCGAGGTGGACGGATCTCTTGCCACTGGCTTGCTGTTGGATGGCGCTCGTTGGGGCAGAGCCGATGACAGCTGGGGGGTGTCGTGGATGCAAAACACCTTGTCATCACAACGGCGTGAATTTCTGGCGGCGGGCGGCACGTCGTTCTTCATCGGGGACGGCAAACTGAATTACCGGCCTGAAAGAATATTGGAAACGTTTTACAGCTTTGGGGTGGCCAAAGACACCTGGTTGACCCTGGACTACCAGCGGATCAATAACCCCGCCTACAACGCCAGCCGTGGTCCTGTAGACGTCTTCGCGCTGCGATTTCATGCCGATTTTTAGGCCCGCCCCAGAGTGCACCTCGCACCGTGATCAATCGGTCGTCACCGGCTGGACCTGCTCGACCTGCCAGCACAGGCGTTCACTCGCGCTGTAGCAGAGAAACCGCTTGTGGGTAGCCCGGCCGATGGCACACAAGCCCACGCGCTGGGCGACCTCCAAACCCATCTGGGTGATGCCACTGCGTGAGACCACGATCGGCACGCCCATTTGCGCCGATTTGATGATCATCTCACTGGTCATGCGTCCCGTGGTGTAGAACACCTTGTCGTGGCCCGAGATATCGTTCATCCACATCCAGCCGGCGATGGTATCCACAGCATTATGTCGGCCCACATCCTCGACAAACATCAGCATCCGCTCGCCTTGAAAGAGGGCGCAACCATGCACCGAACCCGCTGATTTGTACGTGGTTTCTTGCAGCCGGATGGCGTTGACCAGGGCATACAGTTGTTCCTGGGTGATACTAGCTTCTGGCAATTGCAGCTCATCGATGTGCGCCATCAGATCGCCAAACACGCTGCCCTGTCCGCAGCCTGTGGTCACCACGCGGTCAGCACTGCGCTCGACCCGCACATGGGCGTCAGCTCGGGTCTTGACCGCCGCCACGCCTGGTTCGCCCACTTCTCCTGCACCGATCGACCAATCGACGGTCAGTGATTCGATCTGAGACACGTCCTCTATCAGACGCTGGTTGCGTAAAAAACCCAGCACCAGCAACTCGGGCTGGCTGCCCAGGGTCATGAGGGTCACGAGTTCTTGTTTGTCGAGGTAGATGGTCAGCGCTCGCTCAGCGGGTATGAAGGCGTCAATGAATTCGCCAAACTCATTGCGTGCACTGACCCGACGGGTCAGTGGTGCATTGGCTTGGGTCAACCTGGGCTTGGGAAGAAGTGCGGTGGTCATGAGCCCTAAGCTGCGGGCTTGTAAGCGCCAGGGTCAGCGCACGGAGGCGTCGCGACGGAGGAGGGTTTGTTGCCCTTGCCTTGATTTTTGAAGTAATGTGCAGCGACTTTTTCGCGAGCTTTACACAATTGATAACCGGCGACTTTATCGGCATGAGCCGCTTTCGCCGCTGCCTCGACGGCCTTGGCTTTGGCTTCATCGCTCGGGGGAGGGAGTTTGGCTGCAGCACCCAGACTCAAGACCAGCGCCGAGAGGAAAAGGAATGTCTGTTTCATGGGGTCTCCAGATTCATGCAGAGGCCGAAGGTGTGCTCGCTGAAGCGGCGGCAGTGGGTGATACCGACCGGTGGGCTGGGATTTTTCCAGCCTTGATGTCGTTGTACCAGAGCTCATGATGTTCTTTGGCCCAAGTCTCGTCCACATAACCATGTCGCATGGCGCTGTAAGCACCGCGCATTCCAACCGTGCCCATGTAAATATGGCCGATGAATAAGACCATCATCAGCACGGTGGATACACCGTGGACCATGTTGGCAATTTGCATGGTGCCGCGTTCGTAGATCAATCCTGGTATCACCTGGTCCAGCACCAGGCCTGATGCCACCACGAAGAAGCCCAGGAAAAGCACCCCGCCCCAGAAAACCACTTTTTCTCCGGCGTTGAACCGGTGAGAGGGTACTTCGCTGCCAGAGAATAACCCACCCCCTTTGAGCAGCCAGGTGAGATCTTCTCGACGGGGCAAGTTGTCGCGCACAAAAGTGACGATCACGATGATCAGTGAGACCGTGAACAAGGGGCCTGCAAAATTGTGGATGTTCTTGAGGGCATAGCTCAACCAGCCAAACAGCACACTGCCAAGGATGGGTTGCATGAAAAACTTGCCAAAGGCCATCACGATGCCAGAGATGGCCAGTGCGCAAAATGCGATCGCGTTGGCCCAATGCGCGGAACGTTCAAAAGCGGTGAAACGCTCAATCTTGCGCCCGGTCTCGGCACCATGCAATTCCATCGTGCCCTTTTTCAGATAGAACAAGGCCAACGCTCCCAGCGTGATCAGCAACAAGGCCGCACCATAGGGGATGATGAATTGATTGCGCACTTGACGCCAGGCTTCACCAGCATTGGTCAGCCGAGAGCCCGGGTACTGCACAAACGGCTGAATCAGATTGCCTGCTTCAGGGGCCTGGCTTTTGGGCAAACTGCTGTAGCCATTCACCCCCTGGCCTACCTGCCTCCACATGGGCGCGTTGTTGCCTGGCTGGACCACGCCACGCTCGGCATTGCTTTGAGCTGGGTACTTCGGATCGGCATCTGCACTCGGGGCGATCTCGAAGATGTTGGCGCTCTGTACGCCTGGGCCGTTATTGGTGGGAGCCGACGCCGGTGTCGGGCTTTGCGCGTGGGCGCAAACCATATTCAGTGCCAGGCCGAGGGTCAATAAAAAGCGGAGCATGAGCAACTCCTTGCACTCATTTCGGAGCGCGAGTGTGATCGTTCATGCCGTAGTTGGCACGGGCTTTGAGGTGGTTGGACCACGCGACCGAGTCGCCGGCTTTCCAGCCCGACTCCGTGAAGGCGGCCACACCAGTTCCGGCGTTGGCCGGTTGGTCGATTCGGGTCCCCTTCAGTTCCTGCGGTTTTTCACCGCAGGCTGACAGGCTCAGAGCGGCACCAGCCACCCCTGCGCAAAACAAAAGCGTGCGCATCTTCAGGCTCCTTGCTTGGGGGCATTGCCATACGCTGTGCCCCAGCCCCACACCTCGGCACCTTTGCCACGCTGGACCACGCGGGTGCGGAAAATATCCGACACCACGTCGCCGTCGCCAGCCAGCAATGCCTTGGTGGAGCACATTTCGGCACAGGCAGGCAATTTGCCTTCAGCCAGGCGGTTGCGACCATATTTCTCAAACTCGGCCTGACTGCCGTTGGCTTCGGGGCCGCCGGCGCAGAAGGTGCACTTGTCCATCTTGCCACGCAGTCCAAAAGTGCCTTGTGAGGGGAACTGAGGAGCGCCAAATGGACAGGCATAAGAGCAGTATCCGCAACCGATGCACACATCCTTGTCGTGCAAGACCACACCTTCGTCAGTTTTATAAAAACAGTTGACGGGGCAGACGGCCATGCAAGGGGCGTCAGAGCAGTGCATGCAGGCGACAGAGATGGATTTTTCTCCCGGCACACCGTCGTTGAGTGTCACCACCCGACGACGGTTCACCCCCCAAGGAACTTCGTGTTCGTTTTTGCAGGCCGTGACGCAACCGTTGCATTCGATGCAGCGTTCGGCATCACAGATGAATTTCATTCGTGCCATGTGACTCTCCTCACGCTCTCTCGATGTTGCAGATGGTGGTTTTGGACTCTTGCATCATGGTGACGCTGTCGTAGCCATAGGTGGTTGCCGTGTTGACGGCCTCTCCCCTCACCACAGGGGCCGCACCTTTGGGATAGTAGGCCAGCATGTCGGCGCCTTGCCAACGACCAGAGAAGTGGAAGGGCATCCAGACGGTACCGCTGTCCACCCGCTCAGTCACCATGGCCTGGACATTCAGACGCGCACCAGTGGCTCCCAGCAACCAGACGCGTTCTCCATCTCGGATGCCACGATCGGCCGCAGTCTTGGGGTTGATCTCGACATAAGCTTCTTGCTGCAATTCGGCCAGCCAGGGGTTGGAGCGGGTCTCCTCCCCGCCACCTTCGTACTCGACCAAGCGGCCAGAGGTCAGGATCAGCGGGAATTTTTCCGCCAGTTTGTCGGCGATGTTCTTGTCCTGCACCGTCTTGTAAAGAGTGGGCAAACGCCAGAAGGCTTTTTTGTCCTCGTGCGTTGGGTACTTGGCCATCAGGTCCGGGCGGGTGCCATACAGCGGTTCCCGGTGCTGCGGAATGGGATCCGGGAAGTTCCAGACCACAGCACGGGCCTTGGCATTGCCAAACGGGTGGCAACCATGGTTCTTCATGAACACGCGGATCATGCCGCCCGAGGCATCGGTCTTCCAGTTCTTGCCTTCAGCCTTGGCTTTTTCCGCGTCGGTGAGTTCATCCCACCAGCCCAGTTTTTTCAACAGAATGTGATCCAGCTCGGGGTAGCCGGTGGTCAGGTTGGCACCTTTTGAATGTGAACCATCCTCTGCCAGCAGGGACTTGCCGTCACGTTCCACCCCAAAGTTGGCGCGGAAATTACCCCCACCCTCCATCACATGCTTGGAGGTGTCATAGAGGTTGGGGGATCCGGGGTGTTTGAGCTCGGGGGTGCCATAACAGGGCCAGGGCAAACCAAAATAATCGCCGGTGAAGTCGTAGCCAGTTTCCTTGTCAACGCCGCCCTTGGCTTTCAAGGTTTTCACATCAAAGAGGTGCATGTTCCTCATGTGTGCCTTCAGCCGCTCGGGACTTTGACCGGTGTAGCCAATTGTCCAAACGCACTTATTGATTTCACGCAGGATGTCTTCTGGCATGGGCTCATCCATACCTTTGACTTTCTGCATTTGATAGTTCTTGACCAACTCTTTGCCGAAGCCGAGTTTCTGCGCCAATTGATACATGATCATGTGGTCAGAGCGGCTTTCCCAGAGGGGCTCAATCACTTTCTCGCGCCATTGAATGGATCGATTCGAAGCGGTGCATGAACCGCTGGTTTCAAATTGGGTGGCCGCTGGCAACAAGTAAACCGCGCGCTGGGGGTTGAGATCCTCGGCGCGACCCGGCATGGCCGCCATCGACGCAGTGGCTGAGGGGTAGGGATCAACCACCACCAGCAGATCCAGCTTGTCCATGGCACGTTTCATGTCCAGGCCCCGGGTCTGCGAATTGGGCGCATGGCCCCAATAGAAGACACCGCGTAGGTTGCTGTCCTGGTCAATGAGTTCGTTTTTCTCCAGCACACCGTCGATCCAGCGAGAGACTGTGATGCCGTTTTTGCCCATCATGGCTGGGCTGGCGAACTGTTGTTTGATCCACTCGAAGTCCACCCCCCACGTGTTGGCGAAATGTTTCCAGGAGCCCTCGGCCAGACCGTAGTAGCCAGGCAAAGAATCGGGGTTGGGGCCCACGTCGGTCGCACCTTGGACGTTGTCGTGGCCACGGAAGATGTTGGTGCCGCCTCCGGTCTTGCCGACATTGCCCAGGGCCAACTGCAAAATGCAGGAGGCACGCACCATGGCGTTGCCGATGGTGTGCTGCGTCTGACCCATGCACCAGACGATGGTGCCCGGGTTGTTGTCGTGCAGCATCTTGGCGACTTTGAACATCTGCGCCTCTTTGACGCCGCAGGCTTCTTCCACCTTATCGGGGGTCCACTTCGCCAACACGTCGGCCTTGACCTCGTCCATGCCATAGACCCGGTCGTTGATGTATTTCTTGTCTTCCCAGCCGTTCTTGAAGATGTGATAGAGCAAACCAAAGAGGAAGGGAATGTCTGCACCCGAGCGGATGCGTACAAACTCATCGGCCTTGGCCGCCGTGCGGGTGAAGCGGGGATCCACCACAATCATCTTGCAGCCGTTTTCCTTGGCATGCAGCATGTGCAGCATGGACACCGGGTGGGCTTCGGCGGCGTTAGACCCTATGTACAAAGCGACCTTGCTGTTTTGCATGTCGTTGTAAGAGTTGGTCATGGCACCATAACCCCAGGTGTTGGCCACGCCAGCCACCGTGGTGGAGTGACAGATCCGCGCCTGGTGATCGCAGTTGTTGGTGCCCCAGAAGCTGACGAACTTGCGCATCAGGTACGCCTGCTCGTTGTTGTGCTTGGACGATCCGATGAAGTAGATACTGTCAGGCCCACTGGCTTTGCGCAACTCCAGCATCTTGGCGCTGATTTCGTTCAGCGCAGTGTCCCAAGAGATGCGCTCGTATTTGCCATTGACCAATTTCATGGGATAACGCAGGCGGTATTCGCCGTGGCCATGTTCGCGCAAGGCCGCCCCTTTGGCGCAGTGCGCGCCCAGGTTGATGGGCGAGTCGAACACCGGCTCCTGGCGCACCCAGACGCCGTTTTCGACCACCGCATCGACCGCGCAACCCACCGAGCAATGGCTGCAAACGGTGCGTTTGACCTCCACCTTGCCGGCCCCGATGTTGGACAAGCCAGAGGCTGCCTGCGCCTTTTTCACCAGACTCAGCTGCGACGCCGCCAGTCCAACGCCCACCCCCAGGCCGGAGCGGCGCAAGAAACTTCGGCGATCCAACGTAGGCGCTGCTTGACTCAAGCCATGGCGCAAGCGATGGACAAAGGAAGAGGACGAAGTGCTCGAGGCACCAGAGGCTTTTTTGGTCAGCAACATGGAAAACTCCAGCTGAGAAATAGGAGAAGCGGCTTAAACGCGCGCAGTCTTGTAGTAACGCTGAACGTGCTCGCTCAGGCTGTAGCCACCGCCACGCTCGGGTTTGGGCGAGGCTTTAATCACCGGCTCGCTCTGACCCACTACGGTGGGCAGCACACTGGTGGCGGCAGCCACTGCTCCGACCGTTGCTGCGCTGGCAAACAAGTTGCGACGAGAAACTGCAGGGGATTTTTGTTGCATGAACTTCTCCTCGAAAGCCGGCATATGTAAATGCCAGATAAATTTCTACGCAGACCCCATACTACTGGTTGCAAATTCCCTGTCTATAGGGTTATTTAGGTATCAGGCCGTGAAATTTTTTCAGTCGGGTTCAGCGATTTCCATCCATCAGGTCAAACCCTTGGGCTTCCACGCCTAGGAAAGCTGTGGTGAGTGCGGCCAATCGGGCGTAGAAGTCGGCCTTGGGGTGGCTTTGCAGGGTTTGGCACATCAGCGCACACCAGGGTTGGATGTGACGGCTGAAAAACCGCTCCTGCCGGGTCAAGTTGGAGATGGCCGCATCCTCGCCCGCGATGAGGTAGCGCATGACCTCGCACAGATAGGCAATGTGGTCTTCGGTTTCTGGCATCTGTTCGTCTCGCGTCAACCCCAGTTGCGCCAACTCATGACGCAATTCGGCCAGCGGCTTCTCATTCAAAAAACCACTCAGATAGTGGGATCCGAACAGGTAAACCTCGGGTTTGCCTACCCCGCCAAACAAAACGTCATACTCAGCCGCTATCTGCGTCACATCCAGGCGTCGGGCACTGGCCACCAGGTCGCGCCAGGGTTCTTCCAGGAAGGCGCCGGCATCGGGGGCCTCGGTCACCGCTAGTCGCAGTCGGGCCAGCCAGGCGTCGTCGGGAGGGGCGTAAAACAAATGCGCCAGCAGACCATACATTTCTGCTCGGGCAATTTCTTCGTCAAGCACCGGGCTGGTGGGAAGTCGTGCGTTGCTCATGCGGGTCCGTGTTTCGGGGGAACGTTCGTGTCGGTGGGGGCAATTCGCACCTGGTTTTCATCGGTGAAGATGTCAATCACGCGGCAGTCGCCGCACATTTTGAGCCGCTCCAGCGCTGCACCCTGGAACATGCTGTGGCCCGCCAGACGGCCCAGCATGGTTTCGATGGCCTTGAGCGTGCCAAAGGGTTTTTGACAACGGATGCAGGCGTAAGGCGGGCTTTCATGCAGACGCCGGCTTTGACTGCGCTCGGCGGTCAATAACAGCCGAGGCTCCAACTTCAAGGCCTGTTCGGGGCAGGTGTTGACACACAAGCCGCATTGCACACAATTTTTTTCGATGAATTTCAGCTCTGGGTGTTGAGGGTTGTCTTGCAAGGCAGAGGCGGGGCACGCGCCAACGCAGCTCATGCAGAGGGTGCATCGCGAAGCGTCGATTGACACGGAACCCATGGCCGATCCGACAGCAGGCAAGGCAATCGCTGCCGGGGGGGTGGCAGTTTGGAGCGCAGGTGCGTGAACCAACAAATGGTCCAGCGTCAGTTCCAGGGTGCTTCGCTTGTCGCTTTGAACCGCATGACGCGCAGCCACCCCAGGGCCAGCTGGCATGCGAACTCGGTGCGCACACAGTCGCTGCAGTTCTTCATCGAGAGATTGCGGATGCCCGGCTTGGATCAGGTGGAAGTGAACGCCCTCGTAACCCAACCCTTGCAGCACGGTTTCAGCGACGGCCATTTGTTCATCCAGCAGGGTCTTGTACTGCGGAGCCTCTTCTTCGGTCAGCAACACCATGACCTGGCGCGCACCATAGGCGATGGCCGATAACCATACCTCCATGCCCAGGTTGGCCGTGTGCCACAGGGGCAGGGGCAGCACACGCGCGGGCAGGCCTTGCATCACCTGGAGCTGTGCGCCTCTGCCGAGTTCGTCCAGCAGGGCTTGGCCACGCGTCTGGCTGTGCAGCAATACAGCAGCATCGCGCCCACCCGCTGCCTGGTATGTGCTCAGCAGGGTCCGAATTTTTTGACCTTGCTCACGGGCGCTGGGATAGGCGTAAGTCAGTGCCCCAGTGGGACACGCCGTGGTGCACGCGCCGCAGCCCACGCACAAATGCGGGTTGACCGCGATTTGTTGGCGTGCTTTGTCCGAGCTGACGGCTTCAGCCGAGCAGACATCCACACAGGCCTGACATCCGGTCTTTTCGTTGCGACTGTGGGCGCAGAGCTTTTGCTTGTAGACAAAGAAACGGGGCTTCTCGAACTCCCCCACCAGATCGCGCAGTTTGAGCAGCGTTTGCAAGTCGCGGCCATCCCAGCGAAAGTAACCTTGCGGCAGGGCGTGCTGGCGAAACGTCACCGCAGCTTGGTGGTCTCGCATATCGAGCACCAGGTCGAAACGATCAGTCTGTGGTTGGGCCTCGCGGGAAAAGTCGATGGCCCCCGCCGCTTGACACACTTTCACACAATCTCGGTGAGACTGACACCGGGAGAGGTCAATCTGGTAGTCCAACCCAATGGCCTGTTCGGGGCAGGCGGCCACGCAGGCATTACAGCGAGTGCACAGATCCAGGTCGATGGGATTGTTCGCGGTCCAGGTGACATCAAACGCGCCCAGCCATCCTCTCAAGCCAAGCAGCTGACCGGCCATCACTGGAAAGCGACGCGACTGTGAGCCGCCAGCCTGTCCTGGGCCCTCTGCCCAAAGGGTGATGTCCAGCACATCGGACAATAAGGAGGCGGTACTTTCGGCCGTGTCCAAGGGGCCCAGAATCAACAGCCGACCCTGACTGCGAAAGGTCACGGTGGGCACCGGTTCTGGTTCTGGCAAACGCGCGGTGGCCAGCAAGGCGGCTATTTTGGGGGTGGCTTGAGCGCCTTCGGATGACCAGCCGGCGCTTTCGCGGATGTTGACGAACCTGATGGGCGCAACCGCCCCTTCTGTTTGCTCGGCCAACTCGGCAAACAGCTGTCTTTCCTGGGTGCAAGCGACGATCACCGGGTCGCTGCCCTTGACGGCACGTTGGAAAACGCCCGCCTCGCGGCGGCACAAGGTGGAGTGCTCTTTCAGCGGCTCACCCAGGGCTTGGCCCAGGGGAATCGGCTGCAGCGGCAGGGTTTGGTTGCAATTGCAAATCAGTGTTGTCATGGTCAGGCATCGCCGCGGCGGAAGAGGCCGCACAATGGGACGACTGTGCCACAACCGCGGGCGCAGGTGAATCGTGTGGACTCTGACCCGGTGGTTCCTGCGCCAAGGGTGGCGCAAGAGATGCCTCTGGTGCTGGTGCGTCTTTCGGAACCAAGTTCAACAGTTGAGCGCCCACCATCTGTTGCAACATGCCGGCAGGCAGTGGGTCGGGTTGGTTGTAGTCCTCGATGTAGACATCCAGGCCATCCATGATGTTGAAGTGCGGGTCGGTGAACAGTCGTTTCATCGCGGCGTTGCGCACATCCGCAGTCACGCCCGGTCTCATGAAGGGTTGAAAGTCCGATGCAGGAGTCAACTCCTTCACATCTGAGAGCGAGGGCAGGGGCTCATCGGGCGCTGGGGGTGGCGAGACAGGCGCAGGATCGGTGAGGGCAGCCACGTCCTCGCCCCCTGGTGCCTGACCACTGCCCTTTGCCTTGGGGGCAGGAGTTGTTTCGGGTTCTGGTGGCGTTTTGCCCTGTGTGACGGCTTGCTTGCGCCGGGACCAGCGACTCAGAAAAGGATCGCTCATGGGGTATGACCTCCACCTTTGCGTTTGGAGGCAGTGCTGACGCTGGCGGGTTGACCAAATCGATCGGTCAAACGCTGAAAGCTTTGGGGGCGTTGGCGTTTTTTTTCTTCAGGCACAAAATACTGCTCGGCGAAATGACGCACCCCTTCGACGACTTCTGCCGGCGCAGGCACGTTCTCGACCGTCTCTTGGGCGTCCAGCCAGCGCCCGGCGTCGTGGTAGCTCAGGCTGACGGCTTGCGGAACCGCCATGGGTTCGCCGCCAGCGTTGGCATCGATCAGGCGCCACATGACGAAATAAGCCGGCTTGGGCGCGGTGACGTTGAGCCAGTAGCCCTCGGCATCATCGGGAAACAATTCGGCGGTAAAGCCGGGGTAGAGCCAGAGGGATTCTTGATCGCTTTCCCTCAGGCATCGGGGCCTGGAGCCATGATGGCCCTCATGAGGAATGACGTCTGCAAGCACCCAGCGCCAAGGCTGCCAACGGGCCATTGGGCCTTGAATCGCTTCGCGTCGCATCAGCACAGACAGTGCCAAGCCGGGCCAGGTTCTCATGGGTGGGCTCCATGACGTTCGGAGACGGATAAAGTGATGATCATGCACCTCGCCTCAGGGCCTGCCCCCGTGTGGGGGTGGAGCGGGTGAAGGGAATCGAACCCTCGTCTAAAGCTTGGGAAGCTGCCGTTCTACCATTGAACTACACCCGCGTAGGCTGTGCATTCTAGACCAAGAGCGAAGGCCTTCCGGCCAGGCCAGGCTCCCGTGTGCGGGCCACCCCACCGGATGGCCCGAGCAACGACTTACTTCTGCACGTCCCCGATGCAGAGGTATTTCATTTCGAGGTATTCGTCCATGCCGTGGTGCGAGCCTTCGCGACCCAGCCCAGACTGCTTGACCCCGCCGAAGGGCACATGCTCGGTGGCGATGATGCCTACGTTGATGCCGACCATGCCGTACTCCAACCCTTCGCTCACGCGGAAGATGCGGCCCACGTCGCGGCTGTAGAAGTAACTGGCCAGGCCAAACTCGGTGTTGTTGGCGGCATCAATCGCTTCCTGCTCGGTCTTGAAGCGGAACACCGGCGCGAAGGGACCAAAGGTTTCTTCTTTGGCGCACAACATGTCGGCACGGGCCTCGGCCACCACGGTGGGCTGGAAGAACTGGCCGGTCAGGGTTTGGCCACCCGCCAGCACCTTGCCGCCCTTTTGCAAGGCGTCGGCCAGATGTCGCTGAACTTTCTCGACGGCAGCCGGTTCGATCAGCGGGCCTTGCACCACCCCTTCCTCAAAGCCGTTGCCGACCTTGAGCGTGCCCACTTTGGCGGCAAACTTTTTCACGAATTCATCGTAGACGCCGTCTTGCACATACAGGCGGTTGGCGCACACGCAGGTTTGACCGGCGTTGCGGTATTTGCTGGCAATCGCGCCTTCGACGGCGGAATCGATGTCGGCATCGTCAAACACAATGAAGGGGGCGTTGCCGCCTAACTCGAGCGACAGCTTTTTCACCGACGGTGCCGATTGCGCCATCAAAATCCGACCCACCTCGGTCGAGCCTGTGAAGCTGATGTGACGCACCGTGTCACTGGCGCAAAACACCTTGCCTACTGCAATGCTGTTGTCGCTGTCGGCGGTCAGCACGTTCAAGACCCCGGCAGGAATGCCGGCCCGCATGGCCAGCTCGGCAGCGGCCAAGGCGGTCAGCGGGGTCAGCTCGGCGGGTTTGATGACCACCGGACAACCAGCGGCCAGGGCCGGGGCTACCTTGCGGGTGATCATGGCCAGGGGGAAGTTCCAGGGGGTGATGGCGGCGCACACGCCAATCGGCTGGCGAATCACCAGCAGGCGGCGGTTGTTGTCGAATTGAGGGAGGGTTTCGCCGTTGACCCGTTTGGCCTCTTCGGCAAACCACTCGACAAAGCTGGCTCCGTAGGCCACTTCGCCTCTGGCTTCGGCAAAGGGTTTGCCCTGTTCAGCAGTCATCAGCCGACCCAGGTCGTCGACGTTGGCCATCAGCAAGTCGTACCACTTGCGCAGGAGGATGCTGCGCTCCTTGCCGGTTTTGTTGCGCCAGGCAGGCCAGGCGGCGTTGGCGGCGGCGATAGCCTTCTCGGCCTCGGTCGGGCCCAGGTTGGCCACGTCGGCCAGTTTTTGACCGGTGGCAGGGTCATGGACATCAAAGCGTTGGGCGCCTGGGATCCATTGACCATTGATGAGGGCATCGGTCTTGAGCAAGCTGGGGTCATTCAGCAACGACAGGGGGGCGGTTTTCATGTCCATGATGGGGTCTCCTGGGAAGGGCTGACAGCATAACGCGGGCGGGCGAATCCCACAGTCAAATGGGTGATGTACCCCCACTTATAATGAAAAGTTTGATTGCATGGCCCTCGACAGTTCTGTCGGTGGCAACCCGGCTTCTCACTCACCACGCGCTTGCGGGCGCCTTAGAACCGTGGCCTTTGACCACGAGACCGTCGACATGAGCACACGCACTTTTTCTGTTGCCGAGATCCGTCAGACCTTTCTCGACTTTTTTGCGGCCAAAGGGCACACCGTGGTGGCCTCCAGCCCCTTGGTCCCCGGCAACGATCCCACGCTGATGTTCACCAACTCCGGTATGGTGCAGTTCAAGGATGTGTTTCTGGGGTCCGATAAGCGCTCTTATGTGCGCGCGGCCTCGGTGCAGGCTTGCCTGCGCGCCGGTGGCAAGCACAACGACCTTGAAAACGTCGGCTACACCGCACGCCACCACACTTTCTTCGAAATGCTGGGTAACTGGTCGTTTGGAGACTATTTCAAGCGTGAAAGCCTGACCTGGGCCTGGGAATTGCTGACCCGCGTCTACGGCTTGCCGGCTGAGCGCCTGTGGGCCACGGTCTACCAGGAAGACGATGAGGCCTATCAAATTTGGACCGAGGTGATTGGTTTGCCGCCCGAGCGCGTGGTGCGCATCGGCGACAACAAGGGCGGGCGGTACCAGTCAGACAATTTCTGGATGATGGCCGACACCGGGCCGTGCGGCCCGTGCTCCGAAATTTTTTACGATCACGGTCCCGAGATCCCCGGAGGCCCTCCGGGCAGCCCGGATGAGGACGGTGATCGCTACATCGAGATCTGGAACAACGTGTTCATGCAGTTTGACATGCAGCCCGATGGCAGCGTCAAGAAACTGCCGGCCCCCTGCGTCGATACCGGCATGGGGCTGGAGCGTCTGGCTGCCATCCTGCAGCATGTGCACAGCAACTACGAAATCGATCTGTTTGATCAGTTGATTCATGCCGCCGCACGCGAAACCGGTTGCCAGGATTTGCGAAACAATTCTTTGCGGGTCATTGCCGACCACATCCGCGCCACCGCCTTCTTGGTGAGCGATGGCGTGATTCCCAGCAACGAAGGGCGGGGTTATGTGCAGCGGCGCATTGTGCGTCGCGCCATTCGCCATGGTTACAAACTCGGCTGCAAGAAGCCGTTTTTCCACCGCCTGGTGCCCGATCTGGTTCGGCTGATGGGCGACGCCTATCCCAACCTGGCCGCGCAGGCCCAACGCATCACCGAGGTGCTCAAGGCCGAAGAGGAGCGATTCTTCGAAACCTTGGAAAACGGCATGGGCATCCTGGACGCCGCACTGTCGTCGGGGGTCGGTGTGCTTCCTGGCGATGTGGCCTTCAAACTGCACGACACCTATGGCTTTCCGCTGGACCTCTCTGCCGATGTGTGCCGTGAGCGTGGCGTCACGGTGGATGAAGCCGGTTTTCAGGTCGCCATGGAGCGGCAAAAAAGCCAGGCCCGTGCCGCTGGCAAATTCAAAATGGATCGCGCGCTGGAGTACAGCGGTGCTGCCAACCGATTCGTGGGGTACGAACATCTGCATCAGCCGGCCCAGGTCCTGGCGCTGTATGTCGATGGTGTGCCTGTCCCATCGCTGAAAGCCGGGCAGCACGGCGTGGTGGTGCTGGACACCACACCCTTCTACGCCGAAAGCGGTGGCCAGGTGGGTGACCAGGGTCTGATCAGCGCCTCTGGGGTTCGCTTTGAAGTGGCGGACACCCAGAAAATCAAAGCGGATGTGTTTGGGCATCACGGCTGGTTGGCCGAGGGCCAGCTGGAGGTGGGCGCCTCTGTGAACGCACAGGTGGATGGTGCCTTGCGCCAGGCCACGGTGCGCCACCATTCGGCCACCCATTTGATGCACAAGGCCCTGCGCGAAGTCCTGGGGGACCATGTGCAACAAAAGGGCAGCCTGGTGTCTGCCGAGCGCACTCGCTTTGACTTTGCACACCATGCCCCGGTGACCGATGCGCAAATCCGCGAGATCGAACGCCGCGTCAATGACGAAATCCTGCACAACGCAGCAGCACAAGCCCGAGTCATGGACATCGAATCGGCCAAGCAGACGGGTGCCATGATGCTGTTTGGCGAAAAATACGGTGACACGGTGCGAGTCCTCGATATCGGCAGCTCGCGTGAACTGTGCGGCGGCACCCATGTGCAACGTACCGGGGACATTGGCCTCTTCAAGGTGGTGGCGGAGTCGGGTGTGGCGGCCGGGGTGCGCCGCATCGAGGCCGTGGCGGGACAAGAAGCGCTGGCCTATCTGCAGACCCTGGAGGACACGGTGCAACAAGTATCTGGCGCCTTGCGCGCGCCGGCGACCGAAGTGCGGCAGCGGGTCGAGCAGGTGCTGGACCAGGTGAAGGCGCTGGAAAAAGAGTTGTCCCAGTTGAAAGGAAAGCTGGCCAGCGCCCAAGGCAATGAACTGACTTCGCAAGCGGTCGATGTCAAAGGCCTGAAGGTGCTGGCGGTGCGACTGGATGGCGCAGATGCCAAGACCTTGCGTGAGACGGTGGATCAGCTCAAGAACAAGCTCAAGTCGGCCGTGGTGGTGCTGGCGTCGGTGGACGGTGACAAGGTTCAGCTGGCGGCAGGGGTGACAACCGATGCCGTGGCCCGTTGCAAGGCTGGTGAGCTGGTTAGCCATGTGGCGTCGCAAGTGGGTGGCAAAGGGGGCGGCAAGCCCGACTTCGCCATGGCTGGGGGAACCCAGCCAGCCGGTCTGGCCAAAGCGCTTGAGGGCGTCCCCGCCTGGGTGGCTGAACGCGCCTGATCAACGTTTCTCAAACACCAGATCCCACACCCCGTGCCCCAGGCGCAAGCCGCGCCTTTCAAACTTGGTCACTGGCCGGTAATCGGGCCTCTCGGCAAAACCGTCGGCCTGGGCGGATCGGTTGCGCAGGCTCGGCTCCGCGCTCAACACCTGCAGCATTTGCTGTGCGTAAGGCGCCCAGTCGGTGGCGCAATGCAAATAGCCTCCGGCTTGCAGGCGTGAACTGAGCAAGGCCACCAGCGGTGGCTGAATCAGACGTCGCTTGTGGTGTCTTTTCTTGTGCCAGGGGTCGGGGAAAAAGACATGCACGCCTGCCAGGCTGGCGGCAGGGATCATGTTCTCCAGCACCTGGACGGCATCGTGCTGAAGGATGCGCACATTGTTCAACTGCCGCTCGCCGATCAGTTTGAGCAGCGCTCCCACTCCAGGCTCGTGCACCTCGCAGCCCAGGAAAAGTGTCTCTGGCAGCGTGGCGGCAATTTGTGCGGTGGCGTCACCCATGCCAAAACCAATCTCCAGCACCACGGGTTGCCCCTGCCAGTGCTCACCAAAAACCTCTGGCCAGGCCACGGGGGCGGCACGATAGGGGACCAGGAAACGCGGTCCTTGCGTTTGAATGGCACGTGCCTGACCCGTGCTGGTGCGTCCCGCCCGCATGACGAAGGTGCGAACTTTCTGCGGATGCGCCACATCAGGCGGGATGCGTGACTCTGATGAGGGGAGAAGTGAATCGGCCGTGTTGTCGGCGGTTGATGGAGTGGGATCGGATGGAGGCGTGGTCATCGTGCCAGGGATTGTAGAGAGGGCTGCAGAGCTGGAAGAAAAGCCGCCGGCCACTCGCCAGGGTTTCACTGGGGCCCGGGGGCACCAACGCGCCGCCCATTCCTGGGCCCAGCCTTGCAAAGCATCACTCACTGTGCTGGCACTGGTCGACAACTGCAAGACCTGCGCGGCCTCGCGCAGCGCCGTCAGCGGCTGACGGGTATCGACGGCGGGTGCTTGGTTTTGCTTGGATAGTTTTTCTCCCAGTGCATTCAAGACCAAAGGGCTGTGCAGATACTTGGGCCTGGGCAAACCCAACGCGTCTTGCAACAGACATTGTCGCGGGGTGTTGTCGGCCAGATCTTCGCCCCTGACCACATGGGTGATGCCTTGGTCGGCGTCATCCACTACGACGGCCAATTGGTAGGACCACAGACCATCGGCCCGCTTCAAAATGAAGTCGCCCACCTGCTTGTCCACGCACTGCTGCTGTGGGCCCAGCCGGCGGTCTTCCCAGTGCAAGAGGGTTGCCGGCACACGAAAGCGCCAAGCCAGCGGGTGCTCGTGGTCACACGCGGCATGTGCCGGGGGCGGACTGTCGCGACAAGTGCCTGGATAAGCCAACGCCTGATGGCGCGATTTCTGCACGCCACGTTGCAACCACACCGCTTCAATGTCTTTGCGTGAGCAGCGGCAGGGGTAGGCCTTGCCTTGGGTGATCAATCGGTCCAAGGCTTGTTGGTACAGAGCCCCGCGCTGCGATTGCCGCAGCGGTGGTTCATCGGGGCTCAGGCCGCAATCGGTGAGTTGTTGCAAGATGCGCTGCTCGGCCCCTGATTCGCATCGGGGGGTGTCCACGTCTTCAATACGAAACAGCCAGCGGCCCTGGTGGGCGCGGGCGTCGAGCCAACTGGCCAAGGCAGCCACCATGGACCCCGCGTGCAGGGCGCCCGTGGGCGATGGCGCGAAGCGACCACGGTAGGTCGACATGCGACTTCCTCCGGTGTCAGGCGACGGCAAGCGCCAGCGACAGCCCACTCAGGAAGGCGTCCTCAACCCGGTGCCCCAGATGCCAGTCGCCGCATGTGCCCAAAGCGTGCGATGGGCTGTACAAATGCGTTTGCCCCAAAGGCTTGATTGTTTTGGCAAAGCGCCAACGATGTGCCTCTGCGTGGGCCGGCTGGGCTCGAATGCCGGTGAGCTCGGCAAAGGCCTTCAGCAACTTGGCTGTGACCCGCGCCGGGTCGTCTTCCAGATGTTCTTGTGACCACTCGGCACTGGCCTGCACCGTCCATCGCTCGATGCGGGATCGACCGGGCTTGGACGACTCGCGCGCCAGCCAGGCGACGCGGTGGTGCGTGCTGCGCGCCACGTTCCATTGCGGCCCCAGGTGCGCCAGGGTGGGTTGGCTGGCTTGCGGGTAGGCCACCATCAGGGTCCAGCAGGGGGCCACCTCGACGGTTTGCAAGGCGTCTTGCAAACCAGCACCCGAGACCGAGGCGCCCGACAGGCGCAAGAGCTGAAGCGCTTGGACATGGGGCAATGCCAGCAACACTGCGTCAAAGCCAGACACCACCGCGGTTTGCTCGCCCTGCACATGCAGCTCCCAGCGTTGAGGATCGAGCCGGTCACGCTGTAGGCGCTGCACCTGCGTCCCCAGGTGGAGCAACCCGGCCGATTGCAGAGGGCCAGCCCAGTGGCTGACCAGGGCATTCATGCCCGGGGTGGCGACATGGTGGGCTTCACGAATGGGCAGCGCCGCCTCGATCACCCGCCCCAACGGGTCTAGCACCCGCACCGCATTGGCGCTCCAGGGGCGCACGTGGTCGGCGGTGCCGGGCACGGTGTCCAGGGCCAGCGCGAAGCGTGGATCGCGAACCGTGAAGTACTGGGCACCGTGATCGAACGATCCCCAGGGCGTCTCGCGCGTGGCCATTCGTCCGCCGACGCGAGCGCTTTTGTCGAACACGCTGACCCGATGTCCGGCCTGCACCAGGGTGCGTGCGGCGGTGACGCCGGCCATCCCGGCACCGATGATGGCAAAGTGTTTCATGGGCCCGACTCTACACCGAAGTCCGTTTGCCGTCGCGGGTGACATAGCAAAGCGGCTCGTGTGGCCGGGCTGCGCAATTGCTTGAGCCACCACTGCAGAGCCCGCCCACCGCGAGGCGCCGCATCGGCTACCACCGGATCCAGGGTCGAGCCTGTATCACTCAGCGCCGAAACGCTGCGGCGCCAGGCATAGCCGATCGCACTGACCCGCGTCGGGCGCTCGACTTCACAGGCCACCAGGTGCCCGGCTTGTACGAAAGGGCGTGCCAGGGGTTCGGGCAAAAACCCCACCCCCATCCCACGCAATTGGGCCTGCAACTTCGCCTGCATGTTGGAGACGGTGAACACATCCTGACCCGCCAGCAGACCCACGGTCATGCCCCGTCCTTGCGGCACCGAGTCGGCCACAGCCACCGCACGGTGTTGCCGGATCAATTCATCGGACAAGGGTTGGGAGGTCAGTGCCAGGGGGTGGTGGGGGGCCACAGCAAACACAAACGCCAATTGCCCCAGGGGCGCATGCTGAAGTCCATGGACGAGCGCCGAGGATTCGGCCACCACCCCCAGAGCCAGATCGGCTTGTCCGGAGGTGAGCGCTTGCAGGGTGCCCGAGAGCACCTCATCACGGATGCGCAGGCGGGTGGGCGGCGAGAGTTCGAAAAAAGCGCTGCACAACTCCATCAGGGTGGTCTGATCGATCAGGCTATCAACCGCCAATGTGAATTCGCTTTCCCAACCAGTGGCCACGCGTTTGACCCGGTGAGCTACGGCTTCGAGTTCGCTCAGCAGGCGTTGGCCTTCCTGGAGCAACTCAAGACCAGCGGCAGTGGGCCGAGCCTGGCGCGAGCGACGGTCAAACAGCAACACATCCAAGGCCTCCTCGATTTGACGCACCCGGTAGGTGAGGGCGCTGGGCACGAGGTTCAGGGTTCGCGCCGCCGCGGCAAAACTGCCGCTGCGGGCGATGGTTTGCAGCATGGCCAGGGCATCGGGGGTCAGCACGTCACGGGCAAGGGACATAGGGAAAAGGTTTCGTCATTCAAATTATTTGAATGATGCCATCAATCCGCATGCATCACCAGTGCGCGCACGAACCGTACAGTCAACCCTCAGATGTTTCAATCCAATGCCCGCCCGTGTGGCGCGCTTGGGCCACGGTCAATTCCACCACTCCTCAGGAACGGGTTCATGATCACTTTCAGACGCTCACAGGACCGCGGCTACGCCGACCACGGCTGGCTGAAGTCATTCCACAGTTTTTCTTTTGCGGGTTACTACGACCCGGCCCACATGGGTTGGGGCAATTTGCGTGTCATCAACGAAGACCGCATTGCGCCAGGAACCGGTTTTGGTACCCATGGGCATCGGGACATGGAAATCATCAGCTATGTGCTGAGCGGCGAGTTGGCGCATCGCGACAGCATGGGCAACGTCAAAGGCATCCCGCCAGGCGATGTTCAGCGCATGAGCGCAGGCTCGGGGGTGCAGCACAGCGAGTTCAACCATGCCCCGCAGCAGGTCACGCACTTCTTGCAAATCTGGATCGAGCCCCATGTGCAAGGCATCGAGCCCAGCTACGAACAGGCTGGTGTGCCAGTGGCAGAGAAACGCGGTCGTTTGGCGCGCATTGCCGGGCCCACCCAGGCCACCGTCAAGATTCACGCCGATGCCAGTTTGTACGCGGGTTTGTTCGATGGTGCCGAGTCGGCTCAGTTACCGCTGGACCCGGCCCGCAAAGGCTATGTGCATGTGGTCAGCGGCGAATTGCAGATCAACGGGCATGCCCTGAAAGCCGGGGATGCTGCGCTGCTCTCTGGTGAGTCCTTGATTGAACTCGGGCAGGGCCGCAACGCCGAGGTCCTGGTGTTCGACCTGGCCGCCTGAATGTTTCCAGTTGTCAGTCTTTCAACCATCCTTTTTTCAGGAGAAATTTCATGAGCAAAACTGCTGTTGTTTATCACTCGGGTTACGGACATACCCAGCGCGTGGCGCAAGCGGTCGCTGACGGGGCACAAGCGGCGTTGATTGCCATTGACGCCGATGGCAATGTCAGTGATGCCGACTGGGCCGTGATCGATGCCGCAGACGCCATCATCTTTGGTTCCCCCACCTACATGGGCATGGCCTCATGGCAGTTCAAAAAATTTGCCGATGCCACTTCCAAGCGCTGGTACACCAGCGCCTGGAAAGACAAGGTCGCGGGCGGGTTCACCGTGTCGGCCAACCTGAGTGGAGACAAACTGTCCACGCTGCAGTACTTCATCACCCTGGCCATGCAAAACGGCATGATCTGGGTGGGCCAGCCGGCCATGAATGATGGCAGCATCAACCGCCTGGGGTCCAACTCGGGGGTGATGGCTCAGGTGGGGCCCACCAGCCCCGCCAGCGACATTCCGCAGGGCGATCTGGACACAGCCCGCGCCTACGGTCAGCGGGTGGCTGACGTGGCCCGCAAGCTGCACGGCTGATCGTGGCGACTCTCGTCCTCGGCTCAGACCGTGGGCGAGAGATCGGGGGCCAAGGCGGTTCGCTCGTCAAAGACGAAGCAATGGCCCCGGTAGTGGGCACCACCCACTTCCTCAAAATATTTCAGGATACCGCCATCCAACTGATAGACCGAATCCAGGCCCAGTTCACGCAAGTAAATGGCGGCTTTTTCGCAGCGGATGCCGCCGGTGCAAAAGCTCACCACCGTCTTGCCCTCCAGGTCCGCCAGGTGTGCTTGCGCGGCTGCAGGAAATTCCCCGAAGCGTGAGATGCGCCAGTCGATGGTGTTTTCAAAGGTGCCGGCATCGACCTCAAACGCGTTACGGGTATCCAGTGTGACCACCGGTCGACCTTGGTCGTCATGGCCCTGGTCCAGCCAGCGTTTGACGACCTGTGCAGGCACCGAGGGTGCGCGTCCTCGGGCGGGGCGGATGGTCGGGTGATTCATGCGAATGATTTCGCGCTTGCACTTGACCAGCATGCGCCCAAACGGCTGGTTGTCAGACCAACTTTCCTTGGGAACGATATCGGCAAATCGCTCGTCTTGATGCAGGAAGGCGACAAAGGAGCGCACAGCGGCCTCAGGGCCGGCCAAGAACAAATTGATGCCTTCCTGAGCCAGCAAGATGGTGCCCTTGAGCCCTTCGTCCAGCGCGCGCGCCAGCAGGGGCTCGCGCAGGCCCTCGGGGTCGTCAATATCGACGAACTTGTAGGCTGAAATGTTCAGAATCTCATTCACAAAAGAGATTCTAAAGCCCGCTGCGATGTGATCTATTGCCTACAATGGCGCTATGTTCGTTCACCTGCGGCTCCACACCGAATTCTCCGTTGTTGACGGCACCAATCGCATCGACGATGTGGTGAAGGCCGCGGCCCAGGATGGACAACCTGCCTTGGCTATCACCGATTACAACAATCTGTTTGGTGGCATCAAGTTTTACAAGGCCGCCCGCGGTCAAGGCGTGAAGCCCGTGCTGGGGGCCGAGTTGGTCGTGGAAGGCATGGGGGACGATCCCGCACTCACCTCGCGCTTGCTGCTGCTGGTGCAGGACCATGGTGGTTACCTGAATTTATGTGAACTGCTGGCCCGGGCATGGACCTCCAACGTGGTGCGCGATCAGGCCGTGGTCAAACTGTCTTGGCTGCGCGATTTGTCACAAGGGCTGATCGCTCTTTCGGGTGCGCAGGCCGGAGCGGTGGGGCAAGCCCTGGTGCAAGGCAATGCGTCGCGTGCGGGTGAGCTGGCCTTGCAATTGGCCTCCATTTTTCCGCACCGGTTTTATCTGGAGTTGCAGCGCGCTGGCCGGGTCGATGACGAATCGCACGTCAGCGCAGCGGTGCAGCTCGCGGCGCGCTTGAAGTTGCCGGTGGTGGCTACCCACCCGGTGCAGTTCACCCGTGAAGACGACTACGAGGCCCATGAAGCCCGGGTTTGTATCGCGGAGGGGGAAATCCTGGGCAATGCCCGGCGGGTGCGCAAATTCACCCGCGAGCAATATTTCAAATCCACCGAGCAGATGAAGGCGGCTTTTGCCGACATTCCCTCGGCATTGGCCAACACGGTCGAAATCGCCCGCCGCTGTAACCTCACCCTGACTCTGGGCAAGCCGCAACTGCCAGACTACCCTACGCCTGAGGTCGAGGGTCGGCGAATGCCCATGGAAGAGTACTTCCGCTACGCCTCGCACCAGGGCTTGCAGGTCCGTCTGCGTCAACGCTTCCCCAACGAGGCGGAGCGCCAACAGCATGAACCGGCGTATATCGAGCGGCTGGAGTTCGAGATCCAGACCATCATCAAGATGGGGTTCCCGGGCTACTTCCTGATCGTGAGCGACTTCATCAACTGGGCCAAACACAATGGTTGCCCTGTGGGGCCGGGGCGAGGTTCGGGGGCCGGTTCGCTGGTGGCTTATTCGCTCAGCATCACCGACCTGGATCCTTTGCAATACAAGTTGCTGTTTGAGCGCTTTCTCAACCCTGAGCGGGTTTCGATGCCCGACTTTGACATCGACTTTTGCCAGACCAATCGCGATCGCGTCATTGACTATGTCAAACAAAAGTATGGCCGCGATGCGGTGAGTCAGATCGCCACCTTCGGCACCATGGCGGCGCGTGCCGCCATCCGCGACGTGGGCCGTGTGCTCGACATGAGCTACACCTTTTGCGATGGCATTTCCAAGCTCATTCCCAACAAACCGGGGCAGCACATCACCATTGCCGGGGCCCTTGAGGTGGAACCGCAATTGGCCGAGCGGCAGGCCAAGGAAGATGAAGTTCGCACTTTGTTGGCGCTGGCGCAAAAACTGGAAGGTTTGACCCGTAACGTAGGTATGCACGCCGGCGGTGTGCTGATCGCGCCAGGAAAGCTGACCGACTTTTGTCCGTTGTATCAGCAACCCGGCAGCGGCTCGGCCGTCAGCCAATACGACAAGGACGATGTCGAGGCCGCCGGCTTGGTCAAGTTTGACTTTTTGGGCCTGGCCACCCTGACGATTCTGGAGATCGCACGAGAGCTCATCCAAAAGCGCCATCCGGGTAAAAGTACGTTCAGTTTTGACGACATTCCTCTGGACGATGCGGCCACTTACAAGCTCTTTCAGGACGGCAAGACCGAAGCCGTGTTCCAGTTTGAAAGCCGCGGCATGCAAGGCATGCTGCGTGATGCGCGCCCGACGCGGCTGGAAGATCTGATTGCGCTCAACGCCTTGTACCGACCGGGCCCAATGGACCTGATCCCCAGCTTCGTCGCGCGCAAACACGGACGCGAAGCGGTCGAGTACCCTCACCCCTTGGTCGAGTCGGTCTTGTCTGAAACCTACGGCATCATGGTCTACCAAGAGCAGGTCATGCAGACCGCTCAGGTGCTGGGCGGTTACTCATTGGGCGGCGCCGATTTGTTGCGCCGGGCCATGGGCAAGAAAAAAGCCGAAGAGATGGCTGAACATCGCCAGATCTTCCGAGAAGGCGCCGCCAAAAACCATATCTCCGAGAGCAAGGCTGACGAGATTTTCGACCTGATGGAAAAGTTCGCGGGCTATGGCTTTAACAAGTCACATGCGGCGGCCTATTCCCTGTTGGCGTATCAGACCGGTTGGCTCAAGGTTCACTACACCGCCGAATTTTTCTGCGCCAACATGACGGTGGAGATGGACGACACCGACAAACTCAAGGTCTTGTACGAAGACGCGGTGTCGATGGGGCTCTCCTTCGAGCCCCCGGATGTCAATCGGGGTGGCTATCGGTTCGAGCCCATCGCTGACCGACAAATTCGTTACGGACTGGGGGCCATCAAGGGCACGGGTCAGCAGGCCATCGAGGCCATTGTGGCGGCCCGCGAGAGTGGGGGTGTGTTCAGCAGTCTGTTCGATTTTTGTCGCCGGGTTGATCGCTCGCGTCTGAATAAACGCACGGTCGAGGCATTGATCAAGGCCGGGGCGTTTGATGCCATCGAACGCAATCGGGCTGCGCTGGTGGCATCCATCGATCGGGCGTTCGAGTTTGCCCAAGCTTGTGAGGCCAATGTCAATCAAGGTGGTTTGTTCGATGACGGCGATGACCATGGTTCCAGCACGCAAGAACCCGATCTGGTTCGAGTCACTCCCTGGGGAGTGAAAGAGCGCTTGACGCAGGAAAAAACCGCCGTTGGCTTCTATCTCTCCGGGCACTTGTTTGACGAAGTCGAGCGCGAGGTGCGTCAATTTGTGCGGCGCCGCCTGGATGAATTGCTGGATTCTCGTGAGTCTCAGTTGTTGGCTGGTATCGTCTCTGACTTCCGGGTGATCAATGGGCAACGTGGACGGTTGGCCTTGTTCAAGTTGGATGACAAGAGCCAGGTGATTGAGGCGTCGGCCGACGAGCAATTGTTCACGGCCCAACGACATTTGCTGCGCGATGACGAGTTGGTGATTGTCATGGCCAGGGCGCAACCGGATCGCTTCTCTGGCGGTCTGCGTCTGCAGGTTCAGCAGGTTTGGGATTTGGCCAGCGCCCGTTGCCGCTTCGGCAAATACCTGCGTGTGATGGTCAATGGCCATGCGCCTGATATCGCGCGTGTGGTCCGTGAGCATCCAGTTCGTGTTGAAAGCTCTGAACAAGGAGAGCTCAGCCGTGGATTGTCCGTGCGTGTCCATGTGCAGCGCGAGGGGGCGCAAGCCGAGTTGCTGTTGGGCGATGCCGCCCGGTTTTATCCCACCGATGCCGCCTTGGCCAGCTGGATGGCTCAGGCCCACAACGGCGATGCCTGCATCGTCTACGAATGAGTGCCATGTTTTTCACCTTGCCCAATCTGATGACCTGGACCCGCATCGCGGCCATTCCTCTGATCGTGGCGGTGTTTTACCTTCCCATCTCGCCAGCGATGCGCAACCTCACGGCCACCGTGATGTTCGTGGTGTTCGCGCTGACCGATTGGCTGGATGGATATCTGGCGCGCAAGCTCAATCAGACTTCTTCTTTCGGCGCTTTTCTCGATCCGGTGGCGGATAAATTCCTGGTTTGTGCCAGTTTGCTGGTGCTGGTGCACTTGGGGCGCACCGATGTGTTCGTGGCGCTCATCATCATTGGACGCGAGATTGCCATTTCAGCTTTGCGAGAGTGGATGGCACAAATCGGGGCGTCTCGCAGCGTGGCCGTGCACATGCTGGGCAAAGTGAAAACCACGGTTCAGATGGTGGCCATTCCCTTTCTTCTCTATGAGGGCGAGTTGCTGGGGGTCATCGATACCTTGTGGTGGGGACGCGTGATGATCTGGGTGGCCGCCGCATTGACGGTGTGGTCCATGGTCTACTATTTGCAAAAGGCCTTGCCTGCCATTCGGCAGCACGCGAAATGACGCGACCACCATCTGTACCGGCGGCAGCTGCCACGAGCGATGCCGATTGGATTCGGCTCATGCCAGTGGTTTTTGTGCTCATTTGGGCCACCGGGTTCATCGTCGCACGGTTTGGTATGCCCTATGCGCCCCCGATGAGTTTTCTCCTGTGGCGCTATGTCTTTTCAATCGCCTGTTTTTTGATTTGGATCCGTATCGCTGGTGTTGCGTGGCCCAGCAGCCGTGCCCAGTGGATGCATCTCGGTGTGACAGGGGTGCTGATGCACGCGGGCTACCTGGGCGGGGTGTGGTCTTCGGTCAAGGCTGGCATGGGCGCGGGGCTGTCTTCGTTGATCGTGGGCTTGCAACCCGTGCTCACCGCCGTCTGGTTGTCCTCTCGGGGCGGGCTGGTGAGTCGCCGCCAATGGCTGGGCCTCTTGCTGGGCCTGGCCGGCCTGGTGCTGGTGGTGTCGCGAAAAATCGACAGCAGCCAAGAAGTTTCTGTGGTGTCCCTGGCGTGTGCCTTGACGGCGCTGCTGTCCATCACCGTGGGCACCCTGTACCAAAAACGACATGTGCAGCCTTGTGATGTTCGGACAGCCAACACAGTGCAATTGCTGGCCGCGGCACTCGTGACATTACCCCTGGCCGCGCTCGAAGTCGAAGCCGTCGTGTGGCATCCACAATTGATGGGCGCCATGGCCTGGTCGGTGTTGGGCATGACCCTGGGGGGCAGTTCGCTGCTGTACCTGTTGATCCAGCGCGGAGCGGCGGCAACGGTCAGCAGTCTGATGTATTTGGTGCCACCTTGCACAGCGCTCATGGCCTGGGTGCTTTTTGATGAACCGATCACCCTGGTCACCCTGGCCGGGATCGTTTTGACTGCGCTGGGCGTGAGCCTGGTCGTTCGCGTGCCTGTCGTCACCCGAGCGACATGAGAACTGGTCGCGTCAACGACGCGATGATGCTTTGACCCGACAATTCCCCATTCAGATTCAGGAGTAGCCATGAGCAAGCAACGTATCGCAGTGATCGCCGGAGACGGCATTGGAAAAGAAGTCATGCCCGAGGGGATGCGCGTGGTGGATGCCGCCGCACGCAAGTTCGGCATTGACCTGGCCTTTGACCATTTCGACTTTTCCAGCTGGGATTATTGCGAGCGCCATGGACAAATGTTGCCCGACAACTGGAAGGACCAGATCGGCGGGCACGATGCCATCTACTTCGGTGCGGTGGGCTGGCCTGAAAAAATTGCTGACCACGTTTCCCTGTGGGGCTCTTTGCTGTTGTTCCGCCGCGAGTTCGATCAATACATCAATTTGCGTCCGGCCCGTTTGATGCCCGGCATCATCGCCCCCGTGGTGCGCCGTGACGGCAGCCCTCGCCAGGCGGGTGAAATCGACATGTACATCGTGCGTGAGAACACCGAAGGCGAATACTCCAGCATCGGTGGCCGCATGTTCCCGGGCACGGCTCGCGAGATCGTGATGCAGGAAACTGTGATGTCGCGCGTGGGTGTGGATCGTGTGTTGAAGTTTGCCTTCGACCTTGCGCAATCGCGTCCGAAAAAGCATTTGACCAGCGCCACCAAGTCCAACGGCATTGCCATCACCATGCCTTACTGGGATGAGCGTGTGGCTGAAATGGCCAAGGCTTACCCTGACGTTCGTCAAGACAAATACCACATCGATATTTTGACGGCGCATTTCGTGCAGCGCCCCGACATATTCGACGTCGTGGTAGCCAGCAATCTGTTTGGCGACATCCTGAGCGACTTGGGTCCGGCTTGTACTGGCACGATCGGGATTGCCCCCAGTGCCAACCTCAATCCTGACCGGACCTTCCCCTCGCTGTTCGAGCCGGTGCATGGCTCTGCGCCCGACATCGCGGGACGTGGCATTGCCAACCCGATTGGACAGATCTGGTGTGGCGCCATGATGCTCGAGTTTCTGGGACACAAACAAGCCCACGATGCCATCTTGTCGGCCATCGAGAAAGTGCTCGATCCCAAGAGTGGCGCTCCGCGCACGCCCGACATCGGCGGCTCGGCCAGCACCAGTGATCTTGGCAAAGCGATTGCACTGGCGCTGTAAGAAGCCCATCAGGTCTATCGTCGGCGCAATCGAGCGTGGTTGTCAGCTTCAGGAATGACAAAAACGTATAGAATTCGCCTCCGCGCTGCACCTCTTGTTTGTCAGCATTGACAGTCAATGGTGCCTTGGTTTTAATGGCAACAGCAGCGCTGAACTGCTTATTCTTCAAATCGTGTGTGCCCTCTATCGGCGCCACGATTTGATGGAAATACCAACAATGCAATGATTACACGCCTTACGACAAGGGGATATTTGTGAACAAGACAGAATTGATCGAACACATCGCCAAGCACGCCGATATTTCCAAAGCTGCCGCCACCCGGGCTCTCGAAGCCACCATCGGAGCCGTCAAAACCACCTTGAAAAAAGGCGGCTCAGTGTCTCTGGTGGGTTTTGGGACCTTCGCGGTCACCAAGCGCGCAGCCCGCACTGGCCGCAACCCCCGTACCGGCGCTGCGATTAAAATCAAATCTGCCAAGGTGCCCAAGTTCCGTCCTGGCAAGGCTTTGAAAGACGCCTTGAACTGATTGAATCAGGTGGGGTGCTTAGCTCAGTTGGTAGAGCGGCGCCCTTACAAGGCGTAGGTCGGCGGTTCGAGACCGTCAGCACCCACCACCCATCTAAGGCGAACACAGTTCGCCTTTTTTGCTTTTATTGAATCCTCCTGAAGGCTCACATGTTTGATTTCGTTCGGAAGCACACCAGGATCATGCAGTTCTTGCTGTTCCTGCTCATCTTCCCGTCGTTTGTGCTCTTTGGAATTGATGGCTACAACCGCTTTGTCGAAAAGGGCGAGGCCGTGGCTGTCGTCGATGGACATGACATCACCCGAGCCGAATGGGATGCTGCACATCGAAATGAGGTCGAGCGCCTCAGAGCCTCCATGCCCGGTGTGGATGTCAAACTCTTTGACTCGCCTGAAGCTCGCTATGGTTCGCTGGACCGTCTGGTGCGTGAACGCTTGATGCAAGTGGCCGCGCAGCGACTGCACCTGGGGGTCAGCGATCAGCGTCTGGCCACGGAGTTGCAGCAGTCTCCTGCCATTGCATCCCTGCGCCGGCCCGATGGTTCGCTCGACATGGAGCGGTACAAACAACTCGTGGGGGCTCAAGGCATGACTCCCGAGATGTATGAAAACCGATTGCGAGCCGATTTGTCCATGCGACAAGTGATCAATGGCGTCATCGGTTCTGGCTTCACCACCCCGGCGGTGGCGGGCGTTGCCCTGAGCGCTTATTTCCAGCAACGCGAAGTGCAGTGGACGGTCTTCAAACCGACCGACTATGTGAGCCGCTTGCAACCCTCGGACAAGGACCTGAACGATCACTACCAAAAGCATGCGGCGCAATTCCAGACCACGGAGATGGTGGACATTGAATACGTCATGCTGGACCTCGCGTCCGTGCAAAAAGGCATTGTTTTGCAAGAGTCGGATGTGAAAACCTACTTTGAGCAGAACCAGTCCCGCCTGGCCGCGCAAGAGGAGCGTCGTGCCAGTCACATCCTCTTTGCTGTGGATGCGAAGGCGCCCGCTGCCGAGCGCGAAAAAGTGCGAGCGCGGGCCTCGTCAGTCCTGTCCGACCTCAAGAAAACCCCCAAGCGATTTGCCGAGCTGGCGCGCAAATATTCACAAGACCCGGGCTCTGCCAGCAAGGGCGGTGATCTTGACTTCTTCGCTCGTGGAGCCATGGTCAAGCCGTTTGAGGATGCGGCTTTTGCGCTGAAAGAGGGGCAGATCAGTGATTTGGTCGAGTCCGACTTTGGTTACCACATCATCCAACTGACTGACATCCGCCAACCCAAATCAGCCAGCTTCAGCGCCCAGCGTTCTGCCTTGGAAGCCGAATTGCGCAAGCAACAAGCACAGCGCAAATTTGCCGAGCAGGCCGAACAGTTCACCAACCTGGTCTATGAGCAGGCAGACAGTCTGCAACCCGTGGCCGATCGTCTGAAGCTCGACATTCGCAAAGCTTCAGGCCTGACCCGACAAGCCAATGGTGCGGGTCCCTTGAATCACCCCAAGTTACTGGCTGCCGTGTTCTCTGCCGATGCCATGGACAAAAAGCGCAACACCGAAGCGCTGGAAGTCGGACCTTATCAACTGGTGGCCGCACGCGTGGTTCGGCATGTTCCTGCCAGCACCTTGCCGTTCGATCAGGTCAAGGATCGTGTGCGACAAAACTGGATCGCGCAGGCTGCTGCCGAAGCGGCTCGACAAGCCGGGCAAGACAAGTTGCAGGCCTGGAAGGCCGCCCCAGACAGCGCCAGTCTTGGAGCCTCAGTGGTGATGTCCCGAGAAACGCCGGATAAATGGCCCGCCCCCTTGTTGGACGCTGTCATGCGCGCGCCGACGCAATCCTTGCCCGCATGGGTCGGGGTTGATTTGGGCGGGCAGGGATATGCTGTGGCCCGCCTGAACAAGGTGCTGGCGCCGGTGGACATGACGCCGCGCAAGCAAGAGCGAGCTCAATTTGCCCAGTGGATGAGTACCGCTGAGGGCTTGGCCTACTACAACCACCTCAAGGATGAGTTCAAGGTGGTGATCAAAGAGCCGCGCCCTGCGCCTGTCGGTCTTCAGCCCTGACATTGACGCGCTATAATCTTACCTTCTACGGTGGCTGTAGCTCAGTTGGTAGAGTCCAGGATTGTGATTCCTGTCGTCGTGGGTTCGAGTCCCATCAGCCACCCCAGTATCCATGCGCCCTAGCGACCTTTTTGGTTTCTAGGGCGCTTTGCTTTTTGGGAGCTTGTAGGCAATCTGTAGGCAAGTTGCATAAATCTGTCGTTAGATATCTAACGGCTTGTGCAAAAAGAATTTCATGGGCCTACCTGCGCTGGCCCCATCGTTTCACAGACACCGATCACCTCCTGCGAAGGCTTCATCTGCTTTTCGAGATAAGTAATTTTTAAAATTATTTTTTGTCTAAGGTTGGATATAGGGCATCGTGAATTTTTCCGCTCGGCGTGCTTAACTATGTTGCGAAGCACGAGCAGGCTAATCATGGGGTATCCCCTTCAAAATCCCGCCCAGCCAGCCCCCAGCACCTGACAGCAAAAAACCACAGAAAACGTCTTGAAGACGTCTTCTTATGGGTGCGCTGCGTTGCGCCGTCCCAGGCCCTCAGCAATGAAAGCGAGCACCAAAGAATTGAGCGACACGCCTTCTGTCTTTGCCCGAGCGGTCAGTTGGAGGTGCATGGAGCGTGGAAGCCGCGCCAGCACCTTGCCAGATGCAGATGCTGGAGTGAAATCGTCCACGTTGAATGCCGGGGCAGGGACTTCTTGCCCCATGTCCGCCATCGCACTGACGGTTGCAATGAAGGCCTCCCGGCCATCCGCGATGGCTTCCAGTTCGGTTGCACCGTCTGCCATCACCCCCGGAATATCGGGCATCGTGAACATGAAGCCGCCACCGTCTGCTGCATCAATTGGGCTGACAACATGGCTGTAGGCTTCGAAGGGGAAAGCGGGCTTCACTTTTGCAATGGTCTTGACGGTCATGGCTTACTCCTGAATCTGATCGATGAGCGCAACGAAGCGCTTGATGTAAATGGCCTTGATGGGCCGGTGGGCCGGAACAGACAGTGGGTCTTTGACCGAGGGATGCGAAAAAACGTGATGGCTACCCCCGGTGCTTCGCACTTCCATGCCGTACTGTTTGGCAACTGTGAGCAGCTTTGCCATGGCCCAGTCGTTGGGGTTCTGGCGCATTGCCGTGAGTAATTTGGTTGCCGTGTTCACCGTCCCGATGATAGCGCCTGTAATATCAAATTGCAAGCTGGTTCAGATTGGAACGGCTGGCACCCCAGTAGCCACCCCATTCAGTCCGATCCCGGCGGATTCACCATCACCAGTTTGCCCATCACCTGTCGTGACCCCATGCGGGCATAGGCGGCCTTGAGTTCCGACATGGGTAAGGTGGCGTCAATGACCGGTTTGATGCGGCCCTGCTGGTACCAGGCCACCAGTTCTTTCATCATGGCATCTTGAGCCGCAGGCTCGCGACGAGCGAACTCACCCCAAAACACGCCGACCACCGATGCCCCCTTGAGCAAGGCCAGATTCAGTGGCAAGGAGGGGATAGGGCCAGCAGCGAACCCCACCACCAGGTAGCGCCCTCGCCAAGCGATGGAGCGGAACGCGGGTTCGGCCAAGTCACCCCCCACCGGATCGTAGATCACGTCGGGCCCCTTGCCCTGGGTCAGCGCCTTGATGTGATCGCGCAGTTGGCCCTCTCGGTAATTGATGACGTGATCTGCTCCCAAACGTTTGCACAACTCGCACTTCTCGTCGCTGGAAGCAGCGGCAATGACGGTGGCGCCGACCGCCTTGGCGATTTGGATGGCCGAAGTGCCGACCCCGCCCGCAGCGCCCAGCACCAATACCGTCTCGCCGGCGCGCAATTGGGCGCGGTCGATCAGCGCGTGGTGTGAGGTGGCATAGATCATGATGAACGCCGCTGCGTCCACGCTGCTGAAGCCGTCTGGCAGGGGCAGACACAACCGCGCCGGGGCCACCGCATGGGTGCCAAAGCCGCCGGTGCCGGGCAGGCAGGCCACCCGCTGACCCACTTTCAGATGGGTCACCCCTTCGCCCAGGGCGCTAACCGTGCCGGCGTACTCCGAGCCAGGCACAAAGGGCAAGGGGGGCTTCATCTGATATTTGTTTTGCACGATGAGTGCATCGGGAAAGTTCAGGCTCGCCGCCTCGATGGCAATCAGCACTTCGCCCGCCTGCGGGGTGGGCGTGGGCAATTCTTTCCAGTTCAGGGCGTCAACGCCCGTGGGGGTTTCGCAAAGCCAGGCATGCATGGTTTTTTCCTCTTGTGCAATGACCACATCATAGGGGCTGAAAAGCGCCGCGCAGGTCTGAGTGACACCTACAATCAAGCCTGCAACGGGACACACCATGAACATACTCATCTCCAACGACGATGGCTACCAGGCCCCGGGCATTGTGGCCCTGTATGAGGCGCTAAAAGACCTGGGCCGAGTCGAGGTGGTCGCCCCCGAGCAGAACAACAGCGCCAAGTCCAACGCCTTGACCTTGCATTCACCTTTGTATGTGCACGAAGCGGCCAACGGCTTTCGATACATCAACGGCACGCCTGCCGATTGTGTGCATGTGGCATTGACCGGCTTGCTGGGCTATAAGCCAGATCTGGTGGTTTCGGGCATCAACAACGGGGCCAACATGGGCGACGACACCATTTACTCGGGGACGGTGGGGGCAGCCATGGAGGGCTATCTCATGGGCATTCCGGCCATCGCTTTCTCGCAGGTTGAAAAGGGCTGGAAGCATCTGGATGCGGCGGCGGCAGTGGCACGCGACTTGGTGCTTTCACTGATCGCACAGCAGCAATTGACCACATCGCCCTGGCTGCTGAATGTGAACGTCCCATGCCTGCCCCATGAATCGCTGAAACCTCTCAAGGTCTGTCGACTGGGGCGGCGACATTCGGCCGAGCGCGTCATCACCCAGGAAAGCCCTCGCGGTGAAACCATGTACTGGATTGGCAGCGCCGGGCCGGCCAAAGACGACGCCGACGGCACCGACTTTCACGCCACTTTCACCGGTCACGTTTCATTGACCCCTTTGCAAGTGGATCTCACCGACCACGGCCAGCTCCCCCAGTGGCTGCCGGTGGCCGCTGCTGCCAGTCGGGCCTGAGATATCCATGAAAAAACGCCCCGCTTTTCCTGCGCGCCTGGATTTAGGCCAGGACCAGGGGGCTCCCACGCCTCGGCTGTCAGTGACTCGGGTCCAATCGGCCAAGCCGGCCAGCGTGGTGACCTCTAAGGCACCGACAGGGCTGGGGCTGGACTCGGCTCCGGTGCGTGCCCGCATGGTACGAAAACTCGCCGAGCAGGGGATTGAGGATGCCATGGTGTTGAAGGCCATGGAAACCATTGAGCGACACCGCTTCGTGGACAGTGCCTTGGTCAATCAGGCCTATGAGGACACCAGTCTGCCCATCGGGCTGGGGCAGACCATTTCCAAGCCGAATGTGGTGGCTCGTATGCTGGCTTTGCTGCGCCAGGGTCACAACTTACATATCGATGGCAAGTTGGGGCGGGTGCTTGAAATCGGGACGGGCTGCGGTTATCAGGCCGCGCTGTTGAGTGTCTTGTCCAAAGAGGTGTACAGCATCGAGCGGTTGCGGGGTTTGCACGAGAAGGCCCGAGACAACCTGCGGCACTTGCGAGCTGCCAATTTGCATCTGTTGTTTGGCGATGGCATGTTGGGCTATGCCAAGGGCGCGCCTTATGCCGGCATCATTGCGGCGGCGGGCGGAGAGGCATTACCCGATAGCTGGGTCGATCAACTGGCAGTGGGTGGGCGGTTGGTCGCCCCGCTGGTCACTGCACAGGGGCAGCAAGCCCTGTTGGTGGTCGATAAAACCCCTCAGGGCATCCAACAGCGCATGCTCGAGGCGGTGCACTTTGTCCCTCTAAAATCGGGCGTCGCCTGAGTGCAAGGATTGGACATGTGGTGTCGGCGTTTCATGGGTTGGGGTTTTTTATTCGGTTGGGTGCTGCTGGCTGGGTGTGCTGGTCAGGCCACTCGTCCCGCTCCGGTGGAGGATCGCCGTTCTGGGACCACGCCACCCGCGGCGGTTGTCCGGGCCAAGCCGGCATCGGCGGCGATGGCAACGCCTCCTGCTGCCAGTGCTTTGCCAGGCGCGGAGAACGCAGGCAAGCCGGGCTTTTACACGGTGCGGCCTGGTGACACCCTCATCAAGATCGGACTGGATCAGGGGCAAAATTGGCGCGATCTGGTTCGCTGGAATGGTTTGGACAACCCCAATGTCATTGAAGTCGGCCAGGTGCTGCGTGTCACTGCGCCCAACGGCGAAGTGGTGGTTCGTCCTGTCACCCAAAACAGCATGACCCTTCCTTCCCCCGCCCCTGCGCCTGTAGGGGCGGCTTCCAGCGCTGCGCCAGTGACCAGTTCTGGTGCGACCTCGGTACCGGCCTCTTCTGTGCCCAGCACAGACAATGCCGATGAGGGATTGGGCTTCATTTGGCCCGCAGCGGGCCCGGTTCTGGCCAGTTTTGAAGAGCCCAAGAACAAGGGGATCGACCTGGGCGGGAAAGCCGGGGACCCTGTTGTGGCAGCAGCAGATGGCCGAGTGGTTTATGCCGGTGCGGGCCTGAGAGGCTATGGCAATCTGGTCATCCTCAAGCACAACAACACCTTTTTGACGGCTTATGCCCATAACCAGACGCTCCTGGTCAAGGAAGACCAATCTGTCAAGCGAGGTCAAAAAATCGCCGAGATGGGCAACACCGACGCCGATCAGGTGAAGTTGCATTTTGAGATTCGTCGGCAAGGCAAGCCGGTGGATCCAGCTCGCTATTTGCCAGCGTCTCGCTGACCCTCAATCCTGCAGACCTTGGCCAAAGCTGGCTCGTGCGGGTCTTTGATCTTCAAACCATGTCCGATACTCCATCCAGCGTTACACCCGATCCCAACGACCGCTTGCTGACCATCGAGTCCCTGGACCTGGAGGCTCAGGGGGTGGGGCACCGCAGTGATGGCAAGGTGGTGTTTGTCGAGGGCGCCTTGCCTTTCGAGGTGGTTGAGGTGCAAGTGCACCGCAAGAAGAACCAATGGGAGGCGGGCAGTCTGAAGACCCTGCACCACGAATCTTCGCAGCGGGTGCGTCCCGGTTGTCCGCATTTCGGCCTGCATGCTGGCGCCTGCGGGGGGTGCAAGATGCAACACCTGCACCCGATGGCGCAGGTGGCTGTCAAGCAACGGGTGCTGGAAGACAACCTGTGGCATTTGTCCAAGGTGCGCGCCGATACCTTGCTGCGTCCCATCCAAGGCCCCGATTGGGGCTATCGGTATCGTGCTCGCCTATCGGTGCGTTATGTCCACAAAAAAGGCACCGTCTTGGTCGGTTTTCACGAGCGCAAAAGCCGCTATGTGGCCGACATGACCCATTGCCCGGTGCTGCCACCGTCGGTGGAGGCCTTGCTGGTGCCTTTGCGCGATTTGATCGGCAGCATGCAAGCCCGCGAGACATGTCCGCAAATTGAGCTGGCTTGTGGCGACAGCGTGATTGCCTTGGTCTTGCGTCACCTCGAGCCTCTGAGTGAGCCGGATCTGGCGCGCTTGCGGGCATTTGCCAGCCAGCATGGTGTGCAATGGTGGTTACAGCCCAAGGGGCCCCAGACGGTGCATTTGCTGGACGCCCCTGATGTGGACATGCCCGGCTCGGCGCCGCAGGCACAACTGGCTTATGCCTTGCCAGAGTTTGGTGTGCACATGCCTTTTCTGCCGACCGATTTCACACAGGTCAACCCGCACATCAACCGTGTCTTGGTGGCCAGAGCGGTTCGACTGCTCCAGGTACAGTCGCATGAACGGGTCATCGATTGGTTCTGTGGTTTGGGCAATTTCACCCTGCCACTGGCGACCCAGGCCCGAGAGGTCTTAGGTATCGAGGGCAGCGAAACGCTGGTGGAGCGATCGACTGAAAACCTGGCGCACAACCAGGCTCTGCGCGCTGCCTCGGGGGGAAGTGCGCTGGCTCCCACGCAGTTTGTGGCCCGAAATTTGTTTGACATGACCCCAGACCTCTTGCGAGCCGATGGGGTGGCTGATAAGTGGCTGATTGACCCGCCTCGCGAGGGGGCGTTTGCGCTGGCCAAGGCGCTGGCTGATTTGCACCAAAGCCCGGAACTTCGGCAGGGTTGGACACCTCCGCGTCGCATCGTCTATGTCAGTTGCAACCCGGCCACGCTGGCCCGCGATGCGGGTTTGTTGGTTCACCAGGCGGGTTACCGCTGTGAAAGCGCAGGCGTGGTCAACATGTTTCCGCACACTGCTCATGTGGAAAGCATCGCCGTCTTCAGCCTGCAGGACTGATCGTTGGCGTCTTATTTCCGTTGCCACCCGATGGCAACAGGCAAACAAAAAGGCCCCGAAGGGCCTTTTTGTTTGAGGGGGGAAGCCCCTGATCCTTGATGGTCAGTCGCGCTCGCCGCCCATGATACCCAACAGGGCCAACAGGCTTTGGAACACATTGACAATGTCGAGATACAGGGCCAGGGTGGCGCTGATGTAGTTGGTTTCACCACCGTCAATGATTTGTTTGACGTCGTACAGCATGTAGGCGCTGAAGATGCCAATGGCCAGCATGGACAAGGCCATCATGCCGGCTGTAGAGCCAACAAACACGTTGATGATGCCGCCCACCATGAGCACGATGGCGCCCACAAAAAGCCATTTGCCCATGCCAGACAAATCGCGCTTGATGACGGTGGCCAGACTGGCCATGGCGAAAAAGACGCCGGCCGTGCCACCAAAGGCTGTCATGACCAGTTGAGAGCCGTTTTTGAAGCCCAGGACCATGGCGATCATGCGAGAAAGCATGAGACCCATGAAAAATGTGAAGCCTAGTAAGACCCAAACCCCGGTAGAGGTGTGTTTGGTTTTCTCGATGGCGTAAATGAAGCCGAAGGCCCCCGCCAGAAACACGATGAGACCTAAGCCGCCACCCAGGGCCAGCGTCAGGCCGGAAGCCACGCCGATCCAGGCACCGAGAACGGTGGGGATCATGCTCAGAGCAAGCAGCACATAGGTGTTGCGAAGCACACGGTTGCGCTCGGCAGCGGAGCTTCCCGTGTAGCCGTAGTTGATCGTTTGCATCTGGTCACTCATGCATCTCTCCTTATTAGCACCTGCATATGCAGATGCGATCATTGTAGGGTGATTCAAGTTCTCCATACAATTCCCAAAAAATCCCTATTTCTATAGGGTTTTATGACCATTTCAACCGAGGAAAAAACGTGAAAAGCAAGCCTACCCTGGAACTGTCTGATCTGAAGAAAATCGCCGCTGCAGCTGAAGCCGAAGCCCTGCGCAATCAATGGGCCGTCACCATCGCGATTGTTGACGACGGTGGGCACCTGCTCTGGTTGCAGCGACTCGACGGCGCTGCGCCGGTGTCGTCCCACATCGCCCCAGCCAAAGCCCATGCGGCCGCCACGGGCCGTCGTGAAACCAAGGTGTACGAAGACATCATCAACAACGGCCGCTATGCGTTCATCACGGCTCCCTCGGTGGAAGGGCTGCTGGAAGGGGGCGTCCCCATCATCAAGGACGGGCAGGTGATTGGCGCGGTGGGTGTCAGTGGTGTCAAATCCAACGAAGACGCCCAGATTGCCAAAGCCGGTATTGCTGCGCTGGGCTGATTCATCCCCGGGTTTTTTTCGTCCTGAGGCTCAATAGGTCAGCCGCTCAGGGCGAATTTCCTGCAAGATGGTGGTCGCGATTTCCTCAATGCTTTTGGTGGTGGTCGAGAGCCAGCGAATGCCGGCCCGACGCATCATCGCCTCGGCCTCGCTGACCTCCATGCGGCAATTCTCCAGGCTGGCGTATCGCGAGTTCGGTCGACGCTCGTTGCGTATTTCGCTCAGCCGTTCGGGCTGGATGGTCAGTCCGAATATTTTTTTACGATGCGGCACCAGGGCCGGCGGCAATTGCCGTCGCTCGAAATCCTCAGGAATCAGCGGGTAATTGGCCGCCTTGAGGCCGTATTGCATGGCCAGGTACAGGCTGGTGGGGGTTTTTCCGCTGCGGCTCACGCCCACCAGGATGACATCCGACAACTCCAGGTCGCGGTTCAGTTGGCCGTCATCATGGGCCAGGCTGAAGTTGATCGCCTCTATGCGGTCGTGGTATTCCTTGCTTTTACTCGCGTCCGAAAATCGCCCGATGCGGTGGTTAGAGGTGATACCCAGTTCTTTTTCCAAGGGGTTCACGAAAGTGGCGAACATGTCCAGCAGCATGCCTTTGCAGCCTTGCTGAATGACGGCCAGAACCTCTTCGTTGACCAGGGTGGTGAATACGATGGGCCGACGCCCTTCGACCTCGGCGGTGTGGTTGACCTGACGCACCACCTGATGGGCCTTGTCGACAGAGTCCACAAAAGGCAGTCGCACATGGCGTGGCCTCATTTCAAACTGGGCCAGGATGGCATTGCCAAAGGTCTCTGCGGTGATACCGGTGCCATCGGAGATGAAGAAAACGGTGCGTTGCGGCATGGATGGGTCCAGACATAGTGGCATGGGGGCCAATAAAAGAGCCTCCGGCGGCTGTCCGGCTTGGGCGCTCCCCCCTACAATCAGGACATTATCCGAATTTCCTCATGCTGACCTCTTTACTGTTGCCGATATTGCTGCTCCTGGCAGCCACCCGGAGCGTCAGTGTGTGCATGCCTCGAAAGGCCACCTCCAGGCCAGATACCCATACCCGGCTGACCTGGCATGCCCGACCGCTTTTAACTTCTGGAGCTTTCCCATGTCTGCACGCTTTAGCCCGACCGCCCTGGTCGTACCGTTTGAGCACCTGAGATTGACCGATGTCGAGGCGGTTGGCGGTAAAAACGCCAGTCTCGGCGAAATGATTTCCCAATTGCCGCAAGGTGTCCGGGTGCCCACCGGGTTTGCCACCACGGCTCACGCGTTCCGTGAATTTTTGCGGCATGACCGGCTCGATGAGCGTATTCAGGCCCGGCTGGCCGGTCTGGACACCGAGGACGTTCGTGCGTTGGCCCAGACCGGTGCCGAGATTCGCGCCTGGGTAGAAAACCAACCCTTCCCCGCTGACCTGGAGCAGGCCATTCGCACGGCTTTCGCCGAATTGAGTGCTGGACAGCCGCAAGCCTCCTTTGCCGTGCGTTCCTCGGCCACGGCGGAAGACTTGCCCGATGCCTCCTTTGCCGGTCAGCAAGAGACCTTTCTCAACGTGGTGGGCATCGAGGATATCCTCCATAAGATGCGCGAAGTGTTTGCCTCGCTCTACAACGACCGGGCCATCAGCTACCGGGTGCACAAGGGCTTTGCCCATGCCGATGTGGCCTTGTCCGCCGGCGTTCAACGCATGGTGCGATCCGATCTGGGGGCCGCGGGCGTGATGTTCACCATCGACACCGAGTCGGGCTTCGAGGATGTGGTGTTCATCACCTCCAGCTACGGGCTGGGTGAGACAGTGGTGCAGGGCGCCGTCAACCCCGATGAGTTCTATGTCCACAAGCCGATGCTCAAGGCCGGCAAGCGTGCGCTGATTCGCCGCAATCTGGGCTCCAAAATGTTGCAGATGGTGTTCGCCACCGCAGAAGACCGGGCTTCAGGGAGCCGATTGGTCAAAACCATTGATGTGCCTACAGAGCAGCGCAACCGCTATTCGCTCACCGATGCCGATGTCGAGCAACTGGCCCGATATGCGCTCATCATTGAAGAGCACTATGGCCGCCCCATGGACATCGAATGGGGCAAGGATGGTACCGATGGTCATTTGTACATCCTGCAGGCCCGGCCCGAGACCGTCAAGAGCCAGATGCGTGGCCAGTCCGAGCAGCGATTCACGCTGAAGGGGCATGGTGCGGTGTTGGCCGAAGGCCGTGCCATCGGGCAAAAAATCGGTGCCGGCCCCGTGCGATTGGTGTTGAGCATTGCTGAAATGGACCGAGTGCAACCCGGTGATGTGCTCGTGACCGACATGACCGATCCCAACTGGGAACCGGTGATGAAGCGCGCCAGCGCCATTGTGACCAACCGAGGTGGGCGCACTTGCCATGCCGCCATCATCGCCCGCGAGTTGGGTATCCCGGCCGTGGTCGGTTGCGGCGATGCCACCGAACGTCTGGCCGATGGTGTGCTGGTCACGGTCAGTTGCGCCGAAGGCGACACGGGACACATTTACGACGGCTTGCTGGAGACCGAGGTCACTGAGGTGGAACGCGGCACCATGCCGCCGGTGCCGACCAAAATCATGATGAACGTGGGGAACCCTCAATTGGCCTTCGATTTTGCCCAACTGCCCAATGAAGGCGTTGGGCTGGCGCGGCTGGAGTTCATCATCAACAACAACATCGGCGTGCACCCCAAAGCCATCCTCGACTATCCCAATGTCGATGCCGATTTGAAAAAGGCGGTCGAATCCGTGGCTCGTGGCCATGCCTCACCCCGCGCTTTCTACGTTGACAAGGTTGCCGAAGGCATCGCTACCATCGCCGCGGCTTTCTGGCCCAAGCCGGTGATCGTGCGCTTGTCCGACTTCAAGTCCAACGAATACCGCAAATTGATTGGCGGCAGCCGTTACGAGCCCGAAGAGGAAAACCCCATGCTGGGCTTTCGAGGGGCGGCGCGCTATCTGAGTGCCGATTTCAACGACGCTTTTGCCATGGAGTGTGAGGCTTTGTGCCGCGTGCGCGGCGACATGGGCTTGACCAACGTTCAGGTGATGGTGCCCTTTGTACGCACCCTGGGGCAGGCCGAGCGTGTGACCGCCTTGCTGGCGAGCCATGGTTTGCGCCGAGGCCAAGACGGGCTCAAATTGATCATGATGTGCGAGGTGCCCAGCAACGCGATCCTGGCGGAGCGGTTCCTCGAGTACTTCGACGGCTTCTCGATTGGATCGAACGACCTGACCCAGTTGACCCTGGGGCTGGATCGTGATTCGGGCCTGGAATTGCTGGCGGCGGATTTCGACGAGCGTGATCCTGCCGTCAAGGCCATGTTGAGTCGGGCGATTGATGCTTGTCTGGCGCAAGGCAAGTACGTGGGCATTTGCGGTCAAGGCCCCAGTGACCACCCCGACTTTGCCCGCTGGTTGTGCGAGGCTGGCATTGCTTCCATTTCACTCAACCCGGACAGCGTGGTGGAGACCTGGAAGATGCTGGCTTCCTGATGCTGATTTCCTGAGGTCATGGCGGCGGGTGCCCCTCCACCACGGGGCAACCCTTGCAGACTCGGCTTGGAAAAGCTGGTAAAAAACGGCTGTGACTCCACAAACGCCAGACGCCACCCCGCCAGAGCACGACCATCCCCCGACATGGGCTGGGCGCTTGCGATTCAGCACCGGCAGGGGTGTCGGGTTGCTGATGCTTGTCACCGTGGCCGGCCTGTGCGGTGCGTGGTGGTGGCCTGAGCGTACCGAGTGGCATTTCCTGATCGTGACTCAATGCATTCCCTTGTGCTACCTGGGGTTGGCTTGGTGGGGCTCCCACAGCGATGCAGGGGAGGACGATGGTTCTTAAGCAATGGCGGTTGGTGCTGGCCGGGCTGATCTGTCTGACGGTTTTGTCCGTGCTGTTGTGGTTGGCCGACCTCTTGGGTATCCCTAAAGCGTTGGTGAATGGGTTCTTCCTGGTGCTGTCCATCATCGGGTACGCCACCATTGGCATGTTTTGTCGCACCACCCAGGCCGAGGAATATTTTGTCGCGGGTCGTCGCATCAGCGCACCCTTCAATGGCATGGCCACGGCGGCGGACTGGATGTCGGCGGCCAGTTTCATTGGCCTGACCGGGTTGTTGCTCAACGATGGCTACATCGGTGACGGGGTGCATGCCGGTGGGCTGGCCTATGTACTGGGCTGGACGGGGGGGTTTTGCTTGCTGTGTTTCCTGTTCGCACGCAAGCTCAATCAAACTGCCGCCATCACCATTCCCGATTTTCTGGGCCGTTTGTTTGGCAGTACAGCCGTGCGGTGGTTGGGGGCAATTGGCGCGATTCTGTGCTCCAGCGTCTATCTGGTGGCTCAGATTTACGGCATTGGCCTGGTGACCTCCATGCTCTCGGGCCTCACGTTTGAGTTGGGCATGTTCCTCGCTCTTGGGGGTATTTTGTTGTGCTCCTTTCTGGGGGGGATGCGCGCCGTTACCTGGACGCAGGTGGTGCAGTGTGTGGTGATCGTCTTCTCCATGGTGGCCGTGGCCGTGGCCGTGGCCTGGCGTGTGCAAGGACACCCTTTGGTGCCGCTGGCGGCCATGGAGTCCATGCGGGATGTGAATCAGCGCGCACAACAGATTGACCTGGACACCGCCGAGCACACCACCCGACTGGCGATGGAGCAGCGCTTGCGCCATCTGGATGAAAAGATGGCCGATCCGCTGACCGCACGGGAGGTCGAACGTCAGGTGCTGGCGCGTCAGATTGCACAACTCAAGGCCGACAACGCCCCCCTGAGAGACATTCAAAAGCTGGAGTCCAACCCGGCCTGGCGTGACATTGGCGAGGAGCGCATGGTGGAGGCCTGGCGTCAGGAGCGTGAGCAGATTGTTCAGGTCATGAGCCGACCGGCCGGTTTCAGGGGGGTGCAGCCGCCCGGCGCCAATCGTGGGCTTTTCAATACCCTGGCCCTGGTGTTTTGTTTGATGGTGGGCAGTGCGGCTCTTCCGCATGTTTTGGTGCGCTCCTACACGGCGGCGAGTCCCCGACAGGCCGAGCAATCACTGGCCTGGGCCCTGTTGTTTATCGTGACGGTGTACCTGTGCGCCTCCTCGCTGGCGGTGTTGCTCAAACACACTGTGCTCACCGATTTGGTGGGCGCCCGGTTGGATCAATTGCCCGATTGGGCCCAGCAACTCAAGTTGCGGCGACTGGCGCTGTTGTTCATCAACGACTGGAATGGTGATGGCGTGGTGCAGTTTGGCGATGTCCGCATTGCCAATGACTACCTGGTGTTGGCCGTGCCCGAGTTGATGCATATTTCGCCGGTGTTTACCGGCCTGATCGCTGCCGGGGCCCTGGCTGCGGCCTTGTCCACGGCCGATGGTTTGCTGCTGACCATTTCTAATGCACTCTCTCACGATCTCTATTTCCAGACGGTGGCGCCCAACGCTTCCCCCGTGCGGCGAGTCATGTTGTCCAAGGTGTTGTTGATGCTGATTGCCCTGATCGCCACCTGGGTGGCCACCCAGCGGCCAGTGGATATCTTGTTCTGGGTGGCTTGCGCCTTTTCGCTGGCTGGCTCGACCTTCTTCCCGGTGCTGTTGTTGGGCCTGCATTGGCCGCGCATGAGCCGGGCTGGCGCATTGGCTGCCATGGGTTCGGGGCTGGGTGTTTCTCTGTACTACATTTTCATCAATTACCATTGGGTGCAAAAACGGTTTGAATGGTCTCCCGAGCAAACCCAGTGGTTGGGGCTCGAACCCTTCAGTGCTGCAGTTTTTGGTGTGCCGGTGGGCCTCATTTGCGGCGTGGTGTTCAGTTGGCTGTGGCCGGGGCGCCCACTCGCCGACGCCCCGTCCCCGGGGCTGCATCCCTTGTGGACAGAGGGCAGGAAGTAGCGGCTTTCGAAGTTCGCTATAATGGAAGGCTTTTCACCTTGCCATACCCCGTCAGACGCTGGGGGTGGCTTCATCCACAAGGAGAGTCCATGCGTCATTACGAAATCATTTTGCTGATCCACCCTGATCAGAGCGAGCAGGTTCCGGCCATGCTCGAGCGCTACAAGAGCATGATCGTCGCTGCAGGCGGCGCCGTGCATCGCGTTGAAGACTGGGGTCGTCGTCAGCTGGCCTACATGATCAACAAGTTGGCCAAAGCCCACTACCTGTGCATCAACATCGAAGCCAGCCAGCCCATCATGGCCGAGCTCGAGCACGCTTTCCGTTTCAATGACGCCGTGTTGCGTCACCTCACCGTTCAGAAGAAAAAAGCCGAAACCGGTCCTTCTCTGATGATGAAGACGGTTGAGCGCGAGGAAGCCCGCAAGGCCCAACAAGCCGAGTTCCAGCAAGCCTGATCGGCCTGGAACGACAGCCGGGTGTGAACCGCGTCGTCTTGACGGCCCGCATTGCCGAACGTTCGGTCTTGCGACATACACCTGCCGGTTTGCCCGCTCTGGATCTGCGACTCGAACACGAGTCAGCGGTTGAAGAAGACGGACATACCCGACAGGTCAAAGCCAGTGTCAAGTCGGTTGCGTTGGGGGTTTTGGCCGAACGGTTGTGCCAACAACCTCTGGACAGCACCTGGGAGTTCCTCGGTTTTCTGGCGACCCCTCGCAACGGCAAAGGCGTCGTCTTTCATTTGCAAGAGTTTCAGCACCATTCATAGGAGGCCCGATCATGGCCACGTTCAAAAAATTCAACAAGGACAAGCGTCCCAAGCGCAACACCCAATCCCTGCTGTTCAAGCGCAAGCGTTTCTGCCGCTTCACCGTGGCGGACGTCGAAGAAATCGATTACAAGGATGTCGATACCCTGCGGGACTTCATCGCTGAAAACGGCAAGATCATCCCCGCTCGCCTGACCGGCACCCGTGCCATTTACCAGCGGCAGCTCAACACCGCCATCAAGCGCGCCCGCTTCCTGGCTCTGTTGCCCTACAGCGACCAGCACAAGATCTGAGGAGTCACACCATGCAAATCATTCTTCTCGACAAGGTCGTCAACCTCGGCAATCTGGGTGAAGTCGTTCGTGTCAAAGACGGTTACGCCCGCAACTTCCTGATCCCTTCCGGTCGTGCCCGCCGCGCCACCGAGACGGCTATCAAGGAATTTGAAGCCCGCCGTGCCGAACTCGAAAAAGCCGCTGCTGAAAAGCTGGCTGCAGCTCAAGCGCAAGGCGAGAAACTGTCAGGAACCACCGTCAAGCTGACTCAGAAGGCCGGCGTTGATGGTCGCCTGTTCGGTTCAGTCACCAATTTCGACATCGCTGAAGAGCTCACCAAAATCGGTTTCCCTGTGGCCAAAGCCCAGGTCCGCATGCCCACCGGCCCCATCAAGCATGTGGGTGACTCCAGTGTCAGCGTGGCCTTGCACACCGATGTCGTGGTTGACATCACCGTGTCGGTCTACGGCGAAACGGCTTGAGCTTGCGCTAAGCCCCTGCTGGTCTGTCACCGCGCCTGTCATTCAGGCGCGGGTGTCTGCCGAAAAAAACCGCTTTTTCGAAAGCGGCTTTTTTTTGTCTGTCGTGCGATGCGGCGAATCGGTGCTTGTCTGATGTGCTTGAGCCATGGCGTCAAGACTTATCCCGCGTTATTCACCTGGGGTGCACCGGTTGTCCACAGACTTATCCGATGACGTGCGTGGCGCAAAGACGTAGCATTGACACTTTGAAGGAATCTCATGTCCGCGGTTTTGTCGAGCTTTGAGGAAAATATTTTCCCTGACCAGCAGGTAGCGCAGTTGCGCATACCGCCGCATTCGCTCGAAGCCGAGTCCAGCGTGTTGGGGGGGCTCTTGTTGGACAACAGTGCCTGGGACCGGGTGGGCGATCTGGTCACCGACACCGATTTTTACCGTTACGAGCATCGCTTGGTCTTTGCGGCGATCGCTGCCTTGATCAACACCAGTCGACCGGCTGATGTGATCACCGTCTTTGAGCACTTGCAAAGTCTGGGCAAGGCTGAAGAGGTGGGCGGGTTGGTCTACCTCAATTCGCTGGCGCAGTACGTGCCCAGTGCCAGCAATATCCGCCGCTATGGGGAGATCGTTCGTGAGCGCGCCATTTTGCGCAAGCTGGTGACGGCCAGTGACGAAATCGCCACCACCGCGTTCAGTCCCCAGGGCAAGGCGGTGGCGCAAATCCTGGACGAAGCCGAGCAAAAAATCTTCCACATTGGCGAAGAAGGCTCGCGCATGAAGCAGGGCTTTCAGTCCATGGATGCACTTGTCGTGGACTTGTTGGACCGTGTCGAGGAGATGTCTCAGAACCCGAACGACATCACGGGCGTGCCCACGGGCTTTTACGATTTCGATCGCATGACCTCGGGTTTGCAGCCCGGTGACCTGATCGTGCTGGCGGCTCGTCCCTCCATGGGTAAAACGGCCTTGGCCATCAACATTGCCGAGAACGTGGCCGTCAATGAGGGGTTGCCAGTGGCGGTATTCTCGATGGAAATGGGCGCTTCGCAATTGGCCATCCGTATCGTGGGCTCCATTGGCCGCATCGATCAGGGGCATCTGCGAACCGGCAAGCTCAGTGATGATGAGTGGCCACGTTTGACCGAGGCCATCGAAAAATTGCGCAACATCTCCTTGCACATCGATGAGACCCCCGGTCTCACCCCCAGCGAACTGCGCGCCAATGCACGTCGCCTGGCGCGCCAGTGCGGAAAGCTGGGCTTGATCGTGGTGGACTACCTGCAACTCATGTCAGGCAGCTCCGGGGATGGAGACAACCGCGCGACCGAGTTGGGCGAAATTTCTCGGGGGCTCAAGATGTTGGCCAAGGAGTTGCAGTGCCCGGTTATTGCATTGTCTCAGCTCAACCGAGGTGTTGAGCAGCGCACCGACAAGCGGCCCATGATGAGCGATTTGCGTGAATCGGGCGCGATTGAGCAGGACGCCGACGTCATCATGTTCATCTACCGTGACGACTACTACAACAAGGACAGCAAGGAGCCGGGTGTGGCCGAGGTCATCATCGGCAAACAACGTAACGGCCCGACGGGAACAGTCAAACTGGCCTTCCTCAAGCCCATCACCAAGTTTGAGTCTCTGGCCTCCGGCGGCGCTGATTACTGACGCAGCCGGTCGGTTGGCAATTCGCCAACGGCCAAATTACAAGGTTTCGCTGGCGAAATCGGCCAACCGAGAACGCTCGCCACGGGCCAGCATGATGTGTCCCCCGTGCGGCCAGCCTTTGAACCTGTCCACGGCAAAGGTCAGCCCCGAGGATCCCTCGGTCAGGTAAGGCGTATCAATTTGCGCCAGGTTTCCCATGCAAATGATTTTGGTCCCTGGCCCGGCGCGGGTGATCAAGGTTTTCATTTGCTTGGGGGTCAGGTTCTGAGCTTCATCGATGATGACGTACTTGTTCATGAAAGTGCGCCCGCGCATGAAATTCATGCTTTTGATCTTGATGCGGCTTCGGATGAGCTCATTGGTGGCGGCCCGCCCCCACTCGCCGGCACTGGTTTCAGTTTTGGCCAGCACCTCGAGGTTGTCATCCAGGGCGCCCATCCAGGGGCCCATTTTTTCTTCTTCTGTGCCGGGTAAAAAGCCGATGTCTTCGCCCACACTGACGGTCGCACGGGTCATGATGATCTCGGTGTAGCGACGGTCATCGAGCACTTGCGTCAGACCGGCCGCCAGAGCCAACAAAGTTTTTCCAGTGCCTGCCGTGCCCGCCAGGGTGACGAAATCGATTTCAGGGTCGAGCAACAGATTGAGAGCAAAGTTTTGCTCCCGATTGCGTGCAGTGACGCCCCAGACCGCATTCTTGAGATGGTTGAATTCCCTCAAGGTTTTGAGCACCACTGTTTTCCCGCGGATTTCGGTCACTCGGGCATACAGGCTGGGTTCGCCAGGGGCTTCAAAGTAGACAAATTGGTTGATGTGCAGGCTGGGCACGATGGGTCCACTGATGCGATAGAACGTGTGGCTGCCAGACTGCCAACTCTCCACGGTTTTGCCGTGCCGGTTCCAAAAGTCGGGCGGCAGTGCCATCGAGCCAGAATAGAGCAGATCGCCATCGTCCAGCGTCTTGTCGTTTTGATAGTCTTCGGCAGCCAGGCCCAGAGCCCGGGCCTTGATCCGCATATTGATGTCCTTGGACACCAGCACCACCTCGCGAGGTTTGTGCTGCTCACGCAGGGACTGCACCACGCCCAGGATCTGGTTGTCAGCCTTGCCTTGGGGCAGGCTGAGCGGCAGGCTCAAATCCAGTGCCTGGGTTTGAAAAAACAGCTTGCCGCCGACTTCGAGATGACCGGTGCTGTCCAGCGGCAAGCCCTTGGAGATGTCTCCCCCCTGGCTGGCCGCCAACGCATCCAGGGTGCGGCTGGCCTGGCGGGCATTGCGGGCCACCTCGGTCATGCCCTTCTTGTTGCTGTCGAGCTCCTCTAAAACCACCATCGGCAAGAAGATGTCGTGTTCTTCGAACCGGAACAGGCTCATCGGGTCGTGCATCAACACATTGGTGTCCAGCACGAACAATTTGGCGGGTCCCGTTTGACGTTTGCGTTGGCGACCGGTGGGAGCGGTGTTGGGTGCAGGAGAGGCTTTGCTCGCACTGGTCTTGCCGTTCGAGGCGCGTGCCACCGACTTGTGCTCCTGGGGCACAGGAGCGCTCACTGTGGGGGGAGGGTCAATCAGGTCCTTATCCTGGACTGCCTCCACGGGAGGTACGTCGGGGGTTCGAGTGCCCGATTTTTTCCCTGATGGCTGTCTCTGGGGGAGATTGCCGAGTACGCTGACATTGAGCAAGGCGGCGCGCTTGGAAGGGGCGGGGGGCAGTGGCATGGAGTTCAGTGAGGCTGGAGGGTGGAAGAAAGGCCTGGGCAGGATTCAGTGGGTGCAGGATGACCAAAGAAAAAGCCGCCCTGCGGCGCGGGCGGCTTATTGGTAGGGAGGCGCTTGCGGTGCAAGTCTTGAAGCATGGAGCCATCATAACGCCTGTCGATGACAGGTCAATGGCGGCCCCAAGCTGTCAGGCGGCAGCAGCGACCTTTTTGAGGTCTTTGACCGCTTTGAGCACTTCGTCGACATGCCCCGGAACCTTCAGGCCACGCCACTCCTGACGGAGGATGCCATCGGCGCCAATCAGGAAGGTGCTGCGCTCAATGCCTTTCACCTTTTTGCCGTACATGATTTTGTTTTTGACGACACCGAACATATGACACATTTTTTCTTCGGTGTCGGCAATCAGCTCGAATGGTAATTCCAGCTTGGCTTTGAAGTCATCGTGCGATTTCATGTTGTCACGGGAAACCCCGAAAACCACAGCGCCTGCCTTGACAAAGTCTTTGTATTTGTCACGGAATTGCATGGCCTCAGTGGTGCATCCTGGCGTGTTGTCCTTCGGGTAGAAGTACAGAACGAGGATCTTGCCCAGATGGTTATGGTGCGTGACCTTGGTGCCGCCCGTGGCATTGGCTTCGAATTCGGGGAGGGGTTTGTTAACAACAATCGCCATGAGACTTCAATATTCGAGGGTGAGTGCCGTGCGGGGTCTAACGACGCTGACCGCGTGAGACGTAAGGCAATGTGGGATTTTAACCTGAATCAGGGCGCTTCGACCAGCAGCAAAGCCGCCACCTGCCTGCCTTCCCCAGCCAGGATGTTGTACGTGCGACAAGCGGCCGGGGTGTCCATGGTTTCCATGCCCATTCGGTGCTGCATGAGGGGGGCCCACCAGGCTGGGGAGACAAAACGCAGCCGCTGGCCGCTGCCAAAGACCACCAACTCGACCCCCAGTTCGTGCAATCCGGCGAAATCTTCAGCCTGCAGGGCTTCGAAGCGATCCGGTCGCCAGGGACGCAACACTCCGGCAGAGGTGATCAGCAGGCTTTGCGTGTGTTTTTCTCCGTTGATGGCGATCCAGCCTGGACCATAAGCGGTCACGGCCTGGGTGTCCATGCGATCGGGTTGAAGTTTCATGGTGTTGTAAGAGGGAACAGCGGCCAAAAAGGGGGGTGTTCTGTGGTCAAATTATAGGTTTTCACCTGAAAAGCCCAGGGGATCGTCTTTGAAAGCCATTCGAAAATCCGACAAGCTTGCCAACGTCTGCTACGACATCCGTGGTCCGGTCCTTGATCGGGCACGCCAAATGGAGGAAGAGGGACACAAGATCATCAAGCTCAATATCGGCAATCTGGCCGTGTTCGGGTTTGATGCGCCCGAGGAAATCCAGCAGGACATGATCCGCAACCTGCCCAATGCGGCAGCCTATTCGGACAGCAAGGGCATTTTCGCCGCCCGCAAGGCGGTCATGCATTACACCCAGCAGCAAGGCGTGCAAGGGGTCACCCTCGAGGATATCTACCTGGGGAACGGCGCCAGCGAGTTGATCGTCATGGCAACCAATGCCTTGCTCAACGATGGCGATGAATTGTTGCTGCCGGCGCCCGACTACCCGCTCTGGACGGCGGCGGTCAGCCTGTCGGGCGGCACGCCGGTGCACTACCTGTGTGACGAATCCAATGGCTGGATGCCTGATCTGAACGACATCCGCTCCAAGATCAACCCCAACACCAAGGGCATCGTCGTCATCAATCCCAACAACCCGACTGGAGCCTTGTACTCGGACGATTTGCTCAAGGGCATTGTCCAGATCGCTCGCGAACACGGGTTGGTGATTTTTGCCGATGAGGTTTACGACAAGGTTCTGTTCGATGGTGTGACCCACACTGCGATAGCCTCGCTCTCGACCGACGTGCTGACCCTCACGTTCAACTCCTTGTCCAAGAGCTACCGCTCCTGTGGCTATCGTGCGGGCTGGATGGTGGTCTCGGGTGACAAAAAGCCAGCGCGCGACTACATCGAAGGGCTGAACATGCTCTCGTCGATGCGTTTGTGCGCCAACGTGCCGGGTCAATGGGCCATCCAGACCGCTTTGGGCGGCTATCAAAGCATCCAGGACCTGGTGCGCGAGGGCGGACGTTTGCGCCGCCAACGCGACTTGGCCTATGAGCTCATCACCGCCATTCCAGGGGTGAGCTGTGTCAAGCCCAGCGCAGCGCTGTATATGTTCCCCCGGCTTGACCCCACGATGTACCCGATCCAGGATGACCAGCAATTCATCAACGAGTTGCTGCAAGAGACCAAAGTGTTGCTGGTGCAAGGCAGTGGCTTCAACTGGCCTCAGCCCGACCATTTCCGCATCGTTTTCCTCCCCCATGAGGACGATCTGCGCGAGGCCATCCAGCGCATCGCCCGATTCCTTGAAACTTACCGCAAGCGACACGCATCATGAAACCCATACAAGTAGGCCTACTGGGCATTGGCACGGTTGGTCGGGGCACTTTTGAAGTGCTCCAGCGCAACCAGGAAGAAATCCGTCGCCGCGCCGGCCGGTCCATTCAAATCAGCATGGTGGCCGACCTGGACACCGCCCGTGCGAAGTCAGTGGTGGGCGACGCCGCCCAGGTCGTGACCGATGCCCGGCAAGTGATTGCCAACCCGGACATTGACATCGTGGTCGAGTTGATCGGAGGCTATGGCATTGCGCGCGAGCTGGTGATGGCCGCCATCGAAGCCGGCAAACATGTGGTGACGGCCAACAAGGCCTTGCTGGCTGTGCATGGCACCGAAATTTTTGAAGCGGCCCGGCGCAAGGGCGTGATGGTTGCCTTCGAAGCCGCTGTGGCTGGGGGTATTCCCATCATCAAGGCATTGCGCGAGGGCCTGACGGCCAACCGCATCCAGTGGATCGCCGGCATCATCAACGGCACCACCAACTTCATCCTGTCGGAAATGCGTGACAAGGGCTTGCCCTTTGACGCGGTGCTCAAGCAGGCCCAGGCGTTGGGGTATGCCGAGGCCGATCCGACTTTCGACATCGAGGGCGTCGACGCGGCTCACAAGGCCACCATCATGTCGGCCATTGCGTTTGGCATCCCGGTGCAGTTCAACAAAGCCCATGTGGAAGGCATCACTCGTCTGGAGTCGCAAGACATCCGCTATGCCGAGCAACTGGGCTACCGCATCAAGCTGTTGGGAATTGCCAAGCGGGTGGCCGCTGGCGTCGAGTTGCGTGTCCATCCCTGCCTCGTGCCTGCCAAGCGGCTCATTGCCAATGTCGAGGGGGCCATGAACGCGGTCATGGTGCAAGCCGATGCTGTGGGCACCACGCTGTACTATGGCAAGGGTGCGGGCAGCGAACCCACCGCCAGCGCGGTGATCGCCGATCTGGTGGACATCACCCGTTTGCACACGGCCGATCCGCTCAACCGAGTGCCCCACCTGGCTTTCCAGCCCGACGAGTTGAGCGATGTGGCCGTGTTGCCCATGGCCCAGGTGGTCACCAGCTACTACCTGCGTCTGCGCGTGGCCGACCAGGCTGGTGTGCTGGCCAAGGTCACCGGCATCCTGGCCGAGTCTGACATCAGCATCGACGCTGTGTTACAGCGGGAAGCGGGCGAGGGTGAGAACCAGACCGATCTGATCATCCTGACCCATGATTGCCTCGAGTCCCGCATGGACGAGGCGCTGGCCCGCATGCAAAGCCTGTCCACTGTGCTGGCACCGATCACGCGTATTCGCAAGGAAGAGCTCAACTGATGCGCTATCTTTCCACCCGAGGCCATCCCGAGCGCCGGCGCTTTTGTGAAATCCTGCTCGAAGGGCTGGCCCCCGATGGCGGCCTGTACCTGCCCGAGTCGTATCCGCAGATCGATGCGACCACGCTGGCCCGATGGCGCACGGTGTACCAGACGAAAGGCTATGCGCAACTGGCGTTCGAGGTGCTGTCTCTTTACATCGACGACATCCCCGCCGCCGATTTGCTCGCCTTGTGCCAGCGAACCTACACCGCGGATGTGTTTGGAACAACGGCCATCGTCCCCGTGCGCAGCCTGGAGCCCGGGCTTTTGATTGAGGCTTTGTCCAATGGCCCGACCCTGGCCTTCAAGGACATGGCCATGCAATTGCTGGGGCATCTGTTCGAGTATGAGCTGGCACGCCGTGGCGAGCAGCTCAATATTTTTGGAGCCACTTCAGGCGATACCGGTAGCGCGGCCGAATACGCCATGCGCGGGAAAAAGGGGGTGCGCGTTTTCATGACCAGCCCCCACGGGCGCATGAGCCCTTTTCAGCAGGCGCAGATGTTCAGTTTGCTCGACGAGAACATTCACAACCTCGCGATCGAAGGCGTCTTCGACGATTGCCAGGACCTGGTCAAGGCGGTGTCCAACGATCTCGATTTCAAGCGTCGCTATCGCATCGGTACGGTCAATTCCATCAACTGGGCACGACTGCTGGCCCAAGTGGTGTACTACTTTGCCGGCTATTTTCAGGCCACCTCTTCAGAGGACCAGCGCGTCAGTTTCGCCGTGCCCAGTGGCAACTTTGGCAATGTCTGTGCCGGTCACGTGGCTCGCATGATGGGCTTGCCCATTGAGCGGCTGGTGGTCGCCACCAATGAGAATGATGTGCTGGATGAATTTTTCCGTACCGGCGTTTACCGCGTTCGCACTGGGTCCGATACACACGAGACGTCCAGTCCCTCGATGGACATTTCCAAGGCCAGCAACTTCGAGCGCTTTGTGTTTGACTTGCTGGATCGTGACGCAGCCCGGACTGCCGATCTCTTTGGCCCCCGCCTGAGTCAACAGGGCCAGTTTGATTTGAGTGCCGACCCCCGCTTCAAAGCCCAGCGCGAGCGATACGGTTTTGTCAGCGGACGAAGTACCCACGCCCAGCGTTTGCAGACCATTCGCGATGCCCACCAGCGTTTCGGCCAGTCGCTGGACCCGCACACCGCCGATGGCGTGAAGGTGGCTCGCGAGCATATGCAAGCGGGTGTACCCATGGTGGTGCTCGAAACGGCCTTGCCCATCAAATTTGCCGCCACCCTGGTGGAGGCCCTGGGACACGAGCCCGATCGACCGGCGAAATTCGAGGGCATCGAGCAGCTGCCCCGCCGGGTGAAGGTCATGCCTCCCGATCTGCAGCAAGTCAAGAGTTACATTGCCGAGCATTGCCAATGAAGGTCGTAGGCATTGCAGGTTATTCGGGCTCGGGGAAAACCACCTTGGTGGAAGGGGTGGTTCGAGCCATGCGACAACAAGGGCTGCGGGTGTCGGTCATCAAGCACGCCCACCACAGTTTTGACATTGACCACCAGGGCAAAGACAGTTTTCGCCACCGTGAATCCGGTGCTTTTGAGGTTCTGGTGGCCTCCAACAAGCGCCTGGCTTTGCAGCGTGAGTTCGAGAAGGAGACTGAACTCACCGTGCACCAGATGCTGGCCGAGTTGTACAGCGGTGTCGATTGGGTACTGGTCGAGGGTTTCAAGCACAGCGACCTGCTCAAGCTCGAGGTCTGGCGGCGCGAGACGGGACACCGTGCAACCTATCCGGACGATGACTTTATCGTGGGGGTTGTGACTGACACGCCCCACGACATCCCCGAGCCGACCCTGCGGCCAGTGCTGGATCTCAACCAACCGGCTGCGGTGGCGCAATGGCTGATCGACAATCCTTCCCGGTTTGAATACACCCGATTTGACGAAGAATGAACCGACCCGCTTTGCTATCCCTGGATGAAGCGTTGCCGCAGCTGCTGGCGCATGCCCGCCCATTGGCAGAGGTCGAGACCGTCTCCACCTTCGAGGCCGATGGCCGCGTGTTGGCGCAGGACGTGGTGTCCGAATTGCAGGTGCCCCCCCTGGACAACAGCTCCATGGATGGCTATGCCGTGCGATGCGCAGACGTGACGCAGGCGAATGTGGTGCTGCGTGTGACGCAACGCATCCCGGCTGGCGCGACCGGCTCTCCCTTGGGAGTGGGCGAGGCCGCCCGCATTTTTACCGGGGCGCCCATCCCGCCTGGGGCTGACGCCGTCTTGATGCAAGAGGACTGTGAGCCGCGCGAGGGCGACCAGGTGGTTTGCCGTGGGGTCCCCGAAGTGGGGCAATGGATCCGGCGCAGCGGCGAAGATGTGACCCGTGGCGCTGTGGTGCTGCGGCGAGGGGATCGACTCGGCCCGGCCGCCTTGGGGCTGGCCGCCAGCATTGGCTTGTCCCATGTGCAGGTGTCTGCTCGGCCCCGGGTGGCCTTGCTGTCGACGGGTGACGAATTGGTGATGCCCGGTGACGTGCCGCCTCAGGCCATGCCGCCAGGAGCCATCTACAACTCCAACCGTTTTTTTCTGCGGGCCTTGCTGCGGCGCATGGGCTGTGAAGTGACCGATTTGGGCATCGTGCCCGATCGCTTCGAAGCCACCCGAGAGGCCTTGCACCAGGCCGCCTTGCAGCACGACCTGATTCTGACCAGTGGCGGCGTGTCGGTGGGGGAGGAAGACCACATCAAGCCCGCCGTGCAGGCGCTGGGAAGTCTTCACTTGTGGTCTTTGGCGATCAAGCCGGGCAAGCCCTTTGCCTTCGGTTCGGTGCGGCGAGATCCGTCGGTGCCAGACTGTGCCTCGGCCCACTTCATTGGCTTGCCGGGCAACCCGGTGTCGAGCTTCGTGACCTTTCTGCTGCTGGTGCGACCGTTCCTGTTGTCCCTGCAAGGCGCCCGCGAGGTTCAAGCACCCCGCTGGACGTTGCGTGCAGACACCGACGGGCCTCGGGCTGATCGGCGCCGAGAATTTCTGCGCGCACGTCGAAACGCCCAGGGTGGTTTGGAGTTGTTCCCCAACCAGAGTTCGGGGGTGCTGACCTCTGCAGTGTGGGCAGACGGCGTGATTGACAACCCAGCAGGCACCGTGATCCGAAAGGGTGATCTGGTGCAGTTCATTCCCTGGTCGGAGTGGTTGTCATGAACATTCAACTGCGTTATTTCGCATCCATCCGCGAGGCCTTGGGCACCGGTCAGGAAACTTGGAACACCCAGGCCCGGGTGTTGTCCGAGTTGCGACTGGAGTTGATGGCTCGCGGGGAGGCCTATGCCCAGGCCCTGGGGCCCCAGCGAGCCTTGCGTGCTGCACTCAATCAGGAGTTGTGCGATGGCACCGCCGTTCTGACCGACGGCTGTGAAGTGGCTTTTTTCCCCCCAGTGACTGGAGGCTGAACATGTCCTTCACGGTGCAGGTGCAGACCCAGGACTTTGACCTCAGCACCGAGGTGGCCTTGTTGAGACAGCATGACTCCGGGGTGGGGGCTGTCTGTGCCTTCGTCGGCACAGTGCGTGACCGCAACGATGGCAGTGCGGTGGCCAGCATGGAGTTGGAGCACTACCCTGGCATGACCGAGCGCGCCATTGGTGCCATGCTCGAGCAGGCGCAAAGCCGTTTTGACATCCGGGCGGCTCGGGTGATTCACCGGGTCGGTTTGTTGCACCCGCAAGACCAGATCGTCTTGGTGGCCGTCACTTCGGCCCACCGTGGTCAAAGCTTTCAGGCCTGTGAATTTTTGATGGACTACCTCAAGACCCAGGCTCCATTCTGGAAAAAAGAGGTGACCCCCCAGGGCTCGCGCTGGGTCGATGCCCGAGTCAGTGACGACGATGCATTGGCCCGCTGGGGGATTTCGCCCAGCGTCGACCCTGGCTGATCGGCGACTGGGCCTGCGCGCTGCGTGCAGCCCCCATCAGTTCAAATAGCCCTTGGGGGGCGTCGCAGCCTCAGGAGCCGTCTGTTCGGCTTGAATCAGGCCATCCGTTTTCAACCAGCCGGCTTTGGCCACCGCGTCGCGCAACAAATGCTGCAAACCCACGATCAAATCCGCTTTGACCCGGGCCTGAAAGCCCCGATGGGGTGGGGCACCAAGCTTTTCCTGGAAAGCCAGCACCACCGTGCTGTCGTTTTGCGGGCTGAGCTGAATGTCGGTGACCAGCAAGGGCTCGGGGCCAAGCAGGAACTTTTCCGGGGCCGCGTAAGGGGTGGAAAAATCGGCTTTGCTCAGATTTTCCTGTTGCTTGAATTCAGCCATCATCTGCCTGGCTTGCTCGTTGTGCAAGGGTGACTGGACAGCGGATTCCTTGGACAGCACATCCACCCCAATGCGTTCCAGGTGGGGCTGCAGGCCCAGGGTCAGGCGCCGGGTCAGCCAAACCCGAATTTCCTCTTTGGAGGTGGTGTTGATGCGCAGCAGGATGCGGTCCTGCAGCGGGTCGTGGTTCAAAGACAACTGATGGATGTTCATGCTTGCGCCAAGTCAAGGGGAAACGCACTGAGCCTTGAAATGCCAAGGCTTATCCTCAGGTGCGGTTCAACCAACCTATTTTGCGGGAATTTTCCATGCGACTCGACAAATTGACCACGAAATTTCAAGAAGCCCTGGGCGACGCACAAACCCTGGCCCTGGGTGCAGACCACGCCTACATTGAGGCCTGCCATGTCATTTTGGCCATGTTGCGCCAGTCCGATGGCCCCAAACCTTTGCTGCAACGCGCTGGCGCCAATGTGGCCATGCTCGAAAGCGCTGCGGAAACGGCCATGGGCAAGCTGCCCCAGGTGCAAGGCCAAGAGCAGGTGCAGGTCGGCCGCGACCTGGTCACCCTGATACAGGCTTCGGAGAAAGAGGCTCTCAAGCGCGGAGATCAATACATCGCCAGTGAGCTTTTTTTGCTGGCGTTGTGCGACCACAAGGGCGAAGCAGGAAAACTCTTGCGTGACAGCGGCGTCTCCCGCAAAGCGCTTGAAACCGCGATCGAAGCCGTTCGGGGCGGTGAAAAGGTCAGCAACCCCGATGCTGAAGGGCAGCGTGAAGCCTTGATGAAGTACTGCCTGGATTTGACCGAGCGGGCTCGCAAGGGCAAGCTTGACCCGGTGATTGGACGGGATGACGAAATCCGGCGCGCCATCCAGGTCTTGCAGCGCCGCAGCAAAAACAACCCGGTGTTGATTGGTGAGCCCGGTGTCGGCAAAACCGCCATCGTCGAGGGGTTGGCTCAGCGCATTGTGGCCGGCGAAGTGCCCGAATCGCTCAAAGGCAAGCGAGTGCTTTCACTCGACATGGCCGCTTTGCTGGCCGGTGCCAAGTTTCGAGGGGAGTTTGAGGAGCGTCTCAAGTCGGTGCTGAAAGAGTTGGCCAAAGACGAGGGGCAGACCATCGTCTTCATCGACGAACTCCACACCATGGTCGGGGCAGGCAAGGCCGAAGGCGCCATGGACGCGGGCAACATGCTCAAGCCGGCACTCGCCCGGGGCGAATTGCATTGTGTGGGCGCCACCACGCTGGACGAGTACCGAAAATTCATCGAGAAAGACGCCGCCTTAGAGCGCCGTTTTCAAAAAATCCTGGTGGGTGAACCCACCGTGGAGGCCACCATCGCCATCTTGCGCGGTCTGCAGGAAAAGTACGAGGTTCACCACGGCGTTGAAATCACCGACCCGGCCATCGTCGCCGCTGCCGAGCTCTCGCATCGTTACATCACCGACCGCTTTTTGCCCGACAAGGCCATTGACCTCATCGACGAAGCGGCTGCCAAGATCAAGATCGAGATCGACTCCAAGCCCGAGGTGATGGATCGCCTCGATCGACGCCTCATCCAGCTCAAGATCGAGCGCGAAGCGGTGCGCAAGGAGAAGGACGAGGCCTCGCAAAAACGCCTCGCCTTGCTGGAAGAGGAGATGGAGAAACTCGAAAAGGACTACGCCGATCTCGAGGAAATCTGGAAATCCGAGAAGGCCTCGGCTCAGGGCGGCGCGCAGGTCAAGGAGGAGATCGATCGACTTCGCTTTCAGATCGAGGAGTTCACCCGCAAGGGCGACTTCAACAAGGTGGCCGAATTGCAGTATGGCCGCTTGCCCGAGCTGGAAAAACGCCTCAAGGAGGCCAATGCCCGTGAGTCCAGTGGGGAAGCCGGAGCGGCACCGCGATTGCTGCGCACCCAGGTGGGGGCGGAAGAGATTGCCGAGGTGGTGGCCCGCGCCACCGGCATTCCGGTGGCCAAGCTGATGCAGGGCGAGCGTGAAAAACTGTTGCAAATGGAGGACCGACTGCACCAACGCGTGGTCGGGCAGGAGGAGGCGATCACCGCCGTGGCCAATGCTATTCGCCGCTCACGCGCCGGCTTGGGGGATCCGAATCGTCCCACGGGTTCGTTCTTGTTCTTGGGCCCCACGGGTGTGGGCAAGACCGAGCTGTGCAAAGCGCTGGCGGGCTTCCTGTTTGACAGCGAGGATCATCTCATCCGCATCGACATGAGCGAATACATGGAGAAGCATGCGGTCAGCCGTCTGATCGGAGCGCCCCCAGGCTATGTCGGCTATGACGAGGGTGGGTATTTGACCGAGGCTGTGCGCCGCAAGCCCTACAGTGTGCTTTTGCTTGACGAGGTCGAAAAGGCACATCCGGATGTGTTCAACGTGCTTTTGCAAGTATTGGACGATGGGCGGCTCACCGATGGTCAGGGACGCACCGTGGACTTCAAGAACACCGTGATCGTCATGACCTCCAACATCGGTTCGCCCATCATCCAAAGCATGGTGGGACGCGACAGTCAGGACATCAAGGATGCGGTGCTTGACGAGCTCAAGGGACATTTCCGACCAGAGTTTCTCAATCGCATCGACGAGACGGTGGTTTTCCACGGCCTGGACGCCAAGCACATTGCCAGCATCGCCGAGATCCAGCTGCGCGTTTTGTCAGAGCGCTTGGCCCGCATGGACTTGCACCTGCAGGTCACCCCGGCCGCGTTGGCCGAGTTGGCCAAAGTGGGCTTCGATCCGGTGTTTGGCGCCCGCCCCCTCAAGCGGGCCATCCAGCAACGCATCGAGAACCCCTTGTCCAAGTTGCTGCTGGAGGGCGCGTTCGGCCCGAAAGACGGTATCGAGGTCAAGGTGGATCCGGTCCGGGCGCCCGGCGAGTTCCAGTTCGCCAAACTGGCCAACTGATGCGGGCGCAGGAGCCGTCAGGCGGGTGACATCGATCGGTGGAGGCACGCGCATAATGGGCGATTGTTTCAACCCATCGATCAAATCCCATGACAGAACGCGTTCAAATGGCCGGCCACCTCCTGGTCGAGTGCCTGGTGGCCCAGGGTGTGACCCATGCTTTTGGTGTCCCGGGTGAGAGTTACCTGGCCGTGCTGGATGGCCTGCACGCCTATCGCGACCACATCCAATTCATCATCAACCGTCAAGAGGGCGGTGCGGCCTACATGGCCGAGGCGCATGGCAAGCTGACCGGGCGTCCTGGCGTGTGCATGGTCACCCGCGGTCCTGGCGCAACCAACGCTTCCATCGGTGTGCACACGGCCTACCAAGACAGTACTCCGATGGTGTTGCTGGTGGGCGATGTGGCGTCGGATTGCCGTGACCGCGAAGCCTTCCAGGAGTTGGATTACGGCGCATTTTTTGGCCCCAGCACCCGAGGGATGGCCAAGCGGGTCGAGCGCATTGACGATCCCGAACGGATTCCCGAATACATCGCCCGAGCCTTTGCCACGGCCATGAACGGGCGCCCTGGCCCTGTGGTGCTGGTGTTGCCCGAGGACATGTTGGTCAAAGAGGTACGGGCTCGTCCCCTACCTCGCGTCGAAGCGGTCGAAGCCTGGTCCGATCCGGGCGCCTTGCGCCAATTGCGTGAAATGCTGTTGCAAGCGAAAAAGCCCTTCGTCATCGCTGGCGGCGGGGGCTGGACGCCCCAGGCCGCTCAGGCCCTGCAGCGCTTCGCTGAAAACTGGAAGCTCCCCGTGGGCAATGCCTTTCGTTTTCAGGACACCTTCGACAACCACCATCCCCAGTACGCGGGCGATGTGGGCATTGGGCTTAACCCCAAGCTGGCGCAGCGCATCCATGACAGCGACTTGCTGATTGCCATCGGGCCCCGTCTGGGCGAGATGACCACCAATGGCTACACCTTGCTGAAGCCGCCACGCATTCCGCAAAAGCTGGTGCATATCCATGCCAGTCCAGAGGAGCTTCATCGGGTGTTCCATGCGGATCTGGCCATTTTGTCCACCATGAATGCCGCAGCCCGCTCCCTTGAGGTGCTGGCGGCTCCGGCGGATGTGCCTTGGGCCGACTGGACAGCGCAAGCCAACGTCGATTACCTGGAGAACCTGAAGCCGCAACCCTTGCCGGGTGACATCGACATGGCAGCTGTGGTGGGGGTGGTCAATCGCTTGCTGCCCGCGGATGCTGTGATTACCAATGGTGCTGGTAACTTTGCCAGTTGGGTTCACCGCTTCCACCGCTACCACGGTCTGGCACGCGGTCACAAAACACAGCTTGCCCCCACGGTGGGCGCCATGGGCTACGGCGTGCCGGCGGGTATTGCAGCGGCCATTGCGACGGGGCGTACAGCGTTCACCATCGCCGGTGACGGTGACTTTTTGATGAATGGTCAAGAGCTGGCCACGGCAAGTCAGTATGGTGCTCGCAGCATCATCGTGTTGCTCAACAATGGCATGTACGGCACCATCCGCATGCACCAGGAGCGCGAGTATCCCAAGCACGAAAGCGGGTCGCACTTGAGCAACCCCGACTTTGTCACACTCGCTCAGGCCTACGGCTATGCCGGCGCACGCGTGACCCGCACTGAGGAGTTCGAGCCAGCACTGCGAGCGGCCCTGGAGCGCAAGCAAGGCACGGTCATTGAGATCATGCTGGATCAAGAGGTCATCACCACCCGCACCACACTGTCTGCCATTCGTAATGCGGCCTTGAACAAGGCCAAGTGATCCTGATGGACCCAATAAAAAGGGCCGCAATAGCGGCCCTTTTTTTGTCTGAGGGGTGAACCCGATCAGCTCAGGTGCTTGCCAATCAAGCCAGCCAGTTCGAACATCGTGACTTGGCTCTTGCCGAAGACGGCCTTGAGTTTGTCATCAGCGTTGATGTTGCGCTTGTTCACTTTGTCTTGCAGACCGTGCTTCTTGATGTACGTCCACAGCTTGCTGACCACCTCGGTGCGAGGCACAGCGGTGTTGCCAATCACAGCGGCCAAAGCTGCGCTGGGGGTCATGGCTTTCATGAAGGCGGCGTTGGGGGTGCGCTTTTTGGCGGCAGGCTTTTTGGCTGCAGCTTTCTTGGCGGGGGCCGCCTTTTTCGCGGGAGCGGCTTTCTTGGCCGGCGCAGCTTTCTTGGCTACGGGCTTTTTAGCGGGGGCAGCCTTTTTAGCCGGTGCTGCTTTTTTGGCGGCGGGCTTTTTGGCCGGAGCGGCTTTCTTGGCGGGTGCAGCTTTTTTGGCTGCTTTCTTTGCCGGAGCTTTCTTTGCAGTTGCCATGATCAAATTTCCTTCTAGAAGAGGTTAGTAGAGCTGATGAAATCTGCAGATTTATCAGCAACTCGGATGCTATCGGGAAAAAAACGCATTTCCAAGGGGAAAAACGCTTTTTTCACTCGGAATGTTGTTTTTTTTCAGAGAGAGTCCCCCTGGGTGCTTGAGCTGACACCCACACCCCCAGCAAAGACAAGCCGAGTGCCACCGACTGCAATGCACTGGGTGCTTCCCCCATCACCCATCCGACCAGGCACGCTGACACCGGGAGCAAAGCCGTGAACACACCCGCTTGTGCAGCTGGCACGCGCTGCAAGCCGGTCATCCAGAGCCAGACTGTCCACACGCTGGCCGCCAAGGCGTAAAACATCAACAGCCCCCATTGCTCCAGGCGCACGCTCGATGGCTCAAAAGTCATCAGACTGCCCCAGGCGAGCGGTGTCATCAGCACCCAGCCCCAAAGGTTGATGATGGACGTGATCCGTCGGGGCCCCAGGGTAGCCGACAGTCGTTTGCCAATCACGGCGTAGCTGGCCTCGCAAAACACCGCGCCCAGGATCAACAGGTTTCCCAGCCAGGACGAGGCGCGCACATCGGCCAGCCGAGCCGAGTCCCAATGAAGCAAGCCCATGCCGCAGATGGCCAGTGCCATGGCCATCCAGGTGCGCCCTGTGACGGCTTCACGCAGAAAGAGCCAGCCCAGAAAAGCCACGGCGAGCGGGATGAAAGAGAGGATCACACCCGCAGAGACGGCGCTGGTGAATTGAACCCCGGTGAGCATGCACAGGGAGAACAACACATTGCCCAGCAAGGACTCGATGAACAGAAGACCCTTCACTGACCAGGTCAGGGGCGGTTCATCTGGCGGTTTGCGCAACCAATGCGGCATGGCAGCCGCACCAATGAGAAATCGCAACCATGCCAACACAGTCACACCAAACACGAGAACGAGCGACTGGGAAAGAGCGACATAGCTACCCACCAGTGCCATGCTGGCACCCAGACAAGCGTAGTGATAGCCCAAGCTGTGAGGCGATGGAGAGGTCGCTGGCGAGGGGGGAGAGGAAGTGGACGAGGTCACTGACAGGTCGAGGATGCGTTGAAACCTGGGGCCATGGGATGGGCTCCATCATGCAACAAAGTCGATTCATCGCGACTTCAGGGGCGGTTTTCATCGATGCAAATGAAATTCCTTAATGTGAAATTACGACTTGTTGCATTGCAGCAAATTTTCTCAATACGAGAGATGGAATTTTGTATTGAGAAATTAAAAACGTAAGTATATGATTTAATTAGATAAAAAATATTCTTATATAAGACACAAGATTTGTTTTAACTCTTCTACAAGACATACACTGCATTCACTGGATCTAGAAAATGTTTTCAAAGATTCAACCGATCTTCAACCTCAAGGAGTGATCTCATGCCGCAAAACATCATTGAACAACTCAGCCGCGAACAGCAAATCGCCGCGCTCGAAAAAGACTGGGCCAACAATCCTCGCTGGAAAGGCGTCAAGCGTGGTTACAGCGCTGCCGATGTGGTGCGTTTGCGTGGCAGCCTGCACATTGAGCACACCTTGGCCAAGCGTGGTGCCGACAAGCTGTGGCGTTTGATCAATGGCGAAGCCAAGAAGGGCTATGTGAACTCCTTCGGTGCCATCTCTGCTGGGCAAGCCATGCAACAAGCCAAGGCAGGTCTCGAGGCTGTTTACCTGTCAGGCTGGCAAGTGGCCGCTGACGGCAACACGTCTGAAACCATGTACCCCGATCAGTCGCTCTACGCCTACGACTCGGTGCCCACCATGGTCCGCCGCATCAACAACACCTTCAAGCGTGCGGATGAAATTCAGTGGGGCCGTGGCATTGAGCCGGGCAGCAAGGACTTCATCGATTTCTTCCTGCCGATCGTGGCCGATGCAGAGGCGGGTTTCGGCGGTGTGCTCAATGCCTTCGAGCTCATGAAGAACATGATTGCCGCGGGTGCCGCTGGCGTGCATTTTGAAGACCAGCTGGCCGCCGTCAAGAAGTGTGGTCACATGGGGGGCAAGGTTCTGGTGCCCACGCAAGAGGCCTGCGAAAAGTTGATCGCAGCGCGTTTCGCGGCCGATGTCATGGGCGTTCCCACCATCGTGCTGGCCCGTACCGATGCCGAAGCCGCCAATCTGATCACCTCTGACCACGATGCCAATGACAAGCCTTTCCTGACCGGCGAGCGCACGCCCGAGGGCTTCTACCGCGTCAAGAACGGTCTTGAGCAGGCCATCAGCCGTGGTGTCGCCTACGCCGCCTATGCCGATCTGGTGTGGTGCGAAACCGGCACCCCTGACCTGGGCTTCGCTCGCGAGTTCGCGCAGGCGGTGCATGCCAAGCACCCCGGCAAGCTGTTGTCCTACAACTGCTCGCCGTCCTTCAACTGGAAGAAAAACCTGGATGACAAGACCATCGCGGCCTTCCAGGACGAATTGTCTGCGCTGGGTTACAAGTACCAGTTCATCACCTTGGCCGGTATCCATATCAACTGGTACAACAGCTTCCAATTCGCCCACGCCTATGCCAACGGCGAAGGCATGAAGCACTACGTCAACATGGTGCAAGAACCTGAGTTTGCTGCACGCGAAAAAGGCTACACCTTCGTGTCGCACCAGCAAGAAGTGGGTGCGGGCTACTTCGACGACGTCACCACCGTGATCCAGGGTGGCCAGTCCAGCGTCAAGGCGCTGACGGGTTCGACCGAGGAAGAGCAGTTCCACTGATCTGCGTCTTCACTGAGTACCCCGGGCACCCTTGGGTGGGTGCCTGGTGGGGCAAAGGCCATCTGATGCGAGAGCGTTGGGTGGCTTTTTTGATGGGGGTGAAATCCAAAAAGCCCACATGACCAAAGATGAGCTTGTCCGTTTAGACTGTACTGATGAAGTTAACGTACCAGTTGCCGGCATGGTCCATCATCTGTCCCATCGTTGCATGGGCACTTCTGGGCTTGGTTTTTTCAGGAAATGGGGCTGCGCTGGGTGGGCTGTTTGACGCCCTTCTGGTCGCTGGCTTGGTGGCTGGCATCCTGGCTGCTGTCTTTCACGCAGAGGTGGTCGCTCATCGGGTGGGTGAGCCGTTCGGAACCCTGGTCTTGGCACTTGCGGTGACAGCCATTGAGGTTGCTCTCATTGTGTCGCTCATGATTTCGGGGGGAGAAGCGGCCAGTGGGCTGGCCCGAGATGCGGTCTTTGCCTCGGTGATGATCATCCTCAATGGCATGGTCGGTATTTGTCTGCTCAGCGGAGGACGTCGCCACGGCGAGCAGTCTTTTGTTTTGCAGGGGGTCTCCACGGCATTGGCGACCCTGGCGGCTATCTCCGTGCTTACCTTGGTGCTACCCAACTACACCACCACCACCCAGGGCCCCTATTACAGCAGCAGCCAATTGACATTCATCGCCGTTGTCTCGCTCGTGCTGTACGGCATGTTTGTGCTGGTTCAAACCGTGCGGCACCGGGACTACTTTCTTCCCGTGGTGGCTGAAGCGGATGAAACCGTTCACGCACCACCCCCGTCCAACAAAATGGCCGCAGTGAGCTCCGTTTGTATGCTGGCCTGCCTGGGGGCGGTGGTGCTATTGGCCAAGGCCCTTTCCCCCACTGTGGAGGCAGCTGTGGCAAGCATGGGCGCTCCCAAAGCCCTGGTGGGCATCATCATTGCTGCCGTGGTCTTGTTGCCTGAAAGCATTGCTGCCTACCAAGCGGCACGGGCCAACCGCTTGCAGACCAGTCTGAACCTGGCCCTGGGTTCGGCGTTGGCCAGCATTGGCTTGACCATCCCGGCCGTTTCCGTTGTTTCCTTGATGTCTGGTTGGACACTGTCGCTGGGGATTGATGCCAAATCCACGGTCTTGCTGCTCCTGTCTCTGCTCGTGGCGTCGCTGTCCTTGGGAACAGGGCGCACGACGGTCATGCAGGGCACGGTTCATCTGGTGATTTTTGCGGTGTACCTTTTCACGGTCGTTGTTCCTTGAGCAGGAAAAGCCGCTGACGGCTCAAGCCGAATCTTGGCCGGCCACCTAAAATCGCGTCAACTTACCCTCTGAATTTTGCCAACATCACCGCTTTCATGGCGGCTCTTTTGCCTCCATGTCTGCAAGTCACAGGAGAGCTCATGTCACGCGCAGTTTTTATCACCCAGACCGGGGGGCCAGAGGTGTTGAAGACACAAACGGTCTCTGTGGGAGATCCGGCTCCTGGGCAGGTGCGCATTCGCCAGACGTTTGTGGGCGTCAATTTTCACGATTGTTATGTTCGCTCAGGGTTGTATAAGACCCTGGAGTTGCCAGGCATTCCGGGGTTAGAGGCCGTCGGTGTGATCGAGGCTTTGGGTGCGGGCGTGTCGGGCTTGAAGGTGGGTGATCGAGTGGGCTACATCTCGCGGGCCTACGGCGCGTATGCGGATCGGCGGCTGATCGACGCCGCGGTGTTGGTGCGCTTGCCTGACGCCGTTGACGACCGCACCGCTGCGGCCACGCTGTTGCGTGGCCTGACGGCACAAATGCTGTTGTTTGATGTGTGCCCTGTGCGCGCTGGCCAGACCATCTTGGTGCATGCCGCTGCAGGGGGTGTTGGGCGCTTGCTGTGTCAATGGGCCAAACACCTGGGGGCCACTGTGATTGGCACCGTGGGCAGTGCGGAAAAAGCGCAGCTGGCCAGGCGTGATGGCTGTGACCATGCCATTCTCTACCGCAGCGAAAATTTCGTGGAGCGGGTGCGAGACATCACTCAGGGGCGCGGGGTCGATGTGGCCTTCGATTCGGTGGGTAAAGACACTTTTTTGGGGTCGATGCAGGCCTTGGCGATGCGCGGACACTTGGTGAATTTCGGCCAGTCATCGGGCGCCATTGACCCATTCTCCATTTCCTTGTTGTTCGAAAAGTCCAACAGCGTCTCGCGTCCATCGGTGTTCCATCACTTCACCGGCGAACACCGCAACACCATGGCAGAGCGCTTGTTCTCGGCCCTGGCCAGCGGCGTGATCCGTGCCGATCAAGTGCACGAGTATGGGTTTGATCAAGCGGCTCAGGCCCAAGCCGATCTCGAAGCCCGAAAGACCACAGGCGCTGTTGTCCTCAAGGCCTGAGTGTCCGCACGTTGCCTGTCGCATGCGATGCTGGTTGCACTCCTGGGGTGCGCGGTGCATGCGCTCGGGCATGAGTTGACCCCTGTGGTGATCACAGGGAGCCATGACAACGCCCTGGGAACCAGCGACGCCGCGAGCCAAGGGATGGTGGGGGGCGAGCAGTTGCGAAGCCGCGCCATGTCAAGACCCGCTGAGGCGCTGGAGAGCATTCCCGGCATGGTGGTGACGCAACATTCCGGGGATGGAAAAGCCAACCAGTATTTTCTTCGAGGCATGCACCTCGATCATGGCACCGACTTTGCGACGACGGTGAATGGCGTACCTGTGAACATGCCCACCCATGCACATGGGCAGGGTTACAGCGATCTGAATTTCCTCATCCCGGAGCTGGTGAATCGAGTGGAGTATCGCAAGGGTCCTTACTTCGCGTCTGAAGGAGATTTCTCCTCAGCCGGCGCAGCCCATTTCGTCTATCGCACACAACTTGATCGGCCCATGACGAATGTGACTCTTGGGCAGAGAGGCTACCTGCGGGGGTTGGTGGCCGGCTCGCGTGAAGTGGGAGAGGGCGTGAATCTGCTGACAGCTTTGGAGCGAGTGAACAACAACGGACCTTGGTCAACCCCTGAACAGATGCGCAAGCTCAATGCGCAATTCATCCTCAGTGGCGGTGGTCGCCGAGAAGGTTGGACGGGCAGTTTATCGACTTATTCGGCCCATTGGACGTCCACCGACCAAGTGCCACAACGACTGATCGACGCGGGCGTTTACCGAGATCAGCCGTTCTCGCGCTTTGACTCCCTCGACCCGACGGATGGGGCAAGCACTCGACGCACGAGCCTCTCGGGAACCTGGCACCGCATGTTCGATCATGAGAGGACTCAAGTCAATTGGTACGCCATTCAATACGACCTTCATCTGTATTCCAATTTCACCTATGGCCTCGACAGAACCAGTGATCAGTTTGCTCAGAGGGATGGGCGGATCGTCTGGGGCGGTCAAGCCTTCAAGTCTTGGGTCACCGATCTCAGCGATCAAAAGACCATGCAAAACACCTGGGGGGTGCAAGTGCGTCAGGACCGCATCCAGTTGGGGCTGTTTGACACCGTCGCCCGACAGGTGCAATTCACGGTTCGGGATGACGATGTCCGGCAAACTTCAGTGGGTCTTTATGCTGAAAATGACATGGTCTGGAGCGATTGGCTGCGAACGGTGGCAGGCCTTCGTGCCGATCAACTCAGTGCCGAGGTGAGCAGTCACTCGCAAGCGCAGAACTCGGGCACATCAAAGGCGTCCATGCTCTCGCCCAAACTGTCGGTGGTGGGCGGGCCCTGGCGCAAGACCGAGTTGTTTTTCAACATGGGGCAGGGCTTTCACAGCAATGATGCCAGGGGAACGACGGCCAGGCTGGACTCCAGAACGGGTCAGCCGATCGAGTCGGTCCCGGTTTTGGTGAAGTCACGGGGGCAAGAGTTCGGGGTCAAGTCACAGGTCTTGCCCAACTGGCGATCCTCCCTGGCTATCTGGCAGCTGGCATTTGATTCCGAGTTGGTGTACCTGGGGGACGTCGGCAGTACCCAGCCCGGCCGGCCCAGCCGAAGAAGGGGCGTGGAATGGGCGCATGAATGGACAAGTGCTCCGCACTGGCGGATGGATGCCAATGTGGCCTGGACTCGTCCAAGGTATTCAGACAGCGGCCATGTGGGCAACGATATCCCCAATGCGGTGCAGAAGATGGCCCATGTGAACCTCACCATGAACCGATGGGGGCCGTGGTCTGGGTCTTTGGGCATTCGATACATTGGAGCCGCTCCGTTGGTGGAGGACCGATCCATCTGGTCTGATGCAAGCATGACGGCCAACCTTCGCATCCATCGCAGGGTATCGAAGGACCTGGAGACTTCGGTGGACGTCCTGAATCTGACCAATCGCAAGAACAACGACATCACTTACTTTTACAGATCCCGGCTGATGGGAGAGCCGTTGACGGGCGTGGAGGGCAAACATGTCCATCCTGCCGAGCCCCGGTCGATACGATGGTCCGTGCGCTCCAGTTTTTGAGCCCCGGCATTCATCTTCATCAACCTCATCAGCCGGGCTGTTGACCCGACACCCCACCTTCCCCTCAAGAAAGAAAGGTCAAGTCTCGGGTCACGCCCTCAGCCTCGCAGGGTCAAACGGGTATGCTGCCCACGTTGATCGAAGCGGCATCACTCACGCCAACCAGCACGACCGAGCCGTTGTACTCAAAGAAGTTTTCTTGCGGCGGATCAAAGTCGAACACGACGAGCGTATCTGCTCCGTCCGAAGCGACATCGAACTCGCCGCTACCCCCCCAGTTTCCGCGGACCAGCGCGTACTCACCGTCGTTCAAGGTCAGGTGAGAATGCCCGGGCCACATGTGGGTCAGCCCCATCGGGTCGGTGCGCAATTGGGTCACACCGATGTCCAGCAACTCACCAGCAGCGTAGTCGGTGATGACGTCAAAGACGCCTTGAATCGTATCGCCGTCCTGAATGCTCTCGCGTCCGTAGCTGTCTTCATTGTTGAGCATCACATCGCTGTTTTGTCTCAGGTGGAACTGATCCATTCCCAGCCCCCCGGTGATCAGCGCGCCCACGCCCGACACTGCTGAAGCGGAAGCTCCAAAGGTGTCGAACGTATCGTTGCCACGCCCGCCGTCCAGCGTGTTTTCTGCAGCTGAATATTCCTGCATCGAGGCGGCCGCCAGCACGTCGTCTCCATTGCCTCCTACCACCGTGTTGTCGCTTCCCACCACGCCGAGCCAATCGTTGCCGTTGCCGCCATCGATCAGGTTGTGGTTGCCGAAAATCGAAATCCAGTCCCAGCTGTTGCCGCCGAAATATTCCTGGTTGGACGCCATTTCGACGATGAGTTGGGTTTTGTTGGTTGTGTTCTTGGCCATTTGAAATTCCTCCAAAGCAAATCCGCTCGGAACAGTCTTGACATGATCGGGACGGCATGCCTTTTAACTGTCTGAGGCGGATTCAATATCAATCCCGACTTGATCGACTGTAGGGAGCCGTCTCGGTTTGCAGAAGAGACCAACCTCCTGTTTTTCTCCTGTTTGAAGACGCTGAAGCGAGGAGAAATCAACGAAGGCCCTTCGCTGTTTTTCAGAGAGTCAATCGGCGAGTCAATCCATGGCGACTGGCCAGAGAAATCAGCCCATGGCGATTGCGTACTCCCATCTTGTTGTAGATGGAAGTCAGGTGATTTCGCAGAGTGCTTTCGCTGATGTGCAGCCGGGCTGCGATGGCCTTGGCGGGTTCGGCATCGTATGTGATGAGTGCGCAAAGAATTTTGTGCTCCCGTGCGGTCAATTGAGTGAGTTGGAGCGTCAGGCCATCCTGCGGCATGGCCCGTACGCGCTCAATCCATTTGGGCAGCATGCGCGCCGTGGCAGTGTGTTCCAGCCAAAAATCGCCCTGGTGAATTTTCTCGATCGCGGCCTGCAACACATCTCTTGAGGAGCGATGATCCAAATACCCGTGAGCGCCGGCCAGCAGAGCTTGTTCAAGCAACGCGTCGTCTTGATGTGGGCTCAGCAGCAACACCTTGAAGGTCATCCAGGAACGCCCTTGCCTGAGCCAGGGCAATATTTTCTCTGGGCCCATGCCCATGTCCAGCAGCACGATGTCGGGCTGACCGTCGCCCCAGGGTATGCTGCCCACGTTCAAATCGGAGATGCAAGACGTGAGGTGGATGTGCTGCGGCAACGTCATTCCGATGGAGGTCAAACCCTGCGCCAGGATCGGAGAATCGGTGAGCGCGCAAACCTGTATCGCACGAGGAAAGGTCGCCAAGTGACCGTTGGGCTTCAGGGTGGACGGCTCAGAACGGAGGTGCTCGGTGTTCACGGGAGTGACTGTGTCATGCGTACGCCCCAAGGCTTTGTCTGTTGCCTAACTGTGTCGGCCGATTGCCAGCCGCCGGCGTTGAATGGGCTGTAGTTATGCGAAAATAAAGCGATCTGTTACCTCATAAGGGCGAGAAAGGCACACTGGTTATGACACCGCGAACGACTCCCGGTTTCACCCGAGGCCGTTAAGGCCCACATATCGCGCCTGCCCGATCCATGATTCCAAGCGCGGCCATCCCCGCGCTTTTTTCTTGTCCAGACGACACCTATGCTTCAAATCACGCTTCCTGATGGTTCTCATCGACAATTTCCCGGTCCGGTGACCGTGGCCGAGGTGGCCGCCTCCATTGGCGCCGGTCTGGCCAAGGCGGCCCTGGGCGGCAAAGTGGATGGCAAACTGGTGGATAGCTCACATCGCATCACCCAGGACGCGAATCTGTCCATCGTCACGGCCAAAGACCCGGATGGGCTGGAGTTGATTCGGCATTCGACCGCGCACTTGCTGGCTTACGCCGTTAAAGAACTTTTCCCTGAAGCCCAGGTCACCATCGGTCCGGTGATTGAGCACGGCTTCTACTACGACTTCTCTTACAGCCGGCCCTTCACCCCCGAAGACTTGTTGGCGATCGAAAAGCGCATGGCGGAACTGGCTGCCAAGGACGAGCCGGTGGTGCGACAGGTGATGCCACGTGATCAGGCGGTGGATTACTTCAAGGGGTTGGGTGAGTCCTACAAAGCGGAAATCATTGCCAGCATTCCGGCGGGTGAAGACGTGTCGCTCTACAGCGAAGGAGGTTTCACCGATTTGTGCCGCGGGCCCCACGTGCCCAGCACGGGCAAGCTCAAGCATTTCAAACTGATGAAAGTGGCGGGTGCCTACTGGCGCGGCGACCATCGCAATGAAATGCTGCAGCGCATTTACGGGACGGCCTGGGCGACCAAGGAAGACTTGCAGCAGTACATCACCATGCTGGAGGAGGCCGAGAAGCGGGACCACCGTCGGTTGGGTCGTGAACTCGATTTGTTCCATATCGACGATCACGCTCCTGGCCTGGTGTTTTGGCACCCCAAGGGCTGGACCATCTGGCAAGGGGTGGAGCAGTACATGCGTCAGGTTTACCGTGATAACGGTTACCTGGAAGTCAAAGGCCCCCAGATCATTGACAAGACCCTGTGGGAAAAGACGGGGCACTGGGACAAGTATCGCGAGAACATGTTCACCACCGAAAGCGAAAAGCGCGACTACGCGCTCAAGCCGATGAACTGTCCGGGGCACATTCTGATTTACAAGCAGGGCATCAAGAGTTACCGAGATTTGCCTTTGCGTTTTGGCGAGTTTGGCCAATGCCACCGCAATGAGCCCTCCGGCGGGCTTCACGGCATCATGCGCGTGCGCGGGTTTACCCAGGACGATGGGCACATCTTCTGTACAGAAGACCACATCCTGGCGGAGTGCGTGAATTACACCGCCTTGTTGCAGCAGGTCTATCGCGATTTTGGTTTTACCGACATTATTTACAAGGTGGCCACCCGACCGGCCCAGCGCATTGGCAGTGACGAAAGTTGGGACAAGGCTGAAAACGCCCTGATGGAGAGCCTGCGAGCCTCGGGTTGCGAATTCGTGATTGCGCCGGGAGACGGGGCTTTCTACGGCCCCAAGGTGGAATACACCCTCAAGGACGCCATCGGACGCCAGTGGCAGTGCGGCACCATCCAGGTGGACTTCTCCATGCCAGAGCGATTGGATGCCGAATACGTGGCTGAAGACGGCTCCCGCCAGCGCCCGGTCATGCTGCACCGAGCCATCGTGGGCAGCCTGGAGCGTTTCATCGGAATTTTGATTGAACAGCACGCGGGAGCCCTGCCGGCCTGGCTGGCTCCGGTGCAGGTTGCGGTCCTCAATATCACCGATGCTCAGGCCGAATACGCACAGAATGTCGCTAAAAAGCTGAAAAATCAAGGGCTTAGGGTCGATCTGGACCTCCGCAACGAGAAAATCACGTATAAAATACGCGAGCATTCGATGCAAAAGTTACCTTACATCCTTGTCGTTGGCGATAAGGAAAAGGCCGCTGGCGCTGTCGCGGTGCGCGCCCGAGGCAATTTGGACCTCGGCGTGATGTCGTTGGAAGACTTTTCCGAAAAGATCGCTGCCGACATCACCCTCAAGAGCTGATTCCCTTCGAAGCGGCCCCTGTGTGCGTTGCAGCGCCTCAGCTTTTTGCTGCCATGCTGGGCATGGCAGTTTGTATTTAAAGGATAGTCACCATCGCTACTGAATTTCGCGACCGTCGCCAACGCGAGGAACGCAAACACCGCCTGAACCGGGAAATCATGGCCCCGGAAGTCCGCTTGACGGGTCCCGAAAACGAGCCAATTGGCATCGTCAGCCTGGCAGAAGCCCTGCGCATGGCCGGAGACCTCGATGTCGATTTGGTCGAAATCGCCGCGACAGCCTCTCCCCCGGTTTGTCGCCTGGTTGATTACGGCAAGTTCAAGTACATCGAGCAAAAGAAGGCGGCTGAGGCCAAGTCCAAGCAAAAGGTCATCGAGGTCAAGGAAATCAAATTCCGGCCCGGTACCGACGATGGTGACTACAACATCAAGTTGCGCAATATCAAGCGCTTCTTGGAAGATGGTGACAAGTGCAAGATCACGCTTCGCTTTCGCGGACGCGAGATCACGCACCAGGAAATCGGATTGGCGCTATTGCAGCGTCTCCGAGACGAATTGGCGGATCTGATCGTGGTCGAGCAGTTCCCCAAACTCGAGGGTCGGCAGATGATCATGATGATCGCGCCGGGCCGCAAGAAAACGGGTGGCGCCGCCAAACCCGCGGCAGACGCAGCTTCTCCAGCCGCATCTGCCTGAAAAGGCGACGCAACACAAGTGGCTCGGGGCCATCAAGACTGCGATCGGTTCGCAGCGCCTCACGAGCACAATCAGGAGCATTCAATGCCCAAAATGAAGACCAAGAGCAGCGCGAAAAAGCGCTTCCGTGTTCGTCCTGGTGGTACCGTCAAGCGCGGCCAAGCCTTCAAGCGTCACATCCTGACCAAGAAGACCACCAAAAACAAGCGTCACTTGCGCGGAGCCGTCTCCGTTCACGAGACCAATATGGGTCACATGGCGCAAATGCTGCCCATGGCCGGCCTGTAATTCAGACGAACAAGGAGAAACAACATGCCTCGCGTTAAACGTGGTGTAACCGCTCGCGCCCGCCACAAAAAAGTTCTCGCCCAAGCCAAGGGCTTCCGCGGTCGCCGCGGTAATGTCTTCCGCATCGCCAAAGAAGCGGTGATGAAGGCTGGGCAATATGCCTACCGTGACCGTCGTGCCAAAAAGCGTGTGTTCCGTCAGCTCTGGATTGCCCGTATCAACGCGGCAGCCCGTGAGTGCGGTCTCACCTACAGCCAGTTTGCCAACGGCCTGAAGAAAGCCGCCATCGCCATCGACCGCAAGGTGCTGGCCGATTTGGCCGTGCACGACAAGGCTGCTTTTGGCAGCATCGTGGAACAAGTCAAAGCCAAGCTGGCCGCCGCTTGATCCCCCATGTTCACCGCTCCTGAAAGGGGCGTGGACAGACCCGACACAAGGGATTGAGGTCGTGCAGGCTTCAATCCCTTTGTCATTTTTAAATCTCGACACGCATGAACGAGCTCGATACCCTGGTGGCCAGCGCGCAAGCCCTGTTTACCCAAAGTGCTACTCCGGCGGATCTGGAAAACGCCAAGGCCCAGTTTCTGGGGAAGTCCGGTCGCATCACCGAGTTGATGAAAGGCCTGGCTGCGCTCGGCGTTGAAGAGAAAAAATCCCGTGGGGCGGTGATCAATCAGGCCAAGCAAGCCATTGAGGCCGCCCTGAACCAGCGTCGACAGGCCTTGGCCGATGCCGAGTTGGAGGCGCAACTCCAGGCCGAGGCGCTGGACGTGACCTTGCCCGGTCGTGCGCGTGCCACCGGTGGCCTGCATCCCGTTAGTCTGACGCTGGAGCGTATCGAGGCCATTTTTGGCTCCATGGGTTTTGAGGTGGCCGAGGGGCCAGAGATTGAGACCGACTGGTTCAATTTCACAGCGCTCAACACGCCCGAGGATCATCCCGCCCGCTCAATGCACGACACCTTCTATGTTGAAGGTGGGCATTTGCTGCGCACCCACACCAGCCCGATGCAGATCCGCCACGCGGTACAGCATGTCAAGCGACATCAAGAGAGTTTGCAGGCGGGTGAGGGCATGTCCGAAATCCGCGTCATCGCACCTGGCCGCACCTATCGTGTGGACAGCGATGCCACGCACTCCCCCATGTTTCATCAATGCGAAGGTTTGTGGATTGGCGAGCGCGTGAGTTTCAAAGACCTCAAAGTCGTCTTCACCGATTTTTGCCGCACTTTCTTTGAGCGTGACGATTTGGTGCTGCGTTTCCGTCCCAGCTTCTTTCCCTTCACCGAGCCCAGCGCCGAAATCGATATCCAGTTTGCGAGCGGTCCCCTGGCTGGTCGTTGGCTCGAAGTGGCTGGGTCTGGCCAAGTGCATCCCAACGTGGTGCGCAACATGGGCCTGGACCCGGAACGGTTCATCGGTTTTGCCTTCGGCATGGGCCCCGACCGCCTGACCATGCTTCGCTATGGCGTGAGCGACCTGCGTCTGTTCTTTGATGGCGACATCCGTTTCCTGCGCCAATTCCAGTAAGCCAAGAGAGTCACCATGCAATTTCCAGAATCCTGGCTGCGCGAATTCTGCAACCCTGCGCTCACGACCCAGCAACTCGCTGACACCCTGACCATGGCTGGCCTCGAGGTGGAGGAGCTGCGCCCCGTCGCGCCGCCCTTCAGTCAAGTGGTGGTGGGCGAAATCCGCGAAGCCGTCCAACACCCCAATGCCGATCGTCTGCGCGTGTGCCAGGTCGATGTTGGTCAGGGGTCGTTGCTCAATATCGTCTGCGGCGCCCCTAATGCGCGGGTGGGTATCAAAGTGCCCTGTGCTCTGGTGGGGGCCGTGCTGCCCCCTGGAGAAGACGGCAAGCCCTTTCACATCAAGCTGGGCAAATTGCGCGGTGTCGAGAGCCAGGGCATGCTCTGTTCTTCGCGCGAACTGCAGTTGAACGACGACCATGGAGGCTTGCTTGAGTTGGATGCAGAGGCTCCGGTCGGCACGGATATCCGTGCGCATTTGCGCCTGGACGACACGCTGTTCACACTCAAACTCACACCCAATCTGGCGCACTGTCTCAGTGTGTATGGCATTGCGCGAGAACTCTCGGCGCTCACCGGCGCACCACTCCACACGCCAGCGTTGCCAACCCTCCAACCCCGCCTGTCCGATGTTTTGCCCGTGCAGGTGCAGGCGCCCGATCTCTGCGGCCGCTTCAGCGGTCGCATTGTGCGCGGTGTCAACACGGCTGCCACCACGCCCGCCTGGATGGTCGAGCGCCTGGCACGTTGCGGCCAGCGCAGTGTCAGCCCCTTGGTGGACATCTCCAACTATGTGATGTTCGAGTACGGACGTCCCTCCCACATCTTCGACTTGGACGCCATTCACGGTGGACTAAAGGTCCGTTGGGGTCGCCCGGGCGAAACGCTCGAGTTGCTGAACGGAAACACCATCACCGTCGATGAGAAGATCGGTGTGATTGCCGATGATCGTCAGGTGGAATCGCTGGCAGGCATCATGGGCGGTCAAGCAACTGCGGTCTCCGACGCCACCAAGAACATCTACATCGAAGCGGCCTTCTGGTGGCCCGAGTCTGTGGCTGGGCGCTCGAGGCGACTGAATTTTTCCACCGATGCCGGCCATCGTTTTGAGCGCGGTGTCGACCCTCAACTGACGGTGGAGCACATTGAGCGCATCACGCAATTGGTGATCGATATCTGCGGCACCGACGAGACCATATTCGGCCCGATCGATGACCAGATTCTGCGCCTGCCCGAGAGGCAGCCGGTGAACCTGCGCGTGGATCGCGCGGTCAAGGTGCTGGGCATGCCCCTGACCCAAACTCGCATGGCCGATGCCTTGCGTGGCCTGGGCTTGCCGGTGAGCGAAGGGCAGGGCGTGATCACCGTCACCCCTCCGTCCTACCGGTTCGATCTTCAGATCGAGGAGGACCTGATAGAAGAAGTGGCACGCATGGTGGGCTACGACAACCTGCCCACCACACCGCCCCAGGCGCCGATCGTGGCGCGCGTGCGCCCTGAGTCCTTGCGTGGCCCTTATGCTGTCCGTCGTCTGGTGGCTGCCTTGGGTTATCAGGAAACCATCAACTACAGCTTTGTCGAAGAAAGCTGGGAACGCGATCTGGCGGGCAACACCGACCCGATCCGTTTGCTCAACCCCATCGCCAGCCAAATGAGCGTGATGCGCTCCTCGTTGATTGGCAATTTGCTGCAGGTCGTCAAATTCAACACCGATCGCAAGGCCACGCGTGTCCGCGTCTTTGAGGTGGGTCGTGTTTTTCTCAAGGACTCGACGGTCCTTGCCAGCGATACCACTGTGGCGGGCTTTCATCAGCCTCTGCGCGTATCGGCCATGGCTTATGGCCCCGCGCAACCGGCGCAATGGGGCGTTCCCGAGCGTGCCCTCGACTTCTTCGATGTCAAAGCCGATGTGGAGGCGCTGCTCGCTCCGGCTCGGCCGCAATTTGAGAAGGCGCAACACCCCGCCATGCACCCTGGACGCTGTGCCCGTGTGTTGTTGGACAACCAAGCCGTGGGTTTTGTCGGCGAATTGCACCCGCGCTGGCGCCAGGCCTGGGATCTGCCGCAGGCGCCCGTCATGTTCGAGCTGGACATGACTGCCGTATTGCAACGCAAAGTCCCAGAGTTCTCTGGGGTGGCCAGACATCAGGCTGTCGAGCGGGATCTGGCTTTGTGGGTGGATGAACATGTCACGCATGCCGATTTGATGCGCTCTATCGCCTCTGCACCAACGCAAGGATTGCTGCGCGACGCTTTGCTGTTTGATGTCTATCGTCCCACCGCCAAAGCGGGAGAATCGACACCCAGGGAGAAAAGCTTGGCGGTGCGTCTGACGCTTAACAGCGATGAGGCGACACTGACCGAACTCCAGATCGAATCGGTGGTGGACGCGGTGGTTCAACAATTGGGCCAGGACCTCCATGCCCGTTTGCGTGGTTGACAAGGTTGATGATGGAACTCTCTCTCGAATCCATTGAAACACCGGCGCTGACCAAGGCGCAACTGGCCGATATGCTGTTTGAGCAAATCGGATTGAACAAGCGTGAATCCAAGGACATGATTGACGCATTTTTCGATCTCATTGCGCAGCAGTTGGTGGATGGCGAAGACGTCAAGATTTCTGGTTTTGGTAACTTCCAGATCCGCACCAAGGCGCCGCGTCCTGGGCGAAATCCACGCACCGGCGAAACCATTCCCATCGAGGCCAGGCGCGTGGTGACTTTTCACGCCAGTCACAAATTGAAAGAGTTGATCCAGTCTGGCGGTAGCGTCGACTGACAGGGTCCTGACGCCAGTCATTTACTCATCTTTTTTTGTCGACCACTTACCTTTTTGGCCGACTTCGTGTAACCTCTGCCCTCCCTCAAGACAGCTCTTGAAAGACATGGAGTCCGCACTTCCCCCCATCCCAGCCAAACGCTACTTCACCATTGGTGAGGTCAGCGAGTTGTGTGGCGTCAAGCCGCATGTGCTGCGCTATTGGGAGCAGGAATTTACCCAATTGCGGCCCATGAAGCGACGCGGCAATCGACGTTACTACCAACACCATGAGGTGCTGATGATTCGTCGCATCAGAGACTTGTTGTATGAGCAGGGCTTCACCATCAGTGGTGCGCGCAACAAGTTGCAAGAACTTGTGCAAATCGAACGTGACAAGCGACGTGCGGGTGAGGTCATGCTTGAAGGAATCGAGGTGCTTGAGGAGGACAAGAGCATCGACGAATCCACCCTTTTGGATACCTGGAACCTGGCGGGTGTCATCAATGATGCCCCCAAGTTGCAAATCCTGCGCAAAGAGCTGCGCGAAATCCGGGAGCTCCTCAGCTAAACTGGCTGAGAAAGCAGGTTATAATTTAAGCCTTCGGCGTGTAGCGCAGCCTGGTAGCGCACTTGCATGGGGTGCAAGGGGTCGCGAGTTCGAATCCCGCCACGCCGACCAAGAATGACAGGGGTTAGTAGTCAACAGCTACTAACCCCTTTGTCTTTCTGGTTCATTTCAAATGAATTCCTGGCAAAGTCTCCTGGTCTTTCATTCGGAGTGCTTGACCAACATCCCCGTCAATAACTGCTCAGTGCCTTGGAAAAAACCACTTTTTGCTGAGAGAACGCTTCATGCTGCTCTTCCACTTTGTCCAGCTCATAGAGGTAGTTCACCATCATGCCTGCTGACTGTTGAAGTCCCTTCCTGGAGACATCGCCAGCCCAATTGATTTGATGAAGGGTGGCTCCGTTGGAGAGGTGGAACTTGGCCACGGCGTCCCCTCCCGAGGTAAGGGTGTGATGGATGAGGTAAAGCGCGCAGAGCCTGAGCAAAGCCCTCTTCTCGGACTCGCCGCAAAGCTTGGGCAACCATCCCGCTTTCAGGCGCTCGGTCCAGGCAAATTCGCCGAGTTTCAAAGCATCCTTCGACTGTAAATACTTGCGCCACTCGGAGGTAGAGACCGCATGCTCTTGCAAGGGGGCCCCTTCATCCAACCAACGCGTGAACCCTGGAATCGGAGATAAGGTGGAATACGTTTTCAGAGTGGGGATATCTTCTTGAAGTTTCTGCGCGACCCGCTTGATCAAAAAATTACCCAGTGAAACGCCCTTCAGCCCAGGTTGACAATTGCTGATGGAGTAAAAAATGGCTGTTTTGAACGTCTTGGGCTCAGCAATACCGGATTGCTTATCGATCAGTGACGCGATGTCTTTCGAAATGCCGGGGACCAAGGCCACCTCGACAAAAATCAAAGGTTCGCCGGGTAGTTGTCGGTGAAAAAATGCAAAGCAACGGCGATCAGGCTGTAGCCGTCGGCGTAAATCGTCCCAACCATCGATGGCATGCACCGATTCGTGACGAATGATTTTTTCCAGCAGGTGTGCTGATGAATCCCAAGTGATTTGATGCAACTCCAGAAAGCCTGGGTTGAACCATGAGCTGAGCAGATGATGCATGTCGGCATCGGTGGCGCGGAGTGGGGGATTTTCTTTCAGCAGAGAGAGAACCGCCTCTCGCATTTTCAAAATGGCTGCGGTGCCATTAGGGGCTCGGTTGATGCGACGCAACAACTCCTGTCGCGGTGGCTCCACGATGTTGAAGAGCTGGATCAGATGCTTGGCTTCAGGCTGTGCGCAGTAAGTGTCCGCCGCCAGTCGTACCAACTTGGGGTCTGGGTTGAAGTCTTCAGAGAGAAATTGAAAAAATGAAATGCGTTGCGACCGATCCAGCTTGTCATAGCTGTCGATCAACTTGATCGCCATGCTTTGCGCATTGACTTCACCTTGCGCACTCAACAATTTTTTGGAGGTTTGACGAACCGTTTCTAAAAACTTGTCTTTTTTGAAATTGTCGAACATGTCGTCGCTTCCGTGGAGTCTCTGGATTCGAATGGGCTTGTGCAAGCTTTCAGCGAAGCGTACACCGATTCGGCATTTGAATCCAATGGCTTCGCCCGGAGGTGGGTGTGAGATCGCTCACTGGCTTGGAGGACACGAGCATTCAGACGAGCTTGCGTGTGCGTGATGACGCACCAGGAATGAAGACACTGTTTCCTAGCATGACTGAGTTCGCCGATCTGATCTGCGGATGAACTTTACACCTTGAACCACGGAGGACATCATGTCTCATTTGAATGGAAAGCGCTTTGAACTCTACACCTATGACGGCCTGGGTGGGCACGACAACATGCTGAACGGAAGCAACTTGGCTGACTTGCTGGTTGGGAGCAATGGCGACGACAAAATTGTCGCGAAAGGGGGCGTCGATTTCGTCTTTGGTGATGGCCCCCTGGTCATCGACTCGTATTACGGCAACTATGTCGGTGTTCGGGTTCTCTCTGACGAGGAAATCACTCTGGGGAATGATGTCATCAATGGAGGCACCGGCCCGAACGAACAACTGGCTTCGAATGGCATTTTTGAATGGGCGTATTTCGGGGATATTCTTTCCGGGGACTCACAGTACTCGGTGGCATTGCCAGGGGGCATCATCAACTTTGGCGACGACAAGCTCATAGGCGCCTCGGGTAACGATTTGATTTATGGCGACATGGTGTCGGATGTGGACTTTGTCGAGTTCTCGGGTGGCGGCACCTACAACTTTGGCGATGACAAGATTGAAACTGGTTCAGGGGATGACGCCATCATGGGAGATGCCAGCATTCTTGGGAATTTTCCGCCGAATGTGTCGACCTACAACATGGGAAACGACCTCATCAAGTCGGGTGAGGGCAATGACGTCTTGATCGGCGATGTGTCGCAGCTGTATTCGGGAACGGCTGGATTTGGCAACGACAGTTTGGATGGCGGTTCAGGGAACGACACCTTGGTGGGTGACGCTGTCGTGATCGCGGGGTTTTCTTTGCCTCCCACGGAATGCATTTTGGGGAGCGATGTGCTGGATGGAGGCAATGGAGACGATGCCCTCTATGGCGATACCGCGGCAGTATTTGGCAATGTGACGATCAGTGGGGGCAATGACCTGCTGCGTGGCGGCGCTGGCAGCGATGACTTGTTCGGCGGCTACGGCAATGATGTGCTGACAGGCGGCTCGGGAGCAGATCGTTTTTGGTTTGACACACCACTGGACGGTCTGCTGAATGTCGATCTTCTGACCGATTTTTCGCGTGGTCAGGACAAGATGGTTTTGAGCAGCTCGATCTTCAGTGCTCTGCCAGCAGGAGACTTGGTTTCTGCGGCATTCATACGGACGGGGACGCCTGAGACCGCAGACACCCGCATCATCTATGACGCCCATTCGGGGGCCTTGTTTTACGATGCAGATGGTTCGGGCAGCGCCGCATCTGCCGTCCAATTCGCGACATTGACGGGGGTACCCAACATCAGCGACACAGATTTTGTCGTGTATTGATTGGCCCCTGTTTCGTTCTCTGCCGAGGGGCCTGGGGGTGGTTTTGCGATGGGTCTCTATCTCTGTATAGTTCAAAGGATAAACCCACCCTCAATAATGCTTGAAGTTGCCTCATGACAATGATCAAAAACGCTGTGGACGCCCATGCCCACATCATTGGCCCTGTCGATCGTTATCCCCTGGCGGGCGATCGTGTCTATACCCCTGAGATGGCTTCCCTCGAGTCATACGAAGCCTTGCTGGAGCGCTTGGGACTCGAGCGCGGGGTGATTGTGCAACCCAGCTTCTACGGCAATGACAACCGTTGCACCATGGATGCCGTGGCCACCATGAAAGACCGTGGGCGAGCCATCGTCGCGGTCGATCCCTCCATGCCCGCTGCCGAGCTGGCGGCGTTGCGCAAAGCGGGTGCCGTGGGCATTCGTGTGAATCATTTGCAGTTGGGCCCTTTGGATGAGGCTCAGTTGGCCAGTTTCCAATCTCTGGCCAAGCCGCATGGACTGCACCTGCAGTTGTTTCAACCCCCGACGGTTTGGCGACCTATGTTGCCGGCCTTGCTGGCGGCCTCGGTACCCTTGGTCATTGATCACCTGGGCACCATTCCAGCTGCGTGGGGTGTGGAGCACCCTCAATTCAAGGCCTTGCTTGAATTGATAGACGCAGGTGCATGGATCAAAGTGTCCGGCTTTTATCGAATCTCGACCCATCCCACCTATGCAGATGTCAGACCCTTGGTTGAGGCCGTCGTTGAACGGGCCCCGAACCGTTGCGTGTGGGGATCCGATTGGCCGCACACCCAGATGGACCAGTTACCCAACACCGACCTGCTGCTGGAATTGGTCAAGCAATGGTTGAGTGCCGAGCAGTTACAAAGGCTGTTGGTCGATAACCCCACTCAGCTGTATTGGGGTTAAGGCCAAAGGGGGGAGTCCGCCCGACCATCGGGTGATCAACGCTGATCCCCTCCCGCAGGTCCTTGCCGCTTTTGAGATTGATTTTTGCCGCCCAGGTGCGTGTCACGATCACTCCGACTGGCGGGAGAGCGATGACCTTGATTCAGTTGAGTGGCAGGCGTTTTCCCAGCCTTGTTGTGGTCATTGGCGTACTTGCCGGGTTGTTCGGACACATCGCTGTTGGTGTGGGTTTTTTTGTTCATGAAAGCCTCCAGGGTAGGGGTTTTAAAAGTGGACGCTTCGTTGACGCAAGAGCGTTGATCGCCCCAAATGAAGCGGGTTTTATTGAGCACGGCCGAAGCGGTGGCTTGAATGTCTGACATCTCATGAATCCGGTGTTAAATGGGAAAACGGCGTTTATTGAGCGCCTCTCGCTGATCGAGCCATGCTGCATCGGCGAGGATTCGTACGATAGGTGCACCCCGTTTTATTCTTTGTACGGTTGACCACGCAGCGCAAAGATTCAAGGATGTTTGGCATGTGGTGCCCCGAACAGAAATTCGAGTGCCTCGCACCTAGCATGGGGCCCTCCCACTTCACACATAGGTCACCCCATGAAGATCAAAAGTTTGTCTGTCCTGACCGGATGCATGGCCTTGGTTGGATTGAATACCTTCGCCCAGACTGCTGCGGGGGGCACATCACCAGCACCATCCTCCACCACGGCAACAATGCCGGCGACGGCGTCGAAATCCGCCACCGATTCGGCCCGGGAACAAGTGGCCGCGGATCGGGCTGCGGTTCAAGCCGACAAGGACAGGCTGAAAGCCGATAAGGACAAGCTCAAGCAGAGTGAGAGAAAGCTTAAAGAGGATGAGAAGAAATTGAAAGAGGATGAAGCCCGTGAACGGCGTGAGCAGCAAACCGAGCGCCGCACCCGTCTGGAACGGTCCAAAGAGTCCACACCGGTGATTCCTCCCGTCAAATAAAACGCTCTCTCAACCGAGCAAGCTCTCAGCTGAAGAGGGTGAGCTTGTTCTGACGGGTTCGTCTCTGAGTTGTCTTCATGCGCCCGCTCGCTTCGTGGATCAAAATCGTATTCTGGCTGCTGGCACTGAGTGTGCTATCCGTGGCGGGAGGATATGTGCTTGCGAGGGCGCCATTGGTCACGGTCAAGGCTGTCTCACCCGGTGACATGGTGCAAACGGTGGTCGCCACAGGGAGAGTACAGAATCCTCATCGGGTGGACATCGGGGCGCAAATTGTCGGTGTGGTGCGTGCGGTTCCGGTCAAGGAGGGGCAAAGCGTTCGTGCCGGTCAAGTGCTGATTGAATTGGACGATGCGGAGTTGCGTGCCAATCGTATGCAGACGGAGATGTCTGTGACACAAGCGCAAAGCCAGTTGCGACGCCTGCAAGAGGTTCAGGCGCCATTGGCAGAGCAGTCGGTGCGCCAAGCCATCATCAATCTGGAACAGGCCCAACGCAATCTGGCTCGCCATGAAGAGTTGTATGACCGTGATTTCATTGGGCGTGCCACCTTGGATGAATCGTGGCGACAGGCCTCCCTGTCGCAATCGCAATTGGTCAGCACCATGCATCAGTGGGTGAGCACCCACGAAGGAGGCAGTGAATTGGCCATGGCGCAATCGACGTTGCGTCAGGCGCAGGCCTCGCATGCTGCTGCTCAGGTGCGCTGGACCTACGCGGCCATTAAGGCGCCCATGAGTGGCGTTTTGATTGCGCGCAATGTGGAGGTTGGCGATGTGGTTCAGCCAGGCAAATCCTTGATGACTTTATCGCCCAGCGGTGAAACGCAAATTGTGGTTCAAATCGATGAAAAGCATTTGGGTCTGCTTCGCTTGGGTCAACACGCGTTGGCTTCTGCAGATGCCTTTCCCGGGCAGCGATTTGAAGCCGAGGTGATCTATGTCAACCCAGGTATTGATCCACAACGCGGCTCGGTGGAAGTCAAACTGCGTGTGGCAGCCCCACCCGCCTATCTGCGCCAGGACATGACCGTCTCGGTGGACATTGAAGTGACCCGTCGATCGCAGGTGCTGCGAATCCCGATGGACGCCATTCATGATGAAACGAGCGCCGAACCCTGGGTGTTCACGGTGCAGGAGGGGCGTGTGGTCAAAACTCCCATCCGGACCGGATTGAAGGCGGCTGGTCAGGTCGAGGTCTTGCAGGGGCTGAAGCCGGGGGATGCGGTCGTCACGCAAAGTGCGAAAACATTGTCCAGCGGACAGCGCATTCGGACCTCCCGAACCTGACATCCCGAGTCAATTTGTATGGGTAAGCAGGATCCATTCGCCAAACCCGTCACTGGCGTCACGCCAGCGGCCATGCCCGGTTGGCTGCCTTTTGAGTGCTGGATTGCCTATCGATTCCTGAAAGAGGGCCGGGTGCAGACGCTGTTCATCATCTGCGGTGTGGCCATCGGTGTGGCCGTGATCGTTTTCATGTCGGCCTTGCTCAGTGGCATGCAATCGAATTTTGTCGATCGAGTGCTGACCGGGCAATCCCATTTACAGTTGTCGCCCCCCAAAGAGGTGACTCGCCCTTTGCGCGCAGAGGCAGCAGGGGAGGCAAGCCAGACGCTGATTCAACCCCCTTTGCAACGGCTCAAGACCATCAGCCAATGGTTGGCCATTGCACACCAGGTGCAGGACATGCCTGAGGTTCGGCTGGTGGCTCCGGTGGTGAATGGATCGGCACTGGTGTCTCGGGGCGAAGCCACCCGATCGATCACGATTCTGGGCGTCGAACCTGAGCTGTATTTTCAGATCGTTCCCATGCCCAGCAAGATGGTTGAGGGGGCTGCGGATGTCGGTGTCAATGACATTCTGATCGGCACCGAGCTGGCCACTGACCTGGGGGTCGGTGTGGGCGAGAAATTGCGCGTGACAGCAGCGAATGGAAACAACAACGCGCTGACAGTGAAGGGTATTTTCGATCTGGGCAACAAAGGGGCCAACAGTCGAACGACCTACATGGCTATTCGCACGGCGCAAAGCCTGTTGAATTTGCGTGGCGGAGTGTCTGCGCTGGATGTGACGATTCAGGATGTCTATGCGGCCGATGAGATCGCGAAGAAGGTGACATCGCTGCATGATGTGGCCGCCGACAGCTGGATTCAAACCAATCAGCATTTCTTCACGGCGCTGAGTGCACAGACCACGGCCAATACGGCCATCAGAGGTTTCGTGGCTCTGTCGGTGGCGTTTGGTATTGCCAGTGTACTGGTGGTGTCGGTGATTCAGAAGTCGCGTGAAATCGGCATTCTGCGTGCCATGGGCATCACGCGGGGGCAGGTGATGCGGGTGTTTTTAATTCAAGGGGTTCTGCTGGGGTTTGGCGGGGCGCTGTGCGGATCCACCCTGGGGTACGCTGCGTTGGCACTGTGGCAGAAAACCCAACTGAACCCGGATGGGACGCCTTTGATTGCCTTGCATTTTGAACCGCTGATTTTGGTCTTGACCCTGACGCTGGCCACGGTCACCGGACTGCTGTCATCCATCGTTCCGGCGCTGCGTGCATCCCGACTCGACCCGGTGGTGGCGATCCGTGGCTGAGGCTAAGACTTCTGCAGCTGCGCCGGTGGTCTGCTTGAAAGGTGTTCGAAAATCTTTCAACGTCGGTCAGCCCAATGAGACCGAGGTGTTGCACGGAATCGAGCTGACCTTGGGGCGAGGCGAGTTCTGCGCCATCATGGGGCCCTCAGGATCGGGCAAAAGCACCTTGCTCAACATCGTGGGACTGCTCGATCGACCGAGCGCAGGCAGTTTGTCCATCGCAGGGGCTGAGACCACGACCTTGAACGATGCGTCGCTGACTCGCCTGAGGGGAGAGGCCATCGGGTTCGTATTTCAGTACCACCATCTCATGGGTGCATTCAGCGCCTTGGAGAATGTATTGATGCCTCTGTACGGCGCTCAGGAGTTTCCTGACCCTACCGTGATGGAGCGCGCACAGGCCCTGTTGACCCAGGTGGGTTTGTCCGACTTTCAACACCACTTGGCGGGTCATTTGTCCGGTGGTCAGCAACAGCGAGTGGCTTTGGCACGGGCGTTGGTCATGCACCCACAATTGCTATTGGCGGATGAGCCGACAGGCAACCTGGACAGTAAAAGCGCAGATGCTGTGTTTGACCTGTTGCGTCAGGTGAGCCAGGCAGAGGGAACCGCAGTGCTATTTGTCACCCACAATGCGGCTTTGTCTTCACGCTGCGACAGAATCATCCAAGTGGTGGATGGAAAAATTCAAAGTCTGTGAATCAGCTGCCTGCGCTCCAGGAACCATCCACATCGCCCCGCAAAACGCCCACCACTTGAACGGTCTCACTGTCAGAGCCCATGTCGTGATAGATGGCATGCGGCATTGCGTTGGATTTTGTCAGTGGCTGGCCGTCGGCCGCCAGCGCCGCAGCGGTGGCACCACTTCCCGTGATATCGCTGGCGTTGACAAAGGCCCACTCGGGTTTGATGTTGTTCGTGGTGCCCTTGCCCAGGTAGTACTTCAACATCTGCAGCACGTCGGTGAGGGTCACGCTGCCCGAGCCATCAAAGTCGGCAGCAATGATATTCAATGGAGATGCATAGGCGTCTGGCAATGGTTTGCTGAGATAGATTTTTAATGCTGCCAACACATCGGTCAGGGTGATGGCTGATTTGGCATTGGCGGGGCTGGTGAGTGAGGGGGACAAAGGGAGTTGACCATCAGCTGAATGAATGGGCAAGGTATCAATGCCGCTCAGATCAATCACCCCTTGTGTGTCTGTTTTTTCGTCAAGGAGAGACAACATTTGCACGCCTTCCAGGGGCTTGGGTGTCGTGTTTATGTTCTTCCAGAAAACAGCGGTGCCGGATAATTTATAAGGCGAGACGTTATTGACTTGCAAATTCACAGGCAAGCTGTAGGTGCTGCTGATCAAGCCTTGAGCATCTGTTTGTCGGACTTGCAATTTGTTCGCGGCGTAGAAACCGTCGGGTACACGTAAGAAATTGCCGCTGCCCGTGTACCAGTGAGAACCAGCATCCAGCGAATATTGCCAACTGGCTTTGCTCTCCACATCATTGACTGCCAGCAGGCCGGTGGTACTGGTCCATTGACCAGTCTCTGTGAGGCGTGCAGTCAAGGTTGTGATGTCGGTGACGGGGACGTCTTTGTAGCCAGAGGTCAAAGTCCTGGTCGTGATGGACGTCATGCTGTCGACGACGGACATGCCTGAAATTACTTTCCCAAACACAGCGTAGCCAGGGGAGCTGGCAGAACTGTAGTTGAGAAATCCGTTGTCCACATAGTTGATGAAAAACTGGTTGGTGGCTGAGTTGGGATCATCGGTACGAGCCATTGCCACGGTACCGCGCAAGTTTTGAAGACCGTTGTTCGACTCAATAGGGATGGGGGCGAAGGTCGGGGAAACCGGGGTCATGCCGGTCGTGAATCCTCCCCCTTGTGCCATGAATCCTTTGATGACACGGTGGAAAATGGTGTTGTCATACAGACCAGCTTTCACATAGGCCAGCATGTTGGCGGTCGTGAGAGGAGCTGCCCCTGGGTTGAGTTCCAGGACAAATGAACCCAGCGATGTTTCAAAAGTAACCTGCGGGCCCGTCACGACAGTCACCGTCGCGGTCGGCGCCCATTTTGGGGCAATGGGTGCGCTACTGTCTACGGTGATGCTGAGGTCGAGTTGTCCAGCGGCCTGTGTGAAGTTGTCTTGCAAATTGAAATCATTGCCAGCCGCGTCTTTAATGGCCCCTTCCAGGAAACCGATGGCGTAATATTTGCTGACACTTAAAGCGGCATTGGGCGTGATCGTCAGTACCTTACCAGAGACGCTGATGCTGGATGGAACAACGCCAACGAATGTACTGCTGGTTGTTGAAGTGGCTGGTAGATATTCGTAAAGTGCAACGGTTCCCGTGCCCCGCACAATGTTCTCAGTGAACGGAATTTGAATGGCAGACGTCGGGGCGATGGTTTTTCGCCAACTGCTCATGTCGATGGTGGGTGCGATGGTGTCTGCGCCGTTGACGCTGGTGTTGACCACGGTCCAGGTGTAGGCAGAACTGGTTGAGGGCACCCAGGCATTGCCCGCCATGTCCTTGATCGCGCCGTTGGAGACAACCCCCGTGTAAACCGTTCCTGGCGTCATTCCATTTGGTGGAGTGATGGTGACAGTGGATCCCGAAAACTGGACGTGTGCCGTATCGGTGATGTTCAACGTCGCTAGGGTGTTTGTTCCGCTGGTCAGTGATACCGTGCCGCTGCCTGCTTGAACCGGTTCGCTGAACTTCAAAACAATCGGGGCGTCATAAGAAACGCGCAAAGCGCCCTTGATCGGGTAAGAGTCCACCAGAGTTGGAGCCACGTTGTCCCGTAAGGTGGACACGTCGATGTTGACATCAGAGAACTGAAGTTTTTCAATCTCCCACAGCGTATCGGCTCCCTCTGCTACGGAGCTCACGGTGAGCGAGCCGTCCGAGGCCGACCAGCTGATGCTGTAATTGCTACGGGGACCCGTGAACAAGGCCACATCCGTCCCACGGTTGCGAGCCCCGAATTCAGAAGCGGCCCCGCCATACAGGACGTCATTGCCAGCGCCACCGATCAGGGTGTCACTGCCATCCCAGCCCTGTATGGTGTCATCACCGACACCTCCTTCGATTCGGTTCGATCCAGCGTTGCCATACAACTGATCGTCTTTCGTTCCCCCCTTCAGGTTCTCAATCGTGGAGCCAAAGTTGACCGTCACTTGACCGGCAGACGTGATGGTGCTGGCCTTGGTGCCCACGTATCCCCAGTACCCAGGGGTGAGGTAAAGCACCACGGGTTCGGTCAGGCCGCTTGCATCCAGCACGTCTGACCCTGCGCCGTCCCACATGAAGTTGGGCTGGGTCGTTGAAACGGTGTATGTGTCGCTGCCGGTTCGGCTGTTCGGGCTGGGGCCGTAGAGGTATTGCAAGGCGGCAATATCCAGTTCGCTGTACCTGAAGGCAAATTGAGCTTCGTTACTGGTGTAACTCATCACCGTCCAGCGGGTGTTGTCTTCAGCACCCGTCAGGTAAGGGGGTGTGGCAGAGTCACCGGTACTGTCTGGCGCGCTGAAGGGGTGTTTCAGGCCCAAGGCATGACCGATTTCATGGATCAGTGTCAGAGCTGCATAAGTGCCGTCCAGGGTCGCCCGGTTTTCTGGGGTGTTGTCGAGAAAAACATCGCTGCCCAGTGACGTGTCTGAAGGATGTAATGCGTATCCTGCGCTGCCTGTTTGCGAATTATTGGCAAAGCTCAGGGTGTTCAGCGCATCATCCTGACTGCTAGGCTTGAAATCCAGATTGAGCAGGCTCGAGATGTAGCTGAAGGAATTTTGAACGGCTGTTTTTTCGGCGGCCGAGAACGCCTCCCAGCCGGTCAGATAGTCTCCGGATTCCCCTGTCAGGTAGGCGGGTGGGGTACTGGGAAAACTGTAAAAGTAGGTACGGCCGCTGCCCAGATGGCTTAGATATCCCAAGCCGGCCGCTTCATCCGGCAACAGGGAGCTGATCCAGTAGGGCAGGGCCTGTGTGCCGGTGGTGTATTGAACCTGCTCGATGAAGCTGGGGACCTTGATGAAGTCGGCAGACACCACGGCGGTGTCGATGCCGCCAGAGTCCCTGAGCGTGAAGCGTGAAGTACCCAGCCGATAGGTGTCATTACCGCCGCCGCCATCCAGGGTGTCTTGACCTGATGCGGCGACGAGGGTGTCGTTGCCCGACTCGCCACTCAAGGAGTCGTTGCCGCTTGCCCCGTCCAGGCTGTCGTCGCCTTCGTTGCCATACAACTCATCGTTGCCGGCGTCTCCACTCAGCGTGTCGTTGCCTGTGTTGCCGTGCAAGGTGTCGTTGCCTTCGTCGCCATGCAGGTTGTCAGCATCGGTGCCGCCATAAATGAAGTCATCACCCGCGCCGCCTGAAATGACCTTGGTCCCGCTGTAAAGGCTGAAGGAGAATGAGCGGGCCGCTGGATCAACCATGTGGCCATTGATGTTGTCGTTACCAGTGCCTCCCAGCACCGAGTCTGCGCCGTCCCCTGTATCGATGGTGTCGGCATCATCCCCGCCGTCCAGGGTGTCATTGCCTGCACCTCCTTGCAGGGAGTCATTGCCACTGCCACTACTCAGGCTGTCATTCCCCTCCTCGCCGTCCAGCTGGTCAGCGCCGGCATTGCCCTGCAGAGTGTCGTTGCCGCTGCCGCCATGAAGGCTGTCGTTGCCGTCATCTCCACGCAAAGCATCTGCGTCAAGACCGCCATAAATGAAATCATCCCCGGCGCCGCCAGCGATGAGTTTGGCACCTGTGTAGGCGTTATAGCTGAACGACTGATTAGCGGTTGCGTGACCGTTGATGTTGTCGTTACCGTTGCCGCCCTGTACCGAATCCAGACCTTGACCGGTGTCGATGCTGTCGGCACCGTCGCCACCATCGATCGAGTCATTGCCGTCTCCGCCCTGGATGTTGTCATCACCCACGCCACCGCTGAGTGCGTCGTTGCCGGCAGCCCCATACAGGGTATCGTTGCCGCCATCACCCGAGATGAAATCGGCGTCACTTCCCCCATACAAAAAGTCGTTGCCATCCTCTCCGGACAGGGTCTTGCTGCCCGTGAAAGGGTAGTAAGAAATCTGGCCTTGGCTGGCGTCAACCATCTGCCCGTTGACATTGTCGTTGCCCGCGCCTGCTCTGACGGTATCGGTACCGTTGCCAGTGACGATGTTGTCGTCATTGCTGCTACCGGTCAATGACTCGTCGTTGTTGGTGCCTTGAATATCCGCCATGTGACTTGCCAATAGAGTAAAAGTGGAAGAAAGAAATCAGGTCTTCAAACCCAGCCAGCGCAGGGCATTGTCACGTCGAAGCAGGTCTTTGGTGGCTTCATCCAGGGACAGGCTGTCGACACGCCGAGCCGGTTGCTGGTCCATGATGGCAAACGGGTAATCGGTGCCCACCATCACCTGGGTCGGACCGACCAGTCGAACCAGCGCCTCGATCGGGTGAGCATCGTAGAAAAGGTCGTCGTAGTACATGAGCCGCGCAGCCTCGGCAGGGGACATGGCTAATGCTTCCTTGACGGCAGGCACGGTGTTCCAGACTTGTTGCAGGCGAGGGACCAGCACTTGCAGCGAACCACCCCCATGGCTCAGAGCGATACGCAGTCGGGGCAGCTTGGCCAGGGTTCCGCCCGTGATCAAGGACATCGCGGCCAGACCGATTTCGCCCGGAAAGGCCAGCGCCTGTTCATACAGTGGCGGGCCCACCAAGCGGTCCATGCCGGCGGGGCGCAAAGGGTGTACAAAGACTGCGGCACCGAGCTCGGCACAGGCTTCAAAAAAAGGCAGGAAACGTGGGTCACCAATGGCCACACCTTGAATGTTGCTGCCGACTTCAACCCCCGAAAGCCCCAGCACCTCGATCAGGTGATGCAGCTCCTGGATAGCCAGGTTCACGTCTTGCAGTGGGACTGCACCCAGGCCACTGAATGCCTCAGGATGGTCGTGAACCATGCCGGCAATACATTCGTTGAGGTATCGGCACATGGCGGCTCCGTCTTCGGGCTCCAGCCAGTAGGACAGCAGTTCGGGCATGGGGGATAGCACCTGTCGAGCAACATCGGTGTCTTGCATGTCCCGCTGCCGCACCTGCGGGTCCCAGGCCTGTTCAGACACAGTGCGATAGACCTTGCCAGAGATCATCACGCTGCGGTGGCAGGGCTGCGCAGCTGCCATCGAGGGCCAGGGTGCCTGCGCATGCCGACCCAGATAAGCGGGGAAGTCATGAGGCACCACATGGGTGTGCACATCCACGCATGAGCAGCGCAGCCGGGAATAAGATTTGTCAGTCATTGTGAGGGGAACACGATTCAGTGTTCGCAAGCCATGTTCATCAGTTGTTCGGCCACAGAGTCGTGGGGAACCGGGCGCCACTGCCCGCTCTTGAGGTTTTTGAAAATGACCTTGCCTTCGGCCATATTTTCTGAATGCGAGGTGAATGCCAATGTGCGGCGGCGTTTTTCTTTGCAGTCAAACTCGATCAGGTTCTGGCTAGACAGCACGCCTCGTTTGTTGGCTTGCTTGTAATCCGACAACTGCCAGGCGGTTGGGAATTGGGCGTTTTTCTGGATACGTTCTGGATCGATGTAGATCACGGTACGGTCTGTCTCGTCGATCTTGATCCATTCAGCCCAGGCGGACGCATTGACGAGAAGCAGCAACAGGATCAATGGCTTCATGGCGAATGGAGGCTCCAAAACGGGTTTTCTTTTATGATTGTTTCACAATTTCGAGGGGAGTCTTGCATGGAAAATTTGGACTTGATGGTGCTCCGCACCCTGCGGGACTGGCGTCTGGCGGGCCGTCGGGCGTTGCTGGTGACCGTCATTCGGACCTGGGGTTCCTCTCCCCGTCCGGTGGGTTCGATCATGGCTTTGGCCCAGGGGGGATCGGTGGTCGGTTCGGTCTCAGGTGGCTGCATTGAAGACGACATGATTGCCCAGTACGCGCAGGACATCCCGAATGGCCCACCGCAAACCGTGAAATATGGCGTGTCGGCCGATGAAGCCCACCGGTTTGGTTTGCCCTGCGGCGGTACGCTGGAGCTGCTGCTGGAGTTTGACCCCGACCCGGCGCTGCTCGATACCCTGGTGCGTGCGCTGGAGCGAGGTGAGCTGTTGCAACGCAGGGTGTCCCTGTCTGACGGACAGGTCGAATTGGCCTCTATTCTCTCGCCACAGCCCTTGACACTGAATGAACACCATTTGACCAACTGTTTTGGACCCGAGTACCGCATGTTGCTGATTGGGGCCGGGCAGTTGACCGAGTATTTGGCCACCATGGCCTTGTTCAACGGTTTTTCAGTCACCGTTTGTGATCCCCGTGAGGAATACAGCGGTGCTTGGTCGGTCCCTGGGGTGACCCTGACCCGTGAAATGCCCGATGACGTGGTGCAGTCCTTCCGGCCCGACGCCAGAAGCTGTGTCGTGGCATTGACCCACGACCCCAAAATTGACGATTTGGCGCTGCTCGAGGCGTTGCAGACCGATGCTTTTTACATCGGTGCCATCGGGTCGCGGCGCAACAACCGCGCCCGGCACGCCCGCATGATTGAACACTTCGGCCACACCGAAGCTTCACTGGCCCGTTTGCGTGGCCCCATCGGTATCTACATTGGCAGCAAGATGCCCTCGGAAATTGCCGTCAGCATCATGGCCGAGATCCTGGCCGTGAAAAACCGGGTGCCATTGCCACGAGACATGGAGGTGGGGGTTGCGAAAGACCAGCAAGAGATTGCACACAATGACCCGGGGACCATGGTGTGTGCTGTGCGGCCATGAGCCGTTGAAGCCACCCGTCCGAGATCCAAAGGTCATGCGGCAGGCATCAGGGCTGCCACGGTCTTCAACCCCAGAATAGTCAGCAACAGTGAACCGAGCAGGTGCAAGGCGGCTGTTATGAAGGCCAGGGCGTAACGCGATTGCAGCAGCATGCTCACCACCTCGGCGCTGAAGGTCGAGAAGGTGGTCAACGCGCCCAAAAATCCGGTCACCAAAGCCAGTCGCCACAGAGGATCGAGATCGGGCATGGCCTGAAAAACGCCGACGCAAAGCCCCACGATGTAACCGCCCATCAGGTTGGCCGCCAGCGTGCCCCAGGGCAGCAAACCACCCGTGTTGAGCCACAGCCCCAATTGCCAGCGCGCCAATGCGCCAACGCACGCCCCGAGACAAATGGCCAGCACGGCACTCATGTCACTTTTCCGCGCCCATCACCCGGTCGGGCAGGTAGGTCACGATCTCGGGGAACAACGTGATGAGCGCGATACAAACCACCAGGCAGCCAAAAAACGGCAGGGCAGCACGGGCGATGACACTGCTGTCTTTCCCGGTCATGTTTTGCAGCACAAACAGATTGAAACCCACGGGCGGTGTGACCTCGGCGATCTCGACCAGCAGCACAATGAATATTCCGAACCATATGAGATCAAATCCGGCCTTCTGAATCATGGGCAGCACGACGGCACTGGTCAGCACAATCATGCTGATGCCGTCCAGAGCAGTCCCCAGCACCAGATAGACCAGCGTGAGGACACCAATCAGCATCAGCGGCGAGAGCTGCATGGCGCTCACCCACTCGGCCAGTTCCCGGGGGATGCCGGTGAATGCCATGGTCTTGGTCAGAAAGGCAGCACCTGCCAGGATGAACATGATCATGCAGCTGGTGCGGGTGGTGCTCATCAGTCCTTCGCAAAAATTGCTCCAGGTCAGACTGCGGCTCCATGCGGCCAGAATCAGTGAGCCCAGTACCCCGTAGGCAGCGCACTCAGTGGCGGTTGCATAACCGGCGATCAGCACCCAGCAAATGAAAACAATCAAGGCCCCGCAGGGAATGAGGCTGCCCGATTGGCGGATCTTCTGCCGCCAGGTGGAGGGTGGATCGGCGGGCGGTACCTGGTCGGGGTGGCGCAGGCTCCACCACATGATATAGCCGCTGAAAAGCCCCATGAGCAGCAGCCCTGGCAAGAAACCCGCCAGAAAAATCCGAATGATCGACGCATCGGCTGCCACTGCATACACCACCATGGTGATGGATGGCGGGATCAGGATGCCCAGGGTGCCGGCGGTGGCCAGGGAGCCCAGGGCCAACTCTTCGTTGTAGCCACGACGCTTCAATTCGGGCAGCGCCACCTTGCTGATGGTGGCGCAGGTGGCAGCAGACGACCCGGACACCGAACCGAAGATGCCACAGCCCAGGATGGTGGTGTGCATCAGCCGGCCGGGGACGCGGTTCAACCAGGGCCTCAAGCCTTCAAACATTTCCTCGCTCAGGCGGGTTCTGAACAAAATCTCACCCATCCAGATGAACAGCGGCAAAGCGGCAAGTTCCCAACTGGCGTTGCTTTCCCAGAAGGCAGAGAACAGGTTCTTGCCGGGTTGGGTGGAGGTGAAAAAAGCTTGTCCGACCCAACCGCAGATGGCCAGGGTCATGGCAATCCAGACGCCGCCCGACAGCAGCACCATCATGATCAGCAGCAGCAAGCCACCAATGAGAAGAATATCCATGGTGTCTTACAAATCAGAAGAGAAGTCGCCGCGGGCATGGCGTTCCTCGACTTCCCGGACGAAGGTGGGAACGCCACCGCGCAGCACGATCCACAGTTCATCCAGCATCGCCACCCACAGCAACACCGAACCCAGGGCAAAACTCATTTGAGGAATCCACAGTGGCAGGGCCAGCAGACCTTGAGCCATGTCGTTGAATTCCCAGCTTTCGTACGTGAACAGGCAGGCCCACCAGGCCAGATACCCGACGGCGACGGAACCGATCAGCAATGAGGTGATTTCCAGCAGTCGGCGCACGCGAGGTGGAACGCTTTCGAGCAGCAAGGTGACTCGAACAAAGTCCCCATGTTTGAAGGCATGGGCCATGCCAAAAAACGCAGCGGCGGCGCAAAACCAGGACACCACATCATTGATGGCACCGGTGCGTAAACCCCATTCGCGCATGACGCTTTGAGAGATCATCAACACGCCAATGAGCAGAATGAAGCAGGCCCCTACGGCGCCTGTTGCCAGGTACAGGCGGTCCAGCCAGCGCCGCATTTATTTCTTGGCCTTGGGGGCAGCCGCCGGAGCCGACTTGTTGAAAGCCGCGATGATGGCTTCGCCATCGGGGCCGGCCTTCTTTTGCCAATCGCTCAGCATGACCGCGCCCACTTGCTTCAGGTCGGCGATCAGCTTGGGTGAGGGAGGGACGATTTTCATGCCCTTCTCGGTCAGGGCTTTTTTGTACCAGCTGTCCTTCTCCTCGCTCACTTTCCAGCCCCTGGCCTCGGCTTCTGCAGCGGCCTTGTTGAGGGCGGCCTGGGTGGCGGGGTCCAAAGCGTCGTAAGCCTTCTTGTTGACGATGACGGCGTTCTTGGGCAACCAGGCCTGGGTGTCGTAGAAGTACTTCAGGCTTTCGTAGGTTTTGGAGTCATAGCCAGTGGAGCCAGAGCTCATGTAGCTCTCCACCACACCTGTGGCCAGGGCCTGGCTCAGTTCCGCGGCCTGAATGGTGACCGGCTGGGCACCAATGAGTTCTGCGATTTTGGCCGTGGCTGGGCTGTAGGCGCGCCACTTGATCCCGCGCAGGTCGGCGACCGATCCAATCTCCTTCTTGGTGAAGATGCCCTGGGGCGGCCACGCCACCGCGAACAGCAACTTCATGCCTTGGTTGCCCAGCAGTTTGTCGAGCACCGGTTTTTGGGCATCGTAGAGACGTTTGGAGTCTGCGTAGGACGTGGCCAGAAACGGCACGCCATCCGCTCCGAAGATGGGGTTCTCGTTCTCGAAGTTGACCAGCAGCACCTCTCCGATTTGAGCCTGTCCGCCCTGGACCGCACGCTTGATTTCATTGGCCTTGAACAGCGAGGCATTGGCATGCACGGTGATTTTCAGCTTGCCGCCTGTGGCCTTGTCGACGTCACCGGCAAATTGAATCAGGTTTTCAGAATGAAAATTGGTCGCCGCATAGGCGGCCGGCAGATCCCATTTGGTCTGGGCAAAGGCGGAACTGATGCTGAGGGCCAGCGTGCTCAGGCCGAGGGCGAGTTGACGACGGTTCATGGGTAACTCCAGGGTGGTGAGGGGTGGCCCGCAGGTAGCCGGAAGGAGCCGGATACGCGCGGAAACGTCAAAACTCGACTATATCTCGCCGCAGGAGGGTATTCACTGCTTTTTCGGCCTCAACGCGTCCACAGTGGATCCTGTAAATTACGCAAACCCTGATCGGGGATCGGCAGGGTTGCACCGTTCGCAGGGGCGGCTGGAACTGCTGCAGAAGCAAGCAAGAAAATGGAACTTATGGCGGATGACAACAAATGGCAATTCTGGATTGACCGCGGTGGTACTTTTACCGACATCGTGGGCAAACGCCCCGATGGTTCCCTGGTCACGCTGAAACTGTTGAGCGAAAACCCCGAGCAGTACCGGGATGCGGCGGTTGCCGGCATCCGTCAGTTGCTGGGCTTGGCGCCTGGGCAGATCATTACCCCGGCCCAGGTGGCCTGCGTCAAGATGGGCACCACGGTGGCCACCAACGCCTTGCTGGAGCGAAAAGGTGAACCGACCTTGCTGGTCACCACCCAAGGCTTTCGGGATGCGTTGCGCATTGCCTACCAGAACCGGCCTCGCCTGTTTGACCGCCACATCGTGCTGCCCGAGTTGTTGTATCAACAAGTCATCGAAGCGCAAGAGCGGGTGGGGGCCCAGGGTGAAGTCTTGCAGGCGCTGGATCAGGCGCATTTGCGCGCACAGCTGGCGCAAGCGCATTCGGCTGGCCTGCGTAGCGCAGCCATTGTGTTTTTACATGGCTACCGATTCACCGCTCACGAGGCGCAAGCCGCCGCATTGGCGCGCAGCCTGGGCTTCTCCCAGGTCAGCACCTCGCATCAGACCAGCCCCTTGATGAAGTTCGTCAGCCGTGGCGACACCACCGTGGTGGATGCGTATCTGTCGCCCATCTTGCGCCGCTACGTCGACCAAGTGGCCGCTGAGATGCCCGGGGTGCCGCTGTTTTTCATGCAGTCCTCGGGCGGGCTGACCGATGCCCATCGCTTTCAGGGCAAGGATGCCATCCTGTCGGGGCCAGCGGGTGGTATTGTGGGAATGGCACGCACCGCTCAGATTGCCTTTGAGCATGGTGAAGGTTTGAAAGGGGCGACGCGGGTCATTGGCTTTGACATGGGCGGAACTTCGACCGACGTGAGCCACTTTGCGGGTGAATTCGAGCGAGAGTTTGAAACGCAGGTGGCCGGTGTTCGCATGCGAGCACCCATGATGAGTATTCACACCGTGGCGGCTGGCGGGGGATCGATTCTGCAGTTTGATGGTGCGCGCTTACGGGTCGGTCCCGAGAGCGCGGGCGCACATCCTGGGCCCGCTTGCTATCGGCGCGGTGGCCCGCTGACTGTGACCGACGCCAATGTGATGCTGGGCAAGGTTCAACCCGATTTCTTTCCACGCGTGTTTGGGCCGCAGGCCAATGAAGCGCTGGATGCTCAGGCGGTGCGGCAGGGTTTCGAAGCCTTGGCCGCTCAGATGTCGTCATCTCCCATGGGCTCTGGTGAGTCCACCCCCGAGTCGTTGGCAGAAGGGTTTATTCGCATCGCGGTGCAACAGATGGCCAACGCCATCAAGAAAATATCGGTCGCTCGGGGCTATGACGTTACCCAGTACACCTTGCAATGCTTTGGGGGTGCGGGCGGGCAGCATGCGTGTCTGGTGGCAGATGCGCTGGGGATGGAGCGGGTGCTGGTGCATCCGCTGGCGGGAGTGTTGTCAGCTTATGGCATGGGCCTGGCGGACCAGAGCCTGATCCGTGAGCAGTCGGTCGAGCGGGTGCTGCAAGAAGACGAGATGTCGCTTTGGGTGCCTCAGCTCGATGCCTTGGCCAATCGGGCGGCGCAGGAATTGACAGCTCAGGCGGTGGGTCGCGTTCGTCCCGTGATTCATCGGCGGGTTCATGTGCGCTACGAAGGAACCGACGCGGCGCTGGTGGTGCCGTTTGGAACTTGGGCGGATATCCGATCGAATTTCGAAGCCGCTTACCGACAACGATACGCCTTCCTGATGAGCGGCAAGCGACTGATCGTCGAGGCCATATCGGTCGAAGCGGTGATTGCGGGTGACGACCTGCATGAACCCGAGGGCGAGCGCCATCCGCCCCGTGAAGCGCCGCGTCGAACCATGGTCCGCATGTATGCCCAGGGCGAGTGGCACGATGCCGCCCTGGTGGTGCGAGAAGACCTGCGCTTGGGAGATCGCGTGACGGGCCCGGCCATCATTGCCGAGCGCAACGCCACCACGGTGGTGGAGCCAGGCTGGCAAGCCTTGTTGACCACTCTGGATCATTTGGTCTTGCAACGTGTGTTGCCGCGAGAGACGCGCTACGCGGCAGGCACTCAAGTGGATCCGGTGTTGCTGGAGGTTTTCAACAACCTGTTCATGAATATCGCCGAGCAAATGGGGCTGCAATTGCAGAACACGGCTTACTCGGTCAATATCAAGGAGCGACTGGATTTCTCCTGTGCCTTGTTCGATGCCGAGGGGCAGCTGATTGCCAACGCGCCGCATATGCCGGTCCATCTTGGGTCCATGGGCGAGAGCATCAAAACCGTGATCCAGGACAACCGGGGGCGCATGCAACCGGGCGATGTGTATGTCTTGAACGACCCTTACCACGGCGGTACCCATTTGCCTGATGTCACCGTCATCACGCCTGTTTATTTGACGCAAGACAATGGCGCAGAGCCTGCCTTTTACGTGGGGTCACGAGGACATCATGCGGACATCGGAGGTACCAGCCCTGGCTCCATGCCGCCGTTCTCGACCCACATCGACGAAGAGGGCGTGCAGATTCAGAACTTCAAGCTGGTCGAGCAAGGCCGATTGCGCGAGGCTGAGATGGTGCAGTTGCTGCAAAGCGGGGCCTACCCCAGTCGCAATCCGGCGCAGAACATGGCGGATTTGAAGGCGCAGATCGCCGCCAATGAAAAAGGGGTGCAGGAGTTGCGCCGCATGGTGGATCAGTTTGGCCTGGACGTGGTCAACGCCTACATGCAGCATGTGCAGGACAACGCGGAGGAGTCGGTAAGAAGAGCCATCACACGCTTGGCCAAGCGCTTTGCCCTGGACGCCGGGGGCTTGGTCGAAGCACACCGTCGTCACTTCATGCTCCCCTTGGATAATGGTGCGCGCATAGAAGTTTCGCTGCGCCTGGACACCGAGCGCCGCGCCGCGGTGATTGACTTTACCGGCACCTCGGCCCAGCAGAGCAACAATTTCAATGCTCCACGCGCCGTGTGCATGGCGGCCGTGTTGTACCTGTTCCGAACCCTGGTGGATGACGACATTCCACTCAACGCCGGCTGTCTCAAACCCATTGAGGTGATTGTGCCGGAAGGTTCGATGTTGAACCCCTTGCCGCCCGCTTCGGTGGTGGCGGGAAATGTCGAAACCTCCAGTTGCATCACCAATGCCTTATATGGGGCGTTGGGCATCATGGCTGGCAGCCAGCCGACCATGAATAATTTCACATTTGGCAATCAGCGTGTGCAGTATTACGAGACGATTTCGGGGGGCAGTGGCGCTGGCCCGGTCTGGGACGCCGAGGGCGAGGTCACGGGTGGTTTTGCCGGGACATCGGTGGTCCAAACCCACATGACGAACTCACGGCTCACCGACCCTGAGGTGCTGGAATTCCGCTTCCCGGTGCGCTTGCTCAGTTATGAGCTGCGTGCCGGTTCAGGCGGGAGTGGGCAGTGGCGCGGTGGGGAGGGTGGCGTGCGTCGCATCCAGTTCCTTGAACCGATGACAGCCGCGATTTTGTCCAACGGACGGCAATACCCGGCCTTTGGCCTGGAGGGCGGCGGCTCTGGGCAACCTGGACTCAATCGGGTGGTGCGTCATGACGGGCCCATCGAAACCCTGGGACACATAGCCCAAGTGGAGATGCAGCCTGGTGATGTGTTTGAAATTCACACTCCGGGCGGTGGTGGCTACGGCCATTCCAGCTAGGGCTCGTCAATCCGACTTATGTGTCAAGGGACGATAAGGCTGGCCTTGAATGGTTGCGCCTTGCCTGCTGAGTTTTTCGGCGGTGGTTTGACGAACGCCTTTCACCCGGCGGATGAAATCTGCCCAATCGCGAAAGGGGCGATTCGCGCGGGCTTCCATGACACGGGCAGTGAAAGCTGGCCCCAAGCCTGACAGTCCATCAAGCTCGGCTTCAGTGGCCATGTTCAACTCGAGGGCGTGAAGGGCCGTCGCGTGCATGGACAGCAAGATCGCCAACAGCGGGGTTGTCAGCCATCTGATCAGGCGTGAGGTGAGGTTCATGACTGGCGTTTCAAACGTAAATCCCGATTTCACCTCGATGCCAGCACGGGTTGAGCAAGCTGTGCTTACGCAGCCAGTGTCTGCATGTAGCGCGACACTCCCGTTTTTACATCGGCAAATTCGTGATCGCAACCGACACGGCGCAATGCATGAAGGTCGGCTTGGGTGTAGCACTGGTATTTGCCACGCAAGGCGTCAGGAAAAGGGATGTATTCGATCAGGCCTTGCTGAACCGCTTGCGCCAGGGAGAGAGCACTGTCTCCTTTGAGCTGTCGTTGAGCGTTCACCACGGCCAGGGCGACATCATTGAAAGCTTGCGCCCGACCGCTGCCCAGGTTGAAGAGGCCACGGGCCTGGGGATGGTCGAAGAACCAGAGGTTGACGGCCACCACATCATCCACGAACACGAAGTCGCGCAGCTGCTCCCCCGCAGCATAGCCACCGTACTCGCCAAACAGTTTGACACGACCTTCTTTCAGGAACTGATGGTGCTGGTGAAAAGCGACGCTGGCCATGCGTCCCTTGTGCTGCTCGCGTGGGCCGTAGACGTTGAAATAACGAAAGCCCACCAACTGGTTGGCACTGTGCTCGAAGTGAGGCCCGCAGAGCTGGCGCATGCGTTGATCGAACAGCAGTTTGGAGTAGCCGTACACATTCAACGGCCGTTCAAACTCCGGAGACTCACGGAAGGTGTCTGAGCCGCCATAGGTTGCGGCGGAGGACGCGTAAAGCAGCCGCGTGCCCTGGCGCCGACAGGCATCGAACAACTCACTGGACACGGTGTAGTTGTTCTCCATCATGAAACGTCCATTGGTTTCCATGGTGTCGCTGCATGCGCCTTCGTGAAAGACGGCGTCCACCTGGCCAAAGGCCTGCTCGGCAAAGCGCGGGTAAAAAACGTGGTGATCCACATAGTCGGCGATGTGCAGATCCGCCAGGTTGCGGAACTTGTCGCCATCGGTGAGGTCGTCAACAGCAATGATGTCCTGAATGCCTCGCTCGTTCAGGCCCTTGATGATGTTGCTGCCGATGAAACCGGCCGCTCCGGTGACCACAATACTCATGCGAACAACTCCTGGTAAGAGACGGTGGCGGTACCGAACTTGCCCACCACAATACCACCCGCTCGGTTGGCCCAGGGCAGAGCCTCACGCACACTCATGCCCGCTGCCATCAACGCGGCCAGGGTGGCAATCACGGTGTCACCAGCACCCGTTACATCAAAGACTTCGCGCGCCTGGGCAGAGACATGTGTCACGCCCTGGGCATCAAACAGGCTCATACCTTCTTCGCTGCGAGTCAACAGCAAAGCATCCAGCTGCAATTCCTGGCGCAAGGCCTGGGCCTTGCTGGTCAAGTCAGCTTCGCTGTGCCAACGACCGATCACCTCTTGCAATTCGGCTCGGTTGGGTGTGATGACGGTGGCACCGCGATAGCGTGAATAGTCGCTCCCTTTGGGATCGATCAACACGGGCCGATGGTGGGCCCGGGCGGTGGAAATCATGTCAGACACGTGTGCCAGGCCGCCTTTGCCGTAGTCGGAGAAGAGCACCGCTTGGTGTTTGTCGATGAGTTCATTGAATTGATGGGTCTGAGTGGCCAGCAACTCGCGTTGTGGCGCATTTTCGAAGTCGGCCCGAATGAGCTGTTGCTGTCGACCGATGATGCGCAACTTGACGGTGGTCTTGAGCTGTTCGTCGCGGCCCAGGCAAGGGACGATGCCGGTCTGCTGAATCAGCCTCTCGAGGGTGTGACTGGCTTCGTCATCGCCCACCACACTCAACAAGGTGCATTGGGCGCCCAGGGTGACGACGTTGTAGGCGACGTTGGCGCTGCCTCCCAGTCGCTCTTCCTCACGCGTGATGCGTACTACCGGCACTGGGGCTTCCGGGCTGATCCGGTCGACCGATCCGTACCAGTAGCGATCGAGCATGACATCGCCGACCACCAGTACGTGCCCTTGTTTCAGTTGTTCAAGGCTGAGGGTGTTCATAGTTCTTCGACCCGACGGGGGGGGTAGCTGTCCCAGCTCTGACAGCCGGGGCATTGCCAAAAATGTTGTTGGGCTTCAAAACCGCAAGCGGCGCATCGGTAGCGTTGCAGAGGTTTGGCGGCCCGGTCCAGAGCGCGTTCGAAGGCGGCCCGGTGCTGCTCGTGCGCCAGAGGTTCATGGCGAATCCAGCGCGAGGCCGCCAGCAGCGAAGGTTCACGCGCCAAGTGTTGGGCATACAGCTCGGACTGGCGCATGGATTTGGCGGTATCGTTGTCGCCGTCGTTCGAATCGAGTTGAACGATGGCCTCCAGCACATCGAGTGATCCCGCCTGGGCATAGTGTTCCCGCAACAGGCTCAGCAACTCAGGCTGGCGGCCTTGGGATTGGCTCAACTCGGCCATTTGCCCCGCGATCAGCGGGATACAGGCGGGCACAGCTTGGGCCGCTTGCAGCAAGGTGTCGAGCGCTGGTCCATTCATGCCTTGGGACTGCTGCAAGCGTGCCAGCACGGTGTAAGCGTGCGCATTGCCTGGGGCCACCACCATGGCTTGCCGAAGCAGTGCCTGGGCTGCATGGACATCGGTCTTGGCTTGCGCAGACGCCAATTCGCAGAGATAGTGGGCGCGGCGCACCTCAAAGCTGCCTTGCCCACTGGTGCTGAGTTGCTCTGCCATGTCAGCGGCATGAGCCCAGTCGCGGGAGCGTTCGTAGATCCCCAGCAGTGCGATGCGGGCTTGGGTGGCGTAGGGCGTTGATTCCAACTGGCGCAGCACTTCCTCGGCCCGGTCGAGCAGACCAGCCTTCAGAAAATCGAGGGACAGTGCATACCGGGCCCGGTCGTGATCGGCGGTGCTCAGGTCTCCGCGTGACAACAAATGCTGATGGACCCGAACCGCGCGCTCGAATTCGCCGCGGCGACGAAAGAGGTTGCCCAAAGCAAAGTGCAATTCGGAGGTGTCCGGGTCTTGCTGAACGGCCTCGATGAACGCGTCGATGGCTTGGTCTTGCTGCTCATTGAGCAAGTGATTCAGCCCCTTGAAATAGGCTTTCGGATTGTGACGATTCTCCAGCCGGAGTTGTCTCAGGTCCAGACGTGAAGCCATCCAGCCCAGGCCAAATGCCATTGGCAACCCCAGGAGAATCCAGCCGAGGTCAAACTCCATGGGGAGGTTCCACGGCGCTGGGGGGCGGGTTGGCTGAGGGGTCCGACACTGCCTTTGCACCCGTCTGGGCGAGCGGTTGGGCCTGACGCGCAACACGGCGCTGGCGCCACCAGCGAGGCACCATGCCCAGCACACCCACGGCCACGCCCAGGGCGAAGGCGGCCAGCACCACCAGCACCAAGGGAGCGCGCCATTGAGTGCCAAAGAAGAAGTGCACGGTCGCATCTTCCTGGTTGTTCAGGGCGAAAGCGAACAAGGTAAAAAAAATGGCCGCCTTCAGTATCCACTGAAGCAGCCACATGAGGTTTTTCAAGACTACTCCTCAGTGACACGGCGATTTTAAGCCGGTCACCGGGGGGTCAGGGCATCAAGTCGCGAGTGCGGTTATCAACTGCCTCACGCAGGGCCTTTCCTGGCTTGAAATGAGGAACGCGTTTTTCTGGGATCGCCACGCTCTCGCCCGAACGGGGGTTACGCCCCATGCGGGGAGGGCGGCGATTGATGGAGAAGGTGCCAAACCCCCGTAACTCTATGCGGTGTCCGCGAACCAAGGCCTCGCTCATGGCGTCGAGCAAGGTCTTGACCGCGTATTCCGCATCGCGGTGGGTGAGTTGGCCGAAGCGGGCGGCCAACTCTTCAACCAGGTCACTGCGGGTCATGGCAGGGGATCAACGGGCGATCAGTTGTTGTCCAGCTTGGCGCGCAGCAGAGCACCCAGGCTGGTGGTGCCGGCATTTTGAGCCGCTTGCTGATTCAGCGAAGCCATGGCTTCTTGCTGGTCTGCAGCGTCCTTGGCTTTGATGGACAACTGGATATTGCGTGTCTTGCGGTCGACGTTGACGATCACGGCAGTGACCTCATCGCCTTCCTTGAGCACGCTGCGGGCGTCCTCGATGCGATCGCGCGAAATTTCGCTGACACGCAGGTAGCCGAGGATGTCCTCGCCCAGATCGATCTCGGCGCCCTTGGCGTCCACGGTCTTGACCTTGCCGGTGACGGATTGGCCTTTGTCGTTGATCGACACGAAGGTGGTGAAGGGGTCGGCGTCCAGTTGCTTGATGCCCAGGGAAATGCGCTCGCGGTCCACATCGACAGCCAACACGATGGCTTCGACATCCTGGCCCTTTTTGTAGTTGCGCACGGCGGCTTCGCCAGTCTCGTTCCAGGACAGGTCAGACAGGTGAACCAGACCATCGATGCCAGCAGCCAGACCCACGAACACGCCGAAGTCGGTGATGGACTTGATGGGGCCCTTGACACGGTCGCCACGCTTGGTGTTTTGAGCAAACTCTTGCCAGGGGTTGGCGCGGCACTGCTTCATGCCCAAGGAGATACGGCGCTTGTCTTCGTCGATCTCAAGGACCATGACTTCGACTTCCTCACCCAGGGAGACAATCTTGTTGGGGGCCACGTTCTTGTTGGTCCAGTCCATTTCGGAGACGTGCACCAAACCTTCGATGCCGGGCTCGAGCTCGACAAACGCACCGTAGTCGGCGATGTTGGTGATCTTGCCGAACATGCGGGTGCCTTGCGGGTAGCGGCGTGCCACGCCCATCCAGGGGTCGTCGCCCATTTGTTTGAGGCCCAGAGAGACACGGTTTTTCTCGGTGTCGAACTTGAGGATCTTGGCAGTGATTTCCTG